>FLOH01000142.1_pt1 | contig 202636 bp, 194 predicted proteins | sample 756751 | NCBI WGS metagenome assembly FLOH01 (sample SAMEA4026879, study PRJEB14308) | marine metagenome | biome: coastal water; material: water | depth 74 m | reverse complement strand
CCTCCTTCTGGGGTTGTTTGTTGCCTACATGCGGGTGCACGCAGGGTTCCGTGGTGTTTATCGGACTCGAGAATATACCAGAAAAATGCCTTTTTGTCAAGATGTGGTATCATTGAGCCCGTAATTATTACCCAAAAACTATGCCAAAACTCGAGGAGGTGTATCGCCGCCTGAACGAAAACAAAAAGAAACGAAAGGAAATCAATAAGATGCTAAAAGACGAGCTTGAGCATCATGCAAGGTTTCAAGAGATCAAAGAAGAGGCAAGAGCGCTGCGAGACGAGAAAAAAGGGATCGAGCAAGACGTGCGTGCATCAGCAAAAGAATTCCGCGAGCTTGATGATCTAAAAATCGATATCGACACTGACCAAGAGATCATTTCAGACCTGGCCCTGAACAAGTACGTTAAAGGCGAGACAGTCGAGATTAAAGACGAGTACGATCAAACCTGGTATCCCGTCTTCAAAGTCAGTTTCAAAAAAACACACTAGAAACAAAAAACTCTCAGTACTAGACTGAGAGTTTTTCAATTCTATTTTACTTGATCAACAACCTTTTCAAACACCTGTGGGTGATCCTTTGCAAGTGTACTAAGAACCTTTCGGTCAAGAGTCACGTTTGCAAGTTTGAGTTTGTTGATAAATCGGCTATAGCTTAGACCAAGTGGACGAACAGCTGCATTGATGCGGACAGCCCATAGTCGGCGGAAGTCACGCTTCTTGTTGCGACGGTCTCGGTAGGCGTAAACACCTGCCTTGAGCATTGCTGGACGTGCAAGACGAATCTTTGACTTTCGTCCCCACATCATTCCTTTGGTCTTCTCCAAGAGACTCTTACGTCGCTTGACGTGCTGTGTGCCTCGCTTTACTCGTGGCATACTATTTCTTTTTCTTCATCTTTGGAATTAGGATTCGAAGCGCTTTGTTGTGAGTCGCAGAAACAGTATTTCCACGCTTCTTTCGACGACCAACCTTTCCACTATCAGAACTGTTGAAGTGATCTTGGCCAGCATGGCGCTTTGTAACCTTGCCTGCACCAGAGATTTTTACTCGGCTAGCAAGGGCTTTGTGGGTTTTCATCTTCATAGATTGGTATCTTTATGCGCGGGGATAGTACAGAATTTAGCAAAATCTGTCAATACACCTGGGGATACCCTTAGTTCTTAGCCATGATGGCAGTAAACCGTCCACCTTGGTACTTAACGGGTTGTTCAATACGAAGTTCCATCTCTTGCCCAACAGATTCAAGGAATCGCTTTGCAAGATCAGCAGCAACATCTTTATGGGCTTTTTCACGTCCACGAAGCGGCATCTCGATCTTAACCTTGTTTCCTTTGTTTAGAAATTTGAGTGCCTGGTTTACACGTACCTGGAAGTCACCAGGACCTATTCTGAAAGACAAACGTACACATTTGAGCTCAACTTCCTTTGACTGAGCCTTCTGTTTCTTAGCTTCTTTTTCCTTCTGATACTTGAAGTGCCCATAATCAAGGATTTTGCACACTGGTGGTTCAGCCTTTGGAGAAACCTCAACAAGATCCATTTCCTTGCTCTCTGCAAGCTTAATAGCTTCGATGGTGTCCATAACGCCAAGAGCGTTATCCTCATCATCAATAACCCGCACTTGCTCAGAGCGGATCTTCTCGTTCGTATTGTACTTCGGCACGTTATACTTAGGTTTACGTTGCCGGTGTCTGTGAATTCGCATATATCGGCATCATCCTAGCTTATTTACTGGAAAAAAACAAGTAATAAGCTATACTTGCTATGCAATAACAACAATCACTGTTAACACTCCATGTTGTCATCTCGACCAAGGCCCAAAGGCCGCGTGGAGAGATCTCGTAATTTTCGAGATCTCTCGACTCGCCAGGCTCGCTCGAGATGACAGTGATTAGGTAATGATGTAAGTGTAGATACATGCCAACTCTAGCCGTAAACAAGAAAGCCAGATTCGATTACGAACTCCTCGAAACTCTCGAGGCTGGCTTGGTGTTAACCGGCGCTGAGGTGAAATCAATAAAAGCAGGACATGTCCAAATGAAAGGCGCATTTCTAGACATAAGCAAAGACGAGCTCTGGCTCAAGAACACATACATTGCCAAGTATGGACCAGCAGGCAAGCAAGAGGACTACATCTCAGACCGCAACCGAAAAGTACTCGTACACAAACGCCAACTCGCCCGCCTCATAGGAAAGAAACAATCAGACGGCCTCACACTCGTCCCGCTCTCAATCTACACAAAAGGAAACCTCATCAAACTCCAGTTCGCCGTAGCTCGCGGAAAGAAAAAACACGAAAAGCGAGAGAGCATCAAAAAGCGAGATGTAGACAGGCAGATCAGAGAGAGGCTCAAAGGGAATAAAGAATAACACTCGGCAACAGCCGGGTGTTTTGTTTTGCAAAAAGAAACAACCCCACGCACAGCGAGTCCATCCGGGGGATGAATCTCGCTGACGCAGGGTCAGCTGGGGGGGGGCTATGCGTCTGGCTAATTTGAGAACAGCCAGGGTGCTGGGTTCCTCGGAATGCTCCTGATCGAGTACTCCCACTCCTCCTGGTCTCCTCCCAGGAACTCTCCGACACGAGCGTAGATCATCGTGCTGGTCCACACTGCGAAATCCAGCGTGCTCCTCAGATCCGCACCAGAGCGTTCCTTGCTGAGGATCGTCTGGATCTCTTCCTGGTCCGTGATCGGGCCTAGGGTCCCGGGCGAGAGATGGTGCCCGACGGTGACAGCTTCGATGTCTTCGATCGATTCTCCATTCGCTTCCAGTACGGGTTCGAGAAACTGCAAAATGGAAACAGGCATTTGTGGTCCTTTCATCGATTGGGTTATGGAACATCTGACACTACTCCATTTTTGGGGCATTGTCAAGATGTTAGCCGTCTGCAAAAAGAAACAACCCCACGCACAGCGAGTCCATCCGTAGAGATGTTTCTCGCTGACGTGGGGTCAGCAGTGGAGCCTAGGCGTCGAAGTCCAGGCTCACGGGTGGAACGAGTTCGGGGCGACCTCGCTTCCTCTTGTCCTCGTACACCGCCTGGGGCCTGGTGCCGCCGCCGGGGCAGTGGCCGCCACCGAAGCTGTGTTCGTGCGCGGCCATGACGTATTCGCCGGCTGTGCCGTTGTGCTCCTGGTCGTCCTCGTCAAAGTCCGGGTCGACCCCAGCGAGACGAACAGGATGTTTTTCCAGACAGTCGCAGCACACTCCGAGCATGTCGGTGCTCATTGGAAGTCTCCTCGATGGGGGTGAGATCAGTTGTTCGCTCTATTCCGGAGCGATGTGAGCCTGCTCGAGGTCGACGGGAGCGAAGCCCTTGTTGTCCTCGGGAGCGCTCTGTTCCAGATCCCACCAGCTCGGATCGTAGTGGAACCGAGTCTTGAAGGGGGCGTACCACGCTTGGTAGCAGTACTTGTCTGCTTTGCACCCTTCGGCGAACTGCGGACCTACGACAGCGATCCATTCGCGCAGGTTCGTGTTGTCCCACTGAACCCGCTCGCAATCGAGATGTGGGTCCATGTTCGTGAACGCAGGAACGAAGATGCAGGCGCGATAGTCCTCGGGGTTCGAGATCCACGAACATGCGTCCTTGAGCTGAGAGATCGAGACAAGGAGCTTGGCTTGATCCTGGAGTTCCTGCTTTACACAGGCAATTTCGGTCTCGTCTTGGGGATACGGTTCAGGTTCGCTGCAACCAGCCGTGATGATCACAGCCAGCATGAGTAGGAGATAGCGCACGGTGCCTCCATTGGTTTGAGGGAAACATTTGGCACTACCTTTTCAGGCTGCCAAGCGGTCTTGAAAGACAAATGAATATAAACCAATTTACCCAAATTGTCAAGGTAAACAGGTCTCACAAAAAAAGAAACAACCCCACCAGTCAAGCGAGCTTCCAGCAGGGAAGTTTCGTTGACCGTGGGGTCAGTTAGTGCACCATGTCAGGTGTGTTGAGTCCGTCGAGGTAGTAGAACCCTGGGACAGTTGAGAGCTTGATGCGCTCGATCGGCATCCAGTAGTGCCACTCCCCGTCGATGAGCTGAAACGACACCATGGTCTGCATCAGCTCGGGTAACCACTGACCGTGATCTGTGGTCTGTGCGTACACAGTCCCAACAGTCGCAGCCACATTCACATCCAGGTGACGGTGCTTTGAGGGGTCGGGTTCTTCGGCGTGCATGAGGCGAATAACCTTGAGCCGACAGCGAACCGCATACACAATCCATTCAGCTCTGGCTTTGCGAGTGCGTGCCAGAAATGCCATGTTGATGTGTGCTCTGGCAGAACGGCTCTCAAGAGCAAGTGCTCTTCCGAGCGTCTGACTCGGCGATCTTATCTCCAGTACGAACCTACGGATCGCCACCAAAGACCTCACCACACCCACCAGAATCAAGGTCGCAACGATGAAAGTACCTACGTGTTCTGTTCCCGTCACCATTCACCTTCCTTGGGAAAGACAAGGTAATCTAAGAGCATTTCATCAAATTGTCAAGATGTGAGGCAGGATCAAAAACCAACCACATTGAGTGGTTGGTTTCATCTGTGTTTATACTTTAGATGTTCAAAAAGATTTTTGTGTTGTTTTTTGAGCTCGCGCCTTCCTCCACCGCTTTTTAAGTATTTCTCTCGAGCGACAGCATCGTTCTGGTTCAAATAACTCTCATAGTAAACAAGACAGACAGGTTGTCTGTATTTCGTTGAAGCAACTTCACCATTTTGGTGTTGTTGAATTCGTTGTTTTAGATTTCTCGAAAAACCAACGTAGAGTTTTTTATCTCCGCAAAACAAGATGTAGACGTAATACATACAAAACGACGTTTGACGTCGTGCATATATTTCACACTTTGCAGGTGGCCGCGTCAAACGCGGCTCAGCCCTGGGCAACCGAAAACCCACCGTCATTACAACGGTGGGTCTTGGTAGTGCCCATGAACGGGTTTAGCCCGTTCGACGGGCTGGAGCTGGGGAGAATCGAACTCCCGTCTGGTAAGGCTCTGCAATACGACTTTTCCAAGTGCATTTGTGCCTAGATACCTGAGTGCGCTCAAGGCACAACGCAATACGCATTCAGGTTCTGATTGCAATCTTAGTCATGGATAATCAGCGAACCCATGACCCAGTCTGGAATATGACACCCGATTCCTTAGCTGCCAGACGCGGCTTAGGCGGATGGTTCTTCAAACCCTTAGGCGAGAACAGGAGCAAAGGTAGGAACACTGAAAGCGTTCTTGATCTTTGCAATGACGTTGTTTGCAGTTGTCGTCTTACACGGATTGATTTACGAGAGGCCGTGTCCACTCGACTTGATCGTGTTGCAAGGAACTTCCATCGATACCGATCAGCCCCGCAATGTTGTTTCTATCGAAACACACACGAGCATACATCTTTTTTCCTCATTTGTCAATCCAAACACATTCGTTTTGTGCTATAATTCTCGCATATGAAGCCACCACAATCGGTGAGTATTTCAACATCTACTTTTGTAAAAGCCGCACTGATCGTTCTTGGTGTCTGGTTCTTGTGGTTCATCCGAGACATTGTCGGGATCCTGGTGGCTGCCATGCTCCTTGCGGCACTGATAGGTCCGTTTGCAGACTGGTTTGAAAAACGAACCATTCCACGCGGCCTGGCTGTGCTCATTGTCTACGTCCTTCTCATCTCGATCACGCTTGCCATGCTCCTTCTCATGATCCCAGTGGTCACAGAGCAGGGAACACAGCTGGTTGCCAACCTGGGGCAGTACTACAATGATGCAGCTCAATCTGTTGGGCACCTGCAGCAACTCTCAGTCCAGTACGGACTCTCAGACAATGTCAGTGCATCTATCAAGACACTTCAGGATTGGATGAGTGATTGGTCAAGCTCGATCTTTACTGGCGTGACCAGTGTGATCGGAGGACTTGCTGCTGTGGTCGTGATACTGGTACTCGCATTCTATATGGTTGTGGAAGAGGGGAAGGTGCGCAAATCATTCGACCATCTCGTACCACCAGAGTATCAGCCGTACACAACACACATCCTCAAAAAGATCCAAAAGAAAATTGGAAACTGGTTACGTGCACAGCTCATCCTGAGTCTGAGCGTTGGCTTTCTTGTCTTCATTGCGCTCTCAATGCTCGGAGTCAAATACGCACTCCTACTCGCGCTCCTGGCAGCACTCTTTGAGGTCGTGCCATACGTGGGGCCTGTTGCAGCCGTTATTCCAGCGCTCATTGTTGGCTTTAGCGTCTCACCAGTACTAGGAACAGCAGTGCTCCTCGTTTACATCACTATCCAACAGCTAGAAAACCACATTCTCGTTCCAAAGATCATGCAAAAGGTCACAGGCCTAAGTCCAATCATTAGCATCGTCGCACTCCTGGTCGGAATCAAAGTCGCAGGACTCCTCGGAGCTATGCTCTCAATTCCACTCGCCATGATGCTTGCAGTGGTCCTTGAAGATCTTTTTGCAGATAATTAATCCTATGAGACACATACACAAACACTCGTCATTTCCACTGGTCGTCATCTTGCTCTCGCTCGGCCTGATTGTTTTCATGTATTACGCATTCACTCAAGAGCCTGCAGTAGAGCCAGAGACAGCTAAGCCTACTCCAACAAACCCAGAGATCATCGTTGAGGTGAATAGTGATCAGTACAGAATCGACCTTGTTGCCACAATCGACTCGTTTTACAGCGAGTTTGATAATGCTCAAGATGACCTCTCAAAACTCCTTGTGACCGAACAGGTCCTAGGTGATCTACTTGAAATGAACGTACCAACAGAGTATAAAGACCTCCACCTAAGTCTTGCGGTTGTCTTTAATCAGCTAGAAACTGGGCTGAGAAGCGCAGATAGGAGCGTTGAACAACCGCTGCGAGAGCTCGGATTCATCCAAATGGAGTATCCGTGGCTCATACAATAAGTATATGGTTCGTGTTGAAAAACACAGTGAAATTCAGGAGGAGATTTCAAAGCTAAAATCAAAGAGTGAAGACAAGCCAAAGGAAGGCCATACGTTTCTCAAAACAGTAGCCCTCCTTTGTTTTATTCTGGTCGTGATCGTTGTGCTCGCAGGAGCATGGTTTGTGGCAGCCACAGGTCTTGTTCGTATTCCAGTTCTGACCACGCTTGCTTACGAGAAGCCAGAACCAACGCGCGTGGTAGAGCCTGGTGTGCCAATCGAAGACTTGGTCAAGGCTGAGTTTGAAATCCAGCTCACTGAGCGTCTTGAGCAAGGGATGGGTCTCTTTGATCAGTATCCGATCACATTCCGAGTCCCAGAAGATTCACTCACATCTAGCCTTCGATCATCAATGGAAGAGGCTGGTGTTGAGACAATGCTTGAAGTTTCGCTCTCACAAGTCGTTGTGCTCGCAGAGGGTGGGCTCGAGCTCTACCTCCCAATAAAAGACAATGCTCAAGAAACAGCTGTGAAGGTCGTAGCAAAACCATACATTGATGATCAGGATCTAAGGCTCGAGATTATTGACATGCGTTTGGGCTCTGCTGCCATTCCAAAGTGGTTCATCGGCTCCATTGTTAATCCAGTTATTCAACGCGAGCTCGAAGAGGCAGTAAAGCACGCAGAGGATTACGTAGGAGTGCTCGAAATCCTGTATTCTCAAGGAGAAGTTCAAATCACAGGCGAGATTTCAATTGAAGCAAGCAAAGAAGATAACTAGCTATGATCCTCATTCACCGAATCACATCGTTTGTTGTTGCGCTCATCGTCCTGCTAGCCTACGCAGGAATTCTTTTCACAAACCTCCATCCAGTTCTGGTGACAGTGCTTGGATTCGTAATCCTAACACTTGTGCTCATGAGATTGCTTGGGTGGCAGCTGCACACTTTCGAGTTTTGGCATCTGCTAGGAACTCCGCTCCTATTTATCTTCTCAAGCTTTGGAGTGCTTTTCTTTCTTGAGTCGCTCAGTCTGCAAATTGTGCTCGGAGTCGGAACAGCGATCATGCTCGGACTCTTCACAGAACACATCTTCACATACTCTCACGTCCCAGCGCTCTACCAACCATTCTCCATCGAGCACCTCAGCCACCTGATGAACATCTTGACCATGTTCTTTGTGTCCTCGTTCGGATTTGGTCTGCGTCTCTTTCTCCAAACACCGCTCTGGCTGCTTGGCCCAGCATTTCTCCTCATCGCTCTCTTTGTTGTGTACACAACACTCTGGGCAGGAAAGGTTGAGGCTGCGCGCGCGCGTCCATACGCAATTGCTGGAGGAATCCTGACAACAGAGCTCTTCCTAGTCCTCACATTCCTTCCAAGCGGCTTTTATACAAACGCAGCTTTCATTGCACTGGCGTTCTATGTCTTTTTGGGGCTCACTCGAGCAAGTGCACTTGGAAGGCTTTCCAAACAGATTGGGAAACGGTATATTTCCATCTTCATAATTCTAACCCTTGCCATTGCCCTAACTTCTCAATGGTTATGACACAATCTTGGTCAAACACAATTCGCGTAATCATCTTTTCAATCTTGCTTGGGGGAGCAAGTGGAGTGCTTACAACTGCACTAACAACAAACTATTTATCTGATTACGCCATAGAACTCAGCGAACTCACTGAGCCTCTTCACATCACAGAAGAGCGCCCAACTTCGTTTCCAGAAAGTTATCTTGAAGCCATAGAAAAACTCCAAGCAGACGGACTCCCTGCAATGGCACTCCTCTCAGAAGTATCAAGCGAGTTTCTTTCCGTCTCGAATCCGGATCTTGTTCCAGCCATGGTTCTGACCTCAGATGGTTGGCTTCTTGTTGCATCAGAAATCGAATTCACAACAGGGATCACACAAGCAGGAACATGCCAGATCACAGACCAGGTGTTTGATGAGCTTACAGGTATGTCGTTTGTAAAGTGTGATGCACGTTCTCTCTCTGTGGCAGGGTTTGGAGTTGGATACAATGCCGAGCCTGGACACCAGATGTTCATCTCAGACTCTTTCAACAGCTTCATGCCAGCTGATGTCGTTGAAGTTCAGTGGCCATCAGAAATTCCTCTCTCATCAGACGAGCCTCAGCGCCGTGTGATTCTCTCAGCAGGTATTGCGCCACAAGTTGGGTCTGCAGTGTTCGACCTCTCAGGAAAGTTTATGGGGGTTGTTGAAGTGGTTCAAGAGAGTGGGGAAGTAGTCATGCTCCCAATTGAAAGTTTTATCCAAGGCTTTGACAGCCTACTCAAAGACGGAGAGATTGCGCATGCTCAGCTTGGTGTGAGTTCTGTCGACCTGTCGCACACAGCCGTTCCTCAAGAGTACGCTCGCGAATATGCAGCAGGAGCGCTCCTCTACGGATCAAGCGCAGTCACGTATGCAAGCGCAGCGTATGAAGCCGGGCTCCTAAAGGGGGACATTATTATCTCAATTGATCGACAGGTCATCGATGCAAATCACTCACTAGATGAGCACATCAATGCGTACTCACCTGGTGATGAAATTCTTTTACAAATCGATCGCGCAGGCGAGCTCATAGATGTGAGCGTGACATTGCAGTAATCGCGAGTTATACTTAAGGAGGTATGGCACAAACAAACTACACACGAATTCTCATTAACGGTTGGCAGTCGATTCTTATGTTCGCGCTGCTTGGCCTAGTACTTGCACTCATCATCTCGTTTGTGCAACCGCTTCGCTACTCATCGACCGCGCGTCTTCTCATCTTGCAAGACGTTGGTTCATCTGTTGATGCCTACACAGCCTCGCGCGCAGAAGAACGCATCGCAGACAACCTGGCGACCATTGTGTACACCAGTACATTTTTCGATCAGGTCATGACAAGTGGGTTTGGCATTGACGAGACTCAGTTCTCTGCAGACGACTCCAGGAAGCGAAAGGAATGGGGGAACATGGTCAAAGCAACAGTTGCACGCGGATCAGGACTTCTCTCAATCACCGCCTACAACAAAGACATTGCAGAAGCCGAGCAAATTATCCGAGCAGTCGCATACGTGCTCACCAATAGGGTAGACGAGTACACATCTGGAGGAAGTGTGTCAGCACAGCTCGTGGACGAACCTCTCAACTCCCGCTGGCCAGTCAAGCCAAACATCTTGGCAAACACGCTCTCAGGCTTTGTTCTAGGTGGATTTGTGGGGATTGCATACGTATTCGTACAAACAGAACGCATTCGTCGCAGACACCAGCTTGTACACGAAGATTTCTAAACTTTCATAGATCAAAACAAATCCCGCAAAACGGGATTTTTTGATTCCTAAATATGTTACTGACAAACAAAAAAGCCTGCTTTCATGGCTTGAGACTGGCAAATCGACACGAGGAGGAGACGTGTAGACCGCTGCTCCCAAGCCATGGAAACAGGTTTTTCCTTTAAAAACGGCACTTTCAAGCTCGTTTTTCTTATTCTCTAGATGTGTTACATCCAAGTGAGCCAAAGGGTATCAAATGACTTGTGAGGGGTCAAGTTTTGTCCAAAGAAGGTTGCCATGATAGCTTGACAAAATTGAAAGATTATGGTAATGTGCCCCGTTCACAATTGGAATGAATCTACATTCCTGCCAACCTTAGCCAGACAAATCGTGGCTTATAGCGGTCTGGTATTCTCCCGCAACACCTCCTCCTTGTTGTGGTGATGAATATCAGTCCACTAAAAGCCGTGATCGGATTGAAAGCATATGCGTTTGCATGTGCATTTAATCCGACTACGGCTGAACGTTCTATACAATTAGCCTAGCAACCATCGTTTCCCTGTCGGGGCGCGATGGCTGGTTCTGAAAAGCATTTCTGCTTGATGGACCAACCCAAACCCCGGCATGGGACCTGATCCCAAAAAACCCGGAGGACGAGTCATGTTCCGATCCACCCTGATGCTGGCCCTCGTGGCCCTGATCCCTTCCGCCGCCATCGCTGGCGCGCCCGGCACCGTCGCCGCTCCCTGTGTGGGGCTGTACGGTGGCCTGGTCGACGTCGACGGCGACGGCTACTGCGTCGCGGTCGCGCCCGCCACCTTCCCGGTCGGCACCGCGCTGACCGTGGACTGTGATGACGCGCACGCGTTCATCAACCCCGGCGCCGCCGAGATCCGCAACGACGGGCACAACAACGACTGCAACGCCGCCACCCTGGACACGCTCCCCGTGAGCGAGCAGGTGTGGAAGCGCTACGTCGCCGCCGAGTACGCCGGACGCGCCCCCTCCTGGGAGACGTTCGTGTACGAGAAGGCCCAGTGCGCCGCGAACTGCACCGTCGATGACGTCGCCGGTCGCTTCGTGCCCGAGTCCGGGTACCGCCTGGCCGACATCTTCGTCAACGGCGGCACCGTCATGCGCACGCACGGCGAGCCCGCCGACGGCCGTGACCTCGTCACGGACGAGCAGTACTCCCACTTCCAGGGCCAGGCCCGCAGCGGGTCCGGCTACGGGAAGAAGGGGATCACCACGATCGCCTCCGAGCTGGACACGGCCCTCGAAGAGGCTCTCCGCGAGGAGATCGCCCGCGTCGACACCGACGTGGCCGAGCTCACCGTCGTGGTCGACGCCAACACGGCCGAGATCACCGAGGCCCGTGGTGGCTTCTCCGACATGGATGCCCGGTTCGACCGGCTCGAGGGAGACCTCACCACGGTCGAGACCGAGGTCATCGCCGCGCGAGGTAGCTACGACTCCGTCCACGAGCGAATCGTGGCGGTCGAAGGCTCCGCCTCCGCGGCCAACCGCACCGCCGGAAACGCCCTGAGCACCGCCCAGGGTGCCGACGAGAAGGCCACCAAGGCCCTGAGCGCCGGCTTCTACGCCGACCTGCTCGGAACGGGCGGTCTGCTCGTGGGAGCCCGTCTCCCCGAGTACGACCTGACCACCGGTGAACTCACCGGTAACACCCTCCGCGCCCCCGTGGGCGTGTACGGTGGTGGCTCCATCGCGCTCGGTGCGCAGCTCCCCGGAGCCCGCATCGGCCCGTTCGCGAGCCTGATGGTGATCGGCGATGGCGGCCCCGTGGCCGGTTCCGCCTGGAACGCGGGGTTCGAAGCCCTCTTCCAGGTCAAGAACTCCGCCCACTACCTGGGTCCCTTCGCGGCCTACACCGCCCACAACACCATGCTCAACAGTATGGAGGGCAGGGTGGTCGAGCGTGGCCCCATGGTCGGCCTGGCCTACCTGGCCGAGCTGCCCACCAGCGATCGCTTCGACTACGACGAGCTCGTGCTCGGCGCCCGTCTCGGCTGCGGACCCACCACCCTGGGCGCCGCCGGCGACATCGACGGCAACGTCGAGGTGCTGGACATGACCCTGTTCCAGTGCGGCCTCCAGCTCTCCGTGGGCGGCGGCGTCAACACCGCGGTGGGCCGCTAGTCATGGGCGGCTAGACACCGACCAAGACGAACCCCCGCTAGGCTCTCCCCTCCGGTAATCGGCACCCGCTTTGCATAAGGTCCAATCCCTGTGCTAAAGCGGGTGCCGACCCGGACCCCCCCTGACTCCAACACGGCGAGTCAGAACGACAAGACCCTCTCATCGCGATGGTCTTGTTTGCTTTCCCATATTTTTCATCATTTTCACCCATTTCTCGAAGTTTAACTTAGCTAAGTCTAACTTCGGTAAGTCTGACTTAGCTAAGTTAAACTTTGATTGTGTCAGAAGGTTGCAACAGGACAGGGGAGGGGTTGACAAAAACAGTGAATTCTGCTATTATCCACTGTCACGCTCTTTACAGATCAGAACCCAAATAGAGGTCTGTACGCACTTTTTCAGGAAGATTTCCTGCAAAGATGTGTACAGACCCCAAACATCACGATCCCCTCGGGGGCGTGATTGAGCCGGAAGCATCGTTCCGGGTGGTCCGGGACTTCGCTGAAAGCTACTTCACCCTCCCCCGAGGGAAAGACAAGGAGCATCACGATGCGTAACTTCTCCCTGGCCCTTCTGGCCCTGCTGATCGGCGGTTGCAACGTGCCCGTGGGAATCGGCGTGTCCGATGGCACCCCCATCGACGACTGCGACGATGACTGCGACGACATCGACCCCGGCGACGACGACACCGAGGATGTACCCGCGGCCGACACCTGCGAAGGCTACGAGCTCGACGTCGAGTTCACCAGCCCCGGCGGCGTCATGTACGGGTCGATGTGGTGCCACCTCGAGTTCCTGGACGACCTGACCACGACCTTCGACAACTGGCACTGGGGCGTCGTGCACAACTGGACCAACCACGTCCAGATGTGTGCCGATCCCGGCATCATCTCGGCGCTCCGGGCGAACTGCACGTTCTGCCCGCAGGGTCCCGAGGAGTCCAACGACTTCTACCAGATGTCCGAGCCCGAGGGCGAGGAAGCCGAAGCGATGGGCTGCACCTGGCTGGCCTACGGTCAGTACGAGGACGAGGCCCACTTCAACGGCGACATCTCGACCACCTACATGGGCTACGCCTACAGCGCCGGCCTGATCACCTTCGAGGGTGAGGGCTCCAGCGCCCTGGTGGACTTCTAGCTCCGCCCACCGCGGCCACCTGGTCGCGAGGAAAGTCGTTCCCTGGCAAGTCCAGAGACGTCCGCAGAGCCGAACCAGTCCTCCTCCTGGGTTCGCCCGACGTGCTGATCCCACGTCACTTACGCAACGCCCCTAGGGGTCCGCGCGTCCGCTCTGCGGCGCTTCTGGACTCCAGGGGCGCTTTCTTTTTGCTGTGGGCAGCGTTTTTGCTGCGGGTGGTTGCAAGATAATTCGAAAATACCGCTCGGCGGAGCCGGGTCTACCGCAGACAAGGCGACCACCACCGAGCGGTATTTTCGAATTATCTTGCAACCACTAGTTAATAGGGCTGTCCTCGCGGTCGGGCAGGGAGGGGTGGCGAATATTCGTCGAAACCTGCCTGCCCCGCCATGTCGCTGGGCGGGGTCCCGCCAAAGGCGGGAGAGAGGCCGATGTGAGGCACTCGATGTGCCGAAACGTCGTGAGGTTCTTTCTCCTCCACCATATTTCCAGTCTGGCAACGTACGCTCTAGGTCGCAGGGGGCAATTTTTGTATGGCTGGCCCAAAAGGCCACCAAACAAAAATTCGTCCCCGAGGCCCCACAACAACTTCAACATGTTGCTGGTTACTAACAAAATTCAAAACATAGTCAAAAACAGTCAAAAAAAGACTAAAAAGTTACATTGGGGCTATGTCTGTGTAGGTTGACAAAATGGTCAAAATATGGTAGACTACTCCGTCATGATGACACCACTTTCGAGCTGAAATAAGCAGAAAACATAATGTTTCTGACTACTTCATCCCGCAAGGGAACGAACATTACAACTGGAAGGCAAAGATTAACTTCAAGTAACACTTGAAACTCGAGTTTTACTTGAAGTTAATCTCAAACCCCCCAACCAACCCAACCAACGTCAACTTTCCCGACTAACCACACCTCACGATCCCCACGGGGGACGTGATAGCGGCTTTAAGCATAAGCCCTGGGTGTGCCAGGGAAATGCCAAAAAGTCGTTTCTGCTTCCCCCCGTGGGAAGAGGAGAAACCATGAGCAAGCTCAGCATCCTGGCCCCACTGGCCCCCTTCATCCTCGCTGTCGCTCTGAGCGCCGGCTGTAACGTGTACATCCCGTACTCGGAGGGCACCTCCTCCGACGACACCACCGAGCAGCCCACGGACGACGACACCGGTCCCGACACCGAAGAAGGTCCCTCCTGGGACACCGCCGAGCCCGAGCTCGACACCGACACCGACTGGGACACCGGCGACGATGACGACGACGTCACGGGCGACTGGAACGACCACGACGGCGACGGCTACAGCAACGCCCCCGGCGACGACGGTCAGCCCATCGACTGCAACGACGATGACAAGGCCATCAACCCGGGCCAGCCCGAAGCCTGCGACGGCATCGACCAGGACTGCGACGGCGAGATCGACGAAGACAACGTCTGCGACGGCATCGACCAGGACGGCGACGGCTACACCCCCGAGGGTGGCGACTGCAACGACGCCGACCCCGACACCTACCCGGGTGCGGTCGACGAGCCGAACGACGGCATCGACCAGGACTGCGACGACGAGATCGACGAGCCCATCGTCGAGGACGACCCCGACGCCGACGGCGACGGCTACGCCTCGAGCGTGGATTGCAACGACTCCGACGCGTCCGTCAACCCCGGCGCCGAGGAGATCTGCGACACCGTCGACAACAACTGCGATGGGATGAACAACGAAGGCTTGGCCATCACCTGGATCTACCAGGATGCCGACGAGGATGGCTACGGAGACAGCTCCCACACCTCCTCCACCTGCAACGACGAGATCCCCGCGGATCTCTCGGGCGAGTGGGTCTTCGACAACACGGACTGCGGCGACGCCGACGACACCGTCAATCCCGGCGCGACCGACATCTGCAACGATGGCATCGACCAGGATTGCGACGAAGTCGACGCCGTGTGCGTAACCGACGCCGACTCCGATGGCATCGACGAGAGCATCGACTGCGACGACACCGACGCCACCGTCGGCGTGGCGGAAACCTGGCTCATCGACAACGATGGCGACGGCTTCGGCGACGAGGAGTCCACCATGGACGCCTGCGACCAGCCCTCCGGCTACGTCACCTCCGCCGCGGTCAACGACTGCGACGACACCGACGCGGACGTCAACCCGACCGCCACCGAGATCGAGGACGGCCTGGACAACGACTGCGATGGCAGCGTCGACGAAGGCTACGACGTCGACGGTGACGGCTACTCCGAGTCCGCGGGCGACTGCGACGACGAGGATGCCAGCGTCAACCCCGGTGCCGAGGAAGTCTGCGACGAGATCGACAACAACTGCGACGACGTCATCGACACCGATGCCACGGACGCGACGGTCTGGTACGGTGATCTTGACGGTGACGGCTACGGCCTCACCGAGGACAGCCTCACGGCCTGCGACCAGCCCACCGACTACGTGGACCTGGACGGTGACTGCGACGACACCAACGCCGACACCTACCCCGGTGCCAGCGAGCTCGAGGACGGTCTGGACAACGACTGCGACAGCGGCACGCTGGACCAGGCCTACTGGCAGGACGAGGACGCCGACGGTTCGTTCGATGCCTTGTGCATCACCGCCGAGCTGATGCCCGAAGACTACGAGACCGCCGACGGCTACGTGGTCGGCTACGACCTCTGGGACTGGACCAACCAGGCCACGGATCTCGTCGCCAACACCGACGGCTACTTCTGCGTCATGCACCTCGGCCTCACCGCCGACACCGACGTCGAGTTCACGGTTGTGTCCGAGCTCGACGGCGACGATCCCGAGCTGGTCCAGGACCTCGACCTGAACGTCGTAGACGACTTCAACGCCGCGTGGCTGGACCTCTGGTCCTTCTGCCACGAAGCCCCCGCCGGTACCATCGCCGACCAGGTCTGCGAGGACCAGGGCGGCGACTACCTCCTCGAGGTGGACTGGGACGGCACCGAGCTCACCGCCTCCGGTGACGGCGCCTAGGGTAGCCTTCCTACCCCACGAAGACTTCCCCAACGGGAAGCACGGAGCCCCTGTGGCCGACAGATCTGCAACGCGCAGTTCACGTCGGTCCCAGGGGTTCTTCTTTTGGATAAAGTTTGTATTCAACAACAAAAAACACCCAAAACCTCACAAAATACTTTGACATTCAATGTCGATGCTAAATATCAGTATTTCGTGCGATTCTGACACAAAACCACTTTCCAGGTGTATTTACTAAGTTCATGGTCCACCTATTGACAAAAACCTTGAAATTTGATAAAAATATCCGTCAATTTAGGATCTAGCAATCTGCTCGCGTTCTGATTTTTGCCCCGTTTAACGGATCAAACACCAGGATACGATCTATCACAAACCCGACGTCTCGCGGGCCTGGCCGCAAGCGAGACAACGGGAGAATCCCTCCCAAGACCCAACCCGAGGAGAACAACCATGTTCCGCTTCATCCTGCCTCTGGCACTGACCGTGGGTGTGGCCCTGAGTGGCTGCAACATCTACATCCCGTACGCCGATGGCGACGACGACGACACCATCCCGGACGATCCGATCGTGACCGACGCCGACGGCGACGGCTACATCGACATGGACGACTGCGACGACAACGACGCGTCCATCCACCCCGGCGCCGACGAGATCTGCGACTACGTGGACAACGACTGCAACGGCGTCATCGACGACGACCTGCAGTTCGAGGTCTACCCGGACGCCGACAACGACGGCTACGGCGATGCCAGCGCGTCCGCCCTCGGCGAGTCCGAGTGGACCTGCGAGGACCTCAACGGTTACGTGGACAACGATCTGGACTGCGACGACGGTGATGCCCAGATGCATCCCGACGCCAGCGAGGTCTGCGACAACGTCGACAACGACTGCAACGGCCTGGTCGACGATGGTCAGTTCTGGTACCTGGACTACGACGGTGACACCTACGGTGACTCCGCGTACCTGTACGAGGATGGCTGTGACGGATCGAGCTACCTGGTCGCCAACGACGAGGATTGCGACGACTCCGACGCCTCCATCAACCCCGGCGCCGACGAGATCTGCGACGGACTCGACAACGACTGCTCCGGCACCGTCGACGAGGACGCCACCGATGCGATCACTTGGTACATCGACTACGACGGCGACGGCTACGGCATCACCGATGTGACGATGGACTCGTGTGACCAGCCCTCCGGCTACGCCGCGATCGTGGGAGACTGCGACGACGGCAACTGGGAGATCAACCCGGACGCCAGCGAGGTCTGCGACAACGTCGACAACGACTGCGACGGCAGCGTCGACGAGGATGTCGAGCTCACCTGGTACCGCGACAGCGACGGTGACGGCTACGGCGACGTGGACAGCACGGACATGGCCTGCGATGCCCCCAGTGGGTACGTGGGTGATGCCACCGACTGCGACGATGCCAACGCCAGCGCCAACCCAGGCGCCACCGAAGTCTGCGACAGCGTGGACAACGACTGCGACGGCGACGTCGACGAGGATGCCTCCGACGCGACCACCTGGTACGCGGATGCGGACTCCGATGGCTACGGCGACGATGACGTCTCCCAGGTCATCTGCACGCAGCCCAGTGGCTACGTGGCCGACAACACCGACTGCGACGACACCGAGCCCGCCGCGTTCCCCGGCAACACCGAGGTCTGCGACGAGATCGACAACGACTGCGATGGCAGCGTGGATGTCGGCGCCTCGGATGCCCAGATCTACTACCCGGACGCCGATGGCGACGGAGAAGGCAACGCGGGCGGCGTCACCGTCACCCAGTGCGACCAGCCCGAGGGCTACGTGCTCAGCGACGATGACTGCGACGATTCCGACGCAGACGTGAACACCAGCGCCACGGAAGTGTGCGACGGTGGGATCGACAACAACTGTGACGGCCTCGCCGACGACGATCCCAGTTCGGGCGTGGATACCTCCACCTACACCTCGTTCTTCAACGACGTGGACGGTGATGGCTACGGCAACGACGCGACCCAGGTCGACCAGTGCGACCAGCCCTCCGGCACCGTGGAAGCGGGCGGGGACTGCGACGACACCAACTCCAGCGTGAACCCCGACGGCACCGAGTCCTGCAACAACATGGACGACGACTGCGACGGGACCGTGGACGAGGACGTCCAGAGCGAGTTCTACGCCGACACCGATGGTGACGGCTACGGAGACGCATCCAGCACGGACATGGCCTGCAGTGCCCCCAGTGGGTACGTCGCGAACGACACCGACTGCAACGACTCCGACGTCACCATCTACCCCGGCGCGGACGAGTACTGCGACACGGTCGACAACGACTGCGACAGCAAGATCGACGAAGACGACGCTGTGGACGCAGACACCTGGTACGCGGACATGGACTCCGACGGCTACGGTGACGCCAGCGACACCGTTCAGGCGTGCAGCCAGCCCACCGGCTACGATGGGGGCGGCGACGACTGCGACGACACCGACGCGAGTGTCTACCCCGGCGCGGACGAGTACTGCGACGGCGCGGACAACGACTGCGACAGCGAGATCGATGAAGACGACGCTGTGGACGCCATGGACTGGTGGATCGACACCGACAACGACGGTTTCGGCGACATGTACGCCGCCATCGAGGTTGCATGCGATCAGCCCAGCGGCTACGTGGACAACGCCGACGACTGCGACGACGATGACAACGACAACTACGTCGGTGCCACCGAAGTCTGCGACGACAGCGAAGACAACGACTGCGACGGCGACGTCGACGAGATCGACGAGTGCGAAGATGACCTCGACGGTGACGGCTTCGTGGAGTCCGAGGACTGCGACGACGACGACGAGTATGCCAACCCGGATGGGGTGGAGCTCTGCGACGACGGCGTGGACAACGACTGCGACGGCCTGACCGACTCGGCCGACTCCTGCTACTACGAGGGGACCTACGAAGGGTCGTTCGAGATCGACCTGACCGAGACCGGCCTGGGTCTGGGATCGGATGTGTGCGAAGGCACCATGACCATCGTGATCGACCCCACGGTCATCCCGGTCATCTACGGGAACGGTGAATGTGCGTTCGTGGGCGACTTCGCCTACGTCCTGCCCGACACCTACACGATCGACCTCGACGGATCGTTCATCGACTCCGACCTCAGCTCCGAAGGCACGGCCGAGACGCCCGACTTCGGCTGGTCGCTCGCCTGGTCCAACACCTGGGCCTCCGAGACCGAGTTCGACCTGAACTTCTCCGGATCGGACACCTTCATGGGGTTCGACTTCGACTACGTGATCACCATGGAGACCGACCTCCAGTAGTGATCGGCCAAACCCGGCCAACGAGCGGTCGCGATTACCTGCATACTCCAATGCAGCACTAATCGCGACCGCTTTTCTGTTACTCCAAGCAACCAAAACCCCCACGGCTGTGGCGACCCGCAATCTCAACCCCCACGGCTGTGGCGACCTGAGGGGCTCAACGCCCCGACAGGTCGTGATCCCACCACCCCTCCCAAAGGATTCCCAGGACGCCAAAAGGCCGTTCGAGGTATCCATTTCAAAACCGTCTCGTGTGTGTTTGAAATGGATACCTCGTGGCCTCCTATACCCCCGCAGCAAGACTCGAACGAGAGCGAAGTCAAAGAAGTCAATCAAAAATTATGCTATAATCACATAAGTATCGGAGGAAAAAATATGATTGATTTGCGCGCGGTCTACACTCGTGCAGAAGAACATACAAAGATTGCAACAGGATTTTTATTTGTCCTGCTTGCTTTGCTTTTGCTCCTCCAGTCAGTGTTCTCCCCCCAGCTTGTCATAGCCGGCGTACTCGGAGTTATTATTCTAGGCATCACATACTTCAAACCTGAATACACCCTCGCACTCCTTGCAGCCTATCTCCCGTTTGAATCAATCGTGCTCAAGTTTGTCACAGACGACATCTACATCTTTGCGCGCTACTTCTCAGAAGGTCTCATCTATCTGGTGGCAGTCGTAGTGTTCTGGAGATTTTTCACAGGCAAGCGAAAAGCACGCACCTCACCAATCGATCTACCGTTCCTGTTATTTATTCTTGTCTTGCTCGGCTCAGCGCTTGTAAACCTAGTTGAACCAACCGCAGCAATTCTCGGCCTGCGTCAGATCCTCAGGTTCATGATGGTGTTCTTCTTGGTTGTGCAACTCAACCCATCTGTAAAGTTCATCAAGACCCTTACGCTCGTCATGTTTGGGATTGTTCTCATCCAGGCGGGGATCGGCATCATGCAATCCGTTATCGGTGAGCCGCTTGATAACCTCCTGCTCCCATCAGAAGCACGTACCCTCGGCTCAATCACGCTCACAACCGGCGTAGAGCAATTCTGGGACCCAGGATCGCGCGTTTTCGCCACTCTTGGCCGCTATGACCGCCTAGGAAACTTCCTCTACTTCTTCCTGCTCATAGGAGCCGGTCTGCTTTTCACAAAGAAATTTTCCTACGACAAACGACTGCTCTGGCTCTTCGGACTCGGTTTCCCAGCACTCATCCTGACCTACTCACGCTCATCCTGGTTTGCCTTCCTACTCGGCTTTCTCTTCATCGGACTCCTCATCAAACGAGACAAGCGCGTGCTTGCAGGGCTAGGAATCTTTGCCTTCATCATGACAGCTTATCTGGGAGTAAGCGGGCTAAACGTCAGTCTCATCACAGAGAGCGCCGGACAATCGCTCTCAGAACGATTCTACGAAAGCTTTAGCTACGCACGTTGGCGAGGGGAGTACTTTGGCCTCGGGCGCACATACTGGTTTGTGCATACTCCAAAAGATGTAGTGAGTGCATCGCCAATCCTCGGATTTGGACCAGGACAATACGGAGGCGGCGCAGCCGCAGCACTGCACAACACAACCGTGTACGAAGAACTCGGACTCCCATTTGGTGTGTACGGAACAGAAGGCTTCATCGACAACAACTGGTTCTCGCTCTGGGGTGAGGCTGGAACGCTTGGTATACTGTTTTACCTTTGGGTCATGATTGGGCTCTTCACAATGAGTCTAAAGACCGCAAGAGATGCAAGGGACCCTTATACCCGCGCAATGGCTCTTGGGTTCTGCGCAGCCATCATAGGAGTCTCGTTCAATGCATTCACTTCAACGATTTTTGAAATTCGAACCGTCTCATACTATCTCTGGCTCTATGCTGGGTTTGTGTATGTGCTTTCCCAGCATGACAAGAAACTCAAACAAGTATGAAGGTGATCCAAGCAAACAAGTTTTATTTCCTCAAAGGCGGAGCAGAAAAGTACATGCTCGAGGTTTCTGATTGGCTTACTTCGCATAGTCATCAAGTTGTCCCATTTGCCATGGAGCATCCAGACAACATCAAGACGCCTTACAGCAGACTATTCCCATCTCACGTCTTCACAGAGAAAACCAAACCAGGATGGCAGGGGGTCAGAACGCTCAGTCGGATGGTCTACTCAATCGAAGCGCGTCGTAAGCTCGCAACGCTCATCAGCGAGAATAAACCAGACGTCTGTCACATTCACAACATCTACACACAGATATCTCCATCGATTCTGCACACACTCCGCGACCAACGTGTTCCAGTGGTAATGACTGTACATGACCACCATCTTGTCTCACCTCAATACAATATCTGGGCGCATGGCTGTGGCGACGATCATCGTGATAGTGGAGTGTTAAAAGCAACAACAAGCAGGTTCCACAAAGGATCATTCCTGGCAACATTCGCGCAAACCAGCGTGCACAAGCTTCACAAGCGCATGAGGCTCTACGAAAAGAACGTCGACCTCTTCATCGCGCCAAGCGCGTACATGAAGCGCCAGCTCATCCGAGGTGGGTTTTCACCGCAAAAGATTCGAGTCAACCACTACGGAATCAACGCACGAGCCATCGAACCACATTTTAAGAGCGATGGATACTTCCTATTCGTCGGACGTTTAAGCGAAGAAAAAGGCGTAGAAACGATTATACGGCTCGCAAAGATGCTCCCAGACATCAGGTTCAAGATCGTGGGACGTGGACCAGACGCAACACATCTACATAGACTAGGACACGGCTTAAACAATCTCCAGTTCCTCGGCTTTAGAGTAGGGGATGAGCTTAAAGAGCTTCATCAAAACGCCGCGGCAGTACTACTCCCATCAAGAGTCCACGAAGTAGCTCCACTCACCACACTCGAGGCCATGGCAGCAGGAACCCCCGTAATCGCAAGCGACGTCGGCGGCGTGCCAGAGATTGTTTCAGATCGCAGCACAGGCTTCCTGGTAAAACCTCTCGATCTTAACAGCTGGGCCGAGGCAGTCATGCGAATCGCCTACGACGACGACCTGCGCGACCAAATGTCTCGAGCATCACGCCACCGCATCGAAACACACTTCAAGACAACCGATCACTTCGAAAGACTCCTGAGAATCTACGAAGAGGCCATTGCAATGAAAAAGGCAAACTAAAAACCCGAGCACCAGGCTCGAGTTTTTTGATTTCAACTTATGATGTTACTCGTTTTACTTCAGCATCCAAATGCACAAGCTCATACAGATAGTCGGTAGTCTCAGCAATGTCTTTCCAGTCATAGTTGCGAGCAATATGTGCGCGCGCTTCCTGTCCAACCGCATTGACTTGGTCAGGATTCTCAAGAAGCATGATGAGCTTATCCTCGAGGTCCTTTACGTCGCTGCGTCGGAAAACCATTCCGTGATCCTCGGCAAGTTCCATGCTCTCAGGAATATCAGCAGCTAGCACGCACTTTCCATACGCCATAGCCTCCAGGATCGCGATAGGCAGTCCTTCAGACTCAGACGGGTGAACGTTTGCGTAGCTGTTTGCAAACAGTGAGTGGAGTGTGTCTTCAACCTGGTTACCAGTCATAACAATCGACGGGTCACCAGCAGCCATCTCGTGAAGCTCCTTTACATAATCATCTGTAAACGCGCTTCCACCAACGATAGCGATCTTCATGTCACCCACAAGCTCCGGCATGGCTGCGCGAAGGTTCTTCCAGGCTTCAATAAAGATGTGAGCTCCTTTGTGCCGCACAAGGCGCGAGCACATCATCAGGTAGTTGCCTGACTTAAGGCCAAAAGGCTCAAGGAGTTTTGTGTCAGAGGCTTCTAGTGGAACCTGAGTTCCGTTTGGGATGTATTTGGTGTTTGCGCTATACGACATGCGACAGTAAGTCTCAAGCGTCTTTGAAACGGTGATGGTAGCGTCTGGCGCCACACAAGCAATACGCTCTCCAATATACAGAGACATGCGTGCAAACCAGTTCCACTTCTGGTGATGACGGTCAATACAGTGGAAGGTCACAACCACACGAGCGCTTGGTCGAAGCAGCTTTGGAAGCCAAGCAAGAAGAGCAGGACCAACTCCATGAATATGGAAGATGTCCACCTTTTGCTTTGCAGCACCCCAAATCGACATGAATGTGTGGGTGATAGCGTCTAGATGTTTTGAGGCAATAGTAGGTGCTTTAATACACTTAACCCCGCGGTGATCACGGATTGGCCATGTGTACCAAGAGCGACAAAACACGAGGACTTCATGTCCGCGCGTAGCGAGTTCGGCTGAGAGCTCTTCAACATGCCGTTCAATGCCCCCAGACCGAGCAGGAATACCTTTTTGCCCGATCATTGCAATTTTCATAACTCCCTACGATAGCAGAAAATCCCCATTTTGTCAAGGGTTTAGGGCTAAAAGTGGGGTTTAAGGGTACAAACGCTGCAAAAAACTCACCGTGGTGAGAATTCTGCAGCACGCAAACAAAAAAACCCAAAATAAGGCTTTTCTACTTAAATTAGAAAGCACCCGGCAAGACAAACTGCAAGGTGCAGCTTGTCTCACGCGGGTGCCCGTGGGAGCTAGTCGTTTTCGCTCTGGTTTCCCAGAAGCTCCATGAGAAGGTCGTAGTCCCTCCAGATGTCCTTGTCGAGCATCATCTGCTCTGAGACGTCAATCTCGACGCGGAAGAATTCGATCAGGGCCAGGTGGTGGGTTGGGTCACCAGCATCGCCTTCGAATGTTGGGTCACCCTTGATCCGGTAGGCGTTGGCGCCCGTCGGAGCAATCCGCTGGACCTCCTTGATCCCGTACTTGAAGAAGCCGTGATAGCCTCCGATGTGGGTGCGCAGCAGGTGAGGGGTGTCATCAGCTACAGGCGCCGTGCTCACGACCCGGAACTCAGGATCGTAGGTGTCCATGCGTTCCCCGGCCTTGGGGTACTGCGTGAAGGTCTGGTCTCCCAGTTCCATCAGGCAGAAGAAGCCGTCAGCTCGCAGGGGGTTGTCGTGGACCTGCATCAGGCGCTGCCAGTTCGCAGCCATGAGCCCCCGCATGCTTCCCACGCCTGGATGGATGACACCAACCTCTTCGTTGCGCAGGGCAGCGAAACGAACACCATTCCACCATTCGTGGCAGTCGACGTCGCTGACGAGGTTGCTGCTCCTAAACTCGATGTTGCCGTAGTCATCGTCCCAGTACTGGTGGTGACTGGTACCGATCACACCGCCGATCGACAACAGGTGACAGATGGCCGTGTCAGGTGTCTCTTTCATCCAATGCTTGAACATCTTTCGTGTGGAGTAGGAGCAGTTGGAGGCTCCGTCCATGGCAATGACGCAGTGCATCATGTACGGGGAGTCTGTTCCTTGCTCCTCGTGATACACGTCCACGATCTCTTCGTGTCGACGGATGTACTCGAGCCACCGTGGGCCCAAGCGAGCCTGCCAGAGAGACTCTTGCTCGATCTCTTTGCGGGTGATGGCATGTCCACTGAAGTTGTATTCACGCCGCGCCCACACTTCTTCGAGATCCACGACAGTGACCTCGCCGAACTCGCCGTCGGCGAGTCGGAGGAAGATGTCCTGGGGAATGCGACCACCGTTCTTACGACGGTCCTTGTCCTTGAACTCGTGGCTGTAGGCCTGCACGATCCCTTCGAGGGTTGCCATGGGGCCGACCCCGTGGGCGACTACGACGATCGGCTTGCCTTCACGAGACAGGCCAACGTACTCCGCGCTGAGTGTGGTGAAGTACTGACACCACGCCGAGCTGTGAAGCTCTGACGCCATACGTGCTTCGATGATCTCGGGGAGAGTTGCGATGCGTCCCTCCTCACCAGCGAACTTCGATGCCTGCTGGAACGCAGGAACAAGCCCGTCTGGATGGTAGAACGCCATGGTGCCTAGAGCACCTTCTTGCTGTGTCATGATGAATCCCTTCCCGTTTTTGGGTTTTGGGGTTCCTTGTTCCCCGAACGCACATCGTTCGAGACAACAAAATTAAGTGAAAACAAGGGTTTTGTCAACCCATGCAACCAAAAAAAGCCCCGTTTGGGGCTTTTCTAATATATAATCTATTCAACCTCTGATTTCCCAGCCGCCAGGCTGTCAGACGGCAGATTTGTGCTAATTGCAGAGCCATATCTGCTTACGCTCACACCTGTTGTTGCATCTGTTCCTGAAAGGAAGATATTGCTAATCAGTTGCGGCACCGTGCCGATCTGGTCCTCAGTTGGAGTGATGGCGACCTCAAACGCTACAGCAACGACTTTGCTTGCAGGGGAGAGAGTGGGATCTACATCGTCGGCCTGCCAGTAAACAGTTCCAGTGGATGGATCATACTCAACAGCTGCGCCAGTTGATACAGTCTGTCGTCCTGTAAAACTCACATTCTCAGCGAGCGTTCCTTCAAGCCTGAGGTTATCAATCGGATTCGTTGTGTTTGTGATGTGCCAGAACACCCAGTACTTAGTCTCAAGCCCCACGCGCGGTGGAAGTGGTCCTCGGCCAAGTTGATCTCCGCTTGATGCCGTAAAGCGACCAAACGATTCAAACACAACTGGTGTGGTCACAGTAGCACTGACAGCAGATCCTCTTGTCGAGATTGTTTGTCCTGTGCCATCCTCAATCACATACTCAGCCGTAACTCGTGTTGAGATCTCTAGCCCTTCATACACACTCGTCTCGCTCTGTGAAATCCGGCTGCGCAGCGGAGCTGTAACAACAATTGAGCCAGAAGCTCCAGGAATGATTAATGCAAGCTCTGGGTAGTCATCAGAGTCGACCACGAAACTCTCATCGCTTAAAAACACACTATCACTCTCAAATCCAAGCACAGCATCTGACACATCTGTATCACCCGTGTTTGTGTATGTGATTGTAACGCTCATGTTAGATCCAGGAACAAGCGATCTTGAATCAATGCTCTGCTCAAGATCAAGTTGTGGAGGGATGACTGTTGAGACATGCTCAAGCACACTCTGCTGGTATGAAATCGATTCAAATGAGAAGAACGGAGCAAAGATGAACAACACTTCTTCACCAACATCACCCAGGTATCCATTAAACGTCATCTCACCAGACTCGCCAGCAAGAATAGCTGGGAGCTGGAATCGGTTGCTTGTAAGTGGCACATCAGCGCCATAATAAACAAACTCTTCAGGCCAAGTCGGTTCAACACTAATTGATGGGAAGTCGATCTCCCCGTTGTTTGTGTAGCGAATCATTCCTTCAATCTCCTGCATGGAAACAACCTTTTCTGGAAGTACAAGTTCAAGTGAGAGTGTTGAAGAAGAAGGGGAGAAGGTAAAAGTATCAGCTTTGCGACCGGCTTTATCTTGAGTCTCGCCATAAATAAACGACATTTCGCTCAAAAACTGCTGCTCTCCACCAACCTCGCCAAACATCACACCACGGATTCTCACAGACCCGCTGTCTCCCACCGCTAGGGAATCAACCATAATTTCTTCGCTTGCCACCTCGCCGTTATGCTCGATTTCCTGAAGTAAGAAGTGATTTGGATAGGTAAACGAGAGCCTCACGTTCCGAAGCTCCTGATCTGTTTCGTTTGTGTAGCGGATTACAAGCGTTGATGGCGCACCAGCAACAACTTCTCGGGGAGCAACCGTTGCAGAGAAGTGGATGTCATCCTCAAACCTGTCAGGAGTAAAAAATGTAAAGAAAACCGCGCCAGCAGCAAGGGTGAGCACAGCACCAACCAAGATCAGGTCAATGGAGAACATGATGCGGGCAAACCTATACTTGTGGCGATAGCGTTTCTCAAACCAGTGCATGAACGGGAAAAGCGCCATCTTCCCAGGGTGAACTGAAAGACAAACAGCGCGGCCAAGAACTGAATCTGGCTTTCCTGCGCTGTCACACGCGACCCCTTTTTTAACTTCTTTGAAAAAAGACATAGATTTTAGTAGAAGCTGCTAAGCGTAAAAACATCTGTAGTAAGTCCAATAATTTCAGCGATGCCATTACCGTCAACATCGCTCACAACGATCTCAAGACCACTTGTCCCAGCATGTGAGACTTCAAACTCAGAATGCATGTTGCCATCGCGGTCGAATACACGAGCAATCGGATCTCCGCCATATCCAGGCCCAGTGACAATCTCATCAATCCCATCGCCATCAACATCACCAACAGAGACATTCACGCCGCCACGGAACCCTTCGTCATACGCAAAGAATCCAGGATTGATCAGAGTGCCGTCCTTTTTAAACACGCGCACATGAGGGCCTCCATTGTATCCGGCTCCAGCAATAATCTCTTTAACACCGTCCCCGTTAAGATCTCCAATCGCCACATTCACTCCACCGCGGAACGAATCAGCATACGCAAAGAATCCAGGGTTGATAAGATCACCATCAGCATTAAACACACGAATGTGAGGACCGCCACCATTTTCTGTTCCCGTCACAATCTCAACAGACCCGTCGTCTTCAATGTCCCCAACAGAAATATTGATACCGTCATGATAAGCCTCGGTATACGGAGCAAACTTAGCATGAACTGAACCATCATCATCATAAATCGTCACCCAAGTGTCATCTGCAACAACATTCTCACGCTCATCATCTTCATCAGTGTTAATCGTAATCACCTGTGTTCCTCCTCTAAAAGAGTTCTTATAGGCAAAGAAACCTGTTCGAGCGGTTACACCGTCCATGTCAAAAATGCGAGAAAACGCGCCGTTTAGGAATGTGCCATCAAAGATCTCCACAATCGGCCTTAGCAAGATGATCCCATCCTGGGACTCAAGCGTGATCTCGTAGACAATTGATCCATCGTTCACGGCTGTGTCTTGTGTTCCACGAATCTTTTCATACTCACCATCGAGCCGAACCGTCTGCTCGCTATCAGTTGCATTCACAATTACTTTCCCGTTTTCAAAGTCTCGCTGCCAAATATCAGGGCTTACAGCTGTTGCTTGGGGGTTTGAGGTGCTCTGCAGGTCTGTCTTTGGCGCACCAAGGTGCACGTCATACTCGTCGTATGTCCAAAGCTGAGAGTGATCCTCGGTTCCATAGTCAAAAGCAAAGTACCCATTTCCAAGCAAGGTGGTTGTAATTCCATAGCGGACCTTTTGGTAGTCATCACTCTTGCCTGTGTTCTCAGTGTTCACATTCACAACCTGCACAGACGGATATCCAACCTCTTGCTCAAGATCAAGATAGTCATCTGTCACCGAGGCCCACTCTTGAGTTGAATCATCAGACGATGGGAACGTCTCAAACATGCGTCCATTCACATACGGAGCAAAATCAGGATTCGAGCTTCCATTTGTGATCATGATGTACTCGCTCCCAATCAGCTCACGTGTTGTTTCAAAAAGATTCTCATACGCCTCTTCCCAAAGTCCGTCTGCCTCGCTCCTGCTATCATCATCTCCATCTTCATTCACATCAGTATCACCAACCCAGCTGATCGAGTCCTGAACCTCATCATAAAAAATACCATCCCAGTACCCGCTGGAGAGCACTTCGTTTACAACCCAGTGGGGGAGGAAGTCACCCCAGCCACCACCAAGGTTAAGCGCGCGCGTGCCAGGCCAGACAGACACTTGATCGCCTGAGCCGTCCTCAAGCCACCAGTCGTTCTCAAGCTGCCGGTACATTGATTGATGAAGCGAGTCTGACCAGTAAAGATCATTCCAGCTCACAGTGGCAATGTAGGGGAGGATAATGATGTCCTCGTTAAGCTCGCGGATGTCAGAAAAGAAATCTTTGTTATAAACCTGGGCCTCAACCGGGATCACAATCAAGTCAAATTCAGAAAGGGTCTTCATGGTTGAGTAAGATCCTAGCGTAGATCCCGACATCAAAAAATAGTTCGCAGTGCGAACATAAGAGTCACTCGCAGTGAAAGCGCGAGCAGGAACGATCGGGAGAATGATCGCTAGTGTACAAATGGCGACGATAAGTCGCTTCATATTATTGTGTATCTTCCCCTTGAGCTGACTTTGGGTTAGGGGAGTAGAGCTTGCTGCTGATTCGCCATTGGTCAACAAATTGACCAATGCCTTGGTTGTCACGCTTGTTCTTCACAGTTGTGGTGCGCTGCGACCAGCGAAGCAAAGACTCGAAATTGATCTTGTAGCGGCCTTGTACCACTACATAGGTGATCTGCTCATCCTTGATGGCGCGCCGGACTGTTCTCTGGCTTACACCAAACATTTTGGCAGCCTCAGACACGGAAAGGCGGATAACATTGTTTACAGGCATAGTGTGGAAAAGTTCATTGTCCACACCAGTGTAGCCAAAAAAGAGACGGTTGTCAAGTTGTTAAGGGCAAAACACTTGTATTTTTAGGCTAAAACGACTATTCTTGTCGGGTCTTGTAAGATTTTACACCTAACTAACGACCTTGCGTGTGAACAAAAAACGCGAACAATTTCTGCTTTTCCGAATACGCGCTTTTCGTGATGAACGCGCTTTTGATGCAATCATTGCGCAGCACGGTCTCAAAGTTCGGCGCTTCCTAGAGCTAAAGCTTCCACGAGTTGATGATGCACACGATGCAGCGTCTGAGACCTGGGTGCGGTTCTGGCAGTATGCTCAGAGCACGAAGATCGAATCAGTATCAGGAGTTGTATTCACCATCGCACGCACCATCGTCGCAGACTTCTATAGGAAGCGAGGAGACCGGCGCGAGCAAACACTGGAGACAGAAGAAGGCACAATGGACATCTCTGATCCAGTGCACGAATCCATTATCGACCAGATCGACGTCAAGCTCCTCAAGCAGTTCATGCAAATGCTCAAAGCCGAGGATGTCCAGATCATCATGATGAGATATATAGAAGGACATCGGATCAAAGACATTGCACAGCAGCTGGGGAAAACAGAAAACGCAACTTCAGTCGCGCTTCACCGCGCAATAAGTAAACTACGATCAATTATTACAGAGCGGTTCAACTAAACTGCTATGAAAGACAAAGACCTCATCAAACTTCTAGAGAGCCTCAAAGATGACCCGACCTTCAGTCGGGAGTTTGATGTTGTCCAGCTAAAGAGCGACATTGTGGCAAAGGCTGATCTAGAAGATACATACGAGCTTCCAAAGTACGGTTTCCGCGACTACCTCGAGTACAACGTCTGGGAGTTCACACACGCCATGGCAAAGCCATTGGCAGCGACTGTGGCCGTATTCCTCCTAGCTGTTACCGGTTGGGTCTCAGCAGCCAATCTTTCATCAAGTGCACTTCCAGGTGACCAGATGTATCCAGTCAAGATCGGGATGGAACAGATGCAGCTCACACTCGCATTCAACGACGATCAGCGCGCATCCCTACAAGTAGAGTTTGCAAGCAGGCGTCTAGACGAGATGGTGGTAGTAGCAGCAACACGCGCAGCAGATCAGCCAGAGAGTATGTACCTAGCCATGAAGCAGGTGAAACAGCAGGTTGAGACAATCCAAGAGAAACTCACAAAAGACAGCGCAAGCGGAGACATGGAACTTGCAAAGGCTATTGGACGCAAAGTAGAAACCTACCAAGCAACTGTTTCAAACACACAAGAAGTCACAGAAGAAGCATCAGAAGAGATGCAAGAAGTGCAAGACATCCTCAGCTCAACAGAAGACACGGTTGTAGACGTAATCATCACAGCGCATGAGCTTTCAGATGATGCTGATTCAGAGCAGGATCTCAAAGATGCGTTTGAAAAAGAACTCGCAAAAATTACCGCGCTCTACAGCGACACAGCTGCTGAGCAAATCGAGCTCGCAATCACTCTCAAAGACGAGGGTGCCTACCGCCGAGCATTCCAGGTGCTTCGAGAAATCGAGCTCACTGCACCAACAGAAGCAATTGTCGAAGAAACAGAACCATTAAACTAAACTTTATTCATTCGGGCTGGACCTCTTTCAACGATGAGAAGGAGATCTTGCTCGCTCTTTCATTGCAATCTTAATCGCAATGGAAGCGCATGAACTTATTAATACGTGGAGTGCCCCAAAGGTCGAGGGCGCAAGCTCGCACAACCACTATTTATCAAACCTCCGAACCGGAGGTAAAAAGGTTCACCCAAGCCAACCCCGCACCCAATTATTCTTATGGGGATACGGCTGGGTAATACACCCAAATTCAAATTATGACTAATTCTCTTACAGGGATGAAGAAAGCGATCGTGCTTGCAGTAGCTGTAGCTACAGTTGTAGCAACTGCTGGATTAACTGCATTCGCGCCTTCTCAGGTTTCTGCCGCTAGTTACGGTGACCTGATCATGGGAGAGACTCTCTCAACCGTTTATTACTACGGTTCAGATGGTCAGCGCTATTCTTTTCCTAACGAAAACACATTCTTCAGCTGGTACGGCGACTTTGATGGCGTTGTCCAGATCACTGATGAAGAACTCGCTGACATTACACTCGCAGGAAACATTGTTTACCGACCAGGTTCACGATGGATCAAAATCGAGAGTGATGAAAAGGTATACGCTACTTCAACTGACGGTTCTATCCACTGGGTAGAGTCTGAGGAAGTTGCTGAAGGCCTTGCAGGTGAGGACTGGAACACGTTCATCGATGATGTTCCAGACGTATTCTTCGTCGATTACACAGTTGGTGACTCACTCTCAGACGCTTCTGCTGGATACAATGGAATGCTCTGGACTGACGGAACTGACACATACCTCGTATGGGACGGCGAACTTCGCATGATCTCAGACTTGGCTGACAACGGTTTCATGGAAGGATTCGTCCTTGCTGGAACTGGATTCGACTCATCAAGCCTAACAGCTGGTGACGACGTTGACTCAGAGCTCTCATACCTTACTGACACAGCTCAGATGGTTGAGACTGACACATACGCAGACACCGAAGAGGTGACTGTTGCTGTTGCTGACGCTTCTCCTGCATCATCTACTCTCGTAGCTGGACAGGGAATCGCTCACATGGCTTCTTACGAATTCACAAACCCAACAGACGAGGATGTTGTAATCACATCACTTGCTCTTACACGAACAGGTGTTTCTGCAGACTCAACTCTTTCAAGCACATACCTCTTTGATGGCTGGATGCGTCTTACAGACTCAGCAACCATTTCAAGCGGTGTAATGACTTGGAACGACACATCTGGATTGTTCACAATCCCAGCTGGTGGCGACTACACTGTTGATGTTCGATCTAACATTGCTACAAGCACTTCAGGTCAGACTGTTGGTCTAGAACTCGCTGACGCTGACGCTGTTGGATTCAGTGGTTCTTACGAGGCAGATGGTTCATTCCCTCTAGAAGGTGAGAACCACACAATTGCTACTGTAAGCACATTTGCTACAGCAACATTCGCTGGAACTGTACTTCCATCTTCAGATGGAGCTCCAGATCCACAGGATGACTTCCGAGTATGGGAGAAGGCTGTAACTGTTGGAAACAACGAAGTTTACCTTCACGCAATGTCACTCCGAAACATCGGTTCTATCGACGATACTGACGTTGAGAACTGGCGCTTCTACGTGTCTGGTGTTGAGTACGCTACAGCTGATGTTCAGGATGCTAACGGTTACGTTACATTCGACCTCTCAGATGACCCGCTACTCATGAACACTGCTAGCCACACTGTTAAGGTATTGGCTGACCTCGTTGGTGGTTCAACACGAACCGTACAGGTTAACCTCCGAAAGGCTGCAGACGTGATCATGATTGATGCTGACTATGATCAGCCACTTCTCGTAACACTTCCTACAACTGATGCTGTTGCTCAGACAATCGCATCTGGAACACTCTCAATCACCAAGGCTTCTGATTCTCCAGCAGGCGAGGTGACAGAAGGTTCATCAAACGTTGTTCTTGGTAAGTGGGACGTTTCTGCTAACGGTGAAGCTATCAAGGTTGAAACAATGCGATTCGCTGTTGTTGACGGTATTGGAGGCGACGTAATTGAGATGCGAAATGGTGCTGTCTACCTAGACGACGCACAGATCGGAAGCACAACAGATCTCAACTCAACTGCAGCATCACCTGCATACACAGAGTACTCATTCGGATCTTCAATGGTTGTATACCCAGGATCTGACGTAGTTCTCGAAGTGCGTGCTGATATCTACGACAACGACGGAGCAGACGGAATTGCAGACTCTGATACTCTTACTGCACGAATCGTTGACATGAACGGAACAAACAACGCAGAGCGAATGACTTCAGGTGGTTACATTGACGCTCCAGACGGAGCTGCTGTAACTGCAAACGCTCTTACTGTTGCTGCTGGTACTTTGACTCGTGCAAAGAACAACGCATACGCAAACCAGACTGCAGTAGATCCTAAGTACGACTACAAGATTGGTTCATGGACTGTTTCAGCTTCAACAGCTGAGGACTACAGCCTTACCAACTTCGACGTTGACTTCTCAGGATCAACATCTGTTACTGCTGCTAGCGACCTTGCAAACCTATACCTCATGTATGGACCAGAGGACGATCTAACAGCTACTTCAACAAAGGCTACTGTAAGTGCTACATCAAACAGCTGGTCTGTTGATTACACTCTCGAAGCTGGTGAGACTATCTACGTACATGCGTACTCAGATCTTAAGTCTTCACTCACAACTTCAAGCCGAGTTGTTGCTGACATCGACGTTGACGGACTCCGATCAGAGACCGGATCAACAGATGACGGATCAGATGTTGCTGGACAGACCATTACAATTGCAACAGGAACATTTGTTGTAGGTGTTGATGGAACTTCAGCAGTTGCAGGTGTATACGCTGGTGACCAGACAATTGATGCTGGTTACGTGCGATTCACTTCAACAAACGAGGACTACTACATCGATGATGTAACTGTACAGATCGCAGCAGCTGCTGTTGGTGTTGCTACAGGTGTATCATTCTACGATGGTGAGACTCTTGTTGGTTCAGAGGTCTTTGACGAGAACTTTGGACGAAACGCAACATTCAACAACCTCAACTACCTTGTATCTGCAAACAGCTATGACCTCTTGACTGTAAAGCTTGACCTCTCACAGATTGGTACAGGCTACGGAGCAACTGGACAGGATGTTGCAGTAACACTCGTTACTGTTGACTACAAGAATGGAGAAGGTGTTGCACAATTGCCACAAATCTCAAGCTTCACAGACGCTGCTACGAATGAAATGAACGTGTTCAAGTCATTCCCAGTAGTTACTCACTCTGATCTTACAAACAGCACAATTGTGAACGGACAGGCACAAGACCTTTACAAGTTCACTGTTACTGCTGACAGCTCAGGTGACATCGCTATCAAGCAAATGAAGTTCCCTGTAACCTTCACCGACGGTGGAGAAACTACAGACTCTCTCGTGCTTGACACATGGAAGCTCTACAAGAACGGAACAGACATTTCATCTACTGTTACAATCACAGACTCAGACGACACATCTGATGATCTCAAATCAACTACAGATCTCCTTAACGAGACTGACACTGGAGACTCAGTTATCGTAATCTGGGCTACTACAGAAGAAGTGATTGCAGCTGGTGAGACTGTTACCTACACCTTGCGTGCTACTCCATCTATCTTCGACGCTAACGGAACAACAGGTGATGAGGACTACTTCTCAATCTACCTCGCTGGTGACGTTGATAATGCTACCGATGTTTGTCTCTCAACTTTGAATGCACCTCTCTGGGAGCTCGATGCTATCGAGTCAGGAGTATGTGCTGCAACTGAGTCAGGCAACACTGGTTACAACTTCATCTGGTCAGACAACTCAGGATCATCTCACAGTGCTACATCTGAGACTGGTGCTGCTGACTGGGCAGGTGGTTACTTGATCCTCAACCTCGACCTCGCTGGTGAGACATGGGCTAAGTAATCCATTCCTAAACTCGTTTAGGAAAAACCGGATTCGCTTGTCACGTGGTCAGCTCGCTGACTTTACGTGATGAATCCATTCCAACTTGAAAAAGCAGGTGGGGCCTTGCGCCCCACCTAATGGAAAAACATATCTTTGACAGCCCATCGATTCTCCGTGGCAAAGGTTGCTGATGGATTTCAGCACCGGGATCACAACTTAGAATCCGGGCCTCGAGGAGCAAAAAATCCGCATCAATGATGCGGATTTTTGTTTTCTAAGATATACTTAGACAGTAGCGCTATGCGCTACACGCTACATTTCAAAAAACTATGAAACAAACAATCTTTTTTGCGCTACTCGCGCTACTTATCATTACACCGCTTAGAATCAACGCAGGTTGGGTCGAGCAAGATACTGGAACTATCCAAGGCTATCGCGGAATCACACTTAGCAATGATAATCTTATTGCAGTTGGAAACTCGGGAAACACAGTATATTCTACCGACCAGGGAGCATCCTGGGTTACTTCCAGTAACTTTGCCAACAACTGGTGGTTTGATATCACAACAAACGCAGACGGAGATGCTGTAGCCATTGGTGAATACGGCGCATATGTAGTCTCTTCAGATGGTGGTGTTACTTGGACTCAAAGCTCACTTGATTCATCAGTGCATTTCTACAGCATTGATATGAGCGACGAAAAAGGATATCTCGTTGGACAAGATGGAACACTCTACTACTGGAGCAACACTTCAAATCGTTGGTTTGGCACATCAACCGGAATCGCCGAGGATTTGTATGCTGTGCAGGATATGGGAGATGGAACGGCTTGGGCTGGTGGAGAGCAGGGGAGATTAATTGTTATTTCAAACAGTGGGATTTCAATCAGTGACAAAGGACGTATCACAAACGATCACATCAGAGGTCTTTACTTTGAATCATCTGCTCAAGGCTGGGTCATTGGTGATAACGGAACATTTAGAAAAACAAATGACAGTGGAGTGAGCTGGGTTGATGTATCAATCGACGGGCTTACCGGCCAGGATTTGTATGACATGCAAGCGAGCAGTGACCGGATTGTTGTCACTGGAGAAGAGATCGTGATTGTTTCAGAAGACGGAGGAGAGACCTGGGTAGCAGAACCATTTGCAGATAATTACATTTTTTACTCAGCATACGTTGAAGATGACGCCTACTGGATTGCAGGAACAAACTATGACGTCTGGTCATTGGTGCTAAAGTTTGAAAACGATGTTGAGGAAGTGGTGGAAGAAGTAGATGAAGAGGTTGAAGAGGAAGAAGTGGTCGAGGAAGAGGAGGAGACAGAAGAAGAGCTTGTGGTTGAAGCAGAAGAAGGAAATCTCATCAAAATGCTTTGCGAGGCAGAAGATGCAAGCGCAACGGATCCTTGTCGCGCCGTGTACTACTACGCAGATGACGGCTACCGCCATGCCTTTCCAAACGAAAAAATCTTCTTTACCTGGTTCGATGACTTCGATGACGTGATCGAGGTGAGCGCTGACTTTCTCTCAGATATTCCACTCGGCAGCAACGTGACTTATCACCCTGGCACAAAGATGGTGAAGTTCATCACAGTTCCAACAGTCTACACCGTAAGCCTAGGTGGCGTGCTCAGAGCGATTGGATCAGAAGAGGTTGCAAGCGAGCTCTACGGCTCAGACTGGAACCAGCAGATCGATGATATTGCAGATGTCTTCCTCGGAAACTACACATTTGGCGAAGACATCGAATCAGCAGATGATTACGATGTAGACACAGCAATTTCCAGCGCATCTTCTCTTGATGCAAACTTCTAACTTGTTGTTTTCTCTCCATCACGACCATGACCTTCCCTCACTATTGTCATCTCGAGCGAAGCCGAGATCCCGCGGAGCCCGATCCGGCCTTCAGGCCGGAGATCTCGAATCTGCGAGATTCCTCGACTCGCTTCGCTCGCTCGGAATGACAACGGGTGTGGTTATTATTTACATCTTGACTAAAATGAGACAAAATCCGGAGCTATGCTTCGGATTTTTGCTTGAATCTGCTAAAATTAGGGACAAATATGATCAGGTCTTTGCGGAAAAGCATACAAAACAACCTGCGGGGGAGCGCCAGGCTATTTGTGATTAGTTTAATCACACTAGCCGTTTTTGCTTTGCCTGTTTCTGGTGTTTTCGCAGCAGACTCATCAGACCCATTCCGCAGCCAGCAATGGTACCTCGACACCATCTCAGCGCCTGAGGCCTGGGAGATCCATACAGGCTCTCCTGAGACAATCGTTGCTGTGCTTGATGCAGGCTTTGACCTTGATCACGAAGAGCTCATGCGTCGCTATTGGACAAACACAGACGAGATTGCAGGTGATGGAATCGACAATGATGGAAACGGGTACGAAGACGACATTCAAGGATGGGACTTTGTTGAAAGCGACCCTGATCCATCCTCAAACATTGATAACCCAACCAAAGACTCTGTAATCTCTCACGGTACTGTTGTCTCAGGCATCATCGCTGCAGAAGCACAAAACGGGGTCGGGATAGCAGGAATCAACTGGGATGTGCGCATTATGCCGCTTCGCATCTTAAACGAAAACGGAGCAGGCACAACTTCATCTGTTCGAAGGGCTGTTCGCTATGCTGTAGAAAACGGAGCCGACGTCATCAACATGAGCTTGGCATTTGACCAGACCGACTATCAGCTTCGTGAAACACTCGAGTGGGCGCATGATCAAGGTGTTGTGATTGTCTCGGCTGTTGGAAACGGCGAAGTAAACACAGACATCACGCCAATCTTCCCTGCGTGTTTTGATAAAGAAATCGGACGCAATATCGTAATCGGCGTTGCAGCAACAGACTCGCATGATGTGCGCGCCTCTTTCTCAAATTACGGAACAGGTTGCGTAGATATTTCTGCTCCAGGAACAAATGTATTCGGCGCTGTCTACCAAGATGACTCATCCATCCTGCTTGTTACGTCATATGGTTCGCCTTGGTCAGGAACATCAATGGCCGCGCCAATGATCAGTGGAGCTGCTGCGCTCCTTCTTTCTGCTTACCCAACACTTTCACCAGACCAAGTTCGTCTCTCTCTCCAACTTTCTGTTGATCCTGTAGCTGAAACAGACTTGGTGGCCAGAAGTCAGCTTGGAACTGGACGTCTAAATATTGCACGCGCGCTCGAAGTTGCTGCGCGCTATGCAGGTGGCGCGTCGGTGCGCCCAGCAAACACACGAGACAATCCATCGCGATCATTTGTGATTGCGCAAGGTCAAGGAGCAGTGCCTCTAGTGCGACGCTACAACGACCATGGAACACTCCTTAGTGAGTTCTACGCGTATAACGAGGGGTTTCGCGGGGGTGTTGATCTAGCAGTGGGCGATATCAATGGAGACGGAATTGAAGAGGTGATTACCGGAGCGGGTCCAGGAGGTGGTCCACAAGTAAGGGTCTTTTCTATTGATGGACGGGTTCACACTCAATTCTTTGCCTTTGACGAAGGTGAACGCACAGGAATCAAAATTGCCATTGGTGATCTTACTGGAGATGGGGCTGATGAGATCGTTGTCACGCGGAGCACAGGTGGTGCAGGTGAAGTGCGTGTATTCGATAAAACCGGTCACCTTATCGATGAGCTCTATCCTTTTGAAACCACATCAACAAGCCTTGCACTCAGTGTGGGTAATCTTGATAATGACGCCGAGCTCGAGATCATTGTCACAGAAACTTCTGGGCAAGGACGAGTACGCGTCATCGACGGAGACGGGCGGTATGTTCGAGGTGTATCAAGCGATCAGTTCAGCGGAGGCACATTGTCTGCTGTGGGAGATCTAGATCAAGATGGTTCAAACGAACTGCTCGTATGCCCTGCGCGGGGCAACAGGTCAGCTGTGAGCGTGTATAATGAATCTGGAAGCCAAACCGCAAAACAATATTTCTTTCCAATGTCATTTGCTGGCGGAACTCAACTTACAATCGGGGATATTGATCGAAACGGAACAACGGAGATTTTTGCTGTTCCTCAAACAAGTGGAGGGCCACATGTTCGCATTTTTGATGAAACACTCAATCTTATCGGAAGTTTCTTCGCATTTGAATCTCAAAATCGCTCTGGTGCTTCCATTGCTATTTGGAATCCATAACCCATGCTTATGAACAGACAACCGTTCTTTGAAACCATGCTCAAGGGGGTAATTTTTTGTTTGCTTCTCTCTCTTGCACTGCCTGCATACGCACTCACACCAAACGATGAGTACTTTGATGGACAATGGCATTTTCAAACACTTGGACTCGAGCAGGCATGGGATACAGAAACAGGTGACAACTCAATTGTTGTTGCAGTGCTCGATACGGGAGTTGACCTCGACCACCCAGACCTCGTTGATAACCTTTGGAGAAACGGAGACGAGATAGCTGGAGATGGCCTGGACAATGACGGAAACGGATACATCGACGATGTGCACGGATGGGATTATGTTGGGCAAGATGGTGACCCAGCACCAGACGAGGGAATTGGATCAGACGTCGGTTCCATCTCACACGGAACCTTCATAGCAGGAACCATCGGTGCAGTAACTGACAATGAATCAGGGGTTGCTGGAGTAAACTGGAACGTAAAGATCATGTCTGTGCGAATTCTGGACAATCACGGCGTGGGTGGATCAACGCTCGCTCGTAGGGGAGTTGAATACGCAACCGCAAACGGAGCCGATGTGATCAACCTCAGCTTCACAGGCTATGACAGAGACGACAGGTTCCGCGATGCGATTCGTGATGCCTACGAAGCAGGGATTGTTGTTGTGGCTGCGGTAGGAAACACGTCAGGTGGTGGAACAAACGTGGACAACAGAGCCATCTTCCCTGCGTGTTTTGGAGAGCGTGCAGACGAAGACTGGATCCTAGGCGTAGCATCAACAGATGAGGATGACGTTAAGTCTGATTTTTCAAACTACGGATCTATTTGCACAGACATCTCAGCGCCAGGTGAAAATATCATGAGTACGATATATCAAAATGATGACTGGGCTGGATTTGAAGAATATTATGAAACAGGGTGGTCAGGCACATCCATGGCCGCACCAATGGTTGCTGGAGCCGCCGCGCTCATCAAAGCAGCACACCCAACGTTCACTCCCAATGACATCAAGTCTATCCTCAGGCTCTCAGTTGATCCCGTAACGGCTTATGGTGATGCGCGGGGAAAGATGGGGACAGGTCGGCTCAATATTGCAAATGCAATGGCGCTTGCTCCAATGTTTGATGATGAAGTAGAGGAGACCGAGATCTCAGATGAGGTTGCTGTTAGCAATCTCATTAAAAAAACATGTGAAGCTGACGCGAGTGTTAGCGATCCTTGTCGCGCCGTGTACTACTACGCAGACGACGGCTACCGCCACGCTTTCCCAAATGAGAAAATCTTCTTCACCTGGTTTGACGATTTTGATGACGTGATCGAGGTGAGTGGTGATATTCTTTCTGACATTCCACTAGGTAAAAACGTTACGTACCACCCAGGAACCAAGATGGTGAAGTTCCTCAGTGTTCCAACAGTGTACGCAGTCGCGGCTCAGGGCGAGCTCAGAGCCATCGTCTCAGAAGAGGTTGCCATTGATCTATACGGAGACGACTGGAACCAACAGATCGACGATATCTCTGATGCATTCCTCGGCAACTACTCATTTGGCGAAGATATCGAATCAGCAGACGACTATGACGTAGACGATGCACTAAGCAGCGTCTCCAGCCTTGACGACAACTTCTAAAAAGCATCGCTTCTCACTGATTTTCTGCTATACTACAACCATATGGCACAGGCACTTTCATTTGAAAAAAAGAACATTCTGATCACTGGCGGAGCCGGATTTATCGGTTCTCACTTGTGTGAACGCCTGCTCAAAGATGGGCATCGCGTCATTTGTATTGATAACTTCGCCACAAGCGACGTGAAGAATATCGATGCTCTCATGCAACACCAAGATTTCAGATTCCTCAAACTCGATATCAACCAGCCATTTGATCTTGAACAATACAGCGAGCTCGCCGCCTTCAAGCTTCCATTCCAAGGCATTCAAGAGATCTATCACTTGGCCTGTCCAACGTCAATCAAAAACTTTGACCAGTTCAAGATTCAAACACTCCTCTCAAACTCAGTAGGGAATTACTATGTTCTAGAGCTTGCAAAGAAGTACAGAGCAAAAGCATTCCTGGCATCCAGCTCGGTTGTGTATGGTGTGCGCGGCGAAACAGCAAAGACACATGTTGAAGAAGAAGATGTCGGAGTGGTCGAACACCTGACTCCACGCGCTTGCTATGATGAAGGAAAGCGATTCTCAGAGACCATGTTTGATACCTATCGTCAGGTACACGGACTCGAGATCCGCATCGCACGTATCTTCCGCACCTACGGACCACGCATGCCACTCTTTGACGGACATCTCATTCCTGACTTTATTCTCAATGCGCTTGATGGAAAAGACGTTGTACTCAATGGTGGAGAAGATTTTAAAACTTCACTCGTATTCGTAACAGATTTAGTAGATGGGATGGTAAGACTCATGGATGCACAAGAAGATCCAGGCCCAGTCAACCTTGGAAGCGACCTTGATCATACACTCAAAGAGATTGCAGAAATGATTGTTGCACAAACAGAATCGCAATCAAACATTGTTCCAGGAGAAGGGTTTGGATTCCTGTCTGAGCTCGCGCTTCCACGCATTGAAAAAGCAAAAGACCTTGGATGGTTCCCACTTGTACGCCTTGAAGATGGCCTGCGAAGAACAACAGAATACTTGAAAGCAAATAAGATCCTACTTACATCTCTATGAATGTGATTGCGTTGATACCGGCTTGGAATGAGGAAACAACAATTGCAGAAGTGATCAAAAAGACCCGTCCGCATGTGGATCGGGTCCTTGTGATTAATGATGGTTCAAGTGACAACACAGAGAAGATTGCCAAAGAGCAAGGTGCCACGGTTGTCACACACTCAATCAACCGGGGACTCGGTGCTGCGATCGGAACAGGATTCGCAGCTGCGCTCAAGCTCGGAGCAGATGCAGTCATCACACTCGATGCAGACGGTCAGCATGACCCTGAAGAAATTCCAAAGTTTACTGAGGCTCTCAAAAAAGGAGCAGATGTTGTCATTGGTACACGCATGAAAACCCGCTCTGGCATGCCTTGGTATCGCCAGGTCGCACAGATTCTCGGCAACCTCACAACCTTTGTACTTTTTGGTGCATGGGTAACTGACAGCCAGTCTGGGTTTAGGGGATTCAATCGCGATTCTCTTGCAAAGATCGAGATCAAGACAAACCGAATGGAAGTCTCGTCCGAGCTAATCGCAGAGACAAAACGAAACAAACTCAATCTCACAGAAGTACCAATCAAGGCGATCTACACAGAGTATTCGCTCTCCAAAGGGCAAAGTTTCTTCGTGGGAATCAAAACACTCCTCAAACTGATTTTCAGGCGCATAACCATGTAGTATGAATATTATCCAGATCATCATCATTGCCATCGCTGTCTTCGCAGTCTCTCGCGCGCTCTGGCAATTCAGAAAAGGCGCGCTCACCATTGCCATGCTTGGATTCTGGGTACTTTTCTGGGTCATTGCTGGTGTTGTGGCTGTCCTACCGCAAACCACAGACGTCCTCGCACAATTTGTTGGTGTAGGCCGAGGTGCAGACGCTGTTATCTATCTTTCATTGATCATTTTGTTCCTGCTCGCATTTCGTATGTTTGTACGCATTGAAGACGTTGAGCGTGAGATCACACGCCTGGTCAGATCAAATGCACTCAAAGACCTAGGCAAAGACGACAAATAATTATGCTTCCAAAAGTTGCTGTCATTACCGTTTCTTACAACGCAGCTTCGTTTATTGACGAGGTTGTTTTATCTTGTAAGCAAGTTGATTACCCAAAGGATAAACTCGAGATCATTGTTGTCGACTGCGCCTCAACAGACGGAACACCTGACATCCTCAGAAAAAAAGAAGGGATTACATTCTTCCCAAGCGGAGAAAACTTGGGCTTTGCAGGAGGAAACAACCTAGCTATCCACCACGCAATCATCGAAGGCTGCGACTACGTCTACCTTCTCAATCACGATGCAAAGTTTGACTCGCAGGCTCTCAAAGAAGCCGTTGCACTTGCAGAAAAAGATAAAAGCATCGGGTCTGTTCAATCGCGCATGATGCTCTGGCAAGATCCAGAATACCTCAACGCCACAGGCGGCATGATTCACTTTCTCGGATTTGGATTTGTGCGCGACAACGGCCGTCCGTGGGAAAAAGTGAAAGACGAGGTCAAAGATGGGGAAGAGATTGCCTATCCAAGCGGCGCTGCAGTACTTCTGCGTTCATCAGCGCTGCGCAAAGTCGGCGTGCTCGATCCGTTCCTGTTCCTCTACCACGAGGACCTGGACCTTGGTTGGCGCCTACGCCTTGCAGGTTACAAAAACGTACTCTCCACAAAATCCATCGTCTACCACCACTACGAATTCTCACGCTCAATCAAGAAGTTCTTCTGGATGGAGCGCAACAGAATCCTAGTTCACTTTTCACATTTTCGATGGGCCACGCTCCTGCTCCTGGCTCCGCTCATGCTCGCCCTCGAGCTCGCCCTGATCGTGTTTGCCATCAAAGGCGGCTGGATCAAGGAAAAAGTGCTCGTCTACGTTGACTTGCTCCGCCCAGCAACCTGGAGGCATATCCGCAAGAAACGGATCGAAACGTTTATCACCAGAAAAGTCTCAGACAAAGAAATTCTCAGGCTATTCACTGGAAAGATCGATCACCAAGAAACTTCAAGTCCTCTTGTGGAAAAGGTTGCCAATCCACTCCTCAATCTCACATTTTTAGCTCTAAAACACATTATTCGATGGTGATATGAATAATCCAGGATTCATTCTCGAGTCACTCATTGCAATCATCCTGATCGTGTTTGTCGGCATTGCTTACAAACTCGCGGTCAACAAACATGTCTTTGGTCGGCATTTCCCAATCATCGACATGGTCAAGAGGCTCTTTATCAAAGACAAGCGAGAAAAGGCATTTCGCGAGCTACTCATCCTGATCGGATTTCTCATCGTGCTTTGGTTCGGAGTACGAATCTTCACAGAAATCAGTCATCTAATGGCTGGTTAACTCAATCGAATTACCTTCCATTCACCCCACCACGTCATCCTGACCCCGCCGCAGGCGTTGGGAAGGACCTCTACAAAATCACACACGCCTCATTTTTGTCATCTTGAGCGCAGCGAAGGATCTCCAAAGATTTAAAAATATGAACAGAGAATACTTTGTTTACATGATGACAAACAAAATGAACAATGTTCTGTACACTGGAGTAACAGGAGATCTAATAAGAAGAGTCGAAGAGCACAAAAATGGAAGAGTCGAAGGTTTCACAAAAAAATACAAATGCACCAAGTTGGTTTTTGTTGAGAATGTAGGATACATCGACAATGCTATTGAGAGGGAGAAAGAAATTAAGGGATGGAAACGGGATAAAAAGAACAGGCTCGTCGAGAGCATGAATCCTAATTGGAAAGATTTATCAAACGAGTTGTAACCCAGGAGATCCTTCGGTCAGCAAAGACTCCCTCAGGATGACAAAGATGTGAGGAGTCCACTTAAAAAACCATGGAAACAAAAAAAACAAAAATCGCGCACGTCGTTTGCACCTACCCACCATACAGAGGAGGAATGGGGAAGGTGGCTTTTGAATACACTGAGCGTCTGCGCGCGCGCGGCTATAATGTACATGTGTTTACCACACGAGATAAAAATTCAAGCACAACCGATGACCCGCGCTACGTGCATCGTCTTCCAAGCATTCTCACGATTGGTAATGGCAGTGTGCTCCCGTCTCTTTTTCACAGGCTGTCAGGGTTCGATCTCGTGCACCTGCACTACCCATTCTTTGGTGGCGCCGAGCCAACGATCATAAGAAAGGCCATGAGGCAAAATCAGGGTCTAGTCATGACTTATCACATGGACGCTGTAGCTGGCGGAGTTCGCGGAGCGGTGTTTGGTGCGCACAGAAGACTGCTCTTCCCATGGCTTGTAAGCCGTGTTGATCGAATTCTTTCTAGCTCACTTGATTACGCAAACTCATCCGCACTCTCACACATTGAAGGTGCAATGGATCGTGTAGAGGAGCATCCATTTGGAGTAGATCTTGAGCGTTTCCACCCAGGAAAAGATCAGGGGATTCTAGAAAGGCATAATATCTCAAGCTCAACGCCGGTTATGGTATTTGTAGGTGGGCTTGATGAGGCACATTATTTCAAAGGACTTCCCGTGCTTTTTGAAGCGCTTGAGAAAATCAAACAGCATAAATGGCGTTTGATCATCGTGGGTTCAGGGCAGCTTAAATCTCAGTTTCAAGAGATACTTAAAAGCAAGGGAATGAGCGATCAGGTCATATTTGCTGGAGGTGTTTCTGAAGAGGACCTTCCTAGATATTATCGCGCAGCAGATTTTCACCTCTTTCCATCAACAAAGCGAGCCGAAGCCTTTGGTCTTGTTGCAGTTGAGGCAGCAGCAACCGGAATCCCTTCCATCGCTTCTGATCTACCTGGTGTTCGAACTGTTGTCAAAGATGGCGATACAGGTCTGCTTGTGCCTCCAAACGATGTAAATGAGCTTACAAAAGCAATTACTCTTCTTCTTGAGCAGCAAGATTTACGCGAACGTTTTGGGTTCTCAGCTCGCGAGCATGCAGAGCAAAGATTTGACTGGGAGCCATTAATTGATAAACTCGAGCAAACCTATTCATCAGTGCTCTCCCAACAAAGCAAACGTAAGTACTAACATGAAAATCGGGATCGTCTCAAATCTCTACCCGCCGCAAGCGCGCGGGGGAGCAGAACTCGTTGCCCAGCGCGTGGCCGATGCTCTCTATGAGCAAGGGCACGATGTTTTTGTGCTTACCACAGAGCAGTATCATGGCCTGCACAGCATCTTCCCCCACATCCGTGAGCGCCATCTCGAGGCTGTGTATCGCTTTTTCCCGCTCAATCTCTACTACATCAAACACGATCGATACATCCCATTCCCAATTCGTGCATTCTGGCACTTAATCGATCTCTTCAGCCCGTTCGCGCGAAGGGCTGTGCGCCATGTTATCCAAGACGAGGATCCAGACGTGATCATCACCCACAACCTCAAAGGCCTGGGTGTCTCTGTTGGAAAAGAAATTCAAAAGCAAGGCGTGCTACACATCCACACACTTCACGATGTCCAACTCTCTGTGCCAAGCGGTCTGCTTATTCATGGAAAGGAAGAGGGGGGACTCAACAGTGGAAAATTACGCAAGATGTACGAAAGGGGGGTAGTAAAATCGATTGGAAAACCTGATGCTGTTGTATCACCGTCAAAGTTCCTTGCAGACTTTTACAAGGATCGTGGAATGTTCTCAGATTCTCAAATGCATGTGATTCCAAATCCGCTTCCTCCTGTTGATTGCAAGCCACGCGGGAAACGTGTCCCCGGACCTGCACGCTTTCTCTATGTAGGACAGCTTGAAAAGCACAAAGGAATCGTCGAATTGTTTGAAGCAATGGAGCACATGGGAACAGATCTGCAGGTTCACATTGCAGGAGACGGCTCACTCTCTGATTACGTGACTGCTCGCGCAAGCCTGGATCCCCGAGTGCATTTTCATGGATTCGTATCCATGCAGTATCTAATGAACATGATTACCGCAAGCGATGCAATCCTCGTACCATCACTCTGCTACGAAAACTCACCAACCGTGATCTACGAGAGCTACAAAGTAGGTGTGCCCGTAATCGCATCTCGCATCGGAGGTATTCCTGAGCTTGTCAAAGACGGTGATACTGGAATTCTTGTTGAACCAGGGAGTGTACCAAGTCTTGTGTCTGCCATGAAACGAATCATTGAAGACAAAGACGTCTGGTGGAGCAAAACCCAACGCATCTTCGAACACGGACTCAAGTACGACATCAAAGGTTACGTAAGCGAGCTCGAAAAGATCATTGAAGAGATTAAATAACCAGCCAAGTGGCTGGTTATTTGATATAATGATTGCATGGAGGTAAAAAAACGATTAGCAACCTATATGTTCCTGTTCAAGAGTTCTTGGCAGGAAACATTTGAATACCGCGTAAGCAGCTGGGTGCAGTTTACAATTGCATCTGTTTCTTTGGTCAGCATCTTTTATCTTTGGAATGACGTCTACGGCTCAAACGCCGAGCTTCTTGGTTACTCAAAGAAAGAAATGATCACCTACTACATTCTGATCACCTACCTTCTGGCTGCGCTGTACGCGTACGTGCCAATCTCTCAAGAGATCCGAGACGGAGCGCTCTCAAAGTACCTCACACGACCGATTCATTACTTCACCTACCACTACTGGCGCACACTCTCACGAAGATTGTTTAGGTTAGTGCTTGGTCTGCCGATCTTGGCCATACTCTTGGTTTTCTTTTCAAACCACATACAAATAGTCACAAACCCGGCATCGTATCTTGTCCTGGCATTGACGATATTTGGAGCAATCAACATCTTGTTCCTGCTCGATGTCCTCATCGGGGTGATCGAGTTTTGGATGCTGTACTCCGACACAATCTCATTTGTACTCGAGCTCATCATGTTCTTCCTTGCAGGAGCACTCATTCCTCTGGCGTTTCTCCCAGATTGGATTCAACTCGTTGGAAGTCTTTTGCCATTCCAGTACACAGGGGCATTCTTGGTAGATGCTTTCGTAGGAAATCTAAGTTGGATGCAAATAGCAAAAGGCATTGCAGTGCAGACAGCCTGGACGCTTATTTTAGGTGTTGCCGTGCTTGGTTTGTGGAAGCGGGGGATTAAACGATTTGAAGCGTTTGGTGGATGATATGAGCATAAAAAGACACATCAAACTCTGCGCTACGTCGATAAAGCTCGAGGCAATGGATCGCACTGGAGATACGGTTGCTTTTTGCGTGATATCACTTGCCACTGTTCTCAGAATCTTGATCACAGTTGTATTCTTTCAAGCGCTGTATGGACAAGTGCAACAAATCGGAGGTTGGGATATCCACCAGATGTATGTACTGCTTGGAACCTACTACTTCATTGATGCCATCTCTTGGGCAACGTACACACGAGGCCTTATAAAGATAGGACGCATGGTTGAAAACGGAAGCTTTGACCTCATGCTGATTACCCCCGTAAATCTCAAGGCGTATCTTAGCTATCGTTTCATTGATGTCGTGTTCAGCATCCCATCAATCGTGACAGCCATCCTTCTTCTCGTGTACGGGGCCACGCAAAGCGCAAACCCAGTTCATCTCGTTGCCTACATCCCATTCTTACTACTCGGTTTCGTGCTGCACTTCTCAATCACACTCATGATTGGAAGCATTAACTTTTTCCACATTCTCGAAACTCCGCACTACTTGCGAAACACCATAATGGCACTCGGTCAGTATCCAGCCACGATCTACAAAGGAGCCGCAAAGATTCTTTTATCATTCATCATCCCTCTCGCATTCATGTTCACTGTCCCAGCACGAGCATTTTTTGGCGATGTGACTTACACAGACGCAGCCGTAGCACTCGGGCTCGCGCTCTTCTTCTATTTTCTCTCAAACTATATGTGGCACAAGGGGCTCAACAATTACGAAAGCGCACAAGGATAATATGTCAGACATCAAACCCATCATCTCTGTAAAGGACGTAAGCAAAATCTTTACGTACCACAAAAAAGCAGAAGGCCTCACTGGTTCTCTCAAAGCACTTATTCACAGAGAGAAGCTAAAAAAAGAGGCAGTCAAGCATGTTTCATTTGAGATTCAACCTGGAGAATTTGTTGGGTTTATTGGGAAAAACGGTGCAGGGAAGACAACCACACTCAAGATGCTCTCTGGAATCCTCACACCAAGCGTTGGAGAGATTACAGTAGATGGTCACACGCCAATCGACCGTGAAGACGCGTTCAAGAAAAAGATCTCGATCGTCATGGGGCAGAAGTTCCAGCTCTGGATCACTCTCCCAGCCATCGAGTCGTTCGGCCTCATCCAAAAGCTCTACGACATCCCTGAGAGAACCTACCGCAAGCGAGTCAAAGACCTCGCACAATTACTAGAAATCGAAGACGTACTAAACATCCAGGTTCGCAAACTCTCGCTCGGACAACGCATGAAATGCGAGCTCCTAGCCTCAATCCTCCACAACCCAAAGGTCCTTTTCCTAGACGAGCCAACAATCGGTCTAGACGTCCTCTCACAAAAGAACATAAGAACCTTCCTGCGCGAACACAATAAAAAAGAGGGAACGACGATTATCCTCACCTCACACAACATGGATGACGTAGAAGACCTCTGCAAGCGCCTCATTATCATCGACGAAGGCGAGATCGGCTACGACGGCTCTCTCAAAGAAGTAATCGCTGCACACAGCGAGCATAAGTTCCTCGAGGTCCAGTTTGCCGATCACGTAACTAAAAAAGAACTGAGAACCTACGGATCAGTAATCCAATCAACAAGCTACGAAGCCTCCCTCCGCGTCCCATCAGACCACGCACCAAAAATAATCAAAGACATCGTAACCAAACACCGAGTCAAGGATATCTCCATCACAGACGTAACTCTCGAGGAGATCGTGGAGAACATTTTTAGAAAGTAAGCAAAAACCAGCCATAAGGCTGGTTTTTTCATTATCCTACACAGCTACGAAAAAATTCTGACATTTTCTCACCATGGTGAAGAAATGTCAGAATTTTACAAAACACGTTGGGGTCAGGTCTGGATAGTATGTTGGGGTCAGTGTTGGGGTGTTGGGGTCAGTGTTGGGGTCAGGTCTGGATAGTGGATATTTTACTTTGAATATGAATACACAAAAAGAAAGACCCCGGCCGGTAAAACCGACGCGGGGACGTTCGTATGTCTGTCGTTGACAGGTGAATGCGGGTACTAACCCTTCTTGCAGCTAAAGAGGGTGCCGCCGCTGTACACATGGAAACCGAGAGGCTCGTCGACGCAGCGCACGCTCTCATGCCCCTTGAACCGATAGAACTCATTACCTCCCACAACTCCCACTTCGTTCTTGTAGGTCATCCCCCAGGACTCCAGTTTGGCCGGGCCACGGCCTCCATGGAAATCCCCAGCCTTGTAGGACTTGCGAAGCGCCATCTTCACGATACGCATCGCTTCTTCGTCGTAGCGACCCTGGTAGGTCATATTCCAGACAGGAATCCAGATCTCGTCTTCGGGGCGACTGATGGTGGTGAAGCCAGCTGAGAAGCCATCCTCACCGCTGCACCAGGCATCAATGACTCTGAGCGACCCTGACATGATGTCAAAGCCCTTGAACCCAGGGAGCCCCTGAATCGGCTGTGGACTCCCTTGTCCGATCCAGCCATGCAGCAGTGCATCGAAAAAGGCAGCCTTGATTTCATCGATTGTCGGTCGGCTCATGGGTGTCCTCCTAAGCAAGTTGAAGCCAAGATATTGTTTCTACCAAACAGACCCTAAAAAGTCAACACAAAAACACCTCTTTCCTAAGGAAACGAGGTGTTAACTCTCAAAGGTTGTCATCCCGAGCGCTCGCTTCTATCTGTTGGTAGACAGGTGCCGGCAGAAAGCCTGGTAGCCGCTGGCTTTAGCCTGCGTTCGAACGCAAGCTGAAGCTTGCGGCTACCACGCATGTGAAGCTACTCGGTTGAAATGACAATGTTTAGTTTGCAGACTCTTCACCCTCCACAAACGAATATTCAAAAATATACACCTGCCCGTCTTCGCCTACAGACCTCCACTGATCTGCATTCGACTTTGCTGTCTCAATGATCCGCGGTGCCTCCCACCAGTAGTTGTTTACGATGTAAAAGAGTGTCTCAACACCTGGATCATCAATCAGCCCAAGCGCTTCTTCTGCCTTATTGCGTGTCGGCATCTCGTTCATGTCTAAAAAGTATTCATACATCAAGCCGCCAGTTGGAATCGGGTAAAAGAAGAAGTCGTTGTAGTAGCGAAAGCCAAGCTCTTTGATTGCGGCTGCAGAAACAGACTGGTTGGCCAAGGTGACATACTCTTTCTCTCCAGCCAGCGTCTCAATAAGGTACACCGCATCAATATCAGACTGCCCCACGTTAAACCCGCGGCTCGTGTCATATGCGTCGCGCCTAGGATACGCCATGTAAACCGTGCTCGTAGCAATCGCGACAAACAAGACGAGCGCGCATGCTCTTAGCACGAGCGGGCGAGACTTAAGGTTGATGAGCAGATGCGAGAGCCCCAGGATCAAAAGAGGGGAAAGGAACAAGACCATCAGTGGAACCAAGCGAGCGGCGTAGTTTGAGCGCTCATAGTCAATAAGGAATGTGAACTCAAGCGTGGTGCTCATGATCAAATAGTTGATTGCAAGCGCCAGTGTCATGATAAGAAGCACACGAAATCGCTGTGAAAGTTCTTTGCGATACATCACCCAAGCCATTGCTGCTAGGGCAAACACGATAAGTGTAGCATTGAGTCCGTAGAGATAAACAAGATCAAGGAGTGGTTCAAAGCGGTTTTCAAAGAACACGCTGATATTCAGCTCACCAAGCCAGGTCAGGGGATTGAGTGCTGCCCAGTCCACACCAAGTGATTGGCCACTGAGAATCGCATTTACAAGAAAACTAAGAGGAAGCACAACCGATGCAAACGCAATCAAGATGATACGCACAATGCGATTAAGAATCGGCGTGCGTGGATCAACGCGTGAAGGATCAGAGAACAAAAGCATGAGATAAAGCATGACCGGGATACCTGCAATCGGATGGATGAGCAGTGTTGCCGCAGCAGCAAGTGCTAACACAAGCAAGCGAGGATGCTCTTTTTCAAGCAAGTACGGAACAGACGCAAGTACAATCAGAAGGGTCCAAAGGTTTGCAAGTCCCTGCGGAGTAGTCACAATAAAACCAGAAAGAGGAAGCAGAAACACACCTGGAAGTGTTGCCATTGCAACTGAGCGTTTAAGTGTGATGTGAGCGGCTGCAAAGTACCATGCTGACGGAAGCAGTAGTGCGATCAATGTTGGGAGCAGGTATGTGTCAACAATATCAACTGGAAGCAAGAAGCCGTGGTGAGCAAAAAGTACTAGTGCGTACTGGCCAATGTAATAAAACGGTTTTGGCGTGATCGTTCCAAACTCAGCAAGGTGTGACTCCGTGGCTTTGTGAATAAACGAGTCAAATCCAAATCCAAGCGGAAACACAATTGCAACAACAGACACAGCCGCAAAAAGAAGTCCGCCGTAGAGCAAGACTGTAAGCGCGCGCTCCTTCCCGCGAAAAAGCAATGCAAAGAGCGCAAGTGAAGCTAAAGCAAAAAGCTGGAATACACCCATTGGGACTCGCTCCCAAACAGAGCGCACAGCGTCTGTTACAAGATTGTCGCTCAGAACACCAAAGTACATTGAGAGCAAAACAAGAAAGAGGGCACTGAGCACAAACACAACTCCAGGAACATGATGCTTCTTCTCTTTCCAAAGATCATGTGCATGAAGTATGAAAGGCTTGTGTTTATGCTTTCTGCTTGCCCAAAGCACAATCGGGGGTGTCAAAAGCACAATCACATACACAACCTCTGCGGTTAAAAACGCAATGTAATACGCTGCGCTTCCAATGATCATGATAAGAGAGAGCAGCACCCAAACACCCAGCCACCAGCGCAGAATCGCCTTCTCAGAAGTTGTGATAAGGCCTCCCAGCTCCCAGCCGAAGAAAAGCAGGTAAAATATGAGAAGAATAAGGCCCAGCGAAGTGCTCTGCAGGACAAACGTGTTTCCCACAAAAAACGCTAGAAAAACGATCGTAACAATGGTATGGTGAAGCTTGTGATACATAGAAAATCCCGGGTTATCCGGATTTCTGATTCATTATACTATGCTTGAGCGCGATCCGCATAAGCTGTTCCCGCACGATCACGTCATGAAGTACACATTCGTGCCTTTGGTCCCATCGTTTGTAACCCCAAACATGGTGACCATTTTTAGGATCATGATCACACCGTTTGTATTAGTCTTCTTGTATCTCGAGCATTTTTCCATTGGAGTACCCCTTTTTCTCCTCCTTGCTTTCACAGATGTTCTCGATGGATCACTCGCACGCCTACGTAAACAAATAACTGATTGGGGAACATTCTACGATCCTGTTGCAGACAAAATCCTCATAGGCTCAGTTGTGCTCCTGGTAGTGGTCAAACATGTAAATGTCATCTTTGGTCTTCTCATTGTTGTCATTGAAGCCGCACTCACACTCGGGGGCATGCTGAGAAAAACAGGAGGGAAAGTCACCAGCGCAAACATTTTTGGAAAAACAAAAATGGTTTTGCAAGTCATTGGAGTAACTTTTTTGCTTATTGCTATTTGGAGCGGATTCAATCTCTTTATTCCTGTAAGTGTCGGAACGCTTTCACTTGCGATCGTGTTCGCTGTGATTAGTTTGTTCACATATGGCATCTAATCCCAAGATAACATCTCAAAGGTGGATCGCTCTTGCTGTAGCGGTTCTGTTTTTTTTCACAAGTCTCATTCTCGTCAATGACAACCAGCTCTTCATCTCACCTGACGAAACAGCAAATGCGTATTCAGCGCAGGTGCTTGCAGACACCGGATCTATGGTGGGGGAGCATGACGGCCTCACAGAGCTCACTGGCGATCGCATTCACCCGCGAAGCATGGTTGCCGTAGACGGTCAGCTCTATCCAGGAAGCTTCCTCGGCCTGCCAGTCATCTACGGCCTGCTCGCTGCCATCTTTGGATCCTGGATTCTCTTGCTTCTCACACCAGCCATCACGCTTGGTGCAGGTCTAGCCTGGCGAAAACTCATCGAGACGTTTTTCGGCGCCAAGATCGGGTTCATTGCATTCGTACTCTTCTTGCTCCACCCAGCCATCTGGTACTACTCAGCGCGCGGTCTCATGCATAATGTGCTCTTCATTGACCTGGTTGTGCTCGCACTCTGGCTCTGGTTCACGCAGCCCCTGGCAAAACTGAAAAAAGCCCCATGGCTCAGCGACACGCTCGCAGGACTCTCACTCGGACTCGCATTGTTCGTGCGTACCTCAGAGTTTGGTTGGGTTCTGCTCTCACTTCTCGCGCTCACAATATTCTTTTTCAAAAAACTTTCTCTCAAACGTGTCGCTGTAGCACTGCTCGGACTCGCAATCGGACTAGGAATCCTCTTTGCAGCAAACGCACTCACCTACGGAGGACCGCTCACTACGGGCTACACAGTAGGAGTTGATGCCGCTCAAGTCGTGCTCAGTGCAGATGAATCAGTTGATACGGTTAAACTCTTTCCATTTGGAATCCATCCAGCCTCAGCATGGGGTCACTTTTCAGTCTACTTTGGCTCAATGTTCTGGTGGCTCACAACACTCGCAGCAATAGGCTTGGGAATTGTATGTTGGAGAGACAGAAAGAACAGGATCAAGTGGGGGATTCTCGCAACCGGAGCTATTATCTTTGTCTATCTCACGCTCATGTACGGCAGCTGGGAGATTCACGACAACCCAGACCCAACCCAGATCACCATGGCAAATTCCTACGTGCGCTACTGGCTTCCAATGTACATCCTGTCGATTCCACTCATTGCCATCGCGCTCGATAAACTCGCACTCACGATCTCATCCAAGAAAACCAAGCTCATCAGCGCCGGACTGCTTATCATTGTCGTGATTCTTAACTTCAATGCCGTGTTCTCACAGGGGCAAGACGGGCTTCTTAAAGTGGCAGACACCCTATCGCGGTCAGGCGAGATCCAGACCAGCATCCTCGAGCACACACCGGATGAGTCTGTAATCATTGTAGATCGCGCCGATAAGCTCATCTTCCCACATCGCCAAGTCTGGTATCCACTGCGCGATGATACTACCTACAGCGCGCTCCCGCTCCTCACAGACGCCACTTCAGTGTATTATTACGGTATAACATTCCCACCTGAGGACATGGAGTATTTGAACGCCTCACGCTTGGGAGTCATGAATCTGGGGATTGAGCTCGTAGAAACCTACGATCTAGAATCTCTCTATTACATCTACAAAAAATGAAGATCCTCACACGCATCATTCAACTTCTTCTCATTGTTGCCCCAATCGTTTTGCTTGGGTGGCTCGCGACCCAGTGGTTTGTCCCGTCCGGGGTCTTTTTCGCTTCGCATACGGTCGGACAAGACTCGCCATTCATTGATGAGATCCAGCCAAGCCAACGAACAGGCGATGTGCGAATGAACGAACAAGGATTCTGGGAGCAACCAATCGTGGCAGATCCAACCTTCTTTTTTGTGCACCCACACCGTGACTTTGAAAGAGTTGATGTAGAAGTGTGGTTTGAAAACACCAGCGTGCCAATCATTGAGTTTGGTGGAATGATCCAGGATAATCCAGAAGTCACAACCCTCTACCCACTGCACAACAAAATCATCGACGACTCAGTGTGGAACCGAATCGATAAAGAAGGCATGGTGCTCCTCCAGCGCGAGGCAACATACAACTCACTCGACGCGTTCTTTGCTGACCCACCGCGTCGAAACGAAGTCGCTACCTATCAAACAAGCTTTGATGTCCCATACCGCATTGCAGGCTACATGCCAACCGATACCATCCAAACAATCGACGCATCACTGCGCGGCCACCACGAGCTCAAGACCTACATCAAAGACGAGACAATGCTCTTTGAGTTTGACTACATGGACATGAACCGAGACGAGGGAGAGGATTTGCTCAGTGTCGTGGTGTTCAACGAAGCAGGACTCCCTGTGGCAGAGGCGCGGGCAGAGGACGATGGAAACTTCGGTGATGACGCCATGCCAACAGGTCTCGAGCACCTAACACTCTCTGTACCAGGTCTTATAGAGGGTGTGTACAAGCTCGTCATCAACACAACAAACGACGTATTTATAAGAAGAATTCAAACACCTCAGCAAAAGATGGTGTTCCTAGACACGGTCTATCTCGGAGACGAGGTCGGTTTTGCAGAGCCAGCAGTCGGAGCCACCTTCTGGACCAAAGCAGAGGTCATGCGCGTGCAAACCCGCCACGCAGAAGGGGTACAGACCATGACCGTAAACAACAGCAACCTCGAAGTGGAAGAGCCATACGTCTGGTACTCCCAGCCTCTAAACTCAGGAGGACTCTCAATCGTTGACGCACCCGCTGGCGATGTCGAGGTTGTGCTCGAAGGCGGAATCGCATTCTCAGCCGACCAGTACTTTGACCCAGACCCAGTCAAGCTCACCTACATGTCAGACCTAGATGAACTCGGAGTCGACTACGTAATCGCAAACTACGAAAGCCCACGCGAGGTGGATGGCTGGTTTGTAAAAACACTCTCCTTCAACACAGCCGAGCTATTTGCAGAAGAAGACGGCACCTGGAAGTTTGTATTCTCAACCCCAGGTATCGACGATTTAAACGTCGAGTTCATCGCCCACAAAATCAACACATGGATGTACCGGGATGAACTAATCATCAAATAACCTTTCGTTGTCATCCCAAGCGCACTCACTATTTACCCACCCGTTGTCATCTCGAGCGAGCGTAGCGAGTCGAGAGATCTCGAATCTGCGAGTTTTCTCCACTCGTCAACAATAACTCCTCGGTCGAAATGACAATGTTAAAATAGTATGAAAAAACTATTACTCGCCTCAACTTCACCACGCCGACGTCAGATCATGGAGCAAGTCAGACTCAGCTTCCAGGTCGTTGGTTGTGACTACGAAGAAGACATGACACTCGACATGACCCCGGAAGATCTCGTAAAGTTTCTCTCAAAAGGAAAAGCAGACTCAGTATCCTCGGATGATAAGGACGCAGTTATCGTTGCAGCTGACACAATCATCGCTCATGAAGGTCAGGTTCTTGGCAAACCCCACACACCCGAGGTTGCAAAAGAAACACTCAAGAAACTCAGCGGAAAACGCCACCAGGTCATCACTGGGTTCACAGTCCGAGATCTCAAGACGGGTGAGTCAGTTTCAGAAGCCATTGTCACAGACGTCGAGTTCAAAGAGCTCTCAGACGAAATCATCGACCTCTACGTTGCAACAGGAGAACCACTCGACAAAGCAGGAGCGTATGGAATCCAAGACGGGGGAGCAGCGCTTTTCAAAGGGGTGTACGGCGATTATTACAATGTCATGGGCCTACCCATCGCCTCACTGCTCGATGTCCTAGAAACATTCGAAGTCTTTCCGTTTAGCGCATAACTATGATCTGGAAACACAAGAAATTCAACCCAAAAGAAGAAATCGCCCGCACAGGCTTTCATGTAGCCCTGATTTCATATATCTCATTCTGGGCCATCGACCTCATCCAGCCAGGTTTTGTCTCACGCTACGTGTCCGTACACATCTTCCTGCTAGCAATCGTAGCTTTCGGCCTACTCTGGTCCCGAGAAATGGATTCCTACCGAGAAAGACCAATCATCCACAAAATAGTCGCACTCATTTCAGGGATCGCCCTAGCCATGCTAATCTGGCACACATCCGAAGGCCTAGACGAATACCGAGCAGCCTTAGTAGTAATCGGCCTGGTTAGTCCGTGGCTTATTCTTAAAGCATTCAAAAAATAACAATTCACTCACTATTGTCATCTCGACCAAGGCCAAAGGCCGCGTGGAGAGATCTCGCAGATTCGAGATCTCTCGGCTCGCAGAGCTCGCTCGAGATGACAACGGGTATGTGAAGGATTTATATGCAACCATCAATTTTTACAAAAATCATCAACCGAGAGATTCCAGCTTCGATCGTCTACGAAGACGATCACGTGATTGCCTTCCTGGACATGTTTCCACTCTCAAAAGGCCATACACTCGTTGTGCCAAAGAATCAGCAAAACAACCTGCTCGAGTCCTCTGAGGAAGACTTGGCTCAAGTTCTTCGAGTCGTTCGAAAAATCGGGCCTGTAGTGCGTGATGCTGTAGGAGCAGAAGCTTTTCATGTGATTGCAAACGTTGGCGAGACCATCACTCACGTAAGCAACCACACACACTTCCACATCGTCCCGCGATCAAAAGACGACGGAGTGCTCCCATGGAACTCTGGCGAGACAACAGAGGAAGAGCGAACGGCTCTAGCTGATCAAATCAAAAACGCACTCTAGTTATGCTTAAGCGCTGGAAAAAACTTTCAACAGAAGTCATCAACAAGAATCCATGGACAAGCTTTCTCCATGATCGCTTTGAGATGCCTGATGGGAAGCAGGGAGATTACTACTACATGCACTCGCATGGCGCAGCAGCAATCATTCCAATCACAAGCGACGGGAAACTGATCGTAAACAAGCAATACCGTTATCTGTTTGATCGCGACAGCATCGAGTTTCCGTCAGGTGGAATCAAAGAAGGGCAAACACCAGAAGAAGCAGCGCATGCAGAACTCGCAGAAGAAACAGGATACAAATGTGGAAAGCTCATCAAGATTGGTGAGGTGGGTGCTGCAAACGGTGTCTACGACGAGATGACTCACATCTTCATTGCAACCGAACTTGAGGAGACAGAGATGAATTCAGACGAAACAGAAGAATTTGAAGTGCTCAAGCTCACCTTCGACGAGATCGAAGAATTGATACAAAAAAACGAAATCTGGGACGGGTTCATGCTTTTCTCTTGGGCCTTAGCCAGACATAAAATTAAAGAGCTTGTATGAAAATACTCATCACAGGGGGCGCGGGGTTTATGGCCTCAAACATGATCCACTATCTACTCAAGAAGTATGATGATGTTCAGATCGTGAACCTAGACAACCTGACGTACGCCGGGAACCTAAGCAACCTTGCAGACATCCAAGAGGACCCGCGCTACACCTTCATCAAGGGGAACATCTCAAACAAAGAAGATGTCGACAAAGCTGTGCAAGGCGTTGACCTGATTATCAACTACGCAGCTGAGACTCACGTCGATCGATCAATCCTTGAGCCAAAAACCTTCCTTGAAACAAACATCATGGGAGTGTTCACGCTCCTCGAGGCTGTGCGCGAGCACAAGATCCCGCGCATGGTGCACATCTCAACTGATGAAGTGTATGGCGCTGTGATGGAAGGTGAGAGCAAAGAAGGCGACGCATTCGATCCGCGCTCACCCTACTCAGCATCCAAAGCCGCTGGAGATCATCTTTGCACTGCCTACGCTGTTACCTATGATGTCCCTGTGATTATCACAAACTCAGTCAACTTCTATGGCCCATACCAGTTCCCAGAAAAACTTATCCCACTCTTCACCATGAACCTCCGAGAAGGCAAGACCGTTCCAGTCTACGGAGACGGTATGCAGATTCGAGAATGGATCTACACAGAAGACCACTGCCGCGCCATCGATCTCATTGCGCAAAAAGGACGTGTGGGTGAAACCTACAACATCGGAACAGGCTACCGCGTACCAAACATGGAAGTGGTCAAAAAGCTCCTCGAGCTTACTGGACGCGGAGAAGACGCAGTCGAATACGTTAAAGACCGAGAGGGGCATGACAGGCGCTACGCACTAGATGCAACCAAGCTCCGCAACGAACTAGGCTGGGAGCCTCAGGTTTCATTCGAGGATGGCCTCGCTCAGACGGTTAAATGGTACGAAGACAACCAAGACTGGATCAACTCCTGCCGATCAGGTGAGTATCAAGAGTATTACAAAAAACAATATGCACATCGATAAGCCCGTCGAATACGAAGTTTTCACAAAACAACAAGCCGTGATTGCGGTAGTGGTTATGGCTTTGCTCTTGGTGGGTGTATCTACAAGCACATTTGTTGAATGGAAAGAAACCGGCAAAATTATCAATGACAACGCCCCTGCGTTTTTGCTCCTAGGTCCAGTGCTTCTCCTGGCAATCGGTATGTTTATCAGGACTCTCAAGGTTGGTCTACGAAAAGTGAGGGTGGATAACAATTCTGTAACCCTGACATACCCTCAAGACATGATTCAGCTCGGAAAGAGCCAGATCTACGATCTGAAAACTCATGTGCGAACAGACAACGGAAAGAAAAAAGGCCGCGTGCGATTCGAGGGGTCAGACAGTAAAAAGCATTCATTCTCTCTTCGACTTGAAACAACAGAAGGGGCGACAATATTTAACTGGTTCAAAGATCTTGAACAAGAAATTAAAGCAAAAACCGGATAGTATGAAAATTCTTATTATTGGAAAAGGATACATGGGCCAGCGTTGCACTAAGGAGTGGGGAGACAAAGCTGTGCTCTCTGACGCTGTCATCAATACAAAGCAAGACATGCTCGACGAAATCGATCGCGTGCAGCCAGATGTTGTGTTTAACGCCGCTGGTATCAAAGGAAGACCAAACGTTGACTGGTGCGAAGACCACCAAGTCGAGACCATGCGAGGAAACACCATCCTCCCAATGATTCTCGCTGAGGCATGCTCAGAAAAAAACCTCTACATGCTCCACATGGGATCGGGTTGCATTTTTTACGGCGACTCTCATCACGACGACAACGCATGGCGCGAGTGCGACTTTGGAAACCCTCACCCAGTGTACTCACGCTCAAAGTGGGCCGCTGACCTCATGCTATCAACACTGCCAAACGTCGGAATCGCGCGTATCCGCATGCCAATCGATTGGATCCCAGCACCAGGCAACCTGATCGACAAAGTAGCAAGCTTCCCAAAAGTGATCGATGTCGAGAACTCCGTAACGATCCTCGATGACATGATCGACGTCTTCTACCAGCTCATGGAGAAAAAAGCTGCCGGCATCTTCCACGTCACCAACCCAGGAACAATGAAGCACCGCGACCTCATCAAACTCTACGAAGAACTCGTAGATCCAACTCACACAAACGAGTGGATCTCAAACGACGAGCTTGTTGAGCAAGGACTTGCAGCCAAAGGAAGATCAAACAACTTCCTAGCATCAGAAGAGCTAGAAAAAATTGGAATCAAAATGCGCCCAATCTACGAAGCCCTCCATGACACAATGGAAAAGTACGCAGAGGCAAAGAAAAAAGGACAATCAGATTCGGTTGGGCCGACCTGTTAATTATTAACCTGTGAGAGTATGGATCATGAGAATGGGTCAACATCTTGCTTGAAATGTGGGTTCCCACAAGAAGCAGGGCATTCACCTGACTGTGGGGTGGAGGATATCGATATTGACACCTCATTACCTGTGCGTGAGTTGCTTATGAAGTATGTTGGTAGTCATGTTCAGGTTGCAGATGCACTCATAAGTGCTGGAAGAGGCGGGGACGTTGCTCGCTATCAGCGTAGGTTTAAGGGGGTGGACTCCAAAGAGCTTGCCACTAAACTGCTCGATAGAGCAGACGAAGACATCGTTGCGGAGCATCTTGATTTTTTTGAAAAGCTGACAAATTCGCACGCACTCAGGCTTATACAAGCCGGACATGTAAATAAAGTTTTAGAATTCAGACAGTGCTTTGAGAATTTGAGTGATGGAAAACTTTCTCTCTATATAGATGGGTACGAGTCAGATTCTATGGAGCAGTTAGTAAAATTGTTGGACGAAGGACAAGCAGCTGACTATGTAGATAGGGTTATTAAGAAAGATAGAGGAGATTTGATAGCAAAGAATGTTGGGCTGTTTGAGGGAGCACAACACAATGAGATTGCGCAAAAACTTATAAACGCAGGTTCAGACAGTGAAAGAGAGATGGCAATGAACATCAGGGGGTTTAGTGGTCTTGTCAAAGAAATCGCCTTCAGGCTTATTGAAGATGGGTATGTTGAACAGGTTGCGTGGCACATCAATTGTTTTAGAGAGAATGATCGAAAAGACATCATCGACAAAATTGCGAGTTCTTAAAACATTTTATAGAAGAAAACCGAGGGAAACCTCGGTTTTATGGTTGACAAAACACTGGAAATGCACTAATCTTCTCCTCTGCTACCCAGCAGGCCGCGTGGCATTCTCATGCAGGATGTTCGTGGTAAACCACACTCCAACTTCGGTGTTGGTCTCAAGCAGGCCAATCCAAAGCGAGTCATAATGAGAAAGGAAGAACAATACCAGGTCATCGACCTGGGAGTCAGTCTGGCGCCAGGGTCGCTCAAGCGATGCCGCGCCAAGTACGCGCAGGTCACGCAGCGAGAAGCTGTCGAGCGCGTGGTCGAGGGTCTCGAGGATGGATCCGTCCCTCTGGGTGACTGGGGTGAAGGCGAGATCCAGATCATCGGACTCCATCGAGTCGTCACGACTCCGTACTGGACCATCCCCGTCCACACCGTGCTCTTTCCTCCACGAGAGGAGGGTGCAGAGCCCGTGGTCGGAACCTTCCAGGCGGTAGAGTGGAACATCGGCAGAGAGGTCGGCGCAGCAGTGCTGCTGCGGACCGTGCGTGGCGAATTCGTCATGCTGCGTTCCTACAAGCATGCCAAGCGTGACTGGACCATCGAGCTTCCTCGCGGCACACGTATACCAGACGAGACGCTCAAAGAGTGTGCGATCCGAGAAGCTCAGGAAGAGGTGGGTGCTGTCCTCACTGAAACTTCCAGAGTCTTTCCTCTGGGGATCACTGACCCTGACACCGGTGTGGTGGCCATGGACCCAGAGATCTTCATGATCACAGACGTCATCATCGACGAGTCCAAGATCTCTCGCGACGTCTCCGAGTCTGTGCTCGGTCCGGTGGTCCTGAGACTCCCCAAGCTCTACGACATGGTGCGGAGCAAGCAGATCACCGATGGATTCACCTCCACGGCCCTGATGTACGCCCAGCTCGAGGGCCTCATCGATCCGCCTCGTGTGATTCCCAAACGCGGTCGCAAGACCGTCAAGGAGTTCAAGGTTGGGTGGTTCGGCCTAGGGTTCCACTACGAGCTCCAAGCAGAAGTGCTCGAGGACAGCGAAGTCGTCCTCACTCTTCATCTGGAAGACTGGGTGGGATCACCACCTTCGTTCCGAGGGTTCCTCTGCGAGGAACTCGACCGGATCATTCGCCGCCTCAAGCGTCCATCTCGCCGCAAGGATGGGTTCTGGAGTGCAAGACTCAGTGTGCTCCATGGGCATGGATTTACCCTTGGAGGGAGTGGATGCTTCACAAGCACACTCAGGTTCGACTTCAAGGAGCGCGAGGACGCTCTCAAGGTCGCCAAGATGCTGGACAAGATCAAGGCTGAGCAAGCTCGCATCCGCAAGGAGCGCCGAAAAGCTCGCCTCTAGAACAAGCACTACGAGACGATGCCTCGCTGGACTACGGTTCTGGCGGGGTTTTCTCATTGACCAGACTAAGTATCCAACGTAGTCTTGAGATAGGGGGAAACACTTGACGCACCTTTTTTAAAGGTTTAGTATCTATTTCTTATGAAAGCACTTATTGCAGCAGGTGGGCACGCTACGCGACTTCGCCCAATTACCTGGACACGAAACAAACATCTTATCCCTTTGGCTAACAAGCCAATGCTTTGGTATGTCCTCAAAAAGGTCACTGACGCTGGGATCAAAGACATCATCATCAACGTCAATCCAGGCGAGGTGAAGTACATGTCAGAGAACCTGGGAGACGGATCTGAGTTTGGAGCCAAGATTACATACCTGGAGCAACGCGGCGGAGCAAAAGGCCTCGCGCACGTTGTGGCAAACGCAGAAGAATATCTCAAGGGCGAGCGCTTCCTGTTTTTCCTCGGAGACAACATTATCCTTGGGAGCATCAATAAGTTTGTAGATCGATTTGAAGAAGAGAACCTCGACTGCATGATCGCACTCTCACGTGTAAAAGATCCACGCCGATTCGGAGTGCCAGAGTTTCACCCAGACGGGACCCTCAAACGAACAATCGAGAAACCTGCTGACCCACCATCACCGTTTGCTGTCACAGGTATCTACCTCTTTGACGAACAATTCTTTGATGCGTTTAAGACAATGGAGCCTTCACCTCGCGGCGAATACGAAATCACAGACATGATTACCTGGTACATCAGAAACGGAAACACAGGACATGAAGAAATCACCGGCTGGTGGAAAGATACAGGAACACCAAACGCCCTCATCGAAGGAAACGCCCTCATCATGGACGACACACCGCGCGAAGAGTACTCAATAGACTGCAAGCCTCACGAGGATGTCCAAATCCAAGGACCTGTCAGCATCGGAGAGGGAACAGTCATTAGCCCCGATTGCCTCATCCGCGGACCAGTCGCAATCGGAAAGAACTGTAAGATCACCTCAAGCTACATCGGGCCCTACACGGCGCTCGGGGACGGGGTCACAGTCAACCACACAGAAGTAGAGCACTCAATCGTGTTTGAAGGCGCAAAGATCGACACAACCCGCCGCATCGTAAACAGCCTAATCGGAGTAAATGCAGAGCTTGTAGATTACAAGCGAACACATCCAAAAACAGGACACCGATTAATCGTCGGAGACAATAGTTTCGTAGAGCTTTAAACAAACAAAAAACTCCCCAGCATTGCTGAGGAGTTTTTGATTATCGTTGTAGCCTCCTAGATTGTACTGCTTCGCTCCCCATCAAGTACAAAAACTCTCCTGCTTCATCAACCCACGCGGACTGCACATCACCTTCATATAGTGCAACCGCACTGTGTCCATCCCTGCTCTCAAGCTCAAACGCAATCACCTGATGCTCTGTTGCATACATGATCGTGTTGCCAAGCGGATACCAGAGTAGATCTGTGATCTGCTCGCTCAGTCGCGTGAGTGTTTGTGTGGTGTGTGAAGAGCGTGTGTAGATTTCGATATCAAATCCATCTGAGAACAAGAGCAAATCTCCATTCTCGTGCCATTGCCACACTGAAAGCTCTTTGTTGATCAAGATCGGCTGATCAGTCTCGCCAAGGTCGATCAAGATGAGTCGTTCGCGTTCAACATCCTCTAGCATCACCACATCCTCAGGTGCAGGCAAGAACTGGTAGTTCCCGTAGGGCAGGTAAGTAATAATCGATGCAATCTCATTTTCCACACGCGCAAGCACAACACGGTCTGTGCTTTTAACAAGCTCAATGACACCATCTCTGGTTACAGTTCGTTGTGGATTCTCCGGGACGATCTCGGCCAAGCTTTTATCTGTAATTGATAGTTTATAAACATTTCCATCGTACCTGATCAAGAGCGCGTCATCGTTTCCAGCATCCCACCAATAGTCTTCAGCCGTCTGGAGTACTTCATGGGTTTCAATCGTAGATCCGTTCCTTGTGTCAACGATCGCAAGGGAAAGCTCGCCGTCATGAGCTTGCTCGAGTGCTACGTAGTTACCTTCAGATGACCAGCTAAGCACATACGATGCGTTTTCAAAATCAGATATGCGTGTGAGCAGTTGCTTTTCACTTTCTGTAATCAACCAAAGTTCTGCCCAAGACCCCTCTGAGGTGAGGTACGCAAGCGTGTGATCATCAGGCGAAAGCGAGCTTACAAGAATCTCCCGCTCATCCTCAACTTCAAACTCTGTCTCAAGATAAAGCATGGCATCATACACAAACGTCGTATCTCGACTCTCAACCAAGAGTGTCTTCTCCCAACTCGTGTACCCCTCCTTTGTCACTTTAACCACCCGTTCACCCGGCATAACATCATCCAAAACAGACGGAGTGCGATCAGACTGCTTCTCTCCATCGATCCAAACCGTTGCGCTGCGCGGAGCAGAAGTCACATTCAAGACCCCTGTGTGCACAATCGCATTTGCCGCAAAATCAAAACGATACCCAGCCGTATAAAGCGCAACCAGCGGGGCAGTGATGAGAAAGGCGAATAGAAACACCAGAAATAGTAAAAGTCGTATTCGAGGATGCATATCGAGGCCATTATATGCGAAAAAGGGCCTTGTTTCAAGATTGACAGACATGGCTCCTCGTGATAGAAAATTGCGCCGCAAGACGCAGAAACAACCACAAGGGAAACAGGCAAGCCCACCAGTGCTGGCCTGATCTGCAGAAGCGTAGGCTACTAACTGTGTTCGAGCACAAGTCCAGTGGTGTGTAACGTAAGACTCTTTCCATGCCAAAAAGAGTCTTTCAAATTTCTTATTAAAGTTCATAATTGCATGTGAGACTTTAAAAACTCCATTTCAAGTACTTCCAGGGGGTCATATAAGGACCGATCGTGCCTTAACTGACCCTATTCATTATTGAGGAGATCCTTTGTTACTGTGTTCTTTAGGATGATGGAAAGGGTCTTTTCTGTTCCAAAACCCACCCTTTGACTCAAACGCGATCCAGCGGTATCCTGTACCTACTATATGGCAAAACAAAAAACGATTTTTCCAGTTTCTATCATTGTGCTCGTTGCACTTCTGCTAACCACGTGCTCATTCAGCATTGGTTTTTTTGTAGGGCAAGAGCGAGCGACCCGAAACATCGTTCCTGAGGGTCAGGGGCAGGTAACAGGCCTTGGTGATACACCAACCTACCTGACAGAAGATGTTGACTTTGGTCATTTCTGGGATATCTGGAACTTTGTAAAAGAAAGCTATTATCAGCAACCAGTATCAGATATAAGTCTCTACCATGGTGCTATCAGTGGCTTGGTGAACGGACTTGATGATCCTTACAGTCTGTATTTCAATCCAGAGGAGGCTCAAGCTTTTGCTGAGAGCATCACAGGATCGTTTGAAGGAATCGGAGCAGAGATTGGTATTAAGGACGACAAACTCCAAATAGTTGCACCTCTTAGTGGATCTCCAGCCGAGCAAGCCGGTCTCCAGCCAGCTGACTGGGTGGTTATGATCGACGGATACGAGACCATGAACATCTCTGTTGAAGAGGCTGTGCAAAGAATCCGTGGAGAAAAGGGGACAGATGTTATTTTGACTGTGAGTCGAAACGGGCTTGATAACCTGATCGACATCACAATCACTCGAGATACAATCGTTATTGAGAGCGTTGCCTGGGAGATTGATGAGGACAACCTCATGAAGATCGACATTAGTACATTCAACCAGGATACAGCTGGGCTATTCAATCAAGCAGTCCAAGAAGCACTGTCAAAGGATGTTGATGGAATCATTCTTGATCTTCGAAGCAACCCAGGTGGACTTCTTACATCAGCGATTGATGTGGCATCTGCATGGATTGGATACGAATCAATTGTGATTGAGCGAAGCCCAGAAGGATCAAACACTTACGAAGGTCTCATGGCTCCACGCCTTGAAGGAATCCCAACCATCGTGCTTGTAAATGGAGGGTCTGCATCAGGTTCGGAGATTGTTGCTGGAGCACTCCAAGATTACGATTTCGCCACAATTGTGGGAACACAGACGTTTGGTAAAGGATCAGTGCAAGACTATAGAGAACTTGAGGACGGAGCGGCTGTAAAGATTACTGTGGCAGAATGGTATACACCGCTTGGTAGAAGCATTAACAAAACAGGTGTCACACCAGATATCGAAGTTGACTTCACTCGTGAGCAGTATGACGAAGGTCTTGATCCACAATACGATACTGCATCACAAATTTTGCTAGGAACCTATGAACCAAACGAGGAAGCAACAACCCAAGAAGAAACCATCGAGGAAGAGCTCTAAGACTTCTTCGCAGAAACGAGAAAAAGCCATCAAGGAGGTATCTGCTGGGGGTGTTGTGTTTCGTCGATGTGGAAACGGGGTGTCTTTTGCCATGATGGAAGACACATACGGTAAGTGGACTTTTCCAAAGGGGAGGGTAGAAAAGGGGGAAGATCTTGAGGAGGCGGCTGCGCGTGAGACTCTAGAAGAGCTCGGTCTAACAGAAATCAAGTTTTGGGAGGATTTGGGCCAGATTGAAATCTGGTTTCGAGACAAGTTTGAAAAGCAGGGAAAGCTCGTTCACAAGGACATTCACTACTATCTATTTGAGACAACCTGCAACGCTGAACTTGACCCAGATCCTGATGAGCACGCTATGGATGCAAAGTGGGTGCCGCTGAGCAAAGTAACAAGTACCTCAAACTACAAAGACATGAGGCCGATTGTAGATCGTGCAATCAAATACACAAAAAAGATTACAAAAAAATGAGCAGGACTTGCTCATTTTTCGTTATTAAGTCAAAGTGAAAATAGTATGAAACAAATCACATTCAGCGGCCGGGTTGAAACCGGCGAAGGTTTTGCAACGCGCCTTGGGTGCCCAACGGCAAATATTGCGGTAGAACAAGGGGTTGTGATTCCTGGGATGGGGGCGTATTTGGGGGAGACTACATGCGAAGGAAAGCTGTATCCATCACTCATTTTCATCACTGATGGCAGAACTGGCTACCACCTAAAAATGGAAGTACATCTACTAAATGAAAATATCGAACTTTTTGGAAAACACATGCGTGTGACGATTTTGAAGAAACTTCGTGACGTAGTCACATACCCTGGGGAAGAAGAAATGTCCCGAATTATCGCCGGTGACATAGAGAAAGCCAACAAGTGGTTCATTCAGAAAAATTGACTCAACTAAGTAAAAAAACAAAGGTTAGAAGACATGAAAAATGGGATAAACACCCCTTTTTCTTTTTGTTTTTGGCAATAATCATCAATCGGAAATTTGACAAAGTATGCGTAATTGACTAGTTCTTGCAGTCTTTCATATTCCCAAAAATTTGATCTTGTGCTAAGATTCTCGCGTAAAACTTAAGTTTTCCACACCTATGGCTAAATTGACTAAGAGCCAGTTCATGGCTGCTTACGCAGAGCTCCTCGGTGTTTCCAAGAAGGAAGCATCAGAGAAGTGGGATCAGTTCGTTGACCTTGCTTACAATGAAGTTCGCACTAACGGAGAGTTTCCACTCCCAGGAATGGGTAAGCTCGTCCGAAAAGAGCGTAACGCTCGAATGGGTCGAAACCCAATGACTGGAGAGCAGATCCAAATCCCTGCAAAGACTGTTGTAAAGTTCCGTGTTGCAAAAGCAGCAAAGGACGCAGTCCTTTAAAGCGATCAAAAAAATCCACTCGGAATTGCGAGTGGATTTTTGATTGTGCACAACTCCACCCCCCCCACTCATCACCATTTTTGCTATAATGTAATCAATATTCGGGGTATCGACCTTGCTCCCGGACATAATTCATTTTTCTAATTAATTCTTACTTACGTATTATGGCCGAATCAAACAATTCTAGTGCACTCCACTGGATTTTAGGAGCAGCTTTGCTCCTCATCGCGCTGTTTGTTGTAGTTGCTCTTGTGGGAGTAAACTCACAGGCAGGCGAGATTAACTCATCAGCTGGAGTTACAAACGCAGCTCCAACTGTGGACAATATCTACTTCAACTCAACAAACACTTACTGGAATGCTGATGGAGCATCCGAAAGTGATGGAATCATTGAGCTGAATTCAGGATCTGATCTAGTGATGAACATTACTGGTGCTGTTTCTGACACCAATGGTGACAGTGACATCTCAAATGTTGAGTTAGTGTTTTATAGCGCAGGTGCACCTTCAGGTGCGACTTGTTCAATAGATCCAAACGACTGTTACAAAATTGCATCTTGTGGAACAAGTGCACTTGATAACGACTCTCTCAAGTACAACTGTGCAATCAACTTGTCTTTCTGGACCAACTCGTCTATGGCAGGTGGTGCAGAAGCAGCTACAGACTGGACAGCTAAAGTTGATGTAGTAGACAGCCAAGGATCAAAGGGGTACCTTACTGACACAATCGACGTTGCAACCAACCTTTCACTCACCATGCCAGGACCAATTAACTGGGGAACACTTGCTCAAGGTGAATCGACAAGCAACACAACCAACGAAGATCAGACTATTACTCAAGCGGGTAATGACAAGGGTGATATCAATATTTCAGGAACATCAATGCCATGTTCAAACACTGGTACTATTCCTAAAGAAAATATCAAGTACGACCTTGCTGATGATGGTCACACCTCTGGTGGAGCTGCACTTTCAGGAACACCAACTCTTCTTGATATCACCATCCCTTACCAGCTGGCACCTTCTGCTGTAACAGACAAAATTAGTTGGGAGATTTTGATCCCAGCATACGACGTGTCTGGTTTATGTACAGGAACCATCACAATGGCAGCTGTTGCTAGTGCTGACTAATAAACTAAGGAGGAAAACCTATGAATGCTAAAGCATTAGCAGGTCTTGCCGTGATTGTAGCCCTCCTTGCAGGTTGGCTCGTTATCTCAATGACTAACGCTGAGCCAGTAGACACTTCTGTTGGCAGCGAGCAAGTTGCCGAAGAGGTTGACACCGGAGCTACTCAGGTAGAAGGTGACGACATGGAACTCGTTGAGACTGCAGTTGGAATTCAAGAGCCGCTTGAAACCAGTGTAGGAATCGCTGAGTAATCACAAGAGACTTAGAAAAACACCCCCGCCATTGGCAGGGGTGTTTTGATTTACACACATTTTTACCCCTCCAAACACTTTTTTTGCTATACTTAAAACAATCATCGGGGGTACGATTTTTGCTCTCGGACATAGTCAATTTTTTAGTACAAAAGTATTATGGCCAAATCTAACTCATCCAGCGCATTTCATTGGATGCTAGGAGCAGCCCTGTTCCTTATCACGTTTTTTGTGATTGTGGCTCTTGTGAGATCAGACTCACAAGCAGATGATGTAAATTCTTCAGTTGGAATCACAAACGCAGCTCCAACTGTAGATAATATCTTCTTCAATCACATTGCGAGTTTTGCACAGACAACTCAAAACCCTGCGCTTACTGATGGAATTTTGAATCTTACTTCTGGAACAACCTCACCACTCAAAATTTCAGGTACAGTTTCTGATGCCAATGGTGACAGTGATATCTCAGGTGTGCAGATGGCATTTTACTCTGCAGAAGCCCTAAACCAGTCATGTTCAATTGATGTAAATAACTGTTATAAGGTTGCAAGTTGCGCAATGCAAGCAGGAGACGCTGATTCACTTCAGTATAATTGTCCAATCGACCTTGGTTTCTGGGCCAACTCATCTAGGGCAGGTGGTGCAGAAGCAGGCACAGACTGGACAGCTTGGGTTGAGGTGACTGACGCTCAAGCGCAAACAGGAACTCTGACAGCAACTTTGGACATCGATACCATGCTTTCACTTGAAATGCCAGGTCCAATTGACTGGGGAACACTTGCGCAGGGCGCAACAACAACCTCGGGAACAAACGAAGACCAGACTGTTACTCAAAAGGGTAATGATAAAGCCGACATCAACGTTTCAGGAACAGCTATGGGATGTTCAAACACTGGTACTATCCCTGTTGGAAATATCAAGTACGATGTTAACGATGATGGACACGCAACAGGTGGAGCTGTTTTATCTGGAACACCAACCCTCCTTAATCTTACTGTTCCTTATCAGATAACAGCATCTGCTGTAACAGACCTTACTCACTGGGAAATCGAAATTCCAGCCTTCGACGTATCTGGCACCTGTTCGGGAACCGTTACAATGACAGCCATCGCCAGCGCCGACTAATCAGATCTCAGACAAATACCCCCGCCACCTGCAGGGGTGTTTTGATTTATGCTCAAGATTGCTATGATGTCCACATCTATGAAAACGCAACAAACCACAAAAGCCATTCTGATTGACATGACTCATCCTCGTGTACCAAAAGAAGAAGCAAAGGACAGAATGGAAGAACTCGAAGACTTGGTGGAAACCTACGGTGGTATTGTGGTTGTAAAGAGGATGCAAAAGCGCGTTGCTCCACATCCAAGGACGTATATCGGACCAGGAAAGGTTGATGAACTTGGTGAGGAATCAAAAGAGAACGGTGCAACTGTCCTGATCGTCAACGCCCAGCTAAAGCCTCGTCAGATTTACGATCTCTCAGAAATGCTCAGGCCATACGGGATCAAGGTCTGGGACCGTATCGACCTCATTCTCAAGATCTTCGCAAAGCATGCCAGCACAACAGAAGCAAGACTAGAAATCGAGCTCGCCAGCATCCGTCACATGGGGCCTCGCATCTTTGGTATGGGAATGGAGCTCTCAAGGCAAGCTGGTGGTATTGGAACGGTTGGAGTAGGGGAAACCAACACAGAAATCATGAAACGTCACTTAAAAGAAAAAGAACGCATCATCAAAAAGAAGCTCGACAAATACAAAAAAGGACGCGAGCTCGTGCACAGCGGTCGAAGGCGTAGAGGGCTTAAAACCGTTTCTGTGGTCGGATACACCAATGCAGGCAAAACAACGCTCCTAAACGCACTCACAGGCCGCAAAGAGTACGCTGCAGACGCACTATTCGCCACGCTGGACACGCGCGTGGGCGAAATGTACCTCCCAGAAAAACGCACATCCGTACTCCTTAGCGACACGATTGGATTCATCAAAGAACTCCCACCAGAACTCCTCAACGCCTTCTCATCAACGCTCTCAGAAGCAGTGGGCGCAGACCTGCTCCTGCACGTAGCAGACGCAAGCGACAAGAACTTTGGTAAGAACAAAGAAGTAGTTGAAGAGATTTTGGCCAGACTCGGACTCAAGAACACACCTCAGATCCTCGTACTCAACAAAATAGACAAGATGAAAGAAGACCACATCACCGCCGTAGAAAACCGTCACCAAGAAGAAGATCATGTCTGGGTTTCAGCCGTGACAAAGCAGGGACTCGAAGAACTCGTAGGTAAAATCGAAAAGATCGTATAATCAAAAAACTCCCATGACGGGAGTTTTTTTAGATGGCCAATGTGCCATTCTTTTTTAGAGCAGTAAGGTCATATGTCTTTCCTTCACGGTCCCACTTTTTAAGTGTGCGCATTCCGCGAGTAGAGATTGTGACGGTTACAACTCGTCCAGTTGCTGGGTTTAGAAGTCGTTTCTTCTGGAGGTTTGCCTTGAGTTTTCTCTTCGTCTTGTTATTTGAGTGAGAAACTCGGTTTCCAGTCACGGTCTTCTTGCCAGTAACAATGCAAGATTTTCCCATAGTTTTGTTCAGTTAACGGGGAGAGTATAGCCGTTTCTCGTTTTTTTGTCCAGTCCTAGGTATAATCTTTGTGTATGAAACAAAACATCCCAAAACTTTGGCTTTTCTTCTTTCTCATCATTGTTTTCCTGATCGTTGGTATGGCTGTGACAGCACCAAAAGCCGAGGATTCCAGCATGAGTCCACAGGACACCAATGAGGCGCTAGACGAGCAGGTTCGATCTCAAACCTTTGAAAACATGCTTGCCACAGGAGAAAATGCCGTCTTTGTTGAGAACCAGATGGCAGGGCAAAGAGAGGTCTGGGTGGGGTATGTTGTGCTCTCAAAACCAGGGTTTGTAGTGATCTACAACAATGAAGGAGGTGTGCCATCAGAGGCAATCGGAAACTCAGGATGGTTGGTTGAAGGCGGGGAGCATGTGCTTATCCGAGTCGAAGAAACTCTGATCAAAGACGATGTCTATTACGCCGTTGTCTATCACGATGATGGTGACGCAGAGTTTTCCGAGATCCACGACACACAAGCTGCTGACAATGAAGACTCTGTTGTGCTCATGACATTCGAAGCTATCGAAGACGCCATGATCGAGACTGAGCCAGTCCTTCCGTAATCTGTAAAAAACAAGGCTTGACAGGGTCTTGTAGTGGGCATTGGGGCATTGGGGTCAGGTCTGGATAATGGATATTTGATATAATGAAATTATATGGCCAGACCTCTTCGAGTTGAGTATGCAAACGCTATTTATCACGTCATTGCTCGAGGCAACGCGTATCAAGATATATTTTTTGACGATAAAGATCGAAGTATTTTTTTAGATTGGCTAAAAGACAGTATTGAAACTCACAACCTTATCTGCCATGCCTATTGTCTAATGAACAATCACTACCATCTTCTGTTAGAAACTCCTGATGCAAATCTCTCTACAGCCATGAGGGATCTCAATGGCAACTACTCACAATGGTCACGCGCGCGTCATAAAACCGTCGGTCATCTATTTCAAGGGCGTTACAAAGCTTTTGTGATAGAAAAAGAATCATATCTACTTGAAGTTGCTCGCTATATTGTTCTAAACCCTGTTCGTGCAGGTATTACAAATCATCCAAAATTATGGAAATGGAGCAGTTATTGCGCAACAACAAATGAATCAAAGAATCCTGATTGGCTTCATATCGACTGGATCCTAGGAAATTTTTCAAATGAACGTAAGTCTGCTGAACGGGAATACCGTCAGTTTGTTCTTGATGGAGTCGGAGGCAAAGACCCACACGATGATGTGTCACACAACCTGATCCTTGGCACACCACAGTTTGTTCATTGGATATGGGAACATGTCACGAATGGTTCAGAGGAGCTTGCAGAATATCCAAGAGAGCAAAGAATTGTTGGAAGACCAACACTCGATCTGATTTTTAAAGATGTTACAGATCTTGAAAAACGAAATGAGGCAATTATTTTTGCAAGACTTCGTTGTGGTTATTTAAACACAGAGATCGCTCGACATCTCAACTTGAACAATTCGACTATTGGAAAAATTGTCAGAGGTACATACAATTCAAAGTAAAATATCCACTATCCAGACCTGACCCCATTGTGCCCCATGTGTACAGGGGGTTATGAAAAACAAGGCTTGACAGCGCCTTGTTTTTGATTTATCTTCAAAACTCGTGCGTAGATACCCTGCGCCGATTGGGGAGAATACAGTGGCACAGCCTCAGTTCATCAGTGCGTCGGCGAGCAAGTGCGCCTCCATCAAGAGACAGTACGACGATCATCAACATGTCCCAGTCTTGAGCTTCCTGGCAGTGGCCCAGGATACGGTGCGAGAGATCGCCAGCGGCATGAGTGCCGTCGAGCTTCTCTACATCTACAACTTCCTGGTCACCGCGCGCGTCAACTTCGCTCGCAGTGACGAGGAGGCTCGGGAGGCCAAGAGAGTGATGCCGTCCGTGCTGTACGACGAGGCCATCGAGGTCATCGCCCTGGAGGTCGCGCGCAAGGTGCCTGTCAGCAGCCGAAGCGCTTTCAAGGACCCGATCACAGGCAAGCGCCTGCGCTCGCAGGTCATGCGCGCCAAGCTCTACCAGCGAAGCCAGCGCTTCCCCGCAGCAGCCATCGCGTTCGCATAGAACCGCTAGCCCCCTCTACCCGGAAAGGATTTGTTCCTGCCGGGTTTTCTAATACCCAAACTTGCTATAATACAAGTATGCAAACAGATATCCCCATCCGCATCAGTAAGCGTGCAAAACGCTTGAGCATTGTGGTTCACCCAGGTGGACGATGGGAAGTTGTGGTGCCCCGCACAGCAAAGCTCAGCAGTGCTCGTATACATCACTTTGTGCGTACCCAGCAGGACTGGATCGACAAGCAACTTGAGCGCGCGGCTCGTCAAACCCCACAAAAGGCACTTTCACACAGGGGGACACCCAGGCCAATCATTGAAAAACAAACCAGACTTCTCATCGAAGAAGCCATAATCCAGTTCCGTCGCCATCAGCCGTTTACTGTGGATGAGGTTCGTTTGCGCAAGTACAAAGCGCAGTGGGGGAGCTGTACACACACCCATCGTCTGAATTTCCACTACAAACTTTCTCTGCTCCCGCGTGAGCTTGCAGAATATGTGGTCGCACATGAGCTCTGTCACACACTTCATTTTAACCACTCAAAGGTCTTCTGGGCTCTGCTTGAGACCATCTATCCACGCGCAAAGGCCTGTAGAAAACTTCTGCGCGATTACACGCCTTAATGTGCTACAATACCTTAGAATTTAACAACGAATATGCCTAAAAAGAAACAATCAAAACGCTCAAGCGAGAAAAGCTGTAACAAAGGGATCTGCCGTCTTCCTCTTGCACCAAATGAGACGCTTGAAGAGCCGATGCAGATCAATGAACTCTCCTGGAGAATCTTTCGAATCATGTCAGAGTTTGTAGAAGGGTTTCAGTTTTTAACAGAATCAAATCAAGAAGTGACCATTTTTGGATCAGCTCGAACCAACCCTCGAAGCAAGTGGTACAAAGAGGCAACAAAACTTGGTAGGCTTCTTACAGAGTCTGGATACACGGTTGTAACAGGAGGTGGTCCTGGAATGATGGAGGCAGCAAATAAAGGAGCAAATGAGGCTGGCGGAAAGTCAATTGGGCTAAATATTCAGCTTCCAAATGAGCAGCGCATTAACAAATACGTAACACATTCACGAGCATTCCACTACTTTTTTACACGCAAAGTTATTCTGGCAGCATCTGCACAGGCATATGTGTATTTTCCGGGTGGTTTTGGAACCATGGACGAACTGTTTGAAATCGTGACTCTTATCCAAACAGGAAAAATGCAAAATATCCCAGTAATCTGTATGAGCAAAGATTACTGGAGTGGACTATTTGATTGGATCCGAGACGTACAACTAGAAGAGTTTGAAACCATTAACCCTGAAGACCTAGAACTAATTTCCGTCGTTGATACTGCTGAGGATGCAATGCGCATCATCAATACATCAACTGAGCGAAGCTTCTTCTAGTATGTCATCTCCATTTGAACCACAAGACTGTCAAAAAGCCTGGGTGATTGATGTGAACATGGGATACGGACACTCACGCGCAGCCTACGCACTCAAAGACCTCTCTTGCGGTAGTGTTATCTCAGCCAATGACTACATAGGTATTCCTGCAGAGGATCGCAAGCTTTGGAATGAGAGCCGCGAAATCTACGAAGCTATTTCTCGCATGAAACCGATTCCTGTGATCGGGGACTTTTTGTTTGAGGCTCTAGATCATTGGCAGCAGATCCCAAAGTTCTACCCACGCCGTGATCTTTCAAAACCAATCATTCAGGTCAAACAGATCTTCCGCATGATCAAAAAGGGGCTTGGTAAACACATGATTGAGCAGATGGCAAAGAACCCACTCCCAATCGTGACCACATTCTTTATTCCAGCTTTTTTCGCAGACTATTACGACTATCCAGGAGATATCTGGTGCGTGACCACAGACGCAGACATCTCACGCGCATGGGCTCCGCTTGATCCAAAAACAAGCCGTATCAAGTACCTGGCAAGCAACGGACGTGTGGTAGAAAGGCTCAAGCTTTACGGTGTGCCTGCAGAGAACATCTACGCCACAGGATTTCCAATGCCAAAAGAACTTATCGGCGGACCAAGAGCGACTGTGCTCAAAGACTTGCTCAAAGAGCGGCTTTGCAATCTTGATCCAAATGGAATCTTTCAACGCCGATATGCTTCCACGCTTCGCCAAGAGCTTGGGCCAGCGCGTTGTAAACTCAATTCTTCAACACACCCACTCACGCTCACATACAGCGTTGGTGGTGCAGGAGCGCAACGTGCACTCGGTGTGAAGATTCTAAAAAGCCTCAAGTCAAAGATCGCGCGCCACGAGATCAAGTTAAATCTTATGGCTGGGTGTCGCAAAGACGCTATTCGTTATTATCGAGCAGCTGTCAAAGAGTGTGGCCTTAAAAAAGAGCTAGGAAAAGGAGTTTGCGTACCAGAGCATAACTCACGCGCAGAGTACTTCTCAGACTTCAACGAGATTCTAAAAACCACAGACATACTCTGGACCAAACCAAGTGAACTTTCATTTTTTACAGGTCTTGGTATTGCTGTTGTGATGGCGCCGCCAATCGGATCACAAGAAGAGTTCAATCGCATATGGGTTAACTATGTTGGAGGAGGAATTCCACAAAACGATCCTAGCTATACAGATGAATGGCTCTTTGATTGGATCCACTCCGGAGGGGTTGCTAGAATGGCATGGAACGGCTACATTGAAGCGCCGACTCACGGCACATATCGCATCGAAGACCTTGTTTTAGGGCGAAAAAGCACGATTCACAAGCTTCCACTTATTGTGTAAAAACGTATGGATAAAGCACTCGATCATCTCCTTGGCACGATCATTCAGATTCGTCGAGACGAAGAGGATGGGAAAAAAGACGAAGACACGATTCACGTCTCAGATACTGTTTCTGCGGCTGCTTCTGCTTATGAGACTGTGCGCAACACACTCGAATACGACGAAGAGCATTTACTGCGTCGCAATGCAATCAAGCGCATTCTCAAGAGACGTCTCTCAGAAGGGGATCCGTCTGATCATCTTGCTGAAACACTTCTTCGAGAGCTTGTTTGGGCCAAGTATCTTCCAAACAAAGAAGTACCAACAAAGATCATTGCAAAAGTTTCTCAGATCTTGGAAAAGTACAAGCTCATGTTTGGAACACTTGAAGCTGAGACAAAAGAAGGTCAGAGAGTATACGAGTGGCTTCTTGATGTGCTTTCAGTTGAGATTGAATACGTGCTAGGACCTCCATGCATTGACGAAGCACTAGCAAGTTATTCTTATCAAGAACTCAAAAAGAGAATCGAGTGGCAGACCAAGATGATTAGCGAGGCTGATCGAGATTTGCAACTTTATGTTGCTGTGCATCGATCTGTTCTCAAATCAAACGTCGCCACAATCCGATATCGTATCCTTACGCTCTACTATCCAAAATGGCGCACAGCAAAATCAGGAGATGCAGTTGCAAAAGAAGTCGCCATGAACATTGGGACAGTAATCGAATCGATTGAAAATCAGATCTACCACAAGTCCCAAGATCCAGTGTTCCGTTTTGTGCGTCGCCACGGAGTTGTCTTCCATTTGCTTACCGATATCATCAAAGACAATCCAGAGGCCTTTGCCAGTGCACTGCATTCAGGCGATGCAAACACCATTGATACCGCTATCACAAAGGCAGCTGAGGTGCGTTACGGCACGCTAAGAAAGAGACTTAATCGCACTGTTGTTCGAGCCGCCTTTTTCTTGCTTTTCACCAAATCAATCCTGGCACTTTTGGTTGAGTATCCATTTGAATCACTCGTTTTACATACAACGGACTACACACCGCTCATGGTGAACATTCTGTTCCCACCTCTGCTTCTAGCAGTAATCGGTCTTTCTGTGCGCATTCCAAAGAAAAAGAACACAGACAAAATCCTCGAAGAAGTGCATGCGATTCTGGGGCTTGGGGATGATTTCGGGCTCGTGTTCAAGCAAAAACGCCCATGGGGACGAGGTTTGCTTTGGTGGATCTTCAACGGGGCATATGTTGCTGTTTTGTTTGCAACCGTAGCCGTGATCGCTGGAGCTCTATGGAGTATTCATTTCAACGTGCTATCCATCGCATTCTTCATCTTCTTCCTATGTCTTGTGGCCTACTTTGGACTTCATATCAGAAACACACGAAGAGAAGTTCTGCTTGTTGATACCTCTCCTGGTATGATTGGCACAGTGGTAGACATCGTTTTCCTTCCAATCGTACGTGCTGGACGATGGGTTGCCATCCGCGCACCACGCGTAAATATTTTCCTATTCTTCTTTGACTTCATTATTGAAGCTCCGTTTAAAGCCGCAATCGGACTAGTTGAAAGCTGGCTCGCATTCCTGCGCGAAAAACGAGAGGAAATTTAGTTTAAAACTGAAGGTTTGCACACATCAAAAAAAACAAACGTGATTGCGCTTGTCGCCGTTGTTATTGCCACTGCGGTGGTTTTTTCTTTTGCTTCAAATTGGATTAACGACAGGCCAATCGCAGAAACAGAATACGGAATCACATTCTCAACGCTCTACTCGGATCAGCTAAACCTTATGTACAGCACGGTGTACGCCGCGCTCATCCAGGACCTGGGTGTGAGCCATGTGCGCCTCCCAATCTATTGGTCAGATGTCGAGTCTGTTGATGGGGAGTTTGACTGGTCTCGCTATGACTGGATCATGAACTACTCTGAAGATCACAATGTCAGCATTGTGCCTGTTGTAGGAGAGAAAGTCCCACGCTGGCCAGAGTGTTTTATCCCAGACTGGGCAGAAGAGCTTAGCGATGCAGAGCGCCAGGAGGCTGTACTCGCATTTATTCAAGCTGCTGTGCTTCGCTACAAAGACAATACAGCCATTGTGCGTTGGCAGGTTGAAAACGAACCGTTCTTCCCGTTTGGAGAATGTCCAGACTTATCAGTGAATAACTTCCAGGATCGCGTGGATCTCGTACGTCGCCTGGATGACAGGCCAATTCAAGTGACAGTCAGTGGAGAGATTGGACCATGGCTTGATGCGGCTCAATCAGCTGACGTACTTGGATTCTCGCTTTACAGACAAACCTGGAACGATTTCTTTGGATATTTTGTGTATCCGCTCAGTCCTGAGTATTACTTTTTCCGTGCAGGGGCTGTGAGGGGGTATGTGGACAAGATTATCGTTTCAGAGCTTCAGGCTGAGCCGTGGTTCCCAGAACCAATCGAAAGCAAACATCCAATCGAATGGTACGATGCGTTCACAGCCGAAATGCTCCAGACCAACATTGATTTTGCAGCACATACAGGCGTAAGCGAAACGTACTTATGGGGCGCAGAGTGGTGGTACTACTTAAAAAAAGCCGGAGATACACGTCTTTGGGAAGCAGCGCGCAGCGCCTTTGAGAACTAAACTATGTCAGCAAAGTCAACATTTGATGTCGTAATTATTGGAAGTGGATCCGCAGGTTTTTCTGCTGCAGAAGCTGCTGCTAGCGTGGGGGCGAGCGTGTGTGTCATTGAAAAGGAAAAACTTGGAGGTGAGTGTCCCAACTTTGCCTGCGTACCAACAAAAGCACTTCTTAAAGCTGCAAAGACATATCACAAAGCCAGGCACGCACGTGAGCTTGGGATTGAGCTAGGAAACCTTTCTTTTGATTTTGAAAAAGTGACTCAGTATAGAGATGAGGTTGTAGAAACAATTACAGGTGGTGGAAAATTAGGAGAGCGCTATGTTCGCATATTTGAAAAACTAGGCGTAAGCGTAAAAACAGGACAAGCAACATTTTTGGACGATCACATGATCGAAGTGGGCGGACAAAACATTTACGCAAAGACTGTTGTAATCGCTACTGGGTCAAAAGATCGCATTCCATCTATTCTTGGTTTGGATGCGGTGGTGTACTGGACATGGAAAAAAGCTGTACAAACAAAACGCAGGCCAAAGACACTTGCTGTTATCGGTGCTGGGCCTGTCGGTTGCGAGCTTGCAACGTTTTTCGCAAGCTTTGGAACGCGCGTAACCCTACTTCAGGCTGCTCCAACAATTTTGTCTCGGGAAGATGTACAAATCGCTCAAATCGCTCAAGAGCACATGCAAAAGCTCGGAGTAGATGTTCGCACAAACACAACAATAAACGAAGTAATCGATGCTCGAGGGGGTGTGTATGGACTTAGGGTTGAGTCTGGTGGCCTAGAACAAACACTTGCTGTTGAGCAGATTATTCTCGCTACAGGAAAGCAATCAAACGTTGATGGGCTAGAAATAAAAGCTGCCGGAGTCGAGTTGAGCGAACATGGAGACATCATCACAACAAAAGAGCAAAGAACCAATGTAAAACACATTTTCGCAGCCGGAGACGTAGACGGAGGCATGCGCTTTACACACACCGCACACCACGAGGGGTATGTTGCTGGTCTAAACGCAGGGATGCTTTCAAAAAAGAAGCGTCAGCCTGCTGAAAAGATTGATGAGCGGGTTGTCCCGCGCGTAACGTTCACAGACCCAGAAGTGGCCTCTGTCGGCCTTGCGCAGCAAGAGGCAGTGGCAAAGTACAAGAGCGCACTTGTAGGAAGCTATGAGGTTGGAGCGCTTGGTCGTGGTGTCACTGAAAATGCTCGAAGCGGTCTTATTAAGATCATTGCACACCCAAAGACTCGTAAGGTTATTGGAGGACATATGGTGGGGGAGCGAGCTGGAGAAGTAATTCATGAAGTCGCTCTTGCGATTTACCTCAATGCCACCGTTGATAAACTAGCCAGCATGATTCACGCCTTCCCAACCTTTTCCGAAGGGGTCAAAGCTGCTGCGTCAAGTGCAAAGATCACGTCATGACAACTTTTTTTCTCGTTTGTATTTTCATTGCAGAGCTCTTACTCACAGGGCTCTTGATTCTTGCGGGATACATGCTTGTCAGTGGAATAATCTCTGTGCCCTGGGTCAGAACACGCAAAAAGATCTCACAGGCCATGATGGACCTTGCAGAGATAAAGCCTGGTCAGCGCGTGCTGGACCTGGGCTCAGGCGATGGTTCTCTCGTGCTTGAGGCAGGAAAACGAGGTGCTATTGGTGTAGGGATTGAGCAAATAGGTTTTCTTGTGCGGTTGTCTCGATGTAGAGCCAAATTCGCCAAGCAGCCAGATTGCACATTCATTCGCGCAAACATATTCAAAACCGAGCTTCCAGACGCTGACATCATCTTCACCTACCTTTTTCCTGAATTTAATAAAAAGCTCACTCCAATTCTAAAACAAAGATATCCTTCTGGAACTCGCGTAGTTTCTCGTGATTTCGTGTTTGAAGATCTAAAAGAAATAAGCCAGAAAAAACTTGGAATGACCATGTTATTCCTCTACGAGATCTCCTAGATTGTGGACAAACGCGGTGTGCTATAATACTGCCGTTACTGCAGCCAAGACCCCCCCTATGAACAATGAGGTGGTTCTCGATATTGAGACCCAAAATACATTTCAAGAAGTCGGTGGGTATTTCACAGACAAGCTCAAGATCTCTGTTGTCGGAGTCTACTTTTATGAAACCGGCACATATGAATCATATGAAGAGCATGAGCTTGGACAGCTGTACCAACGACTTGAAAAGTCAGGTCGCATTATTGGCTACAACACCAAAGGATTTGATTTGCCAGTCATGAACAATTACTACGCCGGGGATTTCCTTACGTTTCCAGGTCTCGATATCCTAGAAGAGATTCACAAGGCTCTTGGGTTTCGGCTCAAGCTTGATGACGTAGCCGCCGCTTCTGTGGGGCATCGAAAATCTGGACATGGCCTCCAGGCTGTAGAGTGGTGGAAACAAGGGGAAATTCAGAAGATCAAAGACTACTGCCTGCAAGATGTGAAGGTAACAAAAGACGTTTACGAGTACGGAAAAAAATACGGAGCATTGGCTTATGAGGACCGACTTGGAGGTCGCAGGCCCATCCCTGTTGATTTTTCCGATAAAATCGAAGAAAAAGCATCAATCAATCTGAGCATGGGGTTCTAAGTGGGGCTATGTGTCGTCAAAATATGTGGATAACCACATTTTGACACCACTATATGTAGTGGTCTACAATAGAGAAGGACCACAACATGTAGTGGCCGCCGTGGGGAAAGTAGAATCATCCCATCTGGGCCCTTTCAGGAGTGAACAGATGATCCTATCAAATTAGGGGTCTTCTTTTTTCTGCCTTTTTGCAGATGTTTACCCTTGCGCCCACAACTGTTAAAATCTCCATCTAACAATTTAATAGCCTCAAGGTTGTTGTTACATACTCGCCCTATGTCGGACACCGCCACCACCAATCAGGTTCGTGAGAAAAACACGGACACTGCTAATATTTCAGATGCTGTACTGGAGTTTATGACTTCAGTTAAGAGTATTCGTAAACGCAGCGGTGAAGAACAAGACTTCCAGAGCAAAAAGCTTCACGCTTCGCTCAGGAGCACTCTTGTCTCAGCCGGCATGAAGGAAAAAAAATTAGCAGATCGTATTACTGGACAGGTAATCACTCGACTGACCAAGCAGTTTAACGGGCACAGCATTCCATCGTTTGCTGATGTTCGAGAAGTTGTTGGTCTTGTTTTAATTGACACAAACCTCGTGCATGTAGCCAAGCGCTACTCACAGTTTCGCAATGAGGAGCGCGTGAATGATAAAAAGGAAAAGTACGGAAGTGGAATCGACGTAAAGCGTTACTTTACCAAAGATGGTGTGCATCCATACGACGAGATCGAATGGGAAAAGCGAGATGCTACCATCATGGACCACAAGGGTAATTTAGTTTTTGAGCAAAAGGATGTAGAGATGCCAAAGAGTTGGTCACAGACTGCAACAAACATTGTTGTTTCAAAATACTTTTATGGAACCATAGGAAAGGAAGATCGAGAGACCTCTGTAAGACAGCTTATTAGTCGCGTAGCAACAACAATTTCAGATTGGGGACGAAAGAGCAGTTACTTTCAGACAAAAGAAGACGCTCAAACCTTTGAGGACGAACTTCATCATATTTTGGTAAACCAAATGGCAGCATTTAACTCGCCAGTTTGGTTTAACGTCGGAACACCACGACCACAGCAATGCTCAGCCTGCTTCATCAACTCTGTTGAAGATGACATGCGGTCCATCCTGAATCTCTGTGTTACAGAAGGAATGCTCTTTAAAGGTGGATCTGGAGCTGGTTCAAATCTTTCAAAACTTCGCTCACGCCACGAATACCTAGGCGGAAGTAATGGAAAAGCTTCTGGCCCTGTTTCATTCATGAAAGGCCTTGATGCCTTTGCTGGAGTGATTAAATCTGGAGGAAAAACACGTCGTGCCGCAAAAATGGTAATCCTTGATATTGATCACCCAGACATCGATCAGTTCATCACTTGTAAGGTTGAAGAAGAAAAGAAGGCCTGGGCGCTCATGGATGCTGGATACGATGGCTCTATTGATGGACCAGCATATGGATCAATCTATTTTCAAAACGCAAACAACTCTGTTCGTGTAAACGACGACTTCATGTCAGCGGTGGAAAAAGGTGGTGATTGGAACACAAAGGCTGTAACCAACGGAGAGTCTGTGCAGACTTGGAAAGCTCAGGATCTCATGGACATGATGACTGACGCAGCATGGCAGTGTGGCGATCCTGGAATCCAGTACGACACCACTATTAATAAGTGGCACACCTGCAAGAACACAGATCGCATTTACGCCTCAAACCCATGCTCTGAGTACATGTTCCTCAATGACAGTGCATGCAACCTAGCGTCCCTCAATCTCATGAAGTTTAGGAAGGAAGAGAATGGACAGATGGTTTTTGACGCAGAGGCTTTCAAAAAAGCAAACGAGATCATCATTACTGCTCAGGATATTATTGTAGGGAGTTCTGTGTATCCAACCCCAGCTATCGAGCAAAATAGCCTTGACTACCGTCCTCTTGGAATCGGCTATGCAAACCTTGGTGCGCTCCTTATGAGTCGTGGGCTCGCTTACGATTCAGACCAAGGACGCAATCTTGCTGCTGCGATCACTTCACTCCAAAGCGGTCACTCTTACTACCAGTCATCAAAAATCGCTGAAAAGCGCGGAGCATTTGGAGGTTTCAAAGCAAACGAAGAGCCAGCGCTCGAGGTCATGCGCATGCATCGCGACGAGTCATACAAGATCAAAGAAGACGGTGTTCCAGCTGACCTTCTCACAGAAGCACGAAAATGCTGGGACAATACCGTAGAGCACGCATCTGTGCATGGTCTGCGAAACGCACAGATCTCAGTACTAGCCCCAACAGGAACCATTTCCTTCCTCATGGACTGCGACACAACCGGAGTCGAGCCTGATATTGCTCTTGTAAAGTACAAATGGCTTGTTGGTGGTGGAATGCTCAAGATTGTAAACGGTACCGTAAACGAAGCGCTTACCAGGCTTGGATACACAGAGACAGAGCGAAAAGACATCCTTGCTTTCATCGAAGAAAAAGACACCATCGAAGGTGCTCCACATGTTAAACCTGAACATTTGTCCGTGTTTGACTGCGCATTTAAAGCCGCAAACGGAACACGCACCATTCATTACATGGGACACATCCGAATGATGGCTGCTGTTCAGCCTTACATCTCAGGTGCCATCTCAAAGACCGTAAACATGCCACATGAGGCAACAAAGGAAGAGATTGCAGATGTGTACATGCAAGGTTGGAAGATGGGGCTAAAGGCCATTGCCATCTATCGCGACGGATCAAAGCGACAGCAAGCCCTTACAACTTCAAAGGAGTCAGATGCGAAGAAACAGAATGCAGAAGAAGAGGCGGTTGAAATTAAAGAAGAAAAGCAGGTTGTTCAGACGGTAAAAGTAGACTCATCAACCAAGCCTCGTCGCCGACGTCTTCCAGATGAAAGACGAGCTGTGACACACAAGTTTGCTGTAGGAAATCACCAGGGATACATCACGGTTGGTCTCTATAACGATGGAACTCCTGGGGAAATCTTCATCACCATGTCAAAGGAAGGGTCTGTGATCAGCGGGCTCATGGATAGTTTTGCCACGGCCATCTCAATCGGCCTTCAGTACGGGGTGCCACTGGAGGTTCTTGTGAACAAGTTTGTTCACATGCGTTTTGAGCCGTCAGGTTACACAAACAATCCTCAAATCAGGATTGCCAAGTCCATCACGGATTACATCTTCCGTTGGCTTGCTATCAAGTTCCTTCCTCAAGAAAGCCAGGTTGCTGTGGGGGTCAATGCCACAACCCTAAGTGAGCCACTTGCAGCAGTAACCGAAGACGATGTAGCGGATCTTGTGAAAAAAGACGAAAAAGAGAAAACAGATGATGTGCAAACAAATCTCTTTGATACAAAAGAAGGAGCAGACACAAAGCACACGCAGACATTTGACAACCAATCAGACGCTCCTGCCTGCGATACCTGTGGCTCCATCATGGTCCGCAACGCTGCCTGTTATAAGTGCCTCAACTGCGGTGCAACAAGTGGCTGTAGCTAAAAATAGAAAGAAACAGGGGAACACCACCCCTGTTTTTGGCTGTCATAAAAGTTCGGTATAATAACCCCACTATGACTTGGGAATACTCACAAGACGACGATTACGTTTTTCAATTTGTTCGCCAGCAGCTTCCCAAGCATTTGCAACATATTATTGAGTTTGTGCAGCAGGTGCATGGCAAGGACAGGCGCATCCAAGAGAGCCAGCTTGTTCACTTGTATCGCTGCTTTTTGATTCTCAACCAAACGCTCGGTTATCAAGATCCAGATGTCATGGCTGCGGCCCTGCTTCACGACGTTATCGAGGACACAGACACCACTCTCGACCAGGTTGAACGTCTTACAAACAAGCATGTCAGAAGGCTTGTGGACGAATGTACTTCACCTACTGAAGAGATCGATAACCTAGCTTTTCTCAAGAAAATCCAAAACAGCAGTCGCGATGGACAGATAGTTAAGCTCGTGGACCGGTTGGATAACTGCAGGGCCATGCAATGCATCAAAGACTCGCATGCAGATTTTGTTACACGTTATGCACAGAAAACGGTTGATTTTTTCGTTCCAATAGCTAAAGATATCAGCAACCCTCTGCACAAGATGCTCTTGGTAGAGGCACAAAAGATCCTAGGAGGCAGTCATGGATAAAAGCGAGTTCGTCCAGACGCTCCTAGCGAGTGTTTCTGGCATGAGTCGTACCGTCAGAACCGGTTCAGTCAACGCTCTCGGACGTGAGGGAAAGCCCAAGGCCGAGAAACCCGGTCGCGCTCTGCAAGAAAGTTCCATGCGTGGACTCGTCTGCGCAGCAAACCGGTTGTGGACCTACCGCGATCGCAGTATGAGCGCGCGCGACCTGCGCCTGCTCGAACTCCAGCTCTTTGCATCTGTTACATCAGGAATCCAAACCCCTTCCATGTACCGTCAGCACGACACTGGCAAAGCCTACGGCGTGCCAATCGGCGAGATCGACGAGAACATGAGTAGGTGGTTCCAGTGGCTTGCGTCTGGTCTTGCCGGACTCACACAAGATCAAGCCACAGACTTGCTGGCCGAGCTCGAGTACGAACTCGACTTCCGCATCCACCCGTACTCCGACGGTTGTGGTCGCATGACCAAGTTGTGGAGCGCACTGGTCTGTCTCAAGGCTGATGTACCTCTGACAACGTATACGGACCGAAAGGCCTACTACCTTCGCATGAACCAGAGCGCTGAGGCGTTTCAAAGCTATTACCGAGCGCTGCGAGGTGATCAGTGAATCAACCTCGTCAGGTTCGTCTCCTTGTAGGCGGCCCCGCAAACAGCGGGAAGTCCACGCTCTGCACAACGCTCTACCGCATTCTCCAGGCTCGTTCTGATGTCAGTGTCGGCCTCTACGAGATCGACGTCTACTCAGACACCCACGGACCACTTCTTGGGGCAAAGCCCTGGAGTGCTCGCGAAAAGCAGTGGCATGCCGGACTCCCAGAAGTCCAAGCCATCATGAGGTTGTTCCTCAGCGACCCCGCGCACATCGTCATCGGTGACCTTCCCGGCAACATCCACAACCCGCATCTGCAGGTGATGATGTCCGGTGGAACCCATGCTATGTATGTTGGCAGGAACTTCGATGAGCTTCCCGCATGGGAGCAAGCATTCAAGAGGGCTGAGGCCAAGCTTGCATGGAGAGTGCAAACCAAGATCAACGGCTGCACTCAGCCTGTTCCTGGTCAGTGCACACATGTCCTCCACGACCTGCATCGACAGCTCGTGGTCACAGACAAAAAAACACAGGCCCTAGCCGATGAGCTGGTGGACCTGGTCAAACGAACCTCGCCTTAGGGCGGGGTTTTCAAATTGCTACAAAACCCCAAACGCGATGAGGCCTGCAATAAGTGTCAGAATAAAAAACGAAATCACATGTGAATACTTCACTCGCTCAAGCTGCTCAGCAAACAAGATGACAAGCACAAGATTTAGAATTGTTGAACCAAAAATACCAGCAATGACAAGCGGATTTGAAAGCCCTTCGTGTGCAAAGAGGGGAATGAAGAGAACAGAGTCATCAATAAGTGCAACAAACGCTACTGCAAATCCCGCACCAACAAGCGACAACATCTTCAAACCTGACAGATGGTCATGTTTGTTCCTGCGCGCATGCTGCCGAGCTGGTCGAAGAGCATTAAGAGCAAGCAAAAAAATGATTCCTGCCAGGATATAGCGCAGAGCACCAAAGTCGCTCAAGAGCGTACCAATCAACGATGCTACCGCAACCCGCAACCGCAACTGCACCAAGATTCCCAACAGCAAACGCAATCTTCCCCTCACGAGTCTGTGTAAGACTGGTGATCACAGGGATTTTGGTAACAGTATCGTCAAAGCTAGCAATCGACTTCACAACAAAGCCGGCAAGAAAGGATTTGAGAAAAAACATAGTGACTACATTATACACTAACTATTGACAAAAAGCCGCATTATTTCTAATCTACACCTCTTGATGTCTGGCATGAGCCAGCATCGAATGTCCCGAAAGGGAGGGAGAGAGCATGGGAACCAGTTCTAACACGAGCAAGAACATTCGTGGCTTGATTATCACCCTCGCAGCGGTTGCTGCCGGCGTTGGTCTGTTCATCGCGCTCATCTACGTCCTGCGTGTGGACAAGAGTGAGCCTGTCGTCTGGTTCAGCACACCGGTAGAGCCGCTCAACCTCTCGGTCAACTCCGACTTCCTCATCGACCCAGCCCTGATCGGCTCGCAGGAGAAGATGGCACACTGTCAGGAGATGCGCGAGCCTCACAAGGAAGATCTGATCCAGAGCTTCGTCTACAACGACGACAGGCTGAGCATCCAGACCAATCTCAACCACATGGACGAGAACCTGGAATGCTACACACACCAGGAGATTGCTGCGGCCCAGGCCAAGTGGCACAAGCTCCAGGCTGGTCATCTGGTCACCCGTGCCAGTGAGTGTATCGACGGAGGGGCTCACATGACCTCAGTCAGTAGGTGGAACGAGTTCCCCAAGCCATTGGAGACTGCCTCAGGCAAGATGAGGCTCTGGGAGCCAGACGCCGATGAGCTGCACCAGCAGTACGTCGAGATCATGGGCTGGAACCTGCAGTGTCATCACCAGGCCACCTCGTACATCAAAGCCATAGAGATGGCAGGCGAGGTCGAAAACGAGTACGTGCAGAAGATGATCCGGCTCACAGCTGTGAAGAACTTCTACATGGACTACTACCAAGACGAGCTCGGGGCCAGAGAGCACCCAGACCAAGTGGAGGCGATCATCGTCTTCAGCAGCAACTACCCACTGGTCGACTTCTGGGATCCTATCAAGATCGCCGAGGAGCTGAGGAAGGATTCGGGACGTCGACGGCCGATCCCTCTCGCGTTCGCTCAGGACAACGGGCTCACGCTCGACGAGCTCGAAGACGTCATCTGCTCCCAGTTCCGGTATGAGTACAACAGCAAGATCGACGATCTGGCCGCTGCCTACGTGGAAGCTGGGTACGACGAGTCCTACGCCTACAACATGGCCATGCGGGCTCACATCGACGACAACCACTACGCCGACGCCCTACGCCTCGCCCACGAGCATCTGGGTGCCAAGCAGATCCGCTACATCGAAGACCAGCGCATCGCCATGCTCGAGCGCACCGGCCAGTACTCCATCGCGATCAGCCCCAGTGGCCAACGCATGCGAGTCTTCCCGATGTACAACTAGACAACCTGACCACGCCCGTCAGGAACGAGACCGCAGCTCCCAGAGCCGCGGTCTTTCGTATTCCCAATCCCATTCCCATTCCCAATCTCAACCCCCACGGCTGTGGCGACCTAAGGGCCTCAATGGCCCGTAAGGTCGTGACCCCACCACCCCACCCAATCGCTCCAGTCGCCAAAAGGCCGTTCGAGGTATTCATTTCAAAACCGTCCCTATGTGTTTGAAATGGATACCTCGTGGCCTCCTACACCCCCGCAGCAAGCTCTGTTTCAAGCGCATGCATTGACAAAAAGCTCAATTTGCCATACATTCCTCTCTTCGCAAGAGATTCATTCTGCGTTTGCAGAGGGGAGAAAAGATGAACAAGCGAATCAAGGCGATGCGAAAGCGCCTCGGACCCAAGTGTATGCCGTTCCCGCTGGGCCTGGTCTGTCTCGGTCTCACGGCCGTGGTCTCCATCGTGATCCTGATCGGGGCTTCCATGCTCACCGATCCAACCAGCGAAGCAGAGGCTCAGACCGTAGAGGTCGCCGAGCCCGGCGAAAAGGTGAGTTGCAGCAGGTATAGTGATCTCAAAGAGGTCAAGCTCGACACAGCGAGGCGTTGCGTGCGAGAGGTAGACGGTGAGTTCTCGGACCTGACCGAGTTCGATCTGTACCTGGAGCAGTGTGAAGGCCTGGACATGGTCAAGCACCAGCAGTTCACGCACAAGCTCGGGATGTGGCGCACACGCTGCGAGTACACGGACACGGCCTACATGACAGCTCTGAGTCTGGCCAGCGAACTTCCGACCCAGGAAGACGCCAAGGCCGCCAAGCTCGTCCTCATCCAGGAGTTCTACGTCAACTACCTGCGAGGGCGCGCCGAGCTCACAGAGGGCAGCGACTTCACCGAGCGGTATCCCATGGAGGACTACATCGCCCGCGACGTCATGATCGGCCAGCTCACCAGCGCTCACACCGAGCCACTCAACGAGCGTACGGTCGAGTTCCTCAAGATCAGCGAGCAGGAGCGCTACGAGATCCTCACCGATCGGTTCATGCGCACCAAGATTGATTGGCTGGATAACCTGACCAGCAAGCACATCGCTGCCGGCTATGACGAGACCCGCGTCTACGACATCTACATGGATGCCATGATCGAGCGCGGTCAGCTCCAGAAGGCCAGGGAAGTCTGCTTCGACTACCTGGACGGCAACGGGGTCGAACGTATCGAAGAGGCCCGCATCGAGGACCTCATGCGCAAGGGCGAGTACATCATCGTGATGCGCCCCGACGGAACCCCAGAGCGTCAGTTCCCCATGAACAACACGGTCCAAATCAACGAGTAGGACCACGCAAGCCACGTCTTCGGACGTGGTCTTTCTATTCTTGACCTAGAGCGGTTCCGCCGAGTGATTTTTCAAACACACCACAGCAAGCAAAATCACTCCCCACCTCGTTTTCAATTAGAAAAGCACCGCGCGTTAGCTTGGTGCTTCGTGGGGCTAGGAGATCGGGAGTCGATCCCAGCAGCTTGTGGCTGGTGGTCCTCTGTGTTGCCTTCGTTTCCAGAGCGGAAGGATCCAGACGAGGAGCAGGCCGACCAGACCCACAGCCACACGTTTCCACTTGGGGGTGTAGCTGGTGTATGGGTCGTATGGCCACACGATCGGTGGCTGCCCTTTGACGATGTCGATGATGGATGAACCGATCATCAGAAGTGCTCTGAGACCGAGATACGCGATCAGGATTTTGAGCAACATGCCTTCCTCCTCAGTCGTCGATGAGCAGGTCGACCCCTGGCCAGGTGATCATCAGGGCGTCACGGACGCTCTTCCACCACTTCAGCGCGAGCTTGGCGGAGGTGATGATGCCATGGTTGACCCCGTAGACGTTGTAGCGCACCGGAGGCTCTCGGTTGAGCCAGGCGCGCACATCCGGGTTCTCGTGCTTCGAGATCCTCTCGTCCACCAGGACCACAGCCACCGGGTAGATGTCTCCGGTGCCTTCACGCTTGATGCCCTGGCTGACCGAGTAGATCACCATGGCCTCCCACACACCGACCAGGTCGGTGGGGAAGCAGGCGCGAACCTCTTCCGGTGTCATGCCCGGGTTCTCGAGCAAGAGCGTGTCGCGGTCGAAGTCATCGATGTGGATGACGCAGCACTGCCCAGGTTCGAAGTCGTGAGTTCCGCTCAGGCCCTGCATGCGGTACCGCGGCTGAACCGTGTACGCGAACGGAGGCTCACAGTCGTCCAGGCGCGCGATCTCCATGTCCGGGTGGCGCGTGATGCGACGATCCGTGAACACGGCCTCGCACATATCGCCCTGCAGAGACCTCACCACCCCCCTGAACTTGCCAGGGAAATGTTCCGGTCCGATGCGTCCGATGGCGTCCACGTTGCCACGGGTCGTGACAGTGATCAGGCACAGGTCGCCAGGCGCCATGTGCTGCACAAGAAGCTTTCCTCGCATGTTTCCTCCAGTTCCTCTCCATGAGGATAGCTGAGCATAAGCCCAAACAAGCGTTTTGTCAAGATATGGTAAAATCGTATTCGTATGATGGAAAAGAAATTCGTTGCAAATAAAGCCGTAATCGTGGACCATCTAGGTCGCATTCTTGTGCTTCGAGATGCAGGGGTGGGCGACCACAGCAATGCAAAGGGCTGGCTCAGTTTCCCGGGCGGGCGCATGGATCACGGAGAGACACCTCGAGAAGGCCTCCTTCGTGAGATAAAAGAAGAACTCGGACTCGAGGAGTCAATGATCGAGATTGATGAGCCTCTACACATTGGTCTTTGGGGAAGGGGAGGAGATGTTGTCAACGAGCCAATCGTTGGGATCTTTTATGTAGTAAAGCTTAAGGAAGGTTTTGAGATTCAACTCTCTGAAGAGCATAATGAATCAATGTGGGTCAACCCACAGCTTGCTTTTGAAGATGAGGAATCATTCAAAGAGATCCAGGAAGTTCTGGGAGCTTACAGGGCACGTTTTGGCATCACCGTCGGTGCAGACGATAACATCAAAGGCCGGGAAGGCTACGGACTCATCCAGGTCTTCACAGGAAACGGAAAAGGAAAAACAACAGCAGCACTCGGCGAAGTCATTCGTGCACTCGGAGCCAAAAAGAAAGTCGGCATCATCTACTTTGACAAAGGAGGGGAGACTCACTACTCAGAGCGCAGCGTACTCGACCAGATCGACGGAGTCACCTACGTTGCAACAGGACGCGATCGCATTGATCCTGCCACTGGCCGCTTCGACTTCTCAATCACAGAGGAAGACAAGCAGGAAGCCAAGCGCGGCCTGGGCGAGGCAGCCAAAATGTTTGAGCAAGGGCATGACTTAGTCGTCCTCGACGAGATAAACTCAACCACGTCGCTGGGCATGCTCCAGATCAGCGAAGTGCTCGCACTCCTGGATGGCAAACCTGACGCAACCGAGATCATCATGACTGGCCGTCACGCACCACAGGAATTCCTCGACCGCGCACACCTCATTACACAAATGCGCCTACACAGGCATTACTTTTACTCAGGAGTCCCAGCTCGAGAAGGACTCGACTACTAAGTATGAAGACATCAACATTTATCCTAACAATCATCATCAATATTTTGATCACTATTTTGATCGTTGGGGCACTCCTTATCTTTGGTCTGCCATATCTTGAGCAGATGGGTGTCACAGAAGTGATCACCACAGTGGAGACAAGCGATGAGATGGTAATCGATGCTGTGAGCGTGGTCTCGCCATCTGTGGTCTCAATCATCATCACAAAAGATGTTGAAAAGATTTACGATCGAGGGAATAGAAAGTTCATGCAAGATCCATTCAATCCATTCCGCCAGCAACGCTCAGCAGAGCCAACCACTGCAAAACCTCAACCAGTTGCTGCACCAGCAGAGCGTGAGGTTCAAACCATCGAGATCGGAGGTGGAACAGGGATCATCATTTCAACAGACGGATACATCCTCACAAACAAACACGTGATCGAAGATCGTACTGCAGACTACACTGTGTTTACCGTGGACGGACTCGAGCTCGCAGCAAAGGTAGTAAGCGTCTCAGACGAAACCGACCTCGCGCTCATCAAAGTGCAAAGCGAAGTCACACTCAAAGCAGCCACACTCGGAGACTCAGATGCTCTCCGTGTCGGTCAAACCGTCATGGCAATCGGAAACTCACTCGGTCGCTACGACTCAACCGTCACACGCGGAGTGGTTAGTGCACTCGGGAGATCAATCTCCTCAATGCTGGACTCAGGCGAACTGCTCGAGCTAGAAAACATCATCCAAACAGACGCCTCCATCAACCCAGGAAACTCCGGCGGCCCACTCCTAAACCTCGACGGAGAAGTAATCGGAGTAAACACAGCAATCGACAGCGAAGGCGAGAACATCGGATTCACTATCCCAATCAACGACGCCATCCTCTTCATCGAAGGAAATCAGTAATCAAAAATAAGCACGGTTACAAACCGTGCTTTTAATTTAAAGCATTCTCTGCTATACTTTTATCGCTATGTTAAACCAATCAACAAATCAGATTCGACGAAGCCGCACATAGGCGGTGATTTTAAGTTCAAAGAAAGACAGTCACCGCCAAAAAAGGCGGTATTTTTATATGCAAAATTGTTTTAACACATTTCCTCGACGACGTCTGGAGCCCAAGTGGATTCCAGAGCTTTGTCGTTTCTGACGTCAGCACCCTGGAATTCATCCAGGAAAAGGAGAGAAACGATGAAGATTCGTACATATCCTGATCCGATCGACGCAAGTCAGTGGGGTCATCTGTCGGCTGCTGTGTGCCAAGAGCCAATGATCATGGCATCACGAAACACTGCAGAGCACCTCAAGAATCTCTACGAAGGTGGATTCGCTGTGGTGCTGGTGGATGGTGAGCAGATCGTGGGCTTCAAAGCAGCGTGGCCTGTCGAAGATGGATATCTCGAGGTGGGATCTGTGTGGGTGCGCAATGATTTGCGTGGTCAAGGTCTTAGCCACAAGCTCTACGAGGCAATCGTCCAGCTTCCGTCTGTTCGTGAGTCTGTCACGTTCGGGATCACAAAGAACATTCGTTCCGTTCGTGCTGGGGCACATGTAGGATTTATGACACTCACCGACTGGACAGACCCGATCCCGTGGCGGCTTACCTGCGAGCCATGCGATTGCGTTGCACCAGAAGACCTAGAGTCATGTGAAGAGCGGAATCGCACATGCCATCTTCGTGTCTTGAGAAAGTGTCCGCACTATGGGCATCCAATGCCCATGCGCTAGAGAGGTGTAAAAGCCTCTCTTTTCTGATAAAATAGAAACACTATGATGGGTGGAGAAGGAGGAAGCAGCCAGCACGATGCAGTGCAACACAGAGAGGTTGTTTCGTTTGTAAAGATCGAAACAGCATTGACCGGTGTGTTTGAAAGCCAGCGGAAGTTTTTGCATTCACAAGGACAACAAGACTTGCCAGACGTCACAATCGACAGGGCTGGTTTTGCAATGCTAAGCCCAGACAAGCAACTTCAGATTGAAAAAAACGTTGGGCTCCTGCAAAAACTCATCGGACACCAGGGGGCACACGCGCGAAACACTATTCTTCAAACAGACCACGAGCTCAGAAGGCTTCTTGATTGGGCACAAGATGTTGCGCGCACAGGCCACGCCAGACTCTCTGAGATTTCTATCGAGCATGACGCGCTCCTGCTCGACGCAAAAACACCAAACGAGCTCCAAGAGCGTATCACATTCTCAGATCGCTTTGAGGATGTGACCTGGGACACTTACGAGCAAGAAGTGCGTAGCGCGGCCTATCGTGTGCTTCGCATGGAGCCGCAAGACGATTGGGCTCAAGCTGCAGCAGCGGTTCTACGAACCAATCCTGATAACCTGGGTCGTCTTATCGAATCTCTCGGCTTTGTCCCGTCTGAGCTCTTTGCAAGCAGCACGGTCGAATCTCTGACCCCGCAAGAGTTTGCACGCGCCGAGCATATGCTTCGCAAGATTGAGCAGTCACATCCAGACCTTGCAGACCAAGCACGCACAGAGCGAACAAAACTCACATCAGCACTCTTTACCTCAGGCTTGGCAAAGAAGTTTAGAACCACTGGCAAGAAAACCCGTCACGTCACACTCGACTCAAACGGAGTGCAGGTTCACTTTGACGGACGTCGCCCTGGCAAAGCAAAGAATGTTCTAGACCGGCCGTTTGTAGCGCATATTCCACATGGTCTCGTTTCAGAAGAGTTAAAAGCAGAGCTTGAGACTCACTGGCTCGCAAACGAAGCAGAAGGACTCGAACTTGGTTTGCGTCGCGCTGAGGAGAACTTTGATACAGAAGATGTTCATGCCAAACGTGAGCATCAACTCGCTGCCTTTGCTGACACCTTTGAGCTCTCAAAGGCTACTCCAGAAGAAACCGCCATCGCTGTGCACGAGGAAATACTCTCGTTCCCTGATCGTTTGGCAAAACGTGTGGTAGATAAAGGGGAGGTAATTCCTGACGCACTCATTGACGGATTGCTCGAGCAGCATCGCGAACGCGGAGCATTTGCTCTAACCGCCTTTGCAGAAGGAATTGCCAAAGCAATTACTGGAGAGCGTGTCGCAGACAAACAATTCTTTTTTGATCACGGAATGCGTGACGCGCAGCAGCAGTCTTACAACGCGCGCGCAAAAATCATCTCAGATCCTCGCTACTACAATGCACTCAAGACTGCACGCAAACTTATCGCATCAGACATCTGTTCAAATCCAGACGCGCAGTTCCTGCTCTTTGCCGGTCAGTACAAAAAGTCAGGGCAGGGGAGACAACACAGTTTCATCGAATCTGTTCATGAAGGAAAAGTCGCTAAGGTTCTTGTTGATGAGAAAAAAGATCTCAGACCAGATCAAGGCGAGCGCATCCCAACGCTCGAGCGAAGCGCCTACATAGAAGTCGAAGAAAGCCTGCGCGCATTCGATCATTTCATTTCGCAAATTGAGCGCATGCAAAAGTTGCTCAAGTACAAGAACAAAAACTGGGAAAGAAGGTTGGTAGATCTGGCCGAGGAGTCGATGGTATTCGTACTCACAAATCAATCTGACAAGTACTACGAACTGCTCGATGATTATGCAGCGCTCATGACACCAGTCGATGAAGCAGCAGCCGAGCGTTTCCTCAAAGGGCTGGATGGCGTGCGCACAGATTACGCAGACTTCCTCTACAGTAGTGCCACAACGCCAGGACTCGAGGGGTTCAAAGACATGTATCGACCAGAGGTGCGTACAACCGAGGTTTCATACGGCGAAGAATATCTGGCTTTGGCAAAGAAGATGTGTCCTGACTGGGGCTACGATGAAGAACTCTGTTTGCACGCTCAAGACATTCGCGTCGTTGCAATGGACCACAAGATCGAGCACCCATCTGAAACCATCCCCGTTGATGTTGAAGAAGCTGTACTAGACAAACTGCGAGTAAACCGCGACCGGCCACTCATCAATGTTGTGGGAGGCTGTCGCATGGTTGGTGACATGGAAAAACCAGAGGATCATCCTTTAAATCGCATGAGTGCTGCGGTGCTTCGTGTTGCGCATGAGGCTAAGGCAAACGTAGCAGTGCCTGGAACACAATCTGGAATCGGAGTCTTCTTTGGCAAACAAAACGTCACTTACAGTTCCCAAACCGAACATCTTCCTTTCCGCGATCGCGCCCATCTCTTTTCCATCTCTCCAGGAGGCAACACTGTGTATCCAGATAACCCATGGATGGATCAAACAGATTCCTCAGAGCGGTACGCAGTAGCTCCAGTAGATACTGCCGTGACCCCAATAACAGCCATGTTTGGTGAAAAAGGCGAGGACCGTATAAATGGATACGATCTACACATTGCATACATGGAATCTCTGTTTGCAAGAATAAGCCAAGACAAGCCGCGCGTGCTCGTTGCAGGCAATGGGGGAGTGTATTCTATCCTGGAGATAAACGAGTCAATCAAGCATGGATTCGACATCGTGCTTATTGCAGACTCAGGACGCTTTGCAGAAGCAGCTGCCGTCGCACTCGACAATCTCGATCGTCTGCCTGATACAACTGATCCAGAGTTTGATGAGCACATGTTCCACTTGCTCGAAGGTGCACTGGGTGACGAGGTCTTTACCGATCACATGGCAAAAGATTTTGGACCAAGCATCACTCCAGAGGGGGACAAGCAAACAAACTACGAGGTCCACCGAAAACATTTCAGAGAGTTCGTACGACTCGCAAGAGAGAATCGGGACAAGATCCACGAAACAACACTTGATGATCTTGAAAGCAAGCTAAACACCTTCATGTAAAAACAGACGTTCATCGCGTCTGTTTTTTTGTTCAAAAAAAACCACCGGCGCGCATCCGCAACTGCGCTAACCGGTGATCGTGTGCTCTTACCCCTGAGCAGTAGGGGGTGAGGTTCGTCCGCAGACGCACCTCAGGAATGCTCAGCCGCAGCCTCGCACTCCATGGAATCCTCGCCGAAGCTCAGACTCCATGCCCTTCAACCACCCGGGGGTGATGAAGAGCTAGTTCTGCTTGGCCAGTTCGATGGCCAGGTTGACGGCGGACTGCACGTCGGTGCCCACGTGGGCGTTGTCGTACTCGTCGAGGAAGGAGCGCAGGTACGCCCGGCCCCGGTTGAGATCCTTGAGCTCGGCGCCGGTGATGGCCTGTCCGCCGATCTCGGTGGCATCGACGATGTCGACGATGCAGATGACGACCGTGCGACCGTCTGCGATGTACTTCATGGCCTCGAGCATGGACACGACGGCCCGGGTCTGCCCGTCGATGACGAACAGCAGGATGTCGGCGCTGTCCTTGGCCTCGGCTTCCATGGCGATGAGTCCGTCGTGCCAGTCGCTCACCTGGGGGTTGTAGCAGCTCACGCCTTCGGCCTCCATGGTCGGGATCGCGATGTCGGACCGCCAGGTGGTCGGGTTGCAGCTGCCGCCGAGGAAGATCTGGGTCTTGGTGTCGGTCATGGAATTGCCTTCAAAGTGCGGTAGAACGGTGAAGTTCACCCACCCGCGTGGCCCGCACATGTTTCCATGCGGGCAGGCAATGTTGTGTGGTTGCCCAATAAAGGGCACCGGGTCGCTTCTCAGACTTGATAGTTGCGGCTACCTCGTCCTTCAGCGAAGAGACGATCATATCAGAAAAACGTTACTTTGTCAACCCTTTCTGACACCAGATACCAAGAAAAATCCTACTTTTTAAGCAAAAAAGTTCATCGTCAACCATGGTTAACAAACACACTTGTAGATCCCTTGACAAATTTGATTGTCTGGACTAAGTTACCCTCTTCGGAAATAGGGCGTTTCCGCAGCACAAGGTCATAATACGTGAAAGACGCCCAAATTCTGGGCGCTCTTTTTATTCTGTTTTTAAAGATTTGTTTCGTTTGGATCCCGCCGTCTGCGTGACGCAATAGACCTAGTCTATTGCACGCCCTCATCGCTAGTCGGTGTGATCCAATCGGAACGAATCCGAGAACAAGCTTTCGTGTCAGCCTGTCATGACTCGTAAGTAAAATCACCGACAGGATGTGAAGGAGGAAGTCCATGCGACTCCGTTTCCTGATGCCATTGCTGGCTCTGACCAGCTTCCTCGTGCCCGGCTGTGTGAGCGTGGAGCAAGCTCCGTCCAGTGACGGTGGTGCCAACTCCAGCAACCAGCAGGCTGCACCTTCCAAGAGCACACCCAAGTCCAGCGCCGGCATGCCCGGTTCCGGCAAGATGGCGGGCCAGTGCACGCAGATCCCGGACATCACCTGGGGTGGTGACTACGCCACGCACTACTGCGCTGGCGGCGATCAGACCCGCGACGGCACCATCTGTGCCGAGTACGGGCAGAACCTGTGCATCGTCAACGGCGACGACATGTCCTCCCAGCTCGCCGACTACAAGTCCGGCAAGAGCCCGTTCCTGCGTGGCACGTTCGTGATGGTGGGTGTGAACACCCAGCAGCTCTGCCAGACCGATCCCGGCGCCTGCCCCCAGTTCGTCTTCCAGATGACCTGGTCGGCCGGTGACCATCTGGTCGTTCGCGATGGCATCACCGACCTCAAGCAGCTCAAGAAGAAGACCATCGCCATCCAGCGTGGTGGTCCACACATGGGTTTCCTGGACGCGATCCTCGCCGACGCCGGCCTCAAGTGGAGCGACGTCAACATCGAGTGGGTCGACGCCCTCTCGGGTCCCGGTTCGCCGGTCGAGCTCTTCGAGCGCAACGAGAACATCGCCGCGGCCTTCGCGATCACCCCGGACATGTACGCCCTCACCGGCGGTCCGGACAGCACCTGTGACGGAGCCGAGTGCTCGGTCGTCGGTGCCCACGTGCTCGTGTCCACGGCCGATCGTCGACGCACTATCGCCGACTCGTACTTCGTCCGTACCGACTGGGCGCAGGCACATCCCGACGAGCTCCGCAACTTCGCGGCCGCCTGGATGTACTCGTCCGAGAAGGTCAAGGACCTGATGAACGCGTACGACGGCTCTGGCTCCGACGAGTACATGGCCCTCATGCAGTACGCGGTCGACTACTACGACGCGAACCCCACCTTCGAGGACGCCGACGGTCTCTACCGCGACGCGACCTTCGTGGGGCATGCCGGCAACCTGAACTTCATGGATCCGACCAACCCCGAGGGTTTCGCAACCTTCGTGGACCGGTCCAACGCCGTTGCCAAGCAGCTCAAGCTGTCCACCGGCCGTTTCGAGATCCAGGTCGCCAACGTGGACTGGAATCACGCCGTGTTCTCCGGTCTGCAGACCAAGGGTATGACCCGCCAGGTGTCCATCAACGCCGAGGCCTCGCGTCGCGAGCTCGAGCGTATGACCCAGGAAGGGATCATCGACGACAACACCACGCTGTCCTTCACGGCCAGCTTCGCGCCGAACCAGACCACCTTCGATGCCAGCCAGTACTCCGACGAGTTCGACGAACTGCTCGACCTCTCGCAGAAGTACTCCACCGCGTCCCTGACGATCCGCTGTCATGCGGACCCGCTCAAGGCTGTGGTGGCCGTGCTCAAGGCCGGTACCGCTTCTGGCAAGATCACGCGCAACGGCACCAAGGGGAACTACACCTACTTCTACGAAGGTCGCCCCCTGGACGTCCAGAGCGCCAAGACCATCGCCCAGATGCTCCACGACCCGCGCTTCAACACCCTCGAAGCTGGCAACAACCCCAGCGAGCTCGCTGACGCCGCACTGACCCTGTCCGAGGGTCGCTGCCGCACGGCCAAGGACTCGTTCCTGTCCTACGCGAACCGCAAGGGTGTCCCCGTGAACGCGGACCAGTTCGTGGTTCAGGGTGTGGGTATCCGTGAGCCCGTGGTCATGTTGCCTCGCTCCGACTCCGAGTCGGCGTACAACCGGCGGGTCGAGTTCGCCATCGTTCGCGGCGTCATGGTCGAGGACGAGAACCCCAGCTACGACTGGTAGAGGAGGTCTGTCATGTACAAGCATATCCTCACCTGTCTGCTCGCGATCAGCTTCCTGCTCCCGTCCACGGCCCTGGCCACGGACAAGGTGCACGACTGCCTGGTGATCGTCCTGGACGCCTCCGGCTCCATGGACGAGACCATGCCCGACCCCGACAACGCCAAGGGTGCCTCCCGCAAGATGGATGTGGCCAAGCGCTCCCTCAAGGGCGTGATCACCCAGGTGCCCGAGGGTACCCACGTGGGCCTCGTGGTGTTCAACGGTGGCAACATCCGCTTCGAGTACGATCTGGGTCCTGTGGACGTGGGTCGGTTCAACCTCGCAGTGGATGGAGTGCGCGCCAACGGCGGCACCCCCCTGGGCGAGTCCATGAAGGATGCGGCCGACCGTCTCATGGAAGAACGTGACGACCAGATGAACGCCGGCAGCTACAAGATGCTGGTGATCACCGATGGTGAAGCTGGTCGCGGCACCGATCTGATGATCCAGAACACCAACGAGATTGTCGCGCGCGGCATCCGCGTCGACACCATCGGTGTGGCCATGGAGGGTGGCAAGGATCACACCCTGGCCAACCTGACGCACTCCTACCAGGGTGCCAGCGACTCGGTCAGCCTCGAAACCGCACTGCTCAAGGCAGTGTCTGCCGAGGTCAGCGCCGACGATCCCATCGACTACAACGACTTCGCTGGACTCGAAGCCGATGTTGCCAAGGCCTGGATCACGGCCCTGACCCAAGCCAAGCCCAACCACGGCATTGGCGAACGTGCGCCCGAGCCCGTGGTCGAGCAGCCCAGCTCCTCGAGCTCGAGCTCCGCTCCGCAGCAGAGCCAGCCGGCCTCTTGCAGCAGCAGCGGTTCCAGCATGGGCAACCTCAGCCTGCTGATCATCGTGCTCACCGGCATGCTCGCGGTCACTCGCCGCAAGCACGCCTTCGAGGCACGCTAGCATGGCCGGCTAGCAACGAGCTATCTCTCGCTTACGCGAGTGAGAGATAGCCTTTCCAATGAATTCATGTCACTGACGTGTGTTCATAGAAAGAACGAACCTTACAAAGGGAATTCAGTTTCGATGAGGATTTTTGTCACAAGCTTAAGTGGTAGCCGCGGGCTTTAGCCCGCGCGAATGTCTAAGAATCAAACGCGGGCTAAAGCCCGCGGCTACCAGATTTTTAAAGAATCCTGCTCGAAACTGAATCCCCAACAACGTTTCCAACTTGGTTTCACGATCAAGTTACATACCCATCGTGGAGGTGAGAAAATGTCCGAGCCTATCGGAAAGGGAGAAGTCAGATCTGCACGCATGCTGGCCGCACTCGGGTGCTTGGTCGTCGTGCTCGGTATCGTTCTGGTGGTTGGCCTGTTCGTGGTCAAGCCCATGGTTCAGAAGTCGAGACTGGCAGCGACCAGCTCGTCCAAGAGCTACAGCGAGAGCATCACGCTCTGCTACGACTCCTTCGTGGGCTATGCCCCACTGGTGAGCACCCGGTTCATGCAGAACCTGGGTGACAACCACCAGCTCGGTGTGGATCTCAAGCCCGAAGACGTGGTGGACTACGAAGCCCGAGCCCGAGCCCTGCGCTCTGGCGATTGTGACGTGGCCGTCATGACCATCGATGCCGATCTCGTGACCGGTGACCTCCTCGATGAGTTCCCGGGATCGATCGTGCTCGTCCTGGACGAGACACGCGGTGCCGATGGGATCGTGGCCTTCGAGGCTGCGGTGCCCAACCTTTCGGCTCTGGACACACCAGACGGTCGCATTGTGGCAACTCCAGACTCGCCCAGCGAGACTCTGGCGCGTCACGGCAAGTCCGGCATGCTCCCCAACATGGGGAAGAAGTGGCTCATCGAAGCTGATGGCGCCAAGGACGTACTCGCGCAGCTCAAGGATGCCGACCGCACCCTTCCGCGCGGATATGCTCTGTGGGAGCCTCAGCTCTCCGAAGCCCTCGAGATCGACGGCACACACCTCATCTACTCCTCGGCTGACACCACCGGTGTCATCGTGGATGTGCTGGTTTTCAACCGCGCCTACCTGGCAAACCATCCGGATCGCGCCAGGGCCGTGGTGATGACGTACCTGCAGACCCTGTACTCCTTCGAGAGTCAGCAGGGTGGCATGGTCCAGATGATCATGGAGCACGGGCGTCGCACCGGCGACAAGTTCACCGAGGCGCAGGCTCAGAAGATGGTCGACACCATCGTCTGGCGCAACACCTTGGAGAACTATGCGCACTTCGGGCTCCTGCCTCGCTACGAGACCCAGGGCCTGCAGAGTATGGACACCATGATCGACCAGATCGCTGGTGTCCTGGTTCGCACCGGCAAGCTGGACAAGCATCCAGCCGAAGGTCGGACGCATGAGCTCTACTACGATGCGATCCTCAGGCAGCTCCAGGCCGAGAACTTCCACCCCGGTGGAGTCGGTCAGGGTGGCGAGATCCGTGGACAGTCCGAGCTTCCGGCTCTGAGCAACTCCGAGTGGGATCAGCTCATGGTCGTCGGAAACCTGGATGCCACGTCCATCGGTTTCAAGCGCGGCACCAGCGATCTCTCCCGAGAAGGAGAGCGCGACACCGACATGATCTCCGAACAGCTACGGCAGTACCCCAGCTACTACATCACCGTGATCGGCAACGCTCGCGGTGGGGCCGATCCCGAGGCCAGTCGTCGGCTCGCACAGACGCGCGCTGACACGGTCGCGGATCGTCTCAAGTACATCGGGGTGAGCCAGAACCGCATTCGCGCGATCGCTGCAACCGAAACGGTCAGCGGTGGTCGTGGTCAGAGTGTGACCTTCAAGCTCGCCCAGAACCCCAAGTCCTACTAGCCGGAGACAAAGCAATGGCCAGCAAAAAGGAATTTCGACGCCGCTACTGGATGCGTCTACTAGCACGTCCGGTTACAGTCGGTTCCGTTGGAGCTGCTGCTGTTGCTGGGACGGTTGGTGTGTTCATGTCGCACCCCCTCATCGCCTTCGCGGTTGCAGGAGGTGCGCTCGCTGTCGGAGCCGGAACCGCGTTTTACAACGTCTGGTTCCGTGCTGAAGACGTTGCCAACGAGATCAACCAGAACATGCAGCGCGAGGTCAAGAAGCAAGGCGATCGCAAGATCAAGGCCTTGGGTGACCGACTGAAGGCTGATGGTGATACTCGCGACGACCGAATGTTCGACGATGTCTGCGCCTTGTACGCCCGGTTCACGGGTGAACAGAGCTGGATGAAGCAGATGAACCCTGGCGCTGTCTCTGACATGCAGGACGCCGCCAAGGATCTCTTCAACAAGGTCATGTACCTTCTTGGTGAGTCTGTGACCCTGCTCGAAAACAGCGAAGGTCTCAGCATTGGGATCGCGCGTCCTCTTCTGGAGGCACGTGAACAGCTGCTTCAGCAAGTCGACGAGCTTGTGTCTGGGCTCGGTGAGCTCTACGCACTCGTTCAGCGTCGCAGTGTGGATCGAATGGCCAATCGCGCTCTTGTCGGATCATCCGACGTCAAGGGCGTGATGGACAAGTTCCACGCGATTCTCGAAATCGACCAGCGCGTGGAGGAGCGCATGGGCCGAACCAGTTCCGACGACGAAAGCCAGTACGATCAGTACCTGGAATCGTAGTCATCAACCTCCACGGCTGCCTGGACCGGTAATTCCAGACACCCCCAAGAACCAATCACGTCGAAAGACAAGCAGAGGGAGACAATATGGGTATCTTCGATTCCATCAAACGAAGCTGGACCATCTTCTTGCTCAAGGTCACCGGCCGCGTGGACGAGGCCAACAAGCTCGCCATGAAGGACAAGCATGCCATCACCGCAGCCTACGCTGCCGAAGGCGAGAAGCTCGCCAGGGCCTACCTCCAGACCGAGCAGGCTGTGGGCACACTGATCCACGAGCAGGAGAAGCAGAGGGCCACGCTCGAGCGCCGCAGGGCAGAGCTCACCCGCAAGAAGCAGATCGCCGAGGGTGCCAAGCGCACCGCGTTCGCGCGTGCCAAGGAGCTGGGAAGCGCCGATGCCGCCAAGGCTGACGCTGCCTACCAGGAACACATGGAGGTTCGCAGGGCCAAGCTGGCCGAGATCAAGCAGATCGAGGAGCACATCGCCACCCTCGAGTCCGACATCGAGAGCTTCGGCGTGAACATCGACAAGGCCAAGAAGTCCTTGGTCAAGCTCGAGCGCGAGCGCTCCAAGCTCAAGGGTGAGGCTGCCGAGATGACCTCGCGCCTCATCAGCGCCGAGAGCCGCAAGCGCGTGCAGGGCATCTTGTCCGGCATCGGCGTGGACCGAGACGACACCTTCCGAAGCGACATCCGCGACATGGTCGGGCAGGCCGAGGCCGAGGCCCGCGTGCGCGAGGAGCTCTCCGGAGCCGATGCCGAAGATCAGGACGAGGCCTACCTCTCCGCCGCCGCCTCCTACGAGGCCGACGCCGATCTCGAAGATGAACTCTCGGCCATGTTCGCCAAGGACGAGGCTGCCGAGTCCGGTGGCAAGGCCGCGGACAAGCCCGTGGCCGAGCGTCCCCTGGACGCCTAGTTCAAAAACGTGACACACGCCCGCAAGGGCAACGGTGGAGTGAGAATAAACCCTCACTCCACATTTCAACGCTTGGAGTAGGGAAATCTACAACGAGTGAAACCCCAAACCCCGGTTGCGGTTAAGCAGCCACTTCGAGGAGTGAGAAGTCATGCGACACACCCTGTTCCCCCTGATGGCCATCGGCCTGTCCCTGTGTATGTCCGCCTGCAACGTCGAGAACGGCGCCCCCGCCACCCCCGCCGACGCCGGCGACAACGCCGTCGCGGCCGAGCCCGCCGAAGTCCTGTTCAACCCGATCAAGACCCCCAGCGGCACGCCCAAGTTCACCCTGGCCTGGTCCTTCTACACCAGCTGGTCCACCCTGGCCTCGGCCGACGCGTTCCACTACATCGACGTGCGCGACGGCTACATGGGCAAGTTCGAGGAGCAGTTCGGCGTGGACGTGTTCCTCAACCGGATGGAGTACGTCCCCAGCTTCGGTATGTTCGCCGACGGAAGCGCCGACGCCGTGACCATCACCAACACCGACGCTCTGGCCGTGGCCTTCGAGCGCAAGAAGGGTGTCGGCGATGCCACCGTGGCCGTGTTCCCGACCTCGTGGTCCAATGGCGCCGACAAGATCCTGGTCGAGAAGTCCGTGGGGACCTGGGCTGGTCTCGCTGGTGTACCCGTCAAGGGTGCCGAGCTCTCCGTGACCCAGTACCTGTTCTGGCGCGCCTGCACCATCAACGGTACGGCCGACAAGTACGGCAACTCCTACACCTTCGAGAACCTCGATCCGGTCGTGGGTGCCCCGCAGTTCGCCGGCAGCCAGAACCCCGAGTTCCAGGCCTTCGGTGGTTGGTCCCCCGAGACCTTCATCGTGCTCGACGGTCGCAACACCAACGAGAGCCCGAGCGACGACGTCGTCGACCTGTTCAACTCCGAAGCCCTCGATCGCTACGAGATCGTGGACATGGTGGTGGTCGGTCAGTCCGTGCTCGAGCGCCCGGGCGGTGTCGAGGGGGTCAAGGCTCTGGCCGCGGCCATGGACGCCATGGTCAAGCGGGTCAAGAACTCGGCCCAACAGGGCGAGACCTTCCGCGCCATCTCGATCAACTTCAACGACGTCGAGACCGGGTACATCACCAAGGCCATGGAGCTCAGCCCCATCTCCGCCCCGTCCACGGACTACGGAATCCTGGACTCCAACGAGATGCGCGCCAACATGCCCTACGTGGTGGACTTCTCGATCGCGCACGACCTGATCGGCTCCGCCAGCGACGTCCCGTACGGCTGGGGCACCGCCACCAGCGAGCCGGACGCAGTCCTGCGCTTCGACACGAGCTACGTCCACTAGAGGACAACGCAACTGATCCGCATACGCGTGTGATCAGCTCCTGCAGTCGGTCCAACTGACTGCAGGCTTTCCATGGGAGGATGAAGTAATCTGCTTCGTCCGCCAATGAGAAGACAACGGAGGATCTCATGAATAACGAGAACGGTTGGCGCAAAGCCTTGCGTCAGATCGCTACCATGCGAGAACCGCTTCCCAAGTGGTTGCAGAACGTGTTCTTCGCACTGGCGATCCTCGTGATCCTCGGTGTGTACACGTACCTTGCGTACTTTGGCGACAACAGCACCATCCCGACCTGGACCGAGCTCCTGGCAGGGTTCGGCAAGCTGATCACAGATCCTCGCAACGGCGAGCACATGATCTGGACCGATTCCATTGCAGCACTCTCAAGACTCGTCCCAGCCGTGGCGCTCGCGTCCGTGCTGGGAGTGATTCTGGGCCTGTACATGGGGGTGTATGCAGCAGCCGACTCCATGTTTGGGAAAATCCTCAACTTCGAGGAGAACATCGTCCCTAACGCCGCCGCAGTGGTCTTCCTGACCATCTTCGGGTTCGCGTTCAAGATGTACCTCGCTGTCATCGTGTTCGGCATCCTGCCGGTCATTGCCGGTCGGGTCTACCTGGCCGTCAAGGAAATCCACGACGAGGGGATCTACAGCGCCAAGATCATGGGTGGTTCATCGACCGAAATCGTTTGGACTATCCTGTTCCGCCAGACCTGGCCACAGATCATCTTTGCCATCCGCTCCTCGATCGGCCTTGCGCTGATCCTTCTGGTGGGTGCCGAGTGGATCTCTGGCAGTTCCGGATTCGGCTACCGCTTCATGCGGCTCTACCGGTCCGCACGCATGGATGTGATCTTCCCGTACCTGATGTACCTGGGTTTCCTGGGTATCGCCATCAAGATCTTCTTCAATCAGCTGCAAAAGCTGGTGAGCCCCTGGTACGGTGGGGCAACCGAAGAAAAGCCAATCAACCAATGGGTCACAAAGATCGTGGGGTTCTGCCTCAAGATCAGTGATCTGTGCATTGGTTGGACTCTCAGGTCCGTGTTCTGGCTCATCAAGTGGCCGATCAGGCTTCTGTGGGTCATGCTCACGATCATCTACCAGTTCTTGTGCTTCACCACAGCTCCCATCGGGCGCCTCTCTGGTGAGGTCTATGAGCGCAGCGCCCCTCAGTTCATCAAGAACACTGCTGGTGCAATCCAGCACGCGCTCAAGACCCGTGTCTTGCCGCGTCTCAAGGCCATCAAGGTCTGGTTCGTCGAGATGTTCATCATCAGCGATCAGACATGGGGCTCGACCAAGAACAACAACCAACAAGTTGCCTCAGGCGAGATCAGTCTGGAATGCAGTGGGATCAGCAAGGCTTTCGGTAGCACCAAGGTGCTCACCGGAATCGCCCTGAAGATCGCACGCGGCCAGATCGTTGGTCTGGTTGGTGGGTCTGGTTGCGGCAAGTCCACGCTCTTGAACATGATCGTGGGAACCCACACGCCAACCAATGGCTTGATCTGCACGGTCAGCCCAAGCGGAAGTCGTGATCAGGTGACCACGCATGGTCCGGACCGCGGGATGGTGTATCAGCACTACAGCCTGTATCCGCACCTCAGTGCACTCGACAACGTCGCACTGGGCCTCATGCTCCACTTCACAACCATCCCTGGTCGTTGGATCGGCTGGTTCACAGGTGAGTGGCCCAAGCTCCGTGCAAAGCAGAGGTTGGCAGCCGCCAAGCTTCTCAAGGATCTGGGGCTCGAGGGACACGAACACAAGTACCCCCATCAGCTCTCAGGCGGTCAGCGCCAGCGTGTGGCCATTGCCCGCGCTCTGATCATGAACCCTGAGATTCTCCTGCTCGACGAGCCGTTTGGCGCGCTCGATGAGGAGACTCGCAACGACGCACGTCGCTTGCTGCTCGACCTCTACGGCAAGGTGACCATCGTCATGGTGACTCACTCGCTCGAAGAGGCTGTGCATGTCGGTGATCGCGTAGTCGGTCTGTCCAAGAACACCATCGATGGTGGCCACGATGGTGCCACGGTCGTGTACGACAAGCCTGCTCCGGTCTATCGGTCGACTGACCCAATGCAGAACGATCGGATCATTCAGCAGGCTCGCGAGATCTACGAGATCGTCTTCGAAGGCGAAAACATCGACCCCACCGAGCACGTCACCTTCTGGGACGACGTGGCCGCTGGCAGAGTCGAAGGAGTGCTCGCACGCTAGAGCGCTTTGCTGAGCGAGGCCTTCAAACGCCTCGCTCTTTCTACATCAGCCTCGGGGAGTACCCGAGAACGATGACCAATTCCAACCAATGGAGGAGAGTGCCATGAATTTTGGCGCAATCGACCAGGCCAAGTATCACTTCAAGCGTGATGCTGCCAAGATCTTCTTGTCTGGCCAGGCTCAGACCGTCATCCTCTACGGGAATGTGGGGGACTACTTCTACATCGACGCGGATCTTGCAGGCAAGTGTGAGCATCTCAATGGCACGTACGTGACCATACTCGACTACCTGCGCGCGCAGTGGAGCGGTTCAAGCTCCACCATCCTGCTCGTCTACGAGATCAACGGTCCTGTCCAGTTCGCAAGAGCAGAGGACGAGATCGTGATCCGTGACGCCTGGATCAAGGTGCGCAGCAAGGAGATCTTCGACAATGCGATCGCGACTGAGCAGGCTGAAAAGGCTGGAAAGGCCGGAGAGCTCGCAAGGTCGGATTACGCCAGTCGGATGCTTCAAGCCATTGGCAATCCTGCAGTCGCGCTGCGCATGCTCGAGAAGCTCTGCTCGATCTCGCGTTCATCCATCGAGGGAGATCCTCTCTATGGCAAGAACCTGCTCATCCTGCTCGAAGACGCAGACATGCTCATCCCCGAAGCTGAGATCACACGTCTGAGCGACAGCGACCGTCACCGCACGGTTCTGTGCCGCGAGTGGTTCTCAGACCCTGGGTTCATGAATGGCAAGGACGCTGTGGTCATGCTCGCTGAGTCCGCTGGCCAGATCAATGGCCGCGTCAGCAAGCTTCCGCAAGTCCTGCGTGTCGAGGTGCCTTCACCCGACCAGGACGAGCGCGCTCATTACATCACCTGGTTCAACAGGTGTCAGCCCGATGATCGCAAGATCAAGCTCTGGGGCACGCAGACGGACCTGGCTGCCTACTCGGCTGGTCTGAGCCTGCATGCACTGCGCCAGATGCTCAAGGGAAGTACCTACGAGGATCGAAAGCTCGCCAAGGCAGATGTGACCAATCACGTCGAGGCCTACATCCTCTCCATCCTCGGAGAAGGAACCGTCGAGTTCCATAGACCGCACCACACCCTCGACGCCATCGTGGGTAACAATGCAGTCATCGCCTTTCTAAGAGAGATCGTGATCCCTCGGATGCTCAGCACTGGTAAAAGCGCCCTCAGTGGCGTGGCTGTATCCGGTCCAATCGGTGCCGGCAAGACCTTCATCTTCGAAGGCCTCGCCGCTGATCTGGGCATGCCCGTGCTCATCCTCAAGAACCTCCGCAGCAAGTGGTTCGGCGGGACCGATGTGATCATGGAGAGGCTCGAGCGAGTGCTCTACAGCCTGTCCAAGGTCGCGATCTTCGTGGACGAGGCAGACACTGTCTTTGGCGGAGTCGGCCAGGATGTCCACGCCACCGAGCGCAGGCTCACCGGCAAGATCCAGTCCTGGATGTCAGACCCACGCCTCAAGGGCAAGGTGATCTGGATCCTGATGACCGCGCGGGTGCAGAATCTGTCCGCGGACATCCGGCGCCCCGGTCGCGTTGGCAACCTGATCATTCCGATCCTGGACCCGGCTGGCGACGATCATGTCGCCTTCATCAAGTGGGCCATCAAGGGCTACTGCAAGGTGCCTGCCAAGGGGGACAAGGAATGGGACCAGATCGAGCTGGTAACCAAAGGCTTCTCAGCCGCGCAGTTCGCTGCTCTGCGAGAGGAATTGGCCGCCCAGGTCGAGCTTACCGGCAAGGACCTGACCATCGAAGACGTGATCGAGGTTCTGGAAGACCAGCTCTCCGCTGACATCCAGACTGAGCGTCGCATCCAAGAGCTCTACGCCCTGATCAACTGCACGCGCAAGAGCCTGCTGCCCGGCGGCAGGAGCATGACGCGCGAACAGGTCGAGGACAAGAAACAAGACTGGATCGCAGAGATCCACAAGCTCAAGCGCCAGCTCGCTGCTTGAGCACTAGGGTTCGTCAACTAACGACGACGAACCCATTTCAACACGCAGCGCAGGGGAAATCCTGCGCGTGTGACCATTACCAACCCCAAGGAGGCAGCATGTCCACCATGTACGCCCGTCTATGCCGGACGATTCTGCGCAACGCAAAGAAGGCTGGCAAGCACTACGACTACGACAACGAGAGCTCGATCGACGAACCGATCATGTTCTGGTTCCAGCAGTCTGTCGAAGGGCTCGTGCTCTTCATCGTGTACCGCACACTCCCATGTGTGTTCAACGGTTGTTCCTTCTGTCGTCTGCCTGGTACATCCACGCTGCGGCAGGTCGACTTCCGAAGCATCATGCACCAGACACGGTACGTGTTCACGCATCCTGACGTGGCGCCGCGCCTGGGCGAAATCAACAAGCTCATTATCTCCAACCAGGGAAGCATTCTGGATGAACGCACGTTCGACCAGATCGCCCTGCTGGACCTGATCGCCCAGGCCGAGTACCACTGCCCGAACCTGGCCAGCACCTGCCTGGAGACGCGGATCTGCTACATCGACAACAACGAGATTGCCATGCTCGGCCATGCCATGGCTGGCGGTGACACCAAGACCGTGCTCGAGTTCGGGATCGGCGTCGAGACCTACGATGACGGGATTCGCAACGGCAAGCTCGGCAAGGGTATGCACCTTCGAACGAAGGACAACAGTCTCGAAAAGCTTGTCGAACGTCTTTCTGGATTCAGTGATGATCTGCGCTTTCGCATCAAGTGCTACTTCCTGCAGAAGCCCAGCGAGGACATGACCGACGAAGAGGCGGTTCTCGACGTCATGAACATGATCGATTTCATGGGCGAGCTCATCGCAGAGCACTTCGTGCCTATGAACCTTCACCTCAACCCCACGTTCGCAGCGATCGACACCCAGCTCGAAGAGAACTTCAAGGCTGGCAAGTTCACACCCCCGCGCCTCACTGACGTGGCACGCGCTGTCTTGCACGCAGACGGAACCGGAGTGAGTGTGTTTGTCGGCCTCGATGACGAAGGTCTCGCCTGCGAAGGTGGATCTTTCCTGCATCCCGGCAACTGGCGCATGGTCCATGCTCTGCAGACCTTCAACGAAACACAGAACTTCGACGCTCTGTGCGCAGCCACCGAGGCCTACAAGGCCGACCCGCACTACAATCCCACGACCGACCTGATCGAGACTCCCACGGAGTAATCTCAGTCAGGTCAACGCAAAGACGACCCCTCAAGGTCGTCTTTTCAATTTGCTATCTAAATTTTGTACAGATACAGATCAAGCTGGCCTTCCTTTTTACTCACTGTCTCTGGCTCCCATCCAGGAATCGGCCAGACATAGCTCAGTACTCGAGTTCCAGGCCTGAGCTCAGCTTTGAGCTTCGGCTCGATCTTCTCATACGTCTCAGGCATCAGGAACATGTAGATCGCATCGTACTCACCAAGTTTATGAGAGAAAACATTTCCAAATCGGTACCGCGCCCTAGAACGAGTTGCCACGGCTTGTCCAACAGCAACCAGATATTGGAGTAAGGACAACTCAACGCCCTTCACATCCACACCAGGATTCTTCGTTGCCACATGCCGGCACACACGTCCATTCCCACACCCAAGCTCAACAAACTTCTCACCATTTTTAAGCTTGAGCAAATTATGTATTCGCTCAAGATCAGCCTTCTTCGTCGGCACCCAAGGCGCACCAGAAGCAGCCGCATACGCAAGCGAGAGTAAAAGGATCATTCCAATTGCCAAGAAGATATAAAACATATGAAACAAGTATAGCAAAGAAATTCAACTCTTGCTTTGTTGAAACCGCAGGCAACCCCACCTAGCCTCCCCTTGGGAAGGGGAGGGATCTTAAAATTTGATCGTCCCCCTTCTCAAGCCCGGCAGAGCCAGGTCGGGCTTCGCGGGAGGGGACTATCTGGCCTAAAGGCCTGACCTGGCTCCGCCAGGCAGGGGGTTGCTTGTAGATTCAAAAAGAAGACACCCCTCGTCCACAGTCCCGAGCAGGGAAAGGGAAGAGGGGTGCTTCGTGGCAACCTTGCGTCAGGTTGCGGTGGATCGGGAAGGGCTAGGCCTGTGCCACGGGCTGACCACCCTGGATGAGGGTCAGGCCGCTGGCACGCAGGGCATCGCCCATGGACGTGCCGCCACCGCTGTCCTGGTGGGCGATCTCGCCGCCAGCCAGGTCGGCCTCGGTCAGGATCTCGCGCACGCGGATGTCCTGGTTGACACCACGTTCCTCACGCGGGTTCCAGTCCTGCGACCGGGTGGCGAAGATCCGGGACTCGCCGCCGAACATCAGGGCCTCGGGCCTGGAGTACATCATGCTGGCGGGATCCTCGAGCACGATGCGTTGCTTGGGCTTGGGATCGCCTTCCTCGAGGGGGAAGACATCCAGGAAGAACATGTAGTTCTTCCAGACCAGCCGCGGCGAGGCCTGGCGCTTGTCCGCGTCCTTGATGTGGACGGTGCGGACGCCTACCTTGATGCGGCCGGTGACCACCAGGGCATCGTCGCCCTTGGGACCGCGCAGATGGACACTGATGCCACTCGCGCGACCTCCCAGGCGAACGTGATGGTACTCACCGATGGGTGAGTCGGTCACGGGCGAGTGCTCGGCCCCCTTGGGGATCTCGATGACACACGGACCCAGATCCGCTGCGTAGAACAGCTCCTGGATCGTGGGGTCGTTGCCTTCCTGCCGGGGTGGCTTCTCGATCGTGGCGATCAGGCCCAGGCCGGAGCCGTCGTTGGTCTTCGCTCGCAGCTGGTTGAGGAAATCCTCCCAGTACGCGAGAGTCTTCAATCCTCCGATCGTACGGACGGTGGGTTCGGGCATCGTTCTTCACCTCATTGTTGACGCGGCCAAGTCGTGGCGACGTACAGGATTTTCGTTCACGTGAACGGTTCCGACGCAGTTGTCAGACGAAGAAAAGTACCACAAAACGGTACTTTTGTCAACCTCTGCACCCAAAAAATAGCAGAAAACTGCTGGTTTTCAGCAATGAACCCTGGGGAAATCTCTTTGTTTACAAATAAAATACCTTGTGTATAATCCGTTTCGAAGTATTCATTTCATTTAATCCTTAGGAGGACTATGGACATCCAAACACTTTTCAAGCTCGAGATCGGTGAAACCGTTCGAGTATCCAACGAACCACTTACGCTCGCTGGACGATCTACAATCACATTCGAAGGCGGCGATGAACTCGTCTGGCTCTTTGACGAAGACGAGCGCATTCTTTCAGTAGCACCAGAAGAGGAAGAGTTGTTCCTTTTTGAAAAACTCGATGAAGATATCGAGCCTGATGAAGAGGGAATCTTCTTTCAGGGAAAAGAATATGAATTTCACTTTAAAGACACTGGTGTTGTCACAGATGTTGAAGGTGACGTCATTGCAGAGCCTGAGGACACATATCTATACATGGACTACGAAGCAAAGAATGGTGACATACTTCGTATTGTAAGTAATGAAAATACAGGAGAAATGGGTGCCTATATCGGGCACACGATTTCAGAAGCCGACCTAAACGAACTCTAGGTTTCAGACAAACTCATTTCTTGCTAAAATAGAGATGGCAAAACGCCGTCTCTATTTTGATATTTTCATGAAAAAAGCAATTACATTCATTGTTCTTGGAGTGGTAGTAGTGCTTTCTCTCACGATTGCTACGTATATCGTGCTCATGCAGCTGGATCCGGATCTTGAGGTGCGTAAAATGATGATTGCCATGTCAGACCTTGAGACTGTAAAGCAGGATTCTGGGTTTAGCTGGACACGAGGAGAAGGGGTTGAGCGTATCAACACAACACTTTTTGCAACCGGACAAATTAGCATTGACGATCAGTTTGATTTAAAGCACGCAACACAGTTTCGAGTCGTGCACATCGGAGCCACGGACGAATACTCAGATCTTTCTGGTGAGCTTAGAACATTGGGCGATGCCAGTTACCTCACATATACACCTCCAGGACCAAATGTAGACGGCATGTCGTTTGATCAGGACCAGACTTGGGTTTCATTTGAGAATGACGAGCTGCTCTCCTGGGGCTCTATTCTCCCTGGACTCGATCTCCCCATTCAGTTTCAAGAAAAAAACTCTTCCTGGACAGCTGAGGGGTACGAGCGCTTAAGATATCTGCTGAAGATTGCCGATATCTTTATTGCAGAGTCAAGCGGCCTTACACAAATCGTGGGAGGGGCCAACACACTCATCATAGACGCAAGACTTGATCCAGATGTTACAGAAACATTTCTGGGCGACATCGTCCGAGCAAAGCAAGGCAGGGACATAAACGAAGAGGAACGTGTGCTTGCGGGTGAGCAGGCCAAGCAGATTTCGCGACTCACATTTAGGTTCTGGATCGGCACACAAGATCATCTGCTTTACAAACTTCAGGCAGCAGGATCATTTTTAGACCCAGACACAAACGATCTCATTCCAGTTGATATTAAAATGGAGTTTGAGGATTTCAACGAGCCGTTTACTGGAAAAGCACCAAACGAACCATTGTTGTTTGAAGACGTGCTCCGCTCAGCCTTTTCCAGTCTTCCAGATTCAAGTGCGCTCACACTCGATGCATCAGACAGAGTGCTTGTAAGCGACGAGATAGCAAAGTTGCCAGTCGAGGAGGTAACAGAATTATCAGACCCTGACGAGGATGGGCTTTCAAACGCTCTCGAGTCATTCTACGGCACCAATCCAAACGATCCTGACACAGACGGTGATGGTGTTACCGATGGTGATGAAGTGCGCAACGGACATAATCCACGAGGAACCGGATCTCTATTTGGGTTCGGACTAGATCGATAGCATGAGTGCAAAGAAACAAAAACGTACCTGGCGCCCCTCACGCAAATCAAACCCAGACACACGGCTGGAAGTTTTGCGTATCGGTGCAATTCTATTTGTTTCCGTGATCGTGCTAAAACTTTTTGTAATCCAGGTGATTCAACACGGTTTCTACGACGCGCTTGCAAGCGGACAACATGAACTTTTTGAAGAGCTGATCCCTGTGCGCGGCACTGTCTACGTTCACGACTACAAAGACGAAACACTGGTCCCAGTCGCAACCAACCAAAAACTCGCATTCATCTATGCAGACCCACGCCTCGTTGATGACCCAGACGACACTGCAGAAGCCCTGGGCGACATCTTTGGTTGGGATGAGGAGCGGATGGAAGCACTCGAGGCTAGATTAGAGCAAGAAGATGATCCATATGAGCCTGTCATGCGAAAAGTCGAGGAAGACACACTCAGCGAAATCCTCGCACTAGAACTACCTGGCATCTTTTACGTACGCGAGTCCTCGCGTCTGTACCCTGAGGCAGAAATGAGCGGACATGTGCTCGGGTTTGTGGGTTCAAATGAAGACGGATCGCTCTCAGGAAAGTATGGAATCGAAGGGTACTTTGATGAGGAGCTTTCCGGAGAAGCAGGATCCCTGCTTTCAGAACGCGACATCGCAGGAAGACTCATTGCTGTGGCAGACCGCGTGTATGAGCCTGCACTAGATGGCGTTGACATTGTTCTCACACTCGACAGGACTGTGCAGTACAAAGCATGCTCACTGCTAAACGAAGCTGTGCAAAAACATGACGCAGACGGAGGAAGCGTGGTGATCGTCGAGCCATCAACAGGGCATATCCTAGGAATGTGCGGCGCGCCAGACTACGATCCAAACGCCTATGGGCAAGTGGATAGCATCAACCAGTTCAACAACCCGGCGATCTTTGAGGCCTACGAGCCAGGATCAATTTTCAAGCCGCTCACCATGGCTGCAGCGCTCGATGTGGAAGCAGTAACACCAACCACAAAGTTTACAGACACAGGATCTGTCATGGTAGACGGTTGGGATTATCCAATCGGAAATGCTGAAAGCAAGGTCTATGGTGAGGTGGACATGACAAAGGTGCTCGAAGACTCAATCAACACAGGAATGATCTTCTCCATGCGTGAAACCGGCATGGATACTTTTGTAGACTATGTAAAGACATTTGGTTTTGGAGAACCAACTGGGATTGAGCTAGATACTGAGTCTATTGGAACTATAGCATCGCTTGATATTGGCTCAGAGATCTACGCGGCAACAGCATCGTTTGGACAGGGAATTACGGTAACACCTCTTCAAATCGCCATGGCGTTTGCAGCAATTGCAAACGGGGGAATTCTAAAGAAACCACTCATCGTAGACGAGATCCACAATCCAGACGGTACGGTTGAAAAACGAACCACTCAAGATCTCGCGCAAGTCATCCAGTCATCAACCTCACGCACACTTGCTGCCATGCTTGTATCAGTAATCGAGCACGGGCACGGATCACGAGCAGGAGTTGAGGGCTACTACATCGCAGGAAAAACAGGTACCGCCCAGGTGGCAAGCTCAGAGAATGCCGGCTACGACGAAGACAACACCATCGGTTCATTTGCCGGGTTCGGTCCAGTAGAAGACCCACGCTTTGCCATGGTTGTACGAATCGACAATCCAAAAGACGTGGTCTGGGCAGAATCCACAGCCGCCCCATTGTTTGGGGAGATTGCCGAGTTTCTGCTACAGTACTTTGAGATCCCTCCCGTACGAACCAGCGAATAGCCCATCTGAGGATTCCCTCTTTACCAAGAGAAGGGAAGATTAGTGCCTTACATGCGACCGTCCCCCTTCTCAAGGGGGTAGAACCGTAATCTCACATGCGACCGTCCCCCTTCTCAAGGGGGACCACAGGGGGTTGCTTTTATGAAGCATTTCAATCCAAAAAACACAAAGCATCTCCGTCAAAAGAATCGATCAGAAATGAATGAACCCGAACATCTTCTCTGGATCCACTTAAGAGGAAGACAACAGCTAGGATTCAAGTTTCGTCGACAGCATGGAATTGGTTCTTACATCGTTGATTTCTACTGCCCCAAAGCAAAGCTCGTAATCGAAGTGGATGGCGATTCTCACTTTGATCCAAAAGGAATGAGACATGACAAGAAGCGAACTGCATATTTAAACAAACAAGACCTGAAGGTCCTGCGATTCACCAACCACGAGGTCCGAGACAAGATCGATGGTGTAATCGAGGAAATACTCAATCATTTACAAGGGGCAACCCCCCTTAATCCCCCCTTGGGAAGGGGGGAGATCTGAGGGTGACAATGAATCATATGAAAGCACTTATCCAGGCACAACTTAAGAAAAAGGCGCAAAAGCTCATTCGTGACCACAAGCCGATCGTTATTGGTGTGACAGGCTCTGTTGGCAAGACATCTGCGCGCAACGTGATCGTGGATGTTCTCAGTCAGAAGTACCGCGTGCGCACAACCATCGACAACTACAACAACGAACTCGGGCTGCCTCTGACAATTCTCGGAGAGAAATCGCCAGGTCGTTCCGTCTTCGGTTGGCTCAAGGTTCTGATGAAAAAGATTGAAGATGTACCAGAAGTCTTTGTGCTCGAGTATGGTGTAGACAGGCCAGGTGACATGAGTTATCTCTGCGATATTGCCCAGCCAGACATTGCTGTATTCACACGCATCTCTCCAGTGCACGCAGAGTACTTCAGATCAGTCGAAGCACTCACAGAAGAAAAAGCCGTGCTCCTCGAACGCACAAAAGAAGGCGGGCTCGTTGTGCTTAACGCAGACGATCCACGCGTACTCGGTGCAGGCAAGCATGCAAGCACAGCTCAGACTACATACGGCTTTGCAGAAACAGCCGACGTACGCGCAACAGACTACAAGCTTGTCACGCGAGAAGACTTCTCGTTCGAGCCAGGCGAGACAGTCTCCCAGGTTCGTTTCAATGCAATATCAGAAAAAGAAAACTTCCCAGTTGAGCTCACAAACCTTCTTGGAAAAACAGCTGTACACGCCGTGCTCCCAGCCATTGCCATCGGACTCCACCTCGGACTCGATCCTGCTATGATCACCAAAGGCCTTGCTCAGGCAACGCTCGAACCAGGTCGCATGAACCCGCTTGCAGGAATCAAAGGATCACTCATCATCGACTCAAGTTACAACGCAGCACCAGCATCCATGGAGGCCGGTCTCAACGTCTTGCACGAGTTCAAGCCAGCAGAGAGTGCAAAGCGAATCGCAGTACTCGGTGTCATGGGCGAGCTTGGTGCAGACTCAGAGCAAGAGCATCGCATGATCGGCCTCAAATGTGCAGAGGTTGGTGTGGACCTGCTCATAACAGTAGGGGAGATGGCGCGCGATATCAGGCGCGGCGCAATCGAAGCAGGAATCCCAGAAGACAAATGCGAGCATTTCGAACACTCAACCGAAGCCGGCCGATGGATGGATTCACACATTAAAAAAGGCGACATCGTACTCGTAAAAGGATCACAATCCTCACGCATGGAAAAAGTCGTCAAAGACATAATGGCAGAGCCACTCAGAGCAAAGGAGCTTCTAGTCAGACAATATGGCAAGTGGATCGAAGATGAGGAGTAGATCGACAAACACAAAAGAAACAAAAAATATCGACACCCGATGTCGATATTTTTGCTCTGCTGAGTAAAAATATGGACACCCGATGTCCATAAGGGGGTTGAATTACTGTTGAACACTGCGATGAAGAGTGTGGAGAACCAGATGTAATCCCACAGCTCCCAGCCTTCGATCACGAACGTGGGCTCGCCTGAGAACCAGATCACCACATCACTGATGGGCTTGTCCAGCTGCGTCCAAGCCAGCACGGCATAGCCAGCATGCATGATGATGAGCAGAAGGTCTGCCCAATTCACACGCTGCAGGTGTAGCGTGCTAAAGAGCACGGCGTTGGAGGCAAAGTGCGTGAGCACTACCGCAGCAAAGCCGTACCGGTAGTACACGAACGCGAGCAGCAGTCCGCCGGCGAACTGAGGAAGCGTGCGCAGCGGGTTGCGATCACGTACATCCTTGTAGTTCGTCAGATGAACCAGGGCGAACAGGACTGTAGAGATGACGAGCATGATGTAGAAGCCCGTCGTCCATCCAAGAGCCTTGGGGATGCCCAACATGGCAGCACGGAAGATCAACTCTTCGAGGAAGACGGTCAAAAACAGCGAGCGGAAGATGTGTTTCCCTTGTAGCTTGTCCTGCGCTTCCTTGCTCTTGTGACTGTTGGTCTGAGACTTTCCACAGACAGCCTTGGCCAGTATGCCCAGTGTGAGCGACACGGGAAGGTCGATGGCTACGATCACCAGCAGGACCGGGATCATTGCCAGGAAGGTGGTACCTTCCGTGGGGACATCGCTCAGGCCGCCCATGAAGAACAACTTGAGCTCATCGAGCACGACGCTGAGGTCTGGGGCAAAGAGCCAAGCCAGAACAGCGATCGTGCCGTAGGTCGCAAGCATCGAGTAGAGGCCAACCAGGCCCTTCACTTCTTTGCTCATTCTCACTCTCCTTGTAGAGGGTACACCTGCGACCATGCAGGCGAACGACAGATAATAGCGAAAAATCAGCTTTTTGTCAAGAGTTTAGCCCAAAAAACCTTGACAAACCCCTGCAAATCAGCAAAACTGTGCATCTTGCATCTATAGCAAGAGAAAAGAAGGAAACGTGTCGCATCAAAGGAAGTTCGGGATTAGTCTCATAGTCATCGGGTGCATCGCCCTGACCAACATGATGCACTACGGTCACGAGGGGAAGCTGGCGGTCAGCCTCGGTCTGCTCGCAGGCATCGCCTGCTACGCACTCCTGAGCGCTTACTCCGCCCTCACTCAAAGGCCCAAGAACACTCCTGGGTGCTGAGCTATGACAAGCGAGTACAGGCTCTGGTTCTGCATCCTGATCTTCGTGGCGAACACGATCGTGTACGCGGTCATGTTCGTGGTCATGGGTGAGACAAAGTTCCTCTGGGCCGCACCGATCGGTGGAATCATGGCAGCCGTGATCACACACGCAAGCCTCGCCGTGATCCCCGTGCACGAAGAAAAAAATACCTCCAAGCGCTAGTCGCAAAAGGAGAACGCGATGGAAATGCTCTTTGCAGGAATCGCCGGGGGCATCATGATCGCGGTGCTCCTGATCTACATCCGCAATGTCTTGTACGCCAACATCGGCATGAACCTGTCGACCTGGCTGATCGCCACGGTCGGACTACTCGTCCAGAACATCACGTACTACCCAACAGTGGATGGGGAGCTTCATCTGCTCTTCGTACCAACCGTCGTCTCTGTCGGCCTGATCATCATCTCGGTGCTGGGTTGGCGCAAGGGCACGTTTGGCAAGGTGGAGTGGTTCGATATCTTCGCCATGGCACTGACAGCGTTCTGCCTGGTCGAGATCGGATTCGACGGATATGCCATCGGCGGACTCTCTGTCAACGTGATCCTCCAAGCCGCGCTCTTCATGTCGTTCATCCCAACGATCCGCGACCTGCGAGCCAAGAAGTTCGAAGATGATCCTTTCCCATGGGGACTGGGAGCGCTCAGCTTCATCTTCCAAGCAATCGCAGTAACGATCTCGGTGGAGGTCCTGGCCGAAGACTGGCCCAGGCTCATCAATCCCATCCTAGTCGGCTTCCCCGGCAACCTACTCGTCTGCTGGGCTGCTTTCACCGGAAAGCGAAAGCCCGCATGACAACGAACCTGAGCTTAGGCTCGGGTTTTCAAATACAAAACCACTGTATAGGGGTCAGGTCTGGATAGTGGATATTTATCAAATAAAAAACCCTCAGCATAAACTGAGGGTTTTTTGGTGACCCCACGGGGAATCCCGCCGCTGGCGGGATTACTGTCGTTCGTTCGGGAATGGATTCATGGTGCATGATCCATTCCGCTCTCTCACTCCAGCATCGAACCCTCGCGCCTCTCATCCGTCGTCAGGTCAAAAGTAAAACCGCTTGGCAATAAGCCAAACGGTTTTACTGGTGACCCCACGGGGAATCGAACCCCGATTTCCAGGATGAGAACCTGGCGTCCTGACCGTTAGACGATGGGGCCGTTTGTTTAACGGCGGAAAAAATATATCACAGATTCATTTCTGGATCAAGTGTTTCCAACCGTCATTCATTGACAAACCCATCCTTTTAAGCAATACTGCTCTCTTGCTCATCAAGGAGGAATGCCATGCCCCCAGGACTCACATGGACCTGTCACATCTGTGGCAGCGAGCGACCGGATGCTTTCATCTCGGTCTACACAACAACCGTGGAGCTTCTCGGAACAGAAGTGCAGCAGAACGTGCGCTACTGCAATGACCAGCCAGAGTGCATCTCCGGTGCACCGCTTCACAACCTCTTTCCCACGAACAAGGAAGAGGATCCCAGCTAGCCCCGTCATAGGCGGGGCTTTTCGATTGAAAATAAAACACCCCACCTAACGGACGAGCAGGATGCTTCATCGCTGGGCGGGGCTGGTGAGGTCGTCAGTTCGAGCTACATCTCGAGAATGCCTCGAATCGCGTTTGGTTCGATCGCGATGCCGTTGGGTGCCACGAAGGCCACTCCACGCACCACGAAGGTGGTGTTGTCTCCTCTCATATTCAGATCGCAGACATCTTCGTTGATGACGAACAGTCGCGTGATCAACCGGAAATTCACTCCGTGACTCTCCAGTTGTTCTTTGAGTGCTTGAATCGCTGCTTTCAGTTTTTCGTCCATGTTTCCTCGGGGGTTGTGACGTAAGCCTGACGAGGAAACCTACATCTAAAAACTGAAATTGTCAAGGATGCTTCTCGATTATTCCTACAAAAACAATCGCACCAGCCTTAGCTCATCATACCGATACTTCTCACCAAGTTGATGGTACACAGCCGTAATCGATGTGCCACCAGACGCTTCAAACGCCTTTGCCATCACATCAAAGTCTTGTTTATTAGGCCTGAGATGCTCAATCTCATCCAACTCCCCAGCATTCACAAGCTTTTCCAAATGTTGAATAATAGTGCCTTTGCTCAGCCTTCGCTCGTCCGCGATCTGCATCAGCGACATCTTCTTCTCAATAAGCATCTTTGTCTCCTCCAGCGTGCTACTAGTCTTAGCTGTCTTTTCGGTTGCGCGGCGACTCTGCACCTTCACTGGCACAGGCTTCTCCTCAAGTTTGTTTTCTCTCGCATGCTCTGCGATACACTCCAAAAATTCTTTTGCATACTCTTCCTGCTTTTGCTTTCCCACACCAAACAGATGAGAAAAAGCTTCCTCGCTAGAAGGGAAGTAGTAAGCCATCTGATGCAGTGTGCGATCACCAAAGATCACAAACGGAGGAACATTCTTCTCATCCGCAATCCGCTTGCGCACTGCGCGCAGCTTCTCAAACGTTGCGACATCATACTCAAGATCAGAGGACGTCTTGCTCGCACGCGTCGGTAGTTTCTCAACCGTCTTTGTCACAGGCAAGTTGATCGCTTCTTTATCCGTCAGCGCCCGTCGCCCTTTTGAGCTCACGCTAAGCGTCGGATACTCTCCCGGACTCAGATCCAAGTACCCACGCTTACGCAGCGCATGTGTATACTCTCGCAGCGCGCCTGTATCAACGTTTCTTGCAATCCCATGCACAGAAAGTTTGTCATGACCGAGCTCAAGCAAGCGCTTCTTCTTTGATCCATGCAGAACATCACAAACATGAGCCGCACCAAAACGCTCTCCCGTTCTGATGATCGCCGAAAGAATCATTTGCGAAATCTCCGTTGCATCCGACTCCTCTGCAGGAGGCAGAGTGCAGTTGTCGCATGCATCACATGATGTCGCTGCGTCCATCTCTCCAAAATAGACAAGCAAGAAGAACCGCCGGCACACCTCGTTCTGGCAGTACTCAACAACATCATCGAGCTTGCGCAGCGCCACCTTGCGCTCGTCCTCATCATCCAGGTGATTGATAAAGTATTCCTGCTTCCGCCGATCGCCATACGAGTAAAACAAGATGCAATCGCTCGGCAGTCCATCTCGCCCTGCGCGCCCAGTCTCTTGATAGTAACTCTCAATCGTCTTTGGAAGATCCATATGCACAACAAGGCGCACATCCGGCTTGTCGATTCCCATACCAAACGCAATCGTCGCAACAATGATCGGAACCTCATCACGAATAAACTGATCCTGCACCCTCACGCGAGCCTTCTTAGGAAGCCCAGCATGATACGCAGCAGCCTTGAGCCCAGCCTTGTTGAGTTTCTTGGCAGTGTCCTCAGTGTTCTTCCGCGAAAAGCAATACACAATAATCGACTCTCCCTTTCGAGACTTGAGAAGCTTTGTCAGCTCATGAAACGTCTCATACTTTGGTTGAACGCTGTAGGTAAGATTCTCACGGTTAAAGCTTGATACAAAAATCTCACCCTTCTTAATCCCAAGCTGGCTCAGGATATCCTCACGCACAATCGGTGTCGCGGTTGCTGTGAGTGCAATGACGGGCGCCTTTGAAACTCTCTGTCGCAAAGAACGCAAATTGCGATAGTCAGGTCGAAAATCATGCCCCCACTCAGAAATACAATGTGCCTCATCGATTGCCAACAAGCTTACTTCAAGATCCTCAAGAAACTCAGAAAACCCATACGAGCTCACACGCTCAGGAGCAAGATAAAGAATCTTAATCTCACCTGAGCGAGACCTCTTCATTACGTCAGCCTGCTCCTTTTGTGAGAGCGAGCTATTGATAAACGCCGCAGAAATTCCGTTCGCCATCAGCGCATCCACCTGGTCTTTCATCAGAGCAATAAGAGGGGAGACAACCAACGTGATTCCAGGAAGCATGAGTGCTGGGAGCTGAAAACAAAGAGACTTACCACCACCAGTTGGCATCAAGACAAAAGAATCTTTTCCAGAGAGCACAGTGTCGATGATTTCTTTTTGCAAAGGACGAAACGAGTCGTACCCAAAATGTGTTTTTAAAAGCTTCTCCATAGCGAATAATTCAGAGCGTAGGTAGCAAAAAAACGGCCCGCGGCCGCGTTCTTTCCACGCAATTTATAAATTGAGTCTAACGCCGAAATCACGTTCTGTCAATCTGGATAACTTTCAGATTTACGAGGAGTTAGACGAGCTGAAGCTTCAAGAGTATTCTATGCAGATATACAAACAAAGATCATAAACACGAAGCTATGAAATTTTGGTTGCTTGCAATAGTGGCTGCATTCATTTTTTTGCCAGGGACAATATTTGCTCAGGTGGAATCATTTAGTGATGGTCCAATCGAGGTTAGGGCATTGGTTGAAGAGGTTGTTGAGGAAAAGCTTGAGCCCAAGGAAGAGGCGTATCAAGTAGTTCAAGTGAAGATCACAACAGAGGGTCGGTATCAAGATGAGTCATTCACTGTTGATAGCAGAGATGGGTATCTGGCGGGTCTGCGTTACGAAGTCGATGAAGGGCAAGAGGTTAAGTTATCAATTATTCCAACAGGAGAATCCAGCCAGCCAACAATTTTGATAATTGATGTGATCAGAATACAAGCGCTTGTCTGGTTAACATTAATATTTATAGCAATAACCCTGGCTGTGGGGCTACTTCGAGGGATTACGTCATTGATTGGTTTGGGGGTGATTACGCTCGTGTTATTTTTCTACATCTTGCCTCAGATTATTCAAGGTCATGATCCGGTGATCACAACGCTTCTTGGATCAGGTGTGATCTTGTTATTCTCCATTTTTGGAACCCATGGATTCAGAAAGTCTTCATGGGCATCATTTCTCGGGACCATCGGAGGACTCGTGATAACGGGTGTGTTGGCAGTTGTGTTTGTAAAAGCAGCAAGTCTAACAGGATTAGCTGGAGAGCAAGCAGCATTGTTGCAATTAAAGACCGGGCTCACGCTTGATTCACAAGGACTGCTCTTGGCCGCCATTATTATTGGCGCTGTTGGTGTATTGGATGATGCTGCTGTTAATCAAACAGAAATAGTGTTTGAGCTTGCTAAGGCAGATCCCACACTAAGCAGAGTTGAAATTTTCCGACGTTCAATGCGAATTGGCCGTCATCACATTGCCTCAATGGTAAACACACTCGTCCTTGCATACGCCGGAGCGAGTCTGCCGCTGCTTCTCTTATTCAGTGTGAGTGACGAGAGTGTTATCGGTCTTCTAAACTCAGAATTCATTGCAGAGGAAATTGTACGAACACTCGTAGGAACAATCGGTCTCATCAGCGCAGTGCCACTAGCAGCATGGTTTGGTGCCGTGTACGCAAAGAAGAAGATCGAGAAGTAGGAGGCTCTCTCACTACATAGAAAGACGACTCTACTTCATACTTAAAAAGAAACACCCCACACAGCAAGTGAGCAGAGTGCTCCGTTGCTGTGAGGGGCTAAGCGAGATCGAACTCCTTGTGAGGTGATCGACTGTTAGTGGTCTGACGCTACATGTTGAGGGTGAGGACCGTTTTGGTGTGGATGACGGTTCCGCCTGGGACAGTGAACGTTCGACCACGAATCGTAATGTTGGATCTGCCGTCTCTCATATCAACAACATCGATTGGTTCGTTGATCTGCAGCCTCGAAGGTTCCAAGTCAAAGTTCACGTTGTGCTGCCCAAGTTCTACGCGCAGAAGAGCAAGTTCTTCTTGTTCCATTTTCGGAACTCCTTGTTGCTTAGCGCGCGCGGCGCCGGAAGGTGGTCATCGCGACCATGTACAGCGTACAGATTACGATGAAGATTGTGTACCCAGACTCGGTCAGGGTCCACTCGCCAAGTGAGAACGGATGCGTGAACGCCAGGATATTGATCGATCCACCAATGAAGAAGATGCGCCACGCAAGGCTACTCTCGTCTTCGGGATGCTTGATCACACCCAGGAACGTGGATGTGCCAGCGATCGCATCAGCCAAGATGAGCAAGGCAAGCGAGATCCTCGGGTCTCCCTCGCGGAAGAAGAAGATCAACGCTGCAACACCCAACGCAAAGCAGATGAGGTCGTACCACTTGACCTTCCAGTTCCCGCACGCGAGAGAGGAAAGAAGCAGTGCGGTGTTGCCGAAGAAGTACATCCCAGACAGGATTGCCGTGAATGGGTTTCCTTCTCGAAGTTGGATGTAGAAGATGCTGCCAGTCAGGAGCATCCACAGGATCCAGGTGACCAGGCGCGGACTTGTCCCACCCTTGAGGCCCAGCGTCGGCCACATCCAAGCTGTGAGAGGATGCGTCTTCGTCCACCCACCCGTGAACTCCACGATGTAGATGGGGTAAGCAAGCGAAGAGATGAGCGCAGCCAATGCACCCATCACCAAACTCCTGTGTTCCAGGAAGAATTGCAAGGTGCCTCCAGTTGTTTGCGGGCCTGCAGAGTAGCAGGCGACGAAGAAAACTACCACGAAAACGCTAGTTTGTCAACGCTAGCGCATTTGTAAAGATCCAGTTATTATATGAGAAAGATATGCCAGGAACAACCAGAAAAAACATCACACCAGGTCTATTCGTGGCCATCGTGCAAAAACAAGACCAGCGCTCAGGCAAACTGACGCAAGGTTTTGTTCAAGACCTCCTCACTAGCAAACCCGTCCACCCCCGCGGAATCAAAGTCCGCCTCGACACCGGCGAGGTCGGTCGCGTGCAACACATCTTAGAACAGTAAGGCTAATCATTTACACAGCAGCGTATGAAAAACTTACTCGCCATTCTCTTGCTCTCAGTTCTCGTCTTTACTGGAGCAGGATGTGCGCAAGACCAAGAGGAGGAAACTCAAGAGCCTCAAGTTGAAGAGACAAGTCTCTATAATGAAGCAGACCTCAACGAAGTCACAGGCTACGAAGCGCACGCTCCAGGTTACTGGACATTCACGATCGTTGTTCCTGGAGAAGGGGAGATCGATTCAAACCTTGCTCTCTTTGATGATGGCACAGCTCAAGGAATCTTTGGAGAAGTGCGAACTCCTGAGCTTGGATCAACTCACGTTAACTACGGAACGGACACTCAGGGCTCATGGGAAATGGTTGATGCTGACACCGTTCGTTTTGCTGGCGGATCAGTTCAGCCGTTTACAGGAAGCTTTACCAGCGAGACAAGCATGAGCGGATCACTCGTCGACACATCTGGCTCAAGCTGGACCTGGACCGCAACCAAAACCGGAGAGATCGACAGACTGCTCGAAATAGCAGGAGAGTGGATGCTAAACTTCACAGTGAACGGTCAGGAGCGATTCGAAGAACTTCGTTGCGCACAAAACGGTCTCTGCGAAGTTGTTTGGGAGAAGTACCCAGGCCAGTACGAAGGTGCTCCAAGTGAGCCTCGTTTCTATACGTACCAGCACCAAGGTGGATACGACTTCCAACTCGAATCAACTGACGGAAGCTTGAGCTTGGACCTCACAGCAGACTGGGAAGACTACTGGGGAGGATGGGAAGCAGAGGGAACGGCAACCAACAATGGAGACGGATCATCAGACAATGCCTCAGGAGTCAAAACAGCAAACTAATCACCTCACAACAAAACACCCCATAAAACGGGTGTTTTTGCTTTAACGTGGGGGATCACAGGGGGTTGCTTTATTGACAAAATAGGGAAAAAAGAGTATTCTCACATCTTCCTTATACAAAACCAAGGCAACTGCGCGCCGCAAAAAAGCGCAGAAACACTCCGTGTTCCCTCATGTGCCCCATGGCGTATCTGAGGTTTTGACAGGGAGTTTTTGTTTAGTGGTAGCTCGTGCTTAATGGAGGCTTTGCACGGGTTGTCACGGGTAGGCATCACGCCTACTACGAACGACCTTCCTTGCGCATGATGCGCTTCCGTTCATCACAAAGGAGAGACATGATGTCTCGCCATGAACTGCTGAGAGTCTGTTTCACCGGACTGCTGATCGCTGTTGGATTGACCGGCTGCGATTTGGGAAAGATCGAGTTCGACACTGGGTTTGAGGAAGACCCGTACAACAAGGTCATCGACGCTGATGGAGACGGTGTGCCCGAGGATCAGGACTGCGACGATCGCGACGCTTCCATCTACCCGGGCGCCGAAGAAGACTGCGACGGCATCGACAACGACTGCGACGGGTACATCGACGAGCATGTCACCCTCACCTGGTACTTCGATGGTGATGGAGACGGCTACGGCGATGATCTCGACGTCATGGAAGCCTGCGGTGAGCCTCACAACTACGTGGCGAGCGGCGGGGACTGCGACGACACCAACCCGGATGCCAACCCTGGCATGACCGAGGTCTGTGACAACGTCGACAACGACTGCGATGGTATCGTGGATCAAGGCCTCAGCCAGACCTGGTACGAAGACGCTGACGGTGATGGATTCGGCAACGAGTTTTCATCCATTGTCTCCTGCTTCGAGCTCGACGGCTACGTCAGCCAGGACACGGACTGCGACGACGCCAACTCCAGCATCCACCCCAATGCGGTGGAGGTCTGCGACGGCATCGACAACGACTGCGACGGCTACACCGATGACGGTGACGGCAACCTGGACATGTCCACTACCATGGAGTGGTACGCTGATCGCGACTCCGACGGCTACGGCGACGAGACCACCACCGAACAGGCCTGCGAAGAGCCCTTCGGGTACGTCGGCAACGACAACGATTGCGACGACTACAACTCGTCCATCAACCCAGGCGAGCGCGAGGACTGCGGTGACCTCATCGACAACGACTGTGATGGCACGGTCGATGACCCCGACACCCTCTACCTCGACGCTGACGGTGACAGCTACGGCGACCCGTCCAGCTCGATCCTCTCGTGTGAAGCCGAGACCGGCTACGTGACCAACGACTCGGATTGCGATGACATGGACTCCAGCGTGAGCCCCGACGGAATCGAAGTCTGCGACTACGCAGACAACGACTGCGACGGCACCACGGATGAGGATGACGCCACAGACGCGGCCACCTGGTTCGAGGATTCGGACTCCGACAGCTACGGCAACCTCTACAGCACGCAGAGCGCTTGCACACAGCCAGCCGGCTACGTGGCAGACGACACCGACTGCGACGACTCGGCAAGCACCACCAACCCTGGTGCGGACGAGTACTGCGACGGCACAGACAACGACTGCGACAGCACCACGGACGAGTCAGATGCCGTGGACGCGGCCACTTGGTACGCCGACACCGACTCCGACAGCTACGGCGACCCGGATGTATCCGCAACCGCCTGCACGGCCCCCAGCGGCTACGTGGTAGACAACACCGACTGCGCCGACTACGACGCCTCCAGCTACCCAGGCGGCACGGAAGTCTGCGACTACGCAGACAACGACTGCAACGGTAGTGTGGACGAAGGTGTGACCAACACGTACTTCGCAGACAGCGACGGCGACAGCTACGGCGACATCGCCAGCTCCACCGACGACTGCACGGCCCCCTCCGGCTACACCACCAACAGCTCGGACTGCGACGATGCCGACGCGGCCACCAACCCGGCGGCCACCGAGGTGTGCGACTACGCAGACAACGACTGCGACGGCTCCACCGACGAGGGTGTCACCAGCACCTTCTACGTGGACAGCGACGGCGACACCTACGGCGATCCGTCCGTCACCGCCGAGGCCTGCTCCGAGATGAGTGGCTACACCAGTGACAACACCGACTGCGACGACACCGACGCATCCATCAGCCCGGCCGGCTACGAGTACGAGTTCGTGCTCGACCCGGACTCCCCGGACTACCTGACCGAGGTCGGGAGCTGCAACGACAGTGTGGATGGCAACTGCGACGGCAACGTCGACTCCGCTGACTGGTACTGCCAGGACGATGACGGCGACGGCTTCGTCAACGCGGTCGATCCCTACCAGATCGACGACAGTGACAGCGATGGCCGCCTGGAAGTCTGCGCCATCACCGAGAACCTCTACGAGCCCAACTGGGCCTACGAGGACGTCTACTACCAGGAGACCACCAACGTCACCAGCCTGAGCTCCGGCCGCACCATGAGCCAGACCAGCATCGACGTCAGTGGCGAGACCGTGAGCGCGCTCTGCTTTGAGCCCACAACCACCGGCCGCATCGACCTGGCCCTGGTCAGCTACATCGGCGCAGATGGCTACAGCTCGGTCGACACCAGCAACTGCTCCGACTGGATGCGTCCCATCGAGGATGTGTGCGATATGTTCTTCGACGGCCACTGCTCCGACCTGGGTGGTGTCTCCGACGGCTGCATCAGCCTGGGCTACGTCGGCCTCGGCTTCTACTACGACGGCTCCGGCGCCGTCTCTCCCGTAAACGAGTAACCCCACACGCAAGGGGTTGACGAGACCAGTCTCTTAATTGAGGCTGGTCTTTCTATTACAAAACCGATGCCTGGTCGCATCGGTTCTTTCTAATCTGAGATTTGAAGTGCCTTACCATTCACGATCCCATCAGCAAGCTTTCTCTGAGCAGACCAAAGGATTCGTTGAAACGTACTTGATGAAGTATGCATCTGCAAAGCAGCATCTGCTTGATCTAGACCTTCATGATATTTAAGACGGAACGCCTCCACCTCTTCATGTGTTAGTTCAACTACATCGAGTTCATTGAGCGGGACACCACGAGGTTTGAAATAAGTGACATGTGGTTCAAAAGCAATCCGTCTTTGGCTTCGTGGTCTCGGCATATTAACTGTTTCCTCGTCTAGGGGTTTGCCGACCAACATTCTGCTGGTGACCGCGACCCTGTCTAGGAACAGCAGGCTTTTGTGGGCCTTTACATGGTCCTTTACCTCGCCCTGTTAATTTACCAGCTCCTTTTGGGCCAGTACCATCTTGATTTGGCATAAAGTTAGGCTTAGTTTCTTATGTTTTGAGTATATACCCAAAATAAACAGACGTCAAGTTTTTTGCTATACTACGATTAATATGGAAAACAATACAAACACGCAAGAAAAGGATAAAACTCTCAACAAGACATTGCTAGTAATAGTGGTGGTTCTCGCTGTAATCCTATCAGCACTTGGTGCATGGGCTTATCTCTCTTACATCGACGACTCTACGCAACAACCTGATAAAACAAACCAAGACATAAACACAAGCGTAATCATCGATGGGGATCAAGTTCCAGAGATTCAGCAAGAACTTACCCCACATGCAATCGACTATGATGAAGAAGATCTCGTTTACACAGGCGATGCTTCAGTCTATATCACGATCTACTCTCACAACGAGGATTCTTGGGAAGCAAAAGTAAACTCACCTGCAAAGTACTACAGCTACCGCGAGGGGCTTATTGAGCGAGCAGAAGTAATTGCAGACTATGGCATCCAGTGGAACTGGCAAACAGATCAGCCTGTTGTAGATGCAATGGCTGAATTCGAGTTTGATGATTTGTTCAAGAGCAAATACACTCTCTCAGGCGACGCAGACAAAAACGTTCTCGAGTACCTTGAAACACTCGGGGTCCACTTTGATCCGCATGCACACACCAACAACTACGCCGACATTGCCTTTATCATGGAAGAGTTTCTCGGGGTAGATGCAACACCAGTTATCGGAGGTCTTACGCATGTTGAATGTGGACATGAACTTTACGGATTCCTTGACTACATGAGCTGGCACGAGCAAGTTGATCTTCAACCAGACGGCTATGTCTATGGCGAGGACTTTCCAGAAGCCAAATGGAAACCAGAGATTCTCTCAGATCCAGGAATGGGCGGTCACTATTTTGACGACTACAGCTCAGGAGCTTGGAAGCCAGGTGACGAAGACGATTTCTACAAACATTATCCAAATAGTGACATTGTCTACATTGGAGAAGGGTATCCGCATGATGTCACAGTGATCGGGGCAGAGCATGCCAGCGGATCAGCAGTGTGGTCACAAGACGGCGCGTACATTCAGGAGTTAGTAAGCAAGATTGAAGACGGTGAGTTTCCGACAGGGCTCAAATCCGGGGAGGAGTTTATGTACACAGCATCGATTCACATGCGCGACACAGATGTTGTGACAGAAGGTGGTGGTGCTGTGAACACCGCAGAAGGAATTGCCACACTACTTGATGAGCTTGAGCCACTGCGCGATGCTGGAAAAATCATTTTTGTAGATTTCCAAGAAGCAGCACGTGTCTGGCAAGACGAGTACAACTCATTTCCTCACTTTGTTAGTCTCGAGACCTTCTCGTTCTACGACGATCTTGGGTCTGAGGCAAGCGACTTCTGTGAGGCAAAGCTAGCTCAAGATGCTGCTCGACCAAAGCGATGATATGGACAACATCAAACACATCCTAGATCTATTCAAGCTTGGAAGCATCAAGCAGGTTAAGGACGTTCCATCTAGTGGGAACGTTCTTTTTGATATCGAAACCGACCAGGGACGGTATTTTCTCAGGTTCAATCCATCAGGTGGGCCACGTCACAGAACAAAGGAAGAGATTCATGCAGAGATAGAGGTGCTTGATCTACTCAAAGAAAAGGGGATTCCGGTTGAATCCGCAATGGAGTGCAGTCAAGGAAATCGTGTGTTTGAGCACGAAGATGCGTTTGGGTATCTGCGCAAGCATATCAAGGGTGAATACAAAAATGATCCAAGCGCAGATGAAGTAAAAAAGGTAGGGGAGCTGCTCGGAAAGATCCACACAGCCACCCAGGATTACCAAACAACCCATGAGCGCACACATCGCTGGGATCTAGAAAACGCAAAGCATTTTCTCAAAGAAAAAACCGAGCTTATTCCGCTCGGTGTGAGAGCTCGGATCGAAAAGGAGTTCGGTGAGATGCGATTCGGTGAAGATTTGCCAAGCGGAATGCTGCACGAAGACCTCGGTAAACGTCACGTGCTATGGGACCAGGGCGAGATCGTCGGCGTCATCGACTTTGATCGCATGTACCACGGCCCACTCGTACTCGATGTCGGACAAGCTGTTCGAGGATGGTGTTTTGATGAAGACTGGGAGGAATTAAGCGAAGAAAAGTTCGAAGCATTCCTCAATGGCTACGAGTCAGTGCGAAAGCTCACGCACGAGGAAAAAGATGTGCTCTTTGACGCACTCCGCTTTGCCTTGCTCGAGCGCGCCATGTCGTTTATTGTGCGGTTCGCAGAGATGACACAGGATCCAGAGGATAAAAAGTTCGCCTACGACACAATGAATCTCGTTGGGAAAAAGAAAAGCACCTGATCTCTCAGGCGCTGCGTAGCGAATCATCAAAGTATTGCAGAAGGGGCTCGTTGAACACGGGGCCTCTTTTTGAATACTCAGCGTCTACGAATACAGTGTGTGCTCCTTTGACGCTCAGGATGACGCGGTCGTTCTCCTCGATGGGGCGCTGTGAGAGCTGTTTGTAGATCACACGCGTGATCCCCAGGAGGTTGCGCGGGTCATAGCATCTATGTGTTCCCTGAAAGCCTCTCTCAGGCTGCCAGTCAAACACGCCATGCTTGAACCACTGCCACCCCCGACCAAGCCAGAACCTCAGGTGCGTGATCGGATCAGCACACACATAGAAGATGAGGTCGTAGGTCTTCAGTGGAAGCAGAGGTCGATGTCCAAGTGCGTTCACATCCTCGATCACAAAGATTGCAGACTCTGAGAACCAGCTCTCAGACGAGATCTCCACCAGGTCTGTGTCTTGCGGGTTCCGATCGCTCGCAAACCCATCAGCATCAGCCTGCACGACTGTGAAGCGATAGGCTCTGAGGGTCTTGACCAGAAATCGCCGAAACGAGCTCTTGCCAACATTCCCAATGCCAGTGATCAGTACGATCAAAGGTCACCTCCAAAGAAAAAAGGACAGGCTATGATGATAGTCGATTTTAACCCTCGAGTCAATCCAAAAGGAAAACTCAGCCGTGTGGCTGAGTTCGTGACGTTACGCTCCAAGGGTGAAACCCTCGGAAGCGAAATTTGAGGCGATCACATCAATCAGTTGGAGAACCGACAGAAGTGAATCCTCGAGCTGGCCCGCAAGGAGCGGGAAGAAGAGTTGAAGGACCAGCAAGGTCATCACGAGCAGGAATAGGCTTCGCATATGGATCGTTTGGTTAGATCCAAGGGCCGCGGAGCTCGACTAAGCTCTGAGTTGGATGACATTGCGTAGTCACCTCATCCCTTGAGTCAACCAGCCGATCTTCAGCGCGTTGATTCAAGGGACAAAGAGCACACATCACTTACGGGGACATCCGATCATAGCAAGAAAATCACCGTTTGTCAAGGCTAAACGTGTCAGATTGTGACAAATAGAAAGACCCTGCACCATTACAGTGCAGGGTCTCGTGCGTAGCGTGTCAGGACCGAGGTGTTACTCCTCGCGTACCGTTTCGAGCTGAGCCCTGGGTGGACTCCACTGACCGCGGAGCCAGTCGAACAATTGTCCGTGGTTGAATGCCACAGTCAGTTCGTCCACGACATTCATGAGGTGGCTGCCAAGGAGCAAGCTCCTCGGAAAGCAGTTCGTGCATGGAGTGTTGAGAACCCTCCGAGTGCGCCAGTAGGGCTGCTCGACCGCGTTGAACCCGCTCAGCTTGGTCTTGTTCGTGCGAAGGAACGTGACCGTGTCTGCAACCAGCTCGTTGAAGAGCGGGAACACACCCGTGTCACTGTAGCGTCCCAGGACGAAGAAGACGTTGAGCTCCTTGCGGAAGCCCAACAGGTAGGGATCGAGCGAACGAATCCACTCCAAATCCTCCCAGTCCATCCCAGCCACATCGTGGTACGGAGTCGCGATGACCACGTAGTCGAAGTGCTGACGTGCCACTCGCATGGTACGCAGGATGTGGGGAGGGATCATGTCTCCCTTGTACTGCGAGAGGGTTCGCACGCGGCGGTTGAACATCTGGAACACATGTGGCCACTGGATGCTCTGAGGGAACATTTCACAGAACCACTTCACTGCAGGATGGACGCTGGGGTCTTGATCCTGCCAGGTTTTCTGGGTGGCCTGCGAACTCCAACTGGAAGCTTTCGAGCTCGTCGGACCAGCGATCAGCTTGCGTCCCTCGATCTCGTGCAGGCCTTCGACTGCGAAGTACCAGACCGGGCAGGCCATGAACAGGTCCGGCAGGCGTTCCATCGGAACGATCGTGCTCGGGCGCAGCAGATCGTGCTCGAGCATGAAGCCCGTGCACTCTTCAGCTGCAGCCACAGCCAGCTCCTTGTTGCGGGAGCCCTCGGTCTGTTCCAGCAGCTTGACGATCGTCCCCAGCATGGCCGGGGAGAACTTGGTGCCAGGACGCAGGAAACCCTGCTCGATCATCCAGTTCAGCAGCCGCCTGGTCTGCTTGAACGACGCGTACTGTTCCACAAGCTCGTCCGCCTGTTGATCCAGGCTGAGCTCGCGGTACTCGGTCGCCGTCTGCACGACCAACTGGTCCAGCGCGTCGGTGTTGAAGCCAACCACGCTAAAGTCCATGTTGATCGCGCTCAGGCTCGGGTACAGGTCGTACAGGTACCGCGCGAGCATCTGCTCGATCTCTGCCTGATCACCCAGGATGTTGAACCCCTGGCTCTCACGAGGAATGCCAGGGAGCGGGTTGTTCGCCTTGGCTTGATCGACGGTCTCCGGGTCCACCGCCTTCATGTGGCTGTGGGGGTGGGGGTGGTCGTCGTCTCGAACCAGGTCCGTGCCAGGCTTCGTGATCAGGGTCCAATGGAACCCGTCCATGACCGGACCGTTTGCAGGCACAAGTGCCGTGTCGGTTATTTCCGTGGCGTTCACAGCCTTGAAGTGGTACGGGCCCTTCTTGGGGTTGGGGCGCGCTTGGAAGCGCACCGTCATTCCCGCGCGAAGCGGCGTATCGCACTCGGACTGGGGGATGAAGATGTCGTACGTAGTGTCGAGCGTGTGAGGCTCGCCATTTACGCGACGTACACTGTCGATGCCGATGAAGCCGAATCCGTTCGGCACATCCATCACGACACCTTGCAGAACTTCATGTTCTGATTCCATTCTTCACACATCATTCGGACAAAGGGCATCATAACTTTAAAAGAGCTGTCCGCTCTCCTCCAAAGTTCCCATTCGCAGGACATTCCCACGTGCAGGAGGCTGGAGAAGAGAGGATAGGGATATTATCAAAAAACAGGCTCTTTGTCAACCATTCAATTGAAAAACCCGGTCCGAAAACCGAGTTCGTTAGCTTCCGCAGTCTTGCGAAAGATTTGTGTCGCCAGAGCCTTGCGTAGAGCCTGACGGTCTTAGGATCTTGATCGTGCATAGCTTCTCGCCACTGAGCCGATGGCAGCACACCAGGAAGGGGTACTCCTGCTCGCGCTGGTCCTTTGCACGGACAGTGTAGCCATTGATGTGAACCTTGCTGCAGCCGACCTGTCTGAGCTCGTCTAGCTCCCAAGTCGCACGAACCTCGCCTTCGATGTAGCCAGCCGCGTGCACGGTGTCCAGAGCATCTTGCTCAGTGATCTTGCGGGTGAGGTCAGGATTCTTGGCACGTTCATTCATGGCCATCATGCTGGGGACAGCAATCGCAGCCAGGATGCCGATGAGCGCAATGACGACCATCAGCTCGATCAGCGTGAAGCCGTTGACGGTTCTCATTGGTCGATCTCCGAGGTTTCTCCAGTCTGATCAGGCGCGCTTGCGCCAAACCACTGGTTGTTGATGTGGCGCGCAACAAACAAAACGATGAAAAGCGCAGCAATCAAAAGCGCGATAACAACCTCACCTCGTCCAAAACCTCTCAGGAATCTCATCCGAGTCCCTCCTTTCTCCAGGCCTGACATTAAGCAGAAAACAGTAGATTGTCAACCACAGACGAACCACTTAAGGGCCGATCGTGCCTTAAGCGACCCTTCTCTTGTCTTGAAATAAGAAAACCCCATCCGAAGACGGGGAGTCGCTCTCATGCCTCATCTCTCGAAAAGGATGATGCATGCCTTGTGTGCGCATGTGCTTCGACAGCAAACCAGGAAGTGGCGCTGCTTCTCGTTCTGATCCATGGCCGAGACATTGTATGCACGCTTGTCATGCCGCGCGCAATCGGTTTCGCTCAGGTCCTCGCCCCAGTCCTTGGTGATGACTGGTGAGACAAACCCAGCGTTCTCCATGGTGATGAGCGCGTCACCTGCCGTAGGAGACCTGTCGTCCATGCTCAGGCCGTGGTTCTCGTTCTTGGGTCGATTCTTCATGTCGATCATGTTCGGGATAGCGATCGCGGCCAATATCCCAATGACTGCAGCCACGATCATCAGCTCGACCAGAGTGAAGCCCTTTTGTCTCTTGTCCATGGCCCCTCCTTAGGGTCAGAAGCAAGAGAAGAGATTAGTCGAAAAACAGAGGTTTGTCAACCAATAAGAAAACCCCACCTTGCGGCAGGGTCGTGACTACGGCGCGTGCAGCTCGTAGTCATTTGTGAGGCGAGTGGTCTGCTCCGGGCTGAAGTGCTCGTGCAGCACAACAGTGAAAGCCAGATACGCTTCGGTCAGAAGCCACCCAACCAGGGTGATTGCGATTACGCTGAGCAGGAGCTCGAGCGCGGTCATTCCTCGAGTTCCATGGCTCATGTGTTCCTCCTTGGGACCACATTATCGCCACACCAAGAGGAGCCTGTCAAACCCTCATCGAGACACTCATGCTCGTATCCAGATTTACCCGGATGATCTCCTGCACGATCGGCTCGATCTCTGGAAGAACATGAAAGCCCCTGGGAGGGAAGGTGCCTCCGCGCTCGGTCGTGATGATCGGCCTGATCCTCTCAAGGAACAGGAGATGCTCAGGAGTGCAGACGATCTCATTGCCAAGCGGGTCTGCAAGAACCCCCTTGCGAGGAACAAAGTGATCAGAGCGCTCAGTGTCCCAGAACAAGATGTCCCAGTGAATACCGTCGACCATCACCTTGGGTGCTATGCCAGCAAACTTCATGCCAACAAAGCGAGCCAGGAACGAAGCCTTAGAGTGTCCCTGTGTGGCCTCAGTGAACGCATGGATACCTGCAGAGCGCAGGAAGTCCATGCGCGCCATAACAAGAGCCTTGATCCCACCCCTGAACCGACGATCAGGATCCGACATCAAGCGCCCAAGCTCCCACAATCCACTCTCGAGCTGGATCAGAGCCACATGCGCACAGATGCGAAGATTAGAATCCGCCAGCACCCACGAGAACGCGCTGCCATCCTGCCATCCTGGGAGGATCTTGCTGCGCCAGGCCTGGGCAAAGTTCAGCTCAGAGTGGGGGAACATGGTTTGTCCGGTCTGGCTGTTCGTCCAGACCTTCTGGGTCAGATTCGAGAGCTGGATATCCCAGTCAGGAATCAGAAAAGGAATGCGATCCGACATGACGATCTGAAAGCTCATGACTCTCTCCTTTGTAAACAAAACAACCGGCGTTTCCGCCGGCGTTTGCTCTTGGTTTGGTTACACGAATGAACCTAACTCAAATGACGCACAGCGGATCGCAGTGCGTAGTAATATGAGTTTTGAAGTTGATTCATCATGTATCCCCATACTGACACTCAGAACTTAACATGTCAAACCTTTCCCCATGTTGTCATCTCGACCGAGTGGAGCTTGCGACCGAGTGGAGAGATCTCGCATGTTCGAGATCTCTCGGCTTCGCTCGAGATGACAACAGAGAGGGGAGGAGGTGGCGGCGGGATTGATCGAGGTGACAATAGGGGAGGAGCGATCTTGTTTGGGGTAATAATGGTGGGGAAATTTTGTTTCTGATATAATAAATCAGAATTATGCTGGAGGAATTGTTTTTTGAAATAGGAATCGTCCTCATCATCGCCGCTGCAATATCGATGCTGGTTTATCGTTTCAAGCAACCAATCATCATTGCGTACATCCTTACGGGTGTCATTGTCGGCCCAGGTCTCTTGGCTCTTACAAACAGCCATGGGGTTTTTGACGTCATGTCCGAACTCGGAGTGGCGTTTTTGTTGTTTACGGTGGGTCTTGGTCTGGACTGGCGCAATGCAAAAGACGTTGGAGGGATCGCGGCTGTCACCGGTGTTGGACAAGTTCTGTTTTCAGGTGGAATCGGTTGGGTTGTTGGTATTGCCCTTGGCTTAGATCCAATCACAAGCCTTTACCTTGCCATTGCATTTGCATTCTCAAGCACAATTGTGATCGTAAAGCTCCTCATGGACAAAGAGGACCTTGATTCTCTCTACGGTCGTATCAGTGTTGGGTTCCTGCTTGTTCAAGACTTTATTGCCATGATTATCTTGCTTGGCCTGGGAGCATTCACAAGCGGAGCTTCTCTTGAACAAGTCGTTGTCCTCACTCTGCTCAAGGCGTTTATTCTGGTGCCGGTGCTCTGGATTATTTCTGTAAAGATCGTGCCAAAGGTGCTTTCGTATGTAGCAAAGTCACAAGAACTTTTGTTTATCTTTTCGATAGCATGGTGCTTTTTGATCGCAGGTGTTCTTGTTCTTCTTGGATTTGGAATGGAACTCGGAGCCCTTATTGCAGGTATCACGCTCTCAAGCACAATGTACTACCGCGAGATCAACGCGCGCATTCGTCCGCTCCGCGACTTCTTCCTCATCATGTTCTTTATTGTGCTTGGAACTCGACTTGGAATCGACTCTATTACTTCACTGCTCGTACCAACCCTCATCTTTAGCGCCGTCATCCTTATATCAAAGCCATTTATTGTGATGGTGATCATGCGCGCACTCGGATATCACCCGCGAACAGGATTCCTTTCAGGAACATCCATGGCGCAGATCTCGGAGTTCTCCTTTATCGTAATCGCAGCTGGAATCAGCATCGGACACCTGGACGAGAGTGTACTTGCACTTGCAACCGCAATCGGAATCGTAACAATTGCCGTAAGTTCATTCTTTATCGAGCACAACGAGCTCTTCTACGAAAAAATCAAATGGTTTATGCGTCCGTTTGAGCCAAACAAGACCCTCGATATCGAGCAGCTCAAGAATCACAAACCAACAGACGTACTCATGATCGGCTACCATCGATCAGGTGCCATGCTTCTGCCAACAATTCAAAAACTTCGCCGCTCTTACACTGTTGTCGACTTTGACCCCACTGTTATTCGCTCACTGGCAGAGGAGGGGATCCCAGCCATTTACGGAGATGCTGGCGATGAAAACTTCCTTGATGAAGTAAAAGCAGACCGTGCAAGACTCATTGTCTCAACCGTGCCAGATGTGGTAATCAGCACAGCCCTTCTTACATTCCTCAAATCAAGGCACTATCAAGGGGTGGTAGTTGTGTCTGTGCACAAGCGAAGCGATGCAGAACAATGCTACAAACTCGGAGCAACGTATGTGATCGTGCCAAGCGTTCTCAGTGGTGAAAAGTTCTCGGAAATCCTGTCTGAGAAAAAGACTGCAAAGAAATCCTGGGGAGCACTTCAAAAAGCCATTCTCAGTAGCAAGTAAAAACTCTGTCACAACGGCAGGGTTTTTTGATATACTAGACGCATGTCTAAATGCGCACTCATTAGCAATCCAGAAGAACAGTTGTTTGCATTGGCCCAAAGCAATGATGGGTCAATGGGTTTTTTTGCTTCCTGCATAGCTGTCAAGACACTAGAGAAGCGTCTTGGCAGTGCGCTGCAAAACCAAGTAGACAACTTGGGATCAACCAGGATCCAAGGGGACAAGCAACACGCACGAATCGATTCACACATCAGAGCAACAATCAACTCTGCATTTCAAGAGCTTTCAGACCACATCTCTCTGCAAACTAAGCTAAACGGCAGCAAGCTTGATTCGCCAGTAACGTCTGTATTTGCAAAAGTAATCAACGCCGCAGAAAACAGCAAGCATGCGTACATTGGCTCAATCGGAGATTCACGTGTATACATTCATCGAGCAGGGACACTGTATCAACTCACGCAAGATCACACTGAATTGTTTGCACATGTTCTTGGTGGACAGATGTCACAAGAAGAATTCGAGGCCATTGATCAGGTTGTGGATCCTCACAAGCTTACTCGTAACCAAAAACATTTCTTCTCTTTGCGTGATCGGGTTTATGGAATCGGGGCAGGGGAGGATGTCCAAGCTTACTTGTATGTTTATGAAGTGGCACCTGGAGATCGAATCGTCTTGGTAAACAATGGGGTTCACAAAAATCTTCTCAGAGCAGAGATTCAAGCAGCTCTAAATCAAGGTAGAGACGATGATCAGGCCATGGGAACAATCTCACAAATGGTTGAAGAGCAGATTCAGTCATCTATGCCTCGCGGAAGAACAACAAACGCAAATGCAACCTTAATAGTGCATACAGTCACTGATCAAAAAACGCCTGTTAAGGAAAAACCAGAAACATCAGATGATCTGCAAAAGAAGCTATCTGATTACAAAAGGCAAGAACTAGAATACAGGATGCAAGTCCATCATATGGAGCAGGAATTGCAAAACCCAAGGCACGATGCAGCGCTCAGATCCATGAAGCGAGAACAGCTCAATAAGTGCAAAAAAGCGACAATGGACTACCGTGAGAAAATTGCTCAGTGTGAAAACCTGTTAAACGCTCTTGTTTAGCACAAAAACAACGTATTGACAGATATAATTAGCACTCTATAATAGGGAGTGCTAATTTGTTTTGTATGCTGAGCCCACGAACAGAACTCATTTTAAAGCTCGTAATCGAGGATTACACCAAGACGGCCGAGCCGGTTGGTTCAAAGTATTTGGGCGACAACTACAAAATCGGTTTCTCACCAGCCACGATCAGAAACGAGATGGCTTGGCTGGAAAAAGAAGGATACCTGCGAGCACCGCATACTTCAGCCGGACGTGTGCCAACAGAAAAAGCCTACGAGTACTACCTCAAGCACCTTCGCAACAAACGGTTCGTGCTTAAAGGAAGTCCCATGGCAAACGTTCCGCAAAAAGTTGAGGACCGCAAGACCACTATCAAGAACGTAGCGCGTAGACTCTCAGAGGTCTCAGGCGAAACTGCAATCATCGCATTTGACCAGCGCTGAAGTTACTACGTCGGCATCTCAAACCTCTTTCAAAAACCAGACTTTCGAGAACTCGCACGCATGCACGCGCTTTCTGAAATGATCGACCAGTTCGACGAAGTCATTCGCAAGATCTACAACACCATCCCAGACGAGCCACAGATCCTCATCGGATCAAGTAACCCGTTTGGAAGTCAGATGGCCGCAATCGTCACCAAGTACGAACTCAAAGGACAAGATCACGGAATCGTCGGGGTCGTCGGGCCTCAGCGTATGGACTATGACAAAAATCTCGCGCTTGTAATGCGCGCAAAAGAACTTATCAGCGAACTCTATGGCTAAGGAAAAAAAGAAAACAAAAAAAGAGAAGCCAACGCCAAAGGAATGCGAAAAGTGTAAAGAGCACCTCGACGGATGGAAACGCGCCATGGCTGACTACGACAATCTTAAAAAGGATCTCATCAAAGAACGTGAGCAGATTAGAAAGCATGTAAAAGAAGACATGGCTTACGAGATCATCACAGTGCTCGACAACTTTGATCAAGCTGTAAAGTTTGTCCCAGAGAACCTCGAGCCTGACGTAAAGAACTGGATCACAGGCATTACTCATGTGCGTGGTCAATTCGAGAGCATTCTCACATCACAGGGCCTAGAAATCTCAGGAGCCATTGGTGAGCAGTTTGATCCAAATCTCCATGAGGCTGTGGGAGAACGAACTGAGAAAGACAAACTCGATCAAGAAATTTTAGAGATTCAGCTCCGCGGATGGAAACTAGGCGACAAGATCATCCGCCCAACAAAAGTGATCATCAATCAAATCAAATAGCTGAGAACCTCACTCTCACTTGTTGTCATCTCGAACGTCGGCAGGAAGGTGAAAGCCTGGTAGCCGCTGGCTTTAGCCAGCGTTCGAACGCAAGCTGAAGCTTGCGGCTACCACGTATACGGAACCTCTCGACTCGCTACGCTCGCTCGAGATGACAAAGAGTGATGATAAAAAGACTCAGTCGAAATTACAATAAATAAGAAGACACAGATTCAATATGGCAAAAATTCTAGGAATCGACCTTGGTACAACAAACTCCTGCATGACCATCATCGAAGGTGGTCAGCCAAAGGTCCTTGAAAACAAAGAAGGAGCACGTACAACCCCATCGGTTGTTGCTGTTTCAAAAAGCGGAGAGCGCATCGTTGGGCTTGCTGCAAAGCGCCAGTCCATCACAAACCCAAAAGACACACTCTTTTCTATCAAGCGTCTTATCGGACGACATTGGAACGATAAAGAAGTAAAGCACGACAAAAACGTCATGCCCTACGAGATCGTTCAGCGCGGCGAGGGTGTGGCCATCAAGATGCAAGGCAAGGAATACACACCAGAAGAAGTGTCTGCAATGATCTTGCAAAAGCTCAAGGCAGATGCTGAAGAACGCATTGGTGAAAAGATCGAAGAAGCTGTGATCACTGTCCCAGCGTACTTTGACGACTCACAGCGAGCCGCAACAAAAGTTGCTGGTGAGATCGCAGGACTCAAAGTCCGTCGCGTGATCAACGAGCCAACCGCAGCTGCACTTGCATACGGTTTTGACAAAAAGAAAGGTCAGCAGATCGTCGTGTACGATCTAGGTGGTGGAACCTTCGATGTGTCCGTTCTCGACGTAGCAGAAGACACAGTTGAGGTGAAGTCTACAAACGGAGACACTCACCTTGGTGGAGACGACTTTGATCGCGTAATCATCGACTGGATCTTAGCTGAGTTTAAGAAAACAGAAGGCGTGGATCTACAAAAGGACCCGCTCGCACTCCAGCGCATCAAAGACGCAGCAGAAAAAGCAAAGATTGAGCTCTCAACTGCTCAGCAAACAGAAATCAACCAGCCTTTCATTACATCAGACGAAAACGGTCCAAAGCATCTTGTGATTACAATGACTCGCTCAAAGCTCGAAGAACTTTGTGGTGAGCTCGTACAAAAAACCCTCGAACCAGTGAAGGCTGCTCTTAAAGATGCAGGATTCGCAAAGGGAGACATCGAAGAAGTAATCATGGTGGGTGGAATGACCCGCATGCCAATCGTACAAAAGGCCGTTGAAGAGTTCTTTGGCAAAAAGCCAAACGTAAGCATGAATCCAGATGAAGTAGTTGCACTCGGTGCCGCTGTCCAGGCTGGTGTGTTCCAAGGAGACGTAAAAGACGTGCTTCTACTCGACGTCACTCCACTCTCAGTTGGAATCGAAACTCTCGGTGGTGTGATGACAAAGCTCATCGAGCGAAACACAACCATTCCATCATCAAAGTCACAAACCTTCTCAACCGCTGCTGACAACCAAACAACTGTAGAAATCCACGTCCTCCAAGGAGAGCGCGAAATGTCAGACGGCAATAAGACTCTCGGACGATTCATCCTCTCAGGTCTCCCAATGGCCCCACGAGGCGTCCCGCAAGTAGAAGTAAAGTTCGACATCGACGCAAACGGAATCCTAAACGTATCTGCAACTGACAAAGCAAGCGGAAAGAGCCAGAATATCACTATCCAAGGCTCAACCGGACTCTCAGACGAAGAAGTAGACCGCATGAAGAAAGAAGCTGAGTCTCACGCAGAAGAAGACGCAAAGCGAAAAGAACAAGTCGAGCACCAGAACCTAGCAAACACAATGATCCACACCTCAGAAAAAATGCTCAAAGACGCCGGAGACAAAATCACCGACCAAGAGCGTAAGGAAGTGGAAGAAAAGATCGAAGCCCTTAAGGCGGTAAAAGACAGCGACGACCACGAAGCCATCAAAAAGGCTGCTGACGAGCTGACCGAGTCTGCTCAAAAGGTTGGTGCAAAGATGTACCAAGCAGAGCAAGCCGCAGGCGCAGAAGGCGCAGCGGGATCTGAGGAAGCAAAGAAGGACGACGAGCCGATTGATGCGGAGTTCAAGGAAAAGGAAGAGAAGAAGGAAGACGACAAGAAGTCGGAATAAATAAGACAAAACGCGGTTGGTCACTGAAAAGGTGATCAACCGCATTGTCATTTCTACAACATTTAAGTGATAGACACTATGCCTAACTTCGAATCATTCAACATCTCCCAAGTTGCCTTCTGGGAAAAGGACGGCAAGGTACTCATTCTCGAGGAAACCATCCACCCAGGCAAGTGGCTCATCCCAGGCGGTCGCATCGATCAGGGTGAAGAGGCAGACATCGCCTTTGCTCGCGAGCTTAAAGAAGAAATCGGCATCGAGAAGTTTGAGGCTGGCGAGCTCATCGACACAACAGTGTGGTATGCGGGTCCAGAGAAAGTGCCTGTATGCTCAATCATGCGAGCAATCTCAAGCGATGAGGAAGAGGTGATACTCTCAGACGAGCACCTACAACATAAATGGATCTCAGAAGACGAGATCAATGACTACGAGTTCGTCTGGCCACACGCACGCGAGATCCTCAAAAAGGGATTTGAGAAATAATAAAACCGGTAGCCGCAGGCTTCAGCCTGCGTTCGAACACAAGCTAAAGCTTGCGACTACCGCTTCTTGGAATCAAAAAACAGGCACTAGGCCCGTTTAATCTCTACGCAATCTTGAGAACAACCTTCATCTGCTCTACATCCGCCTCGATCCGCTTGATTCTCTCGAGAGTAAACAGTCATTCCTGATCAAGGCGCTGAAGAATAACACCTTGTGCATCAAGGGCAGTTGTCAGCCTGTCTTCAACAGCTGCCAATTCTTCCTTCGTTGTCATGTTAGTTTCCATGCGATCAATCTTCTGATCCATCTCCACCAGTTTATTGATAATTTTGTCTTCCATTTCCATACATCCCAAATATACCAGATCCAGTACAAAAGAAACACCCGCCAGACAGCAGAACTACCCGAGGGAGTTTCTCGCTGTTAAGCGGGTTCGTCTGAAGGAACTGGAATGCCCAGTTCTTGCAGGAGCTCCTTGTTGTGCTCTGACAGAGGCTCTGGCTCTTTCTTCTCCTGATGGAAATTAACGAAGTCCAGCAGGAGACAGATCGGAAGACCGACGAGCCACACTGGGTTGGTGTACTCGCGGAACTGCAGGTTGAGCACCCACAGGGTTGTGAATGGAGTGAAGATCACTCCGACAAGCGGCCAGTACCAGGTCCCAAACGCTTTTGAGAACGCGTCCGAGAAGATCCAGATGTTGATCAGGAAGAAGACGGCAATCCATCTTCTGTGCAAGGACATAATGAAGTGCGTCATGGGAGATGTCTCCTCCATAAGAAGTCTTGCTAAGAGCACCAGAACAGGTGCTCAAAAGACATGATAACCTACAACAAAAACCCAACTTTGTCAACCCCGTCATACGAGACACACCTATGAGTAAGGACTACTACAAAATATTAGGAATCGATAAAAGCGCTTCTCAAGATGAGATAAAGCGTGCTTTTAGGAAACTTGCTCACCAGCATCACCCTGATAAGGACGGGGGAGACGAGGCTAAGTTTAAAGAAGCTAACGAGGCTTATCAGATTCTAAAAGACGAGAAGAAACGTCAGCAGTACGATCAGTTTGGCTCTGCGGCTTTTGATGGTAATGGTGGCGGTGGATTCGGTGGAGGCCAGGGCTTTGGGGGATTCGACTTTTCAGGTTTTCAAGGCGGAGACTTTGGCGATATCTTTGGAGACATGTTTGGTGGAAGTTCACGACGATCTCGAGAACGCCGCGGCCAAGACATTCAGGTTGACATCGACCTCGATTTTTCAGAAGCCGTATTCGGAATAGAAAAGGAAATCTCTCTTACAAAAACAACCTCCTGCGAGCGTTGCTCAGGTAATGGTGCAGAGCCTGGAACAGATCTTGAGACTTGCGACGAATGTAAAGGACACGGGGTCGTCATGCGAGCGCACAGAACCATCATTGGTACTGTTCAGAGCAAGGTGACTTGCGAGAAATGCCAAGGTTCAGGTGAGACACCAAAGAAATCTTGCACAACCTGTCACGGCGGCGGAGTCCAGAAAAAGAAACAGACCAGCACTGTCAACATTCCAGCAGGAGTCGATGAAGGAAACACGCTTCGCATCAGAGGCGAAGGTGAGGCCATCAAAGGAGGTAAGCCAGGTGATCTATTCGTGCGCATCTTTGTAAATCAAGACAAGCGTTTCGAGCGCGACGGATTCGACATCCACTCAGACGCAACAATTGGATTCACACAAGCCGCTCTGGGTACTAAGATCGATGTAGAAACAGTAGACGGCAAAGTAGAGCTCGACATCCCAAGCGGTACTCAGTCAGGAAGCGTCTTCCGCCTCCGCAGCAAAGGCGTGCCAAACCGCCGAGGCCGAGGAGATCACTACGTTACTGTAAACATCAACACACCGAAGAAACTCTCCCGAAAACAAAAAAAGCTCCTCGAGGAGCTGGATTTGAATGAATAGCATGTTCACAGAACTAATCTTTTCATAAAGGTTGTCATCTCGAGCGGACCCCGCCAACGGCGGGGGAAGTCGAGAGATCTCGTATGCTTGAAAAATCATACTCTGTCTACATAATGACAAACCCTTCACATTATCAATCGAGAGAATCCGGAGTGGAAAGAACTAAGTCAAAATTGATCAAATATTCGAGATCTCTCCACTCGTCAACAAAGACTCCTCAGTCGAGATGACAATGATATGTTTATAGTTAAAACCACAAAAGAATCAGCGCGACGCGGAAAACTCACTCTTCCACACGGAAGCATCGAGACTCCGTTCTTCATGCCAATCGCCACCAAGGGAGCCGTAAAGACACTCTCCAGCTTTGACATGAAAGATCTCGGAGCACAGATTCTACTTTCAAACACTTACCACCTCATGCTCCGTCCAGGCCTGGAGAACATGCAGGCCTTCGGTGGCCTACACAAGCTCATGAACTGGGATGGGCCGATTCTTACAGACTCAGGTGGTTACCAGGTGTTTTCACTTTCAAAAATGAACAAGACTACTGAGGAAGGCGTTATCTTCCAGTCACACATCGACGGATCACGAATCGAACTCACTCCAGAGCTCTCAATGCAAATGCAGGCCGCAATCGGCTCAGACATCGTCATGCAATTCGACGACGTTGCAGCAGGAGACTCAGACCGATCCAGGTACAAAGAAGCTATGGAGCGATCCCTGCGTTGGGCAAAGCGATGCAAAGAATCTGTAAGCCCAGAGCAAAAACTCTTCGGCATCGTCCAAGGTGGAACGCACGAAGACCTGCGGGCCGAGTCTGTCAAAGGACTCACCGAGATCGGATTCGACGGCTACGCAATCGGCGGACTCTCAGTAGGAGAACCACGTGAGGACGCCTACCGCATCGTAGAAGCCGTGTGCAAACTCCTCCCAGAGGACAAGCCACGATACTTCATGGGTGGAGGCATGCCAGAAGAAATCGTCACATACGTACACATGGGTGTAGATATGTTCGACTGCGTACTCCCATCACGCAACGCCCGCCACGGAACACTCTTCGTCTGGAATCAAAAACCATCCGAGATAGATTTCTCCGATCTCCCCCATTCCCAAGGGGGGATTAAGGGGGGGTGCCCACCAGATTTCTATTCCCAGCTCCGCATCACAAAACAAGAGTTCACGCTCGATGAGGGACCAATCGACCCGCACTGCGACTGCTCTACTTGCAAGAACTACTCGCGAGCCTATGTACGCCACCTCTTCTCAGTAAACGAACTCCTCGCCCTGCGCCTAGCAACCATTCACAACATACGCTTTTACTTGGCATTAATGAAGAACCTGAGAAGCTCAATCAATTAAACCGCAAGCGCGGTTTTTTTGTAGCCCTGTCATCTCGACTAAGGCCAGCGGCCGCATGGAGAGATCTCGAATATTCGAGATCCCCCGCCGGTGGCGGGGTCTGGCTCCGCCGGATCTCGACTCGCAGAGCTCGCTCGAGATGACATGTGTGTGAGTGAAAAATATGTTAAAATAGCTTTAGTATGAACAAGCCAGCGACTACACTCGTCGCACAGTACGTGGTCAAAGACGGACTTACTCAGCTCGTCTCTCTTCCGGTTTGGTGGTACACCACAGGCCTCGCACTCGTGCTCTCATGGACAGGCAGATCAATCAAAGGATCTGTGCGCTTTTTTGAACTTGATGTTTGGGCAAAGAACCTATTTGTCCCAATGTACGGCGAAACTGGATTCACCGGCCGCGCCATCAGTATTGGCGTGCGCCTGTTCATGATCATTGCCCGATCAATAGGAGTGATAGCACTCAGCTTAATCTCGCTTGCACTCCTCATTCTATACGCACTCGGCTTCCCAGTGCTCTTTATAGGTATTGCGAGCCACCTCTTTGGTATTGTTCTTTGATATGGCACAGCTTCAACTCACAATCAAAGACAAAACATACGCCTGGATTGAGTCACTCAAAGAAGACGATATTTTAAGGCGCACAGCAAAAACAACGGCAAGTAAAATTGTTGGGGGTGTTGTGTTTGGTGTATCCGTGCTCCTGCTTGTGCTCTCACTCTTCTTCTTTTACCTGCAAGGATTCTCAACAGCACTGATAGCAAGCACCTGGCTTGGTGGATCGCTTCCGGTCCTTCTTCTGCTTCTTGCTCTACTTGGCGGATGCTTTCTCTTCATGCAGCAAGCAAAACTTCTTTCAAACAAAATTGTCATTCCACGACTTGGAGAAAAGGACACCATCTCAAATCCAGAACCTTTTTTGGGAAGCCCAAACAATATTGCAGAGCTCATGAGCGCAGAAGCCAGAGAATCAGTCGAGCGCGCGTATGCAATGGCGTCAAAGTTCAAACATGCCCAGCTTGAATCCGTACACTTTTTCGTAGGAGTCCTCGAGAGCCTGGATGCTTCGGTTGTCTTCGGTCGCCTTGGTCTGCGTTTTGATCAGGTTCAAGACCCACTGGGACGCAGGCTTGAAACACGTCAGCGTAGCGCGCAAGTAGAAGTCGGCGAAGCTGCAGAGAAAATCTTACTTCAAGCATTTGCAAATACGGTAGAAGAACGACTCGATCATGTTTCATCTCTTGAGATCATGGTTGCTGCATATGAAACCGATGAGTTCCTGCAAGACCTCATGCTTGATCTTGGTGTAGACAAAGAGCAGTTTGCAAACATGGCAGAGTGGATCAGGATTCACGAGCGCATGCGAAACCAGTACGCACGCTTTAGAAAAGCGGCTGCATATAAACCAACAGGCGCCATGAACCGCGCCATGACCTCAGTTGCCACCCCCATACTAGATGCATTCTCAGAAGACCTTACAACAGCAGCCGTAAGCGGACATTTGCCAATGCTTATCGGGCGCGAGCGCGAACTAGAAGAAACATTCCGCATCATCGAAGGTGGACGCCAGAGTGCTGTACTTGTTGGACCTGAAGGAGTCGGGCGCACAACACTGCTCGGAGGAATCGCTCAGCTCATGGTTGAAGAGCGTGTACCAAAGGTTCTCCAAGACAAACGTCTCGTCCGTCTCTCAATCCCACACCTTATCTCTGGAGTGAACCCTTCTGATGCTCAAGAGCGACTTTTGCAGCTATTTATAGAGGTTTCCAAGTCCCGCAACATTATCTTAGCTGTCACAGACATCGAGCAAATGACCGGAATCTCATCTGGTGGGGAACAATCAGCCGATCTTGCATCAACCTTTGTAGACTTTCTGCGTCGCACAGGCACATTCGTAATCGCAACCACATCGCCGCAAGCCTATGTATCCAGCATTGAGCGATCAATCCTGGGTCGTGTGCTAGAAAAAGTCGATGTAAACGAACCAGAGCAATCCGAGGCCATCCAAATGCTTGAGTCAAAAATCGGCAGCATCGAATATGAACACAAGGTTGTGTTTGCCTACTCTGCAGTAGAAAAAGCCGTGCAGCTCACAGATCGCTACATGCACGAGACTTATCTTCCAAAGAAAGCCATCACCGTCGCGCGCGAAGCTGCTCAACTTGTTTCCAAATCGCGAGGAGAAGATGCACTCATCACCGGCGAAGACATTGCAAAGATCGTCACAGAAAAGACAGGCGTGCCAACCGAGAGTGTGAACCGAGATGAAAAAGACGCACTCCTCAACCTAGCAGAGCGCATGCATGGTCGCGTGATCGGACAAGACGACGCCGTCAAAGCCGTGGCCGCAGCACTCCGCCGTGCCCGCGCAGAACTTCGCGCACAAGACAGGCCGATCGCCACGTTCTTGTTCCTGGGTTCAACCGGTGTTGGTAAGACCGAGCTCGCAAAGACAGTGGCTGAGGCTTATTTTGGAAACGAAACAGCCATGATCCGCTTGGACATGTCTGAGTACCAAGAACAGTCCAGCATCAACCGCCTCATTGGCGTGCCAGGCTCTCGAGACGGAGGCTTGCTCACAGAGGCTGTACGCAAAAAGCCATTCTCCATTGTGCTCCTTGACGAGCTGGAAAAAGCTCATCCAGATATCTTAAATGTATTCCTGCAGGTATTTGACGACGGCAGGCTCACAGACGCAGCTGGTCGCACAATCGACTTTACAAACACCATCCTCATCTCCACATCAAACGCTGGCACAGCATACATTCAAGACGCAGTTGGAAGGGGAGACGAGCTTGAATCAATCAGAACACACTTGCTTGAAGAAGAACTTAAAGGCGTTTATAGGCCAGAGTTCCTAAACCGTTTTGATGGCATCATTGTATTCAAACCACTCACAATGGACGATGTTGTACAGATTGCAGGCCTGATGGTTGCCAAGGTAGCAGGCCGTCTGGAAGCAAAAGGCATCTTTTTCCGCGCAGAAGAACAAGCTGTTCGCGAGCTCGCAGAGAAAGGCTTTGATCCAAAGTTTGGTGCACGTCCACTTAGGCGTGTGGTGCAAGACGAGGTAGACACAGCCATTGCAGACGCGCTTTTGCAAGGAAAAGTCCAAAGACGTGATACAATCGTGCTTCAATCAGGGGGATCTATCCGTATTGAAAAAGGTAAAGAATTATGAACATTCTCGTGATCTGGGGACTTGTTGCATTCTGTTTATCTGCGATTGCTACTGTTTTTGTAAAACAGCTTGCATTGCGAAAAGGTGCAGTTGATGTCCCAAAAGACGGTCGTAGACTTCACAAACAACCGATTGCCAGGCTAGGCGGCCTTGCAATCTTTTTGTCTGTACTCATTGTCCTAATCGTTGTGCTTGCAACATCAGACGCACTCACAGGCGGGGAGATTACACGCGTGCACTACATGGGCGTGCTCCTGGGAGGTCTCATTCTCATGATTGGCGGATACTTTGATGATCGATTTGATCTACCTCCAAGAGCCGCAATCATCGCGCCGGTTCTGGCTGCGCTTGCTGTAATCCTTTTTGGCGTAGAAGTCGACAAACTTTCAAATCCATTCGGTGACGTTTTGATCCTCGAGCCGTGGCAGTCAAACATCCTAGTCTTTGTCTGGCTCATGATCGTCATGTACACAACAAAGTTCCTCGATGGCCTGGATGGTCTTGCAACCTCTGTAAGCAGTGTTGGTGTGATTATGGTTATGCTTCTCTCACTTTCTGTTGCGTACTACCAGCCAGACGTCGCACTCCTTAGCGCGATCTCACTCGGAGCGTTCATAGGCTTTCTATTCTGGAACTTTCACCCTGCAACAATATTTCTCGGAGAAGGCGGAAGTACATTTGTCGGATTCCTGCTCGGTGTCCTAGCTGTGATCTCAGGAGGAAAACTTGCAACCGCACTCCTCGTGCTCGGCATCCCACTACTCGACGTGATCTGGGTTGTGCTCAGGAGAACAAGAACCGGTGGGCTCGCTCAAGCCTTCAAAGGAGACAGAAAACACCTGCATCACAGGCTCTACGATCTTGGCCTGAGCCAAAGAGCCATCGTGTACCTGTATGTATTTATTGCATCAGCATTCGGCGTGACCGCACTCTTTTTGCAAAGCAAGGAAAAATTAGTTGCGCTCGTTATTCTCTGCGTCATGATGCTTGCAGCAGTTCTCTTTTTCATCCACAAAGAAAGATATGACCGTACATAGCAAACATGTCATTTTCCTGCTCACAACACTTTTTGTGCTTGTAAGCATTCTCACAGCCATTCACCTCTGGACCAACCTCGGTAAGGTTCCTGTTGAAATCGCGACCATAGTTACCGGAGGCGGGGTTGAGCTTGAGGTTGAACTGGCGCAAACGTATCCAGAGCGCAGAAAAGGTTTGTCTGAGCGCTCAAGTATGGGCAGTGTCGATGGCATGCTTTTCATTCATCCAGATATTGATTTTCACAATTATTGGATGAAAGACATGGAATTTGATTTAGACATTATCTGGATTTTAGAAGGTGTCATTGTGGATATCAAAGCAAATCTAGAGCCTGAAGAGCCTCCAGAAACACTGTATGCTCCAGAAATGCCTGCAAATATGGTTTTAGAGCTAAAAGCAGGCAAGGCAGAGGATTTAGGACTACGCACAGGTCAGAAACTTGACATAAGCTTCTCAGACGAGTAATATCCCCCCGTATTACTAATTTATCGCTGGCACACTGACATTTGTCGAGGAGCCGCGAACACACGAATATGGCAACACTAGCAGTAATTGAAACAGGGGGTAAACAGTTTATTGTCCGAGAAGGACAGATGCTTAAGATTGAGAAACTTCTTGATGAAGTGGGAGCAACTCTCAATTTTGACGTACTCCTAGTTTCAGATGAAGAAGGAACAAACACAAAGGTTGGAACACCAACCGTAAGCGGTTCTAAAGTGACGGCAACCGTGCTTGAGCAAGGTCGGGGAAAAAAGATCCCGATTATCAAGTACAAACCGAAGTCTCGTTACAGACGTAACGTAGGGCATCGGCAGCCATTCACTATGATCAAGATTGAAAAAATCACCGCTTAAAAGCGGTGTTTTTCTTTCTAAGCAAACCATTCAACAAATCCCCCGTAATCGGAGGCAGGAAATTATGAAAGCAAAAATAAACACAAAGGCAATCATGAGCGTGTTCTGGAAGCATATTCAGCCGCACTGGATCCCAGCAGCAGTGATCTTGCTGCTCGTGATAGTGACAAAGACCGCCGACGACATCATCGTGCCAATCTTCTTCAAGAGGTTCTTTGACCTTCTTGGCGGAGAGATTCAAGCTGAGCCTGATCAAATCCCTGTGCTTCTTGTTGGGACGTTGATAATCATTCTGGTGTTCCGTGCGATCGCATGGCTCTCGTGGAGAATCATTGCGTTTACAAACGCATGGTTTCAGCCGCGAGTCATGGCAGACATCACTCAGACCTCACATGATTACCTTCACAAACACTCATATCGATTCTTCTCAAACAGCTTTACGGGTTCTCTTGTACGAAAGGTAAACCGACTAAGTAGCTCGTTTGAAAATCTTGCGGATCAGATCATGTTCGTATTCGTTCCGCTGGTTGTGACAGTGGTCGGAACCATGGTCGTTGTCTACACAAGAAGCCCATTCCTTTCAGGAGTTCTCCTTGTGTGGGTATTCGTCTATCTTGTCTTCAATATTCTCTACGCAACCTGGAAGACAAAATACGACTTCGAGAAGTCAAAGATCGATTCAGAAGCAACAGGAGTTCTAGCAGACTCCATCACAAACTCAACAACCGTAAAGCTCTTCACAGGGCATGGATACGAAACCGGACTCTATAAGACAGTAACGGAGAAACTCCGGCGCGCACGCACCTTTACATGGAGCATCGGAGAAGTCATGGATGCTGCGCAAGCATTCCTCATGATCTTTATCGAGTTCATACTGTTCTACTACACCATCAAGTTCTGGCAGGAAGGAAAGCTCACCATCGGTGACTTTGCGCTTATCCAAGCGTATCTCATTGGGCTCTTCCAAACACTCTGGAACATTGGGCGTGCGATCCGTCGAACTTACGAAGCCCTAGCTGATGCTGATGAGATGGTCGATATCCTCAATGAGCCAATCGAGGTAAAAGACACGCGTAACGCTCAAGAGCTCGACGTGCAAACCGGACGTATTGAGTTCAAGGATGTCTACTTCAGCTTCCAAAAGACAAGGCGAGTGCTCAAGGACTTCAATCTGGCGATCGAGCCAGGTGAGAAGATTGCGCTCGTTGGGCCATCTGGCGCAGGTAAGTCTACTGTCACAAAGCTCCTCTTCCGCTTCTACGACCTAGAGCGCGGTAAGATCTATGTAGGCAACCAGAACATCGCCAAGGTCACGCAGGAAAGCCTGCGCTCTCAGATCGCGCTTGTGCCTCAAGAGCCGATTCTGTTCCACCGCAGCATCATGGAAAACATCCGTTACGGCCGACGTGACGCAACAGACGAAGAGGTGATGGAAGCGGCCAGACGCGCCCACGCTCATGAGTTTATCTCTGAGCTCCCAGGCGGATATGATACATTCGTGGGAGAACGGGGAGTAAAACTCTCAGGCGGAGAACGTCAGCGTGTAGCTATTGCACGAGCCATCCTAAAGAACGCACCAATCCTGGTTCTTGACGAGGCAACCTCAAGCCTAGACTCAGAGTCAGAAGCCCTCATCCAGGCCGCACTAGAAGAATTGATGAAGGGTAAGACCACGATCGTAATCGCTCACAGACTCTCAACCATCATGAAGATGGACAGAATCGTCGAGATCGAAAACGGCCGAGTCACAGACACAGGCTCACACAAGCAGCTCTTGCGAAAGAAAAACAGCATCTACAAGAAGCTCTGGGACATCCAAGCAGGCGGCTTCATCCAGTAAAGGAAAAACCACCCCGGTTCACTGGGGTGGTTTTCAATTTCTGCCTAGTAAAGAGCTGAAATATTTTACACACAAAACCAAAAAACGCCATATGTCGCTTTTTGGTTCACCTTCATAGTGTAGAATAGAATTGTATGGAGAAAGACGACAAAAACAAAAACGACAAACCTACCGCAAGCCTACTCACTGATCTGTTGGGTGATCTGCAGGAATTGTTCCTTTCTCTGCCTCCGTTACCCGAAATGCCAACATACGGACGGTCAAATTACTACACCAGGTCATTGAGTGATTCTGATTGGCAAAAAATACTGGACTCTAAAAAGAAAAAGAGAGTACTGCGGCGACTTAACGAAAAAAAGCTTGTTGAAACAAAACAGACTCAAGAAGGTGTTCTGCTGAAATTCTCAACAGACGCACTGGTGAAAGCTATAAAAGCAGAGATTCAAAACAAAAAGGATCGTATGCCAGGTGGTCAAGTATGCCTTGTTTTCTTCGATTTTCCAGTTGGCGCCAACAAAGCTAGGTCGTTTTGGAGGAGGTTTCTACTCTCTTCAGGATTCGAACGTGTACAGCTGAGTATATACAAAACGCAAAAAGACGTTGTTCTAGAGTTGGTTACACTAGTTGAATTGGCAGGTATAAAAAGTTGGGTAGAGATCTATAGAGGATCTCGTCAAAATTAAGAACCAAAAAACGTCATATGTCACTTTTTGGTTCAGTGATATAGATATTGCATAAATTCGAATGTGTCATGTGGCTACTCAGGCTTATCTGGGTGGTTTTTTGATTTATCCAGACCCTTCTTCGTGATATCATGTAACTAAGATGAACTTGTACGAATCAAGCAAAAGACAGGAAGATCCAACGGGAGTCGACCAGATGGTGCGTGATCAAGAAACTCGTGAGGCAAGAGAAGTTGCGCCTGATAGTGCAAATGTTCTCAGAGCTTCTGAAAACGCCATCAGACAACTTGAACAGCTACTGAGCACAAACCCGTCGGCACTCGAACACCTAACCGCTTTATCAGAGCGGGTTCTTTTCTTTCTCCAGCGAGATGGTGAGCCAAGCCCTCTTGCAATTGCTCTTACAAAGCCAAAAACAGATCTAGGGATCAACCAGCTCGCAGAGATGAGGCAACTCAAGCAAATGGCAGTTTCAGAGATCAATCCAATTTTGTACAGCCTGAGAAAGACAATCAAAGACCAGATAAGGCGCGCGCACAAAACCAAACGAAAAACAGTCAATCTCGATCTCCCAAAAATCGAGAACCTTCTTGCAGAGGAAAAGCTTGCTGAAGCTCTTGGTTCAGGAGCGGTTGAAAATCAAAAAACTACATCGTTCTTCGGCATGCTCGAGGGAGTTAGCAGCAGAGAATCAGTGGTTCCAAAAGCGCTCGTGATTCTCGACCCTCTCTCAGAAGACGAAGAAAACGCACAGTATTGGGCCGATCAAATGCATGCAATGCAAAAACTCACAGGTAAGATTGAGGGAGATTACAGCTCCTTGGTTGCTGGCCGGTCTGAATACGCTGCCGCAAAGCTTGATATTGCCAGCGAAGAGTTTGACCGATCAGGAGACAGCAAAGCATCAGAAGCATGTATGCTACTCGCTGAGTTTCTAGATGAAAAGGCCGCCGAGCTTGCAGGTGATTTCAAGGCAGAGGCAAAAGTGCTCTCAGTGTTCAATCCAAAAGAGATTGGTCTTAAGCCCGACGACATCATCAAGCTTCTTTCAGCCGCAGAAACAGTAAAGCATGCAAACCCTCAGCTCTACGCTGCACTCGTTGGGATCGCGCCAGGAAGAGCAGACGCGCAGGCCACACGAAGCGATCTCTACGGAAACGCCTTCCACATCCTCCTGCAAAAGTCCCTCGAGAACAAAACTGTTGCTGCAAACGCAGAAGATCATGCTGGAAAAAAAGTGATCCAGGACTATCTCAAGAATCTAGCCAAAACAGATTCCAAGCAGATGCCACTGACCCAGCTCTCCAGAGCTCAGCTAGATCAAAAGCAAGAGCGGCTCCTGGCTGAGGTGCAAAAAACAGATGGAACCAGAAACGACGTTCTCTACATCGGCCTCCTGCACGAAGTCGCATCAGCAGCAGCAACAGCCCCAGCAAGGGAATTTCTAGGGAGAATTTCTGAGGTGAAAGAGAAGGAGAAAGAAGAGGGGTCGTACAAAAAAGACGTTGAAATCATCAACTGGCAGAGATCTCAGTTGTATGGTGATAGAGACATGCACAGGCAAGGGACTACCGAATTAGCACGAGTGTTAGCGCATCGAGGAAATATTGAGGGTGCTTTACAGTTAGTGGACGCATTGTGGCAGATAGGAGTTGGTAGATTTCAGGGTATAAATCCAGATCCAAGAGGTTCTTGGAGCGACAAGATCTACAAACAAGTCTTCCAAGAAATCCCAATCGAACAGATCCAGAAGAATCCGGATGCCTACATCCAAAAACTTGATCAGCGAGAAATGCTCGTTGTTGTCCCCGATCTCATCAATCGGCTGGTAGAAGCAGGGGATCTAACTCAGGCGCACGAGCTAGCTCTCTACAATCTTGAGCAAAATCAACTACTTCGTTTGCATGATACAAGTGATTTGAGTTTAGTTGCGAGTTATATTTCTTGCACAAGAGACACGGCAACAGCAGAAATCGACGCAGGGCTGTACGACGAGTCAGTGGTTTTGGAAACAGAACTCAACAAAATAAGAGGGGGTGCTTCCAAATCAATCCTCGAGATCCGCGCTCACCGAGCAAAAGCATTCGCAAGGGCAGGAATGTTCTATCCTGCCTCAAAAGAAGTTCGAAACCTCGAGCACGGCCCTCTGCAACAAGAGGCTATTGATGCGATCGTCGAGGAGGCGCTAGCGATGGATAAGTACGAGGCTGCATGGGATGCATGTTTTGGTGAAGGGGCAAGTGTCCTATCATCAAAGTCTGCCGCAGATGTTTTGATTAGGATGCATGAAGAGGGGAAGGACATTACGGAGAAGTATGAGCAGTGGAAAGCGCTTATTACCTCTGATGACTACAAATACGAAAGAAAGATCAAAGATTCAATCCAGCTCGCGCGGATAGATCATGAGACTGGAGGTAGCACAAGTGAATATCTTGATACTCTGCTAAAAGAAGTAAGGGGAATGGGAGATCATCCAATAAGTCTCATGTTTCGGGTAGATCTGCTCAAGGCTTTTAAGACGACAAACTCCCTTGCAACATATGTTGAGATCTCCAGTGAGATTAATCGTGTGTACCAAACGCTTGTGGTGCAGTATCGAGACCAGGAGCGAAGCGGAGAGATTTTTAAAGAACTAGTTACCGAGCTCTGTGCAAACGGCGACACCGGACTCGCAGTGCAGGTTGCGCACGAGCCGCTCGGGGCAAAGGATTTCAGAGATCGATTGAGTAGACACAAAGAAGTTTTGAAGCAAATGGTAGAGAGTGGGCATGTTATTACTAACGAAGATCTCGATGAGATGGCAAAGCCTGGCTCAAGAGAGGTTTTGTACGAAGTAGTAGTACCGATCTTGATCGAATCAGGACATCTTGGTGAGGCTTGGAAGATGGCATTAAAGATCCCACTAGAAGAAAGCAACGCAACAGCAGATACACGTTTAAGAGAAGTTATTCTTGCTCGCATCGAAACCACAGGCCAAGAAGAGGCCGAAACTTTGGGAGAAAAAGTTCTGGGGTGGGCGAATGAAATACAAAACAAGAACAAGCGCCCTGTTGTGTTTGAGAGATTTGTAAGGCGTTTTGGTCCGGTTAATCAAACTATTGTAGAAAGACTGGATAACAGTCACCCTGAGCTTTGGTTGAGAATGCAGATGGAGATGCTTTCAGAAGCAATGGAAGACGGGAGAGCACAGCCAAGCATAGAAAAGAAGATAAAATACTACAAATCAGGCAGAGGCGATCAAGTTGACTCCGTAGCGTTTCTCTCAGAGGTGGCGGTCGCGCAACACAAAGACGATGATGGTTTCTTTTCTGACTCAAGAACAAACTTACGTGTTGCATACAGAAGGTTGGGTAGTGATCTAAAAGATACTAGTCATCAAGAGCGCGAAAAGGCAGCTGAATACATAGCCCTTGCTCACGCACGAATGGGGGAGTTCAAAAAAGCCTTCGAGGCTATCGAAAAACCTGTATTGCCAAAAAGTGACAGACAAGTTAGAACCTGGAAAAAGACGACAAGACTCAAAATCATCGAAATCTTCAGAGAAAGATACACTGCATAATCAAAAAACCACTCAGGCCTTCCTGAATGGTTTTTAGTTTCCAGTCTTTTTTCTATGCTTGAGCGCGTCTCCAAGCGTCACCTCATCTGCAAACTCCAGCGTTGCTCCCATTGGCAGTCCGCGCGCCAGCCGTGTGAACGAGATATCAAGCGAGGTAAACAGCTTTGTCAGGTACATAATTGTTGTTTCGCCATGAGCGGTTGGGGAGAGAGCAAGAATGACTTCTTTGATCTCTGGTTGCGACTCCAGTCTTTGTCTAAGTTCACGGATACGAATCACGTCTGGTGTGATTCCCTCGATGGGATTCAAGTTGCCTCCCAAAACATGATACAGACCGTGATAGGCATTTGTTGATTCAATCGTTGCAATATCACGTGCTTCTTCTACTACACAAAGCACATTCGTCTCGCGCTCATCATCTCTGCAGATTTCGCATACCTCATGCTCTGTGTACGTAAAGCACATCGGACACACACCAATCTTCTCACCAAGCTCACGCAATGCCCGCGCCATCACTTCCAAATCATGCTTTGGCTGCTTGAGCATATAGAAAACATAGCGCAGGGCCGTTTTGGGCCCCACGCCGGGTAGTCGCGCAAAAGCCGCGACAAGGTTTGCTATTGGTTCTGGAAATCGGCGCATGTGAGTTTCTTATCCGCCCAATCCTTTGAGCATGTCCATCCCTCCCATGTCCTGCATCTTCTTAGCAAGCTTCATCTGGAACTTCATGCCCGTTGCATCCTTAAACGCATCCTTAATCGCGTCAGCGAGCTTTTCAGCGTCACCAAGCATCTCTGGGTCGATTGTTACATCAACGATCTCTCGGTTTCCATTCACAACGATCTTGACCTTACCCCAAGCAGCAGAGCCTTCATGAATCACTGTGGCAAGCTCATTCTGCATTTGCTTTCCTTGTTTTTTAAGATCTTTGATGTTTTTCAGTTTGTTGAACATAGTTTTTCTTATTGTCATTTCGACCGAGGAGATTCGTGTTGACGAGTGGAGAAATCTCGTAGATGTGAGATCTCCGGCCTGAAGGCCGGATCGGGCTCCGCGGGATCTCGGCTTCGCTCGAGATGACAAGTGATGTTAATTCATAAATCATCATACCCCAGCCTTTGGTGGTGGAGCAACTGGAGGTGCCTCCTTGCTTGATGGGTTTGGATCAACCGGAGGCGGCGCCATCGGGGCGTTTGCTTGCGCAAGCGGAGCAAAGCCTGAGCTGTCCTGCTCAGACGCAGGCGGAGCAGAGTGGGTGAATCCTTTTTGTAAGTTTTGGAAAGACGCACGCTTTTTATCAAAGTAAAGCCGAAGCATACCTGTTGGACCGTTACGATGTTTTCCAATGTGAATCTCTGTCACGTTCTGTTCTTCTGGTGGAATATCTTCAGGCCGATAGTTTCTGTCAGCTCCCTTACGATAGATAAACAGCACAACGTCAGCATCCTGCTCAATCGAACCTGAGTCACGAAGGTGAGAGAGGCGAGGAATCGCAGGTTTGTTCTGCTCAACTGCACGAGAGAGCTGAGCCAGGGCAAACACAGGCACATCAAGCTCCTTGGCAATCTGCTTGAGACCACGAGAAATCTCAGACACCTCCTGCACACGGTTATCACTCTTGTTCGAACGACCTTCCATAAGCTGGAGGTAGTCAATCATGATAAGACCAAGTCCATGCTCAGTCTTAAGGCGCCTAGCCTTTGTTCTAAGCTGCATGATATTCAGCTGCGCAGAGTCATCGATAAAGATCGGAGCTTCTGAAAGTTCACCTAGAGCCTGACCAATACGAGGGAAGTCATCATCGCGATCAGAAAGCCTTCCTGTACGCAGCTTCCACAAATCAACGTTTGCCTGCGCACAAATCATACGGTCAACCAGCTGTTCCTTGCTCATTTCCAGCGAGAAGAATCCCACAGGCTGCTTTTGCACCACACCAATGTGACGCATGATATCAAGCGCAAGCGAAGTTTTACCAACAGAAGGACGAGCAGCAAGAATGACAAGGTCAGACTTTTGTAGTCCAGCAAGCAAAGCATCAAGATCAGCAAAACCAGTTGGCACACCACGCATTTTGCCGCGATCTTTGTGAAGCTCATCAATACGATCAAACGCTCCGTCCAAAACTGAACGGATTGAGACAAACGTGTTCTTGTTAAACTTCTCACTCACTTCAAACAAAGAACGTTCAGCGCGGTCTAGTGTGATATCAATATCTTCGTCTTCGTCATACCCCATGTGAGTGATGCTCGATGCCGCACTCAAGAGCCGACGAAGTGTAGCCTTCTTCTGAATGATCTCAGCGTAGTGAATAACGTTTGCCGAAGTCGGCACAACGTTTGAAAGCTCAACGAGATACGCGCGTCCACCAACCTGTTGGAGCCAACCTTTTTCATCAAGACGGTTTCCCAGAGAAAGAATATCAATCGGATCGTGCTTTTCGTAAAGCTCAATCATGGTCTCAAAGATCTTCTCATGAGAGTCGCGGTAAAAGTCATCAGAACGAACCTTGTCTGCAATCTTAATCATCGACTGCTTATCAATGAGAAGACAGCAAAGCGCCGATTGCTCAGCTTCAAGGTTCTGTGGAGGGATGCGAGATTCGTTTGCCATAAGTCTGTGGCATCTTAGCACTATTGAGCCCCAAATCAAGCCCGGGATGTGGTATAATTTGTGGGTAAAAGGAGGAAAACCATGATTCATCCGAACATTAAGTTCCTTAGATCAATCGGAATGATGATCGGCGCCATTATTGGGGTCGGAGTTTTGGGTCTTCCGTATGCGTTTGCACAAAGCGGAGCCGCAATCGGAATGCTCGAATTACTCATTATTGCTACGCTTTTGACCTTCCTGCAGCTCATGTTCGCAGAGGTGTGTTTGCAAACGCCAGGCAAACACAGGCTCGTTGGACTAGTAGGGATCTATGTGGGTAAAAAATGGCGCATGGTTGCCTTGTCTGCAATGGCATTTGGTATCTGGGGCGCAATGATCGCGTACATGATTGTTGGTGGGAGATTCCTGCACATCCTTCTTGAACCGATTCTTGGTGGTACAGAAATGATGTATTCGATTGCTGTGTGGGTCATTGGTGTCGCGCTCATATCACAGGGACTCAAGTTCGCTTCAAAAATCGAAGTCCCAATCGTGATCGCATTGCTCTTCTTGTTTGTGTTCATCATCCTTGCAAGCACACCAGAGATTTCACCAGAAAACTTTTTCACACTAGACGCATCAAAAGCTTTTGTGCCATACGGAGTCATTCTCTTTTCAGCAGCAGGAGTCGGTATTGTTCCAGAGATGGCAGATGTGCTCGGGAAGAGACTTGGAAAAAGATATCTCGGCATGTCAATCATGATCGCCATGAGCATCATCTTGCTTCTGTACGCATTCTTTGCCCTGGCTGTTGTTGGTGTGACCGGAGCTGGAACCACACAAACAGCATTTGACGGACTCGTCCCATTTTTTGGAGGAACCTTCAAAGTGCTGACACTGCTTCTGGGTTCAATCACAATCCTGTCAATATTCATGGTTGTTGGAATCGAGCTCCTCGACACTTTCAAGTTTGATTTTAAACTCAAGCACAACACTTCTTGGTTTCTCGTAGCAATCGTGCCAATTGCTTTTTTCCTACTGGGGGTAAGAGAGTTCATCTCACTCGTGGGATTCATTGGTGGGGTGTTCGGAGGAGGAATCGGAATTCTTATCGCATTATCATATTGGAATTTGAAACGATCAAAAATCTGCAGAGATCACCACTGCATCAACTTCCCAGCATTCCTAACCTGGGCCATTATCATTCTTTTTGCAGGCGGTATTATCTATCAGATTGCTGACGTCTTTCTAAGCTGGCTATAGAAAACATATGGAGGAAAAATATATTACCAAACGATGGTTCATCTACTTCCTGCTCTACTTTCTCGTCTCCTACGTGGGAATGACCTTCCTGATCACAGGATTCCAGATCACAGAAAGCGGGATCTTCTTTGTGGCCATAAAGATCTTTCACCCAATTGTGGCACTCGCTGCTGCCTATCTCTACTTCCGCAAAGCACGTAGTGACTGGCCAGCAAGGTTTGTCACAGCTATTGGTTGGACTGCAATTTACTACGTTCTTGTGCTTGCACTACTTGAGCCTGTGTGGGGTATTGCATGGATACAAGGAGTAGCCTGGGATATGATCATTCCGCATTGGCTATACATTATAGGGATAATCGTAGGTGCAACCGCAGCGCATAGATCAGATGATGAGATTGCACAGATTGTAAAAGCACGCTTAGAGCTCAAAGAAGACATACTCAAAAAATAAGCAATTAGAAAGACCGGTCTCCGTGGAGGCCGGTCGTTTTTCGTTTTGCTGCTAGTGCAGCGCGCAGTAGCTCGGGGATTCCGGGAGCGTACGCAGCATCTCGCTGCCCAGCCATCCCACCGAAGGTGAGACGCCTTCCTTGCGGATCTGGCGCAGCGTGGCGTGTTCCTCACGCACCATCTCAGCCAGCTTGCCTCGCTCGCCCCAACAGATCTGGAACGGCGGAAGCCACCCACGAAGCGTCGCGAGCGCATCGTTCACGTACCGGTCCTCGATGCGCAGACAGCCGATGAGCTGCCCGTTCTGCTCGAGTACCACACCCAGCGCACGTTCGCCACGTTCGACGAATACACGCACCTCCATCTCACCATGCTCGGTCTGAATAAAGGCCACCCTCTCTCCTCCTCATCTTTGCTTAGGGTTTCTGGCCACATCCATTCGGATGCAGACACACCAACCTACACAAAAAGCTGAGGAATGTCAAGAGTTCTGTAGTGAATAAGCTTTCAAGATGTTTACAAGAAGCATTGCCACAGTCATCGGCCCAACACCACCAGGAACAGGTGTAAGAACCCCAGCAACAGGTTCAACTGAATCAAAGTCTACATCACCTTCCAAAATCTCGTTACGTTTTGTTGTGCCCACGTCGATCACAATCGCGCCAGGTTTCACATGCTCTGCTTTGATAAGTCCAGGGATACCTTCAGCAACAACAATCACGTCAGCCGCTCGGGTCTTCTGTGCAAGCTCTAGATCCTCAGCCTGAGTTACAACAACCTTTACCTTTTCTTGCTTGAGCATGATCTCAAGCGGTTCAGCAAAAAGAGGAGAGGCAACAACAGTAGCTGTCTTTGGATACTTGCCACCGATCGCAGCAACCTGAATGAGTTTCATCACACCAAGCGCAGTCGCAGACACAATCGAAAACTCACCTCGCTTGAGCTTCTCCATGTTTTCTCTGTGAAACCCATCAACGTCCTTTAGCGGATCGATCACAGGGATGACATTGTTAGCATCTTGGTTAGGGAGGGGGAGTTGCACAAGAATCCCAGTCACGTCCTCGCTCTCATTTAGCTCACAAACCTTGTCAATGATAACCTGCTCATCAACGCCAGCCTCGTACAAGTGAAGGTCAAACCCAATAGCAGCCTCCTCGCACGCAATCTTCTTAAGCTCAACATATTTATGCGAGGCAGGATCATCACCAACCAAAATAACCGCCAGTCCAGGCGGGGTGGGGAGGTTGGCCACACGAATCGCGACCTTTTCACGAATTGTCCTGGCAATTGCCTTGCCATCCAATACATTCGCCATATTGCGCCATGATACTACCATGATTCTTTAGTTTTTTCAACAAATCGACCCCAATCAGGTTGACAAAAAGCCACTTTTCAAGTAAGTTCTTCAGTCCCAGACAACTGTTTCCTCAAGCCCAGTTCAAGACGAACTGCAAGGCAGCAAGATGCATCGACCCTTCAAGGTCTTCTTCGCCAGCGCCCTGGGTGCCGGTGTGGGTGCAGCCATCGCACTCTCCCTCCACCCGTTTCTGTGGTGGATCGGACTGATTGCAGGTGGTCTGACCGGCTACCTCTCGTTCGAGTACAAGACCATGCTCAGCGCGCTCCGCCGCGCATCGATCCGCTCCTACATCAAGCACCTGGCCCAGTTCCGCCCGGTCGAGGGTTGGTACTGGCGCACGGTCTCTGGAGTGATGTGGACCTTCACGGCACTCAGCTGGGTGGGAGCTGTCTACTTGTTGGGCAACCACGTACAAAGTGGGATGTTGCTCGAACCAGGACAAGAGCTCTACGTGCCCATCCTGGCGATTTCGTCCTCAGCCATTATCTACTCCTGCGGAATGATCTGGCTAGGCTGGACCATCATCGATCCCAAACCAGTCGATGCGTCAGATGTGGGAGATCGGATCCTGAACGCATTCATCGCCAGCTCACCAGTGATCGTACTGGGCACCATCGCGTTTTGCATGGCGGTGTGTGTTGTCTCGATCTACATGACTATCCTTGATTTCATCAAGACAGCAAAAAATGTTCTACAACTGGTACCAGGCATGGCTTACTGGATCCGCGACACCACCGTGTTTCTCTTCCTCGAGATCCACTCCGACGTCCGTCTCATCTGCGGTGTAGACGCAGCAGCGGGTGCCTCGATCGGCTACTTCACTGGCTCCGTTATCATCGGTGCGGTATGCGGCGGCCTGATCGGCGTCATCAACTACGAGATCGTCACCAAGCGCTGGCTCATCCCACACGGATACATCCGGCGCCCCAACCTCACACGCGAGGCATAAGCCTCAACGGGCGGTAGCATCAGCTGCCGCTTTTTCTGTTGCGCACATATACGTCGATCGACGGTTATGTGGTTAGGGTTTTCGAGAAAAAGTGAATATATTCAAAAAACCCGCAGAGCAAGTCTGCGGGTTTTCTACTCGATTTCTTACACTTCCAGATCAACCGTCATGCAGTTATTCGTCTCATCCTCTTCATCGATTGCATCTTGCACATCCACACAAGCCTGAACCTCAGTGTCCTCTGTAATTCCATACGGAGAAATTGAGGTCACACCTCCAGGAGTCAACCAATCTTGATCATTGAGCGTAGAGCTTGAATACGTTCGAGAAAGAACGCCATCAAGGTAGATGATGCGCGCCGTCTCAGCGCCACGCCTTGCAGCTTCCTTGATCAGCGTGCCCATCGCATGCGAGTTCATGTCGCAGTAGATCCGAACCCGAGGGTCCGAAGGGTCTTGTTTTGGCTCAGTCACTCTGGCCTCCTTCCTCACAGATGTGAGGTGGCAGCTTAAGCCTGAGAACCCCTTTTGTCAAGCAATGGTCAGCATCTTGACAAACTCGCATTTTTAGCTAAACTACGCGCGGATACTTAACGAGGATAGCTATGAACAAGCTTGTTTTTGCAACGCACAACCCAGGCAAACTCTTCGAAATGCGCCAGCTGCTCGCTGACCTCGGTGTAGAGATCGTTTCAGCCACAGACGCCGGTGTCGTTCACGAGATCGAAGAGGATCAAGACACCTTCGCAGGCAATGCACTCAAGAAAGCGCATGAAGTCGCTCGCCGCACTGGCCAGTGGGCTGTTGCCGATGACTCTGGTGTCTGCATCGATGCTCTTGATGGCCGTCCTGGCGTGTTCACAGCACGCTGGGCAGGGGAGGGAGCATCCGATGCAAAGCTCGTTGCGTTCACACTCGAGCAGATCAAGCATGTTCCAGAAGGTCAGCGCCAAGCTTCGTTCCACTCGATTGCCGCGCTCGTGGCTCCAAACGGACGCGAGTGGGTGTTCGAAGGAATCATCGAAGGAGAGATCCTGACCGAGCCGATCGGTGACCACCTGCCGCGTCTGCCCTACGACGTGATCTTCCGCCCCAAGGGGCACAAGCTTGCGTTCTCACAGATGAGCTCAATCGAGAAAAACAAACTGAGCCACCGCGGAATCAGCTTCCGCAAGCTCGCAGAGTTCATCCGAGGACTCTAATCAACACAGATCCCGCCTCACAGCGGGATTTTCAAATACACAGGCAAAACGCCTGTTTTTTGGGTTAAACGATTGACAAAAGCACCATTTTGTGGTATATTTGCTCGTTATTTTTTCATCCCATGCTATGAAATATTTTCTATTAATTTTCGCCCTCTTCCTCATCATTCCAATTTCAACATCAGCCGCAACCCCAGCAAGTACAGTTGGGAAAATTTTGCTTGACGTTGAAGCAAATGGGGAAGCTTGGTACATCTATCCAGAAGACGAGTCTCGTTACTATCTGGGGCGCCCAGACGACGCTTACGATCTCATGCGTGAGCTCGGTCTTGGTATCAGTAATGCGAATCTAGAACTTGCCATGGCAGGAAGCTCATCTGTAATCGACGGGGTGAAAGGAAAGATCTTGCTCCAAGTTGAAGAGCATGGCGAGGCCTACTACGTGAATCCAGATGATGGGGCTCTGCACTACATGGCAAATGGATCAGAAGCTTTTGAAATTATGCGCTCACTAGGCCTCGGAGCCTCAAGCGCGACACTGTCTACAATTCCTGTAAGCGCAAGCTCACTCAACGCTGCAAGCACAGCCGGAGCAACGTATATTCTAACTACTGTAGCAACAGATGTTGGGTCTTTCAGTGCTCATGTTGTAAAGATAAGCAAAGACGACTACGACATGATCACAGACACGGCTCAGGCACAAAACTGCGAAGATAATTGCGAAGCAAAATACCTCGAAGAGTTTGTTGAAGAAAACAATGCAACTATTGGAATCCACGGAACCTACTTTTGCCCACCAGACTATTCTTCTTGCGCAAACGCAGTCAATCACTTTGATCCACCAGTGTTCAGCTCTGATGCAGGTGTGCTTGTAAACGAAGACGACCTGGCTTACCACAACGGACCAATGATGATCTACACAGAGGAAAACGGATACTGGTTCTATCATCGAGCGAATTCATTCGGTGATTCTCTGGAAGACTTCGAAGACTCAACAAATCAAACACTTCTCGCTGGAATCGCACACTACCCATCTCTCGTAGAAAACGGTGAGATCGTGGTTGAAAGCGAGATCGTAAACGCATCACAACAACTAAAATCAACACGAGGCGGAATCGGATTCAACGGTGAGTACGTTTACCTCGTTGTGGCAACAGGTGCATCAGTCACAGACATGGCATGGATCATGGAAGAACTAGGAGCTGACTGGGCCATGAACCTCGATGGCGGTGCAAGCGCATCTCTCTACTACGAGGGAGCATACAAATACGGACCAAGCAGGCAACTGCCAAACGCCATCCTGTTCAAAACAAAATAAGCAATCAAAAAACCAGGCCCAGCGCCTGGTTTTTAGTTTCTAGTAAAGCACCTCATCAAGATTATCCTCCCACTCATCAGCTCTCACGCGATCGGCCATCTCTGCGACTCCAGCAAGTGGAATGGTGTCATGAGTGGCCCTCTCGTCCAATCGCCCAGCAAATCCCCAGTCGCTCGCTTCAGCCTCCCAATCGGTTGGCTCAGTGTTTGCGTCGTTATCAGGAAAGCCGCCCTCAATCGAAGCAAATTCACTGATCTCAGACTGCACATACGAAAGGTCGCAGTTGAGACGTGTCCAAAGACCAGCTGTTTTGTGAAAGCCATCATAGGCCTGCCGGATATGCGGTTTATCAAACGCAGCCTGCACATGATCAACAGTTGCAAACGGAATCAGAACTTTTAGATCAGGGAGCTTTTCTCCTACAAGTCCGTAGTTATGTACATTGATTCTATACGGCCAAAAGTGAGAGGTTTGATTTGGAGTTGCTACGTCATCAGGCCAAGTCTCCAGTGTGAACACATCATTATCGAGCAATGCCTGGGTCAGCGCACTCGAGAACCAGCGCATACCATCAATGTTCGGGCCCTTGTCATCCAAAACATAATCAACTCCACCAGGAACTTCAAACAAAGGTCTACCTTCAGGGAAACTATCATTCTGCACCCAGCTCAAGTTGCTGTAATCAACATCTATCGAGGTCATGCTGTAACCATCAGGATCATAATATGGATTAAGAACCCTGTTGCGGTCTTCGTTGTAATGTCCAATCTCAAGCGGGTACATCTCAGCCATGGTTGGATTTTCACGCCCTACAAAGTATTTTAGTCCTTGCAGCGATTCTCCGTAGTAAGCCATTACATTCGTCGCAACAACACCAGCATGCGAAGAAGCAAACATTCCGACATTGTCATACAACGCTTCCACTTCAATAAGATCGTTTAGATAAAATCCCTCAACATCAGGAATCTCACCAAGCGCAAAACGAATCGTATCGCGAAGGGCAGCCAAGTCTGTTGGACCACCAAAGTCATACTCACCATCACTACTCAATCCAGTTTCAGGATCTGTTTTTCCAGGCCAAAGATGGCTTACTGCAATCGCACCAACATCTACAGGATTGTAAGCAAGATGAAATTGTGTCTCTTGATTATTGTACTTTTCTACAAACCAGGTTGATGCAACCACAACAATTGGTGCAGAATCCTCATATCTAGGCACATCAGGGACATCAACACGCACAACAATTTTTCCAACCTCATCCGTGTTTATCTGAGTAACAATGTGCTCTCCTTGTGTTGCCTGGTCTGTTGATAAAACAACAGCTTCTTGATCAGGAATCGAGTAAAAGATCACTACAACAAAGAACAAAAGAACGAGAGATCCGACAAAAAGGTAAATATTTTGTTTCTTCATACATTCAAAAGCAGGCATAGTTTGCCTGCTTGTAGTTTAATACTTCAAATCCGGATACAACGGAAACTTCAATGCCATCTTGCGAACCTCAGATCGAATCCGTGCAAGCTCCACCTCGTCCTCGTGATTTGCAATCGCCTGATCAATCCACTCTGCAATCTGCTTCATCTCTTCTTCTTTCATCCCTCTGGTCGTAATCGCAGGCGTTCCCAAGCGTATTCCTGATGGATCCATTGGTCCTCGAGTATCATCTGGGATCGCGTTTTTGTTTACGGTGATTCCTGCTTTATCAAGCGCAGCCTCTGCTTGCTTTCCAGTCACGCCCTTTGGAGTCACATCGATAAGCAATAGATGATTATCAGTCCCACCAAACATCAAGGAATAATCTCTGGCTCGGAGTTCGTTCTCCAAGGTCTTTGCATTCACGCGGATCTGCTTTGCGTATTCTTTAAAGCTCGGCTCTAGCGCTTCCTTAAACGCAACGGCTTTTGCAGCAATCACATTCTCATGCGGCCCACCCTGCAGCCCAGGGAACACCGCCTTGTTCGCAGCCTTAGCATGCTTCTTCTTGCAGAGAATCATTCCTCCACGTGGCCCACGCAAAGTCTTGTGAGTGGTGGTTGTAACAATGTCAAAGATCGGAACCGGGTTGTTCATCTCACCGCCAGCAATCAAGCCAGCTATGTGTGCCATGTCAGCCATAGTGAGCGCGCCAACCTCATCAGCGATCTTTTTGATCCTTTCGTAATCAATCTCGCGTGAGTACGCGCTGTACCCCACAAGAATCATTTTCGGTTTGTGTTCTCTTGCCTTTGCCTCGATATCGTCGTAATCAATCAACCCCTCGGGTGTTGTTTTGTACCGCACAAAGTTCCAGATCTTACTCATGAACGTAACAGGATGTCCATGTGTAAGATGTCCACCGTGAGAGAGGTCCATGCCAAGAATCGTCTCGCCAGGCTCTACAAGAGCGACATAAGCCGCCAGGTTGGCAGGCGCACCAGAGAGGGGTTGAACATTTACATGCTCTGCGCCAAACAATTCCTTTGCACGGTCGATTGCAAGATTCTCTATCACGTCGATCTCTTGGCATCCGCCATAATAACGTTTTCCAGGATACCCTTCAGAGTACTTATTAGTTGCCACAGAGCCCAAGGCTTCAAGCACAGCCGGAGATACAAAGTTCTCAGATGGAATAAGCTCAAGTCCTTCTTGCTGACGAACAAGTTCGCGCCGCAGAGCTTTGCTAAGTTGTGGATCGTATGTGTTAATCATATTCAAAATGAAAAAGTATGAATTATCGGACTTTTTCATTTGTTACAACATACGTCGATGACTTAGAAGAAAACTTAGTATTTCTATAATACGCGCACGCTCAGCTATTGACAAACGGGGAAAATGTGGCTAAGTTACGTTGACCGCGTTACCAATGCGCGTGTTTGGACTATGGAGGTCCTAATGTATACAGATGTGACCTCCCGGCCTCCTCTTGAGCTGGACTCTGCTTTCATGCGGGGATCAGTTCATTACCTGCTTCGCTTGCCTGGACAACCCGATGTACGACAGTTGACCAAGCTGATCGCCGGGGATCAGCTAGCAGTGAGTAGCGACGGACATCAGGCAGCAGCACTGGTACCAGACGCGTCTGGTGGAAGGGTGGTTATGCACACAGGTGCAGACCTTCCCAGCATCGCCTTTCACGAGGTGGATGACACCGGTCGCAAGACCCCGACTCGCATTCTGCACGCCAACTCGCACTCCGCACTCGTGTGGGGAAGCGCAGACGGCGACAGGCGGCCAGGGATCTGGTACCTTCTTCCTCAACTGGCCAGCAAGGTTGCCGGGCTCGACCAGCTCGCGTCAATCTATGGTGGCCCCGATGGAGGTGTGTTCTCAGGAACAAGTAGAGATAACCCAGGGCAGATCACGTTCATCAACGAACGGGGTTGCCTGACGGTCAAGCCAAGTGCTCAGGTCACCGCGCTTCAAGACGGCAGTCTGCTCGTACTCGAAGCCGAAGGTGATCTCACTTACGCCTACCGCGTGAGTGCATCCGGACAAATGACAAGCTTCACCATAGCCCCACTGGGCAAGGGTGAACGCGCTGTCCAGCTCCTGAGTCTGCAAGGTCGGTTCGTTCTAGCAGGGCGATCCGAGTACGGCTCGTGGCTTCGAGAGTTCGGTAAGAGCGCCTTGGACGACACCGTCGACGCCGGGGTCATTCACGGCGATCTAGAAGCTGCTTGGAACGCTCCTGGTGAGCAGTCCATCGCACTTCTGGTGCACATGCGAACCCGCCAAGGCGTGGTACGCAAACTGCAACTGGGAAGCCGGCTCGTGTACGAAGGTCCTTTCACCATGAACCACGAGGACGTCTACTGGTCGCCCTCAGGCAAACACTTCGCCGCTGTCATCTCCAAGGGAGGCGATGGCACGAAGCAAGGTGAGCAGCTGGTTGTGACAACGCGGCAGGTTCGCAAGATCTCTCGCGGGAGGTCCGTGCGCAACTTGCTCATCTCCGACAAGGGGGTGATCACAGCCATGATCCTCACAGACGGCCACTACGACCACCCAATCATCGGCAAACGCCCACACGATTCAGTCCCGTACGCCTGGAACCTCCATCAGGATCCAAGCGGGGCTATCGTCTACAACACCGTCCACGCGTCCTACGTGATGCGCTGGGAGGACAACTACGATCTTTAGCGCCAGGGAAATCAAAGTACCTAGCGCTTTTCTAATACCTTGAAAAATTCCCCAAAAATGCTATTCTACTGCTGTTATGCAAAAGATGTATAAGCACATTCATCTCGTCGGGATTGGCGGAATTGGTATGTCCGCGCTCGCAAAATGGTTCCTGCACGCAAACTCATGCGTGTCAGGTTCTGATCTTTCCGATTCTCAAATCACACAAGATCTAAAAGACCGCGGCATAAAGATCACAATCGGACACGACAAACAAAACGTCCCTCAAGAAACCGAGCTTCTTGTGTACTCTCCGGCTGTACCAGAAGATAATCCCGAACGCATCCGCGCTCGCGAGCTCGGTGCGCAAGAAAAATCATACCCAGAGATGCTGGGAGAGATCTCCACGCACTACTCAACCATTGTTGTAACAGGAACAAACGGAAAGAGCACAACCACAGCAATGCTCGGAAAGATTCTCGTTGATGCAGGCTACGACCCAACCGTTCTGGTAGGTTCTCTCGTTCCTGATTTTGAAGATGGGAACTTGCGGCTCGGCAACAGCCGGTTTTTTGTTGTTGAAGGTTGTGAGTACCGCGCACACATGCTTCACCTCGACCCAGAGATGATCGTGCTCACAAACATAGAAGAAGATCATCTAGATTTTTACCGCGACATCGATCATATTAAAGAAACCTTCCAGGAATTTGTAAACAAACTTCAGGCCAAGGGTTCTGTGATTCACAGCGTCTCAGACAAGTACTCACTCGAACTCACATATCCGCGCGGAGCAAGCTACGGAAAAGAAAACGATGCCGAGTATGTGGTAGGTGAGAGAAGGGTCAAAGACGGCATCCAGTCATTTATGATGTCATTTGTACAAGACGGTCATCACATCCACGAAGTCGAACTTCCAATTCCAGGTGAGTTCAACATGATGAACGCCGCAGCCGCCATTGCAGCCGCTATGGAGCTTGGTGTGCCATTTGAACTGTGTCTCGAGTCTCTAAAGAGTTTCCGTGGAATCTGGAGGCGTTTTGAGCGTGTAGGGACATTCCAAGGCGCAGAGGTTGTCTCAGATTATGGTCATCATCCAACAGCCATCAAAGGCACAATAGAATCAGCGCGGGAGTTTTTCCCAGGCCAACGAATCGTACTCTGCTTTGAACCTCATCAGCACAACCGCACAAAAGAATTGTTTGACCGGTTTGTAAGCGTCATTGGGCTAGCAGACCAAACAATCGTGACCGAGATCTATGATGTCGCAGGTCGAAATGAGGACCATGATATAAGTTCAAAAGACCTGGTTGACGCTGTGGGGCAAGAGCATGTTGTCTACGCAAGCACACATGAAGACGCAGAGCTCAAGCTCAAAGAAATCATCAAAAAAGGCGATGTGCTCATTGTGATGGGTGCAGGTGATATTGATAATTTAGCGCGAAAGCTCGTAAAACTATGACGATTCCAGAGCAACTTGAAAGCATTGTTGATTCTCGATACAAAGAAGAAGAACCGCTCTCAAAGCATGTAAACTTCCGTATCGGTGGGCCAGCAAAGCATTTTGTCGAAGTGAGGTCAATCGATGAGCTCAAAGCCGTGCTTGATATTGCAAGCAAAGAAGAACTTAACTTCTTTGTGTTTGGCGGCGGATCAAACATGCTTGTAAGCGACGAAGGATTTGACGGAATCGCAATCAAGATAGGAATGCGCTCCTACGAGATCCGAGGAAAAGAAGTCCGCGCAGAGTCTGGTGTGCTCTCCTCAGCCCTAGCTCGCGCCACTGCCAACCATAGCCTCAAAGGTCTCTCATGGATGATCACACTCCCCGGCACAATCGGAGGAGCTGTGCGAGGTAATGCTGGTTGTTTTGGTTCAGAAACAAAAGATAGCCTCACAAGCGTCGAAGTACTGCGCAACGGAAAGGTAAAGAAACTCGAGCGTCACCAGATAGAGTTTGGTTACCGCGACTCAATGTTTAAACATAATAAAGATATCATTCTTGCAGCATCGTTTGAGCTCAAAGAAGGTGATATTGATGATCTAAAAGCCGAACTCGATGATCAGCTCATGCGCCGCAAAAAATCCCAACCATTTGACGCTGGGTCTGCAGGTTGCATGTTTAAAAACACTGCTGTCACAGATGAAGATTTGCAACGCTTAGCTCAAAAACTCGATATACCCACAGAGATGAGCAGCAACCGGCAGATATCTGTCGGTTGGCTCATCGACCAGCTTGATCTCAAAGGAAAAGCAATAGGAGACGCTCAAGTGTCTGATGTGCACGGAAACTTTTTAGTAAACAAAGGAAGCGCAACCGCAGACAACATTGTCCAGCTCATTGCACTTATCAAGACCCGTGCTCGCGACGAATATGGTATTCTATTAGAGGAGGAAGTGCAGTACGTAGGCTTCTAGGTCTGCATTCATTATTCACTTGATTTGATAAATTTTATGCGCATCATCCAAATGAAGGGGACAAACATGGATCTTACTGACGCTATTAAGAACCACATAGAATCTCGTGTTGATAGCCTTAGAAAACTTTGCGCAGAGTTTGACCCAGCAGATGAGCTCAGAATCGAAGTAGGAAAATCCACAAAGCATCACTCCAAAGGTCCGTACTTTAGAGCAGAGTTCCAACTCCATGTGCCAGGAAAGGACATGCGAGCCGTAGAAGAAGGCGAGGACCTCTACGCAACAATCGACAAGGTCCGCGACTCAATCAAGCGCCAACTTACAGATTACAAGAACGTCCTCAAGGACAAGGCTACACGTGGTGGTCGCCCAGGAAAGGAATAAATTGAAAAAGACGGGCAAACGCCTGTCTTTTGGTTTACAAGACTTGATTTTCACCTGATTTCAAGGCATAATCTTCCCCGTATGAGCAAAGTATTAAAACTCCTTTTTGGAGACCCAAACAAGAAAATGTTGGCCGATCTACAGCAAGATGTAGACAAGATCAACGCGCTTGAGTCCAAGTTTGAAAGCTTTTCAGACAATGATCTCAAGGCCAAGACAGTCGAGTATAAAAAACGACTCAAAGAAGGGGAGACTATCGATGACTTTGTGCATGAGGCCTTTGCTGTTGTACGCGAAGCTGCTAAGCGAGTGCTTGGACAGCGTCACTATGACGTTCAGATCATTGGAGGTCTTGCACTTCACCGCGGACAGATTGCTGAGATGAGAACAGGTGAGGGAAAGACGTTGACTTCGACTCTGGCACTCTACACCAACGCACTTGATGGCAGGGGCTGTCATTTGATTACCGTTAACGACTACCTTGCTAGGCGAGATACCGTTTGGATGGGAAAGATTTTCCACTTCCTAGGACTCTCAACCTCATGTATCCAGTCGCAAGGTGGTTTTTTGTTTGACCCAACATTTCAACATCCAGATCAGACAGAAGCAGAAGCGTCAGAAGCAGATTCGTTCCAAGTTCGAGAAGACTACCTCAGGCCCATTGAGCGCGACGAGGCTTACAACGCCGACATCACCTACGGAACAAACAACCAGTTTGGATTCGACTACTTGCGAGACAACATGGCACCAACGCTCAAAGAAACAGTCATGCGAGAACTAAACTACGCCATCATCGATGAAATTGACTCTATCCTGATCGACGAAGCGCGCACACCACTTATCATTTCTGCTCCAGCTGAAAAATCAAACGAGCTTTATACTCGATTTGCTCAGATCACACGGGGACTCACTGAAAACATCCACTTCAATATTGATGAGAAGATGCGTGCCGCAACGCTCACTGACGAAGGGATTGAAAAGATTGAGCGCGAACTTGGAATTGATAATTTGTACTCAATCGACCAGGGGATCTACCAACGCTATGCAGATTCAGCACTGCGTGCACACGCAAACTACCAGAGAGACGTCCATTACATCATTCAAGAAGGAGAGGTGATGATCGTTGATGAGTTCACCGGGCGCCTCATGCCAGGGAGACGCTTCTCAGAAGGAATCCACCAAGCGATTGAGGCAAAAGAAGGTGTAGGGATCAAGAGAGAAAGCCAAACACTTGCGACTATCACATTCCAAAACCTGTTTCGCATGTACAACAAACTGTCAGGAATGACAGGTACGGCAGCAACAGAAGCAGAGGAGTTTGCCAGCATTTACAATCTCGAGGTTGTAGAAATACCAACAAACAAACCAATTACGCGTATTGATCGTGGAGATAAGGTGTTTAAGAACGAGCGTGGAAAGTACATGGCACTGGTAAGCGAGGTGAAACGTTTGCAAGAAAAAGGACAACCTGTTCTTATTGGAACTGCGTCAGTTGAAAAGAACGAAATGGTGCATGTTCTCCTCACAAAAGCTGGAATCAAGCACGAGGTCCTCAATGCAAAAAATCATGCACGTGAAGCCGAGATTATCGCCCAGGCAGGAAGTCCGGGGGCTGTCATGGTTGCTACAAACATGGCTGGTCGTGGAGTGGACATCAAACTTGGTGGAAATCCAGGCTCAAAAGAACTAGAGGAACAAGTGAAACAGCTTGGGGGGCTCTTTGTAATAGGAACAGAACGCCATGACTCACGACGAATCGACAACCAGCTTCGTGGACGATCAGGTCGACAAGGAGATCCAGGTGAAACGCAGTTCTATCTTTCAATGGAAGACGGACTCATGCGTATCTTTGGTTCAGACAGAGCCAAGGGCATGATGGACAAGCTTGGGATTCCAGATGAAATGCCAATTGAAAACAAGATGATTACTGGGTCAATTGAAAAAGCACAGGCTCGTGTTGAAGGACAGCACTTTGACGCGCGTAAGCACCTTCTCGAGTACGACGATGTACTCAACAAGCATCGAGAGGTTATCTACGCACGACGCCAAGAGATTCTCGAAAGGTTCGACAAGGAACCAGAAACACTCAGGCAGCGCGTACTCGATATCGTTGAAAGCGAGATCGAGCAGGTTGTGCTCTTCCACACAAGTCCAACTGAAACCCCAATTCGACTGCAGGGTGAGACTAAAGAAGAAGAGAAAAATCACGACTGGAATGTTGAAGAAGTCATTGAGACCGCGCAGACCGTCATTTATCTTACAGATGAAAACAAAGAAGAGATCAGAAACCTCGGGCTTGAGGCAGCTAAGGATAAACTCGACGTTGCCATTGGTAGCACCAAGATCATTGAAAAAGTCATGGAGTTCGTAAACGAAAACTATGACAAACTCGACAATATCTTTTCTGAGCCAGCAGATGTGCAAAACATCGAGCGCGGAGTTGTGCTCCGTGCAATCGACATGCTTTGGGTAGACCACCTAGCAGCCATGCGCGCCCTCAGAACAGGGATCGGACTGCAAGCCTATGGCCAGCGAGATCCGCTCATCTCATACAAAAAAGAAGGTTTCAACATCTTCCAGAACCTCCTGGGCTCAATCAACCACGAGATCACATACAGCTTTTTCAAGTACGCAAAGCACGCTGTAGATGCAAAAGTACAAAATGAACTCAACTCATCACTCCTCACACGTGCTGGAGTAGAAATGACAGGCGCACGCAAAACATCAGGACAACAACAACGTCAAGCAAGCACCGGCGGTGCTGGAAAAGCAGAAGTAAAAATCGGACGCAACGATCCATGTCCGTGTGGGTCTGGAAAGAAGTATAAGAAGTGCCACGGATAGCAAAAATCACAAAACCCTATGATGGACAATACTGCATTAAGAGAGCGATTAGACGTTATTGTCGAGTCAAAGAATGGGCCTGTATATGACGATGAGGATTTGGCCAGACAGCTAGTTGAAATCCAAGATCTAAGCACGCAGATAAGCAGCGCGATATTGCCATACGAGGTTTACAAAGAGAATAGCGAAGAGAGGAAGCTGAATTGTCACGCGTTTGCACTTTCAAACCTGCTATCAATCGATAAAAACCTAGTCGTCACTTCAAAGTGTTTAGAAAAAATCCTAGAGAACCAAGACGAGGATCCTGAGGAATGGAACCTAATCGTCTACTACGAAATCGACAGCAATGGCAATCAGGCGATCACACACTCTGGAATAAGACACGAAGAGGTTATTTGTTCTAAATGGGGAGGCGGACACGCATGGCTCCACGCAAAACAAGATGTCCCTCTGCAATACGGCGAGCTGATGAAGTTCTTTCAAGTAAGCGATGAGCTAGGAGTCAGGAAAAGAATCAAAGCCATTTCACAAGCAAGCTCAAAAATTACCTAACTTTAGCCATTCTAACGTAACCTAGTTACGTTGAAATGTATTATGAACGAAGAACTACTTACCGAAATCAAAGCAAGCCAGATCATTGTAAAGCCTGGTCGCTACGCATACCTCAAAGCTGATAGTCTCGTTGAAACAAAGGGGCACTTTCTCGTGTCCCAGGATCAAGATGAGATCACTGTCGTGACCAAAGAGGAAAATCTTGGAACAGTAGAGCACTCAGACGAAGTAAAGTGGTTCAAGCTTTGTGAGGTAAAAGTATCCAAACCATTCTTGGTAAAGGGCTTCATAGCAGCAATAACAGGTGCTATCGCAAACGCAGATCTGAACGTTCTCGTTGTATCAACTTTCTCCAAGGACTACATACTCGTACGTGAGGAAACAGCCCCAAAAGCTATTAATGCGTTAGAGGTTTTGGGTTTTGCTGTTGAGTGGGAACAATAAAAACAAATATGACTTGGAAAGAACTTGCACCAAACATTACACGACAAAGATTGGTCATCGAAGGAAATGCTCCTGAGAAGATCGATGATGAGAAAATAAAGGACTATCTCTCAAGTTTGTCCTATGCTCTTGGGATGAAAACGCTTTCTCGGCCAGTAACACATCGCTCAGACAAGTACGGCTGGGCCGGCTGGATCCACTGGGAATCATCAGGTGCACACTTCTACGCCTGGGACGAACCAGAAGTATTCTTCAGTGTCGACATCTATACTTGTAAGACGTTCGATGTACAAGCAGCAGTCGATTTCACTCGGGAGTACTTCAAGTCTGAAAAGATTGTTTTCAAGGAAGTATAAAAAATACCTAACTTTAGCCATTCTAACGTAACCTAGTTACGTTGAAATATATTTGTGAGGGAAATTGAATTTTCAAATGGTGGTTACTATCACGTTTTCAGTCGCGGCACAGACAAGCGAAAGATTTTTCTGTGTGATGCAGATTTTGAGCGGTTTCTTGAGTCGATGTATTTGTTCAACGACAGCCTTTACACTCACAGCCCACAGGTCATTGATAGGGTTGTTGCATTGGCATCCAGCGAGGTTATGTCAGACACAAGGAAGCCTCGGGTGAAAATTGTCGCCTTTTGTTTAATGGATAACCACTATCATCTTCTGCTTGAGCAACTTCAAGATGAAGGTGTTTCAAAATTCATGCACAGCCTAAACAAGGGTTATAGTCGATTCTTTAATCGAAAATACAAAAGAAGTGGAACATTGTTTGAGAGCACATTCAAAGCGGTTGTAGTGAAGTCGTTATCTCAGTTAGCGCACTTACCTGTATATGTTCATTTGAATGCCTTGGATTCGATTGATAGCAGATGGCGTGAAGGTTTGTTGGGCAACTGGGAGGCTGCACAAAAGCATCTGGACAACTACAGATGGTCGAGTCATCAAAAGTACATTGGTCAAGAGCAGTACCTGCCAATAATCGACGAAAATACCCCTGGAGACATCTATCAGAACATTGATGACTACACCAACCATCTGAAAAACTGGTCAGCACGTGAAAGCACCAATTTCGCTAACTTTAGCAATTCTAACGTAACCTAGTTACGTTGAACTTCAAATATGAACATAACCATCTGTGGCTCGCTTGTCTTTTTTGACAAGATGGAGCAAGTGAAAAACGAGCTCGAGAGCCTGGGGCATGTCGTTAAGATGCCGCCTGCGTTTGTTGATGATGGTAAGGGTGGTCAGATTGGCGCGGCTGAGCGCTGGCAGGCTTCCAAAGAAGCTGATGCAGAAGACTGGGTCTGGGACATGAAAGAAAACGCTATGCGTGTTCACTTTGACAAAGTCGCTTGGGCAGACGCAGTTGTGATTGTGAACGAAGAGAAAAAAGGAATCCCAGGCTACATCGGTGCAAACACACTCCTCGAGGCAGGCCTGGCGTTCTACCTCAAGAAACCAATCTACCTGCTCAACCAAATCCCAGAGATCGACTACAAGGACGAGATTATTGGCATGAAGCCGATTGTGACAAGCGGTGACCTCAGTCAGATCTCATGACAAAGACTTCCCCAAAACTCATGACTCTCTGCCTCATCCATCAAGATGAAAGGCTTTTGCTCGGCACAAAGAAGCGTGGGTTTGGAAAAGATCGCATCAACGGCTTTGGTGGGAAGGTAGAGTCTGGCGAATCAATCGAACAGGCAGCGATCCGCGAAACTCAGGAAGAGGCTGGTATCACACCCATTGATCTTAAAAAGATCGGGATTATCCATTTTGAATTTGAATACCAAAGAGATGTGCTTGAAGTGCATCTTTTTAAATCCACAGAGTTTGAAGGAGAGCCAACCGAGACGGAGGAGATGAAGCCTGAGTGGTTCTCAGCAAGCCAGATCCCATTTGATCGCATGTGGCCAGACGATATCCACTGGATGTCGCTCTTTTTAGCAAATAAAACTTTTTGTGGAAGGTTTTTCTTTGATAAAAATGATAAGATTGTGGAGATGGAATTAAACGAAACAACGTTATGTTAGAGAATGAAAGATTTGCACCAAAATTCGACTATCAATGTGCCGAGTTCGACCTCGAAGCAATAAAAGCCGAGATGGAAGACAAAGGATTCAGCTGGGATCAAGTGGAAGCATCGATTGATTACCTGAGCAGACCAGATGAGATCGCAAAGAAAATGGGAATGTTCTTTGAGCTTGATCCAAACGAAGACGAGCGACTTGAGTCAGCTATAGAACAAATCGTTGAGGGTCACATCAAGGCTTACACTGCTGGAACCAATGTCGAACCGATTGGTGTTTATAGACATGTCAGCCATAGCGTCTCCCAATTCGTAGCAACTAAAATCCGTGAGCAACTAACATTTGGAAACCTCTAACGAGATCACATCAGCAAAAGGCTTCGATTTCACGGCGAAGAAATTCTCAATAAAATTCACATTCATTAGATAATGTATGTCAGAAACACTAAGATTCCATCCAGAAAGCGAAATCAAGCCTCAACGCCGTCTTGTGGAGACTCAAACAAACCACGATAGTGGTGCTAAAAAGATCAGGGCATATGAATACGATGATGAGGGAAAGGTTGTTGCTAAGCGCGATAGGCTTGAACAACCTGACGGGAAGAAAAAGATGAGTACCTCATTCCTCAAAGCCTATAAATGGGACAGGGGTTACGAGTATAATGAAAATGGAAATGTTGTAAAAGAAACGTTGCGTTATGAGAGACAAAGAACCCAGGGAGAAAACATCGAGGGGGGGATTCGTGTGATGGGATATGAACGAGAGTTTGTAAGAGATGATCATGGGAGAGTGGTTTTAAGGTCTCAACGATCTTTGAGAGGAGAAATTGCGGGTGGAAAAGAAGACCTTGGCGTTGGTGTGGAAGTAATAAGTGAGATAATGTATGAGTATGATGAACAGGGGAATGTTGTAAAAGAAATATCAGAAAACGCTGAATCAAAAACTACCACTACACGATCATTTGATGATCAGAACCAGTTGATTGAGCAGACCAAAATAACTGAAAAAGAGCTATCAGATAACGGTTTTGAAATGCATATACCTGATAGAGGTACGCGAGTTAGATTTGAGTATGATGATCAAGGAAGGTTAAAAACAAAACATGTTGGGAATCTAGATACTGAGCGTGACTATGGGAGAAGTGACTACTCATACTCAGAGGATGGAAAAACCACGGCATATACATATTTTTGGGGAGAGAAAAAAATGCACACATTGACTCAGACAACTGATGAAGATGGACATGTTGTAAAGGTGTCAATGAAATATCATCAAAAAGGAGATAAAAAGGGGGATTACAAAAAAGAGTATGTCCATAAATACGAATAAGTATGAGTAAAACAATTCTAATCACCGGAGGAAGTTCTGGGCTCGGCAAAGAGACTGCTAAGCTTCTTGCACCTGACAACACTGTCATCGTGCTCTCACACATCGAAGACGAAGCCAAAGAAGCTGCCGAAGAACTCGGATGCGACTATGCTGTTGCAAACGTAACTGATGCAGGGCAGGTGCAAAGCGCTGTCACTCAGGTTATCGAGAAGCACGGTTCACTCGATGTACTCATCAACTGCGCTGGAATCTGGGAGGAAGGCCAGCTCGAAGACTGCTCACCAGAGAGAATGAAACTCGTTGTCGACATCAACCTGAGCGGAACCATGCTCATGTGCCAAGCAGCGCTCCCACACATGAAAAAGCAAAAAGCAGGAATGATCTTCAACATCATCTCCCAGGCTGGGCTCGGAGTAAAAGATAATCGAACCGTGTACTACGCCTCAAAGTGGGGGGTGCGTGGCTTCACAGGCTGTCTTCAAAAAGACGTACAAGGGGAGGGGATTCGCGTAACAGCTGTGTATCCAGGAGTGATGGACACAGGCCTCTTTGATACCTCAGGTCACTCCCGAGACCTTTCAAAAGCACTTGATCCAACAGAGACTGCCAAGACAATGGCATTCATCATCGGACTAAGTCCAAACACCCATGTCCCAGAAATCGGCCTACGTTCAATCACCGAGATCTAACATGAGCCATTACCACAAAGATGCACTGATCATCTGGGGAATCCTAGTCGCACTTGCTCTAGTTGGTTTTGGTTACGTGTTTGGCTGGGAGAACCCACTCTACCCAATCCTGCTCGCCACCAACCTAGCCACATTCCTGGTAATGGGATTCGACAAACTCCAGTCCACAACCGGCGGTCAACGCACTCCAGAGGTTGTCTTCTACACAATGACCCTTCTAGGCGGATCCGGAGGAATGCTCGCGGGTATGTACTTATTTCGACACAAAACCCGCAAGATCTCATTCCAATTCTTCGTAGGCCTCATGATTCTCATCCAAGTTGCCCTGCTTCTATGGGTCGGCTCAAGATCAGGCCTGGTCCTACTTCCATAAACAAAAGCAACCATAAAGATGGCTGCCCACCCCGACTGAAGCGTCGGGGTTTTTGAATTAGAAAACCCGCTCAGTCGTGAAACCGGCGGGCTCAGTCGAGTAGACGAATCTGGGCGATCAGACCGTCAGAGACAAGCTCTAGATGTCGAGGTCTTGCGCGAAGCAGATCCAGTAGTTGTTCGTGTTGCTGCGCTCGAAGGGCAACGAGCATGCAGTTGTGAATAAGAGCATACTCAGCCTTCATGTTGTCGATCTTGCGTTGGATGGCAGAGTGCGAGCTATTGCGCGTGATCGCGTCAAGAGTGATCTGTCCGACCGCTCCCATACGATAGAGCATCAGCATCTGCATGGGACCCCAGTCCAGGTGAGGTTGCTCCTCCCAGACAAAGATTGTGGTCCCATTCATAAAGCCTTCATCAACGTCTATTTCTTCGTCATCGCTGGATGTGTGCATCCAGGTGCTGATGAGCCAGGTGTTCTCCTCTGGTCTGAGGATGCGTGCCTTTCCTTGGTGGTAAGCAGCACCGCTGATGGATGCACTTGTTGCGATCGGTGTGGACTCAGTGAGATTCGGAACCTCGCTAAGTTGCATGCGTCCAGGGGTCGGTCTGATCTGCACAAGGTGCCACACATCAGGCTGATCCGGATGAATGATCAGCTCAAGCTGAACTCCGAACTTGCTACCAATGGCCTGCTCGACCGCGCAAGGAAGCTCATGCGCAAGGTCGGCCCATGGGAGCACGATTGGATTTTCCACCAAGACTTCACCACGCTGGAGCTCGACCAAGACGTTGCCATCCGTATCCAGCACAAGCGTGGGACCTTCATGATCCATGGTGGCGCTCGAGAACTCTCGTAGCACATCCGGGCAGAACTCACGCCCAGCCGAGATGCGCACAACCACTTGACCAAGTAGATCACTCCAGGCGATATCGACCACAACACCAACGCCAGTCACATACTGTTGGAGTACGAGTGGAATTCGCGCATGAATCGATTCGATGAGCTGTCCTCGAAGGTTTGCAACCCTCACCTTATGCGATGGGTGTGCACCGCTATCAGGTGAGATCCAGTCCTCGTCATGCGCACTGCTACGCAAGAGCACCAGATCATTGCGATCACGAATCCATGAGATGCCGCGGATGTATTGCCCCATATCCTGTTGAAGCACCTCAGAGATCTTGATCCAGCGCCAGCTTGGCACCAAGAGATGATCTGAGAAATCCGCGATGCGTTTGCAGAGCTCGAGTCCAAATGCCTTACCTCCGCCCGTCATCAACGAGCGTGCAAGCAAAGACTGATCTCCAGGATCAAGATGCTTGAACACCGGATCTGATGCGACGGCATCTGCACGCCTGTGGCCATATACCCAACCACATGGGTCGAACTTCTTGTTCATTGTCCCTCCAGGCGAGTATTTCGACAGATCTAAGCCTTTTTGTCAATTCTGGGGCCTGTTTGTGCACTTGCGATTAAAGCCCAAATCCCTTACACTGTGGCCGTTATTCGCATCAGAAACATGATTTTGTATGCAAACATGGAAAGTAAAGAAAAAGAACGAAAAAAAGCCAAAGAAGACATTGGGCGTGAAAATCGCTGCGATTATCCTTCTTTTGTCTACATTCGTAATTGCGGGATATGATTTCCCGGGTGTATGGAACGGAGCGGCTCAGTCAGTACAATCTGCAACTGGCTGGCTTCCACCAACACTAGAAGAGGAGGATTTTAGGCTCGGTCTTGATCTGCAGGGTGGAACTCACCTTATCTATGAAGCAGACATGGCTGAGATTCCAGAAGAAGATCGCGTCGAGGCCCTTGAGGGCGTAAAGGATGTGATCGAACGACGCGTGAACGCTTTTGGTGTGTCAGAGCCTGTTGTGCAAACAACAACGACTGGCGGCACCTACCGCGTCATCATCGAGCTCGCAGGAGTCCTTGATGTAAACGAAGCCATCTCACTTATCGGTGAGACCCCTGTGCTTGAGTTCAAAGAACCAGGCCAAGAGCTTGAACGTGATCCAACTGAAGAAGAGTTAGCTCAAGTAGACGCCGCAAACGAGACTGAGTACGCAGACGCACAAATCGTGCTTAATCGCGCGCTCACCTACGAAGACTTTGACGCACTTGTAACTGAGTTCAGCATTGAACCAGACAATGAAGAGCGAAAGGGGGTCATCGAAGGCATTACAGGAGACTCTTACTTCTCAGACTTCTTGATTCTCGCCGAAGAGAATTACATGTGGGATGGGCAGGTTCACTCAAACCTTCACGAAACAGAAGACGGGCTCAACATCTTCAAGCTTGTTGAAACAACCGAGCAGGCTCAAATGGAGCTTTCTCACATCTTGATTTGTTACGACGGAGCCACTGGCTGCGAAACAGGAGTGCCACAAATCGAGGCGCATCTACAAATTAGCAATCTCAAAGACGAGCTCACAGCAGAAAACTTTGCTGAAAAAGCCATGGAGTTCTCAACTGGCCCTTCAGGTCCAATTGGAGGATCTCTTGGCTGGGCAACGGCTGACATGTTTGTCACCCCGTTTGCCGTAGCAGCAACCACACTCGAAGTTGGTGGAATATCAGATGTGATCGAAACAGACTTTGGATACCACATCATCTACAAAACATCACAGCGATCAGCACCGGCTTACACGATTCAACGAATCGTCATGCCACTCACTGACATCTACGACGTGATTCCTGAGGTGTCGCCTTGGACAAACACAGAGCTCTCAGGAAAATACCTCGAGCGTGCTGGAGTAGAGTTTGATTACAACACAGGAATGCCATACGTGGCGCTCAACTTCAACAGTGAGGGTGGAGACCTGTTTGGTCAGCTCACAGAAGAGCATGTTGGTGAGCCAATCGCCATCTTCCTTGACGGAGAGCCTATCTCAACCCCAACGGTTCAGCAGGCAATCTACGGAGGCAAAGCGATTATCACAGGTGATTTCACCGTTGATGAGGCAAAACTCTTGTCTCAACGCCTAAACGCTGGTGCACTTCCAGTTCCAGTGAACCTCCTCTCACAGCAGACGATTGGACCAACACTTGGTGCCATTTCTCTTGAAAAAAGCATAAATGCAGCCCTGTTCGGATTCTTGCTCGTTGCGATCTTTATGGTTGTAATGTACAGACTTCCGGGACTTGTTGCGGTTGCAGCACTGATCCTGTTTGCATTCATGAACTTGGCTGCCTACCGACTGTTTGGTGTCACAATCACATTGGCTGGAATTGCAGGACTCGTGCTTTCGCTGGGAATTGCAGTGGATGCCAACGTCCTCATCATCGAACGTCTCAAAGAAGAGTTTGCCTCAGGCCGAGACTTTGTCTCATCACTAGATGAAGCATTTGCTCGCGCCTGGACAGCAATTCGAGACGGAAACATTACAACACTCATCGCGGCTGGAGTTCTGTACTGGTTCAGCTCTAGCTTTATCCGCGGATTTGCACTGACGCTTTCAATCGGTGTAATCCTCTCAATGTTCACCGCCATCACAGTTACGCGTGTATACCTCAAGTCACTTCTGGATTGGAAAGCTATTCGCAAACCAGCTTTATTCGGATTAAAGAAACGAGACTAATATGCGTATGAACATCGTAGAAAACCGCAAAAGGTGGTTTGTCCTATCAGGTGTCCTTGTTGCCGGAAGCATTATCGTTGTCACGCTGCTTGGGCTTCGTCTCGGAATCGACTTCACTGGTGGAAGCTTGCTCGAGGTAGAATTTGAGGCAACACCAGTCATTGATCAAGTTCGCACAACGCTTGGATCTGTAGGGTTTACAGACATAGCCGTTCAATCAACAGGAGAGCATGGCGTGATCATTCGAACCGACAACCTCACAGAAAGCGAGCATCAGATCATCTTGACCTCCCTTGGAGAGGCTCACGGAGTAGTTGAGGAAATGCGTTTTGATTCTATCGGACCTGTCATCGGTGATGAGCTTCGAAGAACAGCACTCATGGGTGTTGCGCTCACATTGCTGCTCATCGGCTTCTATGTTGCCTGGGCTTTCCGCAAAGTGACCGAACCTGTTGCCTCATGGAAGTACGGCGTGCTCACAATTTTTACAGCGTTCCATGACGTCATCATCACGCTTGGTGCATTCTCACTCCTTGGACACTTTTTTGGATGGGAAATCGGAACCGCATTCGTTGCGGCAACACTCACCATCTTGGGTTACTCGATTAACGATACCGTTGTGGTATTTGATCGAACACGAGAAAACCTTCTTCGTCGCGCTGCAGATACGTTTGAGGAAACCGTTGAGCTCAGCATCAAAGAAACACTCATGCGCTCACTAAACACTTCTGTCACCACCTTGCTTGCACTTGCTGCAATCTTCTTATTCGGTGGAGACAGTACACAACCATTCGCACTTGCGCTCATTATCGGTATCGCAGTCGGTACCTACTCGTCTCTATTTCTGGCAAGCCCAGCACTGGTCGAGTGGGAGCTCGCAAGCAAAAAAAAATAGCTGGATAAAAAACTGGGTTTCGACCCAGTTTTTTGATATACTTCTTTTATCAATCCCATGCCTATGATTCCATTGTTTGCGATCCCTATTATTGGAAACGCAACAGGAGCTACAACAGCAGCAACATCATACTTCGCACAACCCATCGATGCGATTCTTTTTGATATTCTCATCTGGTTTGGTTGGATCCCGATTCTTATAACACTCATCTGGGGCTTCTCGCAGATCTGGCTTGATTATAGGCGTGGAAAGGGTGCACTTAGAAATAAGTTCATCGTACTTGCTATAGATGTTCCAGCAATGACAGAACAGTCACCAAAAGCACTCGAGAACCTGTTTGGAACGCTGTACGCCTGCAAATCATCAATTACGTTTAAAGAAAAATGGCTTTACGGAAAGCTAAACCCAAAGTTTTCTTTTGAGATCGTTTCTACAGAAGGGTATATCCAGTTTTTGATCAGATTTGAATCACGGTTTCGCGACGTGATCGAAGCTGGTATCTATGCGCATTACCCAGACGCTGAAATTGCAGAAGTTGAAGACTACACAGAAGAGTTTCCAAAAACTTTTCCAAACGAGACACATGAAATGTGGGGAGGGGAGATCACCTTTGATAAGCCGTCCATGTATCCAATCAGGACCTATGTTGATTTTGAGGACAGACTCTCTGCCGAGCTAAAAGACCCTCTGGCGTACGTGCTTGAGCAAATGGCAAAGATGAAAGCAGGGGAACATTTTTGGATTCAGATAATAATCGAGCCATCAACAAACAGTTGGAAGGACGCGGGTGTTGACCACGTAAAAGCAATTTACGGCGACATTCCAAAACCAAAAAAGAGCAAAATTGCTGCAGGAGCTGAGTCTCTTATGTCTTGGCCTAACGAACTTCTCAAAGAAGGCCTCGATGTTGATCTAAGTGGTCTACTTTTTGGCGATGCATTAAATGGAGAGGATGACCCTTGGAAAGTATTCAAGCTTACACTTCCACAAATTGAAGAAGCAAAAGCCATTCTACAAAAATCAACAAAGGTTGGACATGGAGTTAAAATTCGAGTTCTTTATGTTGCAAAACATAATTGTTTTGTAAAAGGGGAGCGCACAGCAATAGTGAAAGGGATCATGAACCAGTACGCCCACCTTAACTTCAATCGTTTTGGGCTTCACATTCCTTCTGTTCCAAAAGATGATTACTTCTGGATGAAGTGGAGTTACACAAAGCGTCAGAACACACTCATGAAAGCCTATTGCTCTCGGAGTTGGGGAGTCGGCGCAGATCAAATGTGGATGAACGTAGAAGAGCTTGCCACGCTCTGGCATTTCCCTGCGATTCAAATCAAAGCACCTCTGGTTAAGAAGGCCGAGGCAAAGCGTGCTGAGCCTCCTGTTGGTCTTCCAATTACAGACCTTGAAGACACGCTTCCGGGCTACAAACGAACCACAGAAGACGAGGGTCTAGATCTTCCTGGTCAGCGGGGATATTCTGCTGGAATAGCAACAGCAGGGTCTTTAGCAGGCGAGCCTCCAATGGGGCTTCCAGGTGTAGACTTAGAAGAAGGGCCTTCACCAGAAAATCTTCCTTCAACAATTTCACCAACAAGCACAGAGGTTGCCGAGCCAGAACAAGTCATTGACATACCAGAGCCACCAGAACCAACTGACCAGGTTGACCCTCTTGAATTCTCTGAAAGTGTGCTACCAGATGTGAAAGCTCCAACAGATAAGGAAAGCGAAGAAGAACTCAAGGACGATGATGAAACATTTGTCCCACCAAACCTGCCAGTATGACCATGAATCACGACCATGAGAATGAGGTGACATACTTTGGAAAGACCAACTTTCGCAACCAACTCACCAAGTTCGGAATCAAAACCGACGACAGGCGAAGGCATGTCTACGTGATCGGAAAGACCGGTATGGGTAAGACGACTCTGATGGAAAACTTCATCTTGTCTGATATCTATGCGGGTCATGGTTGTTGTTATGTTGACCCTCACGGAGACACAGCAGAAAAACTGATCGACTTTATCCCAAGCTGGCGCATCAATGATGTTGTGTATTTCAACCCAGCTGACCTTGAGTATCCTGTAGGATTCAACATTCTCGAAGCCGTTACAGAACGTCACAAGCACTTGGTTGCATCAGGAATGATGGCTGTGTTTGCAAAGATCTGGGAAGGGATGTGGTCTTCCAGAATGGAATACATTCTCAACAACACCATTCTCGCGCTCCTGGATAACCCAGGGCAAACAATGCTTGGAATCAACCGAATGATGTCCGATGCCGAGTTCCGCAAACGGATGGTCGGGAACATTAAAGATCCAGTAGTAAAACAGTTCTGGGTGAAAGAGTTTGCCAGCTGGTCAGAAAAATATGCCACAGAAGCAACAGCAGCCATTCAAAACAAGATTGGTCAGTTTTTGTCTGCAGGAGTAATCCGAAACGTTGTTGCGCAAGTCAAATCAACGATCGATATCCGTGACATCATGGACTCAGAAAAAATCTTCATCATCAACCTGTCAAAAGGACGAATCGGTGAAGATAACTCTAGGCTCCTGGGTGGACTGCTCATCACAAAGATTCAGCTCGCTGCCATGGAACGCGTTGATGTTCCTGAGATCGAGCGAAAAGACTTCTATCTGTACGTGGATGAGTTCCAAAACTTTGCTGTTGAATCGTTTGCATCGATTTTGTCTGAGGCTCGTAAGTATCGACTTTGTCTCACCATGGCTCACCAGTACATTGCTCAGCTCACTGAAGAGGTGCGCGATGCGGTGTTTGGTAACGTTGGAACGATCATGGCATTTCGTGTTGGTGCAGCCGACGCTATGTACATGGAAACAGAGTTTACGCCACGTTTTCTGCCAGAAGACATCATCAATCTTCCAAAGTTCAATATTTATCTAAAACTTCTTATTGACGGCGTGACAAGCCAGCCTTTCTCAGCTGTAACACTCCCACCGATTGCGCAAATCACCAACTCACAAGAAAAAGTTATTCGCATTGGTCGTGAGCGCTATGCAGAGCCACGTGCTGATATTGAAAAGAATGTTCTGGAGTGGAGCGGACTTGGTAGCCAGAGTGATGAAGAGATGTACGAAGAGGCTGCTGCAAAGAAAAAGGCATCCAAAGACTCAAACAAACCTCGACACGAGTATGACTGTACCCGTTGCAAAACTCTCGTAGTACTTCCAGTTGAGCTCGATCGTTCAAGAGCGATTTACTGCGATGATTGCATCAAGATTGTTCGAGACGAACGCAAGAACAAAAAGGGAGGGGGCGGGAAGCCATCAACGCCACCACCAAAAACACCTAAGATATCAGAAGGTGAGTTTGTTGAGGCAAAGCCAGAAGAACCATCAATCAGTTTGAAAAAGCTTGAGACAAAACCATCAAAAGAAGAAAGACCAAAGTATAAAGTAATCCCTCCAAAGAAAAAGGAGGAAGAACCAAAACCAGAGCTGCCAAAGCAAGACGACAAGCCAGAAGAAAAGAAAGAGGAAAAGAAAGAAGAGCCAAAACCAGAGCCAGCTCCCACTCCAGAGCCAAAACCTGAACCAGAGCCAGAAAAGAAGCCTGCCGGAGAAGAAAGACCAAAGTACAAGGTCGTCCTCCCAAAGAAAAAGATAGAACCAGGCCAGGAGCAAGTAAAGAAAGAAGAACCAAAAGATCGTCCCCCTTCCCAAGGGGGACCACAGGGGGTTGCCAACAGCGAAGCTCCAAAGAAGAAACGTAAGCGACGAAAGAAAAAGAAACCACCTCAAGACGGAGATGGAAGTGACACTCCTCAAAAACCTCAAGAGAAAAAACCAGAACTACAGCCACCACGTCGTCCTGAGCAGAGCGAAGGACCCCCTCCAAAGCAAGAAGATAAGCCAGCTGAGCAGAAGCCTGCTCCAAAACAGGAAGACAACAACCGGCCACCAACGCCAAAACAGTTTCAAAAACAGAAAACTGAAGACCACGTGAGCGGCAAGCTCAAGCCTGGACAAAGTATCCAGTTTGATTAAGAATCCAAATCATGGACCTCCTTCAAGCCCTCACATTAGGGCTCGTACAAGGTATTACAGAATTTCTCCCGATCTCAAGTTCGGGATTCTTAATTTTAGTTCCAGAGATGTTTGGCTGGGAAATTCAATCGCTTGCATTCGATGCCTGGCTCCACCTAGCAACGCTCGCAGCAGTCATCTTCGCGCTCTGGCCTGAAGTGCAGTCAATCTTCCTAAAGCCTGCCTGGAGAAAGCTCGGGTACTGGATCTTGCTAGCAACCATCCCTGTTGTACTAGTTGGTTTCCTTGCTGGTGATCTCATCGAAGCAAGCACACGCTCAATACAGGTCGTTGCCTGGTCGTTCATTATCTGGGGAGTCGTACTTTACCTCGTAGATCGATACGCAAAGCTGCATCTCAAAGACATTACAAAAGTTGGCTGGAAGCGCTCACTGACAATCGGATTCGCCCAAGTAATCGCACTCATCCCAGGAACCTCGCGCTCAGGAATCACAATCACAGCTGGGCTCCTCTCAGGACTCAAGCGAGAACAAGCTGCCAAGTTCTCCTTCCTCCTCGGCATCCCAACGATCGCAGCAGCCGGAACCCTCAAGTTTCTAGATGTCTTCCAGCAAGGCGCAGCAACAGGCATGCTCCCAATCATTGTCGGAGCAGCAGCAGCATTCTTCACAGCCTTTCTCACAATCAAAGTCCTGCTCGCATTTCTCAAAAGATACACATTCTCCGAACTGGCTGTGTTCCGGATAGCCCTGGGAATCCTTTTGCTCGTACTATAAAACCGCGGACCACCGCGGTTTTTGACTACATAAGCACATTGTTGTCATTTCGACCGAGGAGTCTGTGTTGACGAGTGGAGAAATCTCGTGGTTTTCGAGATCTCTCGACTCACTTCGTTCGCTCGAGATGACAATGAAGAGAGGGGGGGGTTCTGTGAGATGGTAACGACACGAGTGCTTGCGGGTGATATTGATCAGCATGATGACAACGTAAGAGAAAAATTGTAAAGTTCCACCGTATGGCAAAACTTGAACTCCGCGATCCTATTCACTCGCGTATTCCTTTTTCAGAATTCGAGCGATCGATCATTGATCATCGCTATGTCCAGCGCCTGAGATTCATCTCACAGCTTGGATTTTTGCAATCACTCGTCTACCCAGGTGCCCTCCACGATCGCTTCACACACTCACTCGGTGTCATGCATGTGGCAGGCCGTTTGTTTGCGCGCGTAGTGTCTGACTCCAGCGTCCTCAAAGCAAAGCTCGCACCAGACGAAGTCGAGGCCCTGCGAAGCCGTGTGCGTCTAGCAGGTCTCCTACACGACATCGGTCACGGCCCATTTTCACATGCATCAGAGGTGCTTTTCCCAAATCTCAAAGATCTCCCAATGGACTGGTCATGGTGGCGCACCCAGCCAGAGGATCGCCAAGCAGTCCACGAGGACTACAGCGTGCTCCTCATCAACCAAATGGCCAAAGAAGGGGTTCTCGAGCCTGAATTCGCCCAAGACGTCTGTTCGCTCATGCACATAGATATAACGCCGTCAGCGTGGTTTTTAGAGCTCATAGAGCGCCTCCCAAGCTTGCAAAGAGCCCTCAAAGGCCTCATCTCAGGCGAGGTGGATGCAGACCGCATGGATTACTTGCTCCGCGACAGTTATTACTGTGGTGTTGCCTACGGAACGTTTGATATTGATTGGCTCATCTCGTCAATCGGGGTGGGGGAGAAAGACAACAGAAAGCTTGTATTCACCATCTCAGAAAACGGAGTCCGCGCATTCGAAGACCTCCTGCTCGCGCGCTACCACATGATCGACCAAGTCTACTTTCACAAGACAAAATCAGGTTTCACACACTACCTAGAGCAAGCCATCAAGAACGAGATCGAACTAAAGATTCCAACAGATCCAGATGAGTATGCGTCTGTGCGCGATGGGATTGTGATTGAAAAATTGTTTGAAGCAGCAAAGGATGAAAGCAATTACTACTCACATCACCTCATGAATCGCATTGCAGCAAAACGCATCCTGCGATTTAGAGATCTTGATCCAAGCGACATGACCGAGCTTGAGAAACTCAAACAGCTCTGCGACTCAAAAAATGTGAAGTGGTTCACGCACTCAGTCGCAAACGAGCTTTCACACCTCGGAGAAGTTCCGCGAGAAGAAGCGCTCATCTACGTGCGCAAAAAGAAGCTTGATGGCTACGACCTCATCCCAATCTTCGAGTACTCAGATCTCCTCCAAAAATACAACGAGAAACTTCGCTTCACAGATTTCTTTGTCCGCCGCGAAGATTTTGAAACATTTTCCAAATAGAAAAGAACCCGTTGCGTCGGGTCCTCGTTGCTGGTCTACAGGCCAGCGTACGCTTGCGCGCGTCGTTCGACAATGCTGATCATGGGGGAATCAGATCCACCGTCTGGACAGCTTACAAGCGTGTTCACATCAAGCTTCTCAAGGATCTCCCTGAGCAGTTCAGCCTGCTTCTTCTGACAGACCACAACCACATCGACACGATGCCGAGGACAGTCTTCGTCCAGCAAGATGCGCAGGCCGCGCTTGATACCGTTGGTCCAGGTGTACCTTGGTGGTGGGCAGTCGCTCGTGCTCACCCCGATGAGGTTCTTGAGCCACTCCAGCCGCATGTGATCCTTATCGATCAGAAGGATATGTAGTCGTCGTCCCATTTTCATCCTCCAGGGCACGAGACGCTCAGAACAATAATGGATCAGTCTATAAAAGTCAATAAACCCTTGATTTAAAAGGGGATACCTGTTAGTATCCCAGCCTTATGTCAAAGAAAAAAGTACTCCTAGGAATGTCAGGCGGAGTGGACTCATCCGTGTCCGCTGCTTTGCTTTTGGACCAGGGGTACGAAGTAATCGGTGCGTTCATGAAGAATTGGTCCGGGACCGTTTGTGTCCCGGCCGGGACACAAACGGACCAAGTCGGAGAAGAATTTGAAGAATGCGAATGGAAGAATGAACGGCGCGATGCTGCTCGAGTTGCCGCAAAACTAGGAATCAAGTTTGTAACATTCGACTTTGAAGAAGACTATCGCCGCGATGTCGTAGAAAACATGTTTGAAGAATTCCAAGCCGGGCGGACACCAAACCCAGACGTCATGTGCAACAAGTTCATCAAGTTCAAACGCTTCATGCAAGAAGCCGACAGACTTGGTTGCGACTACGTGGCCACAGGTCACTACGCACGCATGCAAGACGGACGACTCATGGCGGGCCTCGACAAAAACAAAGACCAAACTTACTTCCTCTGGGCAGTAAACCCCGAGGTTGTTCCTCGTATCCTGTTCCCAATCGGAGACATGGACAAGCCAGACGTGCGCAAAAAAGCAGAAGAACTTGAGCTCACAGTCGCAGACAAAAAAGACTCCGTAGGAATCTGCTTCGTAGGCGAAGTCGACATGCGTCAGTTCCTCCAAGCAAGACTTCCAAAGGATCCTGGAAACGTTGTAACAACAGAAGGCGAGATTGTCGGCGAGCACGAGGGAATCAACTTCTACACAATCGGCCAACGCCACGGCCTAAACATCGGAGGAGGAACACCGTACTACGTGGTCGAGAAACGACCCGAGAGCAAAGAACTCGTAGTCACAAGCAACTTCCACCCATCCTTGTTCAAGTCAGAGCTCACAGCAAAGGACCTAAACTGGTTCGAAGAAGTAAGTGCACCTCGAAAGTGCCTCTGCCGCATCCGCTACCGCCAACCTTTGCAAGAATGTACAATCACCTCGATCTCAGACACTCAAGTAACAGTCGAGTTCACAGAGCAACAACGAGCCATCACACCAGGACAATCAATCGTCTTCTACGAAAACGAAACAGTCCTGGGAGGAGGAATAATTGAATAAAAAATGTTGACAACATTTCGTACCTACGAAAAAAAGTCAACATATTAGAAAAGAGACCTGCGAGGGTCTCTTTGCGTTACGTTTGGAACTGCTTGCTCCAAGCCTCTTGCCTGATCTTGTCCTCAGCCAGCATCCTGCGCCCCTCGCTGATGAGGTGCGATAGCGGATGAAGCGAATCGTCGAACAGCACCATGGTGAGCTTGTCCCACATGTGGCCTAGCTGGCCCTTGCGGAAGGCTGCAACCTTCTTGTCGACCTCGCCAGGAGGTACGATCAGGACATTGAACCCATCCGGGTGCATCATGTCCGTGTCGAAGATGGTGTCGCCGATGCTCAGCACCTGCTCGGGATGCAGTTCGTTGAGTTCGCGCCAGCGCGCAGCAGCCAGGCCCTTGGTCATGGGGAGGTTCAGGTTGAAGTTGAACCCTCGCACACGACCCTGCTCATCCTCGTTGAGGCGGATCGCCGCGATCGGGCACTTGATTCCGTGAGCTTCCTGGAAGCCGCGAACCATCTGCTCGATCCCGAACGTGTTCATGAGGCCAGGACCGATCGTATCCAGCAGCTCGAGAAAACCAGGGCGAGGGCGCAGACGAGCACCAGCATCGATAACGTCCTCGATCAGCACACCGTCCTTCTCGGCCAGCATGATGGGCTGCAGAGCCAGCGAGGCATCTACAGCCGCGATGTTCTCCTCCATGATGCTGCCAAGCAGCCAGTCAGGATCGCCCAGATCATTCGGAGCAGAACCGTTGTTGCGGGTGCTGTGGTACCAGTCGATTGCTTCCTTGCCACGACGACGCGAGTCATCGGACATGAGAGCCTCGAACGCACGCCACTGGCTGTCCAGGACTGCGGTACCGCAGACATCGTACACACCGCCACCAACCATACCTGCGTAGGTATGCAAGTCCGAAACCGGAACGCGTGTGATGATCTGCTTGTGGCCAGAGTCCATCAGCTCGAGCGCTTGCTCCAAGCTGGTCACATGAGAGATCTGAGTGCTCAAAGGCACCTCCTCTGAATCGTTGAATTCAAAAAGCCGTCTGTTTAGGACGGCCTGATCTTAGCAATCTTGAAGCTTGTGTCAATTTGTTTGTCCCCAGGAGTAAAACTCAGCAGCTGCACTTGCATTTAAATCCGCATCAATAGGGGAATATCCAGGATTATGCCCCTCTGTGATCTCAATCGGTACAGGAAGCAGAAGGTACTCATTTGAAAACTTTAGAGTCGTTTGCACAGATCCTTCGATCGGAATCACATGCACACTCTCAATGAAATCATAATTCACAATCGAAGCAGACCCACCAGCAACCACGTTCTCGCTTTGATTTGTAGTTATCCACACAGGCAAATCTCCAGCCTCAACAAGAATTCGACCACGAATAATGCGAATAACAGGACCATCTACGCTCAAATCCTCAAGCTCAAGCCTTGTGTTCTCAGCCAGATCAATTCGAATATCATCACCAATCTTGAGTTCCAGCCATGTATACGCTGTATCCACGTACTCTCCGCGCCTAAAATCATCTCCAACCACATACTCAGACTCACCATCAATTTGCGTCACAACAACACTAAGCCGAGGCTCCATATCAAATCGCTGCCAAATCAGCAGTCCAAATATTCCAACAAACAGGACTGAAGCGAAGATAAGAGGGAAGTGTTTCTTGATCATATTCTCGTAAGATTATGATAAGATTGTAACGTACAAATCAAAGCTTGCCTATGAAAAACCTATCCATCGTCAGTTTGCTCGGCCTTCTCGTCCTTGCGGGAATCGGGTGCACACAAACCTCCTCGCTATCTGCCCAGGAAGCAGCAAACTCGCTCAGTCTTCAAAACAATGCTGAGATCCTCATTCGCCCAACCGTGTTTGGCGTTGGTGGCGCAATTGTCGAGTGGCTTGGTAGTGAAGGAGACGAGTGGAAAGTAAGTCTTACAGAGTGGTCAACATCATCATCTGTCGGGCTGAGCTGGTCCGTGACCTCCGAGGTTGAAACAGACGAGTCAAAAGCCGCGCTCTACGCATACGAAGAGCAGTACGCAGAGACACCGATCGGCATAGAGATTCCTGATCCGCCAGAACAAAAGTTCGAGCAAGTTATAAAAACAGGCTCGCTCTCAAGCCAGACACTCGAAGCTGCACAAAGACTCACACTCCCACAGTACTGGCCAGAAGGCGCCGCCGGAGTGCAAGATTCATCCCTGATCTGGCTCTCAACAAATCAATACAACGAGCTTGTAAACACACGCGCCACATCAATCAGCCTCGGTCTCTTTGACGAATCAGTCATGCAAGCAGAAAATGCCGCCGAGACAATGCAAGGGCTCATAGATCAGTTCAAAGGTTTGTTCCCAGGTTCAGATGAAGATGAGAGCACAGAAGAGGCAACAGACGCACTGCTAGACATCACAACAGTAAACGCAGACGGTGACTGGGGAACCTACACACTCTCAGTAAACAACGTGCGGACAAAAGTTCGCACCATCGAAGCAGAAAACAAGTTCGCCACCTACACCATCCTAGCCAATCCAAACAACCCAATCATCCTAGAAATAAAACTCAGCCCGCTTGCACAGGGAACTGTTCAGGCCTTCAACCCAACAAACATCGCTGAGAGTTTCTCCGGCTACGAGATCGTGGAGATCAATCCAGTTGTAAGCGCACAAACAGATGAAAAATAATGTTGACTCTTTTTCGTACCTACGAACAAAAGTCAACATTTTGAGATGGCTCAGTTTGTAAAGCCTCGATTAAAATGTGGAGGTTTTTATAATTGAAAACACCGCCCAGACGGACGGTGTTGCGTCAGCTAGCCAAGCGCAATCAGGGCGCTCGGCTGCGTGAGAAGAAGATCACGGACGGTCAGATCACCCTCGCGCCATCGCTCCAAGGCAGCAAGAGAGATGCCGTTCTCCTCTTCTTCTTCGGCAATGAATAGCTCGTCACTCAAAGGCTCCCAGCCAGGTGATCGGCTCGTGGTATCGAGTTGTGTGCAGAGCCTTTTGAACTCGGCCTGGTAGAACAGTAGTTTTGCTTCTGCTTGATCAGGAGGATACAGGCGGTAGACCCAGCCGTTGAGCATTTCCAGAACCACATCTCGACGAACGGAAAGCAGAATCCTTCCATCGAGCTGGTGCTTGAAATGAAGCGTGGATAAGAAACAAAGGGTCTTGCAAAATTTCCTCCACTCTTCGTGCGTCTGTGTCTCTACATGTTCTCGAAAGTGCGGATCCTCCGCAAGCTTTGCCCAAACTTTTTCCTTGGCGCCCACTATGACCACCCCTTTCTCCTTAGCGAGATTATTAACACAGCCTCAAACCCACGTCAATACAAAAAACCGGCTCTACGCCGGTTTTGTTGCTCTATTCAAACTTCATCATCCAATGAGGATCAACCTCCACTTGCATATCTAGAAACACCCTTGACTGCATTACAAGCTCGAGTTCTTTGCGCGTGCTCTGACCAATCTCTTTGATCCCACGTCCACCCTGGCCAATGATCATGCGTTTGTAGCGATCATCTGTGGTGAAGATTGTGGCAGCAATGTACATCATTCCATTATCACGCTCCTCAACCTCTGAGACCTCAACATGCGTACTATATGGCACCTCTTGTCTGAGTCGAAGGAAAAGTTTTTCTCGAATCAACTCTGCGAGCCAAAACTTGTTTGGCATGCTTGTAAGCTGACCTTCTGGGTAATACGCCTCACCCTCTGGAAGCAGTTCAAGGATCGTATCAATAAGCTTGACGGTGTTTGTACCTAAAAGGGCTGATACTTCCACAACATGATCAAAGTCCCCGCCAAGATCACGGTAAAAATCAACAAAAGGTTTCTTTTCAAGATCGATCTTGTTGATCACTAGAATCTTAGGGCACTTGATGTCCTTGATCATACGAATCACAGACCGCTCCTCATCACCAATACTTCGAGTAGGGTCAACAATATACGTAATAAGATCCACATCAACCAATGACGCTTTCACAGCATTAGAGAGCTTTTTTGAAAGAAGATCCTTAGCACCTTTGAGCACTCCAGGAGTATCCACAAACACAATCTGACCGTGTGGATGTGACAAGATCCCTTGAATCGGCAGACGGGTTGTCTGTGGTTTAGGTGTGGTGATTGCAACTTTTGAGCCAACGAGCGTGTTCATGAGTGTGGACTTTCCAACATTGGATCGTCCAATCATGACGGCAAAACCTGATTTCATAGTTTCGAGGTTATCAATCGGCTTAGCGCCGAACCAAATGAGTAACAAGTTCGACATGCGGAGTGTGCGGGAACATATCAATTGCACGCATGTTTTTGATTTCGTAAATCTTTTGCAATTCTACCATCTCACGAGCAAAGTTTTTGTAGTTGCATGAGACGTAGACAATTTCCTGTGGAGCAGCATCAATAACATCCTTGAGAGCTCGATCATGCATTCCACTACGGGGAGGATCCAAGATAACG
>FLOH01000141.1_pt1 | contig 203764 bp, 175 predicted proteins | sample 756751 | NCBI WGS metagenome assembly FLOH01 (sample SAMEA4026879, study PRJEB14308) | marine metagenome | biome: coastal water; material: water | depth 74 m | reverse complement strand
GTCCTGACTTTTTTAAGATTTGCCATGACACAGGATATGGTATGGATAAATTTTTCAATTTCAAATTTGAAATTCAACTATACGGGAAAATTCAAAATCAAAAAGATCAAAGCCCCATTAATTTTTATTGGAGTTATGTTGCGAGTGGGTCTAACCCTCTAAAATAATAGCAGAATTTGATTTGGCGGCTGTAAATCAATATTGTTAATAAATTCAATGGGTTAGGACGTATTTTAAAAATTCTTAAAAAAACTGGCAACATAATATTTTGTTTTAGTACGTAGGTCACTGTGTCTGGCAATATCCGTTCCACCCGTGTACTAACAGTCAAGCCAATTTTTCATTTCCTCATTATTTGCCCAAAATCTGAATCGCTCAAAATTTTTTCTTTTTATTACTATGTATTTTAGCATTAATCGCATTGAATTATTTAGCTCCACTGAAAAAATACATGTATTCATTTTAGCACCCTTGATCTTGTACAATCAAATTTTAGGAATATCAATTTCCAACATTATATCCCCTTGAGCAGCGATATCAAGCATAATTTTCAATGCAGTTTTAATAAAGTGGCGTTAAGGTAATAAAGACCGGCTTTTTGGCCGATAAGATCTCTTGTAACGCACTTCAAATATTAAGGTTTTTTTCGCTTCCAGTAGCCGGAATTTTGTTCAAGCCACTACTGAACACTCAATGACATTTTCAGGGACTGAGAAGTAGTCTCGGCTTTTTTGGCTTTTTTAGCCACTTCTGATGACTCTATTTTTTGCTGGTTTTCTTGCATTCTGAGTCAATGCAGAATTTTTGCCTTTTTAATTGGCATGTATCCGGTATGAATAAATCTTGGCAAGTTTTACACTTACGTCTTCGTATTTTTTTTTCATAGACCTGGCACTCCCTCAGATCTATGATCGGCTTATACGAAAGAGCGGCGGGGTATCATTTAAATAAATGGGGCGGGGTTTGGCGGGATAGCCGTTGAATACAATTAAAAGGCTGCTGATTTTGCCAAAACAATGCCGGGTTTAATCAGCAAAGCATTGAATTCTACCTGTCAAAAATAAAAGAATTAAATCCAAAGAAAATACACTCTTTAAAAAATCGTTAGAAGAAAAAAACTGGCAACAAAACATACTCGCAACATAATTGGAGAGTACATTGAATTTGGTCACATAATCCGGGAAATAATTTTTTAAAATTCCCAGAAAATAATTTTGTTATATTATATACAGGAATACGCAATAATGGCTTATAATGCCGGTTCTGCCCCATAAAGTTTAATACCAGATCACAGAATAATGTTCTTCCCGAGCACAAGATATAGAGTCAGGTTTTAATTAAAAAATCAGCTTTTTCTATTCATCCAGTACTTTTCTGACTATTGTTGCCAGATCTCTTTTAGAGAATGGCTTTTGAATAAAGTGTACCCCCTCATCCAGAACACCGTGATGGGCAATGGCATTAGCCGTGTATCCGGACATGAATATGCATTTGAGATCAGGGGAAAGGGATTGCAGTTGTTCTGACAGTTCACGTCCGTTCATTTCAGGCATGATCACATCCGTGATGAGCAGGTAAATTTTGCCTGTATGTTTCTGGACCAGCCCCATAGCCCCTTTTGGTGTGTCTGCTATAAAAACGGTGTAATTCAATCCTTCAAGGATTTTCTGAGCAAGTTTCAGGATTGGCTGATCATCCTCCACCACCAGGATAGTCTCACCACGGCCTTGCGGGATTTCTGTCGTGCTTTCCTCCTGGATCTCAACAGCTTTGCCCTCATGCCTTGGCAGGTAAATCTTTATGGTGGTTCCTTTACCCGGTTCGCTATAGACGTTGATGAACCCTTTGTTCTGCTTGACAATGCCATAGACAGTGGAAAGTCCAAGGCCCGTGCCCTTATCTACAGCTTTTGTGGTGAAAAAGGGTTCAAAAATATTATTCAGTATTTCTTTGTCCATGCCGCAGCCATTGTCGCTGACAGACAATAGGACAAACGCGCCGGGAACAAAACCTGTGTGATCGGCACAATATGCTGCGTCAAAGACCACCCTGTCAGTTTCAATGGTGATTTTGCCAACTCCATCAATGGCATCCCGGGCATTGACACACAAATTGGCCAGAATCTGGTCTATCTGGGAAGGGTCCATCTTAACATTCCACAGGTTTTTTCCTGGCAGCCAGACAAGATCAATGTCCTCGCCGATAAGGCGCCGAAGCATTTTGAGCATGCTTTCCACGTTCTCGTTCAGGTCAAGCACAATAGGGGCGATGGTCTGCTTTCTGGCAAAAGCCAGCAGTTGCCGGGTAATGTCTTGTGCACGTCTGCCAGCCTTGAGAACCTGATTGAGATCCGTATGCACCGGTCCTGATGGATCTGCATCCATCATGGCCAGTTCAGTGTAACCCATGATCGCGGTGAGAGCATTGTTGTAATCATGTGCCACCCCGCCTGCCAGGCGCCCCACAGATTCCATTTTCTGGGCCTGTACAAGTTGCGCTTCCGTTTTCTTACGCTCAGTAATATCCTGAATAGTTTCTATTGCGCCAATGATATTTCCATCTTGATCTCTCAACGGTGCTGCAGTGGAAAAAAGCCATTTACCTTTTTCTCCCAGGTCAGGGTAAAAGCTTTCACCTTCGTATGCCCCTTTAACCAGAATAGATTTATTAATTTTGTCTTCGTAGTACCCGTCTATTTCTTTCTTCGTTGCTCCATCTATTATCAAATCTACCAAATTCGGTCTTTCTTCAGGATAAAAGGGAAGCCAATGTTTTTTTGTGCCCACCATCTGGGCCTCAGAAAAACCAGTCAAACTCTCGCAGGCATTGTTCCAATTTGTGATAATATGGTTGCTATCAATAATATAGGTTGGGATAGGATTTGCTTGAACGGATTGTAAAAGTTTTTCTTTACTATCCCGCAAGTCTTTTTCCGCTTTCTTACGTTCCGTGATAACTCGCGTCACCCCCTGAGCATATAAGGGATTTCCAGTATCGTCCAATACTACCTTTCCGCTTATTTCACAGGGGATTTCTTCACCGTTTTTATGATAAATACTCGTTTCAAACATTGTCATTGTCTTATCAGACAAGCTATCCAATAAATCAGCAGTTATTGCCAGCAGTTTTTCCAATTCTTCTGAAGAACAATGTTCCGGTAATTTGCTTCCTATATACTCTTCTGGTGTATAGCCGAAAAGAGGGAAAACTGCCTCATTGATATAAGTAAATTCCAAATCCAGATTCATCTGCCAAATACAATCAATTGTGTTTTCTGATATCAAACGATATTTTTCTTCGCTCTCACGAAGCGAATTGGTCCTGATTGTTAATTCCCTTGTCTTTTTTTTCACTTGTATTCTTGATATGAAAACGACAAGAATTAAACAAAAAATCAGAACCCCGATACTTTTCAATACAGTCTTAAGCCACATGGGAAAGACCTCAATTGTTTTTTCCGCTATTTCTGTTTCAAAATATTTTTCCAGTAACCCGTAATAGAGTGAATTATTGTCTTTAAGAAGCTTTTCCATGTGATAGTCTATTTTTTCTGAAAAATTCTGTATAACCGGAGAATTTTTTGTGAAAGCAAATTTGATATTAATGGGCTGGAATATCACGGCTGTATTTTTAAGATTAAATTTTTTTTTATTTTTATTGCCAAAGGCTCTGTTTGTCACTCCGGCATCAGCCAAATTGTTTTCTATAGCCTCAAATACATGGTTGTAACTATCAAACTCTATAAAAGTACAATTTATATTAAATTCGTGAACAATTTCTTTAATTCCATCAACACCTATAAAATTAACACTTCCCTTTAGAACAGCTATTTTTTTGTTTTCCAGATCAGTAATCGATTCGATATCTGTATTTTCATTTTTGACATAAACTCTTGACCAGCTTGCAAGGACAGGATTTTTTGAAAAAGCATAGATTTTATCCCGCTCCTCTGTAAAGGCAACATCAGGCATTATATCTATTTGGCCATTCAATAACCTTTCAAGGCATTCATCCCAGCTTCCGCGGATATATTTTATATTCCAGTTCTCTTTTTGTGCAATATAGGATAGGAGATCGGGCCAGAATCCAGCAACATTTCCATCAGGGTCTGTAAAGATTTTAGGGTTGTTTTCATATGCCCCAACAGTTACAAACGATTTTTCTCTGCTGTTTGCAATAGGTGTAAAAAGTGTATTTGTTAAAATAATTATTAAAATCAAAGTTGCTGATAGAACAAAAGAGCACCATGAGTTGTGAATTCGTTTTTGCCTTGGTTTGAATTTTAATAATCGCATTTTAAGCCTTCTATTAATTTTTTAAGATTCGATTCGATAAATTCTACCATGATGTCTTATATTCAAATATATGAAAATGCTCACAATTAAAAAAGTAAAAATTCCATTATGATATATTGGAGATTTACAGAAGTTCAAATCCTAAAAATATTTTTCAAAACCAGCAACTATAAATTTGATATATCGACTTGAATATAAAAATCATCTTATACTAAAGCCACGGGGTCATAAAATTGAATTAGAATTTACTTTACAGCATCTTTTAATGCTTTCCCTGGGACAAATTTCGGCACATTTTTTTCAGCAATGTTTATTTCTTTGCCTGTTTGGGGATTTCTTCCTTTTCTGGCTTTTCTGTTAGCTGTTTTGAATGTTCCAAAACCAACCAGTGTTACAGAGTCATTACCAGATAGGGCTTCTGTAATTGCATTGATTGTGCAGTTGACAGCGACTTGAGCATCTTTCTTGCTCGTAAGTACTTCAGAAACCTTGTTAATTAAATCTCCTTTGTTCATTTGGATCTCTCCTTTTTTTAAAATTTTTTATATAGAAGCATAGTTTAAAGACAAATACAATGATAAAAACACATATTTTATGTAAAAAAAGTATTAATTTTTAATTTTATTCCAATAAATTGTTTATTTTTAAAATTAAAATTCAAGTATATGAAAAAAAAGCATAAGGAAATGAATCAAGACCCCATTACAGCATATTGGAGAGTACATTGAATTTGGTCACATAATCCGGGAAATAATTTTTTAAAATTCCCAGAAAATAATTTTGTTATATTCGTACCTTTAAAAATAATTGATGGTGTGATTTTGTGAGAGTCCTTCAAACTATCTCACACAAATTCGCAGCTCAATTATTTTTGAATAACAGTTTCATTTTTCCAGTACCTTTCGAATGGTCTGAGCAATTTCTGATAAATTGATTGGTTTCATGACATAGGCTGCCAACCCTAATTCTTTTGCCTTTTCTTCATCCACAAGGGCACTATAGCCTGTACAGATAATGATGGGAATATCAGGGCGAATGTCCATCAGCTTTTCAGATAATTTAACACCCGTCATCTGGGGCATGGTCATGTCTGTTATGACCAAATCAAAATGATCGGGATTTAAGGCAAACCGATCCAGAGCATCTTGCGGTGTCGTGGCGGTTTGAACTTTGTATCCAAGACGCTCGAACATTCTTTGCACCATATTTGCAATGGATATTTCATCATCCACAAATAATATGGTTTCATTTCCCCTGGGAATTTCCTGGATTGTTTTTGCTTCAACGGCTGCTTTTCCTTGTGACAACGGAAACAGTATGCTGAATTTAGTGCCTTTACCAAGGGTGCTGTCAACGGCAATTGTTCCTCTATGACTCTTGACAATGCCATGCACTACGGCTAACCCCATGCCAGAACCTTTGCCAATTCCCTTGGTTGTAAAATAGGGATCAAAAATGCGGTCTATGATTTTAGGATCTATTCCCGGGCCTGTATCGCTTACCATTAACTTAACATACTTGCCGATTTTTAAATCAGGATAGTCTTTGGCTGAATTATCGTCCAAAACTACCTTTTCCACTATGATGGTAAGCTTTCCGCCAGTTGATTCCATGGCATGAGAAGCGTTGATGCACAAATTCATCATAATCTGGTTGATCTGAGTCGGGTCTGCAAGAATAGTTTCATCTGTTACAAAAATATCCTGCTCAATATCTATGGTTGTTGGAATCGTTGATCTCAAAAACTTGAGTGCATCTTTAATGACGAGAGCAATTTCCATGGGTTGCAGTTTCTGGTCGGTTATGCGGGTGAAGCTTAAAAGCTGCCTTACAATATTTGCTGCCCGAAGACTTGCTTTTTTGATCTCTTCAAGGTTGGAATGAGCAGGGTTCCATTCCGGAACATCATCTAAAGCCAGTTCCGCGTTTCCAAGAATAATACCCATAATATTATTAAAATCATGGGCAATGCCGCCTGTCAGGGTGCCGATGGATTCCATTTTTTGCAATTGTCGAAGGTTCTCTTCCATCTGTTTTTGTTCTGTAATATCCCTTGAAACGGCTAAAAGCTGTGCGACTTCACCATTAGAGCCCAAAATTGGGGTGATAATCACATCCCACCATCGTGGTTTTCCTGCTTCCGTTGGTGAATAACCTTGGAACTTTCCAATACCGCCTTTGACTGTTGTATCAACTGCCATTCGTGCGTTTATATTGTCTTTACCCTGCCAAAAATCAATCCAGCATTTGTTTAGATAAATATTAATGTCTTTGATTTCGAGCTTCTCTTGTCCCCCCTTGCTCATATACGTAAGGTTTCCTTCTAAATCGAGCAATTTGATACAATCAGGACTGCTTTCAATTATTGTGTTTTTGAGTGATTCACTCTCCTTCAGTGCTTTTTCTGTCTGCTTGCGTTTGATAATTTCTTTTTCCAGATCCAGCATCTTCTTTTCCAGCTTATTTATCAGCCGCTCACTATAGTGCTTGAATATCTCTTTCTCAGCACCAATGACTTTCTTGGGTGTAGCAAAGTGTCCATTTTTGTATTTTTCGATAATATGTTCCAGTATATTAAGGAGCACATCCGGCTCCAAAGGCTTTACAAGGTATTTTTCTGCTCCTAAACTTAATCCAAACTCCTCATCTTCCTTGTCAGAATAGGTGGCGGTGTAAAAAACAAAAGGGATGTTCTTTAACGTCTCATCTTTCTTTACTTCTTTACAAAAAAGGAAACCATCCATTACTGGCATTAGAATATCGGAGATAATAACATCTGGTTTGTGCAAGCGAGCTATTTTCAATCCTTCCTGGCCATTAGCAGCTTCCTGTACTATATAATCCTTGCTTGCAATTATTTTCCGAAGTAGAAGTCTGTTATCGTTTTTATCATCCACGATCAGGACTAGTTTTTTTTCCATATTTCCTTTATTTCCTTTATGATTGTAAAAGGATCTATCGGCTTTTCGATATAGCCTGTGAAACCTTTTTCCAGGTATTGTTCTCTGTCTCCTGCCATTGCAAATGAGGTAATGGCAATGATGGGTACTTTGCTGTCACTTTCGGAGGCTCTTATCCTTCTGGCCGTCTCCAAACCATCTATACCCGGAAGTTTGATGTCCATCAGGATAAGGTCAGGTTTTTCCTCCATCGCAAGCTTTACCCCCTCCTCTCCTGTATACGCTTTGATGGTTTCAAATCCATCATTTCCCAGCAATTTTGTTATTAACCGCATGTTGTTCTGGTTATCTTCTACCACTAAAACTCTTTTCATAATAAGCCTGTTCCTATTTGTATAGACACGGATGACCAGCATTATAACTGTTCTATATTTTGTTTCAAAGGAATCTCCAGAGTAAAAGAGCTTCCTTTGCCATACTCGCTTTCTAAACTTACTCCCCCCTGGAAAACATTGGTCATTATTTTCTGGGTAAGATAAAGCCCAAGGCCCGTGCCCGCAGTTTCTTCTTTCAGCGGTGTTTCGAGCCGGATAAAAGACTTAAATAATTTTGGCAGGTCTTCTTTTTTTATACCGATACCTGTATCTGTCACACTTATCCTCAACAGACCCGCTGTTTTCTCAACTTTCAACTTGACGACTCCCTTTTCAGTAAACTTTATGGCATTGCTCATCAAGTTAAGAATGCATTGAAAAAGTCTTCTTTTATCGCTAATAATGGTAAGACCAACAGGAAATTCGGTTTTGATTTTCAGGTTTTTCTTTTCCGCATCTTTGGAAACAATAGATGTAAGTTCTTCAATAAGATCATCTAATTTTACGTCTTCAAAATGAATATCTAATTTATCTGCTTCAATTTTGGAGATGTCAATAACGTCATTTATCAAACTTAAAAGGTGCTTAGATGAATTATAAACAATATTCAGGTCTTCTGTAGCTTCCGCATCTATTTTCCCGGAGATACCCCGCAGGAGGATACCGGTAAAGCCAATTATAGAATTAAGCGGGGTTCTGAGCTCATGGCTCATACTGGCTATGAACATGGATTTAAGACGATCTAATTCCTGGAGCCTGATGTTTGCTTGACTCAATTCGTGAGTTCGCTGGTCAACTTTTATTTCCATTTCATCGTATGCACGCCGCAGCTTTTCCGCTGATTGCTTCCTCTCGGTGATGTCCGTCACATTGCCTTCATAACGGGCAATCTTACCGTCTCGATCATACATAACACGGGTACTGTTAGACACCCAAATATGTGAACCGTCCTTACACTGGGCTTTGAACTCGAAATGTTCTACAAATCCGTCTTTCTGGAGAAGCTGCTTATACCTATGCCAGTCTTCAGGATTTGCGTAGTACTGTGTTGCAATATCGAAAATGCTGGAGAGTAGCTCTTCAGGAGATACATAACCGATCATTGTGGCGAATGCAGGATTGACATTAATAAACCGACCTTCCGGCGTACTCTGAAAAAAACCTTCAACGGTATTCTCAAAAATACTCCGGTATCTTTCTTCACTTTCTCGCAATGCCTCTTGGGCCAGTTTTCGTTCTTTAAGTTCATTCTCTAATGCTTCTGTTTTCAGTTCAACATTGCGCTTAAGCGACTTATTCCAGGAATAAATAATGATCACAGGCAAAAGGGTGAGACCTATAATTATTGACACAATAATCCAAAAGCTTCTACTTTCAAAGATACGTTGTTGCTTAATATGTATCCATTTATTAGAGATATCAGTTCTCTTTTTTTCAGAAATCTGTGCCAATCCTTTCTGCAGAATATTATTCAGGACTGGCCAGTCTTTCCTGGAAGCCATGGAGAGTTTAAAGGACAAGTCTGTTTTTCCTGCTATACGAATGTTTGATACTTTATTTTCTTCAATCTTGATTGATGCCACTGTCAAAGCAGTAACCCAGGCATCGGCTTTTTTTACAATAAGATTGTTCATAGCAGCATCTGCATCAATGGCAGGCTGTAGATTCAGGTAGCTATAACTTTGCCTCAGATAATCGTCTACTATCCATCCCTTGGTGAAGGTGACTTTCATGTCCTTCATTGTTTCAAGGGACAGGTTTCCTTTAAGGTCATCTCTCGTAAGGATAACTATCGGGATAACGATGTATGGTTCGGTGAATAACATCCAATGTTCACGTTCTTCGCTTATTGCAAATGCACACAATACATCAACTTCTTTATTTTTAGCTTTCCTTAGTACCTCATTCCACGTTTTGATGCTGACAATATCAAAGCTAAAGTTGAGACTTTTTTCAAGCAATCGAACGTAATCGGCAGCTAATCCATTAAATTTACCATTTTCATCAATATAATCTATCGGTTTCGCATTTGGATCATGTGCCAGCCGAATTTTACCGGTATGCTCTGAAAGCCATGCCCTTTCCTCTGGTGTCAATGGATCTACAGGCATTTCTTTCATGCAGCCAACAGAAAAGAAAACTGAAAATACAAATATCGCCAACATTAATTTCAAGAGAAAAATTTTCTTAATAAAAACATTTGATATGCTCATAATTTTCAGTCTTATTAATCGATATATTGTGCTGAAAAGTAAAAGAATTAAATTCAAAGAAAATACACCCTTTAAAAAATCATTAGCAGAAAATCACGCAACAAAAAAAAGTTGCAACATAATTTGGAGACAAAAATTACCCGCCATTAAAAATAATTGATGGTGTTAATTTATGAGAGTATTTCAAACGATCTCACACAGATTCGCAGCTCCATTATATTATCAACTTGAATATGAAAAATCATCTTGTACTACAGCCACAGGGTCATAAACTTGAATTAAAATTTATTTTACAGCGTTTTTTAATGCTTTCCCTGGGACAAATTTAGGTACATTTTTTTCTGGAATGTTTATTTCTTTGCCTGTTTGGGGATTCCTTCCTTTTCTGGCTTTTCTATTAGCTGTTTTGAATGTTCCAAAGCCAATCAGTGTAACAGTGTCATTACCGGAAAGAGCTTCTGTAATTGCTTTGATTGTGCAGTCGACAGCGACTTGAGCATCTTTCTTGCTACTAAGTACTTCTGAAACCTTGTTAATCAAATCTCTTTTGTTCATTTTAATCACTCCTTTTTTAAAAGAACTTCATTTTCATCCACAATGATCAATTTCTGACAATGATGACACAACATATTTAATTTCTGAACATTACCTTTGAAAAGAAATCTTTTACAATGAGGGCAGCGATATTCTTTAAGATTCGGGTTGCTCTGCGCTGGTAGAATTATCGGCCCTGTATTACTCATTTTTCTCGCTTTACATGATTATGGCTGTTTGTAAACCGCAGTTTTTTTACATTGGTCTTTGGTAAGGTGACATATATCCTTTCAAGTCATAGATATCATATAGGATCATGCTATGATCATTTAGTTTTAATTATTATTTTCATCCAGCACTTTTCTGACTATAGTTGCCAGATCTTTTTTGGAGAATGGCTTCTGAACAAAGTGCACCCCCTCATCCAGAACACCGTGATGGGCAATGGCATTAGCCGTGTATCCGGACATGAATATGCACTTGAGATCAGGAAAAAGGGATTGCAGTTGTTCTGACAGTTCACGCCCGTTCATTTCTGGCATGATAACATCCGTAACAAGCAGGTGAATTTCGCCTGTATGCTCCTGGGCCAGGTTCATGGCCTTTTTTGGTGTGTCTGCAGTCAACACAGTATAACCCAGCCCATTAAGAATTTTTTTGCCAAGTTTCAGGATTGTTCGATCATCCTCCACCAGCAGGATGGTCTCACCATGGCCTTGCGGGATTACTGCCGTGTTTTTCTCCTGGCTCTCAACAGCCTTGCCCTCATGCCGGGGAATATAAATTTTAATACTCGTTCCTTTACCAGGTTCACTGTAGACGTTGATGAATCCGTTGTTCTGTTTAACGATGCCGTAGACTGTGGCCAGTCCAAGGCCGGTTCCCTTATCTATAGCTTTTGTAGTAAAAAACGGTTCAAAAATATCATCCAGTATTTCTTTATCCATGCCGCAGCCATTGTCAGTTATTGCCATTAAAACAAAAGCACCTGGAATAAAACCGGCATGATCGGCACAATAGCCTGCATCAAAGACCACAGTGTCTGTCTCAATTATGATTTTGCCAACTCCGGCAATGGCGTCTCTGGAATTGACGCACAAATTGGCCAGAATCTGGTCGATCTGGGAAGGATCCATCTTAACATTCCACAGGTTTTTCCCTGGCAGCCAGACAAAATAAATGTCCTCACCTATGAGGCGCCGGAGCATTTTGATCATGCTTTCCACGGTCTGGTTCAGGTTAAGTGCAATAGGGGCAATGGTCTGTTTGCGGGCAAAGGCCAGCAGTTGCCGGGTAATATCCTGCGCGCGTCTGCCGGCCTTGAGAACCTGATTGAGATCGGCATGCAACGGTCCTGCTGGATCTGCATCCATCATGGCCAGTTCAGTGTAACCCATGATCACTGTGAGCGCATTGTTGTAATCATGTGCCACCCCGCCTGCCAGACGTCCCACAGATTCCATTTTTTGAGCTTGATTGAATTTCGCTTCAAGTTTTTTGTAATCGGTCATATCAATGGAAACAGCCATGCTCCTGATAATGTTTCCATCACTATCCTTTTCAGAGATTGCAGACAGCAAAACATTTATTATCTCACCATTTTTTTTAACAAACTGATAAGGGATATCGTTTATGTACCCATCTTTTAAAAATCTGGGCATATTTACCTCAACTGCTTCCTGTCTTGATTTTTCGGTGAGAAAGTCAATAAATTTTTTTTTGATAACTTCATTTCGTTCATAACCCAATTTTTTTAACCAAAAGTCACTTACACTTACCAAGCATCCATCAATATTTGTGGAATGCAGCATTGCCGGTGTTTCATTATAAAGCTTTCTGTAACGTTCTTCACTCTCTTGAAGTCTTTTTTCTTCTTGTATGCGCTCTGTTATATCTGAAATGATATGGACGATTTGAAATAGGTCTCCATTTTCATCCAAGATAGGATCGACAATAACTTGAAGTGTTTTTTCACCGTCATCCATGATCATGGTTTCTCTTTGACGGGTTTCCCGCATACGTAAAACCGGACATTCAGGGATGGGTTCCTGGGTCTTATGTACAAGTTCCCAACAAGTGGAACCAATGGTTTCATGGAAAGATTTTTTAAGAAATTTTTCCATGGCTTTGTTACACCGAAGGATTTCTCCCTGGGGACTTAAAAGGCTGATGGCATCATCAATGGCATCAAAGGTAGTCCTCCATTGATCTGCAACTTCCTTTAAAGCTTTTGCTAAAACTCGGCTTTTTCTAACTTCATTTCTTTCTTGTATGGCGCGAGTGACTGCCGAACCCAGCTTTGACAGATTTTCCTTAATCACATAATCTGTTGCGCCATTGCGCATTGCTTCTATTGCTTTTTCTTCACCAATCGTTCCGGATACAAAAATGAAAGGTAGATTGGGGCTCCTCTCTCGTGTTAACAAAAGGGCGGACAAACCATCATAGGACGGAAGGGTATAGTCGGCTAAAATAATATCAGGCACAAAATTTATTAAAGCGTCCAAAAAATTGTCTTCTGTCTCTACGACTTTAATTCTGAACAAAAAGTCTTCTTTGGACAACTCGATATTTATTAATTCTGTGTCTTCAGAATTGTCTTCGAGCAAAAGAATATTTAATTTTTCAACCATTTTTCTTACCCCCCCCTCTATTTTTTGGATAAATCAAACTGGTGGTTTGTTTAATAATAACCAATACATTCCCAGTTCGGAAACCGTATCCAAAAATTTTTTAAAGTCGACCGGCTTTGTAATGTAGCTGTTCACGCCCAGCCTATAGCTCGCAGCAATATCCTTTTCTTCCTGTGAAGATGTAAGCACGACAACCGGAAGAAGTTTTGTTCGGTCATCTGCCCGGATTTCGCGAAGAACTTCCAGACCGCTAACTTTAGGCAGCTTTAAATCGAGCAGGATGACCTTTGGTTTAATATTAAAATCCCTGTCTTTATACTTGCCTTTGGCAAAGATATAGTCCAGAGCTTCTTCGCCATCTTCAACCACATGAACTTTATTGGCAAGGTTCTGCTTTTTGAATGCCCTGAGCGTTATTTCGACATCTTCAAGGCTGTCTTCAACCAGAAGGATTTCAATCATGTCCATTTCATTCATTGTTTTCTCCTTTTTTGGGTAAGCTGAAATAAAAAGTTGCGCCTTTGTCCACAGCTCCTTTGGCCCATATGCGGCCACCATGTTTTTTGACAATGCGCTCGGCAAGGGAAAGCCCGATTCCTGTGCCTTCATATTCTTTGGAGCTATGAAGTCTCTGAAATACTTCGAAGAGTTTATCAGCGTATTTCATGTTGAATCCAACACCATTGTCTTTGATGCAATAAATATTCTCATCATTGTCAGTGTTTCCCTGAATTTCGATTATTGCCGGATTCTTTTCTTTTGTGAACTTTATGGCATTGGAAAAAAGATTGTATAAAACTTCGCGTAACATAGCCCTGTCTCCAATTGAATCAGGCAGAGGATTCATATTAAATTTTACGATCCTTTCACCTAAATCCTCCTTGAGTTCACTGATCAATTCATTTGTCAATTGATTCATATCTACTGTAGAAGTGATTATTTCCTTGCGGTCAAGGCGGGAAAAGGCAAGGAGATCATCAATAAGCTGTCCCATTTTTTGAACATTTTTCCCGATTACATTTAAAACACGCCTGCCTTCGGGATCAAGCTTTTCAGCATGGTCTTCTAAAAGAATCCGGGAAAAACTGTCAATGGCGCGAAGAGGTGCCCGAAGATCATGGGAAACAGAATAACTGAAGGCTTCCAGCTCCTTGTTGGCCGATTTAAGCTGAGCGGCACTCTTTTTGATTGCTTCTTCCGCCTTTGAACGCTTTTCGGCCATTTTATTGAAGGCTACAGACAGCTGGCCGATTTCGTCGTTGGATGTAATCTGAATTCGGTGCCCCAGATTTCCGAGACCAATCTCTTCGGTTCCTTTGACTAATCGCAAAACCGGCCTTGTAATGCTTCGGGAAAAAACAAAGCCGAGTATGCACACCACCGCCAGAATGCCTAGCCCAATCCATAAAATGGAATATTTCAACCTGTCTATCGGCGCCAAAGCTTCTGATTCATCTATTTTGGCAATCAGTGCCAAGTTCAATCGTTTTGTCTTAATGAAATACCCAATGGTCGGCACGTTTCGGTAGTCCATAAATTGTCCCGAACCCGCAGTCCCCGAAAGCGCCTGCTTTGCTCCATCAGTGAATATCCATTTCTGAAAGGCGGCGTTAGGCGCAAACAGCATATTCGTGATCAGTAGATTGTATTTATTGATCAGGTAGGTCTCACCGGTTCGGCCAAGACCGCTTCGCTCCTGCATGATCGAACTTAACATTTTAAGATTGATATGAGCGACTAGTACGCCAATTAATTTTTCGGACTGATCCTTGAGGGGTATGGAAATTACCGCAGTCGGTTGATCCATGATCAGGCTGTGAGACACATCCGACAGGTAGAGATGCTTTTTGCCTTTAATAAAATAATCTTCCTCTTTCCTGAATTTCCCTTCCCAGGCAGCATTGGAGGAAACAACAATTTTACCGTTGGTGCTGTTTATTAGAAACACCGGAGAAAAGTGCTCCAGAGACTCTATTTTTAAAAATTCTGTCACAATTGTGTCATGGGCTACCAGATATTCGGGGCTATTTGCCGGCAATCTCGTCAATTCAACGGCATATCTTTGAACATTTTCGTTCAGCGACAGAATGATCATTATATGTTCCAAGTGCTCTATCCAGTAACCGAGTTCCTGTTCTTTCAGAATGGCAACACTTTCGAGATGGGACTCAACGCCTTCGATTATAGCTCTGCGCCCAAGGTCATAGGCAAAATAGCCTATACCACAAAGGGGCACGATGGTTAATAGTATAAAATAGATCAACAGCTTGACTTTCAGGCTTTTTTTAATAGATAACATCCCCTTTGTTCCTATTGCCCTTGATCATAAATTTTGTTTAAAAACTGCATGGTATAGGCTTCCTCCATTTTGATCGGCTGGGTCACCACATGGACGTCCAGAAGCATTTGATACATAGTCTGCCAGACACTTTCATCCATCCATCCGATGGGTATTTCACCGGTATGGATCAAAGGGGTCTGTGCTTTAACCATCCGTTGCTGAATGCTCTTATCCAGCGTCGGATCGTATTGAAGGGTTACATCTATAGCCTCTTGCTGATTTTCAATGCTATGGCGCCAGCCCCTCAATGTAGCCCGCAGAAACCTTTCAACCAGCTCCGGATGTTGCTGAACCATTGCGTTGCTCGTAATAATAGTATCTGCATAGAAATGAATGCCATAGTCATTCGGCCAGATCATGTTCAATACATACCCCTTTGCCTCAAAATCGAGAACCAGGCCGGTTCGGTATGACAGGCTTATGTCAATTAATCCGGTTGCTAAGGGTTTTGTATCCCGCTCATATGGGACGACCTCAAGAACGGACGGCTGAATCTGCAACTTTTTTAGAAACATTTGATGCAGAATGGCCGAATCATCGGGAATTGATATTTTCTTTCCCTCAAAATCACGTGGGCGGTTGATTTTGGATTCTTTTAGGGCGATATATACATAAGGACTTCGCTGGAAAATAACAGAAATGGCTATGATTGGTTTGCCCGCTGCCCTGGCTTTGAGAACCATCTCTGCGCCTATAACGGCAAATGTGGTTTGTCCACTGACAACATCTTCAATGATGCTGTCTGGAGATTCGTCAGGGCCGCAGGGATTAAGGACCACCTCAATATTTTCTTCCTTGTAGAAGCCATTCTTTTCAGCAATGTAAAATCCTGCAAATTGCGCCTGATGAATCCATTTAAGCTGTACTGAAACCTTCTCAGCAAGATATTTCTCTTTTTTCTGGCAGCCGGCTACTACTAATACGACTCCTGCCAGCAGCACTGTCACCAAAATGGTTAATAACTTTTTCATTTTTAATATTCCCCAAGTTAGAACTAAATTCTATTAGAAACAGAGAAAATTTGTCCGGTCTATGGCATTGCTTCTAACTATGACAGCTCCCTTATAATTTTTAACAATCCCATGGATGACAGAAAGCCCAGACCTGAACCCTTTCCCAGTTCTTTCGTAGTAAAATAAGGGTCAAAAATATTATCAATGATTTATTGGGGGGGATACCCACACAGTTGTCCTTGACACGTAGGCAATTATGAAACCCTTCCGGCAAATTTAAATCAGAGTTGGCTTCAATTTTATTCAAGCTTACTTTTAGAACGCCACCGGTCTCCTCCATGGCATGATACGCATTGGTACTTGGCGGGAATGCAAGTTTTTTATCCATACGCGGGTTACTTCTTTTTTGGTTACTATTTTGTTTTATGACTAAATACGTTAATTGAGTGGCTAATTTGAGAAGCAATCTCATGATGTTCGAAGGCTCTTTTAGAAGATACCACACAACGACATTATTTTATAATAATTTTATTTTGCTTAGATAGTCAAGGGATTTTTAACCGTAGTTTTTTCATCTTCTAAGTCTTTGCTTTAATTTGGATGGCAATCCTCTAAAGCCATCGCCCTTTATTATAAAATTTATATATACTCAATTACGATAAAAGGTAATTACAATTTTTAATCCTAAGAAAAATACAATTCTATTTTTTAGATATCCCTGCTCTCTGCGAAAGTAAAACATGGGTTACAATGGTAGATTTACTCGCGATCATATATGGTATTATCTGTCAGGAGTCAAATTTGACAGATTACCGAGCGCTTCATCCACCAGTCTGGGCTTTAAAAAATTTACCATGGTACAAGATATGGTATAGACGAATTTTTTAGTTTCGGATCAGAAATTAAACTTTATAGGCAAGTGAAAAATCAAAAAAATCAAGCCTCCATTACCGTTTATTGGAGTTATGTTGCGAGCGGTCTTAACTATCTGAATTTATAGAATATTTTGACTTCTTCCGTGTAAGTGAGTATCGCTTTAAAATTCAATGACTTACAAGATATTTGAAAAATCCAAAAAAAAACTGGTAACATAATATTTCCCGTGTTTTTTTGATTTTAGGTACCGAACCGCCAGTGCATAGTATAAATATAGCATAACACCTCTGAAAAGGCCATGGATACTCCTCAGACCTGGGGTATGGTTTAACACCTGCTCCCAACCCTTCCTTTTCATAAGCCCTAACACGGTCCTTAGATTTATGATCGGCCTTTACGAAAAAACTGGCGGGATATTATTTTAAAAAATAGGGGCGGGGTCTGGCGGCGGGGTAACTCGCAACAAAAAAAAAGGCGCAACATAATTGGAGATAAATCACCTCCCCTTATTAAAATTCTTATAAGCTCGCATCGGCAAATCTTCTAATATCTTGTTGTTAAACATTTTTTTTACGCTTGTTATGTTTTGAATAAGTAGACATTAATGGGTCTATAAATTCCTTTTACCGATGGCAGATTTTATTTTCTGTGAAAATACCTTCCATAAACTTCTGCCCCAACCTATAAAATCTTTTCCAAGTAATGAAATGCATAACCACCATGTTATATGGCTGAAAAGATACAAGCCTCCGACAGTTGCCACTTTTTCAGTATTGTTAAGATTTGAAAATGGAACTAGGAATACCAATAAAAAGCTAAGACATGATAGTGCAAATAATGCCCAGCCTAAAGATTTTCTGAGAGAAATATTCAACACAAAAAATAATTCTACCGTTCTATGTCTCGTGTAAATTTAAATGCCATCCAACCAGATAAGTTAAAATTATAGATTATGGATTCTCTATCAATGTTTCTAATGCATGTAAAGATATTTCAAAAAATCAATTTTAGTAAAAAATAAAAATATTCCAATTCGAGCAGGCCTGTTCAACTGGACCAGATCAAGTTGTATAAGTGGCAGCGTGCCTCCGAAGATCATGGGGCCTGATCCGGTTTCTTAGAAAATTTTAATATTTTGACTTCTGCCTGTGTGGTATTGTAATGTAAAGAATATCAGAAATATACGTTGAAAAAATTTTAGCGGAAAATACTATTGATGTTTGGCTGAAAGATAAATATTTTGAAGCCCCATTGATGACCGGCAGTCAGTTAATAAATGAAAACGGACATTGGAAATGGTATGGAAACCAAGTTCAAAAGTAACCGGTCAATGAAATAAGATGCAAACCTTCCAAACCCGGAACCTTTCACAGGAACTTTCCATTGAATTGAACTGTTGCGGTGCCAATGAATATACCAAGGTCAGTTTCCCTGTAAAATATGGACTTTTTTCAAAGATTGAAACCGGTGATTATATTTTTGAATTTAATCTCAATCATGAAATCCGGCATGCAAAATCAAAAAAAAAGGCCTGGCTTCATCCATCTGAGTGGCTTAAACGAACCATGGGGGATGAATGGGTTTATTATTCCACGGGAGGTTATTCAGGGGTTTTTGAGGCTTTGGGTGAATATTATCTGCCCAACCTGACATATCCGACAAATTCCCTGCTCGGCGGCAAGCCTTTTGAAGAGAGTGGAATAGATGATATTGTCAAAAACTGGCATCAAATCATATCACAATTGCCGGATACAGGCATGCCCGATGAATTTTCCCGGTGGATTCAATCCATCCGGCAGCAAAGTCCTGAAAGACTGCAGAAAAAAGCGCAACAACTGTTTGACATATCCGGATCAAGGGTGACGGTGATGCCACCCGATGCCCGGCATGTTGATTATAATATCATCCCCTTAAATATTTCTGACGGATGCCTGTATAAATGCCGGTTTTGTAAAGTAAAAAACAAAAAGGAATTCTCAATACGATCCAAACGGGATATTGACAACCAGATCACCCAGCTCAAGCGATTGTATAGTAAGGACATTGTAAATTTCAATGCCCTGTTTTTAGGAGAGCATGATGCATTAAACGCACCCTTTGAACTGATTCTTAAGACAGTGCAGGATGCCTATGATGCCTTTGAATTCCAATCATCATACATGACAAAAACCTTTCTGTTCATGTTCGGGAGTGTGGATTCTTTTTTAACGGCTGACGAACTTCTTTTTGAAACACTCAATCTCCTTCCCTATAAAACCTTTATCAATCTTGGCCTTGAATCATATGATCAGGCAACCTTAGACCTTCTGGGCAAGCCTCTGACCCAGAAACAAGTGGGCCAGGCATTTGAAAAAATACAGGCCATAAATGATACCTTCCCCAATATAGAAATCACCTGTAATTTTGTCATGGATGAAAGTCTTCCGGATTCCCATTATGAGGCTTTAATGACCCTTATCAGGGAAAGTGTCAACAGACCCAAACCCAAGGGATGTATTTACCTGTCTCCATTAAAATTCGGCAGTCCCTCCCGCCAGGTTCTCTATGATTTTTATAAGCTGAAAGCCTTAAGCCGGTTTCCCACATTTTTATATATGATCCAGCGGCTATGAAATACTTGATTTTATCCCTTTTTTGATGATAGTTTCCTTTTCATGAACACAACAACAAAGCTCATCTCACTTCACGGCGGCCACAGCGGCCAGTATTGCAGCCATGCCAAGGATCTGCTGGAAGATATTATCCAAAGATATATCGAACTTGGATTTACAAAAGTCGGAATTACCGAGCATGTCCCGCCCATAACAGACTCTTTTTTATATCCGGATGAGAAAAAACTCAATCTTACGACTGCTGACCTGTACAAACGGTTTGAAGATTATATTAAACATATTAATCGCCTGAAAAAAAAATATGCATCAAAAATAAAAATCTTTATTGGGATGGAGACAGAAACCTATACCGGCTATGTTGATCATATCAAAAAGCTGACCTCAATCTTTCAACCAGACTATATTGTCGGATCTGTCCATCATATTGATGACAATTGTTTTGATTATTCCAAAGATGAATATGAAAAGATTGCTTTGGACTGCGGCTCATATGAAACCATGTATGAAAAATATTTTGATCTGCAATATGAAATGATAAAAGAACTTAAACCCTTTGTAGTGGGACATTTTGACCTGATCAGAATCTATGATGAAAGTTATGAACAAAGACTTTTGCTCCCACAGATTGTTCAAAAAATCAAAAGAAACCTGATGCTTATAAAAGCCCTGGATCTGGTGATGGATTTCAATTTGCGAGCGCTTAAAACAGGTGCAAAAGAACCTTATATAACGACCTCAATTTTAAAAAGAGCGGCAAAAATGGGCATACGTGTTGTCCCCGGAGATGACTCCCATGGTGTCAATGAAGCCGGCGGCCATGTTGACAAAGCAATCGAAATATTAAAAGCCCTTGGATTTGATACTCTATGGCCTGAGCCCAGGCTTCTAACTTAAGATATAGCAGAAACCAAGAGACCGGTTTTATCAGCTCCGGTCTTACCAGCTTTGGATACAAAAAAAATAATAGAAAGATAATAAAAATGAGTTCTGAAAACCTTTCAATCATTCTTGTAGAACCCCAGGGACCGATTAATATCGGTTCTGTTTGCAGGACCATGATGAATTTTGGATTTTCACAGCTTCGGCTGGTGAAACCCACAAAACATTATCAATCCCTTTTGGCAAAAAAAATGGCCTTAAGCGCATTCACTGTTCTTGAAAATGCTTTGATCTTTGATGATCTGCAATCTGCTCTTTCCGATATACAGATTGCCTTTGGCACTACCCGACGGTTTGGCAAGTACCGGACCAATTTTTTTTCACCGGCCAGTGCAGCCGAAAAAATCCGGGAAACATCCCCAAAAATAAGTTGTGCACTGGTTTTGGGTCCCGAGGACACAGGGCTTGAGACAAAAGATCTTGATCTTTGCCAGCATTTTATCACCATCCCTACCCATGATGCCTATCCGTCCATGAATCTGAGTCATGCCCTGGCTGTATTGTTATACGAAATATCTTTAAAATCTGATCCTGGGGAGAAATTTTCTGACCCGCAACCCCAAAAGATAGCAGCCGGAGATGAGATAGAACATATGTTTGCGCATATGAAAAAAACTCTTATAAATATTGATTTTCTTGACAAACAAAACCCGGAACACGTGTTAAGAACCTTCAGGCGACTTTTTGGTACAGCAGGACTCACATCCAGGGATGTCAGAATTATCCGGGGAATGATGAGCAGAATAGACTGGACAGAAAATCAAAGAAGGAAAATAACCAATATTTAACTCTTTATCTTTTTGTTTTCCGGGTCATAAAAAGGCGATAATGAAACTTTAGCAGGATAAATTGTCCCGGCAATATCAATTTCCCATTTTCCAGTATCAATATAGCTCTGATCAACGGGAACATCCGCCTCTATCATAAATAATCCCACGGCTCCACCAAGAGTGTAACCATAAGAGCCGGATCTGACATAGCCCGCAGCTTTTCCATTTCTGCTGACAACTTCAGCGTGGAAAATCAAGGGCTCCGGATCTTTCACCATCACCTGGGCCAGACGTCTTGTCATCTTGCCTTTGGCCTTTTTCTTAATACAGGCATCTTTGCCAATAAATCCTGAGGGTTTGTCTAATTTAATGGTAAAGCCCAATCCGGTTTCATAAGGATCATCCATATTGTCCATGTCATGGCCATAATCCCGGTAGCCTTTTTCCATTCTCAAAGAACCAAGCGCTTTGAGACCTGCATGACACAGGTTGAATTTTTTTCCGGCTTCAACAATGGTATCATACACATGGACGGCCTGTTCAGTCGGGATATAGAGTTCATATCCAAGCTCACCCAGATAAGTCATCCTAATGCAGATTGCCCGTCCATATCCAATGGCAATCTCCTGCACATGGCGATAGGGGAAGGCCTCATTTGAAACATCTGCAGGCGTGATGGACTGCAGCAGCTCTCGGGATTTGGGTCCCTGAAGGTTTAATTGTGCATAGGCTGATGTCATATCTGTAACAAAGGCATGGGCATCCACTGGAATATTCCGTTTTAACCAGGTCTCAGCGTGTCGGTGCATGGTATCGGTAACCACAACCAGAAATTTTTCCGAAGCAAGCTTTGCAACCGTCAGATCGGCTTCAAGTTTTCCGTCCTCATTCAGCCATGGTGTATAGGTAATCTGGTTAAGTTTGCCGTCAACCTCGTTTGCTGAAATATAGTTCAACACTCTGCCTGCATCCCGACCCTGCACGTAAAATTTTGACATAAAAGACATGTCCATGATGATCACATTCTCACGGGCTGCCTTGTGTTCTGCTTCCCAATATTCAAACCAGTGATCTTTGCCCCAGGACAGGTTATCAATTTTCGCTTCTTTGCCTTTTGGTGCAAACCAGTCTGCACCTTCCCATCCGCTGACATCTTTAAAATAAGCGCCCTGATCCTTCAGGCGGTCATATATCGCAGATTTTTTAGCCCCTCTGGCCGTAATCATGGATTTGTACGGGTAATGGCATTTATACACTGTACCAAGGGATTCGACGGTTCTATGTTTTCTATACTCAGGGTTGTTCTGATAGGTGTGCAGACGATCAATATTAAAGCCGGTAATATCGACATCGGGTTTTCCATTCATGATCCAATGGGCCATCATCTTTCCTAAACCAGGGCCCATGATAATGCCAACAGAGTTTAATCCGGCCGTCACAAAATAATTTTTCAGCTCAGGTGCCTCACCAATGATGGCCGAAAGATCAGCCGTAAAACTTTCCGGGCCGCAGAAAAATTTCTTAATACCCAGTTCCTTTGTGATGGGTACTCTTGACATGGCTTTTTCCAAAAAAGGTCCCATTCGATCCCAGTCCGGCTCAATCTCACCAAAAGAAAAGGTTTCAGGAACCTTTTTGATTTTCCACGGGGCACATACGGGTTCAAAAAGGCCGATCATAAGACCGCCCACTTCTTCCCGATAATATCCATAGTGAGACGGGTCTTCGAGTACGGGCATATTTTTCGGGATATTGTCGATCTCTTCTGTGATCAGATAATAATGCTCGGCTGCCTGATTGGGGATATTAATTCCGTCAACCTCTCCGATCTGCCGAGCCCACATACCGGCACAATTGACGACAACATCAGCCGTAATATCTCCCTGGTCGGTTTTTACACCGGCAACGGCGCCATTTTTTTTGATAACACGGGTTACAGAAACCCCTTCAATGATATTGACCCCCTGATTCCGAGCACCTTTGGCAAGAGCAATGGTGGCGTCCACAGGATTGACACGCCCGTCCTCTTTAACATAGAAGCCTGCAAGCAGATCATCCACATGAGCCAGCGGAAACAGATCCTTGATTTCTTTTGGTGAAATTTCATTCACATTAATCCCGCAATATCGATTAAATGCGGCCACACGACGATATTCTTCCAACCTGTCTTTGTTGCTTGCCGCTTCAATAAAACCAACGGGTTTAAAACCCGTTGACAATCCTGTCTCAGCTTCCAGGCGGGTATAAAGATCCCGGCCATAAAGACGCATTTCACACGCTGTTTCAGACAAAGAACCAAATGTCACCATCAGGCCTGCGGCGTGCCAGGTTGTTCCCGAGGTCAATTCATCCCGCTCTAAAAGCACCACGTCTTTGCAGCCCAGATGGCCCAGATGGTAGGCAATAGAACAGCCGATGATACCTCCACCGATGATGACGACATTTGCGTGTTTGGGCAAATTTATATTCTTTTTTTTCATTGGTTTTCCTTTTTTAGACGGGGTCAATCCCCATTTCTTTTTCCGTTTCCACAACAATAGATCGAATTTTTGAGAGTATTTCATCTGAAAGCGGATCAGGCCTATGGTTTTCCAGGATATATCTAACCTTTACCATTGCCCTTTCATAGGCAGTGGTCGCCCCTGCCTTTTCCCAGATTCCTCTCATTTTGCGATCAATCAATTCAGGCCGTGACTGGCTTCTCATATGTTTGAATGTGTGTTCATGCATGAGAAAATCCTTGCCCGGACCTATCTCCTTGATAGGATCGATGGCAAGGGTTTCATCATTGACAAGAACACCCTGAATCGTATGCTTGATCATCCGGGCAAACTCACAGTCTAAAACCAGTTGGCCGTAATCAAAGGTGATGCCGCTTTCAAGCATCCCCGAACCATAAATCATATTGGCACCTGCCAATGCGGGAATAAGTCCGGTAAGTGTCTTCTCATGGCCAGTCTGGGTATCAGATATTTTACTGTCGCCCTACAGGCCGGCAACATAACTGGGCAGGGCATAATATCGGGCAAGACGGGCCACAGCACCACTGATAAGCGCACACTCGGGCGTGCCAACGCTGGCGGACGCCAGTTTTAAATCCATAGCTGTGGTGGAACTGCCATAAATAACAGGGGCCCCTCTCCTTGTGAGCTGCGCCAGGGTGATGCCTGAAAGAACTTCAGCATTATGATTCACAAGAGTCCCGGCAAGTGTCACAGGGGATGTTCCCCCTGCCATGGCCATGGATAAAATATTACAGACCACATTATTTTTTGCTGCTTCCATTATAATTTCACAACAATCGGAAATCAATTTCAACGGGCTTACAGGACAGGTTGTAAAAGACACAAGAGGACGTTTTTTAAATTCTTTTGCCCCGCCGGCAATGGCTTCACCCATTTTAATAATTTTCTTTAAGAATTTGCCATTTCCAGGACCAAAGGCACAATGTTTTGTGGTATTGGTCAGATAGGCTTCTGCATTGTGAAGGGGTACTGTGTTCTGATTGACATCATGGGCGCCAAGGGCTTTTTCGCAAAAATCAATTTCATCAAGATAATCAATTACTCTGGCAGAATCAATTAAATCCTGTTTTAAAGGGCTTCGGTTTTCCCCTGTATATGGATCATTTACCTTTACTCCTTCACTGAAATTGGTAAAATAAACCCGGGTTTTTTCCAGAACAATATCATGTTTGGGATCACGGCCATACAGCACCACCTTGGGAGGCGCAGACCGAATGGCATCTTCCACCATTACAGGGGGGATTTTTACAATTTTTGTATAGCGGTCAACGTCAGCTCCACCCTCTTCAAAAAGATCCAGAGCATTTTCATCTTCCACAAAAATGCCTGTTTCATTAAGAACTTCAAGGGTTCCATAGTGAATCTCATCCAACTCGTCATCTGTTAGAATATTAAGACTCAATCCAGAGCTTAGTTGCCTTCCCGCATGAAAATTACGCTTCATAAGGTTTTTTCCTTGCAACTATTTGATTAATCATTTCTGCCTCCATTTTACAACATTCAAAAGACATCATTCCGTTTTTATGGCCAAATTCCATGACCTTGAATAATGTTACTACTGTAAGGGTAACATTATTCTTGTTTTTCTTTAACAAACTCTTTATATTTATGTCAAGTTCAAAAAAATCAAGGACTATAAAATGAAAAAAATAATATATTCGGCCTAGTTTGATAAGCTGGATCAAAGGTATTTTATGGTAAAAATAAATACAGAATTCAAACTTGGACTGTCAGATTATGCCCTTACTGCCTATATTTCTCTGACAGCAAACCATCCCGTTAATGGATCACAACTCAGCCGCCAGTCCGGCATACCCAGAGCCAGAATATATGATGTTTTAGAAACACTTATTGCCAAAGGGTTTGTTATTGAATCCAGTAAAAGTATGTACACACCGATTCCTTCCCAGGAATTTATTCGAAGGCTGCGCCAGGATTTTGAGACCATGCTTTCTTCCCTGGAAAAAAAAATAAAAAAGGCCCTGCAGGAACCTGAAAAAGATGTCATATGGACAATAAAAGGATATGACGCTGCAATGGGCAAGGCTAAAGAGATGATTGACAAGGCAAAAGAAGAAATTTATGTCAGAATATCTCCGGAAGAGGGGCATCATTTAGATAAAAAATTATTGGCTGCTGAATCACGTGGTGTGCAGGTCAAATATATTTCAATGACACCTGCCCCTTTAAAATTTAAAGTACAAATAATTCACCCTTGTCCTGAACCCTGTGAACAGGATTTAAACACGCGTTTTTTTGATATCGTTGTTGACAAAGAAGAAATTCTATGTGGAATGTTTATTCATGGGGATGATGACAACTCTGTTATTAACTGGGGCCAGAATAAAAGATTTGTCCTGTCAGGCCGGGACAGCTTACGTCATGATTTTTTTCATTATTTTCTTCATAAAATCCAAAATGAAAAAAAAGCTCTCACCCCGGAAGAAAAGATCCTTTATGAATTTATCCAGAAAGATATTTAAAGCAGGTGTTCAGATAAGTGTTAAAAACAAGAAGTGTTAAAAACGCTTGACATCTGCGGGTGTTCTTTATACTTTTTCGGGATAGTAAAAATTGTTCGACTATTAATGTTTGTCAATGGGCTGATGAGAACACTCCCGTGGCGTTTTGCTCCGGGATAATAATAATCAATAGAAGATGAACAGGAGATTTAACATGAAAAAAATGTTTTGGATCTGGGCTCTGATCTCAGGAGTATTGCTTTTTTTGGCAGGCAACGCCATGGCAGGGAAAACCGCGCTTGAAGAAATTTATGATGCCAAGACCATAGTGGTATCAACAGATGCCAACTATGCACCCCAAAGCTATCTAAATGACAAGGGAGAGTTGGAAGGGTTTGATGTCAGCGTTGCAAAGGAAGTTGCCAAAAGGCTGGGCGTCAATGTAAAATTCATTACACCTGACTGGGATCTCATTACAGCCGGGAAATGGGGAAAACGATGGGATATTTCCATTGGATCCATGACCCCCACCAAGGAAAGAAAAAATGCTCTTTTATTCACCCTTCCCTATTACAGCTCACCGGCTCAGTTTGCCATCCATAAAGACAATACCACCATAAAAACGCTTTCTGACCTTGCAGGCAAACGAATCGGGATCGCCGGAGAAACAACCAATGAAAGATATCTTCAAAAAGATCTTTCAATTGAAGATGTTAAAATTGTTTATCAGGACTGGAAACCAGGCAAGCTTCAAACATATCCTACTGATGCCAATCACATAGAAGATTTATCCCTGGGAGACGGGCTGAGACTGGATGCCATTTTTTCATCCAAACAAACCATTGCCGAAGCCATCCGTTCCGGCTGCGGCAACGGCTGCCCCATGAGAATGCTTGGGGAACCTCCTTATTATGAACCCCTTAGTTTTGCCCTGGATAAAAGCCGGGCCAACAGCCAGACCCTTGTGGACAAGCTCAACGAGGTTATTAAATCCATGAATGATGACGGCACACTTATCAAGCTGTCAGAAAAATTCTATCATACCAACCTGATCCCAAAGTTATAAAATAAGAACCCGGAAGCGGTTTTTGATACGCCAGAACACCTGGACTATTCAAAGCCGCTTCTTTTTTTACCAGGTCCCATTATAAGACTAAAGGAGCTATGAATGAAGGCCAAGACGATGCACCCGGGAGCAGGCGGCATCCCCCCTGAAGCCCAACATGTTCTCGGTTTAATTGAAACAAAAAAATCAAAGTATAAGCGAAACATGATCATTGCTTTTGCTATTTTGGTTGGTTTTATGATAACAAGCCTTATTGTTCTGGGACTTGATTTCAAATTCATGGCAAAGTGGCTTCCCTTTATTCTTGCCGGAAGCGGATATACTTTTCTGGTGGCTTTTCTGGCCATAACTCTGGCCTGTATTCTTGCCGTGATGGGCGCTTTAGGTCGGCTTTCGACCAACCCGATATTCAACAGCATTGCCACATCCTATGTATCCCTTATCCGGGGAACTCCACTTCTGGTTCAGGTTTATATGTGGTATCTGGCCCTGCCACAGATCGGCAAAGCCCTTGAAGGATATGGAATCCCGGGAATTCAGCGTATACTTACCCTTCCGGCGGTTCCAGCAGGTATCCTGGCCCTTGGAGTCTGTTATGGTGCCTATATGACAGAAACCGTCCGGGCAGGTATCCAGTCCATTAAAATCGGCCAGACAGAGGCAGCAAAAGCCCTGGGTATGAACGCCAGACAAACCATGAAAAGAGTCATTTTCCCCCAGGCCTTACGTGTGATTATCCCACCTGTTTCCAATGAGTTCATTGCCATGATCAAGGATTCCTCCCTGGTTTCCCTTATGGGGGTGTGGGAACTTTCCTACAGGGCCATAAAAGTGGGACGACGGCATTTCCAGTCCCTGGAGATGCTGATAATGGTTGCAATAATTTACTGGATCATGTGCATGGTCCTGCAATTTGTCCAGGAAAAAATTGAAAAACATATGGCCCGGGGTGACAGGAGGATCTCATGACGGAAAGCTCAAATCCCATGATAAAAATCACTAATGTCCACAAGGTATTTGGCAAAAACCTTCATGTTCTTTGTGGAATTGATCTTCAAGTAAATAAAGGTGAAACTATTGTTATTTTAGGTGCTTCAGGTTCAGGCAAAAGCACTCTTTTGCGCTGTATCAATTTTCTTGAAGAACCAACGGCCGGAACCATTGAGGTGGATGGAACTGCCATTCATGCTGGGGAATACAATAAAACCAGGGAGAACCATATTCTGGAAATCCGAAAAAAAACAGGCATGTGTTTTCAATCCTTTAACCTGTTTCCACATATGACTGTATTGGAAAACATTATTGAAGGACCGATAACAGTTCTTGGCCAGAAAAAAAAGCAGGCTGTTCTTTATGCAGAAGAACTTCTTGACTGGGTGGGACTGACTGAAAAACGTGACGAACATCCATCCCGCCTATCTGGTGGACAGCAACAGCGTGTAGCCATTGCCAGAAGTCTTGCCATGAAACCCAAAGTCATGCTGTTTGATGAACCCACATCTGCACTGGACCCGGAACTTGTGGGTGAAGTGGTAGATGTAATGGAACGGCTGGCAAAAGAGGGTATGACAATTATTGCAGTCACACATGAAATGCATTTTGCCCGGGATGTGGCAGACCGTGTCCTGATCATGGACGAAGGAGTCTGGATAGAAGAAGGCACTCCGGAAAAAATTTTCAATAATCCTGATCATGAACGTACCCGGCAGTTTCTGGCCCATATCCTTTAGCCGGCTTTCTTTAGCAGTCTACCTTTAGCAGTCTAATGGATTAATGGTAAATCTGATTATGGTATTGATAATTATTTTTTAATTTTGTTTGAAAAGGAAACGCAATGCTTGGCCTGAAACCAGAAATAAGGGTTATGACCCAGGAACAGATTCAAAAAGTTCATAATGATGCCCTTTTGATCCTTGAAAAGACCGGTGTTATGGTTGATGACCCCGGGGCCAGGGCTCTGCTGGAAAACGCCATTGGAAAAAGTCATGAAAATCATCGCATCCAGATTCCCAGAGAGCTTGTCGAAAGGGCAATAAATACTGCACCATCTGAAATAAAAATTTTTGACCGCCTGGGCAATCCCTGTTTTATACTTACAGGAGATGGAAGTCAGGACGCGGTTTTTGGAATCGGCGTAACCAACCTCCATTATCAGGACCCACTTAAAAATGATATCCAGCCATTTTTTAGGCATCACATGGCAACCGCCACAGGTCTGGGACACACCCTTGATAACTTTGATTTTATTTCAACCCCTGGGGTGATCCAGGATATTTCCCCTGAAACAGCTGATATCTATGGTGTCCTGGAAATGATGGCCAACACCACCAAACCCCTTGTGATACTTATTTCCGACTGGGATTCTTTTAATCCAGCCCTGGATCTTTGTGAGCATCTGCACGGCGATATATCCACCCATCCGTTTCTTATACCCTATGTAAACCCGATTACCCCCCTTACCTTAAATTCTGAAACCACACTGAAAATGGATGCCTCTATTAAAAGAGGACTGCCCCTTATTTTTTCCAATTATGGCATGTCCGGCGCCACCTGCCCCATCACTCCGGCTGGAACCCTGGCTCTGCTTACGGCCGAACTTTTGGCAGGACTTACCTATAGTCAGCTTGTAAAACAAGGCGCGCCCATCATTTTAGGAAGCCTTCCAGCTGCCTTTGACATGAAGAATGCCGGCAGCTTTTACTCTCCTGCCACATTATTCTTAAATCTGGCCTGTGCTGAAATGATGACCTCCTACAAAATTCCCCACTGTGGGACTTCCGGTAGCGGAAATGGCTGGGGTGCAGATCTTCTTGCCAGTACAACCCTGTGCATTAACCATTTTACAAGCTGCCTGGGCAAGGCCTCCATGATTCCCTTTGTGGGAGGTAGTTTTGATTCCCTGGTTTTTTCTCCTGAGCTTGTGGTCTATAGCGATGATGTGATTCACCAGTCAAGACTATTTGCTTCAGGATTTTCTCTGGATGATGATGCCGTGGGATTTTCAGATATTTCCTCTGTGGGTCCGGGGGGAAATTTTCTTTTGTCAGACCTGACAGGAAAATATTTCAGGGATTCACAGTTTTCAAGCACTATCTGGCCGTTTTTAACCCTTGATAAATGGAGAAAAAAAGGCGAGCCCACTGCCGCAAAAATCTTAAAAGACAGGACTATTGAGCTCTTGAATAACCCGGCAGCCCCAGAAGACAAGAATGAAATCATATCAAAGGGGGAGGCTTTTTTAACGAATTAGTAAAGATTGGGGTCAGGCTTGCGTTTATGCGTTTATTGCTCAATAAACGTAACAACGCAAGCCTGACCCCCGTTTCACTGTTTCTCTGTTTCTATTTTTTCCGTTCTACAATCAGAGCCATGCCCTGACCACCGCCAATGCACAGCGTGGCAAGGCCATATCGCGAGTTGCGCGCTTTCATTTCATATAAAAGTTTTGTTAAAATAGCGCCGCCTGATGCAGAGACTGGATGCCCCAGTGCAATGGCTCCACCATTTACATTTACCTTATCCATATCCATATCCAACTCACGGATACATGCCAGAGCCTGGGAGGCAAAGGCCTCGTTCAGCTCAATCAGATCAATATCTGCCATGGTCAGCCCTGCTTTTTCAAGGGCCATCTTTGTGGCAGGGATTGGACCAATTCCCATGTAAGCAGGATCAACCCCGGCAGATGCATAGGAAACAATGGATGCCATGGGCTCAATACCCAGTTCGTCTGCTTTATCCTTTGACATGACAACCAGTGCCGAGGCACCATCGTTCATACCGGATGAACTTCCTGCAGTAACAGAACCACCTTTTCTGAATGGGGGTTTCAATTTTTGGAGGGCTTCAATGGTGGTGCCGAATCTTGGATGCTCGTCCGTATCAAATATTTTCGGATCACCCTTTCTCTGGGGAATTTCAACAGGAACAATCTGTTCCTTGAATTTTCCTTCTTTTATGGCCTTTTCAGCAAGCTGCTGGCTTCTCAAACCAAATGCATCCTGGTCTTCCCTGGACACATTAAATTTTTCTGCGACATTTTCCGCTGTCTCTCCCATGGTGTTTCCACTCAGGGGATCAAAAAGGATCAACTGGTCCTGAAGCTGTCCATGTCCAAGTCGATAACCCCATCTGGCTTTTTTCAACATAAAGGTTGCATTACTCATACTCTCCATACCACCGGCAACAATAATATCTGCATCACCGGATTTAATTACCTGGGCTGCCAAGGTAACCGCCTTGATACTTCCGGCACAGGCCTTGCTGATGGTGAACTGGGGTTTTTCTATGGGGATACCTGCCTTTACTGACACGACACGGGCAGAGTTAATGGGAAGATCCCCTGTCCTGTAGCCGGATGCATAAATGACCTCATCAATCTGATCGCCCGTCAACCCTGCTCGCTTGATAGCTTCTTTTATGGGGATGGGCCCAAAATCAATATCACTCAATGGAGCGAGCGATCCACCAAATCCACCGATTGCCGTTCTACATGCACTAACAATGACAACTTCTTTCATTTTTCCTCCTGAAAATATATTATTTAATATCTTATTTTCGAATATCTTCTCTTCTAAATAGCTTTAATATAGCTGTATTATAAATAGTTGTGCGTGTCAACCAAAAACATTTATGCTGATACGCTTAGCCTTCCAGGCATACCTCAACTCCCGTATTGTGCCTCAAATATTGCTTATATCATAGGTGTGAAAATCAGGTTATGCAAGAAATTTTAATAAAAATTGCACCTATCCAGGGCTTGATTTCGCACGATTTGGCGATTTAAGATTACCATGCCTGTCCTATAAAAAAACCACCTTGTTTCTGCCCTCTTCCTTGGCTTTATACATTGCCTGGTCTGCCCTTTTGATAAAATCATCTTTGGTTTCCTCTTCACCATATTGAGTTACTCCAAAACTGCAGGTCACCTGGATTTTGACTGAAAAAGAATATTCTTCAATTAATTTTCGAAGTTTTTCAGCAAAAGGCACAATTGTAATCTTATCATTTTCCGGAGCAAGAATAATAAATTCTTCCCCTCCCCACCTGGCAAGGATATCAGACTCCCGGATTATTGCCAGGCATAAAAAAGAGAGCTCTTTTAAGACTCTGTCTCCGGCAAGGTGCCCAAGAGTATCATTTACCTGCTTAAACCCGTCAATATCAAAAATAATAAGAGAAAGTGCTGATCCATACCTCTTTGAGCGCTCCACCTCATTTTTAAGATAATGATTAAAATATCCCCTGTTGTATAATGTTGTTAAAGGATCTGTTGTTGCCTTGATTTGCAACGCCGCATTCACTTTTTCCAGCTCATCCTGCTGATCTTTCTGGGTCTTTTTATACCCCTGGAAAAGGGAGTTAATCCCCTTTGAAAAAAAATATCCCATGCAAAGGAAAATAATACCGACAATTATAAGAAAATACACAAGATATTGAATCGTTTTTTTTATTTCACGCCTCAGGTTATCCTGCAGACTGGCAATATTTTTCTCCAGAGAGTCAAGATAGGTACCTTTTGCCACAATCCAATCCCATTCTGGATAATATTTAAAATAGCTCAGTTTGGCAATCATCTCATTTGAACCCGGCTTTTTATAATAATAGGTAACAAATGCCTCCCCTTTGTCCCTTATACCCTGGAGCATATCTTTGCGAAACTGCTTCCCCTTTGCATCCTTGACATCATCAGAAATTTTCTTGCCCACAAGATCAGGGCGATTGGGGTTCACCAGCATGGTGGCAAATTCATCTCCGCCTTTCATGTCATGGAGCTTATATATAAAAATATAATCCGGAGAATCCAGGTCAGGAGTAATGCTGTTCAGATGGTCAATGATGGATTGTTGAATCCTGTCTTGCATATTGTCAATATAATCCCCACTGCCAATCACCCAGTCATAGGGCTTAAAATATTTGACAAAGGTGATTTTTTCAAAAAGCTTTGTTTTATCAGCATCTGGTTTGGGCCATTGATATTTTATGAACCCCTCGCCGCCTTTGTCTTGTACAATTTGAAACATTTTCCCCAAAAAATCTATTTCGTGTTGGTGATGGCTCAAATTAAAATTCAATCCTTCCCTTTCAGGGTCTGGCGGATAAAGGATAGCAACCCCTTGTTCTGAAATCATAAAAAAATAACCATTGCCATCATTGAACCTGACAGAACGTAAAGCCTCTTTGATAAAAAATTGTATTTTATCTGAATTTTTATTAGTTGCCTTATTTTTCTGATACAGGTTGAAAGCCACGGCATGGGCTTCATATACCCTTTTTTTTGTAGCATCTTTAAGGTCTGTTTCAGATCTTCTGCGACGGACATCAATAAGACGGACCTGTATCTTAACCTCTGACATCAGCCGGTCTTTCTGGGGAGCTGTATAATTTATTTCAACTTGTTTAAAATCTTCACGAAAATTTCGGTAGATATCCTGGACAAAGACAAAACCCAGGGTTGCTGTGAGCAGAACAATAATGATAATTGAACTGATAAAACTGATTTTACCTATATTTTCTTCTTTGATGAAAGGCATTGGATGATCCACGAACTCCTGTCTATGTCATCAGTAATGGAACCTATATCTTTCTAATTTTTCAAAAAAATATAGAAGAATTGCCAGACAAAAGCAAGTAAGAAAAAAACTTATAACTTCCTTTCCTCCAAAATATTCAATACTTTTTTGCACTGATGTTCTGCCCTTATTTTCATATCTTCTGCAAGTTTAATGGTGTGCTTTTTGAATTTTTCATCTGCAATGCCTGCCATATTAATCATGACATTTTTATATGCCCCCCAGATGCCTGTTTCCATGGCTTTTGCCCCCACTTCAACATCTGATTTTGATGCGATATTACCATATTGGGCAACTCCTGCCATGGCATCCCAGGCAGCATCGGCAAGCTTCATTGTAGTCAAGGGAATATCAATGGCTTTTTTCAAACCCAGCTGCAATTTTTCATGTTTTTCTTTTTTTTCTTCTTTGGTGTCAGAAGGCAGACGCAGGGCTTCCACATAGTCATTAAAGGCATTGGTATCAGCATCAATCATGGGGATCAGGGCTTTGGCAGCATGATGCAGGGGCTGCGCAAACTGACGCATTTTTGCATCCAGGTCTTCAAATTTACGAACACCCAGGGTCAGTTTTGCCACCATTGAACCAAGCCCGGCACCCATAGCGGCAATGGCAGCAGAAGCAGACCCGCCACCCGGGGCTGAACTTCTTGATGCCACTTCTTCAATAAATCCCCTGACCGTCAAGCCAGCCAAAGGCTCATTCTTTTCTTCGGCAATGATATATTCAACAATTTTCTCTTTCGGGTTAAACGGAGCAACGGAATTCAGCCCCAGACGTTCAATGGCAAGCCTGACCTTCTGGTCTTCATCCAGAACAAAGAGATTTTCTTTTTCAATATAATAATCAGCTGCCATGAGGATAGCTTCCAAAGGCACCACGCCGACAATTTCAGACCCGGCAACAGCTATATTCAGATTTTTTGCATCCTTTTTGACTTCTTCAAACAAAACATGGGGAGGGGTGACATGATAATTGTTCAGATTAACAGTGACCTGGGCAAGGTTATAATCCTGGACATACCACCCCATTCCCTTAACCTCTTTGAGCCGCCCGGGTTCATCAACGCCACGACCAGCCTCCCGAAGATTTAAGGCAATTCTGTGAGCCTGATTGGGTGTGGATAAAAGATTTACATTGTAGGCAATCAGAAAAAATCTTGCCCCGGTTACACTTGCCCCCCACTCGGGAACAAATTCTGCAGGTCCGAAATCCGGTTTCCACTCACGGGTTGTAATCCTGTTTTTTAACCCTTCATACTGGCCTTCCCTGATCTGGGGAAGTTTTTTCCGGTATTCCCGGGTAGCGGATTCTTCATAGAGATAAACAGGAATGCCAAGCTCATCAGCAGCTCGCCTTCCAAACTCCCTGGAGATATCAACGCATTCTTCCATGGTCACGTTGGCCACGGGAATAAAAGGACAGACATCCATAGCGCCCATGCGATGGTGTTCCCCCTTATGAGTTCTCATGTCAATTTTTTGTCTTGCCTTCCTGGCTGCGTTCAGGGCACCTTCGATAACCGCTTCAGGGGACCCCACAAAGGTATAGACCGTTCTATTGGTGGATTTTCCCGGATCAACATCCAGAAGGCGGCAGCCTTTGGTCTTTCCGATGGCATCTGCTATGGCATCTATGGTTTCCTTGTTCCGGCCTTCGCTGAAATTTGGTACACATTCGACTATTTTTTTCATATCAATTTATTTCCTTTATAGTGGTTGTCTTTATCTATGATTTATCCTGCTTTACCATAGAACAACCAACTTGTATATACATGTATACTGCCGAAGCATTTTGTTACAATAATTTATTTTAAATTTTATTTTGCAGTGAGGGGAACCTTGAGTTGTCTGTGTGGGGGTAAAACTTGGCCCCGGAAAACATATTCATAAATTCCTGGTTCACGTTGAGTTCAATATAGGTAATGGATTGCCGGATCTTCATGATCCTTTCAAAGGCATCCGGGTTTTTCAGCAACACCTTTGCCCCGCCAAGGGAGCTGTTGCCTAAAACTTCAAAGGTTTTTAGGGGAATATCCGGGAGCATGCCAATGGATATGGCAGACACAGGATTAATGAATGATCCAAAGGTTCCTGCCACATAAAACTTTTCCAGATCTTCAAATTCAAGCCCGGCTGTGTTTTTTACAATCACTTCCAGAATGGTATACATGGCAGCCTTTGAGCTGGTCAAAGAATTCAGATCCACCTGGCTTAAACAGATGGGTTCTCCTGTGCCGGAATGGTTTTCATCCACAAGAATAAAATAATCGATCCCCTCCTTTTCAAACAATTGATTCCCACAGAATGGTTTGGAAAATTTCCCCCTGATATCAATGCGTTTTGATAAAAAAAGACTTGCGGCAAGATCGATCATTCCTGAACCGCAGATCCCGATCGGCTTTATTTCATCAATGGTATGAATCATAAGATCTCGGGAATCCGGATCAATCCATACCTGATCGATCACACCCGGTTTTGCCGTCATGCCCATTTTACTGACCCCGCCTTCCAGCGCAGGCCCGGCAGCACCGGCACAGGCAATGAGCCAGTCTTGATTGCCCACGACAATCTCGGCATTGGTACCCACATCCACCATAATGCAGGGGGCTTCTTTTTGGTCAAGGTTTGCATAGAGAATGCCTGCAATCAGATCCCCGCCAAAATAGGACCCGATATTGGGAAAAAGAAATGCCATGCCGTTTTCATTGATATCAAGATTTAAGTTCCCAGCCGGCTGGGTATCCGGGATATTCACGCAGGGGATATAGGGTTCTTTGATAATTTCAAAACATTCGATCCCTAAAAACAGATGGGTCATGGCGGTATTGCCGGCGCCGATAATCATATAGATATCCTCTTTCTGGTACCCATGCGCTTTGCACAATGCCTGTATATTAAAATTTACAGAGTCAATGACAAGGCGATTCAATTCAGCAAGCCCGGTATTTTTATTGGAATAATGAATCCTTGCCAGGACATCCGGCCCGATCACGTCCTGCGGGTTATCAAACCCTTTTTCACCGATCTCAAGCCCTGTTTCAAGATCAATCAGTGACATCACAATTCTTGTAGTGCCGATATCAATGGCCATACCAAGAACAGATTTGTTTGAAAAGGGATCCAAAAGATCCACCAGTATCCAGGACTGACGATCTTTAAACAGGACTGCTCTTGCCTTATACCCCCATGATCTTAAATTGGAAGGCAGTTTTTTGAGAACTTGCAACGGAATCCGGATATATTTTGTACCCAACTCATCCATCAGGCACTTTTCCAGCCGTTGGGCATCTGCTGTATTATCGGTCAAGCTCGGGGTTTCAACAAAAATGGTACGAACAAACCCATTTTTCTGCATCATTTACGCAGCCTTTCCAGACGCGCTTTGACTTTTGGAAAATAATTGAGTTCTGTATGGGGAAGAAATAATGCCGCCATATAGTGATCCATATAAGAAGGAGTTGCAGCCATTTCAAAGCTTGTCATCATATTGACAACCTTTCCCACATCCCTGCGAAGTGCATTGGTTAAACAATTTATCTTGCAGCCCAAAAGAGACCCATTGCCCAGATAAGTGACTTTCTCTGGATCAATTTCAGGTAAAAGGCCAATGGTAATAGCACTTTCAAGATCAATGTAACTGCCAAATCCACCGGCAAGAATGATCTTTTCAATATCATTAATCTTCAACCCGATTTCTTCAAGCAAGGTCAGCGCAGCGCTGTACATGGCGCCTTTGGCCCGGATCAGGTTATCAAGATCAGGTTCTGTGATGGTGATATCACGGTCTATCTGCGTATTTTCCTTATATACAATAACATATTCCCAGATATCGTCTGTCTTGCGGATTCTCGGGGTATCAAGGGACTGGTTAAACTTGCCCCGGGAATCAATGACACCTGTTTCCAGAAGCTTTGCCGCAATGGTAATCATGCCGGAACCACAAATCCCCTTTGCCTTTTTATCCCCAACGGTGATGATCATAGGCTCATAGGTTACAGGACTTATGGAAAAATCTTCAATAGCCCCTTTGGTAGCCCTCATGCCGAATTTTACGCCCCCTCCCTCAAAGGCAGGACCGGCAGAAGCTGCTGTACAGACCATCCAGTCTTTATGACCGATGGCAATCTCCGCATTGGTCCCGATATCCATGTATAAGGTTAATTCACTGTCACGGTACATACCCGAAGCCATGATACCTGCAATGATATCACCGCCGACATAACTTGAAACCCCGGGATAGATCAGGGCAATGGTATGATCTGCCAGATCCAGGTCAATTTTCTTTGCTTGGAAGGGCGGATACATAATGGATGCCGGCACATAGGGATCACGACGAATATAGCTGGGATTTATTTTTAACAGCAGCTGGGTCATGGTGGAATTGCCGGCAAGGGTAATGGTGGTCACCTCATGCTTTTCGATATTGGCCTTTTTAACAATCCTGTCAATGATTTTATTAATAACTTCAATCACTTTTTGATGAAGGATTTCAAGCCCGTCACCCTTTTCAGCAAAAATAATCCTTGAGATGACATCCTCGCCATAACTGATCTGGCTGTTGAATTCACCGTGCTCTGCAAGAACCTCTCCTGTCTGAAGATCAAGGGCTTGACCGTAAACAGTGGTTGTTCCGATATCCACTGCAATGGCAAAATTCCTGGTACTTGTATCAAAGGGTTCAATATTAATAATTTCATTTTTACCATCTTTTCTTACGGGTCTCATTATGGTTGCAGTTACCTTGAAATCTCCCTGCCTTATAATATCAGGAACTTTCCTGATAAGATCCAAATTCATGGTAAGGCGATGCTCATCATGTTTAAAGAGAAGATGGTTGATAATTCTTGTCACATCTGCCTGATTATCTTCAGCCGTTGCCGGGTCCAGTTCAAGATAGATTTTTTCCACGGGAGGAATAAACAACCCGTCCTGCCTGAGTTCATCAATATTTGAATACATGATTTTTGCAGTATGCCGGCTGCCCGCATGTACGTTCAAACGACTGGTATCCATCTCAGACTCCACCGGAATTCTCACCACAAGATCAGAAGTCACTTTTGACAGGCATGCTAAGCGATACCCTTTTTCCTGGTCTTCCGGTGAAAGTTGTTCTGAAATCCCGCCTTCAACCTTTCCTTGTTCAATCAAAACCCTGCATTTACCACAGACCCCGCTGCCACCGCAGGATGCGTTAATGTGAATGCCAGCCTCCATGGCTGCCCTGATCAAACTTGCATTATCATCAACCTTAATACTGGTATTATAAGGCAAAAATTTTATGGAATATGTCATATTTATATTTAAATCCTTTTTGAATGCGTTTATCCAAACTTAAAAATCGCAAAGAAGTATAAACATTCTCTCACCAGTTTGGCAAGTTAAGAGGCCCTTTATGTTTAAATAATTGCACAAGTGCTGCGAATTAACATTGAAATTTTCAAACCATTATGGAAGTATTAGACGCTTATAAGATTTTACTGAGCAAATATAACAGATTGATCCTGAAAGGGTTTAGCCCTTCCAGACCCTGGCGGCAGATACAACATTATTCCAGGCTGAAATTGATATATTTGTTGATACTATCAATAAAATTAGGCCTATACGCTAAAGGAGTTTTTTTATGAAGATTGATGTTCCCTATGGGGAAAACGGTGCCATGTCAGCCCAGATCTATGACGATGTTAAGGTAAACTTCCTTGAAGCCAATGATGTACAAATCAATGATGAAGAAGAAAATATTAAAGCCGCAATCACGACTCCCATCAACAGCAAAAGCTTTAAGGACTTTTTAGGGGATGCAAAAAAACTGCTTGTCATTGTCAACGATGCCACAAGACCCACTCCCACCAAAAAAATTCTTGACTTTATCTTTGATGATTTAAAACAGACTAATTTCAATTTCATTATTGCCACGGGTGCCCACAGGGGCCCATCCCAGGAAGAATATCTTCAAATATTCGGCTCCTATTATGAAAAAATAAAGGACCGGATTATTGTCCATGACGCCAGGGTTGAAAAAGACATGGTGTTCCTGGGAAAATCCACCAATGGAACACAGATGTTTATAAACAAAGCCGGGGTTGAAGCAGATAAAATCATTATCATCTCCTCTGTTGAACCCCACTATTTTGCCGGATATACGGGAGGAAGAAAATCCTTTCTTCCCGGCATTGCCGGATATAAAACCATAGAACAAAACCATAAGCTTGCCCTTGCCCCCAAGGCAAAGGCATTGGCCCTTGACGGAAACCCGGTTCATGAAGACATGATGGATGCCATTAAAACCATGAAGCAGGATATATTTTCCATCATGACGGTCTTAGATAATCACCATAAGGTCTATGCCACCTGCTGCGGCCACATCAATGATTCCTTTTATGCTGCCATAGACAGGGCCAATGAAGTGTTTGCCGCACCTTTGAAAGAAAAGGTCGATATTGTTATATCCGTGGTGAAATTTCCACAGGATATTGACCTGTACCAGGCCCAGAAAGGCATTGATAATGCAAAACTTGCCCTTAAAAAAAATGGAATCCTGATTCTTGTGGCAAAATGCAGATGCGGTATCGGCGGCAAGGCCTTTGCCGATCTCTTAGGTTCAAGCGACACACCCCAAGCTGCCCTTGAAACCATTGAAAAAAAATATGTTTTAGGGTATCACAAAGCGGCTAAGATGGCGGAAATAAGCCTTTGGGCTCAGATATGGGGGGTGACAGATATACCACCTGCTGTCATTTCAAAGCTGTTCATTAAACCCTTCAGCAATCTTCAGACGGCCCTTGACCAGGCAATTGAAGAAAAAGGCAGGGACTCAAGCATCCTGTTTCTCATGGATGGCGGGCTTACCGTTCCTTTAATCAAATAATTTTTGGCTACCGGTTAACGGAATAATTTTTTCTAACCCAGTCTGCAATACCATATCTGAGGTTAAGAATTTTATTAAAGCCTGAGTCGGTCAGACACTAACTATATTGCCAGATAATCCTAAATCCCCTTGATTTGAAAATAAATATATGGTTTACTTGGTTTTCAAACGGAGAAGTATATGAGATTTTGCATAACAGACAGATTTTATTTTTGGTATTATTTTTATACGGGCCTGCCTGTTTTGCACTAAAGTTTATTTTTAAACAAAAGCCGCGGGCAGCAAAAGCCTGCGGCTTTTTTGTTTTGGCTGTTGGCTTTTGAATGACACCTGGTAAAGGAAAAAGCAATGAAACAGACCTATGATATAAATGTGAAAGAGTTTAAACCCCTTATTTCACCGGCATCCATTAAAATAGAACTTCCGATAACCGACGATGTTGCAAAAACAGTTATTGATGGACGTCGTGATGTTGAAAATATTTTACTGAAAAAAGATGGCCGACTCCTTGTGATTGCAGGGCCCTGCTCAATTCATGACACAGATGCCGCCCTTGAGTATGCTCATAAAATGAAAGAATTAAGGGAAGAAGTTAAAGAAAAAATCAATCTGATCATGCGGGTATATTTTGAAAAACCCAGAACAACGGTTGGATGGAAAGGATTGATCAATGATCCATTTCTTGATGCATCCTACGACATTGAAAAAGGGTTAAAAAAAGCCCGGTCCCTGTTGATTGATATCAATCAAATGGGACTTCCCACCAGCACAGAAATTCTTGATCCCATCACACCACAGTATATTGCCGGCCTTTTAACCTGGGTGGCCATTGGTGCACGTACAACGGAATCCCAGACCCATCGTGAAATGGCAAGCGGTCTTTCCATGCCCGTGGGATTTAAAAACAGCACAGATGGAAGCCTTTCCTCAGCCATCAATGCCATGATGGCAGCAGGCGCCCCTCAACATTTCCTTGGAATCGATCCACAGGGGTATGCTTCCATTGTCAACACAAAAGGAAACCCTTTTGGGCATATTGTTCTCAGGGGCGGACCCCACCCAAATTATGACCCCGTCTCTGTCGAAAAAATCCAGAACAGGCTCAGACAGAAAAACCTTCTTGATACACTTATGATAGACTGTTCCCATGACAACTCAGGACAACAATTCAAGGGACAGTCCTTTGTTTTTAAAAGTGTACTGGACCAGCGGATCCAAGGCAATACCAGTATTATAGGACTCATGCTTGAAAGCAATTTGTTTGAAGGCAGGCAAAACTGCAATGGAGACTACAAAACCCTCAAATACGGAATTTCCATAACAGATGAATGTATCTCCTGGGAAACCACAAAAAAACTGATCCATTGTGCCAATGAAAGATTATAGCAATGACAATATCTTCATTTGAAAAAAGAATAAAAAGAAGAATTATCGGAAGAGAGCATCAATTTTTTGCTGTTTGTTCACCTGGATTAAAAAAAGTCTGCCAAAATGAAATGCTTGCCCTGGGATTGCCTGAAGATCATTTGAAGATCACTCCGGGTGGTATTGAATTTAAAAGCAAACTTGAAACATGTTTATTGTTCAATCTTCATTTAGGGAGCCCTTCAAGAATTTTGATGCGAATCAGCCAGTTTAAAGCAGACTCTTTTGAAAAACTTGAAAAAAAAATAAACGACATTGACTGGATACTCTATCTGCCGAAAAATTCTATCCTCAAATTTAATGTTACAACAAAAAAATCAAGGCTTTACCACTCCGATGCCATTGCACAAAGGTGTGAAAAGATTATTCAAAATCAATTAAATTTGGAGGATTCTTTTACCTCGCCTGTTAAAAACAAATCAAACCAGACGATTTATATCAGGGCTGATAACGATGATTTCACCATCTCCCTGGACAGCACTGGAGATCTTTTATTTAAAAGAGGCATTAAACAAAAAGTACACACGGCGCCATTAAGAGAAAACCTGGCTTTTGCCATGCTTTTCTGGGCCGGGTTTTCAAAAGAAGACATATTAATTGATCCCATGTGTGGGTCAGGCACTTTTTCCCTTGAGGCCGCCATGATGAAAACCAACCTGCCCCCTGGATTTTTCAGGTCATTTGCATTTGAAAGCTGGCCGGGTTTCAGCCAGAAAACCTATGCTTATATGAAAAAACAGGATCAAAAAAAAATTATCCGCTTTGAAGAAAAACAGATCTTTGCCTCTGATATTGATGACATGGCGTTAGCAGCTTTGGAACAAAATATCTCAAACCCACACTTTAATAGTATCATAGACGTAAGTCAAAAAGACTTTTTTTTCATCTATCCTTCCAGGATATCCCATGGGGAAAAAGGGGTTATAATGTTAAACCCGCCCTATGGGAAAAGACTTGGTGAAAAAAAAGATACCCAATCATTTTACCGGGAAATAGGCAAAAAACTGTCAACGGATTTTAAAGGGTGGCGCGCAGGAATCATCCTCCCATCAAGGGAGTGGAAATCGTATCTTGAGCTAAGACTTGAACTGAAACCCATTTTTCACGGTGGGCTCGATATTTTTGCCGGTATGGGAATAATCTGAATATGGGTTTTACAAACAGCAGAAAAAAAGGGGCTTTTATGCAAAAGGGTTTTAAATATATCACGGGTTTATCTATTCTATTTTTGCTTTTTGCAAGCCACGCCCTGGCAAATAACGATATTGACAATCATATTTATGCATCGCTTTTAAAAAAGCATGTCACAAACAGCCGGGTTAACTATGAGGGGTTTAAAAAAGATGAGAAATTGCTGGATGAATATCTATCCATATTGAGCCGCACCAATGTAAAATTGCTTTCAAAAAAAAACCAGTTTGCTTTTTATATCAACACGTATAATGCCTTCACCATAAAACTTGTATTAACAAAATATCCAGGGATTAATTCCATTAAAGAGGTCGGCAGTTTTTTTTCCAATCCCTGGAACAAAAAATTCATTTTGCTGCAGGGAAAAACCGTAACTCTTGATCATATTGAGCATAAGATCCTTCGACCAAAGTTCAAAGATCCCCGGGTTCATTTTGCCATAAACTGTGCCTCTAAAAGCTGTCCACAGCTTCGGGATGAACCCTATAAAGGCAAAACACTGGAAAATCAGCTAAATGACCAGGCAGAAAAATTTATCAATGATAAAAAAAATACCTTTATCAAAGCAGATACCCTTTTTATCAGCAAAATTTTCAAATGGTTTGAAAAAGATTTTTCTGACAACCCTCTTTTGTTTATTAAGCGCTATGCCTTTGAAGAGTTAAAAGAAAAACTCGATTCCTTAGGGGAAAATATTAAAATCAGTTATCTGGATTATGACTGGACCCTGAACCGGTAGAGAAAAATTTATTCCACCAGCTTTCCAAATCTTTCCAAAATCTTAAGCGGGATTGGAGTGGGTTCTATTTTATCCAGAATTTCAGATAAAATAAGCCCTGATTCTTTTATCGTGGCTTCCATATTTTCTGCATAGGCTGCCATTATCCTGTCATCAAACTCAGGGTGAAACTGGACCCCCCAGGCTGATTGCCCGATCCTGAAAGCATGATTGGGTTCAAAGGAATTTTTTGCCATCGATACTGAATGATCCGGTAACCGGATAACAGTTTGAGAATGACAGACATTTGCTTTAAATGTTTTTGGCAATCCTTTGAAAAGCGGATCTTGTGTGCCATCTTCCACAATTTCAATAGCAGCAGTTCCGATTTCAATGCCTTTGGCATGAAAATCCACAATACCGCCCATGGCTTTGGCAAGCAATTGATGACCATAACAGATACCTAAAATAGGTATTTTCGACTGGATAAGCTTTGGAATCCATTTTTCAATTGCCACACTCCAGGAAAGGTTCTGGGTCACAGAGGCATGGGAGCCGGAAATCACGACGGCTTTACACGTTTCAACAACCGGCAAAGCTTCTCCTTTTGGGATATCCACTACCCTGATCTTGTCTTTCCCAACACCTAAGCCTTTGAAAATCCAGTCCTCAAAGTCTCCAAAAGATTTTGCCATGGCCGGAAAAGTGTCACCTGTTTTTAGAATAATAATTTTTTTCATATATTGCTCAATCGCTTAAGAAAATTCATTTTATCACCTCATGGATAATAACATCTTCAATTGCTTCAATTTTTCCAAGATGCCGGGTCAACTTGAATTCAACATGGTTATGGATTAATTGTGCCTGTCTTATCAGTTCAGGGATATCAAAAAGGACATGGCTACCACTGGCGATGAAAAATGGAAAAATGACAATCTTTGTTGCTCCTTTTTGCACAAGTTCATTAATTTTATTTTCAAGAAGAGGGTCAGCCATCTGCAAAAAGGCCATTTCAACCGTTTCAAATGATCCCTTTGCTTTTTTTGATATTCTTTCAACAAGTGATGCAACTTCCAGATTGGATTGGTTTTTCCTGCTGCCATGGGCTGTAATAATCAATGCTTTCACACTTTTCTCCCTGATGTTTCTTTTTACTTACCACGGGTTTGTGCTTTTGTGACAATTAAAATAATATTGGTTTTTTATTTTACAAGCTATAAATATTCGTACCCTGACTTGGATGCCTCCTTAATGCCTTTACCAACCACTCTGATGGCATCCACATATGAATCGCATATTTTCAATCTTTTGCAAGACTTACCAATTTAAAATTCAAATAAACAATGGGTTCTGAATAAAGTCAATTGATTTTTAAATCTGTTTTTATTATACCGTTGAAACGATGAATTTTTAGGGAAATGGATATGATTAAAATATTAATGGTTGGAATAGGCGGCTTTGCAGGATCTATCTGCCGGTATATTATCAGTGATTTATCTCACAGGCTGTTTAATGATCCTTTTTTCCCCTATGGAACAATTACAGTCAATGTAATCGGCTGTCTTTTAATCGGCCTGTTGGGCGGATTATCTGAAACAAGGCAAATATTTACCCCGGAAATTCGAGCATTGATTCTTATCGGATTTTTGGGAGGATTTACAACTTTTTCAACCTTTGGATATGAAATATTCACGGTTGCCAGGGATGGACAGTTTGCTTCAGCCCTGACAAACCTTATGCTTCATATTATCCTTGGGTTTGGTTCTGTCTGGCTTGGATTTTCCATGTCTAAACTATTATAAAGGAGGCTAAATTTATGGTTCTTCCTGAAAAAGGACATTTGCTCAGGATTTTTATCGGCGAGAGTGATAAAAATGAAGGCATCCCCCTATATGAATGATTCAAACAGACAAATACATCTTTTTTCAGCACAAGTTTACTATGAAGACACAGACCACTCAGGGGTTGTCTACCATGCAAACTATTTAAAATTCTTTGAAAGAGCAAGAGAAGATATCATTGGAATCAGCAAGCTTTCTGACATGTGGCATCAGCAGGGAATCGGTTTTGCTGTATACAAAGTAAACTTAGGCTTTCACGAAGGAGCAGTTTTCGGAGATCTTCTTGACATCAAAACAACATGGAAGAAAGAAGGGGATTACAGGGTGGTCTTTTTCCAGGAAGCCTGGAGGCCGGATGCAACAAAACCGGCTGTTACCTGTACTCTGGAACTTGTCTGCCTGGGACCGAACAAGAAATTAATACCAATTCCAGATCTGGACTTTCTCATTTAATAAGAATATTGGCAATCCCCCATTGTTCTGGTATATCTGACCGAAGCTATGCTGAAACATTTATTATGACTGGAGTAAAATATCGGATACATCAATAAAAATATTTTAACTGCTGTTGTTGCTGCAGAAAATGGAAACATTTTCGATTTGGAAGGCTATGGTGCCGTCGGCATGTCCGGTAATATTCCCTTTGTTCTGACAAAAAAAACTACCGTGCCCATGCCCCATGGCAGTGAACTCATGCTGATGCCCCAAAGAAGGCCCATTGTCTATAATATTGCAAAAGACCAGTTTGAAATCCTTGAACAGAATCCATTTAATCCGGATGAAAAAATATTTCCTGTTGCAGTGTTTAATTCACCAGGATATGTGAACCGACATTTTAGTGCCTATGATGATGAGGGCATCAAAGATTATCTGCCATTGTTCTCCTATGGTGCGGTTGGATTTGGAAAAAATAATTTCAGGTCCGCAGCCATTCTTGTAGATAAAGAACCCCGCCAGGATCTAAGGCAGATGCCCCATAAAAGTATTGTCAAGGGTGTCAGCAAGATGCAAAAAAAATATCCGGATAACCGCCTGATCCGGCATCTTGAAACCTGTGCTTTACAATATGGCTGTCCAGCCGGAAAAAATTTTTTTCTTAAACGGTATGAAGCCCCGCTTCCCACATCAATGGTATGCAATGCCAATTGTCTTGGATGTATCTCCCTTCAAGCTCAAAACAATCTGTGTGCCTGCCAGGAGAGAATCAGTTTTACACCTAGCCCTGAAGAGATTGCCCAGGTATCCCTTGAGCATATTTCCAATGTTAAAAAAGCGGTCGTAAGTTTTGGCCAGGGGTGCGAAGGCGAGCCCTTAACTGCTTTTAAGGCCCTGGAGCCTGCCATAAGACTTATCCGGTCAAAAACAGACAAGGGCACCATCAACCTGAACACAAACGCAAGCCTTCCCCTATATGTTGACAAGCTGTGCCGGGCCGGGCTTGATTCCATGCGTGTCAGTTTAAATTCTGTCCGGGAAAATTGCTATAATGCCTATTTTCGACCCAGATCCTATCAATTTGCAGATGTCCTTAAAAGTATTCAGGCGGCAAAAGAGCGGGGCAAATTTGTCTCCATCAATTACCTTAACTGCCCTGGATTTACAGATTCTGAACGAGAATTTACAGCATTAAAAGAATTTATTGCTGCAAATCAAATTGATATGATCCAGTGGCGAAACTTAAATTTTGATCTTAAAAAATATTGTGAACTTATGTCAAAAATAGAAGACTATGGCAGGCCTTTAGGGATGAAAACCATAATTGAGGAGTTGTCCCTCCATTTTCCCAATTTGATTCATGGATATTTTAATCCGCCCTTATTTTAATCAAATCTATTCATTCCAACAGGGGAACACCATGGAAAATAGAAAAATTATCATTATTGATGAAACCCTCAGGGAAGGCATGCAGTATAGAGGACTTATGTTTTCATTGGAACAGCGGTTAAGGATTCTTGCCTTCCAGGAAAAGCTAAAGGTGGATATCTGCCAGGCAGGCTACCCCCCTGCCCATGAAAACGAGGCCGACCTTGTCAGGACAATTTGTCTTCATGCAGAAAAAAACAAATATAATATCCGGATTGCTGCCATGGGAAGAGCCAATCTGGCAGATGCCAAACTTCTGCTTAGCACCCATGTGAATGATCTGCATTTCCATCTGCATATAAAAAATGATGTGGCGCAAAACAGGCTGGATCAAATTTTGAACGACCTTTTAAAAACCATTGATTTTGTCAGAAAACAGCGCCCCAATGCGTGCATCTCCATTGCCATGCTGGATATTGGCAGATCTGAAAATGACATTTTAGACAAAAGTGTTTCGTTTTTAAGTGATCACCATATTGATATTATTTCTTTACCAGATACTTCGGGTATGATGGCTCCCAATCAGGTTTTTGAAAAAATACATCCCCTTTCTTCTAAATCTTTGGATACAAAAATATCGATTCACTGCCACAATGATATGGGAATGGCCTCTGCCAATAGTGTGATGGGGATTATAGCAGGTGGACAGGTTCTTGAGCTTTGCGCTTTGGGTATTGCCGAAAGAAACGGAATTGCCGACCTTTATACCACGGCAAAAACTCTTCAGGACCAGGGTTTTTATATCCGTCTCAACACAGCGGATCTAAGCACATTTTACGCCTATTATGCATATGTTGATGCCATTGTATATGAACAAACCGGTGAACACGTGCTGACCGCTAATACCCCTGTGTTTGGAGATGCTGTTAAAACCCATGTGGCCGGGACCCATGCAGGGGGAGAATATGGAATATCGTCAGAAGAACAATTCTTTTTAAATATCTTATGCGGCAAGAGCCTGGTAAAAAAATACCTGGATTTGGAAGAGATTCTTTATGATGAAAAAAGGCTGGAAGACATCACATCTTGCATAAAAAAACAAAGCTATACCCTGGGCAGGCGGCTGAAAAAAAATGAAATAAGGATTATTGCCAGGTCATTGATTTAGTTCCCAGATTCATGCTTTCCTGATTTTTTCCTGCATAAAGATCTTCCATTTTTGTTCCACCCAGATCAGGTGCTCGGCCATCATTACCCCGGCCTTATGGCAAATATCCAGACGATACAAAAAAACCATTTGCAAAACAGCCCCTAATTTGATTTAATTCAAGTTTTAGATTGTTTACTTAGGATTTTATGACTGAAGGAAAAATGTTTGGACATTGATATTAAAGGGATTGTTATCATTTGCGGCAACTATGGTAGCGGCAAATCTGAAATCGCGGTAAACCTTGCGGCAAAATCCAGACTAAAGGGGATGGATGTTAAAATCACCGACCTTGATCTTGTCAATCCCTATTTCAGATCCAGGGAAGCAAGGGTTGCCCTTGAAAGAATAGGGGTCCAGGTGATACTTCCCGACCGTCAATACATGCATGCCGACCTGCCCATTCTCGCCCCTGCTGTGGCAGGCATGATCCAGCAGCCGGCTGAACTGACCATCCTGGATGTGGGTGGCGATGACGTGGGTGTGACTGTACTGGCAGCCCTTGGAAATTATTTGAAACAAAAAACAGTCCATATGCTCCAGGTAATAAACCTGTTCAGACCCTATACCGGAACCGTTGAAGGCTGTCTTAAAATAAAACAGGAGATTGAGGCATCTTCAAAAATGAAAATCACAGGACTTGTGTCCAATGCCAACCTTATTGACGAAACCACTCCCGAACACATTTACAAGGGATATGATCTTGTCATGGAGGTGGCAAAAGCCACAGGTCTTAAAATTGAATTTATAACGGCTTCATCCCAGATGATACCTAAGCTTGACATGGACCGGTTTCATTGTCCGGTATTAACCATTGACAGGACCCTGGTGCCACCCTGGAAAAAGCCTTTGATAATTTAAGGAGTATTTTAAATGACGTACGAACATATTATTGATTCTGATCGATGCAAGGGATGCGGGCTGTGTGTCAACTTCTGCCCCAAAAAAGTCCTTGAGATCACGGATAAGGTAAATGCAAAAGGACATTTCCCCGTGTTCCAGGCAAGACCTGAAGATTGTATTCACTGCACCATGTGCTGTATCATGTGCCCGGATGTAGCCATCAGTATTGTTGAAACCAAGACAGCAGACGTAAATTAAAGGATAAATATAATGGCAAAAGTATTAATGAAAGGGAATGAAGCAATAGCTGAAGCAGCCATAAGAGCCGGCTGTCTAAATTATTTTGCATATCCTATCACCCCCCAGTCTGAAGTTGCCGAATACCTGGTAAAAAGACTGCCAGAAGAGGGAGGGGTTTTTCTCCAGGGAGAAAGCGAAGTTGCCGTAGGATATATGATCTTTGGTGCTGCAGCCGCAGGGGAAAGAGTCATGACCACCTCTTCCTCACCTGGTATCAGCCTTATGGGCGAATCCATATCCTATATTGCTGCAGCCAATTGTCCAGCTGTTTTTGTCAACATTGTCAGGGGCGGTCCCGGGTTAGGCGGAATTCTGCCCTCCCAGGGAGATTATTTCCAGGCCACCAAAGGCGGGGGCCACGGGGATTATCACCTGCTGGTTCTGGCACCGGACGGGGTTCAGGAAGCTGTTGAAATGACCATGCAGGCCTTTACCCTGGCTGAAAAATACAGGGGACCTGTCATGATCCTGGGAGACGGCCTCATAGGCCAGATGATGGAACCTGTAGAGTTTCCCGATGATCTGAAAACCGAACCTTCCAACAAAGATGACTGGGCCACAAATGGTATGGATACAAGGAAAAGCAAGACAAGAAACCTGGTTAAATCTCTGTTTCTGGATCCTAAAGAACTCAATGACAACAACCTGGCCCTGAAAGCCAAATATGCTCAGATGAAACGAGAAGAAATCCAGTTTGAAGCTTACAACACTGATGGGGATTACAGGGTGCTTATCACAAGCTTTGGCACCATGAGCCGGGTGTGCAGGACAGCCATTGATCTTTTAAAGGAAGAAGGCATTGAAGTGGCCATGTTAAGACCCAAAACCGTTTTCCCATTTCCGGAACAGGCAGTCTTTGATGCTGCCACAAAGGAGAGCTGTAAAGCTGTCATCAGCATTGAAATGAACATGGGACAAATGGTGGAAGATGTTGAAAGATGCGTCAAAGGACAAAGGCCCGTTGAATTTTATGGCGAATGCGGCGGAGACATCCCGTCACCGGAAAAAATCATCGAAATTATCAAAGCAATGATATAGGAGCATATAATGGGAAAAGCATTTTCAAAGCCAAAAGCCCTCAGCGACACTATGACGCATTACTGCCCGGGCTGCACCCACGGCATTGTACACAGGCTTGTTGCAGAAGTCATAGACGAACTGGGTATCCAGGGAAGAACCGTTGGTATAGCCCCTGTGGGTTGCGCTGTCCTGGCATATAATTATTTTAATTGTGATTTTCAGGAAGCTGCCCATGGAAGAGCACCTGCAATGGCCACAGGCATTAAAAGAGTCCGGCCGGACCTGATTGTATTTACCTACCAGGGAGACGGGGATCTTGCCAGTATCGGCATGGGAGAAATAATCCATGCAGCCAACCGGGGAGAAAAATTTACCACAATCTTTATAAACAATGCTATCTACGGCATGACAGGCGGACAGATGGCCCCCACCACCATGCCGGGCCAGCGGGCATCCACGGCACCCCTGGGAAGAGACACAGACCAGACCGGAATGCCCATCAGAATGGCAAACCTCTTAAGTCAACTGGTAACACCGAGTTATATTACAAGGCAGGCAGTTCTTAAACCCCAGCAGATCAACAAAACCAAAAAAGCCATTAAAAAAGCCTTTGAATATCAGGTGGAAGGGAAATGTTTCAGTCTTGTGGAAGTGATTTCCACCTGCCCGACCAATTGGGGACTTACCCCCCTTGATTCGTTGAAATGGGCTGAAGAAAACCTTTTGCCCTATTATGAACTGGGTGATTTTAAAACCCCTGAATAGAATACAAAATTTTAACACTATAGTTGTTTTTGGAGAAACCAATGCAAACAGAAATAAAATTTGCAGGATTTGGAGGCCAGGGAATCTTATTGAGCGCCAAACTTCTGGCCTATGCAGCAATGAAACAAGGTTCCTTTGTTGCCTGGGTACCATCCTATGGGCCGGAAATGCGTGGAGGAACGGCCTATTGCACCGTTGTCATCAGTGACAAGCTCATAGGCTCTCCCATAATTAAAAATCCCACCCACCTTGTGGCAATGAACCTGCCCTCCCTGGAAAAATTTGTAGATGATGTCAAACCCGGGGGCATTGTATTCATAAATAGTTCCCTGATTCCTGTTAGAAGTGATCGAAAGGATATTATACAGCTTGTGGTACCCATCAATGAGATTGCCATAAAAGCCGGCAATATCAGGGCTTCCAATATTGTTGCTCTGGCCGCCTTTGCCGCAAAAAGCAAACTGGTTGACCTGGACCTGTTAAAAGACTGTATAAAAGAAGAATTTGCAGCCAAGGCTAAAATTATTCCACTGAATATGAAAGCCTTTGATGCCGGTGTAAATTTTGCTAATAATATTTAAGATGTGAGATGAAAAAACCAAAGCAAATGTATTGCTTATTATTCAAATCTCACTATTTTTATAAATTTATAAGGGGGACAGCATGATCAGAATAGAAATATCTCTTTTTCTTAAAAATGCACCTGGCGAACTTGCAAAATTAACTGAACTTTTAGCCGGGACCAATATTAATATTGATGCCATCACAATCCAGGATGCATCTGCCTATGTCCAGAACCTTTTTGAGGCCAGGGGCAAATCCTTGAAAAGACTTGCATCCTATGCCAGCTACAGCTCCATGCGAAGAGATTCAGCAGAATTTGCCCTGATAAGGCTCATTGTTGACGAGCCGGAAAAAGCCATGGATCTTTTAAAAGAAAATGATTACCTGTTTGATTCAAAAGAAGTCGTCACCATTGATATTACAAACAAACCCGGTGAATTTACAAAAATCACCAAAAGATTTGGAGAAGAAAAAATTAATATTAATTATGTTTACGGGTCTGTGTCTGATTCAGATGGCAAATGTTTATTTGTATTCTGCCCTGAGGATGTAAAAGCAGCTGCAGATATTTTTAAGGATGGTTACTAGACCTTTCCTTCCAACAAAATTATTTTAATTTGATAATAGCTGATAGATAATTATCAAGGCTTTCTCTTGTCTTTGAGTACCTGATTTGAAATAACAATTCTCTGAATCTCGCTTGTGCCTTCATAGATGGTAAACACCCGGGCATCCCGATAAAATCTTTCAACATTATAATCTTTGGTAAACCCGTAGCCACCATGGATTTGAATTGCTCGCGCCGTCACTTCGTTTACCATTTCAGATGCAAACAGTTTGGCAATGGATGCTTCTTTGGTATAGGGCTTTCCACTCTCTTTCATGGATGCGGCTGAAAACATCAACTGCCTGGCTGCCTCAATCTGGGTGGCCATATCGGCAATCTGGAACCTTATGGCCTGGTGTTTTGAAATGGCTGAACCAAATTGTTTTCTCTTTTGTGCGTATTTTACGGCAGCATCAAAGGCAGCCATTGCAACCCCGTATGATTGGGCAGCAATGCCGATTCGCCCGCTGTCCAGACCGGACATGGCAATCTTAAAACCATCGCCTTCCTTGCCAACCCTGTTGGAAACCGGGACAACGCAGTTTTCCAGTATTAAATCCGTTGTATCCGATGCCCGCAGCCCCATTTTATCTTCCATATGGCCAACAATGAGGCCTTTGGTTCCTTTGGGAATAACAAAACAGCTGATCCCCCTATGCCCTTTGCTTTCATCGGTCTTTGCAGTTATCAGAACCACTTTTGAATATTTGCCCGTTGTAATAAACCGCTTGGTTCCATTTATAATATATTGATCTCCATCCCTTACAGCTGTTGTCTGCTGACTGACCGGGTCAGATCCTGCCTCGGGCTCTGTCAGCCCAAATGCACCAATTATTTCACCGGAAGCCAGGGGAATCAGAAATTGTTGTTTTTGCTCCTCTGTTCCGAATTTATACAGCGTTTCACAAACAATTGAATTTTGAACGGACATCACAACAGATGTTGAGGCACATGAATAAGCAATCTCAGACAATGCCAGAACATAGGAAAGGGTATCTGCAGACTCACCCCCATATTTTTGGGGTATCATCATCCCCATTAATCCGAGTTCGCCCATCTGCCTGAAATTCTCAGCAGGAAATTCCTTTGTTTTATCCCTTTCTGATGCCGTGGCTGCAACAACTTTACGGGAAAATTCCCTGACCATATTCTGAATCATCACCTGTTCATCAGTAAGCTTGAATGACATGATGGGCTCCTTTATTTCCCTGAAACTCTATGGTGCATACACCACAACAATAAGTTCTGCATCTGTTTTGCCGGTATTTCGAAGGTCGTGTTTAACGCCGGAATTAAAGTGGAGTGAATCTGCTTTTTTCAATTTATTGACATGATCCCCCACCTGCACCTCAACCTTGCCCTTAAGCACATAGACAAACTCTTCTCCTTCGTGCTGAAACCCCACACCACCATGGCTTTTTTCAGCTTCAATCACTATCCTGAAAGCTTTAAGATGTTTATTCTCAGCATTTGGTGTCAAAGGGGTGTAGGCATAGTTATCCGTCCGTTTGGTATAGGCCCTGGATCTTCCTTCGATGGCATCTTCCTGCTCTTTCAGCAAAAAACTTGAATCAATATGAAGGGTTCTGGAAATTTGCAGAAGCGTTCCAACAGACGGCCTTTGCTCACCAGCCTCAATTTTCTTGATAAATTCTTTTGAAAGCCCTGTTTCATTGGCTAGGGTATCAAGACTGATTTTTTTATCCAGCCTGATCCGCCTTATCCTCGTACCAATGGGTGTGATTCCTTTTTTTTTAGCCATGCTGTCTCCAGTTAATCGATTAATTCAATCCAATTTTCACTGTCTGCGACTTTTCCGTATTGAATGTCTGTTAATGCATTATAAAACTTCATTGCTGTTTCACCAGGCGTACCATCACCAATGGAAATAACCTTATCCCCATACCTTATTTCACCCACAGGAGAAATAACGGCGGCCGTTCCGGAGCCAAACACCTCTTTGAGCTTTCCGTCTTCATGGGCCTTAAAGACTTCATTAATACTGAGTTTTCTCTCAGATATGTTCATCCCCCATTTTTTTGCAAGGCTGATAACTGAATATCTTGTGATACCCGGCAGGATAGTTCCGGTCAAATTGGGGGTTACCAGCTCATCCCCCATGAGAAAGAAAATATTCATGGCGCCGACTTCTTCTATATACTTTCTTTCAATGGCATCAAGCCACAACACCTGGGCATATCCATCCTTTTTTGCTTTTTCAGATGCAATAAGACTTGCAGCATAGTTACCTGCAGTCTTAAATTCACCCACACCTCCTTTAGCAGCCCTGACGTGATCCTTTGAAACCCAGATTTTCACAGGATTCAATCCTTCGGCATAATACGCACCAACAGAAGAAAGAATAATAAAAAACTTGTAGGTAAAAGATGCCCGCACCCCTAAGAATGGATCAATTGCAATAATTGTGGGGCGGATATACAAAGAAGTTCCAATGGTTTCAGGAATCCATTTTTCTTCCAGCCGGATCAATTGTTTTAAGGCATCCATAACAAAATCAATATCAATCTGCGGAATACACATTCCTTTTGCAGACCGGTTCATCCGCTTAAAATTATCCCTGGGCCTGAAAAGACAGATCTTATGATCAGGTGTTTTATACGCTTTCAAGCCTTCAAAAATGGCCTGACCATAATGAAAAACCATGGCAGAAGGAGGAATAGAAAAATTGGCATAGGGGATAATCTGCGGATCATGCCATCCTTTCCCCTCAGAATAATCCATGACAAACATATGCTCCGTAAATACCTGGCCAAAACCCAGATCAGAATCTTTTGGCCGTGTTCTGTTCGTCTTTGCCCGGGTGACTTTAATTTCCATCCTATCCTCCATAAATTTCATTTAAATTCATTTTGTTTGTTTAAACTTTTATGATCATCAAGTTTATGCTTTATTAAAATAATTTCAAGCCTTCTATATTGACGAGCTCATTTTTTTCAGGCTACTATACTAAATTATTTATTTGTTTAAGACAAAGGAAAAAACAATGAATATAAAATATCATATTGAAACCGCATGGAAACATTGCATCGGAAATATTGTATCGCTGATTATTTTAACGCTGGTGACGGCTGCTGTCAGCATTGTTTCAATCGGTATCCTGGCTCCCGTTGCATTTGCAGGATATACCCATTCTCTTTTTCAATTATTAAAATATAACCGGGAACCCAGGACCCAGGATGTTTTCTCACAACTCAGGTTATTTTTGCCCTTATTCATTTTCGGCCTGGCTGTCTTTATTATCTCTATCATCGGGTTTACTCTTTTTGTTATTCCCGGCATTTTATTCACCCTTATTATTGGTTACACCTGCCTCTATATGATCCCGATAATGGTGGATAGAAAATTAGGTCTTTTAGATGCCATTAAAAAAAGTATCTCCATGGTCACGAGTTCTCATCTTTCCGACCATATCGTCGTCTTTATTATTTTTGCTGCACTCATCACTGTTGGCGGGTCATCCTTTATTGGTTTTTTATTTCTCCAGCCCTTTGCAACATTGTTCCTTCTGTCTGTCTATGAAAATATAAAATAGTACCTTAGTCTTAACCCGGCCTGAAATAGAATCTTTTTTGTGGGACCCTGAAAACCTTTCCTGGACGCTTCCTTCAGGGATTTCCAGGGGATTCCGGCCGCCGATGAAAACCCGGATATCCTTCACAATGATGATGCTATGCCGTGATTGATTGATAAATTTGTTGGAATTAAAGGTGTTGGTTATAACTAAAAAAAACAGGAAACCAATAAAATTTTATAGTTGCACGTGGGAATGGAAAATACGGGGTAATAGTATATCGTGGCTGGTTATTTTTAAATAAAAAAGGGGACTGATACTACGGTAGTCCGGGGTCTTTCTTAAATCTTGAAAAGCTTAGACTTTAGCCAGCAGTTCGCTCTGGACTCGATTGATTTTTATACAGGAATGCGGAAGAATGGCTTGCTATAACATCTTAGGACCATATAGTTAAAGACTCTGTGCGGACCCGCATGCAGGTTTTTGTGGTATACGCCCCATTATCGTTTATTTATAAAGAACTGTAGGGCTGTGCATCAAATCGCCAACCGTATTGATAAACATTAATTTTCCTTTCTTGGATCTTCTTAAGATAAAAATTTTCAAAAACAGGATGAATCCCGCTGCATACAATTATGCCTTTAACGTTTTTACAGTCAAAGACCTGTTCGACTTCTTTCATGTAGCTTGCAATCTGTTTATAAGCCTCTTTCGTGATCATATCTTTTTTGATTTCAACGACAATCAGGTGAGACACATCATTATTTTGCCTAAGAAGCAGATCCAATCTCTTTCCTGAAGGAAATACGAATTGCTGTTTAAAGACACTGGTATTTTTCGATAGTAAGGTAGGGTTTTTAACCAAGAATTGTTCTATTTCTGTTTCATCTAATGCCGCTATTTCATGGCTTGAAAGAAAAATATTCTCTTTAGAATATGATTCATTCTGGGATGAATGTATTTGTTGCAATAAAAATTCAACATCATTTCCGCCAATTTTGATCCAATTTCGCAAGGTTGACGACATGGCCGCAAGATCGGTTTGATCAGGGTTAAAATTTAATTCTTTTGAAAATTGAGAAAACAGCTCTTTGGTTAGAATAAAAGGCCTTTGGAGCAAGCAAGATGTAATAGGGTTGCCTATTACAATAGTATCAAAATCCCCTCGGATCTCATCATATAGATGAGGATTTTTATACTTTGCCATGATTAGCCGATCATCCCTGGCCTTAACAATAGGTATCACACTTTCAACAATATAATAGGCTGTTAAAACACGCTTCCCCCTGGATGATGTATGAAAAAAAAGACAATCTCCTTTTGAAACATCTTCACGTAGCTTCTTACCCCTTCTTTCAACATCACCATAAGTGAATTCTGAAAGCATCGGATCTTCATGTCCCTTTAGCTTTTTGGGATCGATATATGGGATCATGTAGCCATTCATTTTTTATCCTTTTTTTAAAATACCTAACAATCAAGCTCACTTGCGCCGTCAGAAAACTTGCCCGACAGGCCGCAGACGTTCTCGTCGTCAAGTGAAGCGCCTGGTTATGCCATTTTATAGGCGTTTGCTATGATATATTTTTCAATAGTTGCGTAATTCTTGTTGTTCTATATTTAATCAAGTTGTCAATTTTTTCTTGCCAATCTTTGGGACAAAATGGTTCATTCCACTGTAATTCTGTATACCATTCTGGGATTTTTTCATTGATAAATCCGCTCCTGCCGTTGAGAGAGGATTCACCGTAAAGATCTATGTAGCGTTTATAAAATATGGATTTTATTGTTTCTGAATTATCACCGGGTCCTCATATCATATAAATTTGAATGATAACTGACTATAAAATTTTAAATTTTTTATGAAGAAAGCCTTAACAGCATAAAAATGCCTTGTAAAGGAAAATCAGGAATCAACTTATTATATTGTTAAAGTGATTTTAATTTTTCCCAAAAAGTGAGACTGAGAATCCGATTATTTAGAGATACAAATTAAGCGAAAACCATTCTACTATGGTGTGGACTTTGTCTATTATGGGTTTCCATCGCCTCTGAATTTAAAGGGGCAGACTATTATTAACAGTCTTGAGCTTTTAGCATCATCGACAAACACAATATCTTGTGTTTGGGTTAAATTCCATTCATCACACAGATAATCAACTTATTAAAATATATTTCGTTAAAAATACATCCCTCCTGAAGTAAAGGATGATTATCCAAACTCAAATGATTTAAGACTCGAATCTGTCAATGGTACAAAAAATATCCTTTGCAAACATATCATACCTGAGATATATGTCTGATAAACCTTTGGAATAAAAGAAAAATTTAAGCCTTATTTCCTTTCGCGTTTGAATTTACTTTCTCTGCAAGAATACAAAGAATTTCATACATCATTGTAGCCCCGATTAGAGCGGTGTTTCCTGATGGATCAAACGGTGGTGCAACCTCAACAAGATCTGCACCAACTATATTCAACCCTCTCAATCCACGTATTAATCCCTGTGATTCGATAGTTGTTAGGCCTCCAACCTCCGGTGTGCCTGTTCCTGGAGCGAACGAGGGATCAATGCTGTCGATATCAAAGGAAACATAGGTTGGGCCGTCGCCAACCACTCGTTTTGCCTCAGTTATCACCTCTTCAACACCAAGTTTATTGAACTCTTCTATATAAATAATGCGAATGCCATGTTTGGGGCCATACTCCCAGCATTCCGCAGAGTTTGCAGCGCCCCGAATTCCAATCTGTATCATTCGCTTAGGGTCAAGTAATTTTTCCTCAACAGCTCTCCTGAAGGGAGTTCCATGACTATATTTTGAATTCATCTCCTCATCGCAGCAGTCCGTATGCGCATCAATGTGAACCAGGCCAACAGGATGATCTGCTGCAATGGCTCTAAGAATTGGCAAGGTGATAGAGTGATCCCCACCGGCACTTAATGGAATAATTCCTGATTTATGAAGCTTCGCATAAAATGCTGTTATATCATTATGGCTGGCTGCAACATCAAATATCTGGTTGAAATGGACATCACCGACATCACCTATTTTGCACAATTCATATGGGTTTATTCGAGTCACATGGTGGATTGCCCGCATCATACTGGACATGTCCCTTATCTGACGAGGGCCTTGACGTGCACCTGACCTGGCCTCGACAGCCCCATCATAAGGCACGCCAACAAGGGCAATTTCTAAATCATCCAGATTGGTTACAAGTGAAGTCCTCATAAATGTAGGGATTCCACAATAACGTGGTTCATTCATGGGATTGTGCTTATTTCCTATCATATTGTATAATTCCCCTTATTACGTAGTTGAAATTGTTTTTTGTAAAAATTTTCTCATGCCAAATCTGAACCATGCAAATGGTATTTCACAAAATGATTTTTAAGATATATCAAAAATAATAACCAGGCAAGTGATAGCTTTTTCATTTGAGAGTGAAAATTCAGGAGCCATAATTTTTTATGCCTACCCGTTAAGAACAAAATTCTAAAATTTCCAAGCTCAAGGATTATTATCCGATTCTTTCCCTTCACCGGATTTTCAAGTATCAAGAATATCAATTGTAACTTAGAGCATCTGGGGGAAAAATATTTTTGTTTTTTGACTGGAAAATTTCTTTAGCAAGGATAATTATCCTTGAGTGCAATCAGGCATAAATTTATATATATACCAGTTGAATTAGAAAGAATAGTTTATAATCCTGTTATTTAATAATCAGTTTAATCCTCAAAATGTGAATGCAAATAGATTGAGATATCAAATTTAATAATGGTTGTTTTTCACAAAAAATGAATTATCAATAATCCTTTACAGGCATAAAAAATATTGATATGGCTTCTTCATCAAAAACATCACAGATGAGGTTAACAACGTGATAAAAGATAACAAAATTACCACAGGAATGAATAATACTGAAGGCGAGCAGAACAATTTTGAGTCTGTAAAAAAAAGTGGCTTTTCGGGAATGCAGGTTTTTGGCATTGTCGTTGCCTTAATAACAGTGACTGTCATTGTCACGTTACTGCTGGTTAAATATTACTTTTTCTCATCAGGTTTTAAACCCGTAGTACTAACTCCCAAGGAAGAACAACGATTAGAACAAAAACTGGATAGTTTTGCTGCAATAGTCACAACCACCTCAGGGAATCAATCTTCAGGGCTATCATTTGATCGGGGCAAAGATCCGGATAAAGATGAATTTGATCATGACGGAAAGCTTAAACCTAAAGCATATAGTGAGGAGGATGCTAGCAGGACAATTAAATTTACTGAACGAGAGGTTAATGCACTGCTTGCCAAGAATACAGATCTGGCTGAAAAACTCGCCATAGATTTTACAAAAAATATTGTCAGTTTTAAACTTCTTGTGCCAATTGATCAGGATTTTCCCGTAATGGGAGGGAAAACGCTACGACTTCGCGGTGGAGCAGAGCTTGCATACCGACAAAAGAGACCTATAGTTAAGCTCAAAGGAATTAGTTTGATGGGTGTACCGATTCCAAATAGCTGGCTGGGCGGGATTAAGAATATAGATTTAGTCCAGGAGTTTGGTGCTGATGAAGGCTTTTGGAAGGGTTTTTCAGATGGTGTGGAGTCGATCACAGTTGGAGATGGTAACCTGGAAATAAAATTAAAAGAATAGGCTGATGGCTATTATCTGGAGGTTAAGCGACAGCCTCAGACGATAATAGCTTCTTATTTCTTAATTACTCGATATAAAACAAGCAGAAGGATTGCACCACCAATTGCAAGTATAAAACTAATTAGGTTGAAACCCGAAACATCTCCAATACCCAAAAGAGGGCCAATAAACCCGCCCAAGAATGCACCGGCAATCCCTATACATATGGTTACAATAATACCACCGGGATCCTTTCCCGGCATTATCCATTTTGCAAGTACGCCTACAATTAGACCCATAATGATCCATGATAAAATACCCATTTTAACCTCCCTTTTTAATTTGATTGTGTTCCTGATGTCTCTTTCTCAATATTTTGAAAAATGAGAATCAGAATTATTCCTTTGCATCATCGATCTTTTTTTTAATCGAATCAAGTGTTTAATCAACTCTTTTACCAGCTTTTTCAGCCGATCCTTCATTTTCACAACCAGTGATAACAAAAATCAACGAAGTCATTGCTACTATTATTATAATTTTTTTGAATATGGCTTTCATTGTATTCCCCTTACATAAAAATATGGATATGATCTTTCTTGCTTTTTGATGATAATAAAACACCTATGGTTCTGATAATTAATTTCAAGCGGTGTTTTTTGATTGACATGTTGCAGTCGGGTTGATATTTTTTTCTACAAAAAATTGACTATTCAACAAAAAAAGGAAATTAAAATGAAGCGTTTAACAAAGATTATTGCTGTGGCATTTCTATTCTCTTTGGTCCTAGTAGGATGTAGCAAAATGAACCAGGAAAATTATAACAAAATAAAGATCGGATAAAATAAAAAAATACTTTTTGCCATCAAAATTATTTGAAAATCAAAAAGCTAAAATAACTAATATTGAATTTTTTAAATTTTCGGTGTTGTTGTTTTAAGAAAATGTTTAAAATAGATATACCATTAAATGATTAGGAGATTAAATAGATGAAAAAAATTATTTTGACTACGTTTAGCTTAATGCTGTTTGTCAGCCTCATTTCCTGCGCCACTATGCAAACCAAACAGGAAAAGGGAACTGGTGTAGGAGCTGGTGTAGGAGCTGGTGTGGGAGCTATTCTCGGCCAAGTCATTGGTGGGAATACGGAAGCTACCCTGATTGGAGCTGGAATTGGTGCTGCGTTGGGTGGTTTGGCAGGAAATCAGATCGGTCGTTATATGGACATGCAGGAACAGGATTTGCGTAATGCCATAGCAGCTTCGGAATCTGCCAGCATTAGCAGAGAACAGGATATTTTAAGAGCTACGTTTAAAGGTGAAGCCTTCTTTGATTATGATTCAAGTACTTTGAAACCAGGAGCTTATTCAGAGCTTAGACGAATTTCCGAGGTTTTGAATAAATATCCCCAGACAACAATTGAAGTAGGTGGACATACCGACACCAGAGGTTCGGAAGAGTATAATCAGGTGTTGTCAGAAAAAAGAGCTGAAGCAGTAAAAATAGAATTAATACAAAATGGGATTTCACCCCAGCGAATCAGGGCAGTCGGTTATGGTGAATCACGTACTATATCATCAGATCATGCCATGAACCGTCGGGTTGAAATTATTATTGTTCCGATCAGGCAGGGGTAATTTTAGAAATATTGGAATCTACTCCTAACAACATACTGGATATTGATTTTTAATAGTTGCCTCAGAGTGGATTTTGCTTTGAATTAAAGGCGGGGTTCTGTGAGAGCCCTGCCTTTTTAATTAAACAACTTTGTTTGCAATAATCATGGTTTTTATGCTTTCATTCATATTAATAAGGCGTAAATATTTTGGTCCTGAAGGGCAAGGTGAGTTCCCACCCAAATGGATTTTTTTTCAAATTACAACATGTGGCATTCAAGAATTATCTTTCATCAGATCTAAAATTACAGTTTTTAACAACCTTACTTTAAAGGATCTTTGGTGCGGGCAGGATGGCGAGAGCAGTGGTTTGCGACAATATCACCAGCCTGCTCGCAGACTATAATGTTTGATTCCAGGAAGAATCCATGCAACAATGTTCCATGAAAAATTATGAATTTGAGACGGGCATGTACAAATCAGAAAAATTTGAACTGCGCAAACCAGAGGAGATCATACAAGATATCAATGTCATGCATGATATTTTTTTGCAGCTAAAAGAGCTTTCCTTAAAACAGGGTCAAAAAGGCAATGTGATGGGCAACACAGCCGTTGTCATTGGTGCAATAGTTCTGGTTAAACAACGACCCGAGATAATAAAATGGACATAATGAACCGGCCCTGGAAAATGGGAACCCTTGAAATTAAAAACTCTTTGGTGCGCAGCGCCACGGATGAAGGATTGTCAACCAAGGACGGGGCTCCCACTCAAAGGCTTATCAATGCCATTGTAGAGCTTGCCAGAGGAGGCGTGGGACTGATCATAGCCGGAACAGCCTATATCAGTCGTGAGGGGAAATGGGGTAACACGGGTACGGGAATGCACCATGATCGCCTTATCAAACCTTTAAGTCAATTGTGCCGTGCCGTTCACAATGCCGGCGGTATCCTGGCAGCCCAGTTATTGCATTGTGGTTCCACGATAAATCCGGCAATTCTGCCAGAAAAAGAAGCCCTTTTCGGTCCTTCTGCAATGAATGATCCTGTTATCGGTCATCTGGTTTTGGAATTGAGCAAAGATCACATTCTAAGGATTGTGGATGATTATGCAAAGGCTGCATTAAGAGCAAAAGAAGCTGGATTTAGGGCGGTTCAGATCCATGCTGCCCACGGTTATCTCATTAATCAATTTTTAAGCACATCACGCAACCAGCGCAAAGATCGGTACGGCGGTCCGCTTAAACATCGTGCCCTATTATTGTATCAAGTATATGAAGCAATCAGGGGGGCGGTGGGCAAAGAATTTCCCATATTTATCAAAATGAGTGCCTATGACGGGTTTCCCGGCGGAGTAGACCCCAAAGAGATTGCCCAGGTGGCCTCAGAACTGGATGCCATGGGCATCGCCGCCATTGAGGTTAGCGCAGGTACTCCCGAGGGTGCTAAAAAAGGTGGCTGGGATCATATCCTTCCGGCGCCTTTCAAGGAAGGCTCTTTGTTAAAATATGCCCTGCAAATCAAGGAGAAAGTCCATTGTCCCGTCATATCTGTGGAGGGGTGGCGGAACCCTCTGGAAATAACAAAAGCCTTAGAAAAAATAGATGCCGTTTCCATGAGCCGCCCCTTTATCAGAGAACCGGATTTAGCCAATCGCTGGTTGGGCGGCGACCTTTCTCCTGCCCTTTGCATATCCTGCAATAAATGTCTTGATTTAACATTGAAATCAGGATTGGGCTGTATTTTTCATAAGCGCGGCAAAAATAACAACGCTTAACTTCTCCATGGGGTGTGGGTGATGCCATGTGTAAATAGCTGCGGATAGTATTTATTTGGCAATTGTGTTATAACAATTTCCAAAGGGAAATATTAATATTAATACAAATCAATCGGATTGACATGCTATGAAAACAATGAAAGCAATTGTCAAAGCAAAGCCTGAACAGGGGTTATGGCTTCAGGATGTTCCAATTCCTGACATCAGTCACAATGAGGTTTTGATCAAAATCAAAAAAACCGCCATTTGCGGGACTGATGTTCACATATACAACTGGGATAAATGGTCGCAACAAACCATTCCCGTTCCCATGCACGTCGGCCATGAATTTGTGGGAATAATTGAAAAAATCGGTTCCCATGTATTGGATTTTAAACCGGGAGACCTGGTTTCAGGGGAAGGTCACCTGGTTTGCGGCCATTGCAGGAACTGCCTGGCCGGGCGGCGGCATTTATGCATGAACACAAAAGGTGTGGGTGTAAACAGACCGGGTGCCTTTGCCGAATATCTTGCCATACCCGTTACCAATGTCTGGTATTGTAATAAAAGCATCCCTCTGGATGTGCTGGCCTGTTTTGATCCTCTTGGAAATGCAACTCACACAGCTCTTTCTTTTGATGTCCTGGGAGAAGATGTCCTGATCACGGGTGCCGGCCCCATTGGATGCATGGCAGCCGCCATTGCAAAACATGCAGGCGCCAGATTTGTTGTGGTGACGGATGTGAATCCTTACAGGCTTGATCTTGCCAAAAAAGCAGGCGCCACTCTCACCATTGATGTGACAAAATCCAGTGTTGAACAGGCCCAGAAAGAGCTTGGCATGAAAGAAGGATTTGATGTGGCCATGGAAATGTCAGGCAACCCGGCTGCATTAAGGTCAATCCTTGATAACATGTGTCATGGCGGGAAAATTGCGCTTCTCGGCATTATGCCCGATAATACTGATATTGACTGGAATAAAGTTGTGTTTAACATGCTGACGATCAAGGGCATTTACGGCAGGGAAATGTATGAAACCTGGTATAAAATGAGTAGCATGATTCAAACCGGTCTTGATATATCCCCTTTAATAACCCACAAATTTCATTACACCCAGTTTGAAAAAGGATTTGATGTAATGCGGTCAGGTCAATCAGGAAAGGTCATTCTTGACTGGGATTAGCCGGTTAAAATTATTGCCCCTTGTACTTGGCTCGCAGTGGAGCTTAGGCTTCCAAAATTTTCAAATTGTCGATCAAACACTATTTAATTTTTTTCGGAGTAAAACAAAATGTCCACCAACAAACTTGATATATCCCTGGCACAGGAATTGGAAGTCTTAAAACAAGAAGGAAGGGCTAAAGCCCCTGAAAGAATAATTGAACAATATCTTCCACCAAAGGGTGAAAAAGGTCCCCGGTATAAACTTGTTGGAAGTAATAATGAGTTTATCCGGTTAAACTCCAATTCTTATTTATCCCTTTCCAATCATTCTGAACTTGCAGCTGCGGCAGACAAAGCAACCCACAAATTTGGTGTTGGACCTGGTGCTGTAAGATTTATTGATGGAACCTTTATCCATCATGACCAGCTTGAAAAAAGAGTGGCCAGATTTGTGGAAAAACCGGCTGCCAAAATTTTCAACTCAGCCTATACCTCAAATTGCGGACTTGCCCTCACCATTTCCAATAACAAAACCCATTGGATTGGGGACCAGCTCAACCATAACAGTATTATCAGGGCCATGCGAATCAGCAATATCCCAAGTGTTAACAAAGGCATTTTCAAACACAATGATATGGCAGACCTGGAACGCTGTCTTGAAGAAGTTGCACCTGGCATGGACCGGGTTGTGGTCATATTTGACGGGATCTTCAGCATGCGGGGAGATTATGCCCCCATCCACGAAATCAATGCCATCTGCAAGGCATATGATTCAAAATTCAAGGATGGTGTAATCACTGTTGTCGATGATTCACACGGAATGGGTGCCTATGGTAAGACTGGCCGGGGAACGGCTGAATTTTGCAATGCCTCGCCCGATATCATTGTGGGAACCTTTGGAAAAGCCTTTGGAGTCAATGGTGGTTTTATTGCCGCAAGCGCCACCCTTATCGAAGCTATCCGGCAAAAGGCAGATACCTATATTTATACCAACCCTTTGAGTGTTGCAGACTGTGCTGCCGCCATAAAAGCCATTGATATTTGTGACAGTGATGAGGGCCTTGCCCTGCTGAAAAATTTAAAAGAGAGAACTGCCCAGTTCCGTCAGGGGCTTGAAAAACTTGGTAAAGAATCAATTCCAGGTCCCCATCCCGTTGTCCCGCTGATGGTAAGAGATACCCAAAAAACCCATGCTCTTGTAAAATATTTATTTGATCATGGTGTTCTGGTTGTGGGGTTGACCTTTCCCGTTGTGCCCAAAGGGGATGAAACCATCAGATTCCAGATTAATGCCTGCCATACATCTGCAGACATAGAATATGTTATTGAATTATTAAATACTTTTGAATAAACGGGGTTCATATTGGGATTGTTACGATGAACTCAGCCCCTTTCCCATTGTCTGAATTTAAGGTCAAAGATCCTCCCATATCCTTTAGCAGCACCATTACTCCGGCAAGCCCCAGGCCATGACTTCTGATGGCACTCTCAATGGATGATCCCGTTGTAAAATAGGTTTCAAAAATTCTTTGGTGGTCTGCCGACGGAATGCCCCGCCCGTCATCTTTTACTTTTAAAATCAGCTTTTTACCCTCGATTCTGCCTGAAATCTCTACAAAAGAGAATCGATGCTTAAATGCATTGGTAACAAGATTCCTCAAGATCTGTCTCACCTTGGCCTCATCAAGATGAACCATGGTTTTCCACACTTTTGGATCAAATGACAACCTTGTGCCACTGTCCTGCACCACCTGTTCAAGCTCATCATAGGTTTGAATTTTTCGAATAACCTCTGCCACACCTGGATCAGAAAAATCAAATATTTCCATTAAAACAGATGTCACAAGGGCTGATACAGGAAAATCAGAAGTGATCATGACGCCTTCCCTGGATCTTCCAAGCTCCAATACATCATTTACAAGCCTTTGAGTGGTCAATGTGTTTCTTATGATCCTCTTTAATACTTTTATCTGCTTATCTGTCAGAGGACCATAAGAATCCTGGCGGTTCAAAAGTGATTTTGCCCCGGCATCTATTACTGAAATGGGAACCTTTAGATCATGAATAAGAATTTCTGTCTTAATGATGGTGTCTGGCATTTTTCTGTTAAACCTTTTAAAATCCTTGCAATATCAATCAATGATTTTATATATTGTAGCCGATTGTTATTAATTGACTACATTTTTTTTAAAAAACTACTAAGGTCTTTCAAGTCATAATTTGTTACCCGTGACCTTTAGGTTACGTGTGACCTTTATGTTACGCGTGACCTTTAGGTTATACGAGGATCAATCAAAGTTGTAAAGTATTTATGGAGTTTATTTATGAACAACCATGCCAATGATATCAAAATACTTGAAAAGAAAATAAAAGAGCTTGAAAAGAAAAACAATGAACTTAATGGGATTATCGGCAACGCTCCTATCCCCATCTTTGTTCTGGATAAGAATCATAAAATCACCCATTTTAACAAGGCATGCGAGGAGTTGACAGGTCTTTCATGCGAAAAAATGCTTGGCACCGACCACCAGTGGAAAGCCTTCTATTCAAGCCGCCGTCCGGTAATGGCTGATCTCATCATCGACAGATCGTCAGATGCCCAGATTGTGGAACATTATGGTGTGAAATACAACCAGTCAACCAAAGCCAAAGAACGATTTTCAGCCACAGATTTTTTCCCGGATCTGGGTGAAGACGGCAAGTGGCTTTTTTTCTGTGCCTCCACCATTACCAGTGAAAATGGAGAAATCATCAGTGCCGTTGAAACTTTTCAGGATGTATCTGAAGAAAAAATTGCCGAAAGCAAAACCAGGGAATTGTATCGAATCTACCGAAAAATTCTGGAATTTATCCCTTATCCCGTTGTTGTTTATGATGACAAAGGAAGGGTTTCCTACTTGAATCCATCTTTTTCATCAACCTTTGGCTGGTACCTTGAAGATCTCAAGGGCAAACCCGTTCCCTTTGTACCGGAATCACTTGAAACTGAAACCAATGACATGCTGAACAAATTCAGAGAAGATAAATCCCTGGCCCGTTACGAGACGCAGCGTTTGACAAGGGATGGCAAGATTCTGGATGTAGTGATCTGGGCTGCATCCCATGAAAGATTTAAAACCGGGTCAACGGAAAACTTTGTCATTTTAAGGGATATTACCGAAGAAAAAAGGCTTGCAGCAAACAATAAAACCATTATGAGAATCTCGGCTCTCCTGCCGGAATATCCTGAGCTTGAAGACCTTATGAATTATATTTCAAAAGAGGTCAAAGGAATCTTAAACACAGAAGGTGCAGTGGTTCTTTTATATGATGAAATTACAGACGAGTTGTTTTTCACGGGAGTATCCTATGATAATACAGATACAGAAAAAAGAGCAAAAACATTCCGTTTCCCTGCAGATTCCTTACTGGCAGGAAAAATTATTAAAACAGGTGAATATGCCCTGGTAAATGATGCTGAAAAATTACTCAAGGATTATCCTGAAAGAGATCAAAAACTGGGTTATAAAACAAGAAGTCTTCTGGAAGTGCCGATTAAAAGTGAGGACAGAATCATTGGAGTTCTCTGTGCCATTAACAAAAAACAGAATCTGTTTGATTATAATGATATGGAACTTTTGACAATGATTGCAGGAACCGTTGCCATCTCAATTGAAAATGCACGGTTTTCAGAAGCCGTCCGGGAGGCATACCGGGATGTGGCTTCCATGAACCGGGCCAAAGGCAAGGCCATCAACCACCTTTCCCATGAACTAAAAACGCCTGTGGCTGTCCTTAACGGCTCTTTACAGATCTTAAATAAAAAACTTGAGTCTATACCCGGTTTAAACGTCACTGCCACTTTGAACAGAATCGAAAGAAATCTGGACAGGATTGTTGAGATACAGGATGAGGTGGCAGATATAATGGAAGACAAGGCCTATTCCGCCCAGAAACTTTTACTGAAAATGTTTGAAGCCTGCCAGGACGAACTGGAAACACTTATCCAGCAGAGCCTTTCTGATAAGCATCTTGAACATTCGATCAGCCAGTTGATTGATGATAAGTTCGGCCCCAGATCCATTCGTTACAGGTCTATTAATTTTTCTGAATATTTCAGCAAATTTTACACTTCTCTTAAACCTGAATTTGAATTCAGGCAGATTAATATTGAGATTTTTCTTGATGACAATCTTCCAGCTATTATGCTGCCTATAGAAATCATAAATAAAATGATTGAAGGACTTATTAAGAATGCCATTGAAAATACTCCGGATAAAGGGAAAATTCATATTTCCTTTAAAACAGAAAAATCCGGTGTTCTTTTAAGTATCCATGATTTTGGAGTGGGAATTGAAGCTGATGCCCAGAAAAGAATCTTTGAGGGTTTTTTTTCAACCCAGGAAGCATTATTATATTCAACCAAAAAACCTTTTGCTTTTAATGCCGGCGGCAAAGGAGCTGATCTGTTAAGGATGAAAATATTTTCAGACCGCCATGGCTTTACCTTGGATATGGTATCGGAACGATGCGGCTTTCTTTTGAAAAACAAGGACACAAAATGCCCCGGAAATATTGAAGCCTGTCCCTTTTGCCAAAGCCAGGAAGATTGTTTAAATTCCGGCTATTCAATCTTTACCATATTTTTCCCCCTTGAAAAAAAATAAAATAATCTTTGACAAACCAGATAAAATTGAATTATTACAATCTAATGTATTGAGACTGAGCGCTCGTTTGTTTTTTTAATAAATCTGGAAAGGAGATGTGTTTCTATAAAGTTTAAAAAAAAATGAATCAACTTTTTATATTTTATCCTTTTTACAAGGAGTCCTTTGTATGAACGATTTGCATAACCTGACCTTTTTTGACATTTATGAAAAAAATGCCCTTTATAATGGCAATGCCTGTGCCCTTCACTGGGAGAACACAGATACAAGCTATGTCGAGCTTTTTAACCAGACTGCCCGGTTTGCCAATGGCCTGAAGGGTCTAAACCTTAAAGCCGGTAGCAGAATTGCCGTTCTCTGTAAAAATCATCCGGTTTTTTTTCATCTCTTTGGTGCGGCTTCTGCCCTCAACCTGGTACTTGTCCTCATTAACCGGCGGTTAAGCCAGGATGAAACAGGTTATATTATTGAAGACACCACCCCTACTTTAATTTTTGCAGACAAAGAGATGGGGGATCAGGCAGAATCCCTTGCTGCATCCTCTGCCTGCCTCAAACATCTCTTTATTGTTGATGGGGAAGATGACAATTTTTCAAACCTTTATAACAATCCACCTCTGCAGACTGCCGAGCCTGCAAGCCCATGTGATCCTTTTTTGATCATCCACACGGCAGCCATGCTTGGCAAACCCAGGGGAGCAATCCTGGGGCAGCAAAACATTATTTTATCCAACCTGCAGATCATTCATGCGTTCGGGCTTGATAAGACCAAAGCCTATCTGAATATTCTGCCTCTATTTCACATCATGGGAGTTAACTTAGGTTTAAGCATACTTCAAGCTGGTGGTAAAAACATATTACAGGAAAAATTTGACCCACCTAAAACCTTAGAGCTTATCCAGGAACAAAAAGTCAATATTTTTGGTTCCTTCCCGCCCATAATATCAAACCTTATAGAGGCAATGGAAAAAGGCAGTTATGATCTTTCAAGCCTTGAGATAGCAGCCGGTCTTGAGATGCCTGATACGGCAAAAAAATGGGAATCCGCGACCCGGTCCAAATTCTGGACCATGTACGGACAGACCGAAACATCAGGATTGATCTCATTTGCCCAATACTTCACAAAACCAGGATCAGCAGGTATTATCTCACCCCTTGCCAATATTAAAATTGCAGATGAAACTGACAGGCTTTTACCCATCAATGAAACCGGAGAAATCCTTGTAAAAGGGCCTTTGGTTTTCCAGGGGTATTGGAATGCTGATGAGTTAAATGCCCATACCTTCCGTGGCGGCTGGCATCATACCGGAGACCTTGGAATGATAGATTCTGATGGATTCTTATTTTTTAAAGGCCGAAAAGCTGAAAGAGAACTCATCAAGCCGGGTGGTGAGAATGTTTTCCCCGCTGAAGTGGAAAAAGTTATTCTTGAGCATGATGCCATCAAAGACGTCTGTGTATTTGGTGTTCCGGATCCAAAATTTGGTGAGGGCATAAAAGCGGTTTGTTCGCTGAACCCGGGAGCTACCCTGACAAAGGATGATCTGATAAAGTTTTGCGGATCTCTCATTGCTGGATACAAAAAACCAAGATATGTCGAGTTTATCAATGAATTGCCCCGGACAAAAGATGGCACAATTAACCGTGAAAAAATAAAAGCGGAATATGGTTAAAACACTCCCCGGTTTTTGTAAACATTATTTTGCCTTGACACGCTATAGTTGATTTACTATTGGTAATTCTTAGGGTGAGCAACCTTTTTTGGCAATTATTTTTTTGGGGATGCAAGTTCTCTTTAATCTGATTTATAGAATTTGGATTTTATATGGCACATTTAACTATTTCAGACGTTACACTCTCTTTTGGCGGACTTAAAGCTCTTTCCCATGTGGACATGACGATTGAGCCAGGTCTGATCACATCAATTATCGGCCCCAATGGTGCCGGCAAAACCAGTATGCTGAACTGCATATCCGGTTTTTATCATCCCACCCGGGGTGACATTTTTTACAAGGAAAAAAAGCTGACCCATGCTTCCCCTCACCAGGTATCAAATATGGGTATTTCCAGGGCATTTCAAAACCTTGAACTTTTTTCCGGCCTTTCCGTTCTTGACAACCTTCTTCTGGCAAGGCACCAGCATTTAAAATACAGCTTTTTGCATGCTGTCTTCTTTTTTGGAAAAGCCTCCCGCATCGAAGCAGAAAATAGGGCTTATGTTGAAGGCATCATCGATTTTATGGAGCTTGAACCCTATAGAAAAAGCCTTGTGGGCAATTTAAGTTATGGTGTTCAGAAAAAAGTCGAGGTGGCACGGGCTTTAACCCTGGCCCCGGATATTCTCCTTTTAGATGAACCAATGGCCGGAATGAACCAGGAGGAAAAAGAGGATATTGTCCGGTTTGTCATGGATATTCAAAAAGAAAGAGGGATTACCGTGGTACTTGTAGAGCATGATCTCGGGGTTGTCATGGACATTTCAGACAAAATTTATGTCCTTGATTTTGGTGAGGTGATTGGTTCGGGAACCCCTAAGGAAATCGCTCAAAATCCCAAAGTAATTGAAGCCTATATTGGAGAGGATTAATATACATGAATACCAATGACAAACTGCTTGAATACTCGATCCCCCAATTGCTTCGCTGGCGGGTTAAAACCACACCCAAAACCCCGGCTCTAAGGGAAAAGGATTTCGGGATATGGAATACCTATACCTGGGAAGATTACTATGATTATGTCAGAAAAACTGCATTAGGTCTCAAAGCCATTGGTCTTGCCAAAGGGGATGTCATTGCTATAATAAGTGACAATATCCCAGAGCTTTTGTTTACAGCAATCGGAGCACACTCAATTGGCGCTATCTCTGCAGGCATTTATCAAACCAGTATGCCTGCGGAAATTGCCCAGATCATTCAATACCTGAAAGTGAGTGCTGTTTTTTGTGATAACCAGGAACAGGTGGATAAAGTTCTTGATGTCAGAGACCAGATCCCAAATGTAAAAAAAGTGATTTTTGAAGATCCAAGGGGCATGAGAGATTATATGTCTGATGACTGGTTCATTGATATCAGGGATCTTTATAAAATGGGTGAAGAGGAACATGCCAAAAACCCGGATATCTTTGAAGCCCTTGTGGATGAAGGCAAACCCGACGATGTGTGTCACCTGTGTCTCACATCCGGAACCACAGGGCTTCCCAAAGGCACAAAACTCACCCATAAAAATTATATCAACATGGGGGTTCAACTCATCCAGGTTGATCCTCTAGAGTCCACGGACGAATATGTCTCTTTTCTGCCCTTTGCCTGGATAGGCGAACAGATGAATTCCTTCGGGGTTGCCATGGCCTCGGGAATCACCCTTAATTTTCCTGAATCTGTTGAAACAGCCATGTCAGACTTAAAAGAGATCGGGCCCCATTTCATGTTTGGTGCTCCAAGGATCTATGAAACCATCCGGTCTCAAATCTGGCTGAAAATTGACCAGTCCTATTGGCTTAACAAAGTTTTTTATAACTATTTCATCAAGGTGGGCATAGAATCTGCGGGTTACAAGATGACAGGCAAACCCATGCCTCTGGGACTGAAAATCAAATCATGGCTGGGCACACAATTGATCTTCAGGCCTCTTGTCAACCAGATTGGTTTTCTCAGGTTAAGAAGAGCCTATACGGGTGGGGCAGCCCTGGGCCCAGAGCTTTTCACCTTTTACCAGGCAATAGGTGTAAACTTAAAACAGATCTATGGGCAGACCGAGATTGTAGGAATTGCTTACATGCACAGGGACGGGGATGTAAGACCTGAAACCGTTGGCAAGCCATTACCCGGCACCACATGTAAAATTTCTGAACTAGGAGAAATTCTCTCCAGATCTGATTCTGTCACGCCGGGCTACTATGACCTTCCGGAAAAATCTGAAGAACTGCTCGAAGGCGGATGGCTCCACTCAGGAGATGCAGGATTTATAGATGAAAACGGGCATCTGGTGGTAATTGACCGCCTGTCCGATGTTATGCATAATAATAAAGATGAAATGTTTTCTCCCATGTTCCTGGAAAATGCTCTCAAGTTCAGTCCCTATATAAAAGAGGCAGTAATTTACGGAAACAAGGAAGACTTTGTGGCCTGCCTGATTAATATTGACCCCATTGTTGTAGGTAAATGGGCTGAGGACAGGGGGATTTCATTCTCCACTTATATGGATCTTTCAGGGAAACCTGAAGTGGCCCAGCTTATGATGGAACAGGTATTGGATGTAAATTCAAGGGCAGAAAAAGAACATTTTAAAATTAAACGTTTTGCTCTGCTTTACAAACTTTTAGATACTGATGACGGCGAGTTGACCAAGACGGGCAAGATCCGTCGTAAATTTGTACAGGAAAGATACCAGAACCTGTATGATTCACTTTATGATGAATCCGTTGATAAAAAAGAGGTTGAGGCATCCTTCCAGTATCAGGACGGGCAATCAACAAAAGTTAAAACAAGTATAGCTTTTTACACTGTGAAAGGAGCCTAGGGAATCAGATGAGTTATTTTTTTCAAATTGTTGTCAGCGGGATTGTGGTGGGCTCTATCTATGCATTGGCCGCTCTTGGAATGGTACTTATTTATAAATCAAGCAAGGTTTTAAATATTGCCCATGGGCAGATTATTGCGGCCGGTGCTTTTATCACCTATTATCTGACTGTTTCCGCAGGGGTCCCGATCTTTTTTTCCTTTATTGCCAGCATGATCATCACCTTTTTTCTGGCCATGAGTGTTGAACGAATTTTCTTAAGAAAGCTCATTGGTGAGCCTATCATCTCCGTTATCATGGTAACCATAGGTCTTGCCTCTATAATAGACGGGCTGATCTATCTGACCCCCTTTGGAACGGAAAATTTCTCATTTCCTGCATTTCTTCCCCAGACTCCCCTGTCACTTGGTGGTGTATCCATATCATGGACCCAGCTTTTGGGAGTTATCATCACCTTTGTTCTGATTGGAGGATTTTCATGGTTTTTTAAAAAATCAACCATTGGAATATCCATGAGAGCAGTATCTGATGACCAGTTAGCCTCCATGTCCGTGGGTATTTCTGTCCCAAGGGTATTTGGACTGGCCTGGGCTACGGCCGGGCTGTCTGCTGCTGCTGCAGGCTGTATCATCGGCAACATAACAGGAATTAATTTTGATACCCTCCATGCCTTTGGTATTATTGTGTTTCCAGTTGTTATCCTTGGCGGACTTGATTCCATATTGGGAGCTGTTGTGGCCGGCATCATCATGGGGCTGATCCAGCAATTTGCCGGCGGTTATCTGGATGGCAATTTCGGGTTGAGCGGTACGGGTAGTGTCTTACCGTACGTCATTTTATTAATCATTCTTCTATTTAAACCACACGGTTTATTTGGAATTCATGAAATTGAGCGGGTGTAATCTATGTCAGCAAATTCATGGTTAGCAACAGGAAATTTTTTTACGACCTATAAACAGGAGCAGCGGACATTTCTTACAAGTCTGGACAGATCATTTTTTACCTTTTTTCTGGTCCTTTTGTTTGGGTGGCCTCTGCTGTTCGAACTGAGCAACAAATACATGCTGGTGGTTGATAATATTCTCATCGCCATTGTTGCAGTCATGGGGCTCAATCTTGTCACGGGTTTTGCAGGCCTGATTTCAATAGGACATGCTGCCTTTGTTGGTATTGGTGCTTATACAATTGCCTCTTTTTGCAGGACCCTTGGTGACTCCCACATTATTGTTACACATTTCTGGCCCGTACTGATCATTATCAGTGGCCTTGTGGGAGCCGCTTTTGGAGCACTCATCGGCTTGCCTGCCCTGCGCCTGAAACATCTGTATCTTGCCATTGCCACCCTGTCATTTCAAATGATTTTTGAGTGGACGATTCAATTCATGACCTTTTTCAATCAGGGACAGACCATTTCTGTAGGCCGGATTTTCTGGTTTACAGGAGAAATAGGAAGAACGGATCATTATTTGTCCTGGTATTTTATTATTCTGACCATTGTAATTATCTTGGGATTTGGGATCAGAAATATTTTAAAAACCCGGTATGGAAGATGCCTTATAGCCGTACGGGACAATGATCGGGCTGCAGATGCCATGGGAATGAATCCAGGACTTACAAAAGTATATGCCTTTGCCCTGGCAGGTTTTTTTGCCGGCGTTGCAGGGGCCCTGCATGCCTACCTTTACAGGGGGGTTGGATTTGAGTCCTTTACCCTGCATGAATCCATCGGCTATCTTGCCATGGCCATCGTAGGTGGTTTAGGCACCTTGAACGGCTCATTCTGGGGGCCTGTTGCCATAAAATTTCTTGACCTGCAGATGGAACACCTTTCAGAGGTTGCCGGACAATACCTGCCATCTGGCATGAATCTTACCACGGCAATGAAACCATTTACTTTCGGTCTTGTCATTGTTCTGTTCCTGATGTATGAATCCAGAGGGATTGCAAACTGGTGGAGAATCACAAAATCATATACCAAGCTGTGGCCTTTCCGGTACTGATATATGTTTATAATATGGAGATCCTGTTTTATACGATATTTAGCGTCATAAACCCAAACCTAGGAGGAACTAAAACATGAACACCAAAAATCTATTATGTTTAAACGCGTTACTGGTTCTTATCGTTATGTTTACATTTACATCATCCGTACATGCAGGAGGAAACGTTTACAAATTAGGCCTGTCCCTTGCCATCACAGGGCCTACATCTGATGCTGGCAACCCATACTCAAAAGGTGTTGAAGATTATTTTAAATTTGCAAATGAAACCAAAATACTGGGCGAGGACACGATTGACTGCACCATTAGAGATGATCAGTACAAAAATGATATCACCAAAAGAAATTTTGAGGACTTTTTGGACCAGGGAATTGTTCTTTATCTGAACTATTCCACGGGAAGTACCCTGGGGTTGAAAAAGGATTTTGAAGAAGAAAAGATTGCCGTTCTTCCTGCCTCCTATCATGCCGGGAATCTGGATGATTCTAACTATATTTTTCTTCCCATTGCATCCTATTCAGACCAACTTGTAATTCTTGCTGAATATGTCGCAAAAAATCATAAGGGCGGAAAAGCAAAGGTTGCTCTTTTTGTCCATCCTTCAGCCTTTGGCCGTGGTCCGGTTTCAGATGTAGAAAAAGCTGTTGCAGCAGGTTTGAACATAGAACTTGTTGAAGTTGTTGAACATGGTAAAGACCTTGATAATACAGCCCTGCTGACACGTCTCATAAGCAAAGATGTTCAGTATGTAATCAGCCAGACAGTGCAATCACCCGTTGCAACCATGATTAAAGATTCACAGCGCCTTGGTCTTACTGCATCTTCTTTTGGTGAAGCAGGAAAAATAACCTTCATGGGTGCGCATTACACAGGTGGAAATGATCTTATTGCCCTGGCTGGAGATGCAACAGAAAATTATTTCTGGATAACTGCCTTCAATATAACTTCAGTTCCGGGCGAAGGAACCGAAAAACAATTGGCGTTGGCAAAACTTTACGGTCGCGATGAAAAAGCTGCTAATTCTCATAACTATGCCGCTGGCATCATGGTTGCCCAGGTGGCGACCGAAGCCATAAGAAGAGCCAAAGCTGCCGGTCTTAAAGTCAACAAAGAAAACCTTTATAAAATGCTCAACGGTATGAATGGTGCCAATGCATATCTTCCCTATTCAACAAGTGGTCCGGTAACCTATTCTGAAACAGACCGTGCCGGTGTTGATCTGCTTCAAATTTACAGTGTACAGGGAGGTGTATTTAAATCCGTTGGAGCACCGTTGGAATCTGAATACATGAAAAAAATTAAATAAATAGTTTAAATTGAACCGAGGATCAATGAAAATGGAATTCATGAAAATAATTCCAATATAACTTGATCCCAAAATGAGCTGAACCTTAACTTACCGGAAATCTTAAAATACCACAATCTCAGGTTTCCGGTAAGTTTAACTCCAAAACAAAGCCAAAAACAAAAAAGAAAGTGCCTATGGAAAACTATCTGCTTGAAGTCAATAATATTGAAGTTGTCTACAATGACATCATTCAGGTCCTGCGTGGCGTAAGCCTTAATGTACCCAAGGGGGGTATTGTTGCTTTACTTGGAACAAACGGGGCTGGCAAAACCACCACTTTAAGGGCCATAAGCGGCTTATTGAAACCTGAAAATGGGGCTACCAAGGAAGGCTATATTAAATTTAAAGGCGTAGATACCACCCAGATGCTGGGAACGGAAATCGTCAGACTTGGAGCTGTAATGGTGCCTGAAGGCAGAAGAGTATTTAAGCATTTGACAGTGAATGAAAATATCCTGGTCGGTTCCATTACCCGAAAAGATGGGGCAAAAAAAATCCGTGAGGACAACGAACTGATGTACAGGCATTTTCCAAGGCTTTCCAATGTCACCAACAGGATGGCCGGATACAGCTCTGGTGGCGAGCAGCAGATGATTGCCATAGCAAGAGCTTTGATGGCAGCGCCTGAAATGCTGATGCTGGATGAACCCTCCCTCGGGCTTGCACCCATTCTTGTCAAAGAAATATTTGAGAATATTCAGAGAATCAACAAAGAGCTTGAAACCACCATCCTGGTTGTGGAGCAGAATGCAAAAGTCGCACTTGCCGTATCAGACTATGCCTATATCATGGAGTCCGGCAAAATTGTTCTGGAAGGCCCGTCTATAGAGCTTAAAAACAACCCGGATGTAAAAGAATTTTATATGGGGATTACCAAGGGCGGCGGCAGGAAATCCTTTAAAGATGTAAAGTCTTATAAAAGACGCAAACGCTGGATGTAGACTGTAATTTTAGGAGTTCATTATGAAAATACTGGTTGGATATAATGGTGGGGAAGTTGGCAGACTGGCCCTGTCTCTTGCTAGGGATTATGCCAAAACAAATAATGCTTTTGTTTATGTGATCACCTCTATGGAAGGGGGGGCTTCTGAAAAACAGTCTGATATTATTAAGGCGGAAGAAGGCCTTGAGTTTGCTAAAAAATTCATGGAAAATTCAAGCGTCCAATGTGATGTTCAGCAAAGCGTAAGAGGATTCTCTCCTGGTGAAGATCTTGTTAAATTTGCTGAAGAAAATAAAATTGATCACATTTTTCTGGGCATAAAGAAAAAATCCAAGGCTCAAAAAGCTATCCTTGGATCAACATCGCGGTATATTATCCTTAATGCCCACTGCCCTGTCACCACTGTCAAATTTGATCTGAAAAACATTAAAACAGAAGATCTATTAAAAGACCGGCGGGTTCTGGTGGTTGATGATGAGCCTGATATCCTGGAAACTGTTGAAGAATTACTGGACATGTGTTCTCTTGATACTGCAGCCTCTTTTGAAGAAGCTAAAAAACTTCTTGGAAACAATACATATGATATTGCGATCCTGGATATAATGGGTGTTTCCGGTTATGATGTGCTAGAGCTTGCCCGAAAGAAAGATATTCCCGCCATCATGCTGACAGCCCATGCCCTGACCTCTGAAAATTTAAAAGAATCCATCCAGAAAGGTGCAGACTCCTATATTCCCAAAGATTTTCTGGCCAATCTTGCAGACCATGTTGCCGATGTCATTAAAGCCCGGATAGAAGGCAAACAGGGTTATGGTGCCTGGTTTTCCAATCTGAGACCCTTTTTTGACAAATCCTTTGGCAAAGGCTGGAGGGATAAGGACAGAACCTTCTGGAATTCATTTGATGATAAATATGGGCGCTAAACCCATTATAATATTGTAATTTTATCACAAAAGGTTGTCAGGGATTCAAGACCATTGTCAGTTACCAGCAATGAATTTTCTATCCCTACCACCCCTTTTTCAGGAAAAACAACCTTGGGTTCCAGGGCAATCATCATACCTTTTTCAAGCGCCAGGGTCTGGTCTTTGGCAATAAAGGGAAATTCATCCAGTTCAAGACCCAGGCCATGTCCTGTAAACCGGATTTTTCTGTCTCCTGTGCCCATGAAATTATCTTGATAACCCTTTGCCTTTGCCTTTGATATCATCATCTCGTAGAGCTGTCCTGAAACACTTCCTGGAATTGCTTCCTGCTTTACCTTTTCCTGGATTTCCAGCATGGCATCATGGGCTCTTAAAAGGTCATCGGGCAGATCCCCAAAACAATAAATTCGGGTATGGTCACTTAAATATCCGTTCAAGCAAAATACATAATCAACCAGTATGGGTTCATTTTTTTTGATGGGATTAAAACCCGGTCCCTGGGCAATACTGGGGTTGACCCCCATACCCCCAGTGGGCGAGGCTAAGCAGCTGGGGACGGCAGCGCCCGGGCCTGCCATTATATGCCCATAAAAAAGATCATTGTCCCACATTCGCATCCGGATCAGGCCCTGGTGACCCAGGCTTCTGGCATAGGCTTCCAATAAGCCTGCAAACTGAATCTCGGTCATGCCTGGCTCAATGATATCCCGTACTTTGGCGGCAAGTTTATCTGCCATCTGCGATGCCTTTCGCATCAAGCCTATTTCATACTCGGATTTGACGGCCCGCTGCATCCTTATTTTAAAAGAGATATCAATAATGTTTGAATGGGGAAATATCTCTTGAAATAAAAGATATTGGTTGGCTGTTAGCACATCCAGTTCAAGACCCAGGTTTTTTGGCATCCCATACCCGAATGCCAAAAGGGTTTCAGGAATTTCTTTAGGGCTGACAAGGGACACAACCCGGCTCATTCCGGATTCTTGCCTGGCACGTTCATAATCCTTGAAGATCATCAGCAGGGGTTCTCCTGATTCAGGGATATAAAGCCATCCCTGCTGGGCAGTTCCTGAATAGTAAAACAGGTCAACTTTCTGTAGAATCAGAACCCCGTCAACCTTGTTTTTCCCAAGGCTTTCCTGCAGGTCCTCAATCCTTAATTCCTGCTCTGCAACAGGTGTGCTCCTGCCATATTGAATCATCTGTTACCCCACTAAAATTAAAAAAAGCTGCGGCAAAAATTTTGATATTGCCTTGCCACAGCTTTAATTTGTAAATAATTTAAATTTTATCTATTTATAATCGTAAAATCCTTTGCCCGTCTTTCTTCCCAGCCAGCCGGCTTCAACATATTTTCTCAAAAGCGGGCAGGCTCTGTATTTGGAATCTTTAAACCCATCATACAATGTCTCCATGATGGCAAGGCAGGTATCAAGCCCTATGAGATCTGCCAGAGCCAGCGGCCCCATGGGATGGTTGGCACCCAGCCGCATCACCGTATCAATATCTTCGGGTTTTCCCACACTCTGGTAGAGACAGAAGACAGCCTCATTGATCATGGGCATCAATATCCTGTTGGCAATAAAGCCTGGAAAATCATTGGCCTGAGCCGGGGTTTTGCCAAAATCTTCACACAATTTCCATGTAATATCAAATGTTTCCGTTGAAGTGGCGAGCCCCCTAATGACTTCAACCAGTTTCATCACAGGAACAGGATTCATGAAATGCATACCGATCACCTTGTCCGGCCGGGATGTTCTGGCGGCAATTCTGCCAATGGGTATGGAAGAGGTGTTGGTGGATAAAATCACATGGGAAGGACAGATTTTATCTAAATCCTCAAAAATTTTAAATTTTAAATCTTCTCTTTCCACAGCTGCTTCAACCACAAAATCCACGGATGCCATATCTTTTAAATCCGTGGTGGTGGTAATTCTACCCAGGATTGTCTTTTTTGTATCCTCAGATATTTTTTCTTTTTTCACCATCCTGTCAAGATTTTTTGAAATGGTGGCCATGCCGCTGTCACAAAATTCTTGTTTAATATCACTCATCACAACTTCAAGGCCGCTGGCTGCTACAACCTGTGCAATCCCGTTGCCCATCTGGCCGGATCCTATAACACCGAATTTTTTAACTTCCATTATTCCTCCTTAATATTATTCATTTTCACCATGAAGAGCATGAAGGACTTGAAGTTAATTCAGTAAATTTTTTCTTCATTATCTTCAGGTTCTTCATGGTAAACAATTGTTTTTTTAATCACCTGTTGACTACAAGGGCAACCGCTTCTCCGCCGCCCAGGCAAAGAGAGGCAAGACCCGTATTCACAGAGCGTTTTTCCATTTCATATAATAAGGTGGTCAAGACCCTGGCACCACTTGCCCCTATGGGATGACCCAGGGCAACGCTGCCGCCATTAACATTTACGCGTTCAGGATCTAATTTAAGCACCTTGTTGATTCCGGCTGAACTGCCTGAAAAGGCTTCATTGATTTCAAACAGATCTATGTCTGAAATGGCAAGGCCCTGTTTTTTCAACACCTTGGGAATGGCAAAAATGGGGGCCATTAAAACATATTTCATATCAATGCCATAGGAACCCTGGGAACCAATGGTTGCCATGATCTTACACCCCAGTTCCTTTGCTTTTTTTTCACTCATGACAACTATTGCCGCGGCCCCATCACTGATAATGGATGCATTCCCGGCAGTTCCCACCCCATCTTTTTTAAAGGCAGGTTTCATCTTTGAAAGAAATTCAAGACTTGTCTCTTTGGGACATTCGTCCGTATCAAAAATAATTGGATCACCTTTTCTCTGGGGGATTTTCACCGGCACAATCTCATCTTTGAACCGGCCCTGGGCAATAGATGCATTGGCTCTTTTATAAGATTCTGCTGCGAATTTGTCCTGAGCCTGTCTTGATATATCCCATTTTTCACAACTCAGTTCATTGGACATGCCCATGTGAAAATCATTGATCACATCCCAGAGCCCGTCATGGACCATATGGTCTTCAATTTTTCCAGGCCCCATGCGAAGACCCCACCTTGCCTTGTCCATATAATATGGTGCCATGCTCATATTTTCCATACCGCCTGCAACAATTACTTCAGCATCCCCGCACTGGATGGCCTGGGCTGCCAGCATTACTGCTTTTAATGAGGAACCACAGACTTTATTGATGGTAATGGACTCAACTTCCCAGGGAAGGCCTGCTTTAACAGCAGCAAGTTTTCCAGGGTTCTGGCCATATCCGCAGGGCAGGACCATGCCCATGATACACTCATTAATTTCTTTATCATCAATGCCCGCCCTGGTAATGGCTTCTCTTATCACAAGGGCCCCAAGGTCTGTTGCACCAATGGTACTGAGTGCTCCGCCAAAATTCCCTAAAGGAGTCCTTGTGGCACTTACGATTACTGCTTTATTCATATTTATAATCTCCTTATATAGTGTCTGAACGAAAACCTCGTTCAGACATTGTTTTAAGTTTTAAGTTTTAAGTTAAAAACAAGAAACAATCTCGTATAGTTGCAAATCTCTAACCAAAATTGGAAAACTATATTTCGGGGTTTTCGGTCAAACAATAGTTAAGCAAAAACCAAAAAAATCTTTCCCGTAATTTTTTACATATTACGTCTGTATTTTCCGCCCACCTCATACAATGCATGGGTAATGGTTCCCAAACTGCAAACCTTGACCGTCTCCATTAATCTTTCAAACATATTTTCATCATTTAATGCCGCCTGCTTTAAATTTTCAAGTGCCTGCAGGGATTTATCTTCATGTCTTTTTTTAAACCGGGTCAACCTTTCAAGCTGGGCATCTTTCTGATCATCTGTTGCCCTTGAAAGCTCCAGATGGTTTGCCATTTCAGCATAATCTGCATCAGGATCTTCAAAAGTGTTCACCCCGACAATGGGATGCTGGCCTGAATGTTTCAGATATTCATAATAGATAGACTCTTCCTGGATTTTGCCTCTCTGGTATCCCGTTTCCATGGCCCCCAACACACCGCCTCTTTCCGTGATTCTTTCAAATTCAATGAGTACGGCTTCCTCCACAAGATCCGTCAGTTCATCCACAATAAAACTGCCCTGCAAGGGATTTTCATTCCTGGCAAGTCCCCATTCCCGGTTGACAATCAACTGGATAGCCAGAGCCCTTCGCACTGATTCTGCCGAAGGGGTGGTTATGGCTTCATCAAAGGCATTGGTATGAAGACTGTTACAATTATCATAAATAGCGCACAGTCCCTGAAGGGTTGTTCTGATGTCATTGAACTGGATATCCTGGCTGTGAAGGGATCTGCCCGAGGTCTGGATATGGTATTTAAGTTTCTGGGATTTTTCATTTCCTCCGTATTTATATTTCATGGCCACGGCCCAGATCCTCCTTGCCACTCTTCCGATCACTGTATATTCAGGGTCCATCCCATTGGAAAAGAAAAAGGAAAGGGAGGGAGCAAAGGTATTGATATCCATGCCCCGGGAAAGATAATACTCCACATAGGTAAACCCGTTTGCCAGGGTTAAAGCAAGCTGGGTAATGGGATTGGCACCGGCTTCTGCAATATGATATCCTGAAATGGAAACAGAATAAAAATTTTGCACTTTATTATCAATAAAATACTGCTGGATGTCCCCCATCATTTTCAGGGCAAACTCAATGGAAAAAATACAGGTATTCTGTCCCTGGTCTTCCTTTAAAATGTCTGCCTGGACCGTTCCCCTTACATTGGACAGGGCAAACTGCCGGATGGATGCCTTCTCTTCTTCAGATGGTTCCCGGCTGTTTTGCTCTTTAAAGTTTTCCATCTGCTGGACAATGGCCGTGTTCATAAACATGGCCAGCATCATCGGAGCCGGACCGTTAATGGTCATGGATACCGAAGTATTGGGAGCACACAGATCAAACCCGTCATAAAGTACTTTTACATCATCCAGGGTACAGATGCTCACACCCGAGGTTCCTATCTTGCCATAAATATCCGGACGGGTGTCCGGGTCAAATCCATAAAGGGTAACGGAATCAAAAGCCGTTGACAGTCGTTTGGCAGGATAACTCTGGGACAAAAGTTTAAACCGCCTATTGGTATCTTTAGGGCCACCTTCTCCTGCAAACATGCGGGTGGGATCCTCATCAGCCCTTTTTAAAGGAAACACCCCGGCAGTATAGGGAAAATTTCCCGCAAAATTTTCTTTTCTCATCCATGAATACTGCTGCCCCGGATCTATGAATTGTGGCAGGGAAATTTTAGGAATTTTAGAATGGGACAATGATTCGCTGTATAAGGGGAGTTTAAATTCCTTATCCCGCACGGTGTACACCAGTTCATCCTTTCCAAACCGGGTTTTACAGGTATTGAATTCATTGATGGTCTTATCTGTCTCATCCTCAACAAAGGATCTTGCCTCGGCAACAGCCTGCCTGAATTTCTCCAGGGCTTCGGGCAATTGTTCAAGCCCCTTGTCTTCCATAGTTTTTAAAGCCTCAATCAAATGCCATCGATTTCTTACAGCTTTTGCCTGATCTTTTGTCGTTATATGGTATTGCCTTATTGAATCGGCAATCTCAGCAAGGTACCGGGTTCTTTCTCCCGGAATAATAATGGTTTTTGAAGAAGATTCTTTTATGCCCGTTCTGGGAATAAAAGATTCAAATTTAATATTTTTCTTTTCAAAAATAAGGTCTAAAAGCCCGTGATAAAAAGCCGTTATCCCGTCATCATTAAATTTTGAGGCAATGGTTCCGTATACGGGCAGGCTCTTTGGGTCCATATCCCAGGCCTTTCGATTTCTCTGGACCTGTTTTCTGACATCTCTTATGGCATCTTCGCTTCCCTTTTTTTCATATTTGTTCACCACGACAATATCAGCATAATCCAGCATATCTATCTTTTCCAACTGGGAAGGAGCACCATACTCTGCCGTCATGACATAGATGGACATATCCACAAGATCAACCACCCTTGAATCCCCCTGGCCGATACCGGCGGTTTCAACAATCACCATATCATAGCCCGCTGCCTTGACCACGGCGATGGCATCGGGTAACGCCTCGGGAAGCTCTGTCTGGGAACGTCTGGTTGCCATGGACCGCATATAAACCCGGCCTGTTTCTATGGAATTCATCCTGATCCTGTCCCCTAAAAGGGCTCCGCCCGTTTTCCGTCTGGAGGGATCACAGGAGATAATGGCAATATTGACGTCTTTAAGATCCCTTAAAATCCTGTTAATCAATTCATCGGTTAAAGAGGATTTTCCTGCCCCGCCTGTTCCGGTTAATCCGATGACAGGAATATTTTTTTTATCTGCAAGCTTATTAATATTTAGAATAATTTTGTCATACATCTTCCTATCATTGGCTTTGGCTTCCTGGACCGCAGAAATAAAATTGGCTGTCACATATTTATTAGCAACGGTCAAATTTTCAACATCAAGCGCCTCATAATCAACACAAGGCACATCCATGGCAACCATCATATCGTTGATCATGCCCTGAAGTCCTATTTTTGAACCATCTTCAGGAGAATAGATCCGTGTCACACCATAGGCGTGCAGCTCATCCATTTCCAGAGGAATGATAACACCGCCTCCTCCGCCAAAAATCTTAATATGGGGAGCGCCTTTTTCTTTTAAAAGATCCACCATATATTTAAAATATTCAAGATGCCCGCCCTGGTAACTGGATACGGCAATGCCCTGGGCATCTTCTTCAATGGCGGCATCCACGACTTCATTTGCAGACCTGTTATGGCCGATATGGACCACTTCTGCTCCAGAGTCCTGCAAAATTCTTCTCATTATATTTATGGCAGCATCATGACCGTCAAAAAGCGATGTTGCCGTAACAACCTTAATAGAATGCCTAGGGGTGTAACTTTGGGTTTCCATAGTCATCATTAATCCTTTTTTATTGATCCCGTTTTTATTGATCCCTTTTTATTAAAATATGAGTCCAAGGATAAAATCGGTTTGAATTTTAATATATTCCTCAATGGTAAAATTTCTTTGAACGTGCCACCTTCGAAAAGCCCACATCTGACCCAGAATTGAAATATTGTGACCCACCAGATTCAATATCTTACCATCCAGCAAAGGAAAATTATTTTTCCCGGACAAAGAAGACAGGGCATTGATAAAGATATCTGTGATATTCAACTCATTCAAAAGGACGTCCTTTTTCCATTTTTCCGGCAAAAATTGTGTGACCTGGTACATGAGAAGAATATGATCTGCCATCTTATTGCAGACATAAAAATATTGACGAATAACCTGAGCAAGTCTTTCTTTATCCTTGTCTGTATTTAACAAGGCCTTTTCAACGGCATCCTGAACTTCCTCATGAATGGTTTTACATACCAGATAAAGCAAATCTTCTTTAGAGCTGACATATTCGTATAAAGAACCGATGGAAAAATTGGATGCCTTTGCTATCATCCGTGTCGTGGTCTTGTGATATCCATGCTCAATAAAAAGAGTCACCGTGGAGTCAATAATCTGACGTCTTCGTTCCCGAACCAGTTCAGGGTTTTTTATCTGTGTCGGGACTTCTACATCCGTTATTTTGTTCATGGATTTTTTAATTCTTCCCAAATGATCGCTCCCTTCCCTATAATAAGGTTGCTGTTAGTAAAATTTGAACGAGCGCTCAGTCATGGTTTTTTTTACATTTATTCAATAGCTTGTCAAGAAAATATTCTTTATTCATCGAAAAAGCGTTTGACAAAATAATCTCTTTAAATATAGTATCTTGGGAATAGACTGAGCGCTCGATCAGTTTTATTGAGTTGTCGAGCGCTTTGAGTATTAAAAACCATAAGCAAAAACAAAATAACCTATAATATAAAGGAGGCGCAGGGTGGATTTTGACCTTACCAAAGAACAGGAGATGATCCGTAAGGAAGTCAGAAAGTTTGCCCAGAAAGAGATCGCACCCATTGCAGGAGAGCTTGATGAAAAAGAAGAATTTTCTGCAGAGCTGACCCGGAAAATGGGGGAAATAGGTCTTTTTGGCATGTTTGTTTCAGAAAAGTATGGCGGCCAGGAAATGGATTATATTTCATACATTATAGGCGTTGAAGAAGTGGCCAGGATTGATGGGTCCCAGGCCGCTACCATTGCTGCAGGCAATTCCCTGGGCATAGGCCCGATCTATTATTTTGGAACGGAAAAGCAAAAACAAAAATACCTGCCCAGACTTTCTACAGGGGAAGGCCTGTGGGGATTTGGACTCACAGAACCCACAGCCGGATCAGATGCCGGCGGCAGTAAGACAACGGCTGTCCTGGAGAAAGATGAATGGGTCATTAACGGCTCAAAAATATTCATCACCAATGCTGCCTGTGAATTGACCATGGGCGTAACAGTCCAGGCCATCACGGGCACAAGGGACAATGGCAAACCTGAATATTCCTGTATCCTTGTTGAAGCAGGAACACCTGGGTTTAAAGCGGTCCCCATGCACAAAAAAATGATGTGGCGATCCTCCAACACGGCAGAACTCTATTTTGATGATGTTCGGGTGCCTAAGGAAAATATTCTGGGGAAAAAAGGCGACGGGTTTCATCAGATGCTGGCAACCCTTGACGGAGGAAGGCTTTCCATCGGTGCCATGGGACTTGGCGGTGCCCAGGGAGCCTATGATCTTGCCTTGAAATATGCAAAAGAAAGAAAACAGTTTGGACAGCCCATATCAAAATTCCAGGCCATTGCATTCAAGCTGGCCGATAGTGCCATGGAAATAGAGTGTGCCAGAAATCTGTTATACAAAGCCTGCTGGCTGAAAAGCAATAAGCGGCCCTATGAAAAAGAGGCTGCCATGGGCAAACTCTATTGTTCTGAAGTCATGTCCAGGGTGGCGGATCATGCCATCCAGATCCATGGCGGATATGGTCTCATGAAAGAATACAATGTGGAAAGATTTTACAGGGACCAGAAATTATTAGAAATTGGTGAAGGAACCTCGGAAGTTCAGCGCATTGTAATTTCACGGCATATTGGCTGCTGATACAAAGGGACGAATCCTTAAGGAGAACACACACAATGAGCACAACCCATAAAAGCAGCGGCAGCAACGACAGCAGCGTAAGCAGCGACAGCGATCCCTTATTGCTGAAACAAGAAAAAAACAAGACTGTCATTCTGACCATGAACCGACCAAAGGTGATGAACTGCCTGAATTTTGACCTCTTATATGCCATTAAAAATGAAATCGATGCCCTGCAATACAGAACGGATATCAGAACATTGATCATAACCGGTGCCGGAGAAAAATCATTTTGTGCGGGCGCTGATTTAAAGGAAAGGGCAGGCTTAACCCCGGATGAGGTCAAAAAATTTATCATCACCATCAGAAATCTGCTGACCTCAATTCAAAACCTTCCCATACCCGTAATTTGTGCCATAAATGGAATCGCTCTTGGCGGCGGTACGGAAGTGGCACTGGCATCCGATATCCGCATTGCCTCCCAAACCGCCAGTATGGGATTGACGGAAACCAAACTTGCCATCATCCCGGGAGGTGGCGGCACCCAGCGTCTGCCGCGAATCATCGGGGTGGCAAAGGCCAAGGAACTTATTTTTACAGGACGAAGGGTGGATGCAAAAGAAGCCCTTGATATCGGCCTTGTGAATCGAGTAACACCACCCGAAAACCTTTTGGATGCCTGTATGGAAATGGCGGACATGATTGGAGAGAACGGCCCCATTGCCGTTGAGATGGCAAAATATGCCATAGACAAGGGCATTGAAACCGACCTTGCCACAGGGCTTGCCATAGAATCCAATGCCTACAGGGTGACCATACCCACACAAGACAGAATCGAAGGACTGACTGCTTTTAAAGAAAAAAGAAAACCCGTTTATAAAGGAAGATAAAATAACTCATGATAGATAATAAAACTTTTTGGAAAGCTGAAGAAAAAAAACTGGAAGACCGCCGGCAGGAGGCGATTTGCTCGGGCGGCCAAAAAGCCATCGAAACCCTTGCCAAAAGAGGCAAACGGCCTGTAAGAGATTTAATAACAGATCTGATTGATCCGGGCAGTCAATTTTTTGAACTTTCAACTTTAGCAGGGTTTGGCATGGGATATCCAGGAGTTGAAGATGTGCATTGTGCCGGAATTGTCACGGGCATTGGGAAAATCCATGGCAACTGGACCATGATCATGGCCAATGACAGCCGTGTCAAAGCAGGCACCTATTTTCCCATCACCCTTAAAAAGCACATGAGAGCCCAGGCCATTGCTGAAAAAAACGGACTCAACTGTCTTTATATCGCTGATTCAGGAGGCGTTTTCCTTCCCATGCAGGCCGATGTCTTCCCTGATGACCAGCATTTTGGTTCTATCTTTTATAATATGGCAAGAATGTCTGCCATGGGACTTCGCCAGGTCACCATCAGCACAGGCGGCAATACGGCAGGAGGTGCTTATATTGTTTTCATGGCCTGTGAATCCATCATGATTGACAAGCAGTCCTTTTCATTCCTAGGTGGCCCTCCCCTTGTAAAAATGGCCACAGGAGAAGAAATATCAGCTGAAAATCTGGGTGGAGCAAAGGTTCATACCCAGATTTCCGGCGGGGCAGATCATCTGTGCATTGACCAGGCCGATGCCATTGGAAGAGCCAGACAGCTTCTTTCTTTGACAAGACCCCAGAAAATTCAGGGTCACACCTATGAGATTCAAGAGCCCAAAATTCCTCTGGAAACCCTCTATGATATCATGCCCATGTCCCCCCACAAAGGCATTGATGGCAGAAAAATCATTGGCGCAATTGCAGATGAATCTGAATTTATTGAACATAAGAAAAATTTTGCCCCGGGCCGGGGGTCTAATATCCTGACTGGAAAAATCAGGATCAAGGGATTTCCCATCGGGGTTGTCTGTTCCAATGCTGCAGGTATTATATTCCATGAAACCGCCCAAAAAGTAACGGAATGGGTGGTCAGATGTTCCTATGAAAAAACCCCGCTGCTCTTTATACAGAGTTCCCCCGGTTATATGATCGGTTCGGATTCTGAACATGCCGGTATTGGAAAATATGGTGCCGACATGGTCCGTGCTGTTTCCTGCGCCCAGGTGCCAAGGATTCAGCTTGTTATAGGGCCGGATAACGGGGCTGCCAATTACGGCATGTGCGGCCGTGGATACAGACCCAACTTTTTATTTTCAACCATGCGGGCCAGAACCGGGGTGATGAGCGGCAAAAGTGCCGGCGGGGTTCTGTTGAGCATTGAGCAGGCCAAGGCAAAGGCCAAAGGCACCCCCATGACCCTGGAAGAAATAAATGAATTCCAGCAGAAAATGATTGATAAATATGATGGTGAAGCCCATCCCTTTTTCTGTGCGTCACGGCTTTTAAACGACCGGGTCATCAAGTTTTCCGAAATCCGGGACTGGCTTGCCATGGCCTTTGAGGTCAGCCTTGTCAGGCCCGTTGGAGAACCAACATTTGGAAATTTCAGATTTTAATTGACAAACAGAGTCATTGCTCTCAATAACCACAATAATGAAAGCCTGACCCCCATAATAGAGAATAGAGGAGAAAAGAGATGACAGAATATGATTATTGGAAAATTTTTCCGAGAATGCCCAGAAAAGTAACCGTTGGAGATATCACCGTCAGGGATGGATTCCAGCATCTTGAAAAATTTATTTCAACCCCTGCTAAAATCACCTATCTTGAAGAGTTGATTTTTGCAGGATGCCGCAATATTGAGGTGACAAATCTGGGAAATCCCAGAAGCATGCCCCAGTTCAGTGATGCTGAAGAATTATTGGCCCATCTCAGAGGTACTGATTTTGTAGGACGGACAGCCAGAAAAGGCATTAACATGGATGATGTGGTATTGACGGCCATCACCATCCGGGAGCAGGCCGTTGACCGGGCCATTGAACTGAAAAAAAGAGGGGTGGGCCCGGACAGGGTTTTGATGATGGTCTCAACGGAAGAGCAGCACCATTTTGCCAATTCCGGCACCAGTCTTCCGAATTATTTTAAAGAAGCTGAAAGATGTATTAAAAAGTGTACGGATGCCGGCATTAAGATGTGCGGTACTGTCAGCACTATATGGGGAAGCCCCATTGGCGGCGCCACCCAGTTAAAGGATGCCGTTGAATTCACCAAATACTGGCTTTCCATCGGGGCCAGCGACATTGAGCATGCCGACCACGACGGGTCTGCATCTGCGGCAGATGTGTACCGGTATTTTTCCATGATCCTTGATGAAATGCCGGATACAAACCTTCATATTGCCCATTTCCATGAAACAAAAAGAGTGGCTTCAGCATCTGTTCTTGCCGCACTTCAGGCAGGCATCTGCCATTTTGAAGCCACCCTGGGCGGTCTTGGCGGACAGCCGGCCAATTTCCTGGATGACCGGCCCATCAAAGGCACAGGGGATTATTATTATGATGATGCAAGATATGTGGGACTGGTCTGCCTTGAAGATACCCTTGTGCAGATTGATGAAATGGGTATAGAACATGGATATGATGTTGACAGAATCCTGTGGCTTGGAAAACAGCTGGAAAAAACCGTTGGTACAAGATTAAGAAGCGAGGCCATAATCAACGGCAGAACCCTTAAGGAGGGTCATATGGAATATGCCAGACCCGGACTTGCAAAACTCAAGGAAAAACTGGGTGAAGAACCGAATCAAAATTTTCCCCAATAATGATGACAAGGAGATGCTATGGAAAAAAAGGATAAAATCCCTCATATCAATCTAGATTATTTTGAAGATCTCACGGGAAATATTAAAAACGGTGAAAAAGGCAATGTAGATGAAGTGGGAAATCGCATCAAACAATTAAGAGAAGAAAGAGGTATTTCCATTGAGGCGCTTTCCGATTTGACAGGATTTGAAATTTCCCGGCTTAAAGACATTGAAAACGGCCGAGAAAAACCCCAGCTCGGAACGGTGATGAAACTGTCCAAGGCATTGGATGCTGCAGTGGGGCATCTTGTCTCGGGCAAGGGAAACAAGCTGTATTCCATTACACGAAAAAACCAGAGAAAACCGATTTCCCGTTCCTCTTCAAAAACCGGCAGCCAGAATGCTTACTCATACATGAGTCTGGCACCTGAAGTCCAGGGCCGTCACATGGAAGCTCTGATCGTACAATTGGAAAAAATGGATGACAAGGAAATATCTATCCATAGTGGGGAAGAATTTATATTTGTTCTTGATGGTGTTGTCAACCTGACCATTGGAAAAGACACCTATGATATTGAACCCGGAGACAGTGCCTACTACCTGTCCACCACTCCCCATTTTATTACTGCAAAAACCGATAAAGCCACCATACTTGCTGTTTTGTATAAATAAGGAGGAAATACCCATGTCAAAATGTTTGTGGCAGCCCTCTGAAGAGAGGATTAAAAGCACCAATATATATCGTTTTATGACCCGTGTAAATGAAAGATATAGCACTGAATTTACACAATATCCCAATCTGTGGGAATGGTCTGTGAACAATCTTGAGGATTTCTGGACAATTACCTGGGAATTTATTGATATCAAGGCCTCCCAGACCTTTGACAAGGCCATTGATGATCCAGCCAAAATGCCCGGTGCAAAATTCTTTGTCAATTCAAAACTCAATTTTGCCGAGAACCTTTTGCGCTTCAGAAACGACCGGGTGGCCATCATATTCAAGGGTGAAGATTCTGTCAGAAGAACGTTAACCTACAACCAGCTCTATGATGAAGTGGCAAAAACAGCAGCCTCATTAAAAAAAATGGGTATCCAGAAAGGCGACCGGGTGGTGGGATTTGTCCCCAACATGCCTGAAAGTATCATTGCCATGCTGGCTGCTGCAAGTCTTGGCGCGGTCTGGTCTTCCTGCTCTCCTGACTTTGGCATCAAAGGAGTTCTGGACAGGTTTGGACAAACCCGGCCCAAAGTATTGTTTACAGCGGACGGATACTTTTTCAAGGGGAAACCCATGGACAGCATTGAAAGAATTGCCGGAATTGTCAAGGAAATCCCTTCCATTCAAAAAATTGTCGTGATTCCCTATGTATCAACAAAACCCGATATCAGCAGCCTTCCCAATGCCGTATTGTATGAAGAATTTAAAGATCCATCTGCAAAAGAAATTGATTTTTTGCAGATGAATTTTGATGATCCCCTTTATATCATGTATTCTTCCGGAACCACGGGCCTTCCCAAATGCATGGTACAGAGTATGGGCGGAGTTCTTTTACACCAGAAAAAAGAATTGGTTCTGCATACGGACTTAAAAGAAGAAGACATTATTTTTTACTTTACCACCTGCGGGTGGATGATGTGGAACTGGCTGACTGCGGCTCTAAGCACAGGCGCCACCCTTGTCCTTTACGACGGCAATCCTTTTCACCCCGGTCCTGATGCCTTGTGGAAAATGGCCCAGGATGAACGAGTCACGATTTTCGGAACCAGTGCCGGATATATTGAAGCCTTAAAAAATGCCGGGGTAAAGCCAGGCAGGCAATTTGACCTGTCTGCATTAAAGTCAGTTCTTTCAACGGGTTCCCCGCTTTCAGATGAAAATTTTGAATTCATCTATAATGAAATAAAACAAGATCTCCAGCTGGCATCCATCTCCGGCGGATCAGACCTGAACGGCTGTTTTGCCCTGGGCAACCCAATGGGCCCTGTCTATACGGGAGAACTGCAATGCCGGGGTCTTGGCATGAAGGTATATGCCTATGATGAAAACGGAAAGCCCACGGTGGGACAGCAGGGCGAGCTTGTCTGTACGGCCCCCTTCCCGTCCATGCCCATATTTTTCTGGGGAGATGACGACGGTTCCAAGTATCATTCTGCCTATTTTAATGAATACCCGGGAATCTGGACCCATGGCGACTTTATCATGGTCACTGAGCGCGGCGGTGTCATCATGTACGGCCGATCAGATGCCACCCTCAATCCTGGCGGTGTGAGAATCGGCACGGCTGAAATCTATCGTCGTCTGGATGCCATGGAAGAGCTTGAAGACTCTGTGATTGTGGGACAATCCTGGAACAATGATGTCCGGGTCATTCTCTTTGTAAAAACAGCTCCCGGCTTTGACCTCACAGATGAGCTTCAAAACAAGATCAAAGCAGACATCCGTGCCAATGCCTCTCCACGGCATGTCCCGGCTAAAATCATTGCATGTCCGGATGTTCCCTATACCCTTAACATGAAAAAGGTTGAGCTGGCCGTTAAAAAAATGATCGAAGGCAAAGAAGTAAAAAACAAGGATGCCTTAAAAAATCCAGAGTCCCTTGATTTTTTCGGATCCATTCAAGAACTTAAATCCTAAACTCGGAACAGGGTCAGGCTTTCCTTATTGTAGTTATTGCGCAATAAGGAAAGGGGTGACCCCACTCTTAAACTATGGAATCACAAATAAAAAACCACTATAATTCAGACAATCTTACCCAAAAGATTAAAACCGCATTAATCAATGCCGGTAAAAATCTTTCAACCCTTAAACCCAAAGATCTTTCAGCAATTGATCAGCTCCACACGGGCGGAGCTGTGGCCAGTCTTGAACTTTTAAAAAAAATAAATTTATCGCCGGATGCACTGGTTCTTGATGCCGGCTGTGGTATTGGAGGATCTTCAAGACTTCTTGCCAGACAATTTGACTGCCGGGTGATAGGCATTGATCTGGCAGACAAATTTATCCCTGCGGCAAATTTTCTAACCCAATGTACCCAACTTGAAAACCTAGTGAGTTTCCAGCAGGGTTCCATTCTTGATCTGCCCTTTGAAGAAAATACCTTTGATGCCATTTTATGCCAGCATGTTTTAATGAATATTAAAGACAAATCAAGAGCAGTCAAAGAATTTTTCAGGGTATTAAAACCAGAAGGAAAACTGATTTTACATGAGATTACCAAGGGGCAAAACAACACCCTTGTTTTTCCCGTTCCCTGGGCTGCATCCCCGGACATATCCTTTCTTGAACCCTGGGACCTTTTGTCCCCAATCTTTGAAATACAAGGCTTTAAAACACTTTCCTATTCCGATGAAACCCCTGGGGCATGTTCATGGTGGGAAAAGATCAAAGCTGTCTCTCAAAAGGCAAGCCACGCCGTCAATATTCTGGGGCCAGGCATTGTTTTGGGAGAAAATGCGCGCTTCTTTGGCAACAATATGCATGCTAATTTTACGAATAATTCCATTTGTCTTGTTGAAGCCGTTCTAAAAAAACGCTATGATAAGTGATCATTGTTTTGTTAATTTAATTCCTTAAAAACAAAGGGGGGAAAATGAAATATTTTAAAATGGCTCTGGTGATTTCCTTTGGACTTTTTTTGCTGACAGGCTGCAACACATTAGGAATTGGCATTCAAGGACCGGGAGTACATTCTCCGAAAACAAAGTATCATAAGCCGGGACCTCCCCCCCATGCTCCGGCCCATGGATACCGTCATAAACACCATGGAAACCATGATATGGTATATGATTCGGGAATAGGTGCTTACATTGTTGTAAATATACCGGAAACTTATTTTGGGAACAATTTATATATCAGGTTATCAACCGATGGGAGATGGCTGGTTGCGGCAACACTTGAAGGGGGATGGCGTGTTGCTGTCGGCAGTGAAGTGCCTTATAAGTTAAAGGAATACAAAGAAAGAAAAAAAACTAACAAAGGGAAGGGGCATAAAAAAGACCAATGAGAAACGGAGTTTATATCCGCCCAGGAAATATTTGAACTGGCATATGAACATGAACAGCTGGTTTCAAACGAACTTGCCCAGCGGGTATTTACCCCTCCTGCAAAATAAGTCCAATTAATTTGTCAAACTAAGAACCGGGCTGATACTCATAAAATGGATACCTTTGGATTTACAAAAAAAAAACTGATATCACTTTACCCCGAAACCCGGAACAAGCATATTATCAGCTGGTTGTCCGGGTTTTATCAGAAATTAACCACCAATCGTGTCAACCCGGACGCTTTAGATCTCTTTACTCGCCAATACAACGAAGTCCTGAATTGGATGGGAATGAAAGAATTTATCAGGCCTGAATCCAATACCACAAGATTATGGATTGAAAGTATTTCAGACAGAATTCACTTTCACAGGTTAGCCACAAGCATTATAGTCCGTGACCCTGATTTGCTTGAAAAAGTTCAAACAAATGATGTTCCGCTTTCTCCCCGTCAACCCCTTTTTCATTGTCACCTGGCCCTGGATGGTCTAAGAAGCCTTTTTAATGTAGGATCTATTTTCAGGACCTGTGAGGCTGCGGGCTTTAAATCCATTATTCTTGGGAGCACCCCAGGCAAAGAACATCCTGGGGTTAAAAAAACCGCCATGGGGGCTCATAAATGGGTTGAACAGGAAAAGACAAACGATCTTGCAGGGACTTTAATTGAGAAAAAAGAAAAAGGATTCCAGATCATTGGTGTTGAAACCATTCAAGGTGCCTGTCCTTTTTATGACATGCCATGGAAAGACAAAACCATTCTTGTATTTGGAAATGAAGAATATGGAATCTCGTCACATGTCAGAAAAACCTGTGACTCCTTTGTTCATATCCCCATGTATGGCCGGAAAAATTCCCTTAATGTTGCCAATGCTGTAGCTGTCATTTGTTTTCAGGTAGCAGGGTCATTGCACCGCTGATAAGTCTTCTATAAGTTTTATTTCAAGGACCAGATCATTGATTTTAATAATATCACCGGGATATATTTTTTTGCGCTTCTGCGTTTCAATACTCCCGTTCACTTCCACAAAACCATCATTTATCATGAATTTGGCTTCTCCGCCGCTGGAAGCAATATTTTCAAACTTTAAAATTTTATACAATTCAACGGGTGCCTTGTTTATCTTAACAATTCTTTTTTCCATAATACGTCCCTTATCTAAGGTATTGCTATTTTCTTAACATTAGTCTGGCTTTTGCACTGGCCTATCCCCAATATCTTTGCAATCCTGCCCCGGGAGAGATGCCAATGCTCTTGCATTAAATGTAAAATATTTATAATAAATAAAAAATAAAAAGGGAATTGAATAAATGAAATATACAAAACTCATTATTTTTTGCATTTGCCTGTCTATTTTTATTTTCCATTCAAATGGGCTTGCTGCTCATTTTGGACAGGAGTATACCCTTTCCGGCAAGACCATGGGAACCTATTTCACCATAAAATTTATCACTGCTAAAAAACCATCCCTGCCCCTGTGGCAGGCAAGGGTGGAGAAACGATTAGAGGAAATCAATAAAAAACTGTCCATGTATGACCCGAAAAGCGAGCTTTCCCTTTTTAACGATCAGAAAATCGGAACCTCGGTGAAAGTATCTTCTGACTTTTATGACACAATGTTAACGGCTAAAAAGCTATATGACCTGACAGACGGTTCCTGGGACGGGACTGTTAAACCCCTGGTTGATCTCTGGGGATTTGGGACAAAAAAAAGCATCCACAAGATCCCTGAAGCCGATAAAATCGCTTTGGCCTTATCAAAAACCGGATTTCATCACATTGATATCAAAGCACAGCAGACCCTTTTAAAAACCGCTGACATCACCCTTGACCTGGGATCCATTGCAAAAGGCTATGGCGTGGATGCCCTGGCAAGACTTTTTACTGCATCAGGCATCCATGATGTTCTGGTGGAAATAGGCGGAGAGCTTTATGGCTCAGGCACAAACAAAAAAGGAAAACCCTGGTCCGTGGGTATCAGCGAACCTGATAAACAATTTGTAAACCAGAACTTGTATAAAATTGTCCGCCTGAATAACCATGCCATTGCCACCAGTGGGAATTACAGGAATTTTTTTGAAATAAATAAAAAAACCTATTCCCACATCATTGACCCTAAAACAGGATTTCCAGTTGACAATCAAATCGTCAGTGCATCTGTTATCTCAAAGGACTGCACCTTTGCCGACGGCCTTGCCACAGCCCTGATGGTCATGGATGTGCAAAAGTCCATAGCCCTTGTGAACCGGCTTGAGGATACGGAATGTCTGATTATACAAAACAAAGCGGCCCAATTTATCAGCCATATGTCTGACAATTTTGATCGCTTTGTGGTGAAATGATTTTTTTTATTTATACGGTTGGTGCCGGGCTATTTTCAGACCCATTATCCTTTTTTTCATACATTTTGCCTTGAAAGCTGTCTCTGGTTTCAAGGGTGGTTTGAATCATGTTAAAGGTTTCCCTGTATTGAGCCGCCCACAGGGGAGCCCGCAGTTCATCTACATGGGGGTCGCCTGTAATTCGCTGAATAATAATTCTTTTGGGCAAAAGTTCTAAAAAATCGCAAACCATATTCACATATTCCTCCTGGCCCATGGGAACATAATTGCCGGTTTTCCACATTCTGTCAAGAAAGGTTTCCTTGATGACATAGAGCAGATGAATTTTCACTCCGTTAATCGGGCTGTCTGCCAGTATTTTTGCGGTTTGGAGCATCATATTTCTGTTTTCTCCGGGAAGCCCCAGGATAACATGGGCACAAATATTAATCCCCCTGCCAGAGGTCACATTCAGGGCCGTGAAAAAATCATTAACCCGGTGGCCCCGGTTAATGATTTTCAAGGTGGCATCATGGGCGGACTGAAGGCCATATTCAAGCCAGACCAGATATTTTTTTGCATAGGAGGCAATCAGGTCAAGCTTTTGTTCATCAATGCAGTCCGGCCGTGTTCCGATTGCCATTCCCACAACCCCTTCACAGGAAAAAACAGTATCAAACATCTGCTTCATATAGTCGCAGGTGGTGTAGGTATTGGTATAGGATTGAAAATAGGCTAGAAATTTTTTGGCCTTATATTTTTTCATCGCACCGATTTTGCCTTGTTCAATCTGATCTTTTATGGAAAACCCTTTTGCAAACATGCCGGAACCAGACCCCTTTAAATTACAATAAATGCACCCTTTGTCGGAAAGCGATCCATCCCTGTTGGGGCACGAAAGGCCAGCATCAATTGAAATTTTTTGAACCCTTTGACCAAACAATTGTCTTAAATAGGTATTATAGTCTGAATATCTCTTTTTTTTCTCCATCCCCTTAGTCCCGTCCCAATAGAGTCAACTATTCTTTTTAAAATAGCCTATTTTCATTCAAACACTATTTACCATTAATTACCATCAAAAACCAAAGTAAGACATCCGTTTAACCACAACAGCAATGTATCAGTATCAAAAATTTAAACAGGTTGACAATGAAAACCTTTCCGTAGATGCGATGGGAAGCGGCATGAATTATATAGTTGGTCTTGCTTATACGTTTTGATTTTATAATAAACGTTCTTAATACAAGTTTGGAAAAAACAAACTCAGCGATAAATATAATCGGATGATATTTTGAATTGTATAACACTGGTTCATACTTAATAATAAAAGCAAATGGAACTCCTTTAGTTGGAACCTTGAAGCAAAAATAGCATTGCCTCTTATTAACTGCAAAAATTTTAGCTTGGAACGGCAAACAAAAAAGCGCATTTATTAGGTTTAAGAAAATAACTTATTATTGACACTCAATATTTCCCTTTATATAGTAGCTTTAATTTATTCCAGTAGTAGCTTTAATTTATTCCAGAATTGATAAGGATTCATTTATATAAAAATTAAAAGGAGATAATTTCATGAAACCACGCAGATTGTTTTCTGTTCTTCTGGTTCTGATATGCTGTCTTGCAATTACACCGGTTGCTTTTTCAGAAGAAAACAGCAACTCAGGGTCATCCGGTTCTTCCAATGAGTTTTTACAGGGGCTGATGGGGATTCTTCAGGAAAGCATTGATGAATTTATCGGAAGTTATAAAGGTAGCCTGGGGGATATCAGGCTGCTGGAAAGAAAAGGAAATAAAATCATCCTTGAAGTCACCTATGATAATGTCAAGCGCAGCGACAATGTCCATGTTCAAGGCGAGGTCCGCTATTTCGGTATCCCGCTTGAGGGATTCAGCAATACCCTTAATTCGATCCAGGGCAGTCAGGGGAAGGTAAAACTGGCTATAGGCCGGCTTCCTAAAGAGGAGGACGCCGGCTGGGATACAACAGCCACAGAAGAGCAGTCCGATCAGATCAGGCTTTTTCTTGTGAGGAAATCAAATCCTGACAGGCCGTTCGGAGAAATTATCTACGATCTTCCCAAAACATGGACCAATAGCGATGAGCCGGATGCTCCGACCGCACTGGCAGGCAATGACGGCATTGAGCTTGAGGATAAACCAGCAGGGCCCAACATCAAACCATTGGGGCCGGTATTTGTAAAACCCGGTACCATACTCAAACCATATACACCCGGAACGATCGCTGCGACAACACCCCCTGCCGCCACGCAACCGGCTGTCGCGCAGCCGGCCGTTACTCAAACCCCTGCCGTGGTTGTCCCGCAGACCACAGCCCGGGCGGTTATTCCTGCGACCTCAGCTCCTGTCAGACAGATCGGGGTGACCAGTTATGATCTGTATGCCAATGCTAAATCTGCAAAATGGTTAAGCTCGGCAGGTCCGCTTTCCTTTCCAGGTTCCGGCAATGACCCTAAAGGGTTTGCCAGGCTGATATCAAAAGGTTATCTGAATTCAGGCAATGCGGTAATCGAGATGCTGCAAACCCATCCCCAGTGGAAGTCAGGCGGCTGGATTGACGGAGAGTACCCTTTGATGATTCCCGGAGATAACCTGCATTTTAAATCTGTTGTGGGGTTCCTTAAGGATGCCAATCAGACAGACGGTGTCACATTCCAGGTCTATGTAAAGGAAAACAACAAGTATTACCAGGTGGCAAGTCATAAGGTTACTGCAAAAAACTATGTCAGTATTGATGCGGATCTGTCCCGGTGGTCCGGGAAACAGATCCGGCTGGTCCTTCGTGTGCGTGCCGGAAATACCGCTAACCAGGACTGGGCGGTCTGGGTGAAGCCGCGACTGACAAAGTAAACTAAAATTTTTGGGGATATTCATGAAACGTCTTCTTTCAGGTTTACTTGTTGTATTTTTTCTGGCGGCGACTGCTTATGGGGCAGAAGTTATCAGGCAGTTCAAGCCGTTAAAAGTGAATACCAGGGTCATGCAGAAACAGTTTAAACCGTTGACTGCTGTTTTAATTAAAAAACCGTTAAAAGCCAATCTAGTTTTAAGGCCAATTGTCACGGCAACGCCTGTAAAACCCCAGGGGCCCGATCCAAAAACAGCCATTGATCTGGCTGATATGATCGATGATCCGGATCTGCTTGAGGATCTGGCAACCACCTGCGGCTGGGACCCGCACCTGATTTTTCAGGACAAGGCAGCAGGCAATGTGTTTTATTATCTGCCAAGAGCCTTTCTTCTGGTCCATGATCAGAACGGGTACGGTCTGAATGTGCAGTATAACCATCTCAAGGATCAGGAAAAGCCGTCTGTCATGCTAACGGCTGAACTTGCCGCCCCCCATCATGGCGGTGATATTCTTCTGCTTAAAAGTATTTTGAAACAGGCGTTTGAGCTTAAAGAATCAGATAAGCTGGTTTTAAATTCCATTTCAGGAATCGGGGCAATTGCAGATATGCAGGGGATTACATCAGGCCTTGCGCTTCCAGCGGAACGGGTCAGTGTTGTTTTACCCTCCCATCTTAAGCAATCTTTTCGCTTGACCCTTTCTCTTGATCAGGACGAAACAGAACAGGTATTGGCACAGATCGCCAGGGAAGGGCTTTCAGGCAGTCTGAATGTCAAGGTCGGCGATGCGCTGGTTCCTGTGCCCATTCTTATCCAGTATCTTAATTTTTCCGGGAACAAAGTGGATGGCTTTGCCCAGTGGACCGAAAATAAACCAACCGGCATGATCCGGAACTTGACCCGTTTTCCTTTAAAAGTCGAGTCAATCAATTGTTATAAGGTTGATAAAGGGAAGCTGGAAAGAATTTCAAAGAACTTAAAGCCCTCAACCATTCTTCCCAATGCTAAAAAAGCGTTCAATCTTCCTTCTGTTAACCAGGTGTTTGGAAATAATATAACCCTGGCATGGCTGGGTACCAGCCTTGATTCCGACTGCATAAACTGTATGAAGACCGTTGATAAGGAGGTGCGTAAAGGCGTGGCCGTTGCGCCGTCAGCCCCCATTAAGTTTGAAGCCATCCCCAGTGTGTTTGCAGATTTTGATCTTTACAAGATTATTATTCTGGTGCAGTCTCCCTATTTTATTGCCGGTGGGGGGCCTGTGGTTACCCGGGAGGCTGAATTGACTGAACAAGCCAATATTCATCAGGATCTGGTGGTCTACACGCCCGAGGGAAAAGGTGCCCAGCCCCTTTTGTATCGCTATAAGCTTAAACTGATAACAGCAGAGGGGGATTCGCTTGAAGAAGACAGCTGGCACGACAGCAGTACAACAAGTCAGTTCTTCGGAGCAAACCATCTTGAACCTGTTATGGGAGCAGTTGAGGAAAAACAATGAGATTTTTGTTTTGCCTGATCGGTTTTGTTGTTTTTACCGGAAACACACTAGCATCTCCGGATCTGAATAACTATAAAGATATCGAGGGTGTAAGGATTTACGCTGACCATGCAAAAAAAAATGTCTTTTATCCAACACCATCTGTGCCGGTAATTGGAACCCGGGCCGGTAACCTTCCGGATGCTTCTCTTGAAATTTATCGATACCTGGGCCGGAAGGGAACCGGGGATTCCGGTAAATTCTGGGTCAAGGGTGTTTTATCCATCGGCATTCAAAGAGAGCGGGGGAACGCACTTGTAAAACAGATTAAAAAGGGATTATCAAAAGCCTATACGGTTAAAAATCCAAGACTTGTGAGCATGCCGGTTCTCCAGACAAAAGGAAAACTGATATTTGCTGATAAGAAACTTGAATGGTCCCAGGGCAGCCGATGGTCTGGAAAACAGATTACTGTTCCCCTGGACAGTGTAACAAGCGAAATCCTATGGGATGCAGTGGAAGCCGGTCAGACCCTGATCAGTATTGAAATGGAGGAAAGTCTTTCCGGCATCAGAAAAAATTCAGACAATAAGTGGGAGGAGGATAGCGTTCCTTTTTCATCCACATTGCCGGTGAAACTGGACATGGCAGCATTTCCGTCCCTTTTTTCAAAAACAGAAATAGGGGGCCGCATGGCCCGGGGGTATACGGGAATTGATGTGTTCTGCTTTGATTTTCTCGAACATCTGGATGAGACCCTGTATTCCAAAATTGTGGAGGTGGCTATCCCCACGCCAGGAAAACCTCTTGTCCAGACCGTGACCTTCAGAAGTGACAGCGAAACCCGGACGCGGATCGAGTTTAACCTGGCCAAGGATCTGGATATTGCCTACAAGGTAAGGATTACCCGGGTTTTTTCAGATGGCCGGTCTGAAGCTGGCCCATGGGAGTTCCGTGCAGGAGAAACCATGCTGGATATCACGGATTACCGTGATGAGAACTCAAATGAGACAGGTCAGCCAGATGAACCTGATGAGTCGGAAGAGACTGAGGCGTCTGATGAGACAAATAAGACAGAACAGACAGATAACCGGAAAACACAATAATGTTATATTGCTTGGAGACAGGATAAATATTTGAGGAGTGGGTCATGAAAAACAGGTCAGGGATTAAATTTTTTACAGGCATTCTTATTTTGATCCTGGCAGGCATCTTTACAGGGTCTGCGGATTGTCAGGAGATCAACCTGGACAAGATGAAAAAAGTCGGAGATCTTGTTTGCTACCAGTCTTTGAAAGACCTGACCATCTGGTACTATCTGCCGGATCAGCCAAGGCTTGCCATGAAAAATGGCAAGCCCCAGTTTTCTTTCATGAAATACAGCCGTACCCAGAAAACCGGAAAAGCCGGTACCAATGTTGCCCAGGGGGGTGGTATTGTCCATTTCCTGGTGACCTATGGAACCAGCAAGGATAGGGTGGCAGCCGCTCAAAGAAGGCTTGAAGAACAGCAGCCCGATGCCCGTATTGAAGGACCTATTGTTTATCGTAAGGGAAGCTTTGCCTTGATCACTTCCTTTCAGCAGGATCAGCAGACCCTGGTCAGAACCGTTGCCGTGGGCAAAGCCCCGCTCATGGAAGGCCAGAAGGCTGCCGTTTCCATGGCCCTTTCCCGGGAAGGCGCAGAACTGCTGTGGGAGTCGTTTAAAGGCGATACCCCTGATATCTCCCTGGTGTTTGACATGGAATTTGTGGGTGTAAGAGAACCTTACGAGGCCACCATTGAGGCAGACTGGGCCAGGGTCAGCAAACACAAACGCCTGAAAGCCGGTATGAAATACTCCTGGTTTGGTGCTGATGTGGATATGCTTTTTCAGGAACTTCGCCAGGATGGTGCCATCAAGATCACCACCAAAGGTGAAAACGCCAGCATGGACAGGATAGTTGAAAGTGCAAATGCAAAGCTGTTGCAGGTCATGTTTGATCCTGCCCCTGTGGATGATCTTTCAAGGGCCGCTGCGGAAAAAGATTCGTATTCGAGCCTGAACCAGGCCATGAAAATGTTAAAAGAGGACAGAGCAGCCGACAAGAAGCCTGCCACAAAAAAAGCAACTTCTCTTAATTTGAATTCTCCTGGATTCAGCCAGCTGATTGCAGCCGTACTTGATATCATGATCAGTGACGCACATGCGGCAGACAATAGCTCTTCGGTTGTACAAACGTCAGACATCAAGGCCCTTCCACCTCTTCCCGAGGACGAAGATGACGGTTCTGTCAAGCTGACAACTGAGCAGAAGGATAAATTACGCCAACTTTTAGTACAGGGTCAGAACTTTTACCGGGGAGAGCAATATCAGGCCACCATTGATAGTTTCAAGGAATTTAATCAGAATTACCTGGATTTTAAAGGAAAGCCATCCGGCGAGATCCTGTTTAATATCGGGGTCTGCTATATGAAACTTTCTCAATATGAACAGGCGTCAAATACCTTCAGGCATGCAGCGGCGGTATTCGGGGATCATACCAAAGATGGACAGGATTGTGTTAAAAAGGCAGAAGAGGCAGAGCGTCATATCAATGCTGGCACCGAACTTGGAAACCAGGGCTCAACTGTGGAAGTTCAAAAAAATTCCGACCCCAAACCACAGGCGGCTGTAACCTCAGCTTCAGATGCTTATAACAATGCCCGTCGTCTGGATGAAGCGGCAAAACAGGCCGGATACACTCAAAAAGTAACCCGGGAAGCAATAGATGCCTATGACGCTTATGTTAATACTTATTCTCCTACAGGGTCCAGGGCAAAAGAAATTGAAGGTCGCCTGCGATCTTTAAATAGCAGGCTTGAAGTAGCAAAACAGGAAGAAGCTTTAAGAGCCGGTGTTTCTGGCTCGGACAATAAGTTGACTGAATCCAAAGCTCTGGCACCGGTTCCATCCGGCACGGCCTCAGGCTCTTCGGCTGCTTCAGCCGGTGCTGCAACAGGTGCTGCAGCAGGCGCAGAGACCAAAATGCCTGTTCCACCACCAGTCCCGACTTCTTCAACCAGTGCTGCAAAAACCTCTACAGCTTCGGCAGCAGCAGCTAAAAAACCTTCTGTGTCCAACGCTGTCAAGAAAGCTGCGGCTAAAAAACCCAGCTTCTCTCTTGTGGCTTCTTATCAGATGAAAAACATCAAACGAAGTGGCAAGATGGTCTATCAGATGAATCATTTCAGATCTGAAACCCAGGGGTTTACCATGACTGAAAACATCGGCAGTCTTTACCGCCGGTATGGAAATGACAGCCGGATATTCAAGGCTGTCACCATTGATGATGCAGTCTTTAAACAAAGGGAGATTCTGGTCACCCTTGACGGTCAGGATACTGCCACATTCACAAAATATATGAACTTTGTCACCGTAAAGATGGAAAAAAATCATCAATCCGGAGAGACCACCAATGATGAAGTGGTGATCACACCGGAAATATTCAATCAAAGCAACAACTCCTTCAGCCTCAACTATGGGTACAAAGGCGACACCAACCGGGATCAATGGCTGGATTATCAATACCAGGTGATCTGGTCTTTTCATGGCGGCCTTGAAATCCGGTCTGAATGGAACAAGGCAAACAGTCCCATGCTTGCGCTTTATCCGCCCTATCGTTACCGGGGTCTGACCATTGAAGGCGAAGGCGAACAATTGCAGGCAGCCAAGGTGCGCCATGCCGTCATCACCGTCAACAGTCAGATTGAAGGCAAGCAGATCACCACCCAGGCAACCATCAAGAACCAGGGACCGGCTCCTGCACTTCATCTGGATATCCCTGAAGGCTTGAATGGCCAGCCCGGAGAGGTGAGTATTATATGGTTTTTAAAAGGCGGTAAAAAAGTGACGTCATCTCCGCAAAAACTGGAAGGCGATATCATTTACTGGGATGAATTACCAGAGGGGGGGAGGATTTAGTCAATGACACAAAAATCGTTTCAAGGTTTTTTAAATTTTCTGTTACTTGCAGCTTTCCTGATGCTACCCCTGCAGGCTGAGGCGCTTGTGAATTACGAGGCCGGCCGGATTGAGGTGAACGGGATTTTGCTTTTACAGGATGCCGGGGACAGCAAGACTTATTATTATCTTCCCCCTGCACCAAGGGTATCGGAACGCAAAGACGGAGGGCTTGAGCTGTCGGTCATCAAATTTGTTGATCCCAAAGGAGAGACCAGCGGCGGCCTGTTTCACATGCTTGTGTCTCTTTCGCTTCCAGCAGAAGATCTTGAGGCATTGCAAGCCGGGCTGAAGGCCATTAAACCGGATGCGAAAATTGCAGGGCCGGTACCGTTAAAACAGGATAAGGAGGCCAGTTTTACCATCATATCCGGCACCTTGACCGATAAAGGATTTACAACCAGCATGATCAGCAGCGGCCGGGCACCAATCACACCCGGTTCCAAGGCAGCGGTTGCAGCAACGCTTTCTCCCCATGGGGCCACCTTGTTATGGGAGTCGCTGCAAAAACCCACATCTGATGTGTCAGTAGCGCTTCGGGCCTATTATGAGGCTACGTTGCCGTCTTTTGAGGCAAAGGTGTCTGCACAGGTGTCCACGGTGTATACCCATTTTTCAAAGCTGAGGAACAAACAGGACGGGTACTCAAAAAAACAGGTTAGAGATATTGTGGACGAACTGGTCAGAACCGGCGATATCAAGGTGGATGTCATGGACAGAATGCCGGAAGATACGGCAAATAAAGCCATGCAATCCCTTGTGGATCTGATTACCGGAAAGCTGACCGAGGTTATTTTTGATCAGAAAACCGGTTTTACCGCCATCCCGGAAAAAGAAAAAGCAGTGGAACAAGGACAGATCAAGGGACGCCAGAAAAAGGGCTGGCTTGCCACGCTGTTCACCAGTACCGGCAACCAGAAATATGTTTCAGATAATCAGTTTGTTCTTAAAAAACGGGAAGATATTAACCGGGCGGTGTTTAACATAAATCTAACCAGACGGGCGGTTATCAAGGTGCCTGTGGATACGGCGGGCAATATTTCCGGGCTTTTTCAAGAGTTTGGCAGCAATCCTGACATGTTTCGGGTGGTCAACCTTGCTGATCCTGCCTTTCAAAAAAGAGAACTGTTTTTCAGGATTGATGGAGACTATTCCGGTGCATTTGAAAATATCATGAATTTTGCCGGGGTATCCATTAAAAAAACCTATAAAGGGCAGGCTGATGCCACAGGCGAATTGATTTTTACACGAGAAGATATCCGGGATGGACAAATGGGCAAAAGTTGGAAGTACGCCCGTCTTGGAGAGAACAAGTCAACCTGGCTCAATTATAATTACCGGACCACCTGGAGCATACAGGGACAACATAAGGTACGGCAACCTGAAAACCCGGATGAATGGCTTTCAAGCGCTGATCCCATCATTACCATTGCACCCCCTTTAAAGCGGACCGATCTTGAGATTGATGCAGATCGTTTTTTATTTGAAGATGCAGGGATGAGAAGTGCAACCGTTGAAATAAAGTATAAGATTTTCGGTGAAGAAAAAAAGCAAAGGCTCGGTGTCATGCGGGCAACCGATGCTGAATCCGTGTCCAATGCGGTTATTTTTCATGATCCGGGTCAGCCCATCCAGTATCTGGTGAACTGGTACCCGGCCAAAGGCAAGCCTGAAAAAGGAGAGTGGCAGGATCTGGAAGATAGCTACCTGGTGCTTGTGCCACCTGGAATATAAGAGTCCAAAGACAAGGCTTAGAATGTAAAAATCGAAATATGAACAATAAAAATATTTGCCGCCCTGTGTGGCACACCCTAAGGAGGATGATATGATGTCAAATCGCTTTGCCCGGCTGATCATGGGCCTTTTGTTTGCCCTGGTGCTGGTTGTCCCGGTCTCTGCAGCACCAAACAATTACATGAAACAATTTAAGCCCACCCGTATCAAATCCGCTCTTACCATACCGTCTGTGGCCGCAGTAAAAGAGGTGGGGGGAATCCGGTATGGCCAGCATGTTGATATTAAACTTAAAGATGGAACCACTGTGCGGTGCTTTTCTGCAGCCACAAAAGACCCTGCTGTAAAATCGAAAAATTATTATTATCTGCCGGCCAATCCGAGAATTTCCAAGGACAAGGACGGTACCCCGAAATTTTCAATGATCCGGTTTGTTACGGATAAAACCAAGGAGGCCGGCGGCGCTGAAGGCGCAATTATCCATTTTCTGGTGGAATATGGCCTGACTGACAACCAGCAGAAAGAAACGGCTAAAGAACTTAAAAAAAGAGAAAAAGGAGCATTATTAAAAGGTGCTGTGCCCCTGGAAATGGGTGCAGAAGGAAACAGTTTTAATGTGGTTTCTGCAACATTGACAGACAAAGGGTTTACCTCCACCCTGGTGACAACCGGAAAGGCTCCGGTCATGGAAGGGCAGCAGGTGGCTGTCGCAGCCCGGCTTGATGCGTATGGTGCCACCCTTCTGGCAAAAAGCCTGGAACAGCCCACAACCGATATATCCGTGGTGTTTGATCTGAAATATGTTGTCAAACTGCCGGCCTACGATGTCCGGGTTATCATAAATTACGATAAATATCATGAGATTGAAAAAGAATATACGGAAACACGGGAAAAGAAGACAACCAGCAAGCGTTACTGGGATCCAAAGTGGTATAATCCTTTGAAAATCAGCACAAAAAAATCAACCACCATTACAGAAGAGGAACAGACCCGGGCACTTGATTTTCTCCAGGAAACCGGTGTTGTGACCTTTGATTATGTGCAGCATGTTCCGGATGCAGACAAGGAGATTGTTGATTCCGGTCTTCACAAGATCGTTCTGGAATCTTTTTTTGATATGCAGAAAAGACTGGGGGAGCCCAGTGAAGAAGAACTCACCGACGAAGGTGATTCCGAGACTGAGAAGGCAGATGCTGCGGAACGCCGCAAAAATGCGGCAAAGGCAAAAAAATACCAGTATACGGTATTCCAGAGAAAAGAGATCAAACGTAAATCTACCCAGACCCTGCATTTGAAAAAAGTGATTGCCCGGTATGAACACCACACCATGACCGGCAATGTGGGAACTTGGTATGCCAAATATAAAAACAATCCAAAGCTGGTGGCAGAGGTCAATCTGGATGATCCATTCTTCCAGAGAAGAGAGATGCGGTTTGTCATTGATAACGAGGCCTATGATATTTTTAAAGAGATGGTCAATTATGCCACGGTTCAGGTCCGTGTGCCCCGCAAGGGCGAACGGCCTTTTATTGATGAAATCACCATTGATAAAAAGTATCTGGAAACAAACGGCCAGACCGCCCTTTTAAGCTATGCCCGCATGGGAGATGACAAACAGATGTATGACTATGCAGTCCAGTGGAGCCTGAGAGGGGGATATCTGTATCCAAAGGAGCCGAACTGGAAAACAGGCGAGTTGATGGCCGTTACCCTGTCTGCCCCGGTTCGTCCGGTTACGCTTGAGGCTGAAGCAGATCTTGATGAACTCAGTGAGATGGACGTTGCCAGGGTGAGTGTGGAACTCCAATACAAACGGTTCGGCAAACTGTTTGTGGATAAAAAAGGATTGTCAATTTCCCCTGCTGCCGGAGAAGCCGTGGTAAACAAGGTCATTTACCAGGATGTCACTGCTGATAAGCTCCAATACCGGTTGATATACCATCACAAGAAACTGGGCAAGATAGAAAGCCAGGAGTGGAAACTGGTTGAAGGCGATTATATCTATTGCGCGCCCACAGAAATGCTGATTGAAAAGATCAAAGGCCTGCTTCAGTGATTTAATTTCAAATATTACAATACCAGCTTGCAAGGCAGTCCTTGCCTTGCAAGCAATAAAAAACTTCATTTTTTCCCCACAATTCCACCATAGTATACTCACAATTTTTTTTATGATGACATATCCTGTTCAAGATTGTTCTTAACTTGTACGAAAGATAAAAGTTGGAATTTTAAAAAAAATCATCTATCGTATATATAAAATACTTGGCTTTCACAATTGGCAGATTTTAAGTGGGGTCAAACTTAAATCCCAAAGTTAAATAAAATATAGACATAAAAAGTATTCAAATAAAGGAGGCGATTATGACGAATATAAATTTTCCTGAATTAAAAGAAAAATTTGAAATTCAAGCCTACAGAAATATCAAAAACCTGGATAGAAGTATTCATACCCCTTTTTCCGGTTCTCCTAAAAAGCATCCCTATGATAAAACCCGGGTCATCCTGGTGGCAGACCCGTTTACTGACAATACCTTTTATTATGAATTCAGGGTTAAAGACATTACCTGTGCCGAAGAACTCGCCAGTATCATTAATATAGAAGGTAAATCCATTCCAATGGTCCGGATCTGGGTAAAAAACCAGAGCATTGCCATTCAGTGCACCCCCTTTATTGTGGATACGATAACGCGGGGTTAAATTAAAAAAAATGGCAGGCCTTATTGAACCCATCCATAGAGTGGGCCTGCAGAAAGGCTGGCTTGCCTCGGATAATTACGGCCTGCAACAAGAAAAATCCTTCTGTTTTTTTATTGACTTTAATAGGATTAACTTGACAAGAAATCACTTGTTATTATTATAGAAAAACTCTATATTTTTTTATAAATTATTCCTGTATAATAGTATGCAAAAAAATAAGAGCATTGCTAATTTTGTTTGATTTTTTACAATAAAAAGGGGCTTGATATGAATGAGCTTTCGCAAGAAGAATCCGAACCTCCCTTGAGTATGGATTTATCATCTATTGATATACATCTATCAACAAAAGCAGAAACAAAAATCCAATTATTCAAAAAACATGACATACTAACTTCAGATTTCAGTATTATTAATCCCAAGGCAGATGAATTTCGAGAAAACTTTTTCCCCCAGGCTACAGAAAGGAAATGGAACAACTGGAGATGGCAAATTCAAAACAGCTATACAAATTTCAGAAAACTTTCAGAAATCCTGGATATAACGAATATTGATAATTTTGATTTCCTGACAAAATCAAGGAAACTGCCCCTTCGAATCACACCCTACTATGCCAGCCTTTTATATGGAAAACCGACGGATTACGCTTTGACAAAATCAGTTGTTCCAAACAGGCTGGAACTTCTTGTATCTCCCGGAGAAGAAAATGATCCTTTGCACGAAGACTCAATGTGCCCCGTTGGGAACCTGGTTCACCGCTATCCAGACAGGGTTTTACTGCTGTCTACAGGATTTTGTTCTGTTTATTGCCGGTATTGTACACGGTCGCACATGGTTTTAAAAGACAAAAAACACTATGGGGTTAAAGCCTGGGAAAAATCAATAGACTATATCCGGAACAATGCCAGCATAAGAGACGTGATAGTATCAGGAGGAGATCCGCTGACAATGCCTGATAAGCATATTGAATTTTTATTATCATCATTGCGGGCCATTCCCCATGTTGAAATGATAAGATTGGGAACAAAAATCCCAATGGTTCTTCCCCAGCGCATCACAAACAAACTGGTAAAAATGTTAAAAAAGTATCATCCTTTTTATATGAGTATCCACGTCACACATCCTGATGAAATAACCCCGGAAGCCACTGAAGCCTGTAAACGTATTGCAGATGCCGGAATACCCATGGGAAGCCAGACCGTTTTACTCAAAGGGGTAAATGATCAGGTGGATACCATGAAAAACCTTGTTCACAAGCTCTTAAAGATCAGGGTAAGGCCTTACTACCTGTATCAATGCGATCCCATACCCGGTTCTTCTCATTTCAGGACTCCCGTGACAAAGGGGCTTGAGATAATCCAGGGATTACGCGGATTTACCAGTGGCTATGCCATACCACACTATGTTATTGATACTCCCGGCGGCGGTGGAAAAATTCCTTTGCTTCCAGAATATTTTCAAGGCCGGGATGGCAATAATATCGTGTTAAAGAATTTTGAAGGCAAAACTTTTAAATATTATGATCCATTTTAATGGCCATGTTTAAGATAAGGAAGATAACAGATACCTATCTTCCATCAAATTCAGCGGCTATCAGCCAGGTTTTTAACATATTAAGACTTCATTTCCCTTCTGTTAAAGAAGAAAAAATAAATGAAATTCTTGAGCAGATGAAAGACCCTCTGAAATACAAATTTTCCGTCAGTTTATTTGTTGCTGAAGATGGCAGATCCAATGTCAGGGGATTTGCCATTCTGTTTTATATGCCGGATAAAAATTTTTGCTATCTGGATTATTTAGCCGTAAAGCCCGGCAGAACTTCTTCAGGAGTGGGCGGTTCTATATACCAGCGGCTGAGGGAAGAGGCACAAATGCTTAAAGCCATTGGTATTTTCATGGAGTGTCTTCCTGATGATGAAAAGCTTTGCAAGGATAAAAAAGAGATAAAACAAAACAAATCAAGGCTTGCTTTTTACGAAAAATATGGTGCAAGGCCTATCATTGGAACAAAATATGAAACCAATGTTAACCCTGAAGACGACTGCCCTCCCTACCTTGTTTTTGATGATCTGGGGAATGATATCAGGCTTTCCTCATTACAGGCGAAAAAGATTATCAGAACCATTCTGGAAAGAAAGTATCCGAATTATTGTCCTGAAAACTATATAAAAATGATTCTGTCTTCAGTACGTGACAATCCTGTAAAAATAAGAGATTTTAAATACATTATTAAAGAACGGCCTATTGAAAAAAATGTTCACGTCACAAATGAAATTCCTTTGATAATCAATGATAAACACGATGTCCATCACATTAAGGAAATAGGATATATTGAGTCGCCAATACGTATAAAAAGCATTCTAAAGGAAATTGAGAAACTGAATGCTTTTAAAATCAGGCCTTCCAGAGGATACCCTGATAAATACATAACCCAAGTCCATAATATTAAATATTTTAATTATTTCAAGACTATATGTGATAAACTGCCTGAAGGAAAATCCATTTACCCTTATGTTTTCCCCGTTCGGAATAAAACGCGGCCACCCAGGGAGGCTTCAGTACTTGCAGGGTATTATTGTATTGATACCTTTACGCCCATAAACAAAAACGCCTTTTTGGCAGCTCGATCCGGCGCAAATTGTGCCTTGACCGGGGCAGAACTGTTGCTGGAAGGATGCCATACAGCCTATGCTCTGGTGAGGCCGCCTGGCCATCATGCTGAAAAAGATGTCTTTGGAGGATTTTGTTATTTTAACAATTGTGCCATTGCTGCAAATTTTCTTTCAAAATATGGGAAAATTGCTATTTTAGATATTGATTATCATCATGGCAACGGGCAGCAACAAATTTTTTATGATAGAAAGGATGTTCTTACTATTTCAATTCATGGGAATCCTTCTTTTGCATATCCATATTTTACGGGTTTTGCTGATGAAAAAGGCGAGGGGGAGGGACAAGGCTTTAATTTGAATCTTCCTTTGAAAAAAGAAATTTCCGGCAAAGAGTATATTATTTATTTGAAAAAGGCCGTCAAAGCCATCAAAGCGTTTAATCCTGACTATTTAATTGTAAGCCTTGGATTTGACCCGGCAAAGGGTGATCCAACAGGCACATGGTCTCTTACCTCAGCCGATTTTGCAAATAATGGGGCCGAACTGGGAAAGTTTTTGTATCCGGTTTTATTTGTCCAGGAAGGCGGCTATAAAAACAGAACCCTTGGCGTAAATGCAAGGAATTTTTTCCAAGGATATTTATCAACAGGAGTATCTAAGAAACTATGAAAATTGGACTTACCTATGACCTTAGATCAGATTATTTAAACCAGGGTTATTCATCGGAAGAAACGGCTGAATTTGACAAGGAAAGCACTATTGAGGGAATAGAACAGGCCATTCACCACGCAGGATTTAAAACCGAGCGCATAGGCCATGTACAAAGCCTGATGAAAGCGCTTCTGGAAAATAAACGCTGGGATCTGGTTTTTAATATTGCCGAAGGCTTATATGGCGAAGGCCGTGAATCTTTAGTCCCTGCCTTACTTGATGCTTATAAAATACCCTATGTGTTTTCAGGCCCTGTTACCCTGGGGATTGCATTAAATAAAGCTTTTGCCAAGCAAGTTGTAAGGGATAGCGGAGTAAATACCCCGGCATTTCACGTTGTATCTCAATTATCGGATATAACTGATATTAGGCTTGAATATCCGCTTTTTGCAAAACCCATTTCCGAAGGAACGGGAAAAGGGATTGATTCAGCTTCTGTGATTAATTCAAAAAAAGAATTGGAAATTGTATGTGCCAATCGGCTTAAAAAATTCAATCAGGCTGTTCTGGTCGAGGAATTTTTGCCTGGCAGGGAATTTACAGTGGGGGTTCTGGGCAGTGGCCAAGAAGCATATGTACCAGGAGCAATGGAAATCATTTATAAGCAAAAGACTGATAATATTTATTCATACACCACCAAAGAAAATTATCTTGATCTTGTAGAGTATGTGGCCGTTATAGGAGACTTACTTGAAGAATGTAAAGAAGTTTCTTTAAACGCATGGCGCGCTTTGAATTGCCTGGACGGGGGAAGAGTTGACGTGAAGATTGACCGGAATGGCAGCATCAGCTTTATTGAGGTAAATCCTCTGGCAGGACTTAACCCGGTTATTTCTGATCTGCCGATTCTCTGTCAGCTGAACAATATATCTTATCAGGAAATCATTGATGCCATATTAAAGTCAGCCATAAAAAGACATTTTAACCCATGAACTTAAAAGTTATCATACTTTACAATCAAATACTCAGCAATGCCCCTGATGAGATAGATGTTATCAATCAGCTGGATTTGGTAAAGAAGGCATGTGAGACGCTAAATTGCCGGGTGGTTTGCCATTCTGTCGGCCGCAATTTAACGGATGACATGGAAAAAGTCAGAAATGAACAGCCTGATATTGTTTTCAACCTTGTGGAGTCATTATGGGGAAAAGGTGAATTGATTTATTTTGCTCCTGCCATATTGAATTCTTTAAAGATACCCTATACAGGCGTTCCCCTGGATGCCCTGTTTATTACGACCAATAAGGTTCTGGCAAAAAAAATAATGAGATTTAATCATATTCCCACGGCTGATTATTTTTTAATACATGAACTTGAAAAACTGGATAAGGGCAAGACCTATATTGCCAAACCCATATGGGAAGAGGCTTCCGTCGGAATCAGTAATGATTTTATCTTTAACCCGTCAGAAAAAACCAAGCTTGAAAAGATAAAACAATTGCCAGGTTCCCATTATTTTGTTGAAGAATTTATTGACGGAAGAGAATTCAATGTGAGCATGCTGGCCCATGAAAATGGCGTCGAGATCCTGCCGCCTGCTGAAATGATATTTGACCGCTATTTTGACGGCAAACCCAAAATTGTGGGCTATAAAGCAAAATGGGATGTGAACAGTGATGAGTACAAACAAACCAACCGGTCATTTGGCACACTTGAAAACAATCAAAAATTAAAAGAAAATCTTAACATGATATGCCAGCAATCGTGGAACGCTTTTAATCTGAAAGGATATGTCCGCATTGATTTTAGAGTGGATATTAATGAAAATGTCTATATATTGGAAATCAATGGAAACCCTTGCATTGCACCTGATAGCGGGTTTGTTGCAGCTGCTGGCTATGCCGGGTATAATAATGAAACAATGATCAACAGAATTTTAAAAGATTTGAATTAAAATAATGAATTTTAGAAAAAAATTAAAAACCACGGACATTGATTCGGTCCGGGAAATATTACAGTCTTCCTCTTTTTTTTACGATTATGAGATCGACGTTGCCCAGGAATTGGTCCAGGAAAATTTAATCAAGGGCCAAGAAAAAAGTGGATACATATTTATCATTGCAGAAAAAAATGACACACCTATTGCATTTGCCTGTTATGGAAAAACGCCTTGTACTGCTGACAGCTTTGATTTGTACTGGATCGCCGTTCATCAAAACCAGAAAAATACGGGGATTGGGAAAGGTTTGATGCGTTTAATAGAAGCGGATATTGCGACACTGGGCGGCAAAAACATTTGGATAGAAACCTCTTCTCGCCCTTTATATGAACCCACAAGACTGTTTTATATCAAAACAGGCTATGATCTGGTTGCTCAACTGCCAAACTTTTATGGCAAAAATGACAATAAGCATATTTTTCTAAAGAATTTAGAACCCTTGATTGACCGGTTATGAATATTAATTTTAAAACATATGAAGTCATTGTTATTGGTGCCGGTCATGCTGGGTGCGAGGCTGCCCTTGCTTCAGCCCGCATGGGATGTGATACCCTTTTATTAACCATTGACATGGATAAAATCGCTTCCATGCCGTGCAGTCCTTCAATCGGCGGCATGGCAAAAGGCCAGCTGGTTAAGGAAATTGATGCCCTTGGCGGCCAGATGGCAAAAATCACAGATTCTTCAGCCATTCAATACAAGACATTAAATACCCGGAAAGGCCCTGCCGTACACTCAACAAGAACACAAAATGACAAAGCCCTGTATTCAAAAAATATGAAGGCTGTCATTGAAAAAACAAAAAATCTTGATCTTAAACAGGCCATGGTCCAGGAACTTTTGCTTGAAAACAACACAGTGACAGGAATCATTGATCATACGGGATTTGAATATAAAACCCAGGCTCTTGTCATTGCAACGGGAACCTTTCTAAAAGGCATGGTTCACATTGGGGCATCAAAAATTGCGGCTGGCAGGGCTGGAGAATTTTCATCCATAAGTCTTGCACAAAATCTTGCAATGCTTGGTTTTAACATTGGAAGGATGAAGACTGGAACCCCGCCCCGAATCCATGCGGATAGTATTGATTTTTCCAAATTCGATATCCATAATTCCGACAGCCTGCCAAAACCATTTTCTTTTTCAACCACAGAAATTATTAATCCCATGCTGCCCAGTTTTATGGGCCACACTAATCAGACAACCCATGAAATTGTCCGGCAGAACCTTAAATTTTCTGCACTTTATGGCGGCCATATCAAAGGCAGCTCTGCCAGGTATTGCCCTTCATTTGAAGATAAAATCGTTAAATTTCCCCTTCGGGACAGCCACCATATCATCCTTGAATATGAAGGCATGGACTCAAAGGAAATTTATGCCTCCGGACTTGGAAACAGCCTGCCTTTGGAAATCCAGTATAAAGTTGTCAGGTCTGTAGAAGGTCTTGAAGCAGCCGACATCATGAGGCCTGCCTATGCCATTGAATATGATTATATCAATCCTTTGGAATTATCTTCCACCCTGGAAACCAAAAAAATAAAAGGGCTTTTTCTGGCCGGACAGATAAATGGCACATCAGGGTATGAAGAAGCGGGGGCGCAAGGGTTGTGGGCCGGCATTAATGCGGCCTGTGCCATCCAGAAAAGAGAACCCTTTATCCTTGACCGCTCCCAGGCCTATATGGGGGTTATGGTGGATGATCTGGTAACAAGGGGAACAAAGGAACCTTATAGGATGTTTACATCAAGGGCTGAATATCGCTTGCTGCTAAGGGAAGATAATGCTGATTTAAGATTGTCCAGGATAGGAAATGCCCTGGGGCTTGTGGATGATGATAACTTAAAATTCTGCAAAGAAATCCAGGCCCAGACGCAAAAAGAAATCCAACGCCTTAAAAAAACCATAATAAAGCCCACCCAGAAGGTTAATGATTTTTTGCTTTCCAAAGGAACAAATCCAATAACAAACGGGGTAAAACTTGAGCAGCTCTTAAGGAGAGCTGAGCTCGATTATACTTCTCTCAAAAAAATCTGCCCGCAGCCTTCACCTGTTCTGGAAAGGGCTGAGCATCAGGTTGAGATCCAGATAAAATACGAAGGATATATCCTGCGGCAACTCAATGAAATAAAAAAATATAAGGATCTGGAAAAAATAAATATCCCGAAAAACTTTAATTATTCCCAGACCCATGGCCTTTCAAACGAATTAAAGGAAAAACTGAATCAAGTCTTGCCGAAATCACTGGGGCAGGCCTCCAGAATTGACGGGATGACACCAGCGGCCATCTCTGTATTAATGGTTGCAATTGCCGCGTTTACAACAAAAAACAAAGCTTGACTTAAACCGATTAAAACTTACTATTTATGGGGTCTATTTATGGGGTCAGGCTTGCGTTATTGCGCTTTCTGATAAAAAGCGCAATAACGCAAGCCTGACCCCGAACAAAATAATTAAATTATACAAGGATTGACATATGGCTGAAGATTATTACAAAATTCTAGGGGTTGAAAAAACAGCAGATGTGTCTGAAATCAAGAAAGCATATCGAAAACTTGCCTTGAAATACCATCCCGACAAAACAAAAGGGGATAAACCCCTGGAAGAAAAATTTAAAAAAATCAGTGAAGCCTATGCTGTTTTGAGTGATCCTGAAAAAAGAAACCAGTATGACACCTATGGATCAGCAGATTTTCAGCAGCGATTTTCCCAGGAAGATATTTTCAGAAATTTTGATTTGGGTGATATTTTAAAGGAATTCGGGTTTGGCAGCGCCCAGGGCAGGGGCGGACAACGCGGTGGTTTTTCCGGCATGGGCGGCAATTCATTTTTCAATAATATGGGAGGTGGTTTTGGCCAACAGAAACAGCCGCCAATGAAAGGAAAAGACATTGAATATGAACTGCCTTTAACCCTCCATGAAATAATCAATGGTACCAAAAAAACCATTACCATCAATCAGGGCGGCATCGCAAAGGCCATAGAAGTAACAATTCCCAAAGGACTCACCCAGGGTAAAAAAATCAGGCTTGCTGAAAAAGGGAGTATGAGCCCCAATGGAGGACCTCCCGGCAATCTCTATATTAAATCTATTCTTATCCCGTCAAAGGAATATACAATTGAAGGCAATGATGTTTTGCTCTCAAAACAAATTTTACTCTCCCAGGCTCTGCTCGGGGATACCCTGGAAGTTTTGACACCGGACGGAATGACCATCAATCTGAAGCTTCCTGCCGGAACAAATCCCAGGGCAAAGATGCGGATACCCGGACACGGAATTCCCCAAATGAAAGGAAATGGTTGCGGAGATCTTTTTGTTGTGATTAATATACCCATGCCTAAAAAGCTGACGGAAGAACAGAAAGAACTTATTCAACAACTGAAAAAAACAGGGCTATAAATCATATCATACATGGATTCATAACATTATTACATCCCGGGTCCATTAAAATTTGCAGTTTGATTGACAAACATGAGCAACGTAAGGTAGAAATTGATGTTGATTATTCATGTTTTTCACTTGAAAAGGATTTATTGTCGGGTTTGGACTGGACTATAATGAAAAATACAGTGCCCTTCCAGCCATCTATGACATGAAACTATAGGGATAAGGAGACTTCAATGATTATTACCTGCAATAAGTGCTCAACCCGTTTCAATCTTGACGATTCTCTTGTCAAAGAGGGCGGCTCAAAATGCCGTTGTGCTGTCTGCAACCATATTTTAACAGCATATCCTTTGCCCCTGGAACCGGAACCAGTGCAACCTGAAACTGTACAGCCTGAAACTGAGGAGGCTGAACCCTGGCAATCTGAACCTGAGGAGGCAGAACCCAAAGCCTCGGAACCCTGGGAGATAGAACAAACGTCTGAAGAAGCATCTGACTTTGATTATGAATCTGATCTGGATGATGACGACCTTTTGAAAGAAGATTCAGATATTGAAATGGAAGACCTCGACCTTTCTTCAAAAGATTCTGATATTGAAATAGAAAATCCCTATCTGGATACAAATAAAAATGACATTGAAATCGATGATGATTTTTCCTTTGACGAAAAAACATTTGACATGGAAGAGAAAACCCGGCCTCAAACGAGTGAAGTGCAAGAAAATGATCTGGAATCTGAAGATGATAATTTTGAATTTGAAACCATTGAATCTGAAGATGATGATTTTGAATTTAAACCTTTTGAAGATGACCTGATTTCTTTTGACAAGCCTGCCGCGATATCTGTTGAAAAAGATGAAGCAGAAAATGAGAAACCCATTTTTACGCCTGACCTGAAAATGGACGGCGAAGAAGAACCGCCGGTTACACCAGAAAAAAAAAATACAGAAGATGTTGAAAGTTTAGAAAAAGAAACCAAGACAAAAATAGACCTGCCTGAAGAAGAGGCCAAAGAAGTTGATCCACCCCTCAAAAAAGAAAAAAAGGTCATCGTAAAACCAAAACCCACAAAGAAAAAAAAGAAATCTTTTTTCAGAATACCTGTTATCATACTGCTGCTGATATTCCTTTTGGCCATCGGCGCCTATATCGCCAGTGTCATTACGGGTTATAAAATCCCTGCTATTGATCAATATATTAAAAAGCATATTCCGGAAATATCAGAGGCCAAGCCCATTCCCAATCAAAAAAGTGTGAATGGTCGTTTTGTTACCAATTCCACTGCGGGCAACCTGTTTGTCCTTACAGGGCGGATTGAAAATCCGTCAAATATTGCCTATAGTCATATTGAAATTCGGGGAGCATTGATCACAAAAAATAAAGAAGAAGCAAAAATAAAAAATGCATTTTGCGGAAATATTATCACGGAGGACATGCTTAAAACCGGAAATATTTCAGACATAAATACCCTGCTTACCTTGAAAGAGGGGGCCCATAAAATCAATGTCAATGTGGCACCTGGCGCCAGCGTTCCTTTTATGGTTGTATTTTCCGATCTTCCGGAAAAATTAGAGAATTTTACCGTTAAAGTTGCCGGCTTTGATAAAGCAGTAAATAAACCATAAATTAAATATTGACGTTTACAGCATATCTATGATATTTATTTGAGGTTTTTTGGCGACGTAGCTCAGATGGTCAGAGCATGCGGCTCATATCCGCAGGGTCCGGAGTTCAATTCTCTGCGTCGCTACCACAAATTTACAATGGCCGGTATTCATGGTGGTTTCCATGGCTATCGGCTTTTTAGTCAGGCCCTTTTGTGTTTTTAAACAAAACAGAATAAAAGGATTTAAAGAAGCCTGTGTTAAAGATCCAAAGTCTTACTTACTATTAGCTTTTAGTGCTTTGGCATAAATCTCCACGGGATGCTTGACCTGAATCGGTTGTCGCTGTTTTGCCAGCATATCAGAAATCTGCATCATGCAGGCAGGGCAGGAAGTTGCCACGATTGAACATTTTGTATCCATAATATTTTTAGCTTTTTTAAGGCCGATTTGGGATGAAAGATCATAATGGTCAAAGTTAAAACTTCCCCCCATGCCGCAGCAGGTGTCACTTTCTTTCATCTCTTTTAATTCATTGCCCGAAGCAAGAATGACCTGCCGGGGCTCTTTAAATACCCCAAGGGATTTTTTAAGGTGGCAGGGGTCATGATAGGTAATCACTTCTTTTGATCCCCCCTCCTTTGACATTCCAAGGGACAAATCAAAGCGTTTTTCCAAAAGCCAGCTGATATCCACCGTTTTTTGGGCCAGATCTTCAACCTGGCCCAATAGTTTTTTATCCCCATTTTTTAACAAAGAGGGCCATAGATTTATAATGGTTGACGAACATGTGGCGCAGGCCGTCACAAGATAATCAAATTTTTCTTTTGAAAAAAGACTTACATTTGTTTTTACAAGAGTCTCAAAGGTTTGCCCATCTCCTGATGCAAGGGCTGGTATACCGCAACACCCCTGATTAGAAGGTATAAATACCTGGGCCTTAAAATATTCTAACACATCAATGACGCTGTGGGCAATATTGGGAAAGGCCTTATCTATCAGGCATCCTACAAAAAATGCCACCTTTACTCCTTTTCCCTGTACCCTGTAATCCATGTTTTCAAGGGTTTTATTAAAGGCTGTTGCTTTCAAGGGTACAATATGGCGGTGCCGAAGCAAAGGAGATGCAATCCTGGCACAGGAGGTCCCCTGGGAATTTTGCTCTTTTTTAAAAAAGAGTTTTTGAAATGGTGCAACCATACCCATAATGTCATTAAAGGTTTCAGGGTGGCAAAGAAGTTTTTTAAATATCATTTTTTTAGAGAAAGGCATCCCCAGATATTGGGTAATGATGGCCCTTGCCTTTAAAAAAATTTCAATGGTATTGACGCTGCTGGGGCAGCCATGGGCACAGGACCCGCATAAAAGGCATCTTTGAAGGCGCAGGTTCACCCCTTTTGGATCATCAAACATCTGATCGATCAACCCTTGAATCAAAACAAGTTTGCCCCTTGATACATCTGCTTCCTGATGGGTCTGGGCAAACAAAGGACAATTTGCCTGGCACATCCCGCAACGGGTACAAACGGCAAGCTTATCTTTAAGCGCTTTAACGTCAAGGGCAAGTTGTTTCATTTTAACTCTGCCATCTGCCTGACTTCCTGTTTAATTTCTCTTTCATGAAGACCGATCAGGTATAAAAGACCATCCAGGCCAACACTTGAAATGGCATTAGATGCATTCTTACGAACAATGGGTTTGGCATTAAAGGCAACCCCTAAGCCTGCGATGCTGATCATGGGAAGATCATTGGCACCATCACCAACGGCAATAGTCTGTTCAAGGGCAAGATTCTCCCTTTGGGCAATCTGCCTCAGCAGTATGGCTTTTTTTTCGCCATCCACAATATCACCGACAACTTTTCCAGTCACCACACCATTTTCAATATCCAGCTCATTGGCATACATATAATCAAATCCAAGCTTCTCCTTTAAATATTCCCCCACAAAGGTAAATCCCCCGGACAGGATACCCAGCTTATATCCCAGGCCTTTCAGGGTTTTGGCAACAAGCTCCGCTCCATCGGTCAATGGCAGGTTCCTTGATATGTTCGCCAATTGTTCTTCCTTTATCCCTTTTAAAAGCGCCACCCTTTTTTGAAAACTTTCTTTAAAATCCATCTCACCTCTCATGGCGGATTCAGTAATTTTATTCACCTTTTCCCCCACATTGGCAAGCTTGGCAAGCTCAACAATGACTTCACCCTGGATCAATGTTGAATCCATGTCAAAGACAACCAGTTTTCTGTTTTTCCTGTAAATATTATCCACGTGAAAAGAGATATCTATCCCTGTTTTCTGGGAAATCTCCATGAATTTTCTTCGCATATCCAGAATATTTAAGGGTTGTCCGCTGACGGAAAGCTGTACGCACGCCCTTGGATTGGCCTGGGGCTTTTGAAGGGAGATCCGACCCGTAAGGCGTGTGATGCCGTCAATATTCAGACTATTTTCCGCTATGATTGATGCAACCGAGGAAATCTGCCGGGCTGTTATGGTCCTGCCAAGCAGGGTGATGATTCTTTTTTCTTTTCCCTGTTCATGGACCCATTTTTCATAATGATCCGTGTCAACGGGCTTAATGTCTATCGTAAGCCCCATGTTGTGGCCTTCAAACAACATATCTTTGAAAATGGAAGAAAAATCTTTTGAATCAGGAATTTCCGCCAATATGCCAAAGGAAATATGCTCATGGATGACGGCCTGACCAATATCCAGAATGTTCACACCATATTCTGCCAGAATACCTGTAAATTTTGCATCCATTCCTTTTCTGTCCCGGCCCGTAATATTTATCAATACAACAACACTCATTGCCCATATCCTTCAATCATTATGTTTTTACCTTTTTAACTTTAAGAATCAACAGGGCTGAAATAAGATAAAATACAGCAAATAAGCTGAACACAATTGTGAAATTTGAACCACTTATATCAAGAATCATCCCTGACAGCCAAGGGCCTAAAAATCCTGCAAAAAATCCATATGCCGTAAATACCATCCCAAAAGCAATCCCAAAATTTTCAAGCCCGAAAACCTCGGTCACCAATGGTGCAGAAACAGTAAAAAGCCCTCCAAAGGCAAGTCCGATAAAACAGGCTAAAAAACTGATAACATAAAGATGGGTGAACCAGGGCATCAGAAAATAAGCCACTGATGCCATCAAAAAAATGGTCATTAATATATTTTGTTTGGAATAATGGTCTGACAGTCTTCCGCAGCCAAGACTGCCAATAAAAATAATAAAGTGGCCGGCGATTTTTTCCTGGAGTTTGCCTGCCAGAATCATTGAAAATCCTGTCCCGGCCAGGATAAAAAACATTAATTGTCCGATTTGCGCTTTATTCACATGAAAAAGTGTCTGCCATTCCGATGCCATGACCCCGGGAAAACCAAAGACAAAAGCGCCCGGGGAAAAAATGGTCAGGCAGCCCAGTATGAAAATTATTTTTTTATTTGCAAAGAAAGGCATAGTTTTTTTAAATCATTATAATTATTCAATTCAGGGTCATCCAATACCATTTCAAACAGCTGCTGCTTTATCTTACCAACATCAGGCCCGGGTGCCATGCCCAGGATCTGGATAATATCATTTCCATTGATCTTAAGATGGTTCATCTGAAAAGCTTTTTGCCCTTGCATCTGGGTGAACAATTTTTTCAACCTGATACGAATTTCAGAAATAGTATATGGCCTTTTAGCCAGATTCCCTTTTTTATCTGCAATCCTCATGCGCATGAAATCCCCATAATCAAGTCCTGATTTATCCAGCATCAAAAGAAGCCTTCTGGCTGCTTTCGGAGTGGTCTGATCCGTCAAGGGTCTCATATGTGTATTAATCAAAGATGTGATATAGGCAATATCCTTATTGGGAAACCTTAATCTTTCAAGATCATGGATCACGGCTTTAGTCTCATTTTCATGGCCGGCAAATGTCAAACTGCCATCCTTTTTTTTTGCAGCATCAAATTTGCCCACATCATGTAAAAATCCTGCAAGCCTTAAAACAGACAGGTTTTTGGGCAGGGCATCTCCCACCATCATGCTGTGTTCAAAAACCGTCTCACCATGATGGGGGCCGCCGTCAAGGCCATGGCAGCGATCAAGGCCTGGAAAAATCTTGGACAACAGGCCTGTCTTTTTCAAGGCCTTGAAAAACAGGGAGGGTCTTTTTAATCCCATTGCCTTTATAATTTCACTGTGGATTCTTTCTTTTGCAACTAATGTATCCAGCTTATCCTTATTGGCAAGAATAAGCTCAAGGGAAGAAAGAGAAAAAGATCCGTCTATCAAGGCTGCAAACCTGCAGGCCCTGACCATTCTTGCAGGATCTTCGGCAATTCTTTTTTCAGGATCCTTTGTAAATCTGATCATGGCATCTTCAAGATCTTTTTTCCCGTTAAAGGGGTCAATAATCTTTTTAGATATTGGGTCCCAGGCCATAGAATTGATGGTAAAATCTCTCTGGGCCAGATCTGATTCAGGAAAATCAGATAGATGAAATTTTGCCCGACCAGAAGAGATTTCAATACCGTTTATAGTACAAATGGGAAAGGTTTTCCCCATGGTTTTAACTTTCTGGTCCTTAAAAAGTGATGCCAGCTCTTTAATGGATGCATTGGTCAGGATATCAAAATCCTCAGGTTTTTTCTGCAGCAGGATATCCCTTACCGCACCCCCGGCAATATAGGCCTGGAATCCATTTTTCTTAAGGGTATCAATGATAAACCAAAGGCCTGTGTTCTCTTCTATATGAGTCAAGATGCCCTTCATGATAAAGAGCCATGGACAAATGATCTAAAGATGGCAAAGATATGGTTTTTATTTCTCATTTAAAAAAACTCTGTATAAGTACGGCGATAAAAAGGAGAACGGAAATCAATGAATTCACATGGAAAAAAGCAATATTAATATGCTTTAAATTATCAGAAGTCACAAGTTTATGCTCTATTATCAAAAGGAGTCCGATGATCCCTAAAAACACTAAGAAAACCGGGTGCATATCAAAGGAGGCATACATGGTAAAAAGAAAAACAAAAGTGAACACATGGAGCATTGAAGAAATAGCCATGGCATTTTTGGGCCCGATTTTTGCCGGCAGGGAAAAAAGGCCCTGGTTTTGATCAAAATCAATGTCCTGGCAGGCATAGAGGATATCAAACCCGGCAATATAGGTCATAAGGGAAAGGCTTAAAAAAACAATACTCCATGACAAGGTCCCCGTAATGGCCACCCAGGCGCCTAGGGGGGCAAGACTGATGGCAAATCCAAGGTAAAGATGACAATATTTTGTAAACCGCTTGGTATAGGAATAAAAAAATAAAAAAAATAATACGGGAAAGGAAAGTATAAAACAAAGGCGCGACAGCATGGCTGCACTGAAAATAAAGACCAGTGAAAAAAAAGCTACAAAAAGAAAACCTTCCTTTTTTGACAATAATCCTGAAGGGATTTCCCTTATGGCTGTACGCTGGTTTTTAAGATCAATATCTGCATCTACGATCCTGTTAAACCCCATGGCAGCAGATCTTGCCCCCACCATGGCCGTTAAGATCCAGAAAAGATCTGAAATGGAGGGCACATTGTGCTCCCAGGCCATTACCACGGCAGACAATGCAAAGGGCAGGGCAAAAATGGTATGGGAAAACTTAATCATTCTCCCATAAACCAATATCTTTTTTTTAATATATTCCATAGGTAATTGTCTCACATTTAGGGCATTTCCCGCCTTCGGACATATAATTTTCTATCTGATAAGCATATCTTCTCACCAAAAGCTCATTACAGGAAGAACAATAGGTGTTTTCAGAAGAACTACCTGGAACATTTCCTATATAAACATGAAAAAGTCCGGCTGCCTTACCCGCGGAATATGCCTTTTCCAGTGATGAAATACTTGTTGCCGGCCTGTCGGTCATATTATAGCTGGGATGAAATCTTGAAATATGCCAGGGTGTTTCCCTTCCCAGGTCATTGGCAATATAGTCTGCCATTGCACAAATTTCATTTTCATCATCATTCAAGCCAGGGATGAGAAGAGTGGTTATTTCCACCAGGATTCCCATATCTTTCATTTGTTTGATATTTTCTTTAACAGGTTCAAGTCTTGCCTTGCAATAGGTCTGATAAAACCTGTCATTAAATGCCTTTAAATCCACATTGGCGGCATCAAGAAATGGGGAAACCATTTCAAGAAGCGGAGTACTCATGTAACCATTGGTGACAAAAACGTTTAACAGACCTTTTTTTTTAGCAAGCATGGCTGTTTCAAGGGCCAGTTCAAAAAAAATGGTGGGTTCTGTATAAGTATATGAAATGCTTTCACAGCCTTTTTTCAGGGCTTCATTAACAATGGATTCAGGAAACATTTCTTTTCCCTGGATCATCCCGATGAAATCCCGGGGCATCTGGGCAATATCGGAATTCTGACAAAAGGTGCATTTAAAATTACACCCCACAGTGGCAATGGAATAGGAAAATGACCCTGGCTTTAAATGGAACAAAGGCTTTTTCTCAATGGGATCAACGCCTTTTGCAATCACCTTTGGATATACAAGGGACAAAAGTGTTCCCCCTTTATTTTCCCGAACCCTGCACCTTCCTTTTTTCCCATCTTTTATAACGCAGAAATGATTGCAGATATTACATTTTACGGCGTTTTCTTCCAATTTTTCATAGATCAGGGTTTCCATTTTTACTGCCTCATTCGTGTCGCCAATCCAGATGCAGGGTTATAGGCTTTTGGCTTTCTCACTTTCAGCAGCAGGGGTTTTGTCCGAAATTTTGGCACGGGTTTGATCCTCATGCCAATGAGTGTTCCGAAAAATGATTTTTGAACAATTTGAAAGTTTTCTACAAACCTGGCTATCTGTCCGCAGGCAAAGGGGAATTGCAGGGTTGTCTTCCATTTTATCGGAACATTTCCCAGGATGGCAAACAAAATATGTCTAAGTTCCCAGATACTGAAAAAATGGACATGGGTATAGATATTGGGGACAAAAAAACTTTTAAGCCGCCTAACCATATTTAATGGTGCATGCCGGTTTAAAACACATAGGATAACACTATCCTTTGCTACTCTGCATGCTTCTTCAATGGCTTTGGCCGGGCGGTCTGTAAACTCAAGGCTTGTAAAAAAAAATGCAGAATCAAAGGCATTGTCATCAAAGGGAAGATCCTCGGCAACACCCCGGTGAAGATCCACCTTGTTTCCAAGCCTTTTGGCTGCCAGATCCAGCATATACTGGGACGGGTCCAGCCCGGTCAGACTCAAACCCCGGTCCAGCAGAGGTTCAAGACTGATTCCGGTTCCGCATCCGATATCAAGGATACGCTGCCCTGATTGAGGGGAGAGAAGAGTCATCATTAATTTTATTTCAAGATCCAGGCAATACCTGTTTTTAACCTGGTCAAACCAGGCATCATATAACCCTGCATCTTTAAAATCAAATACATACCCCATAATTAATCCATACCTTAATCAATAATTTTTTTAATCTTTTCCATCATCTGATTAATGGCAACAACGGCCGGAGAATCATCTTCCAGTTCAAGAAGCGACCTTCTTTCCATATCAAACTCAAGAAGATTTTTATCATCGGGTATGGTGCAGATTATGGGAACCCCGATCCTTTCAACCTCATCCAGAAAAGCTTTGCTTAAGGTTTCCGGCGCACGGTTAACGATCAATCCCTTATGCTTTACAGAAAGCTTAAGATCACCCAGCATTTCATTGATTCGACCCACAGCTCTCAATCCCCTTAAGGAATAGTCTGTTACCATGAGAAGAATGTCCACCTTGCCGCTGGTTCTGCGGCTTAAATGCTCCATACCGGCTTCATTATCCACTATAAGATATTTATAATTGCCTTCCAGTTCTTCTGCAAACCGGTTAAGAATATTATTGACCATGCAATAACATCCCTGCCCTTCCTGACGGCCCATAACCAGAAGATCAAAGGCTTTCTGCTCGATCAATACCTGGTTCATGAGCATTTCAAGATACAGAATTTTATCCATACCAGAGGGAACACCCTGAGGATCTTTCATAAAATTTTCACGGATGTCCCCCACTGTTTTTTCAATCTTAAGCCCAAGGGTTTCACCAAGGTTACTATTGGGATCTGCATCAATGGCAAGAAGCGGATCATTCTGATGATTTATAAAATATCGGACCACAAGGGCTGAAACCGTTGTTTTTCCAACTCCACCCTTGCCGGACATTGCAATTACTTTACTCATATATACTCCCATCGTAATTATTTATTTTCATATTTTGATAAAATAAGGCAATCCTTGAAAAAAGCAATCTACGGTCGCCTTATTTTTTCTTTGTAAACCAGTCTTTATCCCCGTAAAGGCCGGTTAGACAATCAGGACAGATGCCCTGGGAAAAAGTGACCTGGGAATGTGCCTCAATATATGAGTCCACCTGTTTCCAGAACCCTTCGTCATTTCTTATTTTCTTACACTTTGAACACATGGGAAGAAGTCCCCTGAGTGTTCTGATTTCAATATGGGTTTTTATCCTGGCCAGCAGTTCGGCGGAGTTAAAGGGTTTGGTGACATAATCCACACCACCAACATCAAACCCTTTTAAAATATCTTGTGATCCCGTCAGGGCCGTGAGAAAAATAATGGGAATCTGTTGAGCAAAAAAATTCTTTTTTATTCTTTCACACACTTCATACCCGTCCATATCAGGCATCATGATGTCCATCAAAATCAGATCAGGGTCATTTTTTTTCACAAAATTCAATGCCTGCTGTCCGTTTTGAGCCATACCCACTTCATATCCGTTATCAGAAAGAAGCTTGCCCAGAAACTGGAGGTTCTGGGGATTATCATCCACAGCCAGGATCAATGATTTTTCTTGATTCATAAAACATTTCCTATTTTTATTTTCAAAACCTTTATTTTCAAATTCACGGGAATTATTTTGTTATAGTTGTCATGCCAATGCAACGGCTTCTCAATTAACAAAATGCAAAATAATTAACAAGCCATTTATTTCCCATACTCCAGGGACAAGTCATGGTATTTTTTCAGTTTTTCCTGGGCCTTACCAAAAACAGTATTTTCAGGATAGGAACAATTTGAATCTGGTTGCCCTGCCCTGACACCGGTAAGCACTTCAATCCCCTCTTCAATGGTGCTGACCTTGTAAATATGAAATTGTTTTTTCTCAATGGCCTGGACCACATCTTTTCTCAAAACAAGATTTTTCACATTTGAAGAAGGGATCATGACCCCCTGGGTTTTGGTGAGCCCTTTTTTTACACAGGTATCATAGAATCCTTCTATTTTTTCATTCACACCGCCAATGGCCTGGATTTCACCCTTTTGATTCACGGACCCTGTTACAGCTATTTCCTGGCGGATAGGGATTTCCGAGAGACTGGAAAGGACAGCATACAACTCTGTGGATGAGGCACTGTCACCGTCAATCCCATCGTAACTTTGCTCAAATGTAATACTGATACTCACACTTAAGGGATAATTTTGAGCAAACATTCGCCCAAGAAAACCTGCGATAATCATTACCCCTTTATCATGGGTCTGGCCCGAAAGATCAGATTCATGTTCAACATTAATAATGCCGGGAGTTCCCATATAGGATTCTGCCGTAATCCGTGTGGGCCTTCCAAAAGCAATTTCACCCATATCATAGACAGCAAGTGCATTTACCTGGCCTATTATCTTTCCTTTTACATCCAGCAGAACGGATTGATCATCAAATTGCTCCATTACTTTTTCTTCGTAAAGGTTATGGCGAAACCTGTGCTGGCTGTGCGCCCGGATTACATATTCCTGGGAAACCACAAGGGCATTATCCTTTTTCGCCCAATAATCAGCTTCTTTTAAAATTCCAAGTATCTGACCAAATCTAAGGGAGAGTTTTTTCCGATCAGAAACCATCCTGTTTCCATATTCAATCACAGCCCACACACCATCCGGCGTAAAACTCAGCAAATTTTCTTTTTTACACACCCGGGCAATAAACCTGGCATAATTGTACAAATTCTCATCTGTCAGTTCTGCCTCATAATCAAAATCCGCCCTGACCTTAAATATTTTATTGAATCTTAAATCCGTGCTCTGCAAAATTCTAAAGGGTTCATACCCGCCCACAAGGATCACCTTGACATTCAATGGTATGGGAGCGGGCTTTAATGAAGGCATACCATAATCTGCCTGGTCAGGCATATCTTCAATACAAAGCATTGAGTCCTGCAGTGTTCTTTTTAAAGATTCCCACACGGGGAGATTCATTAAAAGTGGTTCAATATTAAGAATAAGATAGCCTTTATTGGCTTTCAACAGAGAACCTGCCTGAACCATTGTAAAATCAGTCTCAAATGTTCCCATGATTGGTTTTTTTTCAATTTTACCAAAAAGATTCTGAAAACTTGGGTTTGGCTCAAATACAACGGGTGCCCCTTTTTCCCGTCTTCGATCCACCAGGACATTGACCTGATATCTTTTCACAAGAGAACCCGTCATTTCCTGGAACTTCTTGCCTTCAGCATCCTCCTGGCCTTTACCCCCCATAAACATGGCAATATTATCAATAATATCATCCTTGACGTTTTTCAGATAGGTTTGAATATCTTTGCATTGCCTGAAATAATATCTTACAGGATCAATTAGTTCTGAAATAAGCTGTTCTGTTTTTGAAGTGACGCTCCCCTTTAAAACGACTTTCATTTCATCCCCAAGCTTAGTTGTTTCAAGAAGAGATTCATTAAGCCTTTCTTCAACGGGTACGGATTTTGTATCAATTTCCTGCCGTGCTGCTTCATCAAGGGCAAGATACGCTTCCTGGGACATGGGCTGGCCATCTGACACGGGGACAACCTGGTAATCGTTTTCTGTCCTGACTATTGATAGTCCTTTACTTTGAGCAAGATGTTCAACATCCTCAAGCAATTTTTTTTGCCGGTTTGAATATTCTTTGTAAATTTTAGCTTGATCCTCTTGAAAAGATGATGTTTCAAAAAAATCAAGGATTTTGGTCTTTAGCACTTCAATAAACTGGGTCATGCTTTGACTGAAATAGACAGCCGATCCTGCCGGCATTGTAATCACGACAGGACAATACTCATCCTCAAAATTATTAACCAGGCAAAGGTCTTCCGAGGTTTCACAGGTTTTAGCATGTTCTAATAACAGCTTTTTGACTATGGTGGATTTACCAGTACCTTCCAGGCCTGTGACAAAAATATTATACTCCGGGCCCTTCATATTCAACCCAAAATCAATTGCTTCAACAGCTCGTTTTTGACCAATAATGCTGTCTAAAGGTTCCAGTTCCGATGTATCCTGAAAGTCAAACAGACCAGAAGGATAGTTTTTGCTCAAATCTTCTACCAAAACCTCAAATCTTTGCCCCATCTTGTCTCCTTTGCTATATTTTTTACGTATCCATTTTTTATCTGTCCACTTTTTATCAGTCCATTTTTTAACTATTCATGGGAATAATCTGGGCATCAGCGTACAAGGTTGAATCATCAAATATATTGCAATGATACACACCATTAGCCTTTTTCCAGCCTGATCGAACCCTTTCTTTTGTTCTGTCGATTTCACGATTGAATCTAATTTTAATATTCTTTATCGGCTTTCCATTGGTGTTTATCGTATTATGATACAAAGTTTCCAGGAATCCCAGATATATGGTATTATTCACATGCCCGTTCACATCAAAATCCGAATAACGCAGACTGATATCCATCACCTGTTCCGGCTGAATCTTCCCGCAGGCCTGCCAGTCATCAATTTCCTTGTCAAACCATTTCTCTTTTTCAATCTCATACAGCCCGGAAATCTGGGCTGGCACTTTTGAGATCCGCTTTTTTTTGAAATCATAAAAAAGCCAGACACCTGATCCCCTGGCAATATCCCCTTGAGAAGAATGTATATGATACTCCCTGAATCCTTTATAGCCTTTAAATCCCCTTGACCAGGTTGTAAGCTTAATATCCTCGCCCAGCACTGGATAGCGGAAAAACTCGATTTCCAAACGATTTAAAAACCAGATAACTCCTTTTTCAAATAATACTTCCGGACCTGCCCCAATCTTTGTTGAATGAAGCATGGCCATTTCCTGAAAAAGCCTGGCAGTTGAATGAATCCTGAGTTTAAACTGGGGATCAATATCAAAAAAACCTATTTTATATAATTTTTCTATCTTCATTACAGCCCCAATCGGCAAAAAGAATCATAAAAGCAAAACCGGTTCCAGATTTCAGTCAAACAGATGACAGCAGAAGAGGTCAGCAGAAAAAATAAAGGCTGATCCATCATACCCATATTGGCTACTGCAAACAATACCACCCCGATGATATAAAGACCTGCTCGAAGGGCATATGTTAAAGTATGACCATTTATTTTAGCTCGTAAGGATGCATACCAGAAAAGGTTTTTTGATCGCTTTTGTACTGATATTGTTGAAGATATAGCAAAAATTTTGAAACACAACCCCAGACATGGGAATATCAAAAAGATCAAACATGATGCAAAAGCCTTATCTGAAATAAACAAATTTAAAACAGCTGATGCAACACCACCGGCTAACAAAGCCGTACCAAAAAAATCCATTGAAGTGGCAATATTGTTCCACACAGGTACTGCCTTTAAATAATAGACCCTGCTCATAGTCGATATAGTTAATATTCCGAGAATTAAAGAGGTTATCTGAAAAACAAAAGCGCCTTTCTGAAAACCTATAAATGTCAAAATCCACAATAAAGCAATACTAATTGCAAATAAATTAATTGAAACAATTTCACGGCTAAGCCATGAATGGGTAATATTCAATATTGCGTGGGGTGCCTTTCTGGGGTTTCCCAGATGAGCCATTGCGGATATCAAAGCCAGGGTAATCAATCCCAGACAGGTTGATAAAATGATCAAAGGGATCTGTACCATTCCATTATTGTTTATCCATATATTAAAGATAGTTGTCCCGAAAATTCCCACGGAGGTTTGAATCAATAAGGTAAAAATTACCAGACTTAAATTATGCATCCTTTACCTCCTCTGGATTTTGAATCAATCCATTGGTATTGTCCTGAGATCTGGCTTGTTTAGGGGGCGTGAATACCAGGTTTGGAGACGTCATTTCAGGGGACGGCAAAGGAGCAATAAGGGCTTTTTCACCATGAAGCGCTATCAAATCGTCAAAGTCACCAAATGATAGGGCATGGGTGGGACAGGCCTCCACACAACAAGGCTCCCTGCCTTCCTGGATTTGGGTTTGACAGAAATCGCATTTGGTCATAATACCATTTGAAAAATCAAATTGAGGTGCAGAGTATGGGCAGGCCCATTCACAATAACGACATCCAACACATTTTTTTGAATCTATCAAAACAATACCATACTCATTCTTATGCATGGCACGACTTGGACAAGATTCAACACATATGGGATCACGGCAGTGGTTACAGCTAACAGAAATATAATAGGCAAATACGTCCTGGGTAAAAGTTCCATCAGCACTGGCTATCCAGTTGCCACCGGAAAACTCATACACCCTGCGCCATCTTAAGCCCGCTGCCAGGTCATTTTTATCCTTGCAGGCAACCATGCAGGTCTTGCAACCTGTACAGATCTGCATATCAATAAAAAAAGCCGGGGTTTTAATCATGGATTGCTCTTTTCTTTTACCACCTGTACCAGGTTGGTGTGCTGGGGATTTCCTTTGGCAATGGGACTAGGTCTATGACTTGTCAGGGTATTGATGCAACCTCCTTGATCTATCCCTTCCTGGTCTGGTTTATACCATGCTCCCTGGGGGAGCGTGAGCACTCCGGGCATGATCCTGGGAGTGACCTTGACCCGGACCATGGTTGCGCCAATATCATTAAAGACTTTTACAAAATCTCCATGCTCAATGCCCCGGGGTTTTGCATCCAGGGGATTTATCCAGAGGGCCTGGGGTGATGCCTCCTTAAGCCATTCATTGTTTCCATAGGATGAATGGGTCCGCGGCTTACTATGATGCCCCACCAATTGAAGGGGATACAAGGCAGCATCTGTTTCTTGCGGCATACCCCAGGTGGAAAGATATTCCGGCAAAGCCTTAATGGAATCCCCTTCTGGCAATTCCCAGGTTTGAGCCATTTCCCAGAGACGTTGGGAAAAAATTTCTATTTTACCGGAAGGTGTGGCCAAAGGATATTTTTGAGGATTTTTTCTAAAGGAAGAAAGACCAACAAAAGAATTGCAAGATTTTGGCCATTTGTACAGGCCTTTTTCCAGGGCTTTTGAAAAATCTATTGGCAGTTCTGGTTTTAGTTCGCGGCATTGATGATACATTACTTCCACCCATTGGTCATGATCCATACCATTGGTAAAATCCTTTTCCACTCCCATGTGCCGGGCAATCCCTGTGCAGATATCAAATAATGTCCGGCATTCACCCATGGGCTCAATGGCCTTTTCCCTTACCATCAGCGCCCCCATTTCCACGGCATACCCCTGATATGCAAGGTCGCGTTCTTCAAAGCTGCTGGTTCCGGGAAGTAAAATATCAGCATATCTTGCACTGGAGGACATAACATTCTCTATCAAAACAATCATTTCACATTGAGTGTCATCCTCCAGAATGCGGCGGGTTTTATTTATGTCGGAGTGTTGATTAATGAGTGCATTGCTGGCAAAACACCATAGAAATTTAATTGGTACTTCCAGATGCTTTTTCCCCCGAAGCCCGCTATTCAAGGCTGTAAAGCCCGTGGGATTTTCAATGGCTTTTGTCCATAAAAAGCAGGGGATAGATGTCTTAACCGGATTTTCGCCCACAGGCATCACAGGCCAGGGAATACCCCAGGCAGCTTCCCGATCACCACTGTTACCGCCCTGAATACCCACATTTCCCGTCAGAATCGGCAGCATGCAGATGGCACGGGCTGTCTGTTCACCATTGGCATGGCGCTGGGGACCCCACCCCTGGGCAATATATACAGGCTTAGTGGAGCCAATTTCATAAGCCAGTTGTACAATCCTTTTTGCAGGAATACCGGTTATGGCAGAGGCCCACTCAGGGGTCTTTGAAATGCCGTCAGAACCTGCACCCAGGATGTAATCTTTATAGCTATTTCCTTCAGGGATATCTTTTGGCATGGTGGATTGATCATATCCCCGGGTATAGTGGTTCAAAAAATCATTATCCACCATGTCGTTTAAAATCAGCACATGGGCAAGGCCTGCCACCAGAGCCGCATCCGTGCCTGGCCTTATGGGTATCCATTCATCGGCAAACCCTGTTACAGTGTCTGTATGCAATGGGTCTATGACAATGACTTTTGCCTGGCTTTGTTTTTTGGCCAATACCAGGTCTCTGACCGTTCCCCCACCGCTCATCCTGGTTTCAGCAGGATTATTTCCAAACAGCACAACCAGTTTGCTGTTAATAATATCACTGATATAATTACCTGTGCCGGTTTTGCCATAAAGATAGGTCATGACCTGGTGGATCTGGGCCGTACTATATGAATTATAATAATTGAGCTTACCTCCCAAGACATTCATGAGCCTTTCAATCTGGTTTTGGTGAGAGACAACACCTCCCAGATTCCCTGTCCCATAATGGCGATAGACAGCCTCATTGCCGTATCGATCAATGACATGTTTGAGTTTGGAAGCGATTAAATCAAAGGCCTGGTCCCAGGTGATGCGGGCAAATTTGCCTTCGCCCCTTTTGCCTGTGCGCTGCATGGGATACAAGAGTCTTTCAGGAGAATAGATCCATTTCCGAAGTCCTCTGCCCCGAAGACAGGCCCGGATCTGTTGGGTTCCAGAAGAATCATCGTCGGTTATATCCGTCTCCACCCTTACAACGGATCCATTTTTCACATGCAGCCTTACAGGACACCTGCTGCCACAGTTAACATTGCATGTTGACCATACTATTTTGTCAGGCAGATTATGTGTTTCCAATTTATGATATCTCCCGAGCATAGTTCATGGCATATTAGGTGATTGGCAAAAAATAAGCTATCAGCAATTTTCTATAACTTGATTCCGGCCGTTTGCTTTGGATTGATAAAGCGCTTTATCTGCTTTTAATATCAAGGATTGGGGTTTATCCTTTTGATCAGGCACACAGGTTGCTATTCCAGCGCTGATACTGGCCTGAAGGGCTTGACCCTCATATTCCGATTGTAATGCCTGGACTTTCAACCGAACCTTTTCAGCCAGCATGCTGACATTTTCCAGAGCTGTGTTGGATATGAGGACAATAAATTCATCACCACCATAACGGGCTGTGATATCTGTCTGACGTTTAAAAATATTTTTGATTATCGTTGCTATGGCTGTAAGATACTGATCCCCGGCCAGATGACCATACTCATCATTGATCCGTTTAAAATCATCAATATCAAAGACAATAATGGATATAGGGGTTTTATCCCTGACAGACCGGGTCCATTCAAAAGAAAAGGCCTCATCAAAATACCGCCGGTTATACAAATTGGTCAAATCATCGATCCGGTTCATCTTTTCAAGGGCTTTTGACCTTTCTTCCAGTATATATTCGTTTTCACGGGCTTCCCAATATTCCCTGTTCCCGTTGCGGGCAAGAAAAAAAAGGTAGCCCCCCAGAAGACCCAGAGCAAGAACCAGCGGCACGTTCATTTTAAAGACCAGCATGCCCACCATTGACGGCACCAGAGCAAGAAAACTATAGACAATGGCCAGCCTGAAATACGGGAGAAAGGCCACAACCTCGCCTGAGCAAAGCCCAACAGTACACATCACCATTAAAAGCACTGCATAGAGATCTCCTTCATGGATCATGAAATTTGCAAACCCGAGCCCCCATATCAATGCCGTTAAGCACACACTCAAAACAAAGATCCAAGTATTAAATTTTTCGAATTTTGGTTGCATCCATTTTGCAATGGACAAATGAAAGATCCTGAACAGACAAATGCCAGCAAATGAAAATAAAAACAGCTTGGAAAAATCAGGATGGTGTGAGCGATAGCTTTCTGACAATAAAACAATCCCGGCAACTACCAGGTAGAAAACAATACCAATATCGGACCGTTTTTTCAGATCCTCTATCACCCTTGGACTCAATATCTGCCGTTTAAATGCCAACCACCCTCCTGATATCCAAAATTTTGTTCTGAGCCTTGAACCATGTTCATATCATTATAATAATAAAAAACAAACCTTTTAAGACAATTATCAAAAGGAAGACCAAAAAATAATTTGTTCTTTCATAAAGGGGTATGAATAATTTTCAGGCAAAACAAAACTTTCTTTTACGATTTGTTCAGATGTCTATCTTAAGGTTTAAAAAACTGCCGGCTTTATCATTTATCATTTGCTCTGGCTCAGCCAAAGGGCTACCCCGCCCCACGACTTTGCTGGCAGATATGTTCAGTAAGATTTGAGAAAACTCAAAATTTTTATTATTCAATCTTATCGTATGAATTGGGATTGAAAGTTTTGGAATCTGAAACCGGAAATAAAAAATTCGATCAATGTTACAAGGTCAAAAACCGGCACTTTCAATTCTTTCTGGATATCGATCCTGTAAGATATCAGGTTGGTGCATTCCAAAACAACGGCCCCTAAATTTTTACTGGACAAGCTCTTGGCGGCATCCACTACACCTTGACGCATATTTGCAATATCAAGTTTTGGATGTTTTTCAATTACAACTTTGTTAAACTCTGAACTATTTTCCATTCCAGCGATAAAAACACTATCCGGATCAATGCCCGAGGCTTTAAAATGCGCAGGTTTTAAAATCCGTGTATCACCGGTGATGAGTCCTACTTTAAGGTTTTGGGGCAAAAATTTCTGCAACAAAGGAACAATATCAAGAGCCGATCCGATAAAGGGGACATCCAGATGCTTTCTTAAGTCGGTATGAAAGGGACCAAAAAGACCGCAATCTGTAGCGATCAGGCTGACACCCTTTTTTTGGAGTGCTTTTGACTGTTTAATGAGGATGTCGATATGGTCTTTGTTTATATCAATAAGGTCTTCAAAGGGAAATCCCTTGAGCACTTCATAGGTCACTGGGAAAGGGAATGTTTCAGCATGGCCCGGATCACCTGGAATCCTCGGAATGGTTGAGTCATTCATCAAAATTCCGACTATATGACCATAGGAATTTAGTCCCCCTGATACTTTATTCTTCATGGTTTTTGCGGTACTCCGTTTTTATCCCAACCCTTTATTTTATAATAATCTTTTACCATATTTTGAACCGGCACAACCTGATTTTTGGAAGCACCTTCCAATAATGGTTCATGGATGAATCTGTGAGGCAGAGTATCATCTTTGGAGGTTATTCCAAAATCAATATTCATTAACCTGTCGTTATCTATGGTTTTTCTTAAGGCTTTGTTGACAACATCTTCCGTGAATTTTAGGCTTGTCCCAGCCCTTAAAAGATCTGAGGCAAGCTCAAAATCCAGCACATCCATGCTTAAGCCCACATTTTTGCACATGGTCAGGCAATCTGTTAAAAGTGCTTGTCGTTCCGTGTATTCAACAAGAATTGCTTTCCCATTATCTGAAAGCCTGTCTGCAGCATCCCTTGTACCAAATCTTTTTTCAGCCTCCTCAAAACGGTTGGTCAATTCAAAAAAGGGTTCAGCCCTTAAATGATCTGCGCCCCTGGATGCAATGGCATAGGTCAGGCCAAAGGCTTTAATCCCGCGGGGATCTCCGCAGATAATATCAAGCCCTTTTACATGAAGGGCGTATTTTTCAGAACCTTTCCCCATTTTATTGGCAAGATATCTTGTGCCCTTTGCAAAGTCAGCTCCTACACCTTCCTGGTTGATAATCAATCCCAGGATCTTTTCAATGGTTTCAATGTTACCCCAGGTAAAGTCAAGGCCGTCAAAATCGTTTTTGTTAAAAATGCCTTTTTCCACACATTCCATGGCCCATCCAATGGTTTCTCCTGTGCTCAGGGAATCAAGTCCCATCCTGTTCAGGTAGTGATTCATTTTAAGGGCAAACTCCAGGTTCTGGCTGCCCAGGCGGGAAGAAAAACTGCAAAGGGTTTCATATTCCGGACCCTCGCCTTCAACTTCTTTGGTGACATAGTACCTGGAACAATTAATATTGCAGTTAAAGCAGCCTTTATTTTTTGTTTTATATTTTTTTGCCAGGGTCTGCCCGCTGATCTTGTCCACATAGGAGGCCATGCCTTTCTGGAAATGGTTTACAGGCAAAATGCCAAGGCCATTAAGTGCTTTCATTAAAAGGGTTGATCCCAGGTCATGCCGGTCCTGAAACTCGGGATGGGTAACAATTCTTTTGTCTATAATTTTGGAAAGTTCCATAAATTTTAAAGGATCTGCCATGGAGACCATGCCGGTTCCCTTGACAACAACAGCCTTCAGATTTTTTGAGCCAAACAGACATCCCATGCCGGTTCTTCCACAAACCCGGGAATTATTGCAGGCCACGATGGAATATCTGACAAGGTTTTCCCCGGCAGGTCCAATGGCTGCAATCTGAACGTTGTTATCATTGAATTCTTTTCTGATAATGGATGTGGTCTGGAAAATATCTTTGCCCTTTAAGTGACTTGCATCCCTGATTTCAACATGATCGTCACAGATATACACATAACTTAAGCTTTCAGATTTTCCTGTAAAAATCAGCTGATCATATCCGGCATATTTGATTTCCGGTCCGAAAAAACCGCCTGCTGCAGAATCCCCAAGGATTCCTGTCATGGGGGATTTACCGGAAATGGTCATATAGGCAGAGGTTGAAAACAAAGAACCTGTGACAGGTCCCACACCTATTAACAGCATGTTTTCCTCTGAAAGCGGGTCAATATCCCGTTTAAGTTCATCATAAAGCCTGCGGGAATTTAACCCCCTGCCGCCGATAACTTCAAGCATGTAACCTGGATCGGTTTTTTCACGTAAAATTTTGCCTGAACTAAGATCCACTCTTAATATATGTCCTCCATAACCGTGCAACATTATTCTCTCCTGTCCTTTAACCAGTTTGCTCTTATTTTTTCGCTTCCTTGTTTTGCATATTCATATCTTTTTTGCGCAGGAATCATTTTTTTAGTTTTCTTTTTAAATAAAGCCAAGGATATGCTTTGTTTGATTTTGGGATCATATGAAATAGCATCCATTTCACAGGCTTCAATACATCTGGGGTTTCCCCCGCAAAGGTCACAGACATAGGGGATGCCATTGTAAATTTCTATGGCGCCGATTGGGCAGAGTATCTCACATACCCCGCAAAGATCGCAAAGAGTGGGCGACACTTCGATGCTGCCCCTGTCAGTGATGGAGATGGCATTTTGTGGACATTTTGTACAATAGTGTTCCTTACATTGATGACAGACAACAGGAAAATCAATTCCTGAGATTTCAATTTTTTCAACTTTTATTCTAGCACCCAGATGACCTGTTTTTCCTGAATGATAAAATGAACAATGGGTTTCACATCTTCTGCACCCGGAACATTTATTTGGATCAATTACCAGCATCAGTCTTTTATCCTTTCAATTTTGTAATGAACTTTTCCCTTTGGATCCGGGCAGACAAAAACCAGGCCTGCTTCATTAGATGTCCAGTCCCCTTTTTCATCGTTTCCGCGCTGCATAAGGGGAAAAATCGGCATCATGCTTTGAAGTGCCCACATACAGACATGCTTGCCATCAGGAATTTTTATTTTTCCTCCATCCACAAAAAAATGATTCCCCACAAGCATTGGCTGGTTGCAATACCCGTCTATTTTTTCAACGCTTACCTTTAATTTACTCATGATTACACCTTAAAATTCACCGCCAAGATATGCTTTTTGCATACTTGGATTATTTAAAAGATTTTGAGCATCGTCATCCAATACAATCTCACCGGTTTGAAGCACATAGCCCCGGTCTGCAATAGAAAGTGCCATGTTTGCATTCTGTTCAACCATGAGAATGGTTGTTCCCTTTTTATTTATATTTTCAATAATTTCAAACTGCTGATCCACTAGAGCAGGAGAAAGCCCCATGGAAGGTTCATCCATTAGAAGTATGGAAGGTTTTGACAAAAGCGCTCTTGCCATGGCAAGCATCTGCTGTTCCCCTCCGGAAAGAACCATTCCCAGCCTGGTGATTCTCTGTTTAAGCCGGGGGAAAAGTTCAAACATGGATTCAATATCAAGTTTCACCTGTACTCTATCTTTTCTATGCATGGCACCGATTTCAAGATTTTCCAGAACAGTCATTCTGGGGAAGATCCTGCGATTTTCCGGAACAATGGAAACACCGTTCCGAATAATATAATTTGTCGGTTTTTTATTAATATTTTCCCCGTTTAAAACAATAGATCCATCTTTAGGCCGGACAATCCCTAAAATAGTTTTAAGGGTCGTGGATTTTCCAGAAGCATTTCCCCCTAAAAGACAGATGAGTTCCCCTTGCTTGATCTTCATATTAATATTGTAAAGAACCTGTATTTTGCCATAACAGGCATTTACATTTTTAAGTTCAAGAATGATTTTATTTTTCACTTTTGGCCTTTTTACCTAAATAGGCTTCTATCACCAAAGGATTTTTTGAGACATCGTCATAGGATCCTTCACAGATTTTTTTCCCATAGTCCATGACAATTACCCGGTCTGAAACTGCCTTAACCAGGTTTAGTTTATGTTCAATAACAAGTATAGTCACCCCATATTGGTCCCTTAATTGTTTTATAAATTTAGTGATTTCCTCTGTCTCCTGGGGATTCATGCCCGCAGAAGGTTCGTCAAGCAGCAGAATCTCAGGGTCAGTTGCCATTGCCCTTGCGATTTCAACCCGTCGCCTGTTGGCATAGGAAAGCTGGGATACTTTCTGATTATACCTGTATCCTGTCAGTCTTTCCCCAAACATACTCAGAATTGTTTTTGCTTTTTCATCTGTTTCTTTCTCTTCTCTTTTATTTAATTTCAAGTTAAGAATGGCTGAGAAAAAAAATGATTTTGTCCTGCAGAACCGGCTTATTTTTATATTATCAATGACAGAAAGCTCGTTAAAAAGTCTTAAATTCTGAAATGTTCTTGCAATACCCGACTTTGCTACCATATGGGGTTTATAGGATGAAATATCCAGGTCCTTGTAAATCACTTTTCCCTGGTCGCTTTTATAAATTCCCGAGATAATATTAAAAAGTGTGCTTTTGCCTGCCCCGTTCGGGCCGATGATACTGAGTATTTCGTTTTTATGCAGGCTGAAATCAAGATCATCAATTGCTTTTAAACCTCCGAAATTAAGGGTCAGGTTTTGGATTTTAAGCAATGAAGTAGCCTGCTTTTTAAATTTGATGCTATCAATTTTATCATTTTTTTGAAAATAATACAGATCAGTTGATGCCCGAAGTTCTCCTGTTTCATCTTTATCAGGACGTCTTGTCAGTTTTGTAAACCCAGGAATGACAGAAAAAAGGCCCTGGGGTCTTATGGCCATGACGCTGACAAGCACGGCCCCGTAAATCATCATTCTTAATCCGCCATACTCCCGTAAAATTTCAGGAAGGATACTTAATATGACAGCACCGGCTATGACACCATAAATATTTCCCAGACCGCCTATAATCACCATGCAATACACAATGACCAGCTGCTGGAAACCAAAACTGTTTGGAAACACAGAATCCTGAAAAGAGGCAAAAACAGCACCTGAAAAACCAGCTATCAAAGCACCTGATGCAAAGGAATACAGCTTCATTCTTGTGGTGTTAATGCCGATGGTATTGGCTGCCAGTTCATCTTCTCTTATGGCATTCCACCCTCTTCCTATCCTTGAATCTTTGAGCCTGAAAGAAGCTATAAAGACAAGAAGTGCGCAGGTCCAGATAAGTGTTGAATAGTTTTCCGGTGTCACGATTTTTATAGAAAATATATTTATTATGTCAAAGGCATAAATTCCATTCACACCACCGGTAATATTAACAGGCGTATCAAGATTCAAGAGCAAAAGTTTAAAAATCTGGGCAAAGGCCAAGGTCACAATGGCAAGATAATCGCCTCTAAGGCGAATGCTTGTAAGACCCAGTAAAAATCCTGATACCATGGCAGTGAGTGCGCAGATCGGTAATGCAATAAGAAAAGGAAGATGAATCCCAAAATGACTGGAACAAAGAAAGGCAAATGTATAGCCGCCTATCCCGAAGAAAGCAATATAGGCAAGATCAAGAAGGCCTGTAAAACCGGCAACAATATTCAGGCCCAGGGCCAGCATGACATAAATACCGGTTATGGAAAAAATACTCTGCCAATAGTTGTTGGGCAAGATGCCCGGGACGATCAATAAGGCTAAAACAAAAAAAATAATTGTTGCTGCATCAGGCCCGATTTTGATCCAGGGCTTAGACCTTTTCACGTATTCTTTCTCCCATTAACCCCTGGGGCCTGAAAATAAGCACGGCAATAAGAATAGTAAATGCCACAACATCTTTATATGCAGACGGAAAGAATGTAACGGCCATGGCTTCACAAATTCCAAGCAAAAGGCCGCCTGCCATGGCACCGGGGATACTTCCGATTCCTCCTAGGACAGCAGCGGTAAACCCCTTTAATCCTGCCTGAAAACCCACATAATAATCAACCTGTGTAAAAAGAAGGCTTACAAGGATGCCAGCAGCACCTCCCAGGGCAGATCCGATCAAAAATACAATGACAATGATTTTATCAGTATCAATTCCCATAAAAGCTGCAGCTTCAATATCCTGGGCTGTGGCCCGAATGGATTTTCCAATATTGGTTTTTTTAATGATCAAGGTTAATAAAATCATTAAAAAAAAGCATACCACAATTACTAAAATCCGCATGAAGGATATGACAACGCCACCGATGTGGAAGGTCCTCAATCCATCAGGTATCAGATGCGATATATGAAACACCTTTACCTTGGCACCCTGAAAATACAAAATAAAATTCTGGATAAAGATTGAGACACCAAGGGAACTTAAAAGCAGGTTCATCCTTGGAGCATTGCGGAGCGGTCTGTAGGCTATTCTTTCAATGAGAAGTCCAAGAAGGGCTGAAATCCCCATTGAAAGAATAATCATCAAGGATATTAAAAGGGCTGCATTCATAACCGGCACATGGTTGACTGAAAATATCTGCAGCACCCACCACCCGGTAAAGCCGCCGATCATATATAGCTCTCCATGGGCGAAATTGAGCATGGAAAGCACGCCGTAAACCATGGTGTATCCTATGGCGATAAGTGCATAAACACCGCCGATGGTTATGCCGTTGATAGCCTGCTGGGATAGTTGACCGAAAATATCTTCCATTTTTTTAATCCTAAAAACAGGTTCTTTATACCGGGTATCTGTTTTAGGATTTACCCCTTTTTACAATTATAAACTATTTGCCAGTCAATACTGCAACCTGTTCAAAATCTTTGCCAGTAACCTTGAAAAAATAAGTTGCGCCGCCAAGCAGGTCTCCTTTTTCATCAAAACTTACAGGAAACCCCAGAATTCCCTTATAGTTTTTTATTGCAGCAAGTTTGGAAATAACTTCCTGGCGGGATATTTCCCCGTCTTTTGCAGCCAGATCAATGGCAGTTAACAAGATATTCATGGCTTCATAGGCCGGAGGACCAAACCCGCTTAAAGAGCCAAATTTCTTTTCATAACTTTTGACATATTCAGAGGCTTCCTTGATGGAATAAATATCCGGACCAAAATGGTAAACATATGCGCCCTGGGCTGCGCCTTCGGAAGCTTCAATAAAATCCTTTTTATCCCTGGCACCTTCTGTACCAAAGAAAACAGCATCTATCCCAAGCTCTTTTGCCTGTCTGACGCCGATTGCCTGGTCAGGGGCTGTGGTCGCTATAAAAAAGAGCACATCAGGATTATAGGCTTTTACCTTTGTAAGGACACTGAAATAATCTTTGGAGCCTGCTACAATGGTATCATTCATAATATCTGTAATACCAAGTTTTTTAAGACCTTTAATTGTCTGCTGGGCCATGTTTTCACAATAGGCAACTTTTTCATTTAAAACAGCAACTTTTTTAGCCTTAAGATGATTTTTGATAAACAGGGCACAATTCCAGCCATGGGCATCGTTTCTGGCATTAACCCTGAAAAAATGATTATATCCGGATTCAGTAAGTTCAGGTTTTGAAGCTGCTGTGGTAATGCAGGCAAGATTACTTTGACCATAAATTTTCAATGATGCCTGGGCAATATGGCTGACCGGGGGTCCCACAACGCCATACATCAATTCGTCAGAAGTGAATTTTCTTGCGACATTGATTCCCTGGGCCGGGTCAAGGGCATCATCTCCCATGACATGTTTAATTTGAACACCGTTAATACCACCCCTGGCATTCCATTCGTCAACAGCTAACTGGGAAGAATTAAAAATTTCCATACAGGGTGCTGCCGCATCACCGGTAAACGATCCTGCATTCCCGACACTGATGCCCCCTGATACGGCATTGGCAAATACTGTTTGACTTGAGAACAACAAAAACATAGCAAACAACAAAGCAATAACTTTTTTCATAATAAACCCCTCCTGATTAATAAAAATATTAAAATTCATTGTTAATATTATAGTTCGTCCTGTAAAAACGAATCTGATCGTACTTTTTTCATAATGTCCAATAGCTGGGATTTCACCTGGGCTGCATGAAGTGACACTGCTTTGGCAGCCTTAGCTTTATCTTTAGCAAGAAGCGCCTCATAAATAGCCATATGGTTCTCAATAGCCACATTCCATATATCCGCCCTGAGGTTTAATCCGTGACGATACTTCATTGTAAGATCACTCAAATTTCTGCATATTCTGTAAAACGTTTTACTTCTTGAAGCTCTGTAGATAATGGAATGAAATTCAATATCCAGATCCGTCATTTTTTTGAGATCATTTGTGTCAATACAGGTTTTTGCCTTTTTAATGTTTTCATCCATCATTTTAAGCTCAGCATCAGTGATATATTGAGTTGCTTTACAGGTAACCAGGGTCTCAATATCAAAGCGGACGGAGAAAAGATCCTGAATATCATCATTTGACATATCTTCAATAATATATCCGGCCTTTGGCAGGGAAGTGACCAATTTTTCCTGGGTGAGCCGCTGCAATGCCTCTCGAACTGGCGTCCTGCTGACTTCAAGGCGTTTTGCAATACTTGATTCTGTTATATGGGTGCCGCCTGAAATTTTCCCGGTTAAAATGTCATAGCGCAGGGTTTTATAAATTTTTTCTTTTAACGGTATATTTTTCATTTTACTCCTTTGAAAAATATAATAAAAGCATCTTGTATACAAGACGTATTGTACATTGGATTGAACCTGTCAAGTGTTTTTATTTAAATTCTTATCCGGGAATCAGTATAAAAGGGTCAACCTGTTTGCCTGACAGTTTTTGCTTTATTACATCTTTCGGATAGCTCAACAGCTGCATGAAATCTTTAGATATTTCCTTTAGAGTGGTTTGATCCGGATTCTCCATTTCACCGATTTTTGATCTTTTTGCCTTTAGCTCTTTATAGGATGTCAGGACATCATCTGTTTTGTAATATAATATCACCCATTTACCGGCAGTAAATTCATCGGATTGAAGGTCTGTTGCGATCAAACTCTTTTCAAGCCAGGTTTTTATTCCAAACCCTGCAACTATTTTTTCAGACCAGGGTTTTATCTTTTCATAGTCATCAGGAGACAAGGGCGGGCTGAGAGCCAACTTTTTTACGCCACAGGCAACCATTTCCACAAAACAATTAATCATACCTATTTCGAAAGATAACCGATCAATACGCTTCATAAGGATATCGTATCACCGGGCTTAGGAATAATTGTTTCATAGCCTTTTTGTTGAAGCTGTTTTGCAAAGGCAGCGCTTTGAGCCTCTTCTCCATGGACAATACCGATTTTCTTTATTCGAAGATTTGATCCCATAATAATTTTTTCAAGTTCATGTTTGTCTGCATGGGCGCTGAATCCGCCTATTTTTTCAACTTTTGCACGCAATGGATAAATTTTCCCCAAAATCTTTATTTCAGGGACGTCTCCATTATTCCCTGGTTCATCAGCCTGGGCACCCAGTTCCTGAATCCGCCTGCCCAAGGTATTTTCAGCCATATACCCCACAAGCAGGATGGTGTTTTTCGAGTCATGAATCTTATATCGAAGATGATGCAAAATCCTTCCTGCTTCACACATTCCCGAAGCAGATATCACCACATGGGAGGAATTATCCTTATTCAACTGCATGGATTCCTGCACGGTCTGAACAAACTTGATTTTCTCAAACTGAAATGGATTTTTCCCTTTTTCAAGAAAGGTTTCGTGGGTTTCCTTATCATAAACTTCCGGGTGTTCGCCAAAGACCTTGGTAAGATTGGTTGCCAGCGGACTGTCAACATATACAGGACGTCTTGGCACCTCTCCATTGTCATAAAGCTCATGAAGAATATAAATTAATTCCTGGGTTCTGCCAAAAGCAAAGGAAGGAATGATCACAGACCCGCCCCTTTCAAATGTATCATTGAGCACTTTTTTCAGCCTTGATCCCAAATCTTCGACAGGCTCGTGCTCCCTGTCACCATAGGTACTTTCCGTAATGAACAGATCAATGTCAAGGTCTTCGTCGTCAAAGACCAGAGTTGGATCCTTTAATATCGGTTTTCCAAACCGGCCCACATCCCCGGTATACAGAACCCGGGTTGTCTTATCACCTCTTTTGATGGTCACCACTGAAAAAGCTGATCCAAGTATATGGCCTGCCACATAAAACTTTACAGTGGTATTTTCACCAATGGTCACAGGATGATTAAAGGGATATCCATCAATAAAGCCAAGGGATTGTCTTGCCTCATCCATGGTATAAAGCGGTGTGACAATCTCAAGTTCATGCTGTTTTTGAAGCTTATGAATGACATCAATGTTGAGTTCATGAGCATTCTTTTTCAACATTTTTTTTATGTCACTTCTTTGCCTATTCGAGACCTCCTGTTTGACATTATTCTGTTCCAATTGGCGTAAAAAGGATCTGAGTGACTTATAGTTCAAATATTGTGCATCAGATTCCTGAATATGTCCGCTGTCCATCAACATATAATCCAGGGCATCTGCCGTGGGTCGGGTTGTCACCACACGGCCTGAAAAGCCCTCTTTTGTCAAAACAGGGATACGACCTGAGTGATCAATATGGGCATGGGATAGAATCATATTGGTGATCTTGCTTCTATCAATGGGAAAAATTTGATTTTTTTCCTTACTTTCTTTTCGCCTGCCCTGAAACATACCGCAATCAAAGAGAATTTTATCCTTGCCTGTATCCAGAAGATGCATTGACCCTGTCACTTCGCCTGCTGCGCCGTAGAAAGTTACATCCATAATTACCTCAATCGTTGTTATAGGGTTATAAGATTTTTTTTTGCTTCTATTTATTAAAGACTTTTTTCAAAAGCTCTGTTGTTCTTTTGACCGGGTTTTGCCGGATGGCTGCCTCTTCTTTTGCCATATAATAAAAAATGCCGTCCATTCCTTTTTCCACGACATGATCGGTAAGATCTGCTTTTACATCCGGCACAAAGGGGATGGATTTGTATCCTTTCATCATATCGTCATAGGACTTTACCGCACCGACCTGGGACAGGCTGTCCTCAATCACAGGCTTCATTTCTTTGGAAAGTTCCGGTGACATCTTTGTTTTAAAATACTGTGTGGCAGCATCATCCGGTCCGTCATAAATTCCCTTCACATCCTCCATTGTCATACTGGTAATGGCATCTCCAAATAATTGCTTTGCCTTTGGTGTTGCAACCTCTGCTGCCCTGTTCAGCTTTAATTCAAGGTCTTCAAACAAAGATGACATGCCCACCTTACTTAACATGGATTTTACCTTTTCAAGACTTGCCGGCAAGGGGATATGGATGTTGGAATCCATGTTGAACCCATCTGTTGTCCCCAATTGGCTCACAACATTTTCCGAACCCACCTTAAGGGCTTCTTTGAGTCCGGCACCGATTTCTTCAATGGTCAGCGCGCTTGCTTTATCGCCCCCTCCAAATGATTTTAAAAGATCACTGCCTTTAGTAAGCCAGGAATTACCGGCAAAAACCTGTGCTGATAATATCAGCGTGGCCATGAAGACCACTTGCAGCATCCCTAAGAATTTAATATTTGAATGCTTCATTTTTCCCCTCCATGTATTAACCAATAAATTTTATCCAGTTTTATCATTCCAGGATTCCTTTGCCATGGATCTTGCCAAGGCGTGAACATTTTTTTTAAGGGCAGACCTGAAATTAAAAACCAAATATGATCCTATTTTGTAAAACCAGGCAATAGGCCCTTAATCTGCTTTGTCACATCTTCTTTGACAGATTCTATTTTTTCTTTGGAGTCTACTTTTGTGCCCAATACCTGTTTTAATCCTTCCGTGCTTGGAAGACCCTGGCCACCTATCATGCCCGCAAGGTCAGGGCGGATTTTAGGAGAAGCAAAATCGCCGGTAATCAGAACCGGTACCATAAAACCCGATCTTTGTTTTTCATCCCCCTGACCTTTCAAGGTGGCAACAAATTTGGGCTCCACCCTTAAATCAAGCAGCTCTTTTACAAGATTGACATCTCCGGTTGCAATCACCCTTACCAAAGGAGACATCAGACTGGTTCCGTCTGTATTGATAAGACCATTTTTTGCAGTAAAAGGAATTTTCAATTCTGCAAAATCAGTTTTCGGTTTTTCTGTTACCTGTTCCCCCGCTCCAAACTTGCCCTTGACATTTCGCACCATACCGGCAAGGTCAATACCGATAATTGCACCATCAGTAAACAAGAATTCCCCTTGTCCTGTCAATGTCTGCTTGATCATATCAGGGGTTTCGCCTGTCATGGAAAGTTCTGCCTTGGTTTGCAGCGTTCCTTCAATCAATTCCTTTTGCAGAGCATCTTTCATCAAAGGTCCTGCCTGAATACCTTTGGCATCAATGGTTACTTTTGTCTGAGGGTCATTTTTTTGAACATTAAGTACCAGTTTTGATGCAACACTTCCCTGGTAAAGATTTAAGCCCAACGGATCTATGGTGACAATGCCTTTGTCTGCCAGAACATGGACGTCAATATTTTCAACGATTGCGCCATGGGCCTTTAATTTATCAACCTTAACCTTTCCATCCAGAACAAGTTTTCGCAAGGGCCTATAATCTGTTTTTTTAGCGGGTGTGGTGCCAGCCGCCTGGGTTGTTTCTTGCTTTGCTGTGGGTTCCGGCAGATACCGGTCAAGGTCGATCTCGTCCAATTTAAGGTCAAACTTCAGGTTGGGCTTTAAAAACTCTTTGGCTGAAGCTGAAAATATCAATTTTGAATCATCCAATTGGAGCTGGCCTTCTGACAGGGACACACTGGCTGGGTTCCCTTTTAATCGTGTTTTTAAAGACAGGGCATCCAATACTTTTGGATCTTTTGTCTGAACAGGAAACTTTTGATCCAGGGCAGCCAGAAGTTTTCTGGGTGAAAAAGAAGATATGTTCAATTCAAGATCAAAGGCCTGCTTGGCCAGAGGATCGATAATATTACCCTTTAATGTTATTTCCAGTTCTTCCAAAGCTTTTACAACAACATCAATTGCCATTGTGCCTTTACCCGGTTCCTTCCCGATGGGGCCGGCCGTTCCTTTAAGGGAAACCGGTTTTCCGTCAATCATGGCAGCAAATGAAATTCCAACAGGATTTTCAAGGCTGATATTCTCTAAATTCAAATTCAGGTCTGATATCTGTTTTTTAACATTTGTTCCTTGATCCACATATATCATTTGACCGTTTGTAATGGAAAATTTATCTACCTGCAAAGCGGCAATGGGCAGACCCTTTTCAGAAGAGGGTTTTTCTGTCTTCTTTTCCGCAACAGCTTTCTTCTCTTGTTTCGCACCAATCCCCTGCCAGTTGGCTTTACCATTTTTTAATTTTTCCAGATAAATCACAGGGCCATCCAGAACAAATGTTTTAACTTCTATTCGCTTTGACAAAAGCGGCATCACCTTGAGCCTGACCTCAAAATTCTTCACAGATACCATGCTTTTTTCATTGTATCCAACAGGATTACCTAATTGAAGATCTGTCAGTTTCACACCCACCCAGGGGAAGACAGATACATCTATGTCATCCCCAAATGTAAAAGAGCGACCTGTAGCCTCTACAACTTTTTGTTCAATTATGGGTTTATATTTTTTAACATCAACAAATTGAGGGATAATAAGGACGGCTGCAATAATAAGAACTAAAAAAACACCGCCAATGATGAACAACCATTTAAGAATACTTTTCATGGGATCTCTCCAAATATTTTGGTTAATGATTAAAAAAGAGTATAATCACGAAGCTCTATTATTTCCAGGTAGAAAAAAATTTTATGTCCCTTTTTTACTACCGATTACACCACAGATAGTCAAACCCAAAATCAAATTTCTACAAAAAACTCCTGCTTAATATCGCCTATAAGATTTGCGAAATTAAGTAGAAATTTTTATATTTTCCTGATTATAATACTGCCAGAGCCGCGTTATAATCGGGTTCATGGGTAATGTCATCAACAAGCTTTGCATGCAATATTTTATTGTTCTCGTCCAGAACAATAACCGCCCTTGCAGTCAACCCTTTTAAAGGGCCATCTTCAATCAAAAGTCCATAATTATTTGCAAAATCAGGGTTGCGAAATAGCGAACCAGTTACAACATTTTCTATCCCTTCTGCACCGCAGAAACGTTTGTGAGCAAAGGGCAGATCAAAGGAAAGACATATAACCTGAGTATTTTCAAGCTCTGATGCTTTTTGATTAAATGTTCTGACAGATGTTGCGCAAACATCTGTATCAATACTGGGGAAAATATTTAAAACTTTTCTTTTCCCGGAAAAATCATCCAGAGAAAACTCGGATAAATCCTGTTTGACTGCTGAAAAGTTTTTTACACTTTTTCCTTTACCTGGAAATTCACCTGCCAGCTGTACATCATTTCCTGCTAATTTAGTTTTGGCCATTGGATATCTCCTTTTTATAAAAAATACTTTAGTTTTGGTTGTCACTCCTTTTCAATCTCACTATTTTTATCTTTTATATTGTAATAGCTTGATCAACTTTTTTCAAGATAGGCTTTAAAAGATAAAACCGCTATTACTTTTCCTTCATGGAAAGAGAGATCCTTTTTCTTTTCACATCCTTTTCCAGGATTGTTACGATAACTGCCTGCCGGACTGTAACAATTTCATTGGGATCTTTTACAAAACGATCTGCTAGCTGACTGATATGAACAAGACCATCCTGGTGAACCCCGATGTCCACAAAGGCACCAAAGGCAGTGACATTTGTCACAATCCCCGGTACTTTCATTCCCGGTACAAGATCTTTGATATCATGGATGGTATTGTCAAAGGAAAATGCCTGGAACTCTTTTCTGGGGTCACGGCCAGGGCTTGCCAGTTCTTTTACAATATCTTTAAGTGTCGGCATACCAATAGTTTCCGTAACATACCGGCCCAGTTGAATCCTTGTGATCTCAAGGCTATTCATCATAAGGTCTTCAATGCTAAGCCCGACATCTTTTGCCATTTTTTCGACAATTTTATAGGATTCCGGATGGATACCGCTTCTATCCAAAGGGTTGCCTGCATTATGAATTCTTAAAAAACCTGCGGCCTGCTCAAATGCCTTTAGCCCAAGTCTTGGCACCTTTAAAAAATCTTTTCTTGATCTGAAGGGGCCGTTTTCATTGCGAAATAGAACCATATTAGCGGCAATGGTATCATTTAAGCCAGATACCTGGGAAAGCAATTCCCTGCTGGCTGTGTTGGCCTCAACCCCGACCTGATTCACACAGGATACCACCACATCATCCAAAGATTTTCTCAATAATTTTTGATCCACATCATGCTGATACTGGCCCACTCCAATGGATTTTGGATCCAGCTTAACAAGTTCGGCCAATGGGTCCAAAAGCCTCCTGCCAATGGAAACAGCACCTCTGACCGTGATATCGTGATCAGGAAATTCTTCTCTGGCAAGTTTTGATGCCGAATAAATGGAAGCCCCGCTCTCATCCACCATGACAATATGAATATTGCTATCCAGAACCAGTCCCTTTACAAACGCCTCCGTCTCCCGTCCTGCCGTTCCATTACCAATGGCAATGGCCTCAATCTTGTATGTTTTCGCGAGATTTAACACAATCTTTTTTGCTTTTTCATCATTGTTGTGATGGGGAAAGATCAGATTATGGTGCAAAAGTTGTCCCTGTGCATCAAGGCAGACCACCTTACATCCTGTCCTAAACCCGGGATCAATGGCAAGAATTCTTTTCTGACCCATGGGGGCAGACAGCAAAAGTTCCTTTAAATTCCCGGCAAAAATATTGATAGCAGTTTCATCTGCCAATGATTTTAATTGATGAATATATTCTTTTTCAATGGATTTGGATAAAAGTCTTTTATAACTGTCTTTTATGGCTATTATAATTTCCAGTGCTGATTTGGATTGATTTTTTATATACTTTCTTTCAATAAGGCGTAAGGCATTTTCTTCCCCGAGCAGGACATGCACGGAAAGGGCAGACTCTTTTTGACCCCTGAGCATGGCAAGTATCCTGTGGGAAGGTGCTTTGCAGGCAATTTCCATCCAGTCAAAATAATCCTTGAATTTTATGCCATCCTCTTCTTTTCCCTTTTTTACCTTGGATTGGATTTGCCCGGTTTTCAAAAACAACTCCCTGATACCAGCCCTGATTTGCACATCTTCATTGATGATTTCCGCAACAATATCCCTGGCACCGGATAAGGCATCTTCAACAGATTCAACTTCATTATGGGATGACAGATATTTTTTTGCTTCAATCAAAGGATCCTGATTTGATTGAAGCAAAAGAAATACGGCAAGAGGTTCCAGACCTTTTTCCTTTGCCATTTGTGCCCGGGTTGTTTTCCTGGGTCGATATTTTTCATAATAATCCTCAAGATCAATCATTGAATTGGCATTTTGGATGTCTGTCAACAGGATTTGTGTTAAAAGTTCACGTTCCTTTAAAGACTTAATTATCGCCTCTTTTCTATCATTCAGCGCATTCAATTGTTCTATTCGGTCTCGAATAGCGGCAATGACGACCTCATCAAGAGATCCCGTCTTTTCTTTTCGATACCGGGCAATAAAAGGAATGGTGGCACCCTGGTCCAGCAATTGCGCAACTGCTGAAACCCGAGCTTCTTCTAAATTCATTTCCAAACTTATACTATTAATTATTTTCATAAGTACACTCTATAATGTCAAAAAATATTTCTGCGTTTTTATGTAAAATCTGTTCCAGATTTTCACCTGACAATGGGGATTTGTTCAGCCACTTAAGTTCCCGGTCCCAGGCATAGGGAATGTTGGGAAAATCAGATCCATACATGATCCGGTCAGCCCTGTAGTGTTCAAGCCCGATTTTGTTATCCATGGGAAAATAATCGGTCAATACCATGGCTGTATCCAGCCAGAGGGTATCATATCTTTCAATGAGATCTTTATATTCCTTAATTTCATCAACCCCCAGATGGGGGACGCAGATTTTGAGCTTTGGAAAATTTTTAAGCACGGCTTCAAGCTTGGCAGCTTTGCATATCTCATATGGATCGCAGGCATATTCTTCACTTTTGGGCTCCCGCCCCACATGCATAACCATGGGTTTGCCTTTTTTTTCACAGATATCATAAATAACATCCATGTCAGGGCTGTTCATATCAAAACACTGGACATGGGCATGAAGTTTTACCCCTTTTAATCCATTGGCAAACGCATTAATTAAGATCTGATCCGCATCCTGCTCTCCGGGAAACACGGTTGCCATTCCTGTAACCTGCCCTTTAAATTCATTACACTTTTTGGCCATGTATGAATTTAACATCTCCGAAATACCCGGCTTATGGGCATATTGTAACGCCACAACATGGCTGACCCCATGATCCAGAAGATATTTGATGAGGCGTGACGTATCCATCTGGTATCTGATTTTCCAGGCGTGTTGATCAAACCATGACCAGATGGATGAAAATATTTTATCCGGAAAGATATGGACATGGGAATCAATCACCCTTGGCAGACCATCGGGTATGAAACAGCCCTCTTTGTCGTTAATGATCGGAAGATCAGGATGCAGCATTAATAAAACCTTTTATTTTTTATTTTCATAAACTTAAATGGGAAAAAAGTATTCGGGAACCAATCAGGATCAGGATGAGCCCCCCGAAAATTTCCATTCGTTTGCCAAACATTCTACCCAGTTTTGTTCCGATCTTAATGGCCAGAAGTGACATGCCTGCCGTTATCACACCGATAATGGCGCTGGGATACCAGATGTTTACATCCAGCATGGCAAGGCTTAAGCCCACTGCCAGGGCATCAATACTTGTGGCCACACTGAGCATCACCATTGTCATTCCCCTGGAGGGATCTTTTTTTTGTATGGCAGAGGACTTATCCATGCCTTCCCGGATCATTCTGATACCCACAAAGGCCAGAAGAAAAAAAGCAATCCAGTGATCAAAGGCTTTAAAATGGGATACAAAACTGATACCCAGAAGCCACCCCAGAACGGGCATTAAAAACTGGAACAGTCCGAAATGAAAAGAAAGTCGGAATTTAGCCCTGGCATCCTTTGCAAATCCTGCGGCAGCTGCAGCAAGACAGACAGCCGAGGCATCCATGGCAAGGCCAACGGCAATGATAATAATTTCAAATGTTGTCATGTGTCTTTCAATCTTTATCTATTAAAAGTAGTGCAGCCTATAAAAAATTTTCTTCTTTTGCAATTTTAAAAGTATCTTGTGCAGCTCTTTTTCCTGATAAAATTATTCGTTAAGATCATTTGTCCTCCTTGATATTCCCTGTAACATCATGTAATCTTGTCTTTATTGTCTGAACCCTTCAACCTGAAACAGGAGAATGAACATGGACAAATCAAATACATTAACCATACTAAAAAATGCCTTCCTCATAGAAAGAAAAGGCAAAAGCCTTTACGAAAAAGCCATGGATCATGCAAAAGATGATGTGGTCAAAGCCTTTTTCAAAGATCTTGCTGATGATGAGCAGGAACACATGAATATTCTTGAAAAACAGTTTAAAGCCTATATGAAAAGTGGCAAATTCATGGCAGGCGGTTTTGAGAATGACGGCGGAGCTGTAACTGCACCGGATATTCTTGATGAAACCTTAAAAGACAAGATCAATGCCGCAGACTTTGAGGCCACGGCCATTACCGCGGCTATCAGTTTTGAGGAAAAGGCTGTTAAGATGTACGACCAAAGGTCCAAAGAAGCCTCTGATCCGGAAGAAAAAAAAATGTACCACTGGCTTTCAGTCTGGGAAAAAACCCATTTGAAAAAATTGATGGCCCTTGAAGCATCCCTTATTGAAAGCATCTGGCATGACAACAACTTCTGGCCCTTCTAAATTCGCTGCTGAACCTTTGCCATCTCTACTATTGGCAAGGGTTCAAACGGTTGTCCCGGTATCAGGTTTAAAATTTTCTGGGGCATCCCGCGGTATAATAACCGGACGGTTACCATGGCATTTTTTTGGGGCATCCAGGGAAGATCTATTGTTTCGGTGATGCTCTGTTTTGCCTTTATACGGTTATCTTTGAGAACCTGTCTTGCCTTGGCAATATTGATGACTTCATTTCCTTTTTCATCCCCAAAAACAGTCTTGAAAATGATGGCATCTGCAGGCAATTCATGTTTGTCGTTCAGGACACCGGTTTGAAAGCTTGCATCCTTATCCTGGATAGTAATTTCAAGCCATACCTGGCGAAGGTCCCCCACTCCTGTTGGGATTGAATGTCCTGCACCCGTATTGGCCACGGTGATATTCAATTTTTTCTGGTTGATCAAAGATGTATCAACGGAAATGGTTGCTGCATTTTGAAGCCGTTCAACCGCCATCTGCTCTTTATCCCGGCCATCAAAAGTTCCAGGAACCGATGAGTTGCCCCCCACAAAATAATGGGTAAAAATATGGCGCCTTTCATCACTGTAATCCGTTGCTGCACCCGGATTTTCAGGCCGCAGGGTGGATCCGGTGGAAGGGATGCCCGGTCTCTGGTACATGTGACAGCCTTGGCATTCAATTTTTTTGGCAGGATCTTTTGAATTGTAAGGACTGTTCTGCCATTCTGTGTAAGTGGTTTCAAGATCTGTTCCAAACGCCACATGCTTTACATTATGACAGGTTCCGCAAATCTGTGACTCAGTATGCAGTTTAGAGAACTTTGCTTCATGAAAATCAGGTTCTGCATCATCAAAAGGGCCATACTTTATTCCCGGCTCATCTTCGCCCTGGCCCGGTTTCAGCACAAGGCCGTTATTATACATTTGTTTTATGGTAACAGCTGAATGACAGTAATCGCATTGAATCCCCTGGGTTGCAATCTCAGGTGTTTTAGATAAATCATCTGAAAGCTTTTCTGGGAATCCGGTTAGATACCCGATCGGTGTATGACATTTTACACAGGATTCAGCCTCTTGAATTTCTCCCTCATTTATCAGGCCTTTTTGAAGAAATTGTGCCACCCTTAAATAAACAGGATCTTTATGGGAAAGGTTATGCATTGAGTTTTCCCATTGTTCAAAAATTTCGCCATGACATCCACTACAGATCTCAGGCGAGATAAATTGGTCAATATGAATTTTCTCCTGGGATGATGCAACAGCTATTGCAGCAAACAGGATGACAACTCCGGAAGCCCAGGCCAAGGATATTTTAAGCAATCTTTTGAACTTCAACATTTTCTCCCCTTATTGAATAAGCCCCTTGGGATATTCTTTTGTTTCTCCCTCCAACGTGAGGACCGTCCAGTCCCCGTTTTCTTCTTTTGCCGTGACCAGGCAGTCAAGCCTTGTTCCATCATTAAATGTAATAAAACAAACATGGGATTCATTTAAGGTATTTACCTGGACAAATTTTTTGTCCTTTGCAATTTGTCGAAAAATCGCAGCCGCCTTTTCAATGGCAATGATCTTGTTATATTCATCTTCATCTATTTTCTTAATTTGCTGCCTTAATGCATTGATCTGTTGTTTCTGGTCTGCCATCTTAGCAATAATGGTTTGCATTTCTATTTTATTATCAGATGGTATGGAAACAAGAATCTGTTTATGCAGCTCCATATCCGTTTCAATAAAATTGATTTTTTGTAACAATCCTTTTATTTCTGCACTCATAGCCCTCTTCTTTTTTTCATCTGCCTGACCGGCAGTTTATTTTTTACTGATTCATGACTTACACAGATCACCTTTTTGAGCAGCCTTTTTATTGCCTCTGATCATCCATTCCATAAACCTTGTGATAATATTTTTCTTCTTTTTTTTATCTTTCATAACCCTTTTACCCCGGAAAAACCAACCAGATCAATCCCTTTTATTGATTATCTGCCCTCAGTGCATTTCTTGAAGCTCTATCCACAAGTGTGAAAAGTTTATCCATTTCATCTTTCTGATTCAACACCTTATGGCCACGCACTTTAACAAATTCACAGTCCAATTGATCAATGATCCGATAAAATTCCTGATACAGCTTATAATTCTTGATTCGCTTATTTTTCTTTGATTGATAATCATTTTTCTCAAGCCGATCACGCCTTTGCTGTAATCCCATGATATTTTGAGAATCCGTGTATACCATAACCCTTTGCCCCAGTGCTTGAATATCACCTATCGCCCATAATAAGGTCTGCAATTCCAGTTTTGTTGAAGATGTCTGCTCAAATCTTTTCACTTTCACCCTCGTCTTCAACAAATCCAGTGAAAGTTTTTCTTCAGGCACAGTGAGATATGCCCCATATCCAATATTTGACTTAGGATTCACACTGCCGTCTGTAAATAATATCAAATCCGCCATAAAAAGTGCTTTATTTCATAAAAAAATTATTATTTTGAAATCATGGTGTTAATTATATGCCGGTCAGTTTCAAGCATGCCCTTTGTGGCAAGTTCGCCTATATTTTTAATAGTCTGATCCACATCCTCGTCAATGATCCCGTCTGTCTTGGTGGCATAACTGCCTTCCATGGCAAGCAAAGCACAATAAACTGCAGAGCTTACCCCGGCTGATACTTTAAGGGCACAACCCTGTTTAGCTCCATCACATATCATACCAGTGATGCTGGCCGCCATGTTTTTTATTGTGCCGCCGATCTGAGACAGATCACCGCCCAAAAGATAGCAGACTCCACAGGCCGCTCCGGTTGCTGCCGTCAGAATACCGCACAATGCAGTTAGCTGACCTATGTACTGCTTGATATAAATGGCCATCAAATTGCTCAGGATAAGTGCCCGGATTAATTTTTCCTCACTGGCACCTGTCTTTTGAGCCACTGCCACCACAGGAAGGATGGTGGTGATACCCTGGTTGCCACTGCCGGAATTGCTCATCACGGGCAGATCACACCCATCCATCCTGGCATCGGAAGCGGCAGCTGTCAAGGACATGGCATGGGATACCAGGTCATCGGCTATAAATTTTCTTGTAATATTTGTCTGTATCGTAATTCCTGTTTTAAGGCCGTATTTTCCGGTCATGCCTTCTTTTGAAATAGCCTCATTGAGTTTGACGCCTTCCAGGATAAACCTAATTTCATCAATAGGCGCCTGGCTAGCAAATTCATAAACCTTTGCAACACAAAGATTAATTTTATTGTCAGGTTTTTCCATGGCTGAAGGGGTTTCAAGTCCGTGGAAAATAACTTCCCCGTCCTTTTCAACATAAATGATATTGGTGTGACGATGGGAAATGATGGTTCGGCAGATATGGTCTTTGGCCTTACAGATGCTTTCAATATATAACTTATCAGTTCCATCCTTTACCTTTATCTCAACCATTTTTTCATCCACCATCCTGCGGGCGGCTTTAAGATTTTCATCATTCACCTGTTTGAGAACCTCAAGCCCGTCCTCAGAATTACCGCATACAGCGCCAAGGGCTGCAGCAATAGGCAGGCCAACCATGCCCGTACCCGGAATACCCACCCCCATTCCATTTTTACAAATATTGTTGCTGACAAAGACCTCTACTTTTTCCGGAACCTCTCCAAGGATTTCCCTTGATTTGGCCGTTGCCAGGGCAACTGCCACAGGTTCGGTACAGCCAAGGGCCGGAATAACTTCACGATTGATGAGTGCAATAATTTCTTGTCGTTCCACTTTGTCCAGCATGGATCTTCCCTCTTTAAAAAATTTATTTTTTAACCCTGTATTTCAATAAAACGTGACCTTGATCAATTTTTTGAATATCTATCAATTCCAATTGAGTATCCAGGATTTCATTAAATAGGGACAGTCCTTTCCCAAAAAGCCTTGGTACAATTGTAATATGAACCTCGTCTATAAGGTTTTCTTTCATAAAAAGCGTGTTCACAACGGATCCGCCAATGAGCGCTACAGAGTCAAATCCCTGGGCCTGAAGTTCATTTATGATCTCTTTTGGTGTTTGATTGGTAAATATTAAATCTTTGCCCTGGTTTGTCCTTGTTTTATCCCGTGTCATGACAATATTTTTACGTCCCGGTAAAACTTTGCCTATGGTATCAAATGTTTTTGAGCCCATGATCATGGCCCCTGCATCCCGGGTGATATGGATAAAATATTTCTTATCTGCTTTGCCGGTCCAGTCTATTAATTCCATGGAATTTCTTGCAATCATCCCGTCTGCTGTGACAGCCATTAAGAGTATGACTTTCATTCTTTTTTATCCTTTATTAGCATCTAAGTCACTGGTCTCTCATTCATTGGGCCATTTCATGTTTTTGTCTTCAACAAAATAACAAAATCTGTCCCAAATCACTTGTTTTTTTGAAATCGGGCATTGAAGGGTAACTTTGGTGTCACTTAAACCAACAACTTCCCAGTCACCTGATCGCTTTGATCCATCAATATTTATCTTCTGGCCCTTTTTAAAAGGATATGGTTTGAACACGGTCACATGGTGATCCATGGCATTTGTCTCCTGTTTTTTAACGATTTATTCAAAGGAGTATATGCTTTTTTTTTATGCAAGGCAAATATTGAGAGAGAATCTTAAGAAGAACTCTTCCAGACTTTTTTTATGTGTTTCCAATCATTTTTTCCGGATCCACCCACTCATCAAATTGTTCATTTGATACAAGTTTCAGTTCAAGGGCTGCCTGTTTCAGGGTTTTGTTCTCCTGATAGGCTTTTTTTGCAATCCTGGCGGCCTGTTCATAACCGATGTGGGGATTCAAGGCCGTCACCAGCATAAGCGATTGCTGAAGATATTTTTCAATATTTTTACAATTGGGTTCCATGCCGTCCACACAATTATTTTTAAACGATGACGCTGCATCCCCCAAAAGCCGCGCTGATTCCAGAAAATTATAAATGATCACTGGCTTAAACACATTGAGTTCAAAATGTCCGCTTGCTCCGCCAATGTTAATGGTGACATCATTTCCCATGACCTGGGCGCACACCATTGTCAACGCTTCTGCCTGGGTGGGGTTGACTTTTCCCGGCATGATGGAGGACCCGGGTTCATTTTCCGGCAGCAGCAGTTCTCCAATGCCGCATCGGGGTCCTGAGCCTAGAAGCCGGATATCATTGGCAATTTTCATAAGACTTGCGGCCAGGGTTTTTAATGCCCCGTGTGAGGCAACAATGGCATCATGGGCGGCCAGGGATTCAAACTTATTGGGCGCTGTCACAAAGGGGTAGCCTGTCAATTCGGCAATGGCCTGAGCCACTTTTTTGTCATACCCCTCGGGTGCATTCAGCCCTGTTCCCACAGCCGTTCCCCCCAGTGCAAGCTCACACAGATGGGGCAATGTCAGTTTCAATGCCTTAATGCCATAATCCAGCATGGATGCATATCCTGAAAATTCCTGACCCAGTGTCAGAGGGATTGCATCCATCAGGTGTGTCCGACCAATTTTTACAATCTTATTCCAGTCTCGGGTTTTCTTTTCCAAAGATGCCTTTAATGCCGTTAAGCCGGGAATGGTATGATCTGTTATAATACTACAGGCCGCCATATTCATGGCTGTTGGAAAAGTATCATTTGAAGACTGGGATTTATTTACATCATCATTGGGATGAACAAGGCGCTTTGACTTTCCAAGCTCATTTCCAAGCAGCACATGGGCCCTGTTGGCAATGACTTCATTTACATTCATGTTGGACTGGGTACCAGACCCGGTTTGCCATACATTCAGGGGAAAATGGTCATCAAGGGTGCCGGCAATAATTTCATCACAGACCTGACTAATGATATCTTTTTTTTCCCGGGGCAACACGCCAAGGTCATGATTCACAACGGCTGCCGCTTTTTTCAATATCCCAAAGGCCCTGATGATCTCCAAAGGCATCCTGTGATTTCCAATTTTAAAATAATCTAAAGACCTCTGGGTCTGTGCACCCCAGTATTTATCCAAAGGGACATGAATCTCACCCATGGTATCTGTTTCTATTCTTGTCTTCATGAAAATCTCCAGATATTATCTGTTATGGATGCACAAAAGGGCACACTTTTGTATTGCCTTATAAAGCGGTCAGGCTCTATTTATATGAAATATTTATACTGCAAATGAACGGCTGAAAAGATCTTCAATCGCTTTTTTACCTTCATCGGAAAGATTTCTGGTGCCCGTTCCACAAAAAGTCTCATGTGAAATTACAGGTTCTTCTTCCTTCCATTCATTTTTTTCCCATGTATACCACTTATTTTCACCCTGATCAAAAACACTTACCGGTCTGTTAAAAAATTTGGCAAGTTCAACACCCCAGCCAGTTCCACCTTTAACCGTTTGATCAGGCTGAATCCAACCTATTGCAAATACCTGATACCCCTTATTGACCATATGAAAAATGGTCTGAAAAACTTTTCTGATCTTATCGGCCTGTGCATATCTCCTGCCCATTCGTGCAGAGACTATCTCCATACTGATATTGCCTTTTTTCAGATCTACATCGCTAAGCATGGTAATGTTCTTCTCCCTCGAACATGTATGCCCTTCAAATGAAAAATTTATTTCATTGATGCCATATTTTTCTGCGCATTCGCCAAAGGTTTCTTCTGCACCCTTAAGTCCCCCACTGTAAAGACTATACTTTTTATTACTCATAATGATTATTTCTCCTTTTGCACTCATTTTATTAGCGTTCAGTTAATATAAACTTGGATTTTTCATATATTGTTGTTCTCACCTCAGGTTTGCCTCACAAAAATAATTTAAACTTGCTCCAGCGAAAATTAAATCTATCCGCCAGGGCATTATAATTTAAAATAAGGCTAATTACAAAAGGTCAGAGTAAAAATCATTACCTTTATCATCAACAATGATAAAGGCTGGAAAATTTTCAACGGTGATCATATAGACAGCTTCCATGCCAAGCTCTTCATATTCCAGCAATTCAACCTTTTTGATAAAGTCTTTTCCAAGACGAGCAGCAGGGCCACCAGGGGAGCCCAGATAAAATCCGCCATATTCCCTGCACGCATCAGTCACCTGTCGGGTTCTATTCCCTTTTGCCAGCATGATCATGGAAGCCCCCTCTTTCTGGAAGACAGGTACATAGGGGTCCATTCTTCCGGCCGTGGTGGGGCCAAATGCTCCTGAGGCTTCACCATCCGGTGTTTTAGCAGGGCCGGCATAATAAATAATATGATTTTTCAGATATTCTGGCAGGCCTTTGCCTGATTCAAATCCTTCCATGAATTTTGCATGGGCAATATCCCTTCCTACAATGATTTTACCCGTCAGGGACAATCTTGTGGAAACAGGATATTTGGAGAGTTCCGCCCGGATCTCGTCCATGGGCCTGTTCAGATCGATCTCTACAGCCTCTTTCATTTCAGGTTCTTGTTTTGGCAGGTATTGGGCAGGGTTTTCTTCCAATTGTTCCAGAAAAATCCCTTCCCTTGTAATTTTACCCTTTATCTGGCGGTCGGCAGAACAGGAAACCCCGATACCGATGGGGCAGGAGGCTCCATGCCGTGGCAGGCGGATCACACGGATATCCAGGGCAAAATGTTTGCCGCCAAACTGAGCACCCAGTCCAAGTCCCTGGGATCTGATCAGCACTTTTTGTTCAAGGTCAATATCCCTGAAGGCATAGGCAAGCTCACTGCCTTTGGTGGGCAAAGAATCCAGGTATCTGGCTGAAGCCAGTTTCACAGCCTTTAAATTGAGTTCTGCTGAAGTTCCGCCGATGACAAAAGCAATATGATATGGTGGGCAGGCGGCTGTTCCAAGGCCTTTCATTTTTTCCAGCATGAAATTGATCAGGGTTTCTTCTGTGTTCAATACCGCTTTTGTCATCTGGAAAAGTGCTGTTTTATTTGCAGATCCTCCTCCTTTGGCCATGAACAGGAACTTGTATGCATCTCCCTGAACAGAGGCAATATCAATCTGGGCCGGCAAATTGGTCTTGGTGTTCATTTCCTTGTACATGGTAAGGGCAGCATTCTGGGAATATCGTAAATAATTTTCTGTATATGCCTGGAAAACCCCTCTTGACAGTTCTTCTTCATCATCTGTCCAGGTCCAGACCTGCTGGCCTTTTTTAGCCATCACAATTGCAGTTCCCGTGTCCTGGCACATGGGATAGACCCTGTCTGAAGCAATAACAGCATTTTTCAAAAGTTCCAGGGCCACATATCGATCATTGTCAGAGCTTTCAGAGTCATCAATAATCTTTCTTAAACTTTCAAGATGTTCAGCCCGATAAAGGTGGGCCACATCTTTAAATGCCTGGTTTGAAAGCAGACTTATCGCCTGCGGCTCCACCATGAGAACCTCTTTTCCTGCAAACTCTTTTATCCTGACATGATCCTTAGTGAGAAGCCTATACTCAGTGGTATCTTCTCCCAAAGGAAACATGGTCTCAAATTTAAATTCACTCATTTTCTAACCTCACAATTTATTTAACCAAAACCATCTTCCTTCGAAGATATGCAATCTGGGTCTGGTGCGGCAGATCTTTAGGGCAATAGTCTTCACATCCTAAAAGGGTCATGCAACCAAACACCCCATCATCATCACCCATAATTTCATAGAACTCATCATCCGACCGTTTGTCCCTGGGATCCAGGGCATATCTGGCAAGCCTCATAAATCCCACTGCAGAAAGAAAATCAGGTCTCATTCGTTTTGTGGCACAGGCAGATACGCAACATCCGCATTCCACACATCGTTCCAGCTCGTAAATTTCATCGGCCACATCCGGGTCCATGCGTTCCTCAAGTTTTTCAAAATTGACTTCATCTGCATTCCGGTCATGAATCCAGGATTCCACTCTTTCAGACATGGCCCGCATAAATTTCCCCGTATTGACGGAAAGATCTCCAATGAGCTCAAACCCGGGCAACGGCAAGAGTTTTATCTCACCGTTTTCATATTTCGAAGTAAGGGTGCGACAGGCAAGGGTGGGTGACCCATTGACCACCATGGCACAGGAACCGCAGATACCGGCCCGGCAGACAAAATCAAATTGCAGGGAGGGATCCTGCTGCTCACGTATATCGTTCAATGCAATAAAAATTGTCATCCCAGGGGCTTCTTTAACCTCATAGGTTACCATGCGAGGTTTGTCACCCTTTTTCTGGGGATTATATCTAAAGATTTGAAATTTTAAGACTCTTTCCTGGTCACTCATTATTTAAACCCCCTGCCTATACGCTCATTTTTACCTTTAAATTTTTCCGGAATTGGGATCGGATTTAACAGCTCCTGAAGCTCAAACCTGTCTGCACCCGGATTAGCTTTTTTGATGTCTTCAATTTCCTGTTCCCGCTTGATCGTATCGGGGTGATGAATGGTATTGTCTGCACCATACCCTCTTGATCCGGGAGGCATTTCCATTTTCATGACATCCAGGTCTTCATAGGATATTTCAGGAAGATCAGCTGAATCCTCTTTCCATGTGGCAAGGGTTCTTTTCAGCCAGTCCCTGTCATTTCTTGCCGGGTAATCTTCCCTGGCATGAGCGCCGCGGCTTTCAGTTCTAAGCATTGCACCATAGGCAATACACTGGGCAAGTTTGATCATCTTGGGAACCCGAATGGCTTCCACCAGTTCCGGATTGGAAGAACTGATCCTGTTTCTCAAGGCAATTTTCTTTGCCCGCTGATTCAAGACTTTCAATTCTTCAACAGCTTGTTCAAGATCTTCACCATTTCTGAAAATACCAACCTTATCCATCATGATCTTCTGCATTGCTGCTTTTAACTCAAAGGGATTTTCACCAAAATCCCTGACCAGAAGATCTGAGATTTTCTTTTCCTCTTGTTTCATAAAATGCTGGATGGTGGATGTGCTCACATTTAATGGATTTTGAGCACAATAATCTGCGACAAATTCACCCACGATCATTCCTGCCACAACCGTTTCAGCAACAGAGTTGCCGCCCAGCCGGTTAAATCCGTGCATATCCCAGCAGGCTGCCTCACCGGCAGAGAAAAGACCTTTAAGCGTCGGACTTTCACCTGTGGCTTTTGTTCTGATTCCGCCCATGGAGTAATGCTGGGTCGGTCTGACCGGTATATACTCTTCAACAGGATCAATACCCAGGAAATATTCACAGATCTCTTTGACTTCCCTTAAGTTCTTTTCAATATGTTTGCGGCCAAGCAAAGTAATATCCAGCCAGAGGTGGTCGCCATAACGAGATGGGATACCCTTGCCTTTTCTCATGTGCTCGGTCATTCTGCGCGAGACAACATCTCTTGATGCCAATTCCTTTTTGTCCGGCTCATAATCCGGCATAAACCTATATCCATCCTTATCCAGAAGGAGACCCCCGTCACCACGGCATCCTTCCGTGGTAAGGATACCAACCGGTACAATGGCTGTTGGATGAAATTGTACCGCTTCCATATTCCCAAGGGTTGCGATTCCAGTTTCAAGGGCAATGGCATTTCCAATCCCTTCTGAAATAACAGCATTGGTGGTAATAGCATATAATCTTCCATAACCGCCCGTGGCAATTGTTGTGGCTTTTGCCACATAGGCGATAAGCTCGCCTGTGATAAGATCTCTTACAATGGCGCCATAACAGACCCCGTCTTCATGGATCAGGGCAATGGCTTCTTTTCTTTCATGGACGGGGATACCCATCTGGATGGACTTGTTATCCATTGCATAGAGCATGGTGTGACCTGTACCATCTGATGTGAAACAGGTTCTCCATTTCTTTGTCCCGCCAAAATCCCTTGATGTAATCAGGCCATGGGCTTCATCTTTTTCTGTAATGGTGACTTTTTTGCCGTTAATAACAACCCCCCTGTCTCCGCGCCTGACCCTTGACCAGGGAACACCCCAGGCAGATAACTGCCGGATGGCTTTGGGAGCCGTGTTCACAAACATTCTGGCAACATCCTGGTCGCATCCCCAGTCACTTCCCCTTACCGTGTCGCCAAAATGGACTTCTTCATCATCCCCTTCGCCCTTAATCGTAGCACCAAGACTTGCCTGCATACCGCCCTGGGCAGCAGCAGAATGAGATCTTTTGGCAGGAACCAGAGACAGGACAATGGTATCAAAGCCCCTCTGCATGGATGCAATGGCAACTCTCAATCCTGCCAGCCCGCCACCAATTACAAGTGAATCCGTATATATGACTTTCATTTAGGTCACCCCTTATTGCTTTGTTACTTCAGCTGGTTGAGTTTTTTCCGGTTCATGGGCCGCTTTTTTTCCCTGGCCTTCCTCTAATAACCGAATCTCTTTGTTTACCGGAATAGCTTCCTCAGCCTGGACGTGTTCAACGGCTGCTGCATGTTTACTATATCTTTCACCGGCTCTATCCCTGTGGTTGATGCCGATCACAACAAACACCAAAAGGGCCAGAACACCAATGGTCATAAAGAAAATAGTAGCCCTGTTCTTCATTTTCTTGAGGGTTTGTCTTGATTTTTTAGCATCTTTTCCAACAAACCATCCCCATTTCATGCAAAGCCTGTAAAGGCCTATGGTGCCGTGAAGCTCAACACAGATCAAAAGAATCAGATAAAGGGGCCACATATTGCCTGAAACCATCCTGTCTGCCGACATATAGGGGTCGATACCACCTGGATGGGTCAACATGATATAAAGATGAACCGATCCTAAAAAAAACATGAGAAATCCGGTAACCACCTGGATATACCATAAATTGGTATCCGTATGATTCATCATCTGCATCTGGTCTCTTAAGATTCTATGCTGTTTCCACGAGATGGGAAATTTTCTGACCCCCAGTAATGCATGGGTGATAAAAAGAGTGAATATGGTGAGAACAGCAAAAAATACAGCAATGGGAAAGCCTTGTCCTGTATCAGACAAAAAGGCCAGTTCCATGGTTTTTGCCACAAAATTAAAAGCAGCTTTTCCAAAGATGACGCTGCCCACAAGAAGCATATGCACCCACATGAACAGCCCAAGAATCAGGCCGGTCCCACTCTGGAGGAAATCAAGCCTGGCAGGCATTCTGCTCTTTTTTTTATTTGATTCGATAATATAACTATCCAATTTTTTTTAGCCTCCTTTAGGTTACATCAGTGCCTAAACGAAAATCTGAAAATTTTTTTGAGTACAAGGCGGACGAAAATTTTAACCGGAGGAATACAGTTAGTATTTCGAGGATTAAAATTATCGCCCAACGCAGTAATCGGAAAAATTGGCGGTTTTCGGTCGACATTAAAATACATCTTTACAAACTTGGCCGATCTGCCCCAAATTCTCACAGACAAAAATGCCATTGTCTTTGAAAGCGGCAATCTTTGCTGCACCCGTACCGCTGGAACCTGAAATAATGGCTCCGGCATGCCCCATCCTTCTGCCGGGAGGTGCGGTAAGACCGGCTATAAAACCGACGACGGGTTTGGTAAGGTTTTCTTTAATAAAATAAGCTGCCTCTTCTTCTGCACTTCCGCCTATTTCACCCACCATGACAATCCCATGGGTTTGTTCATCCTTTTGAAAAGCGTCAAGCACATCTATAAAATTGGTTCCATTCACAGGGTCACCGCCAATGCCAATGCAGGTAGACTGGCCCATTCCAAGCTTTGTCAACTGATCAACCACTTCATAGGTCAGCGTTCCTGATCGTGAAACCACCCCTATATTTCCTTTTTTATGGATCTTGCCAGGCATAATACCGATTTTGCACTCTCCGGGAGTGATAATACCCGGGCAGTTGGGTCCGATAAGACGGCAGTTCTTTGTGGCCAGAAAATGTTTAACCTTGACCATATCAAGAATTGGAATTCCTTCTGTAATGGCCACAATCAGCTCCACACCCGCATCTGCTGCCTCCATAATGGCATCTGCCCCGAATGGCGGGGGCACAAAGATAAGGGATGCTGTAGCGCCTGTTTCTTCAACTGCCTCACGAACAGTATTAAACACGGGCACATCATCCATTTTCTGCCCGCCTTTACCCGGGGTTACCCCGGCCACAATATTTGTTCCATATTCCAGACACCCTCTTGTATGAAAGCTTCCCTCATTGCCGGTAATCCCCTGTACAAGAACCTTTGTGTCTTTATTTACAAATATACTCAATTTTAATCTCCTCTAATTGACAGCTGCAGCAATTTTTTGCGCTGCATCAAAAAGATCAACAGCAGTGGTTAAATTTAAGCCGGCATTGCTTAGAATTTCCTTTCCTTTTTCCACATTTGTGCCTTCCATGCGAACCACAACAGGGATATTGATATTGGTTTTCTTTGCTGCATCCACAACACCCTGGGCAAAATTATCACAGCGTAAGATGCCGCCGAAAATATTTATTAATACTGCTTTCACCTTGTCATCAGCCAGGATGATCCTGAATGCATTTTCAACCTGTTCAGAAGAGGCTCCGCCGCCCACATCCATGAAATTGGCCGGGGTTGCTCCGGCATTTTTTATGATATCCATGGTAGCCATGGCAAGTCCTGCACCATTTACAATATTTCCCACATTTCCATCAAGATTGATATAGTTTAAACTATATTTTGATGCTTCAACCTCCAGGGGATCTTCTTCATCAAGGTCTCTTAAGGCCATTAAATCTTTGTGGCGGTAAAGGGCATTGGAATCAAAATCAACCTTGGCATCCAGGGCCAGAACCTTGTCATCTGAAGTTAAAATCAAAGGATTTATTTCCACCATGGAGCAGTCATTGGCAATAAAAAATCGGTACAGGTTGGAAAGAAGGGCTGAAAATGGTTTCATGGCAGAAGAGGGCAGTTCAAGACTGAACCCGACCTGCCTGAGCTGGTATCCCTGAATCCCCATTAACGGGTCTACATGAACTTTTATGATTCTTTCAGGGGTTTGGGCTGCCACTTTTTCAATGTCCATGCCTCCGTCCTGGCTTGCCATGATCACAATTGATGCTGTGCCGCGATCCACAAGAAGACTTAAATATAACTCTTTTTTAATTTTCTGGCCTGCCTCGATCAAGAGTTTTTTCACAACTCTGCCTTCAGGACCGGTTTGATGGGTGACAAGGGTCATACCCAGGATTTCCCTGGCCAGGGTTTCAACCTCTTCCATGGAAGCGGCAAGCTTTACACCACCGCCTTTGCCCCTTCCACCTGCATGGATCTGGGCTTTCACCACCACTGGAAAATTGCCCAGGTCTGCGGCAGTCTTTTTTGCCTCATCCACAGAAAAAGCAACATTTCCATCAGGAACAGGAACATTGTATGCCTTAAACAATTCCTTTGCCTGATATTCATGAATTTTCATTTAAATTTCCTTTCAACTTTACAAAAACAAGAAACATAATACTTTGTTTCTTGTTTTTGTATATTCCTATCTTGTCTTGCGACTAAATTATAAATATGACAACAACACTTCAGCGGCAGCTGTTGGGGATATTTTTTCATTTTCTACCTGTTGTGAAACAAGTGTTATCTCTTTATTAATTTTCTCATTATTTTTAAAGCGCTGCTTTAAGCCCTCTTCAACAAGGGTCCACATCCATTCCAGGGATTGTTTCTTCCGCCTTTGTAAAAATTCGCCTGAAGCTTTAAATTTCTGATTATGATCAAGAATAGTTTCCCAGACAGCCTTAGTCCCTCCATCAATAACAGATGAACAGGTCAAAACAGGTGTGGACCAGGTTGGAGATTCAGGCCTGATCAGATGCATGGCCATATCCAGATCCCCCTTGGCTTTTCTAACCGCTTTAAGGTTATCTCCGTCTGCCTTGTTAATGGCAATGCAGTCTGCCAGTTCCAGAACTCCTTTTTTTATCCCCTGAAGTTCATCTCCGGCTCCTGCAATCATCAGTACAAGAAAAAAATCCACCATGGAAGCCACACTGGTTTCAGACTGTCCCACCCCTACAGTTTCAACTAGGATAACATCAAACCCGGCTGCTTCACAGGTCAGCATGATTTCACGGGTTTTAGCGGCAACTCCCCCCAGGGTTTCTCCGGCAGGAGAAGGCCTGATAAAGGCATTTGCATGGGCAGACAGCTTTTCCATCCGGGTTTTATCTCCCAAAATAGACCCGCCGCTCCTGCGGCTTGTGGGATCCACAGCCAGAACAGCCACTTTATGGCCAAGATCTGCCAGAAATACGCCTAAATTTTCTATAAAGGTACTCTTACCGACACCCGGTACCCCTGTAATACCCACCCGGATGCTGTTTCCAGCATGGGGTAGAACCTTTTCCATAACGGCAAAAGCTTTTTTCTGATGGGCCGTAAGACTGCTTTCTATCAATGTTATGGTCTTGGCAATCATACGGCGATTGCCATCTAAAATACCCTGGACAAAGCTCTCACTTTCAGGGTCGGTTTGAATCATGTTCTTTACGCACCTATGATGTTAAGCGTCCTGTTTGCAGCATCGGTTACCATAGTTCCAGGTCCAAAAATTTCTGCTGCACCCGCATTTTTCAAAAATTCATAATCGCCTGGTGGAATTATGCCACCAACCACCACTTTAATATCAGAAGCACCATGATTTTTCAACTCTTCAATGACCATAGGAACCAAAGTTTTATGCCCTGCTGCAAGGCTGGATACCCCTATCACATGGACATCATTTTCAACGGCCATTCTGGCGGCTTCTTCAGGGGTCTGGAACAAGGGGCCTAAGTCCACATCAAACCCAAAATCCGCAAAGGCCGTGGCAATGACCTTAACACCCCTGTCATGTCCATCCTGTCCCATTTTAGACAATAAAATCCTGGGTCTGCGACCCGTCTTTTTTTGAAAATCCGCTGTACGCTTTCTTAAAGACTCAATCATCTCGGAATCAGAATGTTCTGCAGCATACACCCCGGAGATACACTGGGTGGTGGCCACAAACCGTGTAAATACTTTTTCCATAGCATCACAAATTTCCCCAACCGTTGCCCTTGCCCTTACTGCCGGCAGACAGGTTTCCAAAAGATTTCTACCTGATTCACAAGCCTTTGTAATATCATCCAAAGCCTTTTGAACAGCTGTATTATCCCGCTGTTTTTTAATCTGTGCAAGACGTGCCACCTGTTCATTCCTGATCTCTTCAGAGACTTCACGCACAGGAATGGGGATTTCATCTTCAATTTTATATTTATTCACCCCCACAATCACATCCGAACCCTGATCAATCCTGGCCTGTCGTCTGGCAGACACTTCTTCAATTCTCATTTTCGGCATACCAGACTCAATGGCTTTGGCCATGCCGCCCAGGTCCTCTATTTCAGCCAGAATTTTGCGGACTTCATCAATAATATTCTGAGTCAGGGTTTCAACATAGTATGACCCGCCTAAAGGATCCACCACATCACAGATATGGGATTCTTCCTGAACAATGATCTGGGTATTTCTGGAGATCCTGGCTGACAATTCCGTGGGCAGGCCCACTGCCTCGTCAAAAGAGTTGGTGTGAAGACTCTGTGTGCCACCAAGCACTGCTGACAGGCATTCAAGGGTGGTTCTGACAATATTGTTATAGGGATCCTGCTGGGTCAGGCTCCAGCCCGATGTCTGGCAGTGGGTTCTCAGCATGGTTGAGGTTGGATTTTTCGGGTTGAACTGGCTCATGAGCTCTGCCCACAGGAATCTGGCAGCTCTCAACATGGCAATATCCATGAAAAAATTCATGCCGATCCCGAAAAAGAAAGAGAGCCTTGGAGCAAATTTATCAATATCAAGGCCTGTTTTAAGGGCAGCTTTGACATACTCAAGACCGTCGGCCAAGGTAAAGGCTGCCTGGAGAACAGAATCAGCCCCTGCTTCCATCATGTGATACCCGCTGATACTGATGGAATTAAATTTGGGCATGTTATCCGAACAAAAAGCGATAATATCGGAAACAATCCTCATGGAAGGCGTTGGTGGATAGATATAGGTATTCCGGGTCAGATATTCTTTTAATATATCATTTTGAATGGTTCCCATGAGCTGGTCATGTCTGACACCCTGCTCTTCTGCTGCTACAATATACCCTGCAAGAATTGGCAGGACAGCACCATTCATGGTCATGGAAACCGACATCTGATCTAAGGGGATCTGGTCAAACAAAATTTTCATATCTTCGACAGAATCAATGGCAACCCCTGCTTTTCCAACATCTCCCGTCACCCTTGGGTGATCAGAATCATATCCTCTGTGGGTGGCCAAATCAAAGGCAACAGACAGCCCTTTTTGTCCTGCTGCAAGATTTTTACGATAAAAGGTATTTGATTCTTTTGCCGTTGAAAATCCTGCATACTGGCGAATGGTCCAGGGACGGCCTGCATACATGGTGGCCTTGGGGCCCCGGACATAGGGCTCAAATCCTGGAAGGTTATTGATGAACTCTACTTTTTCAAGGTCTTTTGCCGAATATAGCGGCTTGATATCGATCCCTTCCGGGGTTTTCTTTGTTAATGACTCCAGGGGCTTTCCCCTGAGCTCTTTTTTAGCAAGCTCTTCCCATTTGTTCAGGTCAGACATTTGAGACATTTTTATCCTCCGGTACATCAAATTTAGTTATCTTTCACACAGTTCAACCAATACCCCTGAAGTGGCCTTGGGGTGTAAAAAAGCGATTTTAGCTCCGCCTGCGCCTTTCCGAGGCACCTGGTCGATGAGCGCAATTCCTTTTTCCTTGAGCTCGGCCAGGGCCTCTTCTATATTTTCAACCCTGAAAGCCACATGCTGAATCCCTTCGCCTTTTTTTTCAATATATTTGGCAACAGGCCCTTCTTTAGAAGTGGATTCCAAAAGTTCTACTTCACTTTCGCCAACGGGCAGAAAAGCGGTTTTCACTTTCTGCTCTTCAATTGTTTCTGTTCCCTCTAAATGCAATCCCAAAGCATCAATCCAGAAATTTTTCTTCTCATCAATGCTTGAGACGGCTATCCCAAGGTGGTCTATTTTTAGTATTTTCATTTATCATCTCTCCAAAATAAGTCAATAAAATCACAATCTTTTATCTATAGAGGGTTCAACATCTGAAAGTCAACCCTAAACTGCAGACAGGGCATGTCCGCCCATGCCTTGATCAAGTTTTCTTTTATCTTTTATAAAAAACTATCTTAACCCTTGAAATATGGTCTATCAGATCGCTGTTAGTGATTTGATCATATATTGAAAGATCAATTTTATAGGGAAGGAGCAGATCATCCAGGTCCAGACTGATTTTATTTAAAAGTCTCAAATTCAGATTTTCCCCGATTAAAGTCAGATCAATGTCCGAGCCATTTTTATAGTTTCCTTTGGCTCGGGAACCATATAAAAATACCTTTTCAACTGCCTGATATCTTGCAAATACCTGGTTGATTTTTTCAATGGCCTCTTTATTTAATCCGTATGACATAGTCTTTATTTAAGCAGTGTTTCCATTTTTATGACCAGTTGTTCAAAAAGTGTAAAATAGGTTTGCGTTATTGCTTTACAAATTTCCTGAGCCGTCTCTTCGTTATATGTATGAGAGGTTAAATTCCTGCTTTGAAGCATATCCATCCATTTCTCACCATCATGGATCAATCCCAATTCAAATGCTTTGCGTATCGCATCCCGGGATCCATAGATATCGGTCTGACCGCTGAATTCCAGAAAATCTTTCAATGTATTCCAGGCAAGTTCAAAGGTATATTCAAAAGCCTTGATAAGCCCCTGTGCCTCAAGTTCGGATAATGACCCTTTATCAATAAACTTTTTCAGCAGGCTAAAAGCTTTTTTATAATTTGCAAACCGTTGCTGCCAGCGAATATCTTTTTGCTCTTCAGCCATAATCTTATACCTTTATATTATCTGATCCTCTTTAGTTTCCAAACTATCAAAGTTTTATAAACTTATTCCAGTTTGCTTTCAAGCTCATTCACCTTTATAATCTGAGCAAAAGCACTGGAAAGTGCCGACATAAACGCTGCATTCACCTTTAGCGCTTCAATAGAAACCCCGTCAAATTCCATATTTCTTGTTGCACAGGCATCCGATACCACTATGCAGCGAAAACCCAGGTCAAAGGCAGCCCTTACTGTTGTATCGATACACATGTGAGTCATGGCACCACAAATAATGACCTCCCCGACATTCATATTCTGGAGCTGATCCTCCAAAGAAGTCTCTCTGAAGGAATTGGGGAAATTTTTTTGAATGATATTTTCGCCGCTTTTGGGGGTTACACTTTCGTGTATCTCAGCACCATCTGTTTCCGGTAAAAAAAAAGTTGCACCGGTTCCGTTTGACAGGTGCTGGATATGAAAAATCGGTAAATTCTTATCCCGAAACAGCTCAAGGGCACGACGGGCATTTTCTGCAGCCTCCTCTATGCCTTCAAGCACCATCTTTCCACCTGAAAAATAATCATTTTGCAAATCAACGATAATTAATGCCTGCTTCATCTGGTCTCCTTACATTTGAGCTGTATACGGTTGGAGTTCAGGGCCACCGACTGCAGAAAGAGAACCTGGGGCCTGGTCCAAGCGGTCTGCTGCAATGACGGGTCCTTTTTTGAACTATGCCACTTCTAACCTAAGGCTTTTCCCTAATGCTTGGGCATAGTTTACAAGAGTAGACAGGCGAATATCTTCGGCATGATTCTCGATTCTTGAAATAGCAGATTTTCCTGTCTTTAATTTATCTGCTACTTCCTCTTGTGTGAGTCCAGCATCAAGCCGAGCCTGCTTAAGCAGAGCACCGATTTTAAACTGCTCATAACCTTTGTCGTAGTTTTGAGCAAATTTAGGACTCTGCTTTTTCCTTTTTTCGATGTATTTGTCAAGGTCATCCATAATTTACCTCCTGCTCAAATAATCCTTCTTCCTCTTTTCAGCTAGTTGTATTTCATTCTTAGGGGTTTTCTGAGTTTTCTTTTGAAAAGCGTTTGTCAAAATAATTAATTCTCGATCATGTATAAAACCAAGAAGCCGAAAAATATTCTTTCCAACGCTGACTCTTACTTCCCAGATATCATCTGTATTGACCAATTTCTTAAAATATCTGGTTGAAATATTTTGAGTTTCTCGTATTAATTTTAAAACCCAAGTGATTTTAGCGACTTGAGTATCCGATAGAGAATCAAATCGTTCTTCAACAGGACATTTACCTGAAATGGTCTTGTAAAATAATATCGATCTCATAAGTCTAAAGTATACAAATAAGTGAACTTAGTCAAGGCCTTTAAAAACAGAAATTTCTTCGGGGATTTCGTCTTCGTATCAATAATTTTTTTGCAATCACTATATCCTGCTTTCGAACCTTTACACCTCTATAATTTGTTAACCTCACGACTTCCTTCTTTTCAAACTGTCAAGTATTCCTTGACGGTTGTTTTTGGAGTCAACTCCTGTTCTTTATAAATATTGTTTTGGATTAATCAAATAACCTGCCTCATTTTTCTTTCCAAATCCCGGCTTTTACCATACGTTGAATCAAGGCCCTGCGCCGCATGTGACGGGTCATAAATTTTTTCAATTCCTGCTGAAAGCACTTTTGCGTCCCCATGAGTGCATGGGCTTCAAAAATATCGACAAGGGAACGGCAGGCCTCATCATAAGCCAGGCCCGATCCGCGTTTTAAGGTCTGCTCAACTGATCTCCACATCTCTGGAAAATTCTTTGACAGGTTCTTAAGGTAACCTTCTCTTTCCCTGCGGAGCTTGATCTCCTGATGCATCCGGTCTTGCTTTTCCTGTTCAATCCGTATTGTTCCGGCGTTTTTTGCATTCTTTTTCAGTTCTCCCACCGTGCGCCGGGGTGTTTGGGTTTTATCTTCCTCCAGACCCCGCTGCCATGCTGCAAATCGGGTTTTCAATGTTCTTTCAGCCTGCCGTCCTTTGCCCTCCAGAAGTTGTTTCAAGACAGCCCTGACTTCATTCCCGGGCAAATCATCAATCCATTCTTCCATCTTTTTTTGGGAGATTTTTTCAGACTCAAGCGCCAGGCTGCCAATACCCACACCCGCCAATAAGTCCGGATCTACATCCAGAAATTCTGCCAATGCCTGCTGGGGCGGCGTTAAACTTGCAAGTCCCCTTAATGAAAGCGGCTCCATTTCATGATCGCCCAACATTCCCCCGGTCACTGCTGCCAGCCAGCCGATATACAGGCTGCGAAAGTCCCCTTGCAGCAACTCATCCCTCACCGGAGCCAGGCGCACCATCCAGCCCCCACCGTCTTCCATGCCAAAGCGATCATAGTTTTCCGACTCTTCCAGGCTCCAGGTGATAATCCAGTGGTTTTGAACGGCCTTAAAATCCAGTCTATATTCTACTGCCATGGCTTTGGCAGTTTCTTTGGATAATGCTTCTATGGGAATACGCACCATAAAAATGGCTGTCATCCAGTTGGCCACATAAACGTGGACATCAAAATACCGCTGCATCAGCTTATCTGGATCACCTTTGAAGGCACCCCAATTGTACTCGTTGGTAAAACTGACCGGCGTAATTTTAGCCCGCGTTGAAAGCGAGCGTAAATCCCTTGTCTCTTCCGCTGTCAGCGGACGGTCAATGGCCAGAAATTCATAATATTGATATTCACTCATAATTTTATTTCAGGATACTGAGTCCTCTTTTTCCCCATTATCATTAAAAATTCAACGACCCCTCTTTTTTCAATTTCATTCTCACAGTGCCAATATGCCATCCATACTTCTTAATGTCCAGATCGTGTATAAACATTTTTGTTGAACATCGTATCTCTATATCTCATCTTTTTCAGCAAAAGAATAATACCCCCTGGTATTAAAGATAATATGGTCCAAAAGGTTCAAACCGAGTATATCCGCAGCCTCTTTCAGTCTTTTTGTAATCTGGATATCTTCTTTGCTGGGGTTCAATTCACCACTCGGGTGGTTATGGGCCACAATCACGGCAGAAGCTGTTCCCGGGGCCGTTCCTTTTTAGGCAGATCTTTTATCTTTTTCATTTTTTACCTTTAAGCTGTTTTATCTCTCGATCAAAATCACTTTCAAAAAGGCGGTCCTGAATGACCTTGTATTTTTCAAATTGGTTTTCAGCAAATATCTTTGCAATTTCAGCGCTGACAAGGCCTGCATTGGCCAGGATCTCTTTTTCAGTAAATTGAAGAAAGGCATCCAGTTTTTGAATCCAGTCGGTCATGGTCATGATTTTTCTATTTTGCGCCTGCATTTCTGCATAATCCAGGTACATGGTGACAATCCGGTTCAGTCCATTTAATTCGTCTTCATTGAGATAATTTTTGGCAATACAAACATCTGGTTTTCGGATACGTCCATCAGGCGCATTTTTCCAGGATGTCAGGCCCATGTTCTGCTTTTCACTATCAGCCCTGGAATGAACAATTTCTGCGGCAGTCTGCCTGCTGATGGCCCAATGCAGCTTATTATGTACTGTTGCAAAAAGTTGCCTGGTCTCCCTGGCTGTCTTTTGTGTAATCCGCGCTGCACTGTGCATATATGTCAGTGATTTTCTGATAAAACCGCCGTTCACTGGATCGGATATCCCGGATGCGGGCAAGCTGTTCTTCAAAATAGTCCTGACCGAAAATATTGCCGGGATTTTTCAGTCGTTCATCATCCATGGTAAAACCTTTGATGATGTATCCTTTCAACCGTTCCGTGGCCCATATCCTGAAATGGGTTGCCTGGGCTGAATTCACCCGGTACCCCACAGAGATAATGGCATCCAGATTGTAGAATTTTGTCTTGTAGGTTTTCCCATCGTCGGCAGTATGTTCCAAAATGGAACTAGCTGAACCTTCGACAAGTTCACCGCTTTCAAAAATGTTTTTCAGATGTTTGGTGATGGCCGGACGCTGCACGCCAAACAATTGGGCTATTTTCTCCTGTGTGAGCCAGATGGTTTCATCTCTTAGAAAAATCTCGACCTTAACCTTGCCATTCGGAGTTGTGTACAATAAAAATTCGGTAAAGCTGTTATTGGGTACAAGCGCTGTTTTCTTTTTTTTCATATGTCAGTCCTTAATGGGCAGTTTGCAGTGGCATCTGAGGCTCGTCCGTCAGCATGTTTTTGTGAGAATATGTATTGTCCCGTGAATACCACCATCGGAAATGGTTTTACAGATGTCGATAGCTCTGTCATGAGTTTGTCACAAGTTTTTGTCATAAGATGTCGCAAGTTTATACCCTCAAAAGATAAACCAACTGATTTGTTGCTCCTTCACTATCAATCAGTCCTTTTTCAAGCATTATTTTAACATCACGCTGCAAACTACGTCGGTTTACCTCAGGGCACAGCACTTCATAGTCCTGGATAGTCAGTCTGTCATACTGGAGGAGGTATTCAATTGCTTTTGTCTGTCTTTCATTCAGGTTGTGTTTCTGTGTTAAAACATCCCGTCGAATTACCTGTTCGCCACGCTCTTTGACCTCAATCATTTGAGTTTCCAAGCCCGTGATGAAATAGTCCAACCATTCGGTCATATCCATGCCGGTTTCACGAACGCTTTGGATTTTTTTATAGAAGGTAGACCTGTCACGATCATAATATTCACTGATGGTGAACAGACGTTTGAAATCATATCCGGCCTTGTAAAGACAGAGGGTTGACAACAGCCTTGAAGTTCGCCCGTTACCGTCAAGGAACGGATGAATATGGACCAGTTGGAACTGGGCGATTCCGCTGATTAAAACCGGATGAATTTCAAGATCTGAATTCAGCCATTTTACCATTTCAGACATCATGATCGGTATTTCGACAACTGAAGGGGGAGTATAAATCACCTCGCCAGTTTGAGAATTGGCTACATAATTCTGTATGCGCCTGTAATTACCTGGATCAGCTCTTCCGCCACGAACACCTTCTACCAGTTTTCGATGAATTTCTCGAATCATGCCTTGGGTAATGGGGTCTCCGCTATCCAGGCATTCGGATACAAATTCAAAGGCAGGCCGGTAATTCAATAGTTCTCTGGTGTCATCCGGATCAGCCTCAGGTACAACTTCGCCTTTCCATAAGCGTTCAGCCTGGTCCAATGTCAACCTTGTCCCTTCGATATGGGTGGTATGATGTGCCTCTTTAATAAGGGCCTGATTTCCCATATCCCTTACCCAGTCATCGGATAATCTTGCAGCCTCCAGAAATCCCCGGGCCCGTTCAACCTTAGTGATGGCAGATGTCATGCGATTGGTTATGGCAAATTTGGGGTTGAATCCTGTCATAAATCACCTCCATCGATTAAATCAAGCGGGATGCGGTGCTCATCTTTCAATAGCTTTTTCATCTCACGATCAAAATCAGAGATATATTTTGTATCCGCAGCTTTTCTATATTTCTCATATTCAATTATTGCTTTTTCGACCGCTTTTTTATGACTGACTTTCCCGGCATCTGTCAGAAGCTCTTCAAAATATCTTGATCTTGCTCCTTCCTGTTTCAACCGGTCATCATCCATTGTAAATCCTTTTACAATGTATTCATGAATCCGTTTGGTCGCCCACTGGCGGAACTTTGTTTCCTGTAGTGATTTCACCCTGTAGCCCACTGAAATAATGACATCCAGATTATAATAATTAGGGGCTTTCTGCTGAAATTCGGAAATTCCGAATTTCTTTAGGGTCTGGCTTTCTTCAAGCTCTTCTTCCGCATAAATATTCTTAATATGTTCATTAATCGTGGATTTTGCTTTTCCAAACAGCATAGCCATCTGGTCTTTAGTCAGCCAGACAGTTTCATCTTCCAATTGCACCTGGAGTTTTGTTGTGCCATCAGAATCAGTATAAAAGATTATTTCTGAATTCTGTTCCATTAAAGCACCCCTCCAGAATCGGCTTTAATATTTCAGGGGATTTTTCAGAAAAGCTGTTCATTCGTTTGGGTATTTCACCCTTCATAATCAAGAATCCTTTTCATAGCTAATGTTTAGAATCTGCGGCTAACCGGAGGCAAAAAAAAGAGTTGGGCAATTCCAATAGCCTCCGGTAAAACACTGCCCAACACTGAAAATAACCGGTGAAATCCGGTTCATTTTTTCTTGTTGGATCAGGTCGGGCAAATGATTACAGCACATTTGCCGTTATATCATTTTGAAGTTGAGGGCCAGTGACTTCTATTGCAAGATTTATTATATCCTGTATATTTCTGCGGCTATAATTGGTACCAAGCCACCATCCTGGAACAACTTCAACAGAATGCTGTTCTGACAAATCTGGACGACCTGGATATAGTTCAAGTTTTTCTCTTGCAAGATACCGTCTTTTCTTACCGTGTTTGCGTGATGCAAACCTATCGAGAAAACCATTATCTTCTTGAGATAATAACTGGAAAAGTTTTGTCATAACATCTCTCGCTGAGCGTGCCGCGTAATGTTTCCCTTTAAACACGAGATTAAAATTATCAACAGTATGGGTACGATCGGGTACAGAGGCAGGTTTTTTTACCTGTTTTATCGTTTTCCTATCTACAGGCTTATATTTTTCAGGATGCTGATTATTCTGTACCTGCCTTTCCAGAAATCCGCTACATGCGTCAGGGTCTGGTTTATACCCGCAGAGATCTTCAACCTTTTCAGCAATCAAATCCAATAACAAAGAATCCTGCTCTTTAAGTAATGCATCCCATGCTTTAGGAAGGTTAGCTTCGATAAGTCTGACTCTTGCCACATTCTGATAATCAGATCTTGCGGCCTTTAGTGCTGCTCCTGAACAAACATTGCTATAGCTTAAGTATCTTTCAAGTCTATTCTCTGCTTCGGGAATATCTCGTCCAAGAAGATCGAGTTTGTAAACTCTACGTTCATCGTAGCGGCCTTGCTCTCCAGGAAGATAAAAACTCCATTCTTGCCCATCCGTCAAAATTGCCATAGGCACACCAAGATGGAAAGCATATTCAAATAATTGTCGATCAGCACCCTCAGATAATCCGACTTTTTTCACCTCGATAAACACAGATGGTCGATTTTCTGGGTGACATAGTGCATAATCAACTCGACGACCTTCAACAGAAAATTCAGGAATAACAACGGATGTATCAAAAACCGGCCACCCAAGTTCATGTAAAGTTGGCAAGAGAATCCCCTGGGAAACTGCTGCTTCAGAGATAAATTTGCCTTCTCGAAGGCCATCTCTGACTTTTTCAATATGATTACTGATTGCCATCTTATCTCCCTCTTTTATGCCGAACAAGTAACTGAACAGGTCTGAGTACCATGTAAAATGGTTTGTTATCTGACCTGAAATGTTTAAAATCTTAATATGTAACTCAGTATCAGCATTTATGCTTTGTGTAAATAATTATTAAATTCAATTATGGGAAAGAAAATGCAAATCAAAAAACGGACAGGATTAGATGTCACTGCTTGTATTGAATCCTGCCGGGGGAAGCCGGGGTATGGGTTGCAGGGAATCGGGTGAGTCGCAATCCATGCCCGGGCAGGCGCATCTTATTTGACAGCATGTTCATGGCAGCAGGAAAAAATGCAATGATTTCCATTTTGAATTTAGTGTTAAAAGTATGATAGATAGGGTTTAAACATTGCAATGAAAAAAAGAGTGTCTATTTTGATGCCTGGAGTTTAAAAAAAAATTGAAACTGATCTATCCATATTTTAGAAAAAATTTTTATAAAATACTCATTGGTATTTTGTGCATGATTATTGTGGATGCCATGCAGCTTGTCATTCCACAGATCATTAAAAATGCCATTGACACCTTAAGTGCGGGCTCTTTTGACAATAAAACCCTGATTTTTCAGTGCGGTTATATTGTTTTTTTAGGCCTTTTCATGGCACTCTTCCGGTATGGCTGGCGCAATCTTCTCATGACAAGTGCAAGAAATGTTGAACAAGGCATAAGAGATGATCTTTTCAAACATATCCTGAGCCTGGACATGGCCTATCTGGACAAGGTCAAAACAGGGGATATCATGGCCCATGCCACAAGCGATATCAATCATATCCGGATGGCATTCGGCTTTGGACTGATCGTACTTGTGGATACCATTCTGCTTGGCGGTGCCACCCTTGCCATCATGATCTGGACCCATCCAAAACTGACAGCCCTTGCCATGATCCCCATGCCTTTTCTGATTCTTGCCACACGAATCCTGGGGAAAAAAATGCATGCTTTTCATAAAACAGCCCAGGAATCCTATTCTCAACTGACCGAACTTGTAAGGGAGAGTTTTTTTGGCATCCGCATTATCAAAGTGTTCAATTTTGAAAGCATCATAAGCGATAAGGTTGAAGATGCTTCAACAGATTATTTTAAAAAAAATCTTAAGCGGGCTTTTGTTACTGCCCTGATAAAACCTTTGCTTATATTTTTTTTAAATCTGTCCACCCTGGTGGTTATATTTTATGGCGGCTTTCTTGTGATGCAACAGGTTATAACTCCAGGTGAGCTTGTGGCCTTTTTTCAATATCTTGGGATCATGGCATGGCCCATCATTGCTCTGGGATGGATGACCAATCTGTTTCAAAGGGGGATGGCATCCTTAAACAGGGTTAATACGCTTTTAGACTCAATGCCGGAGGTAAGCTCTCCTGAAAATCCCAATATCCTTTCAAAAATAAAGGGAAACATTGTATTTGAAAATGTCAGTTTTGGTTATGATAATGACAAAGCAATTCTTTCAAATATTAATTTTAAGATAGATCCGGGAAGTTCCATCGGTATCAGCGGTCCTCCGGGTTCCGGGAAAAGCAGCCTGATCCAGTTGATTCCAAGGCTTTACAATACGACTGCTGGAAAAATCACCATAGATGGCCTTGATCTGAACACCCTGGATCTTAATTTTCTAAGGCAGAATATTGCCTTTATGCCCCAGGAAGCCTTTCTTTTTTCAGGTACTATAAAAGAAAATATTCTCATGGGAAAAAATGTGGATAAAGAGAGGCTTGATCAGATTATCGAAGTCTGCTGTCTTAAAGATACCCTGGAAAAAATGCCTGAAGGCCTTGATACCATTGTTGGCGAAAGGGGTATCACCCTTTCCGGAGGACAAAAACAGAGGATTGCTCTTGCCCGGACATTGATGCGCAAAAAGCCCATCATAATTCTGGATGATCCTATCAGCCAGGTGGACACCCATACGGCATCCAAAATTATTTCACAATTGAACCAGATGAATTTAAATGCCACTTTTATTATCATATCCCACAGGATCTCAGCTCTGGCATCCTGCGGCACCATTTTTATACTGAAAAACGGTGGGATCAATCATTTTGGAACCCATGAAAACCTCATTCAAACAGATCGTTTTTATAAAGAATCTTATCAGGTGCAGCAGTTTGAGGAGGGATATGGAGACTGATATTAATCTTCAGGAAAAAGAAATCAGGCTGGCAGATCTTGCTGTTTCCAGAGAATTATGGCCTTTTATCAGGCCATACGCATGGATGCTGATCCTGTCAACTGTTCTGGTTACCTTGGTCACCTGCTTTGAGCTGCTCATGCCGCTTTTTATTCAAAAGGCCTTTGATGGATTTATCGTTCCTGTTGGCCTTGAACAAGGCATCCAGATTCTGGGCTTTAAAATTGAATCTTTTAAAACGTTTTGCATGTTTTTTTCCATATTTATTATAGCTTCATTTGTGATTGATTTTTTCCAGAGTCTTTTCATGGAATACACGGGCCAAAAAATCATACTGAACCTGCGCTGCGCTCTGTTTTCCCACATGACATTTCTGCCCGTGGCCTTTTATGATAAAAACTCAAGCGGACGGCTGGTATCCCGTGTGGCAGGTGATGTTGAAAACATGAATGAGATGTTTACAAGTGTCCTGATCTTTATCTTTAAAGATCTTATGATGATGGCAGGAATTCTTCTGATTCTTTACACCATTGACAGTAAACTTGCTTTTTATCTGACCCTGCTGGTTCCGGTTATTGTGATCAGTATTGTTCTGTTTTCAAAAATTCTGCGCAATGCGTTTAGAACTATCCGGCAAAAATTAGCTGAAATCAACCACAGTTTTTCAGAAGCCCTTACAGGGATAAAAATCATCCAGACAACCGCAAGCCAGAACAGGTTTCTGCAACGGTTTAAAGATCTTAATTTTGAACATTTTACGGCTGCTGTGTTTCAGATAAAAATATTTTCCATATTTATGCCCTTTATCGGTTTTTTAGGCGTAGTAAGTGTTGCCATCATCATCTGGGGTGGAAGCTTTGGAGTTGTTGAAAAATCTCTGACTTTAGGGGAACTTGTGGCTTTTTTAACTTATATGAAACTTTTTTTCAGGCCCTTAAGAGAGCTGTCTGAAAAATTTAATCTGCTCCAGAGTGCCATGGCTTCGGCAGAACGGATTGTCAATGTACTCAACAATGATCAGGCAAAACAGCGAATCAGTAAAACAAGACAAAGGATTGATAAAATTTCCAGCATCACCTTTGACCAGATAAATTTTTCATATGACCAGAAAACAATGGTGTTAAAAAACATCAATTTTCATCTGGAAAAAGGAAAGTCCATTGGTATTGTGGGGCAGACAGGGTCTGGCAAAAGTTCCATTATAAACCTGATCACAGGCTTCTATGAAACAGGTGATGGAAATATTGCCATCAACAATATCAACACCAATTCAATAAATATAAAAGATATCAGGGATAAGACCGCCCTTGTCATGCAGGACCCGGTTCTCTTTTATGGCACTGTCCGGGAAAATATTGCGCCTTCAGGAATGGATATGGATACTGCCCGGCTTGAAAAGGCTTTACATGATGGAAACTGTGATTTTTTATTTGAAACATTTTCCGGGCTTGACACTTTGATAAAAGAGGGGGGCCGCCCTCTGTCCAGCGGCCAGAAACAGCTTGTATGCATTGCAAGGGCCTTTGCCTTTAACCCTGACCTGATAATTTTTGATGAAGCAACATCATACATGGATTCCCAGTCAGAGCAAAAGGTTCATGATGCCATGAACAAACTCATGAAAGGGAGGCTTTCCATTATCATCGCCCACAGGCTGTCCACTGTAAGAAATTGTGATACCATCCTTCTTTTAAGGGATGGAAAAATAAGGGAGCAGGGATCTCACAGGGAGCTTGTACGTTTAAGGGGTGAATATTACCATCTTTTGAAAAAAGAGAGAATATAGTGCCTGAACGAAAAGCTTGTTCAGGCACGGGTTTAAGTTTTAGGATTTAGGTTTTAAGTTAAAATCTGTCCCTATCATCTGTACTCAACAATATTTTCCAGAGGGTGACGTTTTCTTGGGGGCTGTTCCTTGACGCGGTATCCCAGGGCCACCACAACTGCCACTTCATACTGTTCTGTATCTATACTGAGCACCTTTTCCACCCATTCTTTTTCAAATCCTTCAATGGGGCAGGAATCTATCCCTTCTGATGCGGCGGCCGTCATGATGTTTGCAAGGGCGATATAGCATTGTTTGGAGCACCAGGCATAGGCTGTCATTCTGGGGAAAACCTCTGTTTCCATATGGTGCTTATATTTTTCAATATAGGCTTTGGTGAGATCTTCGGGCAGATCCCGCCGTTTAAAATTAAGTTTAATATATTCATGTGATGGATCAGCAACTCCCGGTTTTGAAAGGATGACAATAACATGGCTGGCATCTGTGATCTGGGGTTGGTTCCAGCAGGCTGGCCGAAGGGCTTTTTTGACCTCATCAGAACTGATGACCAGAAACTTCCATGCCTCCAGCCCAAACGAGCTGGGCGAAAGATGAGCCGCTGTCAGAATCGTGTCCATGTGTGCTTTTGAAATCTTTTTTTCTTGATCAAAAGCTTTGCATGCATGCCGAAAATTTAAGGCTGCAATTACAGGATTCATAAGTGTTTACCTCCTCCCTTGGATTATAGTGTTATAATCGTTCCAGGTTGATCCGGCCGGGCAACGTGCAGGTCAATATCTGAACCATTCAGGTTTTTTAACATCTCATCAACCGCTTTTTGAGGACAATTGTTCTCCTCGCTCAAGTGGGCAAGGATAACACATTTTAAGCAGTCTGTCTTGAGTTCTGATAAAAGTCTGCCAGCATCCACATTGGAAAGATGGCCGGTCCTGCCTTTGATTCGTTGTTTAAGATGCCATGGATAGGAACCATTAATGAGCATGTCAAGATCATGGTTTGATTCAAGGTATAAGATATGGCTGTTTTTCAAATGCTCCTTTACAAGAGTTGTCACAATGCCCAGATCTGTTGCAATTCCTATCTTGTGACCATTATATTCCATAGTGAGTCCGGCAGGATCTGTAGCATCATGGGAGGTGGAAAAGGGAGTGACCAGGATTTCATCGATTTCAAAGGGGGTGCCGCACTCAAAAAAACACAAATCTTCAATTTTACCAAGACTTTTAGCTGCCTGCCAGGTCTTTTGTGTGATATAAACTGGCAGGTTAAAACGACGGCTCAATATGCCTGCACCCTTTACATGATCTGAATGCTCATGGGTGATGATGATGGCAGTCAGACTTTCAGGATTGATATTCAAGAGGTTCAATCGCCGTTCAATTTCAATGCCTGAAAGTCCTGCATCAATAAGAATGGAACTATTGCGGCATGACACAAAAAGGCTGTTCCCCTTGCTGCCACTGGCAAGGGGACAGATGGAAAATGAATTATTTATCATCTTCTTTTGCTGCTTTATAACTCAGCTTTATTTTTCCATCCCGGGTAACATCCAGGACCTTTACAGGGATGACATCCCCCTCTTTCACCACATCTGTTACTTTTTTGACCCTGTAGTCTGCAAGTTCAGAAATATGTACCAGCCCGTCAGTTCCCTGTTTAATATTTACAAAAGCGCCAAAATCAGTGATTTTGACAACGGTGCCCTGGTAGATTGCACCGATTTCAGGATCAAGGGCAATATCTGATACCATTTTTAAAGCAAGGGCCGCGTCTTCTTCATTTTGTGCAGCAATCTTGACGATACCGGAGTCATTCACCTCAATGACGGTATTGGTTTCAGCCTGAAGAGCTCTGATCACTTTTCCGCCAGGACCGATGATATCTCTGATTTTATCGGAATTTATTTGAATACTGACAATTTTGGGTGCACGGGAAGAGACTTCCGGCCTTGCATCCTTAAGAGTTTCAAGCATTTTATCAAGGATATGCAGCCTGCCGCTCCGGGCCTGATTAAGGGCTTTCTCCATGATCTCCTTAGAGAGCTCTTTAATTTTAATATCCATCTGGAGAGCGGTAATCCCTTCAGCAGTTCCAGCAACTTTAAAATCCATATCTCCAAAATGGTCTTCATCTCCAAGGATATCTGAAAGCACAGCCGTTTTATCGCCATCTTTTACAAGTCCCATGGCAATACCGGAAACCGGCGCTTTTATAGGAACGCCACCATCCATTAATGCCAGTGTACCTGAACATATCGTTCCCATGGATGAACTTCCATTGGACTCCATAACTTCTCCCACCAGGCGAATAGTATATTCAAAGTCTTCAGGGGCTGGAAGGACTCGTTGAATGGCGCGGTTAGCAAGGTTTCCATGTCCAATATCCCGTCTGCTGGGGCCTCCTGCCCGTCTTACTTCCCCCACTGAAAAAGCAGGAAAATTATAATGAAGCATAAAGGCGCGGGTTTCATTTCCCATAAGGGTTTCGACCCGTTGTTCATCCATGCCGGAGCCAAGGGTTAAAACACCTAAGACCTGGGTTTCACCCCGTGTAAAAAGAGCTGACCCGTGAGTCATGGGAAGGATTCCCACTTCACAGTCGATCTGTCTGATTTCATCAAAAGCCCTGCCGTCAATCCTTTTATCTTCTTTCAGAACGATATCACGACTGACTTTTTTCACACATTTGGAAAAGGCTTCTTTTATATCTTTTGTTTTTTCAGGATAGGCTTCGCTGAAATGTTCAACAACCTGCGCTTTTAAATCACTGAGTGCATTTTGGCGCTCTATCTTTGTTTTGATCTGAACCTGTTTATAAATTTTATCCTTTGAGTATTCAATCACCTTGGCATCCAGTTCTTCATCCCTGGCCGGCGGTACAAACACGTGTTTTTCTTTTCCAAAGGCTTCTTTTATTTGAACCTGCAGATCAATGATGGGCTGCATGGCTTGGTGACCAAAAAAGATAGCATCCAGCATATCTTTTTCAGAGACAATATCTGCCCCGCCTTCAACCATGACCACACCGGTTTTTGATCCTGCCACAACCAGGTCGATATCACTTTCTTTCATCTCTTCTATGGTCGGGTTTGCAATAAACTGCCCATCTATCCTGCCGACTTTAATACCGGCAATGGGTCCTGCAAAGGGAATATCAGAAATTTGCAGGGCCGCGGATGCCCCCACCATGGCAAGGGTATCAGGTTGATTGATCTTATCCATTGAAAGGACAGTGGCAATGACCTGAGTCTCATAATTGTAACCCTCACTAAAAAGAGGACGAATGGGTCTGTCAATCATTCTTGCTGTCAGTGTTTCGTTTTCAGAGGGTCTTCCTATTTCACGCCTGAAATAATTTCCCGGGATTCTTCCGGCTGAATAAATTTTTTCCTGATATTCAACAGTCAAGGGCAGAAAACTGATCTCTGGTTTCGGATCTTTTGAAGCAACAGCCGTAACCATTACCATAGTTTCCCCATATTGTACGATGACTGATCCTGATGCCTGTTTGGCAATTTTTCCACTACTGATGGAAAATTCTTTTCCATTAATGGTTGTTGTAAATTTTTTTTCCATAACTTCTCCTGTAATAAAAAGGGCAGCAAAGTGTGAGGAAATTTTTAAAAATAATAAACCCGCAGGTTTGCCATTAAATATAAACTTAATGGCAAACCTGCGAACTTATTTAAAAAATTTCCTGAAAATTTCCGCCCAGATAATAAAATTGATAAAAATAAAAAACTGGTTTTTGACTCATAACATGTCAAAAACCAGTTGATTGTCATTTTTATCTTCTAAGTCCTAGTCTTTCAATTAAAGAGCGGTATCTGTTCACATCTTTTTTCTTAACATAATCCAGAAGACTTCTGCGCCGCCCGACAAGAATCAACAGACCCCGTCTTGAATGATGGTCTTTCTTGTGAACTTTAAGATGCTCTGTAAGATAGCTGATGCGGTGGGTTAAAATGCCAACCTGAACCTCTGGTGAGCCAGTATCAGACTCGTGGAGCTTGAATTGTTCAATCATCTCCTCTTTGTTTTCTGCTAATAAAACCACTTTAAAACTCCTTTAGTTGGAATAAATAAAACATGGCATGCTTTGATAACCTGATTTTTTATGATTTCCCATCCGATATTCCATTCAGAAAAAAGAAATTCAAAACAGATCATCATGCCATTACGAATATATATAACCTTTTATAAATACCAGTTAACTTGAAAAAACACAAGAATAATTATATTCTTCCCTGTTTTCATTTAATTGAACGATCGCCAGAAGGTTGTTCTTATCATCAATCACCCGGATGAGTTGGTCCTCTTTTTCCGGAACCTGTTTAAATTCATTTTTCAACAGTTTCTGACCAAATTTAATTTTCCGGGCAATGGAATAGTCTGCAACCATCTGGGGCATGAATTCAAGACAATCTGACAAGGGAACAATTCTTTGTTCAACCGCATTTTTATCAAGCCTTTCAAGAGCATCCAATTCAATGGCATTGTCTAAGAGAAATTGACTGGACTGTGTTCTGCAAAGTTTTGATAAATGAGCACCGCATCCCAGTTTTCTGCCTATATCAAAGCCAAGGCTTCTGATATATGTCCCTGATGCGCAAAAAACGTCTATATCAATATTCGGCAAGTCAATATGATTGATGAGGATATCAAAAATCTCAATCTGCCGTGAAGGTTTCTGTATTATCTTTCCCTGGCGTGCCAGTTTATACAGCGGCTGACCTTCATGTTTCAGAGCGGAAAAAGCTGGCGGCACCTGATCCTGAACACCGATAAAAGATTTTACTATCTCCTCAATATCCTGATTTTTAAGGCCTTCCATAACCGTTTTTGGGGCGCAGGAAATAGTTTTGCCTGTCAAATCATAAGTGTCTGTTTCAACCCCCAGACAAATCCTGGCAAGATATCTTTTATGACCGCCAAGAAAAAATCCAGATATTCGGGTGCCCTGGTTAATTGCACAAAGCAGCAATCCTGTGGCAAAAGGATCCAGGGTCCCGGTATGCCCAACTTTTTTCGCCCCCAAAGCCTTTTTTACACGAGCCACCACACGGGCTGAAGAGATGCCACTGGGTTTGTTAAGTGCTATAATACCGCTTTCCATCTGTTTTTTTAAGCGTTTTCTTCGTCTGATGTTCCTGTTAAAGCGGATTTAATGAGTTCATCCATTTTGGCAGCCTTGTCAAAGGAATCATCATGGAAAAATTTTAATTCCGGCATGAATTTCAATCCCAATGCCGGAGCAATACTTTTCTTGATAAATCCCTTGGAATTCTTAAATCCATCCATGGCATCTGAAATTCGCTTTTTATCTCCAAAAACAGTAATATACACATTGGCAACCCGAAGGTCAGACGTCATTTTCACAACGCTCACAGTGGCCATCTCAATTCTAGGGTCCTGCATTTTTTTACTTAAAAGTTCAGTAATGGCATATTGAATCCTGCCACTGATTCTATCGGCTCTTGTATAGGGTTTCATGTTTAATTAATCAGCCTTTGTACTTTCTTTCTTCAACTTCATAACACTCAATAGCATCGCCCACCTTGATATCATTGTATTTTTTAAGACCAATGCCGCACTCAAATCCCTGTTCCACCTCTTTGGCATCATCTTTAAACCGCCTGAGTGATGACAATTCTGTATCACACTTGATAACGCCATCTCTTAAGAGTCTTACTTTCTTGCCTCGAATAACTTTGCCTTCTGCAACATGGCACCCTGCAATGGTTCCCATCTTAGGCACTACAAAAGTATCACGAACATCAGCCCGTCCAATGATAATTTCATGAAATGTTGACGGCATCATACCATCCAGTGCAGCCTTAATATCATTGATAACATTATAAATAATATCATAAAACCGCATATCCACATTTTCATCCTTGGCAAACTTTCGAATCTGGGTTGTCGGTCGGACATTAAATCCGATAATAATGGCATCAGACACTGCTGCAAGAGCTACATCTGAGTCATTAATGGTACCTACGCCGGAATGAACAATTTTAACCTCTACTTCTTCCTTGGCCAGATCTTTTAATGAATCATTCAAGGCTTCAATGGAGCCCTGAACATCTGCTTTAACAATAAGTCTGAGTTCCTTGACTTCAGCAGAACCCAGATTTTCAAACATTTTTTCAAGATTAGCCCGGCTCTTCTTGGCCAACTCTTTTGCCCTTTGTTTCTGCATCCTGTGACCTGCAATCTGTTTTGCATCCTTATCCGAGGCAACAGCTATAAACTCATCCCCGGCATCTGGCACACCGTTCAGGCCAACAATTTCAACCGGAGTACTCGGGCCTGCGCTATCAATTCTGACCCCGGAATCATCAATCATTGCCCTGAGTCGACCTGAATAGTGTCCACACACAATTGGATCACCATCTCTCAAGGTTCCCTGTTTTACAAGTACGGTTGCAACAGCGCCACGCCCGACGTCTAACCTTGATTCTATCACATAACCTGTGGCTTTTCTTTCTGGATTCGCCTTGAGTTCCAGAACTTCAGACTGCAACAGAATCATTTCAAGAAGGTCATCGATGCCCTCTCCTGTCTTTGCAGATACTTTCACAAATATGACATTTCCGCCCCAGTCTTCTGCAAGCAGATCAAGCTCTGATAATTCTCTCATGATTCTGTCAGGGTCAGCCCCGACTTTATCCATTTTATTTACAGCAACCACAACGGGTACGCCTGCTGCTTTTGAATGGTTGATTGCTTCTATGGTCTGTGGCATCACCCCGTCATCGGCAGCAACCACAAGGATAACAATATCCGTGACCTGGGCACCCCTGGATCGCATTGCAGTAAAGGCAGCATGCCCTGGTGTATCAAGGAATGTAATCCGTCCGCCATTGGGTGTTTTAACATTATAAGCACCAATATGCTGGGTAATTCCACCAGCTTCACCACTGGTAATCTTAGATGTCCTGATGACGTCTAAAAGTGAGGTTTTTCCATGGTCTACATGCCCCATGATAGTGACAACCGGCGCTCTTCCAGTCATTTTATCTTCATCATCATCCCCAATTTCAATATTGAGAAGGGCCTCTTCCTCAAAAGCTGCTTTTTCCACTTCAAAATCGAATTCTGTGGCAACCAGCACTGCCGTATCAAAATCAATGGTCTGATTCACCGTTGCCATAACACCTAAGGTCATCAATTTAGCAATCATCTCATTTGCTTTGATACCCATTCGCTTTGCAAGTTCGGCAAGTTCAATGGCATCATCAATCTTAATACGTCTTTTAATTGCTTTTGGTGTGGTAATCTGGGTCTTATTTCCCTTTTTCCCTCTAATATCCTTTTTGCCTCGTTTTTTTCTACCGCGGGGGATGGCATAAAGTGCCTCCCCTTCAACTACAGATTTTTTCTTACGCTGTTTTCTTTTCCCGGCAGCAGGTTTGTCATCACCAAACACGATTTTTCTTTTTTCTTTTTTTCTTTTTAGCGTATCAATTTCATCGGACACGGGAATATCTACCACGGGAACAGCCTTTCCAGGAGTAGCAGGAGGCCGTGAGGGTGCGGGGGCTTTCTTTTGAAAGGGTTTTTTATTTGCACTCTCCTTGTTGCTGTCTTTTTTCACCCCACCCCATTTATTATCTTCGCCTGGCTTGGATTTTCTTAAATTTTCAAGAACTAAAGGATCTGCAATTTTAACAATTTTTGCAGGAGTGGATTTTTTCTTTTTCTTTTTCTTTTTTTCTTTTTTCTCTATATCCTCGGCAGCAACCGACTCAATTTCCTGGGCAGCAATCTGTTTTTCTTCTTTTTCCACAATTAATTCTTCAGGTTTAGGTTCTTCTTTCTTTGCAGGAGAAATTACAGTCTCAATTGTTTCTGGTTTATCAATTTCCACGGGTTTAATAATTTTGGCAGGCTTACCCTTTTTAGCTTTTAATTTACTTTTTTTGGGAGCTGGTTCTATTTTCCCAGGGACCTTTTCAATATCCTGGTCTTTGGGTTCTTCTTTAATAACCCCCTGCTCAATATCTGATGGCGCTTCTTGTATTTCTTCCTGGGCAACAGGCGCTTTGTTTTTAAGGGCAGTAGTCTGTTCTGTTTTTTCTTCAGTCAATGTTATGGTTTCTTCCTTAATTTCCGGCACAGCAACCTCTTCAGAATCCTGTCTGCGCCTGCGGATGACGGATGGTTTTACCTTAACATCCTTTTTCCTTTTCGCTTTTCCAAAAAGGCTTCTTTTGATTGCGCTAACATCAGAGTCTTCCAGAGCACTCATATGGCTTTTAACTTCAACCTTTAACTCTTTCATTTTATTAAGAAGCGCTCTGTTCGTCATGTTCAGATCTTTAGCCAGCTCATATACTCTGATCTTCACCATTTATTGCCCCCAAGTAAGTCTCTTTTTATATTCTTTTTTCGTCTGCTATCTGTTGTCTATATGACCTAACCGTTAATCGTCTTCACCTTCTTGAATATCTTGATCATCTTTCAGCTCTTTATCCTGTTCCTGTTCCTGTTCCTGATCTTGTTCCTGTTCCTGATCCTGTTCCTGATCCTGATCCTGATCCTGTTCCTGATCCTGATCTTGTTCCCGTTCCTGATCTTGTTCCCGTTCCTGAGCCTGGTCTTTTTCCTGGTCTTTTTCCTGTAATTCCTTTTCCAGAACGACTTTTGCTTCTTCAATCATTTCTTTAGCTTGAGTTTCATCTAATTCAGTGATTGAAATAATATCTTCAATGTCTGCTTCAGATATATCCAGGACAGAAGCATATCCGCTTTTAAAAAGAACTTCTGCCATGGACAGTCCCACCCCAGTCAATTTCATCAGACTGTCATATCCTTGTTTTAATTCCCGGCTGTACTCCTCTTCACTGGTCACTTCCAGATGCCAGCCTGTTATTTCACAGGCAAGAGATACATTTTGACCACCCTTGCCGATGGCAATGGAAAGGTATTCATCGTTCACTATGACTTCCATGGATCGATTATCTTCATCAATAATCACCCGGGCAATCTCAGCAGGAGACAAAGCGTTACAAACAAATCTTGCTATATCCGGGCTCCATTGAACAATATCAATTTTTTCACCGCGAAGTTCCTGAACAATATTCTGAACCCTGTTCCCCTTCATACCCACACAGGCACCAACCGGATCAACATCCGAATCACTTGAAGACACGGCAACCTTAGCCCTTAACCCTGGCACTCTTGCAGCCGCACGCAGGGTTACAATTCCTTCTGCAACTTCCGGAACCTCTGTTTTAAATAATTCAACTAAGAATTCTGGATGTGTTCTGGATAAAAGAATCTGGGCGCCCTTTGATTCCTCCAGGACATCTAATACGTAAGCTCTGATCCTGTCGCCGCGCTTGTAATTTTCTCTTGGCATCTGGTCCCTGGGCCTTAAAACCGCCTCTGCCTGTCCCAGGTTGACGACAATACTGCCCCTGTCGAAGCGTTGAACAATACCATTAATAATTTTACCTTTTTTCTGGATAAAATTTTCATAGACCGCATTTCTTTCCGCTTCCCTCATTTTCTGAATGATGACCTGTTTAGCAGATTGAGCAGCAATTCGACCAAATTCTTCTGTATCAATTCGGATACCCAGGCTGTCACCAATCTCACATTCAGGGTCATATTCATATCCGTCTTCAAGGGTCAGCTCACTGTCAGAATATTCAACTTCTTCCACCACCTCTTTAAAATGGAAGACCTCAACATCCCCTGTCTTACTATCATAGTGAACTTCAATATCAGCCCTTGGCCCGATGCTCTTTCTGGCCGCTGAAATAATGGCTTCTTTCAAGGTGTTAATAAGAACTTCCGGTTCAATACCTTTTTCTCGGCTTACCTGGTCAATAACCCTTTTAATATCTGTGATAAACATTACTAAGCGTTCTCCATATTATTGACCTGCAAGTATTGCTTTGCTGATCGCATGATCTGATATCTCAACTCTTTTCCCATCAACAGCAATTACAACAGAATCATCATTAATTATCTCAAGAATTCCGGTGAACTTTTTTTTATTCTCAATCAACTCATTAGTCTCAATTTTTACTCTCTCACCCTTGAAACGATGAAAATCTTCTTTTTTATTCAAGGGACGGTTTGGCCCGGGAGAAGAAACTTCTAACCTGTAACTGCCAATATCCTCTATATGAACATCTATTAAGTCTCCAAGCTGACGGCTGACATAACTACAATCGTCTAGTGTAATGCCCCCTGGTTTATCCAGAAAGAGACGGACAATATTTTCCCGATCACTATGGGCATATTCCAAATGAACCAGCTCAAAATTCTCAGCCTGGCACAGTGGCTGCGCCACTTCTTTGATTTTCTCAACTAACCTGCTGTTATCTTTCTTCTGCTTGACACCCATATATCTTCTTAATACCCACTTTTTTATACGTCCTCAAATACAAAAACGGGCAGATGCCCGTTCCTAGTGCAACAATCACAAAATCTTCACCAAATAAAATCAGTGGAACAAATCTGCCATCCTTCCTTTTAAAGATGGAGCGGGCAACGAGACTCGAACTCGCGACATCAAGCTTGGGAAGCTTGCACTCTACCAGCTGAGTTATGCCCGCATTAGCGGCATAATATACCAACCCCAATTGGGTTTGTCAATAACACTTTTAACGGGGCAAGGATATTAAAAATAATTGCCCTATCTGGTTTCCTGCGAGTCTGGCAGGTCTGCATGGAACAGGTCAACAATGGATTGTGAAATATTTACATGCAGTTGTTTAATATTTTTTTCTTTCAGAGTTTTACTTGCTGATCTATAAACAACCCTGAAGGACAAAGACTTTTTGCCTTCAGGCAGTGGCAGGCCTTCAAAGGCGTCAAAAAGAAAAGTCTTTTCAATCAGAGATTCCTTTTTAGAAATGAGTTCAACATGTCTCAAGATTGCCCCGACTGTTATGGATCTGTCCACAATAATGGTGATATCCCTTGAAATGGAAGGAAATCTTGGCAAGAGTTCCGCTGTAATATCGCAGGGAAGCAGGTCCTGTATGGCCTTAAGACTGAAATCAAAAACAAATGCATCCTGTTTTAACCCATAATTTTTCAAAGCCTTTCCATCGATTTTTCCAAGGGTACCCAAAAGGGTATCATTGGATTTAACTACAGCTGCATACCCTGTTTTATAATATGGGCAGGATTCATCTTCAATTTTTTCAAAAATTAAATTCTTGATCATCAGCCCTTCAAAAAAACCTTCAATAACACCTTTTAAATCAAAAAAATCAATCTTGGTCTTTTTTGAATACCATGACTGATCAGACCGGCTGCCTGTGATCAGACCCGCAAATATTTCCCTTTCTTCAGGCAAAGACCCCTTTTGTGTGGCAAAAAATACCTTGCCGATTTCAAAAATCTTTAACGTATCTACCTGCTGTGAAATATTTATTTTCATTGTTTCAAGAAGACCGGGAATCAAAGAACTCCTTAAAACCGACATCTGATCTGAAATCGGGTTTAAAATCGTTTCAACATCCCGCCTTGTATCGGTATCTGAAAGGTTTAACCTGTCACATGAATTTTCATTAATAAAATTATAGTTAATGACCTCAAAAAAAGAAAATCCTGTCATTATATGCCGAATGTTTTCCCTGAGAACGATCTTTTGATCCAAAGGTCTGCCAATTGCCGGCACCAAAGGATAACTTGTCTTAATATTGTTATATCCCCAAAGCCTGGCCACTTCTTCAGAAAGGTCTTCAGGTCTGGCAACATCCACCCTGAAAAATGGTACGCCGACTTTCAGATGGACATCACTTGTTTTCTCAACATCAAATTCCACTGACCTGAGAATCTCACAGATTGCATCACTACTTAAATCAGTTCCCAATCGTTTATTCAAAACATCTGTATTCAAGTCAATCTTAACGGGAACAGATTTGTTCGGATATTCATCAATATAATCTTTGGCAATATTTGCATCGCATAGTTGAGCCATCAGGGAAACTGCCCTGGTTAATGCCTTGACTGTTCCATCCGGGTCAACACCCCGTTCAAACCGGTGAGACGCGTCAGTGGCAATGCCGGTTTTTTTTGCCGTTTTTCTGATGGAGATGGGATTAAAATATGCACTTTCCACAAGTACCCGGGTGGTGGAATCTGAAATCTCAGAATTTTCGCCCCCCATTACTCCGGCAAGCGCCACAGGTCTTTCTCCATCACAAATCATTAGCATATCAGATTCAAGCTTATGATTTTTACTGTCAAGGGTGGTAAAATCCGTATCATCCCCGGCTCTTCTAACGATAATCTTACCCTTTGCAACTTCATCAAAATCAAAGGCATGAAGGGGTTGCCCCGTTTCCATCATAACAAAATTTGTAATATCAACCACGTTATTAATGGGCGTCAGGCCTATGGTTTCAAGTCTTTCCTGTAACCAGAACGGAGAGGGTTTGATTTTAACATCAAATAAAAGACCTGCAGAGTATCTTGGGCAAAGATCCGGGTCAATAATCTGAACTTTTGCATAATCGTGAATTGATTTTTTACAGATTTTATCTTCCGGCAGTGTATAGTCAGGAAGCATAAGCTTTTGCCTGGGTTCTGTGAACGCCCCAATTTCACGGGCCACACCGATAATGCTCAAACAATCCGGCCTGTTGGGGGTCAAATCAATTTCAAACACTGAATCAGAAATTTTCAATGCTTCTTCAAGGGGTGTTCCTGCAAGAAAACCTTCTTCAAGATCCATAATTCCTGAAGCATCTGTATTAAGCCTTAGTTCCGAGGCACTGCATAACATGCCGCAGGAAATTTCTCCTCGAATCATGCCTTTTTTTATTTTCTTGTCTCCTGGAAGCACTGCTCCGGGAAGCGCACACGGCACAACCATGCCTTTGTGTACATTGGGTGCGCCACAGACAATCTGAATCAGCGTGTCCCCACCTGCATCTACACTGCAGACGGTCAGCTTGTCAGCATTCGGGTGTTTTTTAACATCTTCAACTTTTGCGACAACAATATTGGCCAGGTAATCATATCTGTCTTCAACAGCATCAACCTCAAGGCCTGCCATTGTCAGTTTTTCTGCGATCACGGAAGGTTCAAGGTCAACACAGATATACTCTTTTAACCAGCTTAAACTGACTTTCATATTAAAACTGCCCTAAAAAACGCAAATCGTTTTCATAAAATTTTCTGATATCATCAATGCCATATTTCAGCATGGCCATGCGCTCGATGCCAATGCCAAAGGCAAAGCCTGTATACTTTTGGGTATCATACCCGACATTTTCAAAAACGGCTGGATGAACCATGCCAGACCCCAATACTTCGAGCCATCCGGTTTTTGAACAGATTCGACAGCCTTTTCCCTTGCACATGACACAACGGATATCAACTTCAGCAGAGGGTTCTGTAAACGGGAAAAAACTGGGCCTGAATCTTAAAGAAGTTTGTGTGTCAAAAAATTGATGGACAAAGGTGGTCAAAACCCCTTTTAAGTCACCAAAAGAAACATTTTGATCCACCATCAGGCCTTCAATCTGATAAAACATGGGCGTATGGGTGATGTCTGAATCACACCTGAACACCTTTCCCGGCGCAATAATTCTCAATGGCGGTTGGGTTTTTTCCATTGCACGGGGCTGGGATGGAGATGTATGTGTCCTTAAAACAATATTTTCCGACACATAAAAGGTATCCTGCATATCCCTTGCAGGATGATATTTGGGAATATTCAAGGCCTCAAAATTATAATAATCCGTTTCAACTTCCGGACCTTCTGCAATATCAAATCCAAGTCTTAAAAAGATATCAGAAATCTCTTTGGCCACCTGGGTTATCGGATGACAAGACCCCCTTTGGACGAATCGCCCCGGAAGGGTCACATCAATACCTGTAAACGCCTTATCATCATAAGCCTCAATTTTTGACAAGGCCGCCTTAACAGCTTTCTCTAGCTTTGTCTTCAGAATATTCGCATTCTTACCAGCACTGGGACGTTCATCCTCTGGAAGAGAAGAAATATTTCTCAAAAATTTTGTGAGCTCGCCCTTTCGGCCAAGATATTTAATGGAGAACTGCTCAAGTTGCTCTGAATCGCTGGCTTTTTCTATGCTTTCAAGGGCTTCTTTTTCAATATCAATAATACTATTTTGCAAAACACCCTCGCAAATCGTTTAATCTATTTAAACATTTGCACTGGCAAGTGATGCCAATTGAGAAAAAGCAGCTGGGTCACATATTGCCAGATCAGCCAACACCTTGCGATCCAATTCACTGCCTGCCAATTTAAGGCCATTGATAAATTTACTGTATGACAGATCATTCATCCTTGCTGCGGCATTAATTCTGACGATCCAAAGTTTTCTAAAATCTCTTTTACGCACTCTTCTGTCCCGGTATGCATACATCAACGCTTTATCAACAGCGTCTGCCGCCGTGCGGTATAATTTGCTTCTTCCGCCTCTAAACCCTTTTGCAAGCTTCAGTACCTTATTCCTACGTCTTCTTGCTTTAAATCCTCTTGTGACTCTCATTTTGTCAAACTCCTCAACTCTCTATTTTTTTAAACTAGTATGTGTCTATCCGTTGGGTAACATACGCCTGACTGCTTTCATATTATCCTCACTCACCATATTATCTAACCTTAAAGATCTTTTTCTTTTAGTGCTTTTCTTGGTTAATATATGGCTGGCGTGGGATTTGCGGAATTTATATTTCCCTGATCCTGTTTTTTTAAACCTTTTGGCAGCTGCTCTGCATGTTTTAATTTTAGGCATTTTATCCTCTCCTGTATTGCAATTTCTAAAAAATATGGTGGTACACAGTCAAAACAAACAATATACCACCATACATTATATTATGTATTTTTAAGCAGTCTTGCTATTTTATAAAACTATATTATTTAGTGCCTGACCGAAAACCCCGTGTTTGGGCGAAAAGTTGCCCATATACAAGGCGCAAAAAATCTTGAAACCGGAGTGTACTACTGTACATGAGGATTTCAGGATTTTGCAGCAACGCAGTAGATGGGTGAGTTTTCGTTCAAACACTAATTA